>ERZ724517.1-NODE-1-length-396579-cov-12.564642_pt1 | contig 396579 bp, 407 predicted proteins | sample MGYA00376050_ERZ724517 | MGnify/ENA primary metagenome ERZ724517 (study PRJEB28724, sample SAMN07190886) | activated sludge metagenome | isolation source: activated sludge of sewage treatment plant in Hong Hong | place: USA: Christiansburg, Virginia | collected... | reverse complement strand
GGCAAACTAGAGGCAATCCAAAAAATAGACCTAGGGTCTAATAACTCAGAGATTAAAACTCCTGCACCGGGGCAGAGTGGAGTAGTCTATACAGAAGACGGCAGAGTGCTTTTCAGCGGCTTCATTTTTTAAATTTAATCCTAGGCTACAAATCAAACACCAAATCTAATATGCAAAATAATCACAACAAAAATTCAAACCGGATTTTAAATCAAACACCAAACTACGCTTTTATCGATAGTCAGAACTTAAACCTAGGGATTCGTTCTCTTGGTTGGAAAATAGATTACAAAAAACTACGATTATATTTAAAAAACAAGTATAGAGTATCAAAAGCCTTCATCTTTATTGGGCAAGTTGATGGCAACGAAGAACTTTATGAATCTTTAAAGTCTGCAGGATTCCAGCTTATTTTTAAACCAACTATCAATTACATAATCGACGGCAAAGAGACAGTTAAGGGTAATGTCGACGCAGAACTAGTCTTGCATGCCTCTGCCATTGAATTTAATAACTATAACCAAGCCGTCTTAATTACTGGTGATGGGGATTTTGCTTGCCTGGTTGAATTTCTAATCCAAAAAGATAAACTTAAACAAATTATTGCTCCGACTAAAAAGTATTCTCAGCTCTTGAAGCCATATAGTCACAAAATAATTAAAGCTAGCCAAATCAAAAAATCAATCCAGCTTGGAGGTCGAACATCTTCAATTAAAAAGAAGTCCACAAAAACAAAAAACCACTATCTCTAGCCCTGCGAGGCTTGCTGCTGGCTGGTTCTTTTGGTAAAATTTGGTTATCACCATTACCAGCTAGGCTTAAGGTTTCGACCGATCGCTGAGGCTGGTGGCAGCAAAAAACAAACTTAAATTATGGAAATAGAAAAATCCATTCAAAAAATAGTCGATATAACCTTCAAAGACGCCCAGGGCAAAGTAGTGCTAGCCCAAAAACCTAACTTACCTTTAGTAGTTGCAGGAGTAGCAACTCTTTTACAAAAATTCATCAACTACAAAGTCCTAAGCGATGGCTTAAATTTAATTAGCTTTGGAGCACTCCTTACCTGGGCTTGTCTAGAAGCCTTCGAAGGTGTCAATTACTTTCGTAAAACATTAGGATTTTTTACAATCATGCTGACAATCTTAGCAAGGGTGTAGCAAAAGCACTATCCAAAATAAAAGGCTCTTTTCCGGCAACACCCTAACAAAATAGTATTAAACAAGTGCGTGCTATACTAAATTTATATGTATGACGGAGTTTTTGATAATCAAATTGGAGCAGCAATACTATTATTCGTAGTAGCTCCAAACTTATTAATCTATATAGTAGCTAGGGGTGTCAATAGTGTAATAATTTCTATAAGAGCCCGAAATGCACCCAAGCTGCCCATCGAAATTTACGCTAGACCTCAAGCTCAAACACCAGAAATTGTGCTACCACCAGCGGAACCAGTCCTAGTTCGACCACCAAAACTCAGCTCTAAACTTAAGTCAGAAAAAATAATGGATATCACGTTAGTACTACTTATAGTTCTAGGATTGGCAGGCTACATAAGCTCCGCTCTCAAGGACGGAGACATGAACAAGACCTTAGGCACAACGCTTCTCTTAACACTTCCGATAAATTTTCTAGGAATGTTCGCTGCCTTCATTGTTACCCTTACTGAGCCAAGGAGCTAAAGCTCGACCGCTCTTTGCTATACTTATGCTTAACATGCTCACATCAATTCTTGTTGCTCTTTTAATCTCCGTTATCATCAATCTGGTAGGTTTTATAATTGCCTTTAAGTTTAAAACCGATAAGCTCACGGACTTTTCTTACTCTTTAAGTTTTATAACCGTAAATACGACCGTTTTAGCCCTTGCAGGCGACTTAAGCTTAGCCAAATTTACTTTGCTGTTCATGGTTACACTCTGGGCGCTAAGGCTAGGCACGCACCTTCTTATCAGGATTAGGGAGTGGGGGAGTGATAACCGCTTCGACGCCATGCGTGGAGACTTTATAAAGTTCCTTTCTTTCTGGATGATACAGGCCGTCACTGTTTGGGTTGTATCTGTTTCTTCTATCCAGTTCTTTAACTTAAAATCGAGTACAAATTTTGGAATAATTTCAACTCTTGGAATTCTAATCTTCAGCAAAGGTTTAATCATTGAAACTGTTGCCGACATTTCCCTTTTTAGATTTTCGAAGCGCAATAAGAAAAAGGGTAAAGATGACTTTATGCAATCAGGAATTTGGTCTATCTCTAGGCACCCAAATTATTTAGGGGAGATCACCGTTTGGCTTGGACTCTGGATTTTTACCCTACAATCCGTAAACTTAACCCAAGCTATAATCGGAGCAATCAGTCCAATTTTTATTTTCACAATGCTTCGCTTCGTAAGTGGAACCCCAAGACTAGAAGCCAAAGCCGAAAAGAAATGGGGCAAACAAAAAGATTATCTTAATTATAAAAGACAGACAGACTTAATATTTCCAAGTATCAAATTTATAAAAACCAGAATCTTAAAAAGGACTTAACCATGCAAAACTTCCAAAAGGTATACGGCGAGCTAAACACTAAACAGCGGGAGGCTGTTGACCAAATTGAAGGTCCGGTCATGGTGTTAGCAGGCCCAGGGACAGGTAAAACCCAGCTTCTCGGAGCTCGCGTTGCCAACATCCTAAACTTAACCGACGTCAACCCTGGAAATATTCTTTGCCTAACTTACACTGAAGCTGGAGTCTCTGCAATGCGCTCTCGCTTAGCAAGCTTAATCGGTTCTGCCGGATATCAAGTCAGCGTTCAGACCTTTCACAGCTTTGCACTAGAAGTATTTCGTCGTTTTCCAGATTACTTTTTAGATTATCGAGGATTTCAACCTGTAGATGACTTAAGTCGTTATGAAGTCATTAAGAAAATCCTGCAGGGTCTTCCGCCAAGCTTCAAGTTGGCCCATCGTTCTTTTGGACGCAACGACAGCATTAAAGATTTAGTTAGTAAAATAGCAGAACTCAAAAAAGCTGGACTTACCCCAAAAGAAACTATGGAGATCGCAGATCAGAATTTTCAAGATTTAGAAGATTTAAAAGAACTATTAGATTTGGTTCCGAACCCATTGCCAAAGAAGAAGACTGAACAACTTCAGCTCCAAGAAATATTAGCGAATTATTTAAGCTCTCAAAATTACCCAGCAGAACTAAATAGTTCAGTAGTTATTTCTAACTTAAAATCTATAGTTTTAAATTCACTTGCCGCTGCACTCTTAGAGGCTCAGGAACTTCAAAAAAATACTCCAATCACTGCCTGGAAAGGTGCCACTCTAGAAAAAACTTCCTCCGGTAACTGGAAGTTCAAAGATCTGGAATTTAACCAAAATCTTCAAGAGGTTACCTACGTTTATGAAGTTTACAGCAAAAAGCTAATTGAACTTGAAAAACTAGAATTTGAAGATATGATTTTAAATCTAATAAATGGTTTGAGGCATAATTCTGAACTGAAATATAATGTTCAAGAGCAGTGGCAATATATTCTTGTAGATGAGTTTCAAGATACTAGTTTTGCTCAGCTAGAGATCATCCGCTTGCTTGGTGAAAACCCAGCCTCAGAAGGTGCGCCAAATATTATGGCAGTTGGTGATGACGATCAGGCAATTTATGCCTTCCAGGGTGCAGAAGTTAGCAACATCCAAACTTTTGTAAATTTCTATCCGAAAAAAGTTAACCTTATCACTCTTCAGGATAACTACAGGAGTAGCCAAGAGATACTTTCCAGTTCACTGGAAACTGCCAAGTTCATCCAAGAAAGACCTACTGGAACTGTGCCTAAAGAATTGGTTAAAAAATCAAGAAAGAGCCTAAGCCTAAAAGTTGAGCTACAAACTCTTCCTACCCAAGATGCCGAATTGAGTTGGCTTGCTCAGGACATTAAAACTCAAATTAAAAATGGAACTAAAGCCGAAGAAATTGCGGTACTAGCTCCAAAACATAAATTTCTAATTGACCTTTCAGCAGAACTAGCGGAAAACCAGATTCCAGTCTATTACCAATCATCATCAAACATCCTAGAAGATGAGGTAGTATTAAATTTAATAAATTTAGCTGAACTAGTTTTGCAAATCTCTAAAGGTGTGACGGTGGATAGTAAGGCTAAACTTGCCGAAGTTCTCACCGACCCATACTGGGGACTACCAAGCTCCACAATCTGGAATTTAAGTTTAACTGCCAACAAAATTAATCAAGAAAAAAATCCTGCTGACCGCAAACACTGGCTAGAGCTAATGCAAGAAGGCCTCGCCAGCAAAGATACTGCTGAAGACATCGAACTACAGACTATCGCCAACCTACTTTTAAGCTGGGGTGCTGATGCTCTGAACTTGAGTCTCGAGAAAATGTTAGACTTGCTAGTTGGAGTAACCAAACAAGATCAACCAACGTCTCCATTTAAAAAATATTATTTTTCCCAGGCTGAACTTCAAAAAAATCCTGCTAAATACGCCACATTCTTAAGTTCGCTTTCCACCTTAAGAGAGCATCTCAGAAACTACTATCCAGATCTAGAGAATCGTAAGCTGCAGGACCTTGTTGATTATGTTCGGCTCTGTCAAGAATATGGAGGTTTAAAAATTGCTAAAAAAGGAGTCCACCTCGGTTCTGGTGGAGTAAACCTAATCACTGCTTACGGCTCCAAAGGTCTGGAGTTTGAACAAGTTTATATAATGCATTCTGTTGATAAAGTTTGGAGTGAAGCAGCTAGTTCCAATTCACAAAGCCTTAAGTTTACCTCGAACTTTAAAAGCCATAAAGACACTTCAGATGATAAAACCAGACTCTTTTACGTTGCCCAGACTCGAGCTAAGAACCGCCTAGTTCATTCCAGTTACAAATTTGATAATAAAGGTAAAGAAGTTGTCCCACTCAGATATCTTGAACCACTAAAAGATAACCCAGAGATTAAACTTAACTTTAAGGATTGCTCTGGAGATTTAATGAGCACTGAGCAAGCCTCCGAAGCTTACGAACAAAAACTCTTTTCTAACTTAAACTTAACTGGAACCAAGGCAAGCTTGGCGGAAGTACTGGCTCCAATCTTAGAAGAATATCGTCTCAGCGCCACCCATTTAGGAACTTTATTTGATGAAGATTACGGTGGAGAACTAGAATTCATTAACCGCCACTTGTTACGGTTCCCACAAGCCATGAACGATTCCGCCGTGCACGGCTCTGCTATTCATAGAGCTTTAGAAAAAGCCCATCTTGCCTTCAATAAAAATTCTCAAATTTTTAAGGATTTAAATCTTACAGATTTCCTACTAGAAAGTTATCAAAAAGAAATTACTAAAAGCTCTCTAGACGTAGAGATAAAAATACGCTTATTAGAAAAGACCAAACATACTTTTACCAAACTCCAAAAAGATCTCTTAAACTTAATTCAACTTAATGTTAAGCCTGAAGTAGATATTAAAGTTAATTTTGATGAAGCCAGGCTAAGTGGAAAAATTGACGCAGTAATTATTAATAAAGAGCAAGGAACTGCGACAATCCGTGATTATAAAACCGGAACTCCAAAAAAGAGCCTTGATAGCCGTTACAAAAACCAGCTTTACTTCTACAGACTTTTGCTGGAGATATCTCCACAAATCTTACCAAAAAATATTAAACTTAAATCTGCCGAACTTGCTTACATCTCTCCAAAAGAAGATCAGTTGATTATTGCTTCACTTGATTATCACTCAACCAAGAACGAAAGTGAGTATCTGGAGTTCAAAAAACTAGTCAAAGATGTCTGGTCCCAAATAATGTCTCTCGGGCAAAGTTAAATTTAAGCTAAAGCAATTCTACTAAACATTCGCATAGGGGTCAAAGCCCTCTTCTTCAGGAGTTCCAAGCATCACTTCAATTGCAACTTTATCATCTAAAGCCGAAAGAGCCTCCAAGCCGTCCGCTCGAATCAAGGCTCCTTCAGACATCTCTAATGCTTTGATCACAAATTTGCTAGCTGGACCATAAGTCCAGCCGCAACAATCACCAGACAAGACTCCTACACTTAAAACCGCAGAACCAGCTTGAGAAAGACGCATAAGATCCCTCACGGGCTCTGCTTGTCACCCTCTTAGCCAATCATAAGTCATATTAACCGCCACATCTGAAACCACGAAACCTAGTGCAGACTTCGCCAACAGTCTAGACAGATGTTCCTCTAACGTAGGTGAGCTTTCTGGCAGAGAACTCAAGGCTCTCCCAACAGCCAAATTTAAATCATCGTTCAACTTAAAGTCTTCTTCTCTAAATCTTGGCATAAAAAACTTATCCTTAAATCTTAAACTTAATTCTAAAAGTAATTAAACTACCAAAATACTAAAGCGTAAATAACACAACATACTACTAAGACGATGGCCAACTAAAGATTACAGATGACCCTGGATTTCTTGAACAGTAAGATTAATTACAGTTCCAGGCTGGGCCTGACCTCGTAAAATTCTTTCCGCAATAATATTCTCAACGGTTTTTTGAACAATTCTACGCATCGGTCTTGCGCCAAGCAAAGGGTCATTTCCTTCTCTTGCCAAGAACTCCGCAGCTCCAGGTTCTAGTTCTACCTGTAGCTTCTGGTTGGCAAGAGTTTTGTTAACAGAATTAATAATCAAGCCAACCACCTGAGTCAACTCCGGCTCATTGAGACTCCTGAACGTTGCAACCTCATCAAAACGGTTTACAAACTCTGGCTTAAAGATTCCTTGAGCAATCAGTTCTTTCAAGAGTCCACTCTCTAGAACTTTCATAGCCTCTACATCAGTTCCGTGCTGTTCCATAAAATCATTAATATACTTCGCTCCAGCGTTACTGGTTGCAATAATGATCGATTCCCTAAAGCTGACTTGCTTGTTGCTTGAATCTCTTAAGATACCCTCATCTAACATCTGTAAAAGAACATTTAAAACATTTGGGTGTGCCTTTTCCAACTCATCCAACAAAACCACACTAAATGGTTTTTTAGAGATTTGCGCGGTTAGACTGTTCGGATTGTGCTGAGCCTCGGCTAAGAGCCTTCCAACGTCTTCTGGCTGGCTAAATTCATTCATATCTATACGCACCAAGTCATCTTCACCGCCAAAGTAGGTTGCAGCTAAGCTTTTTGCAAGCTCTGTTTTACCAACTCCTGTCGGACCAATAAATAAGAATGTACCTACTGGCTTTTTGGTGTTGCGAACTCCAGCTCGAGCTCTCCTTAAAGCATCACTAACAACCTTAACAGCCCTAGATTGGTTAATCATCCTCTGATGGATTAAGTCCTCTAAGTTCAAAAGCTTGTCTGATTCCGCCTGATTGTTAAACCCACTAGAAGTCTGTATTTTAACGCCATAATTTTTTTCAACCGCTTCTTCGACAGATTGAACTGTAACCCAGCCATCTTTAGCATACGTGGCTGCGTATTCTAAAAGCTTGATAACTTTTCCAGGCTTTGCCTCATCCTGAATAAAGCGCTCTGCAAGCTCCACGGCACGCTTAATTGTTTGGTAGATATAACGAACTCCCAACCTCCCCTCCAGCAATAAGACTTGATCTTGAGCCACCTTCAAGGCCTCATCATTAGAGGCCTCAACCATATTAATCCTATTAATTAAGCCGGCAAGTGAAGGATTAGTTGCTGTTAACCGAAGCCAGGCTTGGTCTCCCATGGCTAAGATTAACTGATTTCCACCCGCTTCGAGAACTTGAGAAAGCACCCCGCTTAAGTCGACCTTTCCAGCTCCATTTTCTAAGAAAAGTTCTGCATCATCTAAAAATATAATTACATTCTTTGCTTTATATGCTTCGTTAAACATTCGAATTAAAATGTCTTCTAACCCACCGTTTTTCTGCGCATTGGCCAGCAGAGTACTCGCCTCAACTTTAAAAATCTGCTTAAACCTTAAGCTTTGGGGTACCGAACTGTCAGGGTAAAGTAATCTTTCCGCCAAATTCCAGACTAAGTTACTTTTTCCCATTCCGACTTTGCCAACAATTCCGGCATTAAGCCTGCTAGCAGCGCTTAGAACATGCATAATCTGCCCTAAAGCCTCTTGGTTAGCCTCTAGTTTTCGATAAACATTGCCACTTCTGCCAATCGTCGCGCTAATATTACTCGCAAAACTTGAAAGCATCGGAGTGTACCCGAAGCTTAAATCTCTTCCCAACCCACCAGTTTTTTGCTTAACTTTGCTTTTTTCAATCATTTCATCAAAGTGATCGAACCAGTCGACCATATGTTCAAAGTCGTCATCCGAAAGTCCTACGCTGGCTAGAACAGAAAGCCGAGTCTGCTGCTCAACCTCCGTCATCAGAAACACTGCAATATAAATACTTTTAACAGTTTTGCTATTCCTTGCTAGAGCCAAATTGTAGGCTTTTTCAAGCACAGGATTTAAGTTTAACTCCGTTTTTCCACTAGCCTCTAGAAGATGTTTAATCGTTTTAATGCTAATTGCAAACCTAGTTGCCAAAAAGCGCCCACCAAAACTTTTCTCTAAGCCGTTTAATATTGAATTCAAATCCGTTCCGTGTAAATTCGCTAACAAATCTTGTTCCAGCAAATCTGCAATATTTTGAGGATTTTTTTCAACCTTAATCTCCTTTAGATTTAGTGACCAATAGGCCCAGAGCATGCCCCAAACGGTGGCTGGTATTAGAAATAAGTATCCGAGCGAAGACTCTTGATCACTCAAGAAATAACCACCAACAAAGGCAAATCCTAAAACAAATAGCCAAATCAACGTCCTAAGCCACGCCTCATTAAAGTGCACAGCGAGTTTCGATTCTCTATATCTCTTACCGCTTAAACTTAAATTAAAATCCATATTCTTATTTAAAACCCAAAGTTAGCAACTGTCATTAAAATTAGAACAAATGCCAAGAAGGGGATAAACGGCCAAAGTGCAATCAAAAACAACAGAACAAAGGCCTCGATTATTAAACTTAAACCCCCAATTAGAATTAGAAAGAATCTAGTCACAAAGCCAACTGCCCGAGAAATAAAAGCATCGCCCAACTTTTGAAATAGTGTCCGCTTATAAACGGAGGTGGTCAGCGTCTCTCTAAACGGCTTAAACAAACTCTTCGCTAGGTCGTTTATGCTAAAGAAATCCATTGTAGATTCAAAGATCTCTTTAAACTTATTGCTCAGATCTTTAAACCCAGCTCCGTACCACCACCCAAAAAGATCCATTAAAAACATAAGCAAGATTATACCAGAACCTTCCAAAAACCCTCAGATAAATTAATTGAAGATGAAAACATAAGAAGAGTTGACTTATTCTAATCATTCTGATACAATCTTAAAAGTAAATTAAGTTTAACCGAAATTATAAATAGATATGAGTTTAACAATTAGAAAAATCTCAAAAGGTCCGAACTGTAGTGAATGTGAAGACTACGCAACTCAAAGGTGCCCTTTAGCCAGAGTCCAGCACGCCGTAGAAGCACTAGCCACCGTAGTAAATTTAATGGGGGCAGAAGTTGAAGTAGACGCTTTCACTGCAGTAAAATCAGGCCTAATCAAAGTGGGTAATAGAAATAGGCACTATCGTAAAGCAACACCAGCAGGCGGGGTAGCAACATTAATGGGAGACTGCCTTGGGACTGAACAGCACGGAGAAGTAAGAATGAGGAACTCCGCTGACGGCACACAAGCACCTCTGAGTGGCTATAACGGACCGGAAGATCGTATAGCTGGAGCAGTGGAAAGCGATATGCTAGCCATAAAGCTGACATAACTTCTGTCTGGTTATAAGAATAAAATTAAGTTTAAAAGAAATTATAAATAGATATGAGTTCAGTAATTAGAGCAATTCAACCAGGACCCAACTGCCCAAGTTACAAAATATACAATCCAATTTCCGCTCCTAAAGGCCAATGCCCACTCGCTAGAGCCCAGCTTGGCTTAGCAGCAGTTCTCTCGGTGAGACAATAATAACTCTAAAGAACCCAGCAAGGAATAGCCCCCACGGCGAAGCTGGCGCTCCTGTGCAAGAGCTAGAAAGTATGATGCAGGGATGCGGTGGCATAAATATACAGCGCGGGCTGACCAGAAGAGTCAACACCGAAGGATCCGTCGTTTCATACCCATTCCCATTTGACGAAAATGGAAATAATGATCCTAATCCAGAAAGTGACGAGGGCAAGGCCAGAGAAGTAGAAGCATCAACTCAAGCTTTAGCAGGCCTCCTTATGCCAGAGTAGGCAAGTAGCCCTTTACAAATAAAATTACCCTCCAAATTTGGAGGGTAATTTTTTTATAGTTAATTAAGTTTAACTTGTTTAACTTTTATTCTCTAGGTCCACCTCTTTTGTGTCCGCCTTCACCTTCTGGCCTAATATCATCCAAACTTAAGTTGATATAATTTTCCTTCAACCAATTTTCCATTTCTGTTTTGTGTTCTTCACGCTTAGCTTCCATCTCTTCTTTACTGGGCTTAGAATCAGAATCTTTATTAGCTTCACGCTCTACTTCGCGGGCCATCTGATTTTCTTCGAACTTCTGTTCAATTAACGTTTTTTGTTCAGCATTTATCGTTCCATCATCTACTTTTACTTGTAGCATGTCACTAAGTTCAGCTCTTTGGGCCGCCTGGTGCTGAGCTTTTTGCTCTTCTTTAAAGACTTCAATCTCTCTAGAAACCTCTGCCTCATTTAAACTAAATTTACTGGCCAGTTTTGAAGCAAGTTCGTCTTTATTGCCACCTTGGTTCATGGCGCTTGCCCCAAGACCACCAACTCCGATTACACCTAAGGCTGCAAAGCTCATCACCATCATGCTCGCTTTTTTACTCATTCTTTTCCGACCTTTTCCATTCTGTTTCTTACTCATAATCTACCCTCCCTTTAAATATGCAAATGTACTTTTTATACTAGTCCTATAAATCAAAATTCTAAAAATAAGGAGTAATGCTGCCTAAAAACTTTCCACTTTTTTAGTAAAAACAGGCTTTTATCTACAGAAGTTTAAACTTAAATTCCTTAGAATTAAGGCTAACTCTGATCTAGCTAATTAAGCTTCTACTGGGTCTTTTTGAAGATCTAGCATTGCTCCTGATTATAGTACGCAGAGCAACCAGAATTTGTTTCAAAAATGAAGAGCCCTTAAAGAAAACTTAAGAATTAACGGTTGTTTAAGATCTTAATCCACTCTATATCGCCATCTTCATCTGCAAGAACTATGACCTTCTGACCGACTTTCAACCGAGCATCCTTTGGAATTAACCGCGCCCTACCAGTTAGACTTAATTCGACTAACTCCGCCCTTTCAACATTTCTAGGTCCAGAACCCAAACTTATCGTCACACTATCTCCATCAATCTTTTCAACTCTACCCATTAAATTAGAACTTGCGAAAATACGATCTTCTGGACGTAATCTATCTCCAAGACCAATCCGATTTCCTAAAGAGCCAGTTGGCCCACTAAATAAGACTGCACCAGAACCAACCGCAACTGCCAGCATTAACATCGTCAAAAAAATGAACCTGAATCTATAGCCCCATTCACTGCGTTGCAAAGAATACGCCGCCATATAAATTAAGGCTAATAGTAGCGCAAATAAGAACAAAGAAAGTAACAGCGCAGAATTTTCACCGTAATTCCTATAGAAAAGGACCGTTCGAAGGGTAGTATAAATTGCGACTCCACTCAAGAGCGCAAACAAACCTGCTAAGCTGACTGGCAAAAGCCTTTTGCAAACCACCCGAAGTTCACTCTTAGGCTCAATCTCCCCACCAGAGATCCTTTGCAGAGCATTAAGTTTAACCCTTGGAGTCTCTACCTCAGCTTTTTCCTTTTTATTAGCCTCAGCTTTAATTTCCGTTTTAATCTTATTGAGTTTTTTATTCATAGTCTTATTCATTTTCCCGCTCCTTTCTCCGAACTTTTGCCTGACCCTTTTCCTTTCATCTTTCCGTAAATTTCTCGCCCTAAGTTCCTTTTAGATTCCTTCGATCTAACAGTCTTTTTAGAGTTAGACTTTTCTAGGGATTTCTTTTCGGTCTCTATAATTTCCGGATCTTCCATGACCTCTTTAAGCTTAATCTTTCCACGGCGAATTCTAGTGCTAACAGTCGCAACTGGCATTCTTAAAATTGAAGCAATCTCTTTGTAAGACTTTGCTTCGATGTAATTTAACATCAACGGCTCTCTCAACTTAATCTCTAGCTTTGCCAAGTTCTGCATTAAATCCTGGTTGTTAAACTTAAGTTCAAGTTCTTCTGTGATTGTTTCTGGAACTGCAATTCCATCCCACCAAACATCATCATCTACTGTTAAATCCTTCTTTTGCTTTTTAAAAGAATCCATGGCTGCGTTGTGACCGATTCGATACATCCACGAACTCCATTTTCCTTTTTTAGGATTATAGCTTCGAATGTTACGATATGCCTTTATGAATGCCTCTTGCACCACGTCATCAGCTAAATTTTGTTCAATTCCTAAAGAACGGACGTAGCGTAGTAGCTTCGGTTCATACCTTAAAATTAATTCTTCAAACAACTCAATCTTTGTAAAATCCTTCAAAAAAGCCTCCGCCAATTCTTCATCTGATTTCTCTTTTTTAAGTGCTGAGTCTTTCTGTTTCATAACTAGCTATAAAATCGGTCAGACTTAATATTTATTACATTTAAATTTAGGTGTGGCTTATTATAGTACTATTAAACATAGTTAAAAATTTCAAAACTAATGAAGAAGCCCTCAGCAAAGTTTTACCACATATTAGAAACCATTGGTTCGTTAATGTTCTTGGCTGGAACAATTCTGACTTTTATCGGGATTTTCAACATCCGAATTCCAGCAAAACTGAGCTTAAGTTTAATGGGCTTTGGAGTTATTGCAGTTTTAATTGGAGCCTACAACCTCAAATCAAAATCACTCTTAGCAAGCATAGTCAGCATCCAAAAACCGTAGAGGCAAGCTTAATTTAACCTGGAAATTGCCACCCCAAAAGCAACACTGACATTTAAGCTTTCTTTTTCCCCAATTCTAGGAATTTCAATGATCTGATCGACTAGATTTAGCTCTTCGGAATTTAGACCCTGCGTTTCTTCGCCTAACACTAAAGCTGTATTTTTAGAATTAAACTTAAAATCGTTTAGACTAACAGCTGCAGGATCTTGCTCTAAACCAACGACCACAAAATCTTCTAATTTGAGTTTAGTAATCAATTCATCCAGATTGTCAAAATGCTCTAACTCCAAATTACCTTCTGCGCCTAAAGAGACTTTCTGAATTTGCTTATCTAACTTTTGGGCAATATGTGGGAGGCGATTATCCCCAAATTCGAGAGTAGGGTAAGGAGTAACACCCACAAAATAGACCTTTTTGACACCGAAAAACTCGGCAGTTCGTAAAATGGAGCCAACGTTATAACAACTCCGGATATTGTTCAAAACAACACAACTCACACTTTGCAGACTTTTTTCCATATCTATTTCTTAAATCTTAAAGAGATTATACCAATAACGCATAAAGCTTGCTTTTTATATAGCCTTTATGGTAAGATAAGTCTATACTAACCTAAATAATTAATTATGTCCCGAATTACCCCACTCAAGCAGAAGAACTCGCTAACACTGCGGTTGTAGAGGCAGCTAGATTGGCATTTGGTCAAGTTGTTCTAGCAGCAGTGAATAGAGCCTCTGGGAGGGAAACAACCAACACTCAAAGAGGCGTAGTCACGGCAGCTTTAGCTCCAAAGACAACAACTGCAGCGGTCTTAACTGCTGGGATTGGTGTATCAGTTCTTGCCGGAGGAGTTGCTGAAAAAGCTAGCCAGGCAATAGACTTATTTAAAAGTCTTGGTGAAGAATAATCCAAAAATAACTATAAAAATATCATGAGACCGAGCACAGGACCCAATTTAAAAAGAGTAGCCTCAGCCGCACTAAGCGCAGATGTTCTTGGTGGTGTCATCTTAGCAGCTGCAGTTAGCGTAGCCACTCGAAGAAGAGACGAGAAGTTACTAGATAGTCAAATTAGAGCGAAACTGGAGCCAATCCGCATTGCTGAAGAAGTAAGGCGAGTAAGGCTTGACAGGCTTAAGGCTGTCTCTCCTATTCCAACTGAATAAGTAGATAAAAACTAAAGGCTCTCGATCCCACTTAAAATAGCCTTTGCGGAGTCTGACCAGTTATAGAACTCGTTCCTTTTGTAGCCCTCTTTAATCATCTTAGCCCGTAGTTTTTCGTCGCCTAAGACCTTCAGAATAGTTTCAGCAATAGAATCAGGGTCTTCGGGGTCAAAGTAAGCTGCGGCGTCTCCACAAACTTCTGGAATCGCCGTCTTATTGCTTGCTACAACCGGCAAGCCGTAAGCCATTGCCTCCAGTGGAGGAATCCCAAAACCTTCCGATAGAGAAGGGAAGACGTAGAGTTTGGCATTCTTAAACAACCACAACTTCTGACCTTCCGAAATAAACCCTAAGATATGAACTCTATCTTGTAAGCCAAGCTCTTTGGCACGCTCTTCAATTGCCAAATAGTTACGGTCTTTCTTACCCGCAAAAACTAGCTGTAATTCTGGCTTTGTTTTTTTAAGCACCAGCATCGCATCTAGCAAAATCCCTAAATTTTTATGTGCAAAATCTGTTCCAATATAAAATAAGAAATCTTTACCCACTACTTCAACAACTTCTTCACGCTTGACATGGTCTTTACCTAAAATAACGCCGGCACACGCCGCCATAAAAATTGAATCTTTATCCTTAATCTTAAAGTAATCTATAACATCATCCCGAACGTATTTGGAAGTTACCGTAATCTTTTTGGCTCTTTTGACTGCAGATCGAATCCCAAAAAAATTAAGGATTCGAATTAGCAATGAGTTTGACAGTAAAGAAAATGGCAACTTGCGGATTTTATCTTTGATAACACCCAGCTTGTTATTTTTCCAAGCCTCTTTTTTATCAGCCGTACTCTTAACATTTCCAATTCGAAGCTGAGTTAAATCATGAACTGTTAGTATTATATTTTTATGGCGAAAGAAGTATGGCACAAACTGATAAGTTGCCCAAAAAACATCTGCCTTAAGTTTATATATTTCATACGCTAGGTTAACATTTCCACGCAAGAAAAAAGTGTGGACTCTAGCTGTATTTTTACTAGAATAAATAATGAAGTTTTTACCTTTCGGATTCGGACGCCACTTAGCGCTAGGATCTAAGATTATGATGTAATCATTAAATTTATCAACTTTTTGGAGCTCATTTAGAATGCCTTCGGCGTAATTACCTGTTCCCGTACCAATAATTCTTGCATCGACCACAATTCGTTTGTTGTTCATACATCCTATTATATGCTAAATTTGAGTAGTCACAAACTAATCCATTTAGCTTCTAGGCATGAGACCTAATACTTGTTGAAATGCTAAGATTCTTAATCAAAAACCTAGGACCCTTTAAATTTAGATTTTGGGTAATATTCACGATATCCTTAATTAACTCAGCAGCAATTTTTGCTGTACCTTTTGTACTTTCTGAAAAATTCTCAGGAGAGGTCAGCAAGAGCTCTTCAAACTCTGCCATAATCATAGTCTCCGTTATCTTTATCCTGTCTATCATTCTAGAATGGTTCATACGCAGATGGGGTGAATCCTTAAGATATAGCTACTCAAATTACATAAAACTTAAATTTTTTGAATCCCTGGAAGGCATGAGCCTGGATCCCAATAAAAACCAGGTTCACACTGGGTACCTTCTATCTTTAATAAGTAAAGTTTCCGACAGTGTGTTTAGTACACTATCTCTTTTTTGCTGGGCTATTCCAGGAACAATAACCACGACTGTAATATTTCTTTACTTAATTATCAGCCAATCTATACTAATAGCCCTTGTCAATATTGCTGTAATTTCCATATTCATGTTCACAAGCATAGCCCTCTCTAGGAGGTTGTCCGTTAAATTTAAAGACCTAAATGAATCTCAGGCCGAACTCAACGAACAGTTAATTGATTTTATGAATAACTCTGGAACCCTAAAGTTACTTCATGCCTTTAAGTTTAGTCGCGACAAACTAGAGAATAAGGCCTCAAAAGTAAACAGCAAGGCCCAGGACCTCCAAAACTTACACTCCAACAGATGGGCACTGTTACATCTTATCTATGGCTTTTCTTTTTTAAGCACGTTATACATTTTGGTTTCTAAAATATCTACAGGGGATCTACCAGTTGCGACAATGATTATCTTTATTCCAACTTTTAGCTATGTAAAAAGTAATCTAGAAAGTACGAGTGAAACTATAATGAATTTTATAGAGGCAGGAGCCTATCTAAAGACGCTAAACGGAACATTAAATATAGACTCATCCACTGGAGTTGAGACCACCTCCAAGCCAATTAGCTGGCACACTCTAGGGTTTAAGAATCTTGCTTACAAGTACAACAACACTAATAAGAAGGTTAGGTTTCAAGATTTTACAATTAATCGCGGTGACAAAGTTATGATTTCTGGCAAATCAGGGAGGGGTAAATCTACCCTTATTAATATACTTGCTGGATATCTAGAGCCTTCGTCCGGGGAGGTCTTACTCGACGGAAAAGGCATTCAATCAGACAATTCAATATTCCAAAATATCTCTCTAGTCACTCAAGATACAGAATTATTCAACTTAAGTTTAGAGGATAACCTCTGCCTAGGGAAAACTATCGAAAAGAGCAGGCTCATTCAGCTACTTAATGATGCAGGCCTAGGAGATATACTAAAAAACCATCCTCTTTCTGGTATTTCTGGGGAAAAAGGTAATAAGTTCTCGGTTGGACAAAAGCAGAGAATAAACATTTTAAGAACTCTAATCTCTGATAAAGAAATTGTCATACTGGATGAACCCACGTCAAACCTCGATACCAAAACCGAACAAAAAGTTATAAACTTAATAGAGAAAGAGCTTAAAGATAAGACGACTATTATAGTCTCCCACCGCAAGGAGATCTCTAAAATTTGCAACAAATACTATACTCTTTGAGCCCGATAAATTATATTCATATACATAGACGGCAGTTAAACTTAATAGAATCATTATGAATATCTTAATCACAGGTGGAGCAGGTTTTATTGGAACCAACTTTGTAAATTTAATATCTAAAAAATATCCAGATTACAAAATAACTGTCGTCGACAAGCTTAACCAGCAGGGCAGGAAAGAGAACCTTGATTCCGTAAAAAGTAAGATTGACTTTCAGAATTTTGACCTCGTTCAATTCGAAAATTTATCAAAGCTATTTAAAGAAAAAGAATTTGACTTTGTTGTTCATTTTGCAGCGGAGACCAATGTTGATAGAAGCATCGAAAACCCGCTAGAATTTGTAAATTCAAATGTTGTTGCTACCCAAAACTTATTAAGTTTAAGCCACAAACATAACATTAAACATTTTCATCACGTTTCTACTGATGAAGTTTTTGGAGAGTTGCCGCTTGACCCCTCAATTAAATTTAATGAGGACACGCCTTATGATCCGCGGAGCCCTTACAGCGCAACCAAGGCCGGGAGCGACCACCTCGTCCGAGCCTACTTCCACACCTACGGATTGCCGATTACAATAAGCAACTGTTCGAACAATTATGGGCCCTACCAGGTACCTGAAAACATCATCCCATTATTCATCCTTTTTGCCCTGCACAATAAAAACTTAACAATATATGGTGATGGAAAATCTATCCGAGACTACCTATTTGTTGAAGATCATTGTCATGCAATTGATGCGATCCTTCACAGCGGAAAAGCTGGTGAAACCTACTGCGTTGGCGGTGGAGCAGAAAAAAACGGTATTGAAATCGCCGATGCAATTTTAGCGGCAGTCCCAGAAACTAAATCAACGAAGAAGTTCGTTAAAGATCGACCCGGTCACGACCTCCGCTACGCCATAGATTACTCTAAACTGAAACGTGAACTTAACTACGAACCTAGCGTTAGCTTTGAAGAAGGCCTACGAAAAACAGTACAATGGTACAAAGACAACCCAGAGTGGTGGGAGCCAATTATGCAAAACCTCTACATCCCAGACTTCTTAAAAGAGAAAAACTAAATTTAAATTATGAAAAAAACTACAACCAAAATTAACGGTGTCCACAAAATAACACCACAAACATTTGGAGATGAAAGAGGATTCTTCGTGGAAACATACAGGAGGCAGTGGTTCCCCGAGGGTCGAGAAATGATCCAAGGAAATAGGGCGGATAGGCAAAAAGGCTCTCTCGTAGGATTTCATTACCACCTACACCAAGCTGACTTCTGGTATGTCCCATTTGGTAGGTGTAGGGTAATCCTACACGACCTAAGGGAGGGTTCACCATCCGAAGGAGTAACTGAATACTTTGATCTTGGAGCTAGCGCAGGCGGAGATATGAGCAATTTTGATCACTCCGGTATTTATATACCCCCAGGAGTAGCGCACGCCTTTGTAGCAATAACTGATATGACCATCACTTATCTTGTCGACAGTTATTACAACACTAATGATGAAAATGGAGTCCACTATCTAGACCCCAGCATTAAAGCAGAGTGGGGAGTGGAAGACCCTATAACATCCGACAGGGACAAGCAAAACCCACTGAAAAAGGATATCCCTGAGCTCAAAAAAGCATATTACGGCATCAGAAACTAAACTTAATAAATGAAGGCACTGATCACAGGCTCAGACGGGCAACTTGGCACAGAGCTTAGGCTGGCTTTTAGAGACTCCCTGTTCACAGACTCATCGGATTTAGATATAACCGACAAGACCGCATTAGAAAAGCTCGACACAAATGGTATTGAAGTAATCATTAACGCGGCCGCCTATACCAACGTTGATGGTGCAGAAAATCCGGCCCATTCAAGTTTAGCCGAGGCGGTCAACTCTCAAGGAGTAGCCAACCTGGCTCAACTGGCTACGAGACTAAACATCCCACTTGTCCATTTTTCCAGTGATTACGTTTTTGATGGCACCAAAGCAGGGGCTTATACCGAACAAGACCCTTTCAACCCAGTCAATACTTATGGCAGAACTAAAGCTAATGGCGACCTGGCAGCAGCGGAACATGCCGAACATTACATCTTCAGAACATCCTGGGTCGTTGGCAATGGGCCTGGGCCCAACTTTGTAAAGACTATGGCAAAGCTCGCAGAAGGTGGAGTAGGTCCAGCAGTCATTAATGATCAATTTGGCAGGCTAACTTTTACTAAAACTCTTGCAGAAGCAGTCCAGTTCGCCCTGGAAAATGAAATCCCGTACGGAACGTATAACTTAACCAACACTGGCGAACAGGTCAGTTGGTACCAAATAGCTCAAGAAGTTTTTAGACTCACAGGTCACAATCCAGATAGGGTTTCCCCGCAATCATCTGCAGATTATGCCGATTCAAAAGATCAGAAAGTAGCCCCAAGGCCAGTAAACAGCATGCTTGACCTAAGTTTAATTGAATCCCTAGGGTTCCGCCCTCCAGACTGGCGTGATACACTAGAGGCATACCTAAGGCACCATAATTTTAGTAATTAAAAATTAATTTGTTAGAAAAACTATGAAAGGCATCATTTTAGCCGGCGGAAGCGGAACCAGACTTTACCCAATCACCAAAGGTGTCAGTAAGCAGCTCATTCCACTGTACGACAAGCCGATGATCTACTACCCGCTAACAACCTTAATGGAGGCCGAAATCCGTGAAATCTTAATCATCTCAACCCCAAAAGACTTGCCAAGATTCGAAGAACTTCTCGGTGACGGATCTGAATGGGGCATAAGCCTAACCTACAAAATTCAAAAAGAACCTAAAGGCCTAGCAGAAGCGTTCACCATAGGTAAGGAATTTATTGGAGACGACAAGGTCGCCCTAGTTTTAGGAGACAACATCTTCTACGGCACAGAAATGGGTTCTAAGCTCAAAGAATACACCGATGTAGATGGAGGGTTAATCTTTGGCTCTAGAGTCAACGACCCCGAAAGATACGGAGTCGTCGAGTTCGATCAAGACCTCAAAGTTAAATCAATTGTTGAAAAGCCGGAACACCCTAAAAGCAAATACGCCATTCCGGGCCTCTACTTTTTTGATAACAAGTGTGTTGAATATGCAGAGCAAGCCAAACCGAGCGCAAGAGGCGAAATAGAAATTACTGAAATCCACGAAGCCTACCTTAAGGCAGATAAGCTTAATGTAAACCTACTAGATAGGGGAACTGCCTGGCTCGATACTGGGACGTTCGAAACTCTTCACCAGGCAGGGGAATTCGTAAAAGTAATTGAGCACAGGCAAGGCATCAAAGTCGGCTGCCCCGAAGAAGTCGCCTTCAATAATGGCTGGATCACCAAAGAAGACCTCAAAAAAATTGCTGAACCACTTATAAAAAGTGGCTACGGAAAATACCTCTTAGAAATCGCTCAAGGTTAAACGCACCAGGAGCCAGCCTTGAGTTCGAGTTAGGGCTCAACTTAAGACTTATCCCAAAAGATTATTTTCTTAGCAATCTTAACAGTTAAATAATTCTTAGTTTCTTCTGGAAAACCTGACTTTAGCAACTTTCTAACACCAGAGCTTCTCACGCCTCTAGACCTGCGCTTATGCTGTATTTTAAGCCGTTGCACAAATTTTTTTGGAATTAAAACCATGAACTTAAGCACACCAAGAGTGACCTGCTTGCCATTCCCAGTTTTAAACCCACTTATAATTGCACCCGACCATAGGGCAGAGTATCTAATTGAAACACCAGGCAGATATCTTAGCGGAATATTCTTAATCAATAGCATTGGCTGGTTTTTAATACTCATTCGCACAGTTAAACCGCTAATTTTAGAACTGCTTGCCCCAATGGCATGTCGAACCGTCGCCTTCGGGTTATACATTACCATCCAGCCGAATAATCTGGATCTAAAACTTAAGTCAACGTCTTCGCAGTAAGCAAAAAAATCCTCATCAAACATTCCAACGTCTTCAATCATCTTCATACGGTACATTGAGGCACCACCAGAGCCACCAAAGACCTCCTCCTTCTTATCGTATTGACCAGAGTCAATTTCTCCACGCCCACGAGGTGAGGCAATTCCCCAGTAATAAAGCTCCTCTCCAGTGGTATCAACACCTTTTCCATCCAATTTTAAAATCTTAGAGGTCGAGATCCCAACTTTAGAGTCTGTGAAGTTAAGCTTAAGTTCCGCCAACCACTTTGAATCTGCCACCGCGTCTGAATTTAAAAGAGCTACATAATCAAAACCATTTTCTTTCGCCCATCTAAAACCGATGTTTGCACCACCGGTAAACCCCAGATTCTTAGCATTCTTAACTAAGTTAATTTTAGTACCATATTCCTTCTCTAAAATCTGATACGAACCATCGGTACTACTGTTATCCACCACTAAAATCTCAGTCTTTTCAGTTTGAGCCAGTAAGGAATCAACGCACGACTTTATAATATCTTTGTTATTCCAACAAAGCACAACTGCCAGTATTTTCTTAGATTCAAGATTATTAAGTTTATCCATTTTACGCTTAAGCTTACTTTAAAGATTTGTAAAAGCTACCTAAAGCTATCCATGTGTTAAAATTATAACCTAAACCATAAAGAATAAGATTAATGATTGAAGCACGGGCCTTAAGTTCAAACCTTTTCTCAAAGCGCAACAAAGCGCTTCTGAGAGAGCTGGTCAAAACCGAGTTCAAGCTTCGCTACCAGAACTCTGTGCTCGGCTATGCCTGGAGCCTACTCAAGCCACTTGGGCTTTTTGGAGTTCTCTACATAGTTTTTACAAAAATATTTAGATTTGGAGACGCCATACCACACTTTCCAGTTTACCTACTGCTAGGAATCATTCTCTGGACTTTCTTTCTAGAGGCAACTGCAGGGGCACTGATGTCAATCGTCGCCCGGGGCGACCTAATCCGAAAGATATCATTTCCAAAGTACATAATCGTAATTTCAGGCACAATATCTGCCTTAATCAACCTATTGCTTAGCCTTTCCGTAGTCCTTATATTTGCCATATTTAATGGGGTCGATTTTGGACCACAAGCTTTGCTTGCACCATTCTTAGTCCTTGAGCTGTATCTCTTTGCACTTGGAGTTGGGTTAATACTTTCAGCGCTTTATGTTAATTTTAGGGATCTAAGCCATATTTGGGATGTCGTGATGCAGGCAGCCTTCTACGCTGTGCCTATAATATATCCACTGCAGTTTGTGATCGACGCAAGTGAAATCGCGGCAAAAATAGTTATGTTAAATCCGATTGCTCAAATTGTACAAGATCTACGCTTTAGCCTGGTTACGGAAAGTGCCAAAAGAACATCAGATGTCGTCCAGCTTCCATTTTCACTTGCCCCATACTTAATTGTCCTAGTCACGGTTACAGTAGGTGCAGTTTATTTTAGAAAGAAATCAAATTTCTTTGCAGAGCAAATATAAACATATTACTATGATAAAAAATAACAGAGAAGTAGCAATAAAAATCGATGAGGTATCCAAAGACTTTAATCTTCCGCACGAGCTAAACAATAACCTAAAGCAACGACTCTTACACCCGTTAAAGCGAACTTCTACAGAAAAGCAGCATGCCTTAAAGGATGTCTCATTTGAAATCAAGAAAGGAGACTTCTTCGGAATCGTAGGCCGAAACGGTAGCGGTAAATCTACCTTGCTAAAAATAATTGCAGAAATTTACGCGCCCACCAAAGGCAACGTTACTGTAAACGGTAGCTTGACGCCGTTTATAGAGCTTGGTGTCGGATTCAACCCAGAATTAACTGGTAAAGAAAATGTATTTTTAAACGGGGCAATGCTGGGTTTTTCTAAAAAAGAAATGGCCAGCATGTACGATGAGATTGTAGATTTTGCTGAGTTAGAAAAATTTATGGATCAAAAACTCAAAAACTACTCAAGCGGAATGCAAGTTCGCCTTGCTTTCAGCGTTGCCATTCGCGCAAAAAGTGACATTCTACTGCTTGATGAAGTCTTAGCAGTAGGTGACATAAACTTTCAAAAAAAATGCTTTGACTACTTTAGAGAACTTAAAAGAGAAGAAAAGACTGTGGTTTTTGTAACACACTCAATGTACCAGGTCAAGGAATACTGCACCCAAGCTCTCCTGATTGATGACGGAAAAGTAGTCCTAACAAAAGACGTTGACGACACCCTCGATAAGTACCTACAAATCATGAATCCCAAAGAAAAAAACACAGAAAAACTCACTAAAGTCAAAACTAAAAAAAAGGCCTTTAAGGTAGAGGACAAAAACATTACCGTAACCGAGTCAGAAATTTCTCTCGATTTTAAGTTGAGCGGCAAAATTAATAGAAATATAAATTTTGCGGTTGGAATAAAAGATAACGCCATGCAGGCCGCATTAAAATACAATTCTGTCTTAGCGAAACACACTGGATACAAAGCAGTTGGCAGCAACGAAGTTAATATTGAAATTAAGTTTATGAATATTCTGGTCGGAGGAACATATTCAGTAGACCTTTCTATGCTAGATGAGAAATCCAACTCAATCGCATCATTTGAAGACATAGCCAGCTTTCACATCAAGAACAGCAAAAGTAACTCTGGTAACTTATATGGTATTTCGAGCATTAAAGTAACGTAGCGTGTATGTGGCATAGTAGTTAAAAATATCAACAAATACTTATGAGTAATAGAAAGAAAATACCACTGATTAGTGTAGTAATTACATGCTACAACTACGCAGAATATGTGGAAAAGGCAATCAAAAGCGTCTTGAGCCAGGATTATAAAGATATTGAAATCATCATAGTAAATGATGGCTCTACCGACACCAGCGAAGCTGTCATAAAAAAGTCTATTCAGGGCATAAAGAGAGTAATATATCATTTCCAAGAAAACTCAGGCTCGCCCTCTGCAAGGAACGCAGGGTTCAAAAAATCTAGAGGTGACTATCTCTTATTTCTAGATGCTGATGATGTACTCGAAAAAAATTTTATATCCTCAAGCTACGAGCAGTCTATAATTGATGATGCGGACATAGTATATACCAATGTCCGATCTTTTGGGGACTATAAAAATCTCAGCGAAAAGTTAGATTTTAACCCGGACTTAATTTATTTTAATAACTTTATTAGCGTCACGTCTTTGATAAAAAGAGAAGTCATAGCTACCAACCAATTTGATGAAAAAATGAACAGATTGAGAGCGGATGACTGGGATTTTTTTCTTACTGCAATTGAAGCGGGATTTAAACCAACCCTAAACAAAAAAACTCATCTTAACTACCGCATACAGCCGAAGAACCAAAGTAGATCAAAAATTGAAGTCCAAATAAAGTCATACCGCCATATTTACTCTAAGCACAGACACAAGAAACCCGGAATAAACTATGCTCTAGGACATTTTGATGTCGTACTGAACGGACTTGAAATCAGCTTAGTTGAAAATCATAGAATTCAGAAGGAATTATCCAAAGTAAGCGGGGAGTTGGAGAGGGCGCAAGAGGAAATTTATTTAATCAAAAGTTCCAAAAAATGGCGACTAATTATGCTTTACTCAAAAGCTATTAAAAGAGCAAAAAAGGCATTTAAAACCTAAACTTAATGAGCGTCCAGATCCCGGTAATACCATCCCTCCAATTGATTTTCTTACCCTCAGCAATAGATCTTGGGTGGTAAGCTATCGGAACTTCTTGGATCTTATACCCTTTCTTTGCAACCTTAGCGGTAATTTCCGGACAGAACTCAAACCCTTTACATTTTAGTGGTATAGATTTTAGCAAGTTTGTTTTAAACATCTTGTAACAAGTTGGCTCGTCGGTAAGCCTTTGGAGATATAGCAAGTTTGTGAGTTTCGTAAGGAGTTTTCCGCCTATATAAAAGCTCTGGTAACTGTGCTTCGAACTATCCTTTCCAAGGAACCTTGAGCCATACAAAACATCTAACTTCCAGCCTACAATCACTTCCAGCATTCTATGCAAGTCTTGTGGGTCATATTCCAAGTCGGCGTCCTGAACAACGGAATACTCACCACTGGCTATTTTTATAGCTTTTTTAATCGCAGTGCCTTTTCCACCATTCTTCTTCTTTAAGTAAATTACCTTTAGCTTAGGGTTTTTTTTTATGAATCTTTCAACCTCAGACTCGGTTCCATCGGTACTGCCATCGTTAACAATTACTATTTCAGGCTTGAAGCCCATTCCCAAATCTATACTGGCAATTTTCTTTAGTATGCTATATATGCTGGCTTCCTCATTGTAGGCTGGCATTAAAATCGATAGGTACTTTATTTTTGGCATCTCACTCTAACTTTTTTAATTAATTTTTTCACGATTAAACGTAATAATCCCTGCAAGCGAAATTAGAATAACAGAAGGAAAAATGTACCTGTAGTCATAAGCCAATACGAACGGTAAGTAAAAAAGTATATATGCTAAGCCCGCCAAGCTCAACAGCTGTCCACCCTCTACCAAGCTACTACGCTTCCTATAAACATAGCAGAAGAGCACTACGCTATTTAAGATCCAAAAATATGGTCTAAAAATAAAGCCAAAGTCCCGACTAGTAAAGTTCACGTATGTACTAAGTTTTCTTTGCGCACCAGAAAACTTAGTAGCGACTCCTAGGTCATTTTCTTCCACGCCAGGATACCATATATACTGACCTCCATCTAAAATAAACCCCTTATATAGATCAATCTTTTTAGAGATATACTCATTTTTATGGCGGATTATCGTGTCTGTCCATAGCCCTTTCAGTTCGTCGTCACCCAAGCTTAGTATACTCGAACTTATTATGTCACCATTTTTAATTTTACGAGCCTCTTGAGACAGTATGTAGGATGTTCCCAGTGGCGTGGACTGAAACACCTTCTTGAGGTCTACCAGGTACTGCCTTTGGTCTTCCTGCATATCTTTATATGAAAGAATGTCATCATCGCTTGCTACCCGCAAAATATCATCAACATAAAGTACATTCTGAGGATACAAGTGTTCAACATTCCAAATTCGATCAATAGTCTTGGTGAAAGAAAAGAAACCAAGTATGATAAAAAAGGTTAGGATTCCTGCGTTCAAACCTAAACTTAACCATTGTTTTATATTCATTCTTTTCACAAAATTAATATCATAGACCTTGGTGAAGTAGGCTGCCATGAATGGAGAGATAATTATTAAGTTATGCCTCATACTGACACCCGATATAAAAATTAAAATCGTCCCCACTATGTACACTACTCTGTAATCTTTAAACTTTCTGGTTGCACTAGTACCGACCTTGGAAACTTGAAAGGTTTCAGCCAGTGCAATAGTTAAAAGAATAAGGAATGCCCCAAAAACATCCTTCCATAAAACACCAGAAATACTAAGCACCAATGGGCTTATACCAAGCAGGAATGGCAAAAGAGAGCGTCTAAAAGAGCCCGTCTTAATAAAGACTACACGAGCCATCATAAATAAAGACGCCCACAGAAGGCTGATGCTAAAGATAAGGAGGGAGGAAACCTTCCCAGTTAAAGTAATTAGGTAATGCCAAATTATTGCCATAACAGGGGGGTGCCAATCCGAGTACCTTCCTGCGACCGCCTGTTCAAGCTGCCAAATAGAATCAGAGCTTAAGTTGCCAGGGTAAAAAATTAAGATATTCAGCAAGGCGGCCACGAACGATATAGCAAAAAGGAAGACTACCCAGTGAGACTTAACCAATTCTTTACTCTTTTTATAGATACTATGCACCATATCAAACACCAGTCTCATTTTTTACGAACCACTATATACAAATTTTTACCAAAAAATCTATGCGTGAAAAGTTCCAACGCCCTACTAAACGGAAATACATACCGGTCATAAAATCCGACCTGCTTTGGGCTAATTTTACCACTTTTTCCTCCAATGACTTTATAGAGTAGCGTAGTGAAAAAACCGAGCGGGTCACAATACCTAGTTTCAACAATTTCCGTATCAGCGAATTTGCACATTTCCTTTAGCATACGCCTTGAATACCTCCTTTGATGCTCAACAAGCTCATCCATCTTGCTGAATAAAATTTTAAACGCTGGCACATAAATAACTACCTCGCCACCAGACTTAACCTTGGCCAGAAGACCTTCCAGGACCTTCCTGTCAGCTTCTATGTGCTCAAAAACATTGAAGCTATAGGCAAGGTCGTACTCGCCGTTACCGACAGAAGAAATCGAGCTAAATGTCTTAAAACCATTTTTAGAAAGTTGTTCAACCTGGCTCTTATCAATTTCTAGGCAGTCTAAATTTTCGTAACCTTTGTCTCTGAGGAGGCTTGCATACGTTCCTATGCCCGCACCGAAATCGATGATCCTAGCCTTCTTCTTGCCCGCAACCCTGCTAGATGCTAAACTCGCCAGATAGCGATTATAGTTTTTTGCCTTTTTCATCGCTTCTAAATTATCCTGGCCAGTATAAACAAAATCACTTGCGGACATATAATATATTTCTCAAATTTATAAATGGTTATTTATACTTACTTTAACACAAAGAGGCGCCCGAAGCTTAAGCTTAAGAATTTTCATGACCTCTTTTTATCCAGGGCATAATGCTATAATCATTTTATAAAACATATGCTCAAACTATCGGAAATCAACCCCTTTTATAACTTTGGTGCGCAAAATAAAGTTCTGCTAACAACAGACAGCTATAAGTTTGCTGAGCAAACTATTCCCGAGGTAGTATTAGCCAGTTTAGAGGATGAAGACCTACTAATTTCGCCCTTCACAGTTAGGACCTCAATAAGGGCGAAGAGGATAGCAGACCATAGTTGGCGGCTACTAAGTGGCCCGGAACTCACTATGGTCAACTTAGAGCTGTATGGAGAACTAGAGCAAAAGATTCTAGGAATAAAGCCTAAAAATATAGTACTGTATGGCGCACTAGAATCACTTTATGATATACGTCCTCTACTTAAATCTTTACGAACTTACCTAATTAGTAGACCAAACAGCACGCTTTCATTATTTCCACTTAATAAGAGCGGATTAAGCGGTAAGGTACACCGAACTTGGCCCCAGATAGAGAAGTTAGATGAGCTTATGGAGTCTTCAGGGTTTATAACAACCAAGACCAATAATGGGGTCATTCAGGCCTCATGTACCAAGAAGAGTCTAGACCGGCATCTTGAAGTCCTTAATCTCCCACAGTCAGAGACTAAAATAATACTCTGCACAACGGAACATCCAGACTATAGAGTAACCGGCGGCATTGGCTCTTACATAAAAGAAGCCGATCTACTGTACCAAAATGATAGCGCTGTCTTAATCATGGACTTGGACCATAAAAGTGGTCATAATTCGGATATCATTGCTAAAAATAGATGGTTTGGTATGGAGGAGCTTCTAGGAGAGCCTCTTATAGATTACTCTTATAGGAATGATCATGGCACATATGACGACGCACTACTCGAAGCACTCTATCAAATCTTCTTTTTCTACACCCCAGCTATAATCGAGTGCGGTGACTCTGAATGGCCAAATGCTATGAGGCTCATCCAAGCTAAAAACACTGGTCTTTTGCCAGCTGACATCAACATAGTAACGACCTCTCATGCCGGCAAAATACCGCTTGCCAACTGCAACAATACCTATCCTGAATACAATGTAATACCTACAGCGATACGAGAGGCTTACTCTATAGCAAACTCAGATACAACATTTTTCTTAAGCAACTTTACCAAGCAAGTCTACCAAAGCTCTGGAGTGACCGCGAACAACCCGAGGCGCAAAAGAATTGCACTAGACCTATCCATATTTGACCAGTCTAAGTCTAATAAAAATAACTTCAGCAACGTGGAGAATATTATATATATCGGAAAACCAACTACGATAAAAGGGTTCGACATTTTTATAAAAACTATACTTGAGCTTGACGTAGAAACTCTAAAAAACCTCAATATAATTCTTTTGACCACATTTATTGAACCCACCGAGCCGGAGTGTATCCAGCTACTTTTAGACCTGAAGAAAAAAACTAAAGTTCAACAGTTTTCGCTCTCACGTAGAGACCTGATCACATTCCTTTGCGAAAGGTCCAATGATTCAATTGCCGTCATATCTTACCCGGCAGATAACCACCCCAACGCACTCCTTGAAGTCATAGCCTGTGGAATGGACTTTGTGGCATCTAAGTCTGGAGGTATTCCGGAGCTTGTAAATCCCAAATATTCTGATAGTTTTTTAGCCGAGCACAACCCAAAAAAACTGGCCTCGAAGCTACTTTCAAGCATTGGCAGTAGACACTCAAGGCAAGAACTAGTCAATAATCACAAGTTATGGTTTTTCAAGACTCAGAAAGAAATAAATAAAAGTTACAGCCTGCAGACCTTAACCGCAACTCTTGGCCCTACCACCAGAAAAATGAGTTCAGAACTGCTCGGTAACGAAGTAACTGTGATTATCCCATGCTTCAACACTGAACAAAGATACATTGTAGCGCTATGCGAGTCCTTAAACAGTCAGTCTGTAGTACCTAGTGAGGTTATATTTATTGACGACGGATCAGACATTAAGGGCTATGCGAAGAGCCTTAGATCCTGGGTAAACAGGAGTTACGAAGCTAGTGCGCGTGTGGTTCGAATGGATAAAAATAGGGGCCTAACTGCCGCAAGAAATAGGGGGCTAAATGAAGCGACCACGACTTTCATAGTCTGTATTGATAGCGATGATCTGGTTACGAATAAGTACATTGAAGAAATGCTTAGGTCGATGAAGCTAAACCCGGACAGTACGTGCACAGTATCTTACAATGTCATGTTTAAAGATGGCAGGAAGCCTAGCTCTCTAAATAAAAGATCCCCCCAATCCAGAGCTATTACTCAAAACCTAGCCACTGCTTTCTTTCCGGAAAATATCTTTGGTTCCGCTGGCGCCATCTTCAAAAGGGCAGAATTGCTTAGAATTGGCGGATGGGACGAGTCTGATCGAGCAATGTGGGAAGATTGGTCACTATACATAAAACTAACAACCCTAGGCCAAAAGATATCTGTCTTACCAAAAATTAACTACCTATACAGGGTCAGGGATGGTAGTATGGTAAGATCGTATAGTAAAAAAGACGGTGAATCTAAGCTAATAAAAAACTATTCCTCAATCCCCAGGCTAGACTCATATCTACTTTTTTCTCAAATTAATAACTTAAATAATATTTATAAAGGTAGGTATCCTCAACACATGTGGGATGCTATCGGCGCATACCATGTTGAAAAATATAAAGATGAGCTAACTGAAAAGTCTAGGCAGAAGAGCCTAAAAAAGTTAAGTAAAAGAGCACTCGTAAGGCTGACCAACAGGTTAAAACGATGAACATGGAAAAAGAAAAATCAATCTTAGTTTTATCAGAAGGCCCCCCGCCATTAGGCGACACTAGGGTCGAAGGTGGCGGACTCCGTGCATGGGGCTTAGCGGCATCACTGTCCAGTGAAGGTCATAATACCACCTATGCATACAGGTCATCTTTCGAGGCAATTAGCGAAGAGTTAAAGCCATCAGACGGAGTTAGGGTTACCCAATGGAGCCCAAGCAATATAGCCAAATTAATTGCAGAACACACCCACATAATATTAAGATACAGCATGGGTGAGATGAGTCTATTCCTCGACAACATCAAGGATGAACAAATTCTAATTGCCGATTGTTATATACCTATATCAGTAGAATATTCCGCCAGACAGTCAGAGGCTACAAAACAGGAGTTAAAAAACTATACCCTGGAAAGCTTCTGGTGGGAAAAATGCATAGGCAGAGCAGACTACTTCTTGTATGCTGCAGACGAGCAGCTGCACTACTATCTAGGCTACCTATCCGCCGTCTTAAAGCTAAACCCAGCAAGCTATGATGAAATAGGCAAGCGACTGATAAGGCTGCCCTATGGGTATTTCAAAAAAGACATCGCAGAAGAACGCAAAAGACCTAAAAACCCATCTCTACTCTGGTATGGTGCAATATACCCCTGGTTCAACATGGAGCCACTGGTTGAGGCCGTAAAGCTGATCAAGGCCGAGCACCCAAACTTTAAACTAATTATTGCCGGAGCCAAAAACCCATACACGAGCAATATCGCATTTCTAGAGCATTACAAAAAAAGCATTAAGCAGCTTGAGTCTGTGCGTGAATTTACCGAGTTCATAGGCCATACGCCATATCACGAAAGGTTTAGTATATACTCCAAAGGAAGCGCTATAATAACCCTCAACAAGGAGGGTTTAGAAAATAAGCTCGCATGGCGGACAAGACTGGCAGACTACATAGCTGCGAAAGTCCCAATTATAACTAACGGCGGTGACCCTCTAGGTGAAAGATGCATAGGTGCTGGAGTGGCAATAAGAATAGAGGACATGGCATCACCAGAAGCCATAAAAAAAGCTTTTCAAAAGAGCCTTTTCATGAAGACGGCACCCAACAATAAACTACTTGAAGAAATGACCTGGGAAAACAATATCGGCCAACTTGCAAATGCTATAAATTCCTCCAGCAGACTAGCATCCTCGCCAAGGAGGCTAGAGAATCCAAACACAAGGATATTAATCCTGAAGTCCAAAACCTATTCTATTGCCTCTTACGCCAAGCATGTGCTAAAAGAAGAGGGAATAGCTAGCCTCATCAAAAAAATTGGTACAAAGCCTCTTAAAGTCGTATCTAATTTTATAAAAAACTAGCCTAGCCACCGAGTAAACGTCTTCCGAGCCCTCTGACCCCCCTAAACAGCAAGCGTGCACAATTCTTAAAATTAGGCTCTACCTGTCCAGAGGATATCATTTCGGCCATTAAATCTACTTGAACCGACTCTTTGTTCCTGTCACTCTTGTCAACAATATTCTCTAAAAAGCTGAGCTCTGCAAGAAATGCAGACCTTTGCTTCTTCTCATTGAATCTACTTGCAACACTATCAATCCGCTGCTGCATAGGGACCAAACCCTTTTCACCATCTTGGATAACGCAACTAATCACCCTAGCAAGGTCATTCGGATTACCTGGCTCGAATAAAGCCCCAATGCCCCCACCCAATATCTCTGGTGTTGCCCCTGAATTAGAGCCAATAACAACTCTACCAGATGCTACCGCCTCAATTGTTGTCCTTCCTAGGGCCTCATTCAATGAAGGCACCACTACTACATTAGCCCATTCATACTGCACCACAGAGTCAGTGAATTTATCAATAACCTCTATTCTATCACTTAAGACCTCAACTCTTTCTTTAAGGAGCCTGCAAAATTCCTTATCTGCAACGGGTCCCGCAATCCTAACATCCAACCTTAAAAAGTCTTTCTTGTTTAGCTTTTCGAGTGCTTCTATGAGAAGAAGCTGGCCTTTAGAACTTTTAATTGCGCCCAGAAGTAGCAACCTAATCTTGCCATCATTATACCTAGCTTCGGGAATAGCAGTCAAACTCACCAGATCAATTGCTTGAGGAATTATATTAACACCCACGCCACGAACTTCCTCAGTACTGATATGCTCCTTAACGGCATCACTGATCGTAATAATCTTATTACTATTCTCAGAAATAAACTTAAGGCTATGTTTATATCCAAGAGTAAATTTTAAACCATGATCAATGTCGCCAAACTCATGAATGTACCATAAATGTGGCTTATTTTCTAGTTTTGCGCAATATGCCAACCAGGGGTTTACCATACTATTTGTAAATGTGAAATCAGACCTAGCAACCTCTCTTCTTATCCTGCTCAGTGAACCTTTTAACCTTTCCTCAGAGACATGCTCACCATAAGAAGACCCGCTACACCACCAGGGAGTAAACGCTACAACTACTCTTACCGTAACCTCTAGTCCTCTTAATCTCTCAACAAAACCTCCGACATCAGCAGGAACTATTACAGTCCAATCTAGATAGTCTGACGTTGTGGCAATTAGAGAAATCAGAACAGCCTCTGCTCCACCAGTGAATTCTGAGGTGTGAGAAAGGCAAACAATCTGCTTCTTCATAAGGTGGGCTTTAAGTTGCTAAGGTATGTAATAAGCCACACCCTCTAGTGTGAAGCCCAGGGTTTGTACGACAAAATTACGTTCCGAAACATCAGAAGTCCAAAAATGCCTTTCCGCTCTCCTGTCATAAAGCCTCCAAACCGGTCTAGCGTCAGAAAGACTGGAGGGAGCCGAGCAGTAAGCCAGTCCTTCTTGCCTAAAACCCAGACTGTTAGCCACAAAACTGTACTCAGCAAGGTCGGGTGTCCAAAAGTGGGTTTCTCGAGCAGGATTATAGGCACGATAAACTGGTACGGCACCAGCTACTGAACAACTCATAGTTATAAAGGCTCCTTCCCCCTCCTTAAACCCCAAACTAGTAATAGTAAAATTTCTTTCTGACTCATCTATGGTCCAGAGGTGTCTGTTTGTCTTGGGGTTATACGCCCTATAAACGTACCTTCTCGAAGCGTCTAAGGCAGGTAGCGGGCCAGGGATATTAAAGTTTACACTTCCAAACCAATCCCTAAAATACCTCCAAAAATTCCTATTTCCATATGCCGAACAGCCATCACCAGTGCCATATAGATTATTTAGGGCAGCAGCATTTGGTCTATACGGTGTGTAGTTATATAGGGCAGCAGTTGCTCCATTTTCTATAAATACATTACTGGTCCCACAACTAGTGTTTGGCGACCACAGGATGGAGTTAACTTGCCCAGCTTTATACCTGTAACCAGACGAATTATTGACATAACGCTTAAACTGATATGCAGCCTTTGTCACCTGGTTCATGAATCCATAGTACTGTTCATTACACGGAGCGGTATCTGGGCAGCCATAACCTGTGGCTATCTGATACTGCCTAGGAACTGGCCATTCGTCAGTTACTAAAGCTTGCTCTTTTTGTAGAAGTACAATCAGCGCCTTAGAACTAACTCCATGATCTGCGCTAACCTTATAGATGATCTCGGCCGCAGTCATCGAACCAGGAGGGGAGTATGACGGGTTGCCAATATTATTCTGGTGGTTAGAAATATTTTCTCGATATTGCGGCAGACATGTAAAAGTTGTCGGAACACCGCGACTTGCAGCATATTGGGCGCGAGTCACCCCGCCGGTCATTTTTGTACCGTTCGTATCGCAAGCCACCTTGCCGTTTAAAAAGTTCTGTATCTCACCAACACTCATTGAGTTACTGTTAAAGAAAACTGCATCATCAATTATTCTCCCAGCATTGAACTCCGAACCGCCTAAAGCGCTAGAGTGACCAGAAAAAAATATACCCACTATTAGGAAAAATAGTACGCCTGAAGTATATTTTATAAAGTTTTTCATAGATTAATTTATTTGGACCACTTTACTTACAGACTTACCCTCATAATTTACGACAAGCTGCCATTCACCAAGCCTTGCAAACTCAGCTTCAGGAATAACGACTGAACAGGTGCCGCCGCTCAAAGGTACGGACTTAACCACTGGCCTGTCAGCTTCAGTAGAAAAATTAAACTCACAATTACCACCAGTTACTCCAGAAACATTGACTGAAGACTTAACTACACCCCCAGATTGCTCAAAGCTAGGCGATCCTAAAGTGGCCACGCCGCCAGAAGGTGGCTCAACCTGCCCGCCCCCGGCATCACCATCCTTTATGGGGTCGCCAGACAAACCTAGCCTAGCATCTTCCGCCTCTTTTTTTGCTCGTTCAGAATCAGCTTGTTCAACCTCTCTCTGTTCAGCTTGACTTAATTGAACAGAATTGTCTTTTCTTAACAGCAACCAGCCGGCAGTTCCGGCCCCAACCATGAAGACTCCAATAAGCGCAATCAGGACAACCTTTTTTTTCAAGGTTACTTTACGATTTTGATTACCTTTTTTCAATTTTTTATTTTTTTGCATACCCGCGAGTGTTTAAGATTAAACTTAAGCATCATTATAGTCTAAAGTACTATGCCCGTGTCAATAGAGGAGTTAGCTCAAAATCAAATTCCTTACTCTTCCTTACTCTTCTTCGACTTACTCATTACAATATCTGCAATGCCCAGGCCCATTACAATAACTCCGATCGGAGTTATAAAACTCTCTACAAAACCATACAGCGGCCCATTAGCCAGGCCACTCAAGCTAGAGGTGGTCGCCATAATTTGCCCAACGTAATATCCAGTCAGAACGCCAAGCAGTAGGCTTAGCCCAAGCCTTAAACTTAAATGACCACGTGCACTCCTAAAATTGAGCAACGCTAAAACTGTAGGGAAGAGCACAAAAAACAGCGCAACCCCCGCGTTTATAAAACTGACATTTCCCTCAACCCCATGAGTCGAAATCCACTCTACAAAGCTAGAGTTATATTGGGTGTTAAAAAATAGCCCCGCATAAAGCCCAAAGACTGCTCCACCAATTGTACTTTTACGCAAATAGGCACTTACCGCAAACATTACAGAAAAACCAATCATTAAAATATCAATCATAAGCTTAATCATATCAAAAAATAAGTCGGTTTTAACACCGACTTATTAATTTTAGAGAATCTAAACTTAAACTTAAGTTAGTTCTACAGTTGCTCCAGCATCTTCTAGAATCTTCTTAGCTGCCTCAGCGTCTTCTTTATTGACACCTTCTTTTACAGCCATTGGAGCTCCATCGACAATAGCCTTAGCTTCACCAAGCCCAAGACCTGTAATTTCTTTAACTGCCTTAATTGCAGCAACTTTTTGTGCTCCTGCATCTTTTAGCATTACAGTGAACTCACTTTTTTCGTCTGCAGCAGCTTCTTCGCCGCCAGCAGCAGGACCAGCTACTGCAACAGCAGCTGCAGCAGGCTCTATGCCATACTCATCTTTTAGAATGTCACTTAGTTCTTTTACTTCTAGAACAGTTAGTTTAACTAGTTCTTCTGCCATTTTCTTAACGTCTGCCATAATTATTTATTCCTTAATCTTATTTTAAATTTAACTTATCAATTTATTTACTTTAGCACGCCTTAGCTTGCTTTTGCTTCTAGAGCTTCGACTAATCCACCTAGATTTCCTGATAAACCGCTAATTACACCTCTAGCCGGAGCCTTAAGCGTATTAATTAACATACCCAGCATTTCTTGCCTATTTGGAAGAGCCGCCAATGCCTTCGCTTCATCTTGCCCAATTAGCACGCCTTCATCGCTGAAAGCTGCGACTAATTTAAGTTCAGGGTTCTTCTTCCCAAACTGTGCAGCAAGTTTAGCTGCAGCAACCTCATCTTCAGGGTTGAAGATATACATTATCTGACCAGTGTATTCGCTAAGATCAAGATCTTTGAAGTTTTCTAGCTGACTAGCAGCATGCCTCAAAAGCCTATTCTTAACGACTTTCACACGGCTACCATCTGCAATCGCGCCTTTGCGGAGTTCTTGTGCCTGAGCAACGCTCAAACCCTTATACTCACAAAGCACTGTCATCTTACTAGTTTTTAGAAGTTCAGTAACTTCTGCAACTACTGAATCTTTCTGTTCTTTAGTTAGAGCCATATTTTAACTTTTTCCTAAAAGAATTTCTTCTTTATTAATTTACTTAACTTAACTTAACTTAACTTAAATTACTAGTCGACCTTTAGTAATTAGATTTTTCGGTCTTGCCAAATCAAAAAGAGTCCTTGGCTCTCGCAAATGCCAAGGACTCTTTTGAATCTGAAAAAACCTTTTTTATTTTTAAAAAGTAAAAAGGTTTGTTCAACTAAAGTTTAGCAAATTGGAATTAAATATACCAGATGCCAAATTTTGTTCGAACCTCTTTTTAATTTCAGACCCTCGGTAGTACTTCTATCTAAATTTAATCATTTTTGAATAAATTAAACTTAGATTGGCTACTGTCTTTAGGGCAAAACCTAGCTCATATTATATCAAACAATAGAGTATTGTCCAACATTTTTATACACTCCAGCACCTTTTTTAATCAACTTAACCTTCAGTGACCAACCTGTGGCTTAGAGTTATCAAATCTTGTAACTCCTGCTCACTAAGCTCACCCGAGCAAACAATCGTATTCCAGTGCTTTTTATTAAGGTGGTAACCAGGCATTACACTAACAAACTTTTCTCGCAGGACATCTGACAAAACAGGCTCACACTTTAGACTTAGGTTCACCGGGTCTTTTTTAGCATCAATTAGAGCAAACATCTTGGATTTCTGCTCATCGTCAGTACCTTCAGCATCACCATTACCATTACCCTGGGGTCCAGTTTTATAAACCTCAACTTCTGGCCCAAAAGGGAAGTCCAACCAACTGTTTGGCTGGCTTAAAATAAATTCCTGGATCTCTTTTCTGTCTTTCATTTAAAATCAAGTTTAAGCTTTTTCTTCCTCCAAACTCATCCAACCCTTTTTTAAGTAATATCGAAGTTCTTCAATACTTTCGTAAATGTCATATAAAGCTCTGTGTTTTTCCAACTTCTTCCTAGCGGGATGATTATTGCCCTCAATCCAAATCTTCAAAGTTGAAACATCAAACATCCGGTAGTGGAGTAGAGCCGCAAAACGGGGCATATATTTATCTATAAACATTCGGTCCATTCGAATTGAATTACCAGCTAGAATCACCGGTTCACCCTCAAAGTATTCTTCAACAATCTTAATTAAAGAATCCTCCACATCTCTTAAGCTCAGTCTAGAGCTAGCGCAGGCTTCGATTAGCTTATCTCTTTCCTTAGGCATCGAGTTCCAAAATCCAGATTCTTCATTATTAAACTTTTGCTTAAGTTTACCTTCAGAGTAGTGGATTACGGCCTCAAAACCCTCATTCTTATCTCCGCCAGAGTTTAAGTTCAAAAGATTAAGCTTAAAATCACTAATTAGCACTGCAGCCTCAGTAATAACCTCAGTCTCAACGTCTAAACCCGTCATTTCAAGATCAATCCAAAAAAGTTTAGTCAGTTTACGATGCTTTAAATCCATAAGCCTCATTTTAACACTTTTAGAATTCCAGGGGCAAAAGCGCCATAGAGACGGCGTCTTTGAGCCATTTCTTAAACTTAGACGGCTTTGTTAAACTTAAGCTCATAGATTACGCTATTAAAACTCTAAACAATAGATGCCTCCGATCCAAACCCCAGAACCAGGCCAAGAACAGCCACAAGCCAGCTCAAAGGCTGCGCAATTCGTCCGTCAGATGGGCCAAGCTAAGCAAAGTGAGTTCCAAAATTCACTAAAAAAAGAACCTGCACCTCAGAATCAAAACCCTAGTCTAGACTTTAAGCAAGTAGATCAAGCCGACCAAGGGCCCGCCCATGTTACCCCATCAGTGAACCAGCCCTATCCTGCCGCCTTAAAGAGTGCGCTCACTGAAGCGCCCATCCTAACTCAGCCAACGCAACCAACTCCTCAGCATACACCACAAACAGCTAACCCTGAACCAAATTTACGGCAAGAGATCCTTGAAGAGCTTAAACAAAAAAGAGATCAGCTCAGATACCCTCAAAAAGAAGAAGGGGAGAGGTCTCTGATTTCCAGACTCCAGAAGCCTGCTATATTTGCAAGCCTAATTCTGATCTTAAGCCTCTCCTTAATATTTGGTCTAGCTAAAAGCCCACCAGAGCCTATAGCTCAAAAGCAAGCCTACGTTTCACCAAGTAATCTTGAGTCTAAGCCAGTAGAAGAGCAGGCCGCACTCAACATTTTGAAACTTGCCAGAGCAAATAAGCCTCAAGAAATTATCAGTAAATGGCTCGACCCGGCAAAGCTAGACGGCTCAACTCAAGACTTTAAGAACCTGGTTAGCGCCTACGCGTCTTCCGCAGATGGTCAAAGCTCTGAAATTATTGAAAAAAAAGTTGGCAAGGTTGACTTTATAGAGGGTAAGTCGACCGAAGTTCCTACGGAAAATCCAACTGGTTTTACCGCCTCATCGTTGATTTTAAGCTCCAACAGATTCAACTATCAGCAGAAAATCTACCTTAAGCTTAACGTTTATCAGCCTGATCCGGCCCAGCAGAAGTGGCAGCTCTACGCTTTAGAGTTCAGTTCAGACCCAGATCAGAGCCGGAAGTTACAGGCATCACTTTAAGCCCATCTTGCAAACCGTGGCCCACTTCTGATAATCTTAAATTTAACGGTAAATAAAGTTGTGAGAGGCTAAAAAACCAAAAGTTCGTAAAAAAAGACAAACAAAAATGAGCAACCTAGATGAAAAACAGATTAAACGTCTGCGCAACCTTATAAAAGAGGCTGAGATGAACCTTCTTGCAGCCAAAGAGCTCCTCATTAGCCTAGTTGGTGACGGCGAAGAACTTAGCCATAATGCCCCGCGACAAGAACCAACAGACGGGGAGACGATCGTTGAAGGAGTATTTGACGGCCAAAATATGATAGGCCACAACTCTAAGATCTACCCAGTTCAAGCTAACTACGCCAGCAAATCTCACCTAGTCGAAGGTGACGTACTTAAGTTGACTATCGTCGATGGGGGCAGATTCCTTTTTAAGCAAATTGGACCAACTCCACGCAAGCAACTTATTGCCACTATAACTCAGCGTGATGGAAGTTATTTCGCTCAGGCAGAAAGCAAAGAGTACAAAATTCTTTTAGCAAGCGTCACTCACTTTAAACTGAGCGTAGGGGATCAGGCCACAATCGTTGTACCAGAGGAAAAACCCGACGCCGAGTGGGCCGCCGTCGAAGCCCCACTTTAATCCAAGATCTCTTTTGTCCGTTTTTGCAACCAGCTGACCATCTCACTGTCATTATCTGTGGCATTATCGTAAATTTCGTGCAAGGCAATTCTCAGTTGATAACACTTAATTCTTCTGTGATAATCCTCTGTCTTACTAAGTAAGTCCTCCCAATATTTAGCAGACATCTCCATACATATGAGCCAACTACTCCAAAAGTACGCAATAGAAATATCATAAAGCGGGTCACCATATAGGGAATTCTCCCAGTCGATAACAGATTTTATTTGCCCATTTTCTACTAGCATATTATTGGCTCCAAAGTCACCATGCACTAGCTTCCTGAGATTGGGCATATTTGACGACAAAGTCTCCAATTCATTCTTAGCTTTTTCAACAAGCTCCGTATCTACTAGATCCGCCACCTTTCCCCAGTCATATCTCAAAACTCCTAAAATAAAGTTTTGCCATGTTTCATATTTTCCGTTTCCATAGCCATCATATTCACCATAGCCATGAGTATTAGATACATCAGTTACTCCAATTTCAGCCCAAACGTTTGTTAGCGGTTCAAGTAAATTAGCTATTTGCTTCGGATTAGCATCCTGCAAAGTTATGCCACCAACCAACTCAGATACACAAAATGCATGGTTATCATCAATGTAGCCCAATCTTACCACTCTCGGCATCGGAATCTTATCCGAGCTATAGTTTTCATAGGCGTACTGATCTTTCTTGAAGCCTTCAATTTTTGGATTTATTCTGACCACATAATACTTTTCCTTAAAGAGAAAAGAGTATGCCTGACTTTCTTCACCTTCAATCATCGGCCGTAAATCATCTATCTCGCCCATTTCATCAGAAAGCATGGCATAAATTACGCTCTGGGATAAATTTGTTTTCATACTCTATATAATATCAGATATGCTAAAACCTTCTCCGCTTCGGAGGATCTTCAGTCATGGCCAAGGGTCCGCGGGCACTAGCTTACGGAGGCGGTAAGCCATTGTCCAAATCTTGAATCTTTTGGTTACTTTTCTGTTCAAGCAGAAAAGTAACAGAGGATTAAGTTTAATAACAGCCCTAACCTCAAATCCTCTCCCAAGGGAGAGGCATTTTTTAGCTCAGATCCTTCGGCAGGCTCAGGATGACAGGACGAAGAATCTAAAGATTACCTCAGCCTAAGTCTTTCTCCAAAATAATATCAATCGGTTCAAAACCTTGAGCATCATAGAACCTTAAAGCTCCAAAGTTTTTAGAAAAACAGGTCAAAATGACTTTTGTTGCACCCTTTTTCCTTCCCCACTGCTGGGCAACATCCAACAGCTCCGCGCCTAGCCCAGAACGATGCAGATCGGGAATAATCCCAATATTTTCAATTTCGATATATTTACTAATCCGATAGTCAAAGCTTTCCTTCTTTACCGCAATATAGCCGACTAACTTATCGCCATCTTCCGCCACATAACAAATCTTCTCCTCCACATCCATAAGGCCCTTAAAATAGGCTGGGCCCGCTCCAGTCTGCGCCCAATCTAATTTTAAATCTGGATCAAACTTTGGGTTTAGGATAAAAGCTTTGTCATTCAAGTTCTACAAAGCTTCCACATCTTCTAAAGTCGCCCTTCTTATTTCAATATTATCCATGTTCATATTTTATGCGTTCACCCTCAATTATAGCATCCAGGTTTTGCCTAAGCGCATTTGGTATACTAAACTTAATCATAAAAGCTAAACATAAATCTAAAAAATATGTCAGATCTTCAAACTCCAGTAAATTTTGCACTCCAAATCACTAAACTCGACCTCCTCAAATTTATAATTCCAACCGTCTCTTCATTCGTAATCGGAATCCTTGCCACACCGCTGATTATGAAGTACGTACTGGTCAAATTCGATATTAGGAAGAAGAAAAGCGTTGCCACAACTATCGACGGCAAAGCCACCCCACTGACTGCCAGCATCGACCAAGATCATAAAAAAGTCCTCTACCGAATGGGAGGTTTAGTTGTTTTAACAGGTCTGCTAAGTTCTGCTTTGGGAATTTGGATAATCTCAAAGCTAACAGGTTCACCAACCTTTATTAAGTTAGACTTCATTAGTAGGAGCCAAACCTGGCTACCATTTTTTGGATTAGCCGTTGGAGCAGTAGTTGGGGCAATCGACGAACTGCTAGTCGCCGGTAAACTTAAGGGCGCTTTTGCACGCTCACTTGGAGCTGGCCTTGCCCTAAGAGTTAGAATTGGAACAGTCGCTCTCGTTGGCCTGTTCTGTGGCTGGTGGATGGCCGTAAAACAAGACGCCAGCTCATTGCATGTTCCATTCTTTGGAAATTACAATATCCCAATTGCTGCCTTCATCATCCTCTTCATCTTAGTAGTTGCCGCCACATATTCCGGAACTATAATTGACGGCGTGGATGGCCTCGCTGGTGGAGTATTTAGTTCAATCTTTATAGCTCTTGGAATTATCGCCATTACTCAAAATAAGTTCGATGTTGCCACACTTTGCTTTGCAACAGTTGGAGGCTTGTTCGCATTCCTCTGGTTCAATATCCCTCCTGCCAGATTTATGCTCTCGGAAGTTGGCTCCATGGCACTCACCGTGATGATTGCCATCATTGCCTTTATAACCGACACCGTTTTTGTTTTACCAATTATCGCCGCACCACTTTACTTAACAACTCTTTCCGTTGTCGCTCAGCTACTTTCTAAAAAATTTCGCGGAAAGAAGATCTTCCTAGCTGCACCAGTTCATGTTCACTTCCAACTTGCCGGATGGCCAAAACACAAAGTCACGATGCGTTACTGGATCTTAAGCCTAATGTTTTCTGCCAGCGGATTAGCCGTCTACCTGCTCGGAGGCCACTTCCGCTAGACCTAACCCCAAAGACTCTCACGACAAAACTCTTTACTGCCCTAGCTGCACAGCAACGAACCTAGGAAGGTCTCTCCCATCATTACTTGCGTTAAATTCTGCACATTTTCCGGCAAAACTTAACTGAAGCTGGTTAAAATCCTTTTCACTTTGTGGAATCCAGTCCTTATCCACCACTCTTCCGAGGGTAACGCTCTGAGCCGCATAGAGGATAGCCGCACACCTACCAACATAAGAACATCCACCAGCTTTTCCACTCCTCGCACAGTACTCAGGCAATTCAGCTTCCGCCGCTTCAAATGCTTCTCTGTCTGTTGGTTTAATTTCTTCCATATTTACTCAAATTATCCTCCTATTAAATTTATAAAGCAAGCATAACCAAAATCACATCAAAAAAGTCTGGCTAGAAGTTCCGCGTTCCTATATACTTAAGTTTAACTTTAAGTGAATAAATTCCTATCAAAAACTCTTTGAATTAGTTGATAGGGGAGGGTAAGTTACGCGTGTCTCAAAAAGCCTTATATACCAAATACAGATCTGCCAATCTCTCAGAAATTGTCGGTCAGCAGCACATTGTTGAAGTTTTAAAAAATGCTGTTAAGTCAGATAAAATCTCCCACGCCTATTTATTTACCGGACCACATGGAATCGGTAAAACCTCAATCGCCAGAATATTTGCCCACCAAATCAATGGTATCGAATACGACCAAGCTAAAACCAACTTAGACATTATAGAAATTGATGCCGCCAGTAATAGCGGAGTTGACGACATGCGTGATCTTCGTGAAAAGATCACTTCTGCGCCAGTCGGACTTAAGTTTAAGGTTTACATTATTGATGAAGTTCATATGCTTAGCCCAGCCAGTTTTGCAGCACTCCTTAAAACTATCGAAGAGCCGCCATCTCACGCCGTGTTTATTCTTGCCACAACTGATGCCCACAAAGTTCCAGTTACAATTATGAGCCGGGTTCAAAAGTTCTTCTTTAAACCGATTGATTCTGAACTTATTGCTGCTCATCTTTCTGAAATATGTAAAAAAGAAAAAATCAAAATTGATGAGGATGCCTTAAACTTAATTGCTGAAAATGCCGCTGGGAGCATGCGTGACGCCCTAAGTTTGCTAGACCAGATTGCTTCAGGAAATAAACAAGTTGACCTTAAGTCTGTTCAAAGTTCCCTCGGCTTCGGAACTTCCTCTGATTTGCTCAAACTTAAAGACGCAGTCTTAAGTGGCAGCCAGCAGTTAGTTCAATCTGAACTTAAAAATATTATTTCTAATGGAGCCGATCCGAGAAGCCTAGCCTTACAAGTCTACCAAGCCTTAAAGCTAAGCTTAACCACTCTCCAAGAACTAGAAGTCTTGGGCGAGCTCCTTACACTGGGCTCACTTTCTAAGCCGTTGCTCGGCCTAGAACTGACCCTTCTTAAATTAAGTAGCCTGCAGAAAAACTCTTTGGTTAAAGCCCCAATTGCAGCAACCGTAGAGCCTATATCAAACCATGAAAACATTCTCATTAAGCCAACCAAAGATTTAAAAATTGAGGCTCCCAAAGAAATCCAAAAAAAGAGTCCTCCAAAAACTAAACTTCGAGAAACGCAGAAAATAGAGACAGGGGTAGAGATGGAACCTTCAAAGCCAGAGCAAAATCTAGAGCCTGAGCAAGAATCTGAACCTGATTCAAACCTAACTGAGTTGACCTCTGCAAACTTTAGTGAAAACTGGCAAGAAGTTTTAAATTTCTTAGCCAAGAACAATCCTAGTTTTAGGTCAATCCTTAAAGCCTCAAAACCTCGGCTAACCATGAAAACCTATAGCTTAGAGATCTGTGCATCATTTCCCGCCCATCTAAAAACTCTTCAGGAGGCTAAATGCAAGCAAGCCCTTTTGGTTGCTTTTAATCAATCTGGCTTAAAAAAGCCTCAACTTAAGTTTAAGCTAGCGGATAAGCCAGCCCAGAAAAAGAGAAGTCCACAACAAGCTGAAGATGGCGGCGACATCTCTGCTATCATGGATTTAATGGGAGGCGGAGAGGCCGTTCTAATTTAGGCTAACTAGTCTAACTTTTGCAGTCGCCTAAACCTAACTTTAAAACAACCTAATGCCAAAAAAACCTGTAGGAAAAATCCCTCCACAAAATTTAGATGCCGAGCGTAGCCTGCTTGGCAGCATTCTAATTAGTCAAGATGCATTCTTTAAGGTTGTTGACATTGTTAAAGATCGCGACTTTTATGACCCAGCTCACAGGTTAATTTATTCTGCAATAGTTAAGTTAATCGAAGGTCAAAAGCCGATTGATTTAGTCAGTTTAACGAACTTACTCGCCGAAAGAGGCGAACTAGAAACTGTCGGCGGCAACGGCTATATTGCTGAATTGACCAGCGCAGTCGCCACAGCATCCCACGTTAAGCACTACGCAGATATCGTTTCTGAAAAATCCTTAAGAAGGCGGTTGATTGGAGCCAGTGAGGAAATCACTGAACTTAGCTTTGACGAGTCAGATTCCGACACCAACAACATTTTAGATATTGCCGAACAAAAAATCTTCCAGGTTGCCAAAAACTCAGTTCGGTCAGACCTTGTCAGTATCGAATCAATTTTAACCGAAAGCTTTGACCGCTTAGAGACCCTGCACCGACAAGGAGGTCAAATCGCTGGAATCTCCACTGGCTTTGCAGACATTGATCGTAAACTAGCTGGTCTCAACCGCTCAGATCTAATTATTATTGCTGCTCGGCCTGCAATGGGGAAAACAACTATTGCTCTAAATATTGCACATAACATCTCAGTTGATGAAAAGTTACCTGTATTATTCTTTTCTTTAGAGATGAGCAAAGAGCAGCTTGTTGATAAAATGCTTTCTACCGAGTCTGGGGTTGACAACTCCAAGCTTAGAACTGGAAACCTGACTGATGAAGACTTCGATAATCTTACCCATGCCTGGGGAGCACTAGGCGATGCTACACTTTATATCGATGACACCCCTGGCATAACTGTCACAGAAATGCGCGCGAAGGCACGGAGGCTCAGCTATAAGCAAAAACCAGGTTTAATTGTCGTTGACTACCTTCAGCTAATGAGTGGGACTGGTAAAGATAGTGGTAACCGCGTACAAGAGGTATCAGAAATTAGTCGTGGATTAAAACTTCTCGCTCGTGAGCTCGACGTTCCTGTAATCGCTCTTTCCCAGCTTTCTCGTAGCGTTGAATCTCGTCATCCCCAAATTCCTCAACTTTCTGACCTCAGAGAGTCTGGCTCAATTGAACAAGACGCTGATATCGTTGCCTTTTTATATCGTGAAGACTACTATAACCCTGAGACAGACAAGAAGCACATTACAGATTTAATTATTGCTAAGTTCCGTAATGGTCCGACTGGTAAAATTGAACTTTACCATAAACCAGAAAATCAAAAGTTCATGAACCTCGACAGTAAGAGTTATTAAGCAAGTAAAGCCTCGTATTTATGCTTTTACTGTATAATTAAACTTAAGCATAAAAAGTTAAACAGGGGAGTCTAAAGATGGCGTTAAGTTTAAAAAGAGGAATCCGTAAAAAGGGACCGAAGGCACTCTTCAGCCAGCAGATCAATCCACTACCCTCATCAACTCTAAAATTAATCTTCATTGCTGGATTACTTATTTTCGGAATGGCAATGTTCCTCTTCAAGTTTGAGCTTTTAGCGAGCTTAAGCTTAAAAGAGCAACTTCGGCTTGCTCAAGCTTCGAACCTCAAAGAGCTCATTAAGCAACCTGCTGATTTAATCCAGGGTGTTCTACAGTGGCTGAGCCTAAAAGCCCTGCCAGGCCATCAAATCTTTGCCCTCAGGGCTCCAACAGCGGCAATGCTTTTGAGTTCATTAATCTTCATTGCAATTTCAATCTATCTTAAATTTAGAAATCGTTACCTACCTTACACCTTCTTAGCCATTTCTCTAACTTCGCCGCTATTAATCCTCGCCGCTCACCAAGGCAGTTTAATCGGGATAGATACCTTATTCCTACTTTCCACAATTCTTGCCAGCTTCATGATTATCAGTCATTCTAAACTTAGATCAAACCTCAAGTTTATTACGCTCTTGGCTGGCAGCCTCGCCTTAAGCTTGTTGGCATTACAACCATTGGGAATATTTTTCTTAGTTCTAAGTGCCTCGGCTATCTATTACTCTGAAGAATTCAAAGATTACTTTTTATTCCTAAATCCGATCCAAAGGACACTATCTTTAAGTTTAATTTTTGTTCCTACTGTAATTATCGCCGCCTATCTATCTCTTGTAACTCAGCCAAAAGAATCAATCCTTCACTACTCACTGCTCACTAACCCAGGAGAGGTTCTCCAAAATATATCCCGCGCCTTAAAGTCATTGACTAATCTAAATCCAGGTTCTGTTATTTCTAGTGGACTAAATTCAGTTAACGGCTTAGTTATTGGTTCAGTTATCTTTACAATTTATGAAGTTGCAAAAAAGAAGTACCGACGAGTTAGCCTAATAGTCGGTCTTCTTCTAGGGTTAGTTTTGGCTGGATTAAACCTAGGGCTTGGTAATTTTATCTTTATCTTAGTTCCGTCACTGGTGGTTATTAGCCATCTAATTGCAAGCCTCGCGAAGTTCGTTGATCTAACTTTCCCTAAAAACCCTTATCCAAAAAACTTAATCAAGGGAGCTCTCGCAATCATTGTCTGCTTGATTTGCGTCTTCAATATTTACACAGTTTCCAAGCTAACTGTTCGGTTCAATTCTCCTCAGCGAATTAACAATCTCCAGCAGAAATTAGATCAGTAATTTGACTCATATTTGCCCTAAACAAACTTAAGGTTTAAACTTAGGCTTACATAAGTATTAAATTCAGATTATATGAGCAAAGTAACAGTTTTCAGCACAACCTGGTGTGGGTTTTGCCACCAAGTCAAAGAATGGCTAAAGAGCAAAGGGGTCGAATTTGAAGAAATTGATCTTGAAAAAGACTCAACAGCGGCTAAGCAGGTCGTTGAAGCTACCAAGCAGATGGGGGTCCCCGTCACTAAAATCGGGGAAAGCTACATTGTGGGCTTTGATCGTCCAAAATTAGAAGCCGCATTAAAATCGGAAGGCTTGATCTAACTCAGCTAAGCTAGAATCTAGCACTCTATACTTTAGAGTGCTAGATTTGCTATAATAATCACCATAACTAGTTGTATAGCTAGCTAAACTCGATATGATATTTTCACAGACTGACATACCCGCAAGATTAACTCCAAATGCCAAAGAGTCTTTAGCCCGAGCCTTCCAAATTACTGTCAGTATGGGCGACGGTAATATTACCGAACGACACATCTTACTCGGCCTAATTACCAACCATAAATCAACCGCCCACAAGCTACTCTTTGAGCACGGAATTGATATCTCTAAAGTAGAACTCTCCCTTGGCCTTAAACCTCAGAAACTAAGCCCTCCTCCAAATATTATTACCAGTGTTATAGACTCTAAGGTCCAAGAAATCTTAGAGGGAGGAATTGAAATTGCAGAAGCCTTTGATAAAGAAAATTGTGGGACTGAGCACCTCCTCTTCTCAGTTTTAGTGCAAGCCACAGACAATCTCATCCACGATCTAAGTCTAGGTGGAATCTCCAAAGAAGAACTAATCGACCACATTGAAGAACGTCTTCTAGAGCCTGAAGCCCTTTACTCTTCGGAAATTTCACAAAATGAAGCCACTCAGGATAGCCCTAAAGCAACGCATACTAAACAGGCCAAAAAAAAGAAGACAGCTCTGGAATTCTTTGGGACTAATCTTAACCAGAAGGCGGAGCAGGGAAGTCTAGACCCACTTTATGGACGTCAGAACTCCCTAGATAGGATTATGGTTATTCTGGGTCGTAGGCAAAAAAATAACCCTGTTTTAATCGGTGAACCTGGAGTAGGGAAAACAGCCATCGTCGAGGGACTCGCCCAAAGAATCGTTGAAGAAGGAGTACCTTCCAATCTTAAAGATAAACAAGTTATAGCTATTGACCTGGCAGATATAATTGCCGGCAGTCGCTATCGTGGAGACTTTGAGGAAAGGCTCAAGGCGATCATCAAAGAATCTACCGAACGTGGAGATGTAATCCTCTTTATTGATGAGATTCACATGCTCAGTGGAGCAGGCGGGGCAGAAGGCGGAGTTGATGCCGGAAATATCCTTAAGCCGGCTCTAGCTCGGGGAGAACTCCAAGTTATCGGAGCAACCACTCTTGAAGAACACCGCAAGCACATTAAAAAAGATCGTGCTCTTGCTCGTCGCCTCCAACCCGTCGAAATATTTGAACCAAGCCAGGCAGAAGCCTATCAAATGCTACTAACTGCCCGTAAGAACTTTCAGGACCACCATAGCGTCAATATTCCTGCAAAAACAATGCTCCGGGCGGTAGAGCTGTCTTCTCGGTATATTCAAGAGCGGCACCTTCCGGATAAGGCCTTTGATCTTGTAGATGAGGCTGCTGCAAAACTCAACCTTGGCCGTAAACCTCAGCAAAACGACCAGGACATCCACCGAATGTCAGAAGAGCTTACTAAGCTTAAGCTAAACCTGAAGCAAGCCATAGGTTCTGAGGACTATTTGACTGCAGAAGAACTGAAACATGCCCGAACCAAATTGGAAGCTGAGCTAAAGATTTCTAGAAAAAATACCCAAACCAATAAATTGCCCAGTCTTTCGACCAACAACCTTATTCAAACCCTGGCTGAGATCACGAACATCCCTAGTCATCGCATTAAGCCTGGAGGCTCAGAGGATATCAACCTAAACCAAATCAGAAAAGAGTTGAATAAAAATGTTATTGGACAAGAATATGCCATTAATAATGTTATTAAGATTCTTAAAAGAGCGCAACTGGGAGTCAATAAAGAAAACTCTCCGATCGCAAGCTTTATCGCTATGGGCCCAAGTGGAGTCGGAAAAACAGAACTTGCACGCCAACTAGCACTAAGCATTTTTAGTGACGAGCAGAGCTTTATTAAGCTCGACATGAGCGAGTTTTCCCAAAGCCATACCTCCGCGAGGCTAATTGGTTCTCCAGCCGGCTATGTTGGTTATGAAGAAGAGTCAGAACTCTTAGAAAAAGTTCGTCGTAGGCCGTATAGCCTAGTCCTTTTTGATGAGATCGAAAAAGCTCATCCACAGGTTATTAACCTCCTGCTACAAATCTTGGAGGACGGCTACTTAACTTCAGCCAAAGGATCAAAGGTAAGCTTCAAAAACACTATGGTCATGCTAACTAGCAACATAGGATCAAAGAGAATGCTTGGTGGCTCATCTATGGGCTTTTATAAAAAAAGCTTAGATCAAGTTCAAGAAGCCGAAGACCTTAGCGATGAGATGTACAAAGAACTCCAAAAAGTAATGCCCCCAGAACTCATCAATCGCTTTGATACCATCTTACCATTCAAAACACTAAGCGATGACGACATTAAGCTAGTTGTCAGAAAAAATTTAGATGAGCTTAAACTTAGATTAATCGGCTCAAGAGCAAACCTAAACTTAAACGTCGGCCCAGACGTAGCTAATTTTATAGCTAAACAATATAACCCTAAAAAAGGAGTCCGCGGGCTAAACAATATCATCTCCGAACAGGTCACAGATTTGATTACAGACCTTAAGCTTAAGAAGGGCAAGGCAGAAAACCATGCAGAGTTATCGATCTCCAAAAAATCTGGAAAAGAAGCTCTGGTCATAACCAACCTGCAGGCACGAAGTTCGGCAACTCATCAGGGGACTATCGCCTAATAATCTTCGGCTTTATTTTAGTTAAGGCCTTGGAGGCCATCTCCAGCGCCTTTTTAGCACCCTTCACATTGTCCCTTTGCAACATAATCGTAGAGTTCTCTAAACCACCTTCAACAGCCGCCCATAGGCCGCGGAGTTGATGTCGTTCTTTCTCTTTTCCAGGAGTCTCACCAACAGCTCTTATCACCAGCACAAAACCTCGCATTCCGATCTTCCCGTAGCCACTCTTAGCCCTAGAAATTGTCATCATCATCTTTTGGATAGCGCCTTTTTGATCTTCATAGTTAAACTTAATTTCTTTAGAGCCACTCAAACCGCGCATCAACTTCTTAAGCTCAAGTTCTCCCTCAGAATCTTTAACAACCTCCGCAACCGGCTCTCTGCTAATTCCCACATTCGTATTCAAAATATCTAAAGTTGCTGCATTATATAAAGCAATGTAGCCCGCTTCATCAACCAAGATGACTGCATCTTTAATGCTGTTGATCAAAGTTAGCATCCTGTTTCTTTCAAATTCCTCCTCTTCGACTGTTCTACGGAGTTCCGTAGCCAATGCACAAACTCGCAACTGCAGACGAATAAAGGCTATGGCAACCAACAGAACCGTGAAGACCATCAATGCGACGAACAAAAAGCCGCCAAAGTCAGAAAAGTAGTCTCTCCCAAAAATAATTACCAAATTACTGAAAATCAATAAGAAAGCTATGCCTGCTCCAAAAACAAGTTTTGATTTTACTAAACTAAAGTCTTCCGCCTCAAATTTCTTCTTCATCAAAATTTCAATTAAAAGTCCTGTTAGAATTAAACTTAAGCTTAATTTTAACAGAATCTTTCCAAAGTCCTGCTAAAAAATTTTACCTACCACCAAACCTGGCTAGAATATTTTTTAAGCTTAGCCCTCAACTCTTTATAGGCTGGCTGAAACCTTGCAACTTCGTCCCAAAATTTAGTCTGGTGATGCTTAAACTTAACATGGACTAGCTCGTGCACTAAAACATAATCTATCAGTTCCGCTGGGACGAGCATCAACCACAGACTTAAGTTAATTGAATTCTTAGAACTACACGACCCCCAGCGAGTGGAGCTATCCCGAACCGTGCAATCAAGATACTCCACACCCATCATTTCTGAAATCTGACCCAGGCGCTTCGGCAAATATTCTTTAGCCTTTTCACGCACTGCTTTAATAACGCACTTTTCCAATCTTTTTCGATCTTCACCAGGCAAACTTATTGAATCTTCTGGAATCTGGTCGGCAATAATTCTAATTACACCCGAACCCTTCCGATATTTAAATTCTAAAATACCAGCAGGGGTTTCTGCCCACTCCAACTTAAACTTAACTCCAGGGCATAAAATTTGTTCATCAAATATTTCAATCTGCTCATGAATCCCGTTCTTAGTCTTAACTTCATTCAACCAGTCTTTATTTTGCAAAACGAATTTTCTGATGCTGTGTAGCGGGGTAGAGAAGTTCGTTCCAACAACTATGTCGCCAGATTTAGATATTCTTAAACTCGTGTTCTTCTGAGCCCGCCTTCTTTTTATAGAGACTTCACCAACTCCTTCGACAACTAACCGCTGATTAAGACTTTTTTGCACCTTATAAGAAATTGTAAAAAAAAGCCGTTCTGGCTCCACTTAATTTTAACTTTTACAGCCCAAATCTTTTTTTGGAGTTAGTATTTGGGATTTGAGCTTCTTTCATGTATATATTGGCTATTTTTCTGAGCACCATAACACTTTGACTTTTAAAGTCGTGTTTCCCGCTCACCACAATCGAGTTCTCTTTCGTTGCTACCGGCTTTTCAAAAGAGTTCAACATCGTAACAAATTCATCCTCACTTAAATCTAATGAGTTCTTATCATCAGCCCGCCGCCTATCCCTGTTCATTGCTCTTTCTTCAGTTGTAGCATTATCTGTTTGGACCCAAACCGTCAGAACCCCAAAGCCAGCCTTGACTGCTTTATTTAAAATAATTTCTCTTTCTGATTTAGAACCAAAATAACCTTCAAAAATGATGTGCTTAAAGCTCTTTAATGCCTGTTCATAGGTCGCGGAAGTTAGCTTTTTTGCAAGCTTAGAAATCTCCGGATTACTCTTACCCAGTCCCTCCAACTCACTTTCATAACGACCGGTATCAATATAAAAGAATTTATAACTTTCGGAAAACTGACGCGCGAAAAAACTTTTTCCGCTACCCGGATTCCCGACCACTAAAATTAGTAGCGGTTTATCTATGTTCAGACCTCCAGAATTATTACTACCCATCAAAAAACTACCCTCTAAATATCAAATTTCAATTAAACCTAAGTATACACCAACCTTAAGAGGCCCTTCCACCGTCTAAATAAATTCTACAGCATTATATTCTAATACCCAATCGAATAAGTTACACATGCATCTATTGGGTTCAGAGGCGCCAAACCAAGGGATGCTCTAAAACAGTCAGCTCCAGAGAATTCCAGCGGAGGAGAAGACGGATCTTCAGTATCAACCCAGCCATCTACCAGCCTATTACAGATTAATCTTCTTGCAAGGCAGTCATGTCTATCGATAACTCTAGGATCTAAATAGTTTAAGTCTTTTGATTCAATGATTCTCCAAAATGCCCTAATCAAACGATCCCTCCTGGCCCCTTCCAAAGTGTATGCTTCTCTGTACCACTTTGGATTTCTGCCAACAACCAACCTTAACATATGCCCCTCACCCCAAGTGTGAGGATGATCTTGGTCAGCAGGCGTTAAAACAACCTCCAAGTTATTAGAAGCTAAAGAACCCAAATACCACTCTGCATGCTCCACAAAGTGAGCCCTAGGACCCTCCGCCAATTCTCTGGTGCTGGTGCACGTATCCCAAATTTTTTCCACTAACCTTGACTATAGCTAACAAGCGTAAGCCATATCTAGTGTTTATGATGCGGATTGAGCTACACAAATAGTGCCACATGACCAAATCTAATTCTGGATCAACTTAAACTCGAGTTAATCTTCAATGACTTTTAAACTTAATTCCTCTAACTGAGCATCTTCAACCACACTCGGGCTATTCATCATCAAATCGACGCCAGACCCATTCTTCGGGAAGGCAACAACCTCACGAATATTATCTTCACCCATCAAAACCATAAAGATGCGATCCATTCCCGGGGCAGTTCCAGCGTGTGGCGGAGCTCCAAACTTAAATGCATCTAACATTGCCCCAAACTTGGCTTCGACATATTTTGAATCGTAACCCAGAATATCGAAAACCTTAAACATTATTTCGGGATTATAGTTTCTAACTGCGCCAGAACTTGCCTCATAGCCATTTACAACAAGATCATATTGGTCAGCAACAATCTCTAGCCTTTGTTCATCGGTTTTAGCATCTTCAAGAGCTTTTAATCCGCCCTTTGGCATACTGAACGGGTTGTGCCCAAAATCTAGCTTATTCCGTTTTTCATCCCATTCATAAAAAGGGAAATCCACCACCCAGCACCAAGCAACTTCATTTGGGTCTTTAAGTTTAAAATGATCGGCAAATTCACTTCGTAGAACCCCCAAAACTCTGTTGGCAATCCTTTTAGAATCAGCTCCAAAAAAGACTGCATCACCATCTTCAACCTCGAGTTTTTCTTTTATGGATGAGACTTCTGATTCACTCAAAAATTTAGCAATCGGAGATTTTACTTCACCATCCACAAAAAAGATATAAGCAAGTCCTCCGGCACCGTTAAGCTTAGCTGTATCTGTAAACTTGTCAATCTCTGAACGGCTTAGGCTAGCTCCGCCCTTTACATTAATTGCTTTGACGACTCCACCGTTTTTTAAAGCTCCACCAAAAACTCCAAATTCTGTGTTCGCAAAATCTTCGCTTAAGTTTACAAGTTCCATCCCGAAACGAAGATCTGGCCTATCAGAACCGAATCTATCCGCTGCTTCTGCATGAGTGATCCTTGGAATATCTTTAAAAGTTAGTTTTTTACCAGCAAATTCTGTAGTTAACCTTAAAACCAGCGGATCAATTAGTTCACGGACTTCTTCGCCATCATCAACAAACGCCATCTCCAAATCTAACTGATAAAAGTCTCCATAAAGCCTATCCGCCCGAGTGTCTTCATCTCTAAAACAAGTTGCGAACTGGTAATACCTCGGGACTCCACCAACCATCAAAAGTTGTTTAAATTGTTGCGGAGCCTGTGGCAAAGCAAAAAACTTACCGGGGTTAAATCTTGAAGGAATCAAAAAATCCCTCGCGCCCTCTGGGCTGGAGTTCGCCAAAATTGGAGTCGCTACCTCTGTAAAATCGTTAGCTTCCATATATTTACGAATAAATGCGTACATCTCAGCTCGACGCTTCAGCATATGCTGCATTTTCGGGCGACGCAAATCTAAATAGCGATACTTTAACCGCACATCTTCACCTACATTTTGCTCCTCTTTATTTTCTGGGCCAACTGAAACAGCGAAGGGCAGTGGCTCCGATTTATTTAAGATTCCTAAAGTCTCAACCACAACCTCTACCGTTCCAGTTTCTAGGTTAGGATTTATCAGCTTTTCTTCACGCTCAATAACTTTTCCTATGACTTTTAAAACATATTCATCACGAACACCTTCTGCCAATTTAAAAGCTTCTTTTGAATCAGGATGAACTGTAACCTGGACTAGGCCGGATTCATCTCTAAGATCAATAAAAATTACTCCACCATGATCACGCCTAGAATTAGCCCAACCCATCAACTTAACTTCTTGACCAATCAATTCTGCTGTCTGTTTCGCTAAAATCCTTTTACTCATATCAACTCTAATTTACTGTTTAAACTTAACCCCGTCTGTTTCTTCAATTGTCTTATCATCTAAATCGATCAAGATGAAGCACCCATCACCAGCTTTCTCAATTTCTTTATTAAAGTAATTTTTTAATAATCTACTCAGAACTCCACCATGAGTTACGCAAATTAATGTTTTATTAGATTCAGTAATATTATTTAAAAGCTTTTCAACCCTTTCTAAAAAACCTTCCTCCGTTTCAGCGCCCGGAACATAGCCATCTTTCACTAAAGCAAAAAGTTCCGGATAAAGCTCCTCTGCATTTGATTTATTCATGCCAGAAAGCAATCCATACCCGTTCTTTTCTTTCAGATAAACAGTTTCTTTAACTGGCAGGAGTTGAGAATTAGCAATTATTCTTGCAGATTCGCTTGCTCTTAGAAGCGGAGAGGACCAAACCTCATCAAATTTAATGGCTAATGCACTTATTTTTTTAGAGGTTTCTCGCAACTGAGCATGACCTTTAGGGGTCAAGGGGAAATCTGCCCATCCTCCATAAGAATCGGTCAAGTCGTCTACGCTTTCTCCATGTCTAACTAATAGTAATTTCATATAAAAGTATTATAACAGAGTAAAGTAGTAGCAAATAAGCTTAAGACTAAACTTCGAGTGATATAATTCTAAACTATATGAATAGAGAAATCCCATTACACGTAGTTTTTGTAGAAGCCTGGATCAAAAAAGGTGATCAATACTTAATTGCCCAAAGATCACTGCAAGATGACCAAGCGGCAGGGGAGTGGTCCGCGCCAGGCGGCAAAGTAGATCTTGAAGTCGAAGAAGACATTATCGAGAACTCTCTAAAAAGGGAAGTCATGGAGGAAGTTGGCATTGAAATCGAAAATGAGCTAGAACTTATTTCTAGCAAATCCTTCATTCGTTCCAGCGGAGATCACGTCGTTGGCATGTCGTTTTTAGCTACTTATAAATCTGGAGAGCCCCAACCACTTGAAGATCAGGAAGCCGTAAAATGGATGAACAAAGTAGAAATGCTAGAAATTATGCCTGAACACTTCAAAAAAACAATCCTCAAGCTACCCTAGAACAACTTAACTCCAATTAGCTTAAGCTTGCAAATTACCTCATAAAAACCCTAAAATCTAACCCAAAGTTAAACTTAAGTTAGCTAAAATGGCAATAGATTTTTGTGGACCACCAAAACCAATAGAATCTACAGCAACTCTTATTATAGGTCGGCAGGACCCTGAAGCAGTTAGCAAAGCAGTAGGAGGCTGTGTCTCAAGTTGCCTACTTACTGGCTCTGAAACCGGAATAACGTGCGGGATTAAAGGGATAACCTACACACCAAAGAAAGGAGAGCTAACGGGAACATGTAAGGGCGTCTTAAAAGATGGCAAAGTAGCAGGCCCCTGCCAAGATGCCGCCCATTTAAGTCGTAGTCTCACGAAAGTGGTAATCCGGCTTTCAGATCAAAGACCACACACGGCAGAAGATCGTGTCAAATACTATCCCCTTGCTGGTCGCCGCAGACCCAAATAGAAAACATTAAACTTAACCTAGAATGACAACGCCAGGTAGAAATCCACAAGAACAACGAACCCAATTCTGCCCAGGCGCTCAATTACGAAAGGTGCAAGGGGCAGTGATTTGCCTAGGTAAAGTGTCGACGCTTAGAACTATCCCCACAGAAGATGGATCATTTAAAACCGTGCCAGAGATAACTTTATTTTGTAGTCCATCATGTATCCCTCAAACAACTCCAGAAAAACCTAAAGACTAAACTCAAATGTCCAATTCTTTCAAATCCGAACCTATACCAGTCAATACAGAAGACTTAACTCCGGCAGAAGTTAATCACGTTGTAGCACTGCATTCAGGAGACACGTGCAGACCACGCAAAGGAGAGTGTGGTCTCTGCGTAGGTCCAGATTCTTCGGGTGAGCTGATAGTGAGGTGTGCCGGTTTTCAACCTCCCGACGTAGAAGTGCCGCTTCAAGACGATGAAGGCGAGGTGTTCGGTCGGTGGCTTTCTCAGCCACTCCAAGCATGCAAACACCCCGACAAATTAAGACAAGTTGCCGAAAGTATCGAAGCTAGCCTCCGCGCAAAAAACAGAACTTAAACTTAATCCAAAATGACAACACCAGAAACCCAGATTTCCATACTTCGAATAGAACCGGCCGATCCAGAAGAAATACAGGCCGCGAGCAAAGAAGTAGGTCACTGCACCAATGCGCGAATTATAAACCTCGGATGCGCAGGCTGCACCATGCATGAAGAGCACATGGGGCAGCACTTTTTAGTCTCGACATGCGCTGGCCAGACTAACCCAACAGGCGAGACTGTCTCGTCATGCTTTACCTACCAGGATTTTAGAAATCTTGCCGTATTAAGAATACTAAATGGCGATACCCTAACAGACTACGATAGCTATTAAACTAAGCTCCGCTAACCCAAGCTAACAGGCTCCTGGATGTCACTACGCCCTTAACTTGACCACTAGCTCCAGTTACAAAAACAGCGTTCTGTCCACCCTTCAAAAAGCCTGAAATCAAATCATTAAGTCTAGTGCTCTCGCTAACATATTGAATTCCTTGCTCCATCTTATCGCCAACTCTAACTGAACCTCCGGATTGATCCATCTGGTTAATCGCCTCTGAACCTGTTAAGTAAAGTAAGCCCGTTAAATTGTCGTCTGAACCCTGGAAAGCAAGCGCCATATCATAACCTTTTTGATGTAACTCATCATAAATTACCGGAGTTAGGCTTAAGTTCACGTCGACTTTTGGGATTTCATCAATTTTGACCATCACATCTTTAATTTTAGTTTTTGGACAGTTCAGCATTCGTTGTATTTTAGTTTTAGTGGGGGTATCTAAAACTTCTGAATCTCGACTAAATACAAATTCAAATTCAGCTTCAGAATAGAAAGCCCGTTTAATACTTTCATCCTTGCTTTTTTTAGATGTTAAAACCTTAAGCACAGGAGCAATCTCTTTGACTACATTTCTAATCTTTTTAATAAAGAATTTATTCCAGAATTCAAACATTCTTTTAAGCTTATTCGAAGCTTGTAAGGCACGGATTCCAAAAATAACTGACAGACTTAATAAGAGGGCAGGCCAAATCTTACCAATTTTAGAGCTCATCAGCAGGATAAAACCCGCCTGCGTTATCAAAAAAAGATAGTTTAGGGTTAGACCAACCTCTTCTTTGTTCTTCAAAGCCCAAGATTTTTTCTTAGCCAAAGGGTCACCATCCTTAGCCAGCCTCTTCAACTCAAAACCAGAGGGAATATCTGGAGTTAAGTTCAAGTTGAAAATTATCGCCGAAAGATAAAGCACCAAGAAAGTTACCGCGTAATATATAAAATCAAACATAAGCAAGATTATAACATGCCTAAAAATAGAACCGCTCTTTAAGCCGCTATACTAAAAACCGAGCTTAGGCCTAAGCTCGGTTTAATTTAATTTTAAAGACTTGATTTCTATTATTCCTTTGTGGAGTCTTTATCCGAAGAGCTATCACCACCCGCATCATCGCTATCACCACCGTCGCCCTTTTCACTAGGCACGTCAGCTGCAGAACCATCATCACCCTCATCACTAGCTAGATCTTCTTCGCTAGTTACTCTTGGCGCCTCTACGATATACAGAACCTGCTCACCGTCTTCTTCAGTCTTAAGCTTAACCCCCTCTGGCATAATTGCGTCACTGACCAATATTCTATCTCCAATTTCAGCCAGCTTAGAAGGGTCAATTAAGAATTCCTCTGGAATCTGGTGTGGCAAAGCCTCAACCTCAAAGGAGTGTGTCACTGCAATAACGTCGAAACCAACCTTTTTAGCCGGGACCTCAACTTCTTCGTCTAGCCGTACCGGGATTTCAGCTGCAACAACCTCATCTGCCTTAATAGATTGAATTGTGAAGTGGATCAACTCACCTAAAACTGGATCTCGGTCAATTTCTTTAATCATCCCTAGGTGTTTTTTACTACCCAAACTAAATTCAATCGGCTGCGTTCTTCCCGCTGCACTATAAACCTTTTTAAACTCTCTAAGTGTAACCGCTACATTTTTAGAATCAACATTAGGTTCATTAATTACTCCCGGTAAAACTCCTTCAGCTCGTAAAGCTCGGACCTCTTTGCGGGTCTCTTTTCTATCTTCAAGTTCTATGGTTATCTTGTTGCTACTCATTTTGATTTAGGCTAATCTCTCTATTTTTAAATATTTAATTAAAGTTTTTGTTCTTTAAAACTTACAAGAAGCTTTAAATTCCTTTAAATCTCATTACAAACAGATTATACACTACCCTTGATAAACTTCCAAAATTGATTTAAAATCTCGATTAAACTTAAGCTTAAAAGTCTTAACATCATATAAATTAGCAAATTAGAAATGCAGCTCTCCAAAGATGAACCCAAAAGCTTAGTTGCTAAAATCCAAGGCTTTAGACCAGCCGCAATTCTTGCCTTAAGTTTAGTCTTACTATTTGGAGTCAGCGGAGTCAGCTACGCTAACTTCCAGAAAAACTCCAGACTACTAAAAGAAACTGAGCAGCAGAAGATGGAAAAGGGCAGTAGGGTTTCTGGAAGCTTCTTTGCCCCTGGAGGTACCGCTCCCCAGATTGCCCCTGGAGATACCGCTCCCCAGATCGCCCTGGAGCAGCCCCAGAGGCTAAGCCCAGCATCACCCGGCCATATAGATATTCCAGCTCTAGGGATTAGCTCTGGCATGGAGCACCTCGGACTAACTGCTGATAATGCCATCGCTACCCCAAAAAGTCTTTGGTCAACAGCTTGGTTTAATCAATCTTCCAAGCCTGGAGACCCTGGACCAGCGCTTATTGTAGGGCATTATTCCCGCTATGGAAAAGCAATTTTTGCCAACCTACACAAGTTGCAAAATGGCCAACAGATTTTGATTACAGACGAGGGCGGGCAACAGTTTATTTTTCAGGTCACAGCCGTTAAGAGTGTCTCTACTGCGCAGTTTCCGATGAACGAAGTCCTCGGTAATACCGACTCTAGATCACGTTTAGAAATTATTACCTGTGGCGGAGCTTACATCAAACAAACAAAAGATTTTACTGAAAGAACGGTCATCACGGCAGAACTTATCTAGGGGTACTAAGTACTTTGAAAAATAAGTATTTTAGGTTAAACTTAAGCTTAAATAATATGAAGCTCTTAGATAAGTTAAAACCCCAAGCGCCGCAATACATCTCTCCGCTGCAAACAGAAGGGGAGGTTAACATCCCTCATGAAACAGTTAATTGGAAAGCCGATGAATTCTTCTATAATCCTAAGAAACTCACCTGGTACCTACAGGCTATTCCCGCTTCTTTAGCAATTGCTGCCGCACCCTGGTTGATATCTGGTCGAACAGACTATATTAGTTCGTTAGTTATTATAGTCGGTTTATTTGGATTAATTATTTATGCTAGCAGAAAACCTGAACAAAAAAACTACTCTATTTCCGATTCAGAAATCTCTATTAATCAGCAAATCTTTAGCCTGGATAGCTTTGCGCGCTACTGGGTAGAAAAATTTTCCACTCACACTCAAATTACTCTAGTTGGCATTAAAAGAACTGCCATGCCTATAACTTTTTACTTAACAGATAAAGACACCGAAAGAAGGATCCTCGCAATTTTACGTACTAGACTTCCTCAGTCTAACCCTTCTAGCAACCCCGCTGATTGGATTTCTCGTAAAGTCAACTTTTAAGGTACCCAGATTCAACCCAAGTTTAAGCTCTACTTGCTGGGTCTAAATTTAATACTTACCGAGTTGACGCAGTGCCGAGTATTTTTTTCAGTCAGGCCTTCACCCCTAAATACATGCCCTAGGTGACCACCGCAAGTTGCACAAGTGATCTCTGTTCTGCGACCATCTGCATCCAAGGTCTCTCTGACTTTTTTCTCAAAAAACTGATCAAAACTTGGCCACCCACAACCAGATTTAAATTTATCTTTTGCGTCAAAAAGGGGAGTATCGCACTTTCGACAAATAAAAACTCCTTCAGGCGGGTAAAATCCATCGTATTCGCCAACAAATGGAGCCTCCGTACCCTTGTCTTCAATCACTCGCTTTTCTTCTGCATTCAATTCGTTAAGTTTCATATTAAGTTTAATTATACCCCTATTCATCTAATCCATCGAATTTATCTAAGCTAAAAAAGCTTAATCTCTAAATGTGTAACTCTTAGCAGGATGATGTATAGAACCAGAGTTCCTCCAAAGACTACAGCGGAACACAGCAACTGTTGTTTTTCTTTCTTGGCTACCTCTTTTTTATTTTTGGCAACCGCTAAGTCAAAAGCATCATCACCCACAACTAGAGAAGAGAAGGTCCCAAAGCCAGAAAGTAAAATTATCAAAAAAAGTGGCCACGGAGTCGTAATAATCTTATGGAAAAGCTCTAGTAATACTGTTTTTTGGTAAACCTCAGGAAAGAAAATCAGCGCGAAGACATTCAAAGCTGCCGCAAAAACCCACACTCCAACTTCTATAACTAGCATCCTTAAGCCAGTTATCAAACGAATAGGGAAATCTAACATAAAGCCCGCATCTGCAATCGGAGTACAAAACACAAAAAAACTCCAACTCAGTGCAGCTACAAGGATCCCATTACTCAATCCAAACTGATGAACCGCAAACAGCAAGTATCCCACCAAAACAGCAACCAAGACCATAAACCTAGCAAAGCTAGAATGCTTCTTCATCTTTTGACCTTTAGTAGGGGAGGCGTTAACAGACTTCATTAAACTTAAGCTTACCAGAAAATTAAAACTATAATTCACCTTTGCTATACAATATAAATCTATGGAGGATAACCCTGAATATTATGACGAATTACAAAATATATTAGCCGAGGGTAGGGCTCTGTGTGATGAAATGAAGCCGTACATAGGAGCTGTTACAGCTGGACAAGGTCTAAAAATTAGCATTACTGCACTGCTTAGCTTAGAGATTATTACTTTTCATAAACTCACAAAAATATACAATTCTGGAATAAATAGAGGAACCTCTTTAATTGAGTTTTCAGCTCTTGCCCGCCTGCTTATAGAGTCGTTCTCTATGGCATGCTGGATACTTGAAGTTCCAGAAAAGCAACTAGAAAGGTCAAGGAAGTTTAACCTTACTGGTTCAGATCTGGTTAGCCACTATAATCGAATCGGCCAGATGGGGGGCAAAAAGATTCGACGCACCAGAAGCAGGACTAAGGTGAGCACGAGCAAGACTTTAGAAATATCATCCAAAGAAATTCCCACTATCACAGTCTGGTATGATGAACTCAACTACTTCCTCCATCCCACCACTTCGCTAATGCAAGAAACTATTGAGCAAAGAGCTAATTCCCATATAGACTTTGGCGTATCTTTCGCAATAGACATACTCGCTGTGAGTATTCAAAAATTCAGTTCCATTATGGGCTTAAGTAATGCAGTTATTAATCAGGCTAAAGACCTCTTTGATTCACACACAAATCATATATACCCCAATAGAAAAAGTAGAGCCGACAATCAATCTAAAATGTAGACATCTACACCCCAATAAGTACCCTGCTGGCAGCAGCCTCTTCATCGAGCATTGCAGACACACTTCTATCAAAATCATCATTAGGGCTATTTAATAAGTAGCCAATGGCGCCATCAGATTGATACATCAGAAAATTACTAAAAGTTGAAAAGGCAAAAGCTAGCATATCTTCTCTAGAGGGTACAACACTCTGACCATTGTCATATTCAACGGCTAACCCTACAACTTCAATCCCACTTTCAAACCTGGTGAATACATCTTCGACATTCAGAGTAAACACTGAAAGCCCCGAATGGACAAGCTGAACAAAGCTACCTTTGACAACTTCACGGACACTTAGCCTTCCATCAAGACCACGATCATACTCACTTTGAGAAATAGATCGTGGAGGAGGCAGTTCTAAACTCATGTTATTATATTAATTTCTTGGTGACCCTACAGCCCTCGATTTATAAAAATATTGTAGCAGAAATCGTTAGGTGGAATGAAGTTGAGCGGAGGACCAGTCCGCTCAAATAGCAGGCACCACAAACTGCAGCAGGCTTTGTCTCTGAAGTAACTGGTACACCGCAGAGTAATTTTACTGTATAATTAGAGCACTAACCATAAAAATTATAGGACCATACATTGAATATGAAAAAACCAGGATTCCCGCCACAAACATCAGACTTAAGCGAAAAACTAGAGCCATACGCAGACTTTATAGAAGAACGCCAAGGGCAGTATGATGAAGCGGTCAGCTCCATCGCTGAATCTTTGAATTTAGAGCTTGGTACCCGCCCTAACAAATCCAGCGCTATCGCCGATACCACTCAACAGACCTTTTTAGATGCCAGAGCCAAGGACGGACGCAAAAGAAAAGCCGTCATAGGTGTAGCCGGTCCGGGCGCAGTTGGCAAGGGCACCCTAATGAGACACCTAGGAGATAGTGGATTTTCTACCAACATCAATGTCACAACTCGACCAGTTAGAACTAACAACGGGGTCGAAGAGCAGGACGGAGTGGAGTACTACTTCAGAACAGAAGAAGACTATCAGCGAGAAAAGGCCAATGGCCAATACCTAACAACAACTTCTAGGCCAGGAAGAGGCAACTACGCTATTTCTAAAGTTGGCCTCCATACAGCAGTCAATTCTAGCCCCGATGGATGCCTCGTAGAAGAGAATCCAGAAACGCTTGCCCAACTTGTGGAGGCACTGAGGCAAGACGATCCAGAACTCCTAGGTATTATTTTGTATGTATTGCCCCCAGGCCAACATAGTGGTCGTGAGATTATCGAAGTCGTTGAAAGACTAGCTACTCGATCCGGCGAAAACTTCGGACAAGATGATCTAGAGAGTACTTGCGGAAAGCGTCAAATGGATGAGCTTGCAAGTATGGCAGATGTGATTAAAAGAGGAATACAGGTTGTTTTCCTAGAAAATGATGACCTACAAGAAACAAAAGACAGACTCTCTCATTTATTTCTGTAGGCCGAGAGCTGAACATTACAGACCATAATAAATTCACTCTACTAATTGTCGGGTATCTCTCTTTAGCATTATTCAATTCTTGCTCATACTCAGCTGAAGAGTTGAGATTGCTTTTACGGAGTTAAGTAGCAAACCTTTATAGCAAAGATCTCCCTGACGAAGACTTTTTGTTTATAATGAAAATGGTGACCCTACAGGGAATCGAACCCTGATTGCCAGAATGAGAATCTGGTGTCCTAACCGTTAGACGATAGGGCCAGCGATGCGAAAATACAATTTTATTCAAACCAAAGGTTTATATAAAATTAGTTTTGAGTGAGCGGTTCTATCTTGAAAAGATAGGGCCAGTAAAGCCTGGATTATAAGCTAAGCTTAATCATCCACAAAACTCACCTAAAAACATATTATAACAGACCAGCTGGGCATATTTAGAACTTTGACATTCAAAACAAATACTAATTTCAGCTATACTTAAACTTAATATGAAGCAAGATCAAGCTCTGCAAATTATGCAGATGGGGTTTAATTCCTTTTTAACTGGGCAGGCCGGAGCCGGCAAAACCTACACTTTAAATAAGTTTATAAAGTGGTGCCGGGAACACCGAATTAATGCCGCCGTTACCGCATCCACCGGAATTGCCGCCACCCACATCGGTGGAACGACCATTCATTCTTGGTCTGGAATTGGCATTAAAGATGAGCTAACTCAAAAAGATCTCGAAAAAATCGCCAAAAGAAAAGAGGTTCAAAAGCGTTTTGATTCTACAAAAGTTTTAATTATTGATGAGATTTCAATGCTTAGCGCCAACTTCTTTGATAACTTAAATTTAGTCTGTAAATATGTTCGTGCAAATCAGCAGCCTTTTGGAGGCTTACAGATCATACTCTGTGGGGACCTATTCCAACTCCCTCCAATTAATCGCAGTTCAAGAAAGCTTCAAATGGTCGTTCATTCTGAAGCTTGGTCAGAACTGAAACCAGTAATTTGCTACCTGAAGGAGCAGCACCGCCAAGAGGCGGGGGACAAGCTAAACTTAATCTTAAACAACATTCGCGCAGGTCAAGCTAAAGAGCAAGATCTGCAGATTTTGAATACTAAAGTTGAACAAGCCAGCGGTACAAGTTTTGAACAAAGTGCCGAAAACCTTATTCCAACTAAATTATATAGCCACAACCAAGATGTAGATTACATCAACCAGCGTGAATTAGAAAAGCTCAGCACACGCGAAGAGACATATCAAACCGATAAGGCTGGAAAGCGCGCTTTAGTAGAGAGTCTCTTAAAGTCTTGCTTAGCTCCAGAAGAACTTAAACTTAAGATAGACTCTGAAGTTATGTTTGTTAAAAATGACATCTCCGGGCGTTATTCAAACGGGACTAGGGGCAAAATCGTAAACTTCACCAAAGATGGCAAACTACCAATCGTCCAAACAATTGATGAAAGGATTATCGTTGCCGAACAAGGCTCCTGGTCAATTCAGGATGAAAAAGGACAGGATCTGGCTAGCATTTCCCAAGTTCCCTTACGTCTTGCCTGGGCAATTACTATTCATAAAAGCCAAGGAATGAGCCTAGACTCTGCCTTCATCGATCTCGGCAAAGTTTTTGAGTACGGCATGGGCTATGTCGCACTTTCTAGGGTTCGGACCTTGGAAGGGCTACACCTCGGAGATTTCAACGAAATGTCCTTAAAAATTAATCCTCAGATCATCCAAATTAACCAAAAACTATCTGACCATTCCGATCTTACTGCCGAGAGGTTTTCCAAACTTAAGCCAGCTAAAATTAAAAAGAATATTGAAGAATCAATTCTCAAAAAAAGAGGAATCATCGAAGCCCAAAAGATTGAACAACAAGATATTCCAAAAAAAGCTGCAGGAGGCAAGGGCCAAAAGGGGAGCCACAAAACCAGTATAAAGATGTTGCTCGATGGGCAAACTCTTAAAAAAGTTGCCGAAGAGCGAGGTGTAAAAACTCAAACTGTCATCAGTCATCTTGCTCGCCACTTTAATGAGATTGACATCGCCGATAAGAAGCAACAGTTGCTTAAATTTAAAGCCCTGAAACCTCCTACAAAGAATATCAAAGCTGTCAAAGGCGTTCTCAAAGTTCTTTCCAAGAACAAGGAATTTGACGCTTCGTCTAGATTTGCTGTAATCCAAATCCACAAAGAACTTAGTAAATCTAACCTAAATTTAAGCTACGAAGAAATCAACCTCGCTCTAATCTGGGCCAACTAAGCTATAATCTAGCTTTAACAAATTAGTAAATGAGACTCAACAAATTCCTTTCCTTAACCCTCGGCTTAAGTCGTCGTGCTAGCGACGATGCAATTGCTGCCAAAAAGGTTAAACTTAATGGCGAGATTGCCCATCTTGGCAACAGAGTAGAAAATAATAAAGATGAAGTCCGTTACTGCGGAAGGCTCCTCAAGCTGGAAGAAACCGAACCAACCTATCTATTACTCAACAAGCCCGTCGGTTATCTATCTTCAAAGGTCTCACAAGGAGGCTCACCAACAGTTTACAAACTCTTATCTAAACAACATCTCAAGTTAAACTTAAACATTGCTGGGAGGCTAGATAAAGATAGCTGTGGCTTAATTCTGCTAACTAACGATGGAGAGTACCTCAACAAAATGACCCATCCTAGTTCCGGCAAAACAAAAACCTACCTAGTTAAGCTTAGTAAAGTTCTTACTGATGAAGATTTAATTAAACTTAAATCTGGAATTCAAATAGGGGATAGCCGCCCCTCAAAATTTAAAGAAATCAAAATTCTAAAGGATGGAGTTATTGAAGTTGAGTTGGAAGAAGGCCGTAACCGCCAAATCCGCCGAACTTTTTACGAACTCGGCTACCGAGTAACATTTCTACAAAGAACCTCGCTAGGACCATACCAGCTAGAGAACTTAGAGGAAGGCAGAACCAAACTCACCGAAAAACTTTAATAATTACTTGGATTTTTTGGATTTTTGCTATTCGGACAGATACTACACTTTAAGAAGTCTAATCTTGGACAACTAATCGGCTCACCACCAACTTGGAATCTCTGGGAGCCGACAACGACTTCACCAACCACCTGAACCTTACAGCGTTGATCTCCGACTAGGCCAGAGCGGAGCTCTACTTTTCTCGAAAAAGCTCCATTGGCCCTAAAATTACCACTCGGCTTATGCCCTCCAGATTCTGAAAAAGCCATAACTTAAGTTTAATTTTATTTTACTCTATTAGCTCTGCTATTCGGGCAAACATCACACTTTCTAAATATCGCACATTCAGAACTAGTTTTTTGTGAACGGGGTACCAAATCCGCTTCACCCATTACAATTGTAAGGAGTAAACTTGCAGCATACCTTGTTCCCGGAACAAAAACACCATTTTCGTCGTAGAAGCCTATACATGTAATTTGGTTAAGCGCACCAGCGGAACTAACTACTTTTCCGTCCACATTTGTGTTCGTCGCACTAGCACTATTATCGCACTAGCACTATTAGGGTTTGTCATAAAAATTCTTTAAACTTAAATATTATTTAGAATCTCTAGGGCAAGCTTCACATCTAAATACTCGAAACTTTGGGCAACCCACACGCTCAATTACGGTAGTTCCGGCAAATAAGCCGCAGCTAAGCGCACCCATCTCCGTTAACCCACCGGGCAAAGAAACCTCTCTAGTCTGGCTTATAGGATCGCCGTCACCGTTAAAACTACAGGTTATACTTCCACAAAGACCAGCAGGGTAAGATTCAGCTACTCGAGCTGGATCTTTACCCCCACTTACATTTTTATCAGTCATAATAAGTCCTTTTCTTTAAACTTAATTACTTTCTTCAGTTGGAGTCTCTGGCTGACCAGAAATCACTCTACCAGCAGTTGCTACAGTTTCAGCTAAAAGGGTCACAGCCTCGCCAACGGCCTTTCTGTACACGGCAGCTCCCTGACCCAAATGATCAATGGCGCAACCTAAATTATTTTCCATGTTTGGAAAACCTAAATCCACTATCACCCTGTGTGCATCTGGTCTATTAAATCTTTTGGCCATAAAATCTTCCTCCTATTTACAAAGTTGAACTTAGATATTAGGATACGCCTCTTGCTAATTTTTCGCAAACTTAACTTGAAATAGATAATAGAGCGACGATCCTTTCACCAACATGCTTGCAGACAGGAACATCCACAGCTACAATATTTCCTTCGTCATCCACCAAGCTACCGGTTCTAGGTGACCCTACACTGTCAATATTTATTACGGGCATAATGACGCCACTACAAGAAAAGCCACCCAAAATTGATGGACAAGTTTTACACGTATTCCTAGAGCCAGAGACCTCAGAGACTTCTCCTTTCGCCAAAGGACTAGGATCGCTATAATCTCCAACCCTAACAAAAACTAAACATTCTCTAGATTTCGGAGCTGTATCTGCCATAAAAATAATCTTAATCTTTCAATAATTATACCACTTTGTAAACTTAAGTTTAAGTTGATGTCATTTTAAGCTATTTGAGCTATAATAACAGTTTAAGTTTAAAGAAGAATCCTACTAGAAAATTTTATGCGAGAAAACCTCCCGATTGTTGCCATTGTCGGCAGAACCAACGTTGGTAAAAGTAGCCTGACCAATGCGATGCTTGGCTACGGACGGACTATTGTCGCCAGAGAAGAGGGGACCACCCGAGATAGCATCTTTGCAGTTGCTGAACATGAGCATAAAAAATTCTGGCTAGCTGACACCGCTGGGCTCAAAAAGGCTGCTGATGAGTTTGAAACAACCATCCAAGAACAAATCCAAGATGCCTCTGAATCTGCCAATCTCGTTTTAGTGGTCGTCGAGGCGGGGAGCATCGTTAGCGATGAAGATGTGAGAGTTGCCAAGCTCGCTAGATCAGCTCAAAAAGAGGGAAAGGAAGTAATTTTAATAATTAATAAATTAGACAAGCTTAAAGATGATTTAAGCCAAGAACAAAACAAATGGAGACGCCTTGGGATTGACGAAATTATGTTTACTTCTGCAATTCATAAAGATGGCATTGAGGAGCTACTCGATAGAATAATCCAAACCGTTCCAAGTAAAAGTAAGTACGACAAAACCGACTTAGTAATTGCATTTTTAGGCCGCCCCAACGTAGGTAAAAGTTCAATTTTTAACGCTATCGCCAAAAAACAACAAGCTGTAGTTGCCGATGTTGCTGGAACAACCAGAGATATTAACTCTATCCGTGTTAAATACCACAGCAAGAATATAGAACTGCTCGATACCGCAGGAATTCGCCGTCCTGGAAAAGTAAAGCACGGCTTGGAAAAATTCAGCGTTATTAAGAGCCTTCGTGCCGTACAACAAGCCGATGTTTGTGTAGTCTTAATAGACGCCAGCGAACTTGCGACTGGCATGGATCAAAGGATCCTAGGAATGGTTAAAGATGCTAATCGAGGCTTAATAATCGCCGTTAGCAAGTGGGATATCTTCGAAGATAAGGATTCTTTTAGTAGTGAGTACGTGATTAGCAAACTCCAAAGTGAGCTACAATTCGTGCCCTGGGCACCGTTAGTTTTTACCAGTTCTGTGGATGGTAAAAACCTGAATAAACTTATCGAACTCGCCATAGAGGTCAAATCTGAGAGAGAACGTAAAATCAAAACTACCGACCTCAATAAATGGCTCCAGGCTGCAGTTGCCCAGCACGAGATACCAAGTGCCAAAGGGAACCTCCACCCCAGAATTCAGTATGCGATTCAAGAAGAGGGTACACCTTACCCTAGTTTCCAACTCTTTGGGAATCACGTACGCAAAATCCACTGGGGCTACAAACGTTATTTAGAAAACTCGCTGCGTAAAGAATTTAAGTTTACCGGAACTCCAATCGAGATCTGGTTCATTCAAAAAGAGGTTCGCGGAGAAAAAAAGAAGACATCCTACAAAGACGCCCTCAGGAATAACCCCAACCGTAAAACTTAAGCCGAGCCCCTCCTGCTATACTAAACTTAAATGTCTATTATCTCAAACACCCCCTTCACTTTTAAGCTTGGCTGGAACCAAACTCGCTCTAAACCCGAACAAAAGTTTGAGTTTTCAGATGGCGACGGTGATCAGAATTTCATAAAAGTAATCGTTGGCCTAGGAAACGTTGGCAAAAAATTCGATGGAACTCGCCACAACATCGGTTTTGAAATTATAGGAGAATTCGCCAAAGCCGAAGACTTTCCAAAATTCACTGAAAATAAGAAGTTTTTTGGCTCCACTAGTGAAAAGTTCGCTAATGGAAAGAAGATCATCCTCCTCAAGCCAAACACCTTAATGAACTTAAGTGGTAAGAGCATTCAAGCTATAAAAGATTTCTACAACCTTTCCGCAAAAGATATCACCGTTATTCACGATGAATTAGATTTTGAGTTTGGAAAAGTTAAACTTAAGCTCGGCGGGGAAGGGAAGAGTAGCCACAATGGAATCCGAGACATCGCATCTAAAATCGGTTCTACAGACTTTAAAAGAATCCGCTTCGGAATCAAGAATGAAGATTTAGAAAAAATCCCAACTGAAAAGTTTGTTCTTGCTAAGTTTAATAAGCAAGAGCAGGTGGAACTAAAAAAGTTAACCAGAGTTTCCACTAGCCTGATTTAGAACTTTAGCGTTTACTAAAAAAGATGCCAGCTGCAATTCTTCCAATTTCTGCAGCTCCAAAATAATCTCTTCTTAGGCAGAGAATATCTTTACCGCCAGACAGCTTTAGGACCCTATAGCCATCCTCAGAGAGCCTTAATTTTAAGCCATCTGCCTCAGCTGGATCCACATGCAGAGCTTCCCACATTATTAAAGGAGGCAGGTGCCCTCCAAGGGCCCTAAGTACTCCCGAGACCACAATTGAATCCAATCCTTCTACGTCCACGATCAATGCCCCCATAGACTCAGGTTCCACATGACGTCCAGCTATCACGAGTAGCTGCTTAGGAGTAATAATCTCAACTACTTCTTTGACAACCTCAAAACTTCCTTGTAGCCCATGGCGTTCCGCCTCTCGTTCTACTTGATGTTCATCAAAACAAGCTATAGCAGAACCGTGAACATCCTTAAGATCACCCTTAAAGGAGGCTGAATACAGCGTTTCGGACCCAGAGGGCTCACCAACTGCTGCATTCACTATTCTTGCCTCGGGGAATCTAGAATGGAGGCCGTCCACCAGGGTAGCCTGCGGCTCAACCAACACAACTCTCGCCCCAAGGCTCTCAGTTAAGCCAGCGGATACGGGGTCGTCGTATAACCCATCATGAGCGCCCACTCTCCATAAACTAGAGTTGTCGGGCCTGGTCGCATGCCTAATGCATTCTTCAGCAAATCTTTCTCCAACCCAAGACGCCCTTATTTCTAATGAGTTAATTGGATGCTTAACAATATCTGGAATTTCCATAAACATAAAATCAAATACCCCCTCAGATGACTTTTGTAGCAAGCTACCGAAGAGATAATTCGAGGGTGGGCATCGAACTATCTAAAAGACAAATTGAAGGGGTGTTAGCACCCTTCAATACGTAAACAATAGATCTTACTATATTGGATGACTCAATCGGTTCCGGTAAATTAATACGCCGCAATTTTATTGACCCTTGAACCACCCAGTAAAATATTGTTAAATTGAAGGGGTTAGTATGCCTTTTTAAACTTAAGTTTAGCTATGATCAAAGTGGAGGGTAGTAAACTTTGTAGCTGAGGCTAGAGTTCTAAACTCCTAAGAGGAGTTTGACAAAAAGGCATCCTAACTTTTTCTAGAATTAAATTTATATCAAAAAAGATTAATTTAAACTAGAGCAGTTGTTTCAGGTACATAAAGGATAGATTCAGATAAACCTAATCTATCTACAATTAACCATCCTATCATATTAAGTTTAACAAAGTCAACCCTTCAAATAGTTATTCTATGAATATACGCCATATAACCAATAGAGATTCCGAATATCCAAGCTTATTAAAAGAAATAGGAGCACCCCCTCAACGCTTATGGCTAGTTGGAGCAGTGCTCCAAGAAGAAGTCCGCTTAACCGTTGTTGGCAGTAGAAAACCAACCAAGTATGGAATTAAAGTGACTCAGAAACTGATCCAAGAGGTTGCCTCTGCTGGAGTGACTATCGTTAGCGGTCTTGCCCTCGGAATAGATGCTCTAGCCCATAAAGCAGCCCTAGACGCCGGAGGAAAGACAATAGCAGTTATGGCGGGAGGGCTCGACAGAATCTATCCGGCAACAAACACGGCATTAGCTAGAAGAATCCTAGAGAATGGTGGAACTCTGATTAGTGAGTATCCCGAAAAAACTGAATTCTTTAAGCAAAACTTTGTCGCTAGAAACCGCATCCAAAGCGGCTTAAGTGATGCCGTCTTAATCGTTGAGGCAGCAGAGAAGAGTGGAACACTCATAACCGCTCAGTTTGCAATAGATCAGAATAGAACAGTGTTGGCTCTACCCGGGAACATCGACAGCCCCAACAGTGTAGGCACAAATGAGCTCATCAAGACTGGGGCAACCCCAGTAACATCAGCCAGTGACATTCTCGAAGCTCTAGGAATTAACACAAGAGCTGCTAAGGTTAAGCAATACAAGCCAGAAAACCATGCTGAGGAGGTGATCCTAGGCTTAATAAAATCTGGGACTGACTCCAGCGAAGAACTCCAGGTCGAGAGTCAATTAAGCTTAATTGACTTCACGACCACTTTAACCATGCTCGAGATTAAAGACATTATCACTCAACCTACCGCTGGAACCTGGGACTTAAAATAAAACAACCCAGAAAAAAATCTGGGTTGATTTTGTTTCTTCACCCAAAGTAGCCACTACCTTCTAGAATTAATTTTATCAATTTCTACATTTAACGTTTTTTGAGCAGTATCAATTTTTTTTGTTCCTTCGCTATCGTATCCAACCAAATCCTCCAGTTCTTTTTTCTTCTTGTCTGCAGCGTTATCATAAGAAAGTTCGCGAATCTGGGATTGCAAATTTGAAAGAGTATCCCTGTCTCCAGCAGCAACTGCTGTTTTTAACTGAACCAATATTCCTTTAATTTGGCCAAAAACATCAGAGTAGGAATCCTTTAGCTCTTTACCCTTCTCAGTTTTAAGGTCTAGACTTTTTAAGTCCGATTCTAAAGATGTATAAACCCCAGTAATTCGATCTACCTCTGCTGTATAGCTAGCTAAATCACTAGAAGCTGATGATTTAAAGTCTATCTCCGACTCTTTCTTGGAAATTGAAGCTATCTTAACCATATCCGTAGCAATACCAACCTCATTAGCACTGTAAGACTTCAAAGCTTCAATATAGCCTTCAGCGGCTATTTTGAGATCTTTTCTATCAGACTTAAGTTCTGACGTCGCACCTTCAAAGCTTTTTACAGATTCATCAAATTGTTTTACGGCTGGATCTAGATCTGTACCTTCATCATAGGTGCTTTTTGAAACCTCTAACCCTAAGTTACTAGATTTCGAGTTAAGTTCTGATGTTGCACTACTGAACTTTTTTAGAGCCTCTGCACTGGTCTTGTTCATTTTTGAAAAAACCAGCAAGCTAACGATTGAGATTATCAGAACACCAACAATAGGCAAGACAACCATCAGTATTTTTTTCATATTTGGGCCAGACTTAGGTTGCTGGTAGGGAGATCCTGTAGCCATTGGGGCAGGCTGTTGCACGGGCTGCTGAGTACCACCGCTGGAGTTGTTGGGATTTTGAGGTTGCATTATAATTTTCTCCTTGGGTTTTGATTAAAACGTTTATGTTAAGCTTAACTATACATTATTCTGTATCCCAGGTCACTAAAACTTTAAGGTTTACCGCGGCCACTATCTTTGCTTGACTATATATCTATAGACATATAAGATACTTTTAGTAAATTATTAAACTTAAAATTTCCTATTATGCCTAAAAATCTTGTCATTGTGGAGAGCCCAGCGAAATCCAAGACTATACAGAAGTACTTAGGTAGTGATTTTGCAGTGACTTCAAGTATCGGCCACATCCGAAGTATTATCAAAAAAACTAAGGACGGCACTCCACCTATCGATGTCGACAATAACTTTGAGACAGTTTATGAAGTCGACTCAGAAAAGAAAAAAGTCGTGGCTCAACTAAAAAGAGACGTTAAGGATGCCGAAACTGTCTGGCTGGCCACAGATGAAGACCGTGAAGGGGAGGCTATAGCCTGGCATTTGTGTGAAGTACTGAAGCTTGATCCAGCCAAAACCAAACGAATTGTTTTTCATGAGATCACCAAAGAGGCCATCCAGAATGCCGTCAAGAACCCGCGCACAGTTGATATGAACCTGGTTAAGGCTCAACAAGCTCGTCAGATCCTAGACCGAATCGTTGGCTTTGAACTTTCACCAGTTGTCTGGCAAAAAGTCCCGGGTGGTAAATCCGCTGGACGAGTCCAGTCACCGGCTGTACGGCTATTGGTTGAGCGTGAACGTAAAATCGATGCCTTTGCTAGCTCATTCCAGTTTAAGGTAACCGCCGTTTTTGCCATCGATAACAACGAGATGAAGGCTGAACTAAATAATCGATTTGACACCGAGCCAGAGGCTCAAGCTTTCCTTGAAAAGCTACTCGATGCCAAATTCACTATTAGTAATGTCACCAAAAAACCGACCAAACGAAACCCAAGCCCACCATTCACCACCAGCACACTACAACAAGATGCCAACTCCAAGTTAGGATTTGGCTCTAAGGCCACTATGGGCAGCGCTCAAAAACTATATCAAGAAGGTCGAATCACTTATATGAGGACTGACTCAATGTCATTGAGTGGTCAAGCAATTGCCTCGGCTGCTAACTTTATCAAAAGTAAGTTCGGCGAAGAGTACTCACAGGTCCGTAACTTTAAGACCAAGTCGGCTGGTGCGCAGGAAGCTCACGAAGCTATCCGTCCAACCGACATGAGTCTAGAGCAGGCCACGAGTGATGAATATGCACAAAAGCTCTATAGCCTGATTCGCAACCGCACACTCGCCAGCCAGATGACTCCGGCCGAACTAGAAAAGACTGTCATAACTATAGACATCAGCACAACAGAAGAAAAATTTGAAGCAAAGGGCGAAGTTATAATATTTGACGGATTCTTAAAGGTTTATGGAGGAGGTAAAAAGGATCCAGAAATCTTACCAGAGGTTAATTCTGGTGATAATTTAGCACTAGACAGCTCCGAAGCCAAGCAGCTATTCGCAAGGCCACCGGCTCGCTACACAGAAGGTTCGCTAGTTAAGAAGCTTGAAGAGCTCGGTATTGGCAGGCCAAGCACTTATGCAACAATTATTAGTACGGTACTGGCTCGTGGATACGCCGAAAAAGGTGAGAGCGAAGGTGATCCACGCGATATTATCGTGCTTAAAACCGATAGATCATCCGTTGTCCGTGAGGTAGTTGAGGAAAAAACTGGCTCAGATAGAGGAAAGCTTGTACCAACACCGGCTGGCAAGCTTATTAGTGACTTCCTGACCGATTATTTTGACAAAATTGTTGATTATGACTTTACTGCTAGTGTTGAAAAGGAATTCGATGAAATTCAGGCTAATAAGCTTGACCGCAATGAGATGCTTAAAAAATTCTACAAGCCCTTTCATGCTTTAATTGAAAAATCTGGTGGTATTGACCGTAGCAAGGTTTCACAAACAAGGGAAGTTGGCAAGCACCCAAAGTCTGGTAAGCCAATATTGGCTCGCTTTGGTCGCTACGGTCCCATGCTTCAACTCGGCGCCACCGAAGATAAAGAAAATAAGCCACAGTTTGCACCAATGCCAAAAGGCTCAACACTCGAAAAGGTTACCATCGAACAGGCATTAAAAGCCTTCGAGCTACCACGACTGGTCGGACAGACCGAAGACGGCAAAGACATCCATGCTAACGTTGGTCGTTTTGGACCGTACATAAAGGTCGACAAGTTATTTGTCAGTATTAAACCACTTGACCCATATGATATTACACACGAGCAAGCACTCGACCTTTATGCTACAAAATTAAAAGCAGAGGCTGAAAAAAATATTGCCGACTGGGGAAATATCAAAATCATCAAGGGCCCCTATGGACCCTACATTAAAGATGTCAAAGCCAAGAAGAATGCTAAAATTCCAAAAGATACTGATCCAAAAGACATTACAGAGGTGCAGGCAGTAGAAATTTTAGCTAAAGCCCCGGTCAAAAAAGGACGCCGACGCTATCCTGCAAAAAAGAAAAAGTAAAACAATGTGCATACAAGACCTGCTAGACCAGCTTACCAAAGAGATAGAAAGGATCCTAGGAACCAATCTAGTTGGCGTCTACCTGCACGGATCATTGGCGATGGGCTGCTTCAACCCAGATAAAAGCGATGTTGATATTTTAGTGATAATTCACAAAAAATCAAGTCATAAAGAAAGGAGGGAGCTTGCAGATTTGCTAATCCGATTTACCCCAGAAGCACCAAAAAAGGGTTTCGAGATTAGTATGCTTACAGAACTGCAACTAAATAGTGGAAAACATCCTATGCCTTTTGATTTCCATTTCAGCAATCTTTGGATAGAAAGATTTAAAGACCCTAACTCAAGCCTTAGCTTTGAAGGAAGACTTGATCCAGATTTAGCAGCTCACCTTACCATAACTAAACAGAGAGGCAAAACTCTTTACGGTGAGCCTATAAGTAGAGTTTTTTTGGAGGTAACTGACCTGCACTATAGAGATGCCATCCTAATTGATGCTAAAGACATATTAGAAGATATTACTAAAGATCCGGTCTACGGTATCTTAAACTTATGTAGAGTTAGAGCCTATTTAGAAGAAAGAATCATAACCTCAAAATTAGAGGGAGCAGAGTGGGGTATAGGGCATTCCAAAAGCTTCGAAAAAAGAATAATAGAACTCGCACTATTAACCTACAAAAATGACAAGACAGTTATCTGGGATACAGAAGATCTCAATAAATTTGCCGATACTTACTCCAAATATCTAGACCTAAAAAGCTTAAATTAGAGTTCTATTTGTTGTAATAACAACATAACTACATTAAAATTAGTGTTAAATTTAACTCTATATACTCAAAGGCTTGTTATTGTGTGCTTATTATGATAATATTAATACAATAATGTTTATCTAGATGTCTAGAGTGTCTAACCACACAGACAGCACTTAAGCAATATAAATTAAAATACAGGTTATCGAAAGGGTAGGGACCTAAGATATTTTTCAAAAAATAACCACTTAAATTTATAGAAACTCATTAACTAAAATATGGCAGATTCAAGCAACAAGACTCCACTCAATAAATTGATAGATAACATCATGCAGGATCTCTACAAAGACCGTGAGCGAGATATCATAATCGGTAGGTTCGGCCTTAATGGCAAAAAGAAAACTCTTGATGCAATTGGCAAAGACTATGGCGTTACTAGAGAAAGAATTCGGCAACTAGAAAAGGGAATGATCATCCGTCTCCAAGTTAAAGCAGAGGAGGGCAAGCTCTTAGGCTTTGCAGACTATGAAGAAAGCCTCGCCGTAGAGATTCAGAAAGTTGGAGGGATTTGTAGTATTTTAAAACTTAGTCAGCTCATTAAAGAAGGGGACTCTAAGGAAACTATTGCCAGGAACTCATTTATTACCCTTATTTCAAGCAAGCTCCTACTGATAGACGATTCCGACGATTACAATCAAAGTGCAGTACTCGCTAGCCACTATAAGAGCCCCTCAGAGGCATCAAAAGATGTCGATAAGATAGTCGGCACCTTGACTGTCAACAAAAAGCCGATATCTATCTCTGAGCTTAAAAAATCTAACAGCCTTGGTCAGTCAGAGCAGGAGCTAGAAACTAAGCTACTTGTTTCCAAAAATACTTATCAAAGAAAGGGATTATGGGGTTTAAAAAGTTGGTCTTCTGTTAATCCAAAGAGTATTAAAGATAAAATTTATATTGTCTTAAAAGAAGGTAAAGAGCCGATGCACTTTAGCGAAATTTACAAGGCTATCCAGGCAGATAAGACCTTCCATAAGCGAGAATTCACCGTCCAAGCCACACACAATGAGCTAATTAGAGATGCCCGCTATGTACTAGTGGGCAGAGGGCGCTATGCGCTAAAGGAGTGGGGACACATTGAAGGTACCGTTGAAGACGTCATCGAAAAAGTTTTAAAAGATAATGACAACAAGCCCATGCATCGTGACGAAATTATAAGAGGTGTATTAAGATACCGCCAGGTTAGAGAAACAACCGTCGTTTTGAACCTACAAAGTAAGCCCCGATTTAAAAGAGTGGCTACTGCGACCTTCCAGCTTGCTGAAGAGCCCAAGGCTTAGTCTAAAATTAAATCAGTACTAGTACTAAAACAGTACAGTAAATTTTGATAAAGCCGTATCTCAGAATGTAGGCCAAGCACTCCATATAATCGAAAACGTAGGGATCTTAGAAAGATTTAGTTTAGAAATCACGACCATAGCAGCAGAAGAGTGACAAAGATTTTAAAATTTGTTTTATGAGATTTTAAAATTAACTAAAGATATTATTAAGAGTATTATCAAAATAGCATCAAGTTAGCTGATCTTCTCGTCAACATTAGTGTATATGTCCTAATGTCGCACAATGTATATTTTACGACAAAGAAAATTTGCATCAGTTGAGATAAGATAATTGTATGGTTACCCTCAACATAGCATCGGAGTAGGGGTTAACGTATATACTAGCCGTATTAAATCACAGTTCTCTTACTGGTAAGTAAAAATCTGTTTAAGGCAAAAATTACAAACCTATATATCTCCAGTCTCAATCACCACTTCTAAAACTCCACAATCATACCCCATTGGTTTAGGTACAATCGTGAAATATAAAATTTATATATTTTACTTATCCACAACCTAATTGTTTTATATATTTGACAATCAGAACTATAGTTGTCAAATATATAAAAACATTTGACTTAACTATTACTTTATTATAGTTATTAGTCACTATAATTCATCACTCCACTCCATCATAAAATAATAGTTAAAACTTATTCGATAAAGCACATGGCGGGATTCAAGTCAGCTATCAACGCAAGCGAAGGACTGTATAGATGTTTACAGTACAAAAACAGTACTAGAGAAGAGCGGAGTGAGCGTGAAAAGTTAAAAGTGTGGCCTCTACTTATAGACTACTCTGTCTGGAGTCCTAAAATCTAAGTAGCCAATATTTTTCAAACTATCTCCACCTGCACTCCAAAAATACTTCACGACCCTAGCGGCAGACTCCCCACTCCTTTCTACGTCCTCTGCTGTAGAAAATATCAATCTGGTCTGACTCTCACCAGCCAAAAACACCTCTACCCTTTTCAAGCTACCCCCACCCATCTCCAACCTAACAGGCTCAAGACCTTGCTGCTTCATAATCTTAATTACACCCACTGCCCAAATTAGCTTATCTGACAATCCCCCCCCCTCTCCGCTCCTCTCCTCTAGCCCACTACCGGCAAGTTCAACAGGCTTAAATATGCCCACAAAGCTTGCTGGAGGACTAAAGACCTTCCCGGCTGAATTCACATACACCGTCTGTCCATTGCCGCTTGACCACTTAACCAAAGGTGCAGATGTTGTCACTAGAACTTCTGTTTTCATTTTTAAGTAGTTAAACTTAAACTGCACATCAGCAAGCTCCTCTCGGCTTTCCTTGAACTCATCAATTAAGTTTCCATACTTTGTTAATGGAGGTACAAAAAAATTAAACACTCCACCTTCAAGCCGATTTTTTATATCTTCAGTTAACTCTTTAGAGTATTTCGAACCCTCTTCAACATCTGTGCTTAATTTAAAAGTCCTAGACCTATAGCCAATAGCAAAGTACATAGCAACTAGAACACTTAATACTCCAAGAAACTTTATAAGCCTCCTACTTCGTATTCTATTCTTAACTAACCTAGCCCTCTTCTTGATCTCCCGGTCTACCCCACTCCTTTTTAACTCTTCCAGATTCTGAATATTAAGATTGACCTTCCAAGAAGTTTTTGGCCCGCTTCCAACAGCTGTGATCTTGGTAGTCTCAGTCTCTTTTACGGTATGCCTTAGCTTAAACCCGCCAAACTTCTTGGAGCCACTGCAAGGGGTTCTATTTTGACGTTTTGACTCAAATTGAATATCGTCTTTTATGTTTATACTATGCTTTTTAGACATTGTTTTTTAAGATTTCCTAACTAACTTCGGCTCAAACCTGTGCGTTAAAATAAGCTCAGCTATTTGTTTAGCAGAGTTATACTTTGCTAGTCTTAAAACAGACTCTGAGAGTACCTTTTTAAGTTGCTCATCCCTAAGAATTAGCTCTACCTTTTTAAATAATATCGAGACATTTTTAGTTAGCTCATCCTCTCTTACAACCTCGCTAGCCTTCATCAAGTCGAGTAATCTTGCATTTTTCTGCTGATCACTCAACTGAGCAGGTATCAAAATGCTTGGCATTCCAGCGTTAGCAATCTCCTGAATAGTTGTTGCCCCCGACCTTCCAATAACTAAGTCTACTGCTAAATACATTTCAGCTATTTTTTCGCTAAACTCAAAAGGGATGTATAGGTCTGGTCTCACAAGGCCAGCTTTAAGCCTCTTTGCCTTTACTAAAGCTGCCTCAGATCCAACCTGGTGAAGAATCTGTACACCTAAATTATTCAGCTCTTTTAGGTTCTCAAATAGTGCCTCATTAATTTTAGCTGCTCCCAGACTGCCGCCATAAACCAGCACCACCTTGCCATTTTCCGTCAGCCCTAAACCAGCTCTCGCTCTAAACTTTTCTATCTTAGTTGCCGCTTTAAAATTACTATCTATTGGGACTCCAATGACCTCCTTTGAATCAATTTTATCCACCGTCTTAGGGAGACCAAACAAGCATATTTTTGCATACTTGCTCAGAATCTTGTTGGTTAAGCCCAGCCTAGAATCTGAGTCATGAGTTATTAGTGTAGCCTTTTTTCTAGCTGCTAGACAAAACTCCAAGGCACCCGTGCCACTCTTACAGAAAACTACTAGCGGCTCTATTCTAAAAAGGATCAATTTTGACTGTAAAAACCCCAACATAAACTTAAGTAAGTCTTTTAAGTTTAGTAGCTGTGTCTTTATGTCCAGTAGTTCTTGAAGAATATTCCTATCATAGCGTCTAAACTTGCCACCATATATAAACTTAAGAGATAGACGTTCAGGGTGTTCTTTTAGCAATGTTTTAAAAATTTGTTCAGTTCGATCTCTGTACCCAAAATTTGAGATAATCAGTAAATTAACTGATCTATTACACTCTAAGATCTCTCTAGATACTTCTCTTAGAGGAATCACGTGCCCGCCACTACCTCCACCAACTAAAACTACCTTCATGAGCTTAGACATACTTAATTTCTACTACCCTCTCTAACTCTTGATACTGCAGACCTATAAACGGAAGCCTTACTACTATAAGTAGATAAATTTAAAACAATACCCATCATTCCGAGTAGTATTACCAAACTAGTCCCTCCAAGGCTAAAGAACGGTAGTGGCACTCCCGTAAAAGGGATTAGCCCTAGTATTGAACCCATATTAACCGCGAAATTACCTACCACCCACCCCGTCATTCCACCAACTACACTACTCCAGTAGTCATCCAGTCCGTCTCGGAGTAACAACATCCTACGTATTAAAGCTCCAAACAACCCAAGCAAAACTATAGACCCTAACAGGCCAGATTTTTCTGCATAAACGGCAAAAATTGAATCACTGGGAGCCTCCGGTAAGTACCCAAAGGACTGTACGCTCTTCCCAACCCCCCTTCCAGACACTCCTCCACTCCCAATCGCTATCAGAGATTGTCTCAAGTGGTAGTCAGCAGGCGACTCGTCTTTGGCTTCAACTGCTTTCGTCTTATCAAAAAAAGAAAGTACTCTTTCTCTTCTATACCCAAACGAAAGAATACTGAAAGCAAAAGCCAACACTGCAACCATCACTAACTTAAGAACTACAGATTTATCTATCCCGGCAGAAATTAGTACAAACAACATAATCATTGAAATCACAAGTGTTGTACCTAAGTCCTTTTGTAAAATCATAATCATAAAACCCATAAGCATCGCAAAAGACAACAAGTAAGCAACCTGCTTGTTAAGGCTCTCTGAACTCCGCTTGAGAAATACTGCGACTCCACTTAGAAAGATTACTGAAGCGGCTTTTACAAGCTCTGAGGGCTGCATTGTAAAAGGACCCAGACCAATCCACCTGCGTCCACCGTAGACCACCTTTCCAATCCCAGGAACTAAGATTAATAAACATAAAATTAGACTTATCACCATTAGATAAGGTGAGTACTTGATTACGAAATCCAATTTTGTAAACCCATACATAGTGAACATTCCAAATAAACCTAAGCTAAGAAATATTGTCTGTTTCCCAAGCCCACCACCAGTGCGCTGCAAGACTGCCGGGCTGATCGCATACAGAGTTAATGTACCTATAGCAACCAAAAGCCCTAGTATAAGCAAGATTGAATAGTCTGGACGCTTTCTTCGCTTAAGCTTAAGGCTAAATTCAGTGGATAGTCTTAAAAAAAGTGACTTTAAACTAGCAAAGCTGGTAATACTCTTACCACCAAAATTGCCCGAGAAGCTTCTTCCACCAGGAGCAGGAGGCATTTTTGCTGAGTTGAGATTCAGCCTTTTAGATTCAAAACCCTTCTGCCTGGAATTAATCACTTGTGCCTCCTAATTTTTTGGGCTGATAGTAATTAATCAACCAATTAATTGAATCTTGAAGGATCGGCGCTGCAGTCTTAGTCCCTGCAAAGTGCGTATAGTCCAAAGTCGGGGCCTCAACCTTTATAACGACTACAAACGTACCCTCTCCAGTCTCAATAAAGCCATAGGCAGTACCCCTTTCTTTAGTCTTAGAGTATGTCCCGTCGTTCTCCAATAGTTGGGCAGTTCCAGTCTTTGCCCCAATTCTATAGCCACCTATCTTCGGAACATAGCCCGCCTGACTCATCATAAACTTAATTTGCTCTGCGGTATCGTTATTTACGACTCCAGATCTTAGAAGTTCAGGCTTATGCTCCTCGCCGTCGATGCTATCTACTACACTCGGCTTATAATAGCTACCGCCATTCAATACGCTAGAAAGTGCTGCTCCGGCTTGAATCGGACTGGCTGTCATTCCGTGTCCAAATGTCATGTTAGAATACCTAACAGCATTGCCCTCCTCATCCTTTGGAGAGTACATAATTCCTGTATTCTCACCCGATACATCTATGCCCGTTCTCTCTCCAAAATTAAACTTATCATGAAAGTAAGAATAAAGCTTATCTTTAGCTACTCCGTTGATGTCGCCCCCTCCTAGCTGGTTGAGCGCATAAACTACACCAGTGTTTAGAGAGTATTTAATAACATCTGTCATTGAAATTACTCCGGTATGCCCAGAGGTTGCATTTTCGATAGTCCTGTCCCCAACCTTAACAAAACCTGTGTTGTTGTAGGTCGTATCCTTATTTACCGCACCTTCATTAATTGCAGCTGCCATCGTTAGGACCTTAATAATTGAGCCCAGCTCCTCCGAATCCGTAACATTTCCATTCTTAAAAGCTTCCGCGTCTTCAGTCTCAAAGTACTTAGCTGGATCATAATCTGGAGCACCCGCCATTGCCAGGACTTTACCCGTCTCAGCTTTCATCACAGTTATGCTAACGGAGCTCGCCCCATACTTCTCATAACTACTCCTCGACATTTCTTCGAGTCTTGATTGCAAACCCCGGTCCAGGCTTAAGGTCAAGTCTTTTCCTTGCTCAGTAGGAGTCTCAACCGTCTCTGCGTCACCTGGTAGTAAAAGAGGTGAACCGTCTGCCGTAGAAAGTGACTTCAAAGAACCACTCTTACCAGCCAAAATTTTATCATAAAACTGCTCTACCCCATACTGACCTTCTCCCTCAGTGTTTACAAAACCCATAACATGGCTTGCGAGGCGCCCTTCTGGATACTCCCTCTGCGGTATAGACTCCAAAAATAGGCCATATATTTTTAGAGCTGTAATTTTTCGAGCAACCTCTGGTGACAACCTCTTGGCCAACTGCACATAGCCCCTCTTCTCTGATTTTTCCAGCGAGTCTTTAAACTCATCGTTCTTAATGCCAGTTATTCTACCCAGAGAATCAGAAATTTCATCAAAATCTGCTTTATCCATGTCTTTTGGGCTTGCTGAAAGATTGTAAACACTGCTGTTTATAGCAATTGGTACAATACCACTACGCTCTTTTATAAATATATTTCCCCTATCAGCCTTGAGTTCCCAACGTTTGACATGCTCCTCTTTGGCAAGGTTCTGGTAATAATCAGCCTGAACAACCTGGACTTGAACCAGTCTTGTCGCGAGTACAACGAAAATAATTAAACAGACCCAGCGCAAGGTTTTACCGCGCACATCTTCACCAGAGTTAATTGAAAGAGCCCTCTTCTTTTGCATAGTTTTCTAAAATAGATTTACCCGGCTATTGGAATGGTGCCTAAAGGTAGTTGCCAAGCTTAAGCTTAATCCAAAATTATAACTGCTAAGCGAGTTCTAATCAACGAATCTTGCTTCACTAGGCGTAGATAGACCTGCTGCAACTTCGCTTTTCTTTAGCTCATCCAAAGATTGCATCTTAGCAACCTCAACGCTTAAGCTCTGATTCTCCTCTTTTAAGCTAGTAACTTTAGCTTCCATATCATTAATTGGACCAGCCAAACTACCCGCTTTTGTTGCCTGAGATACATAGACTAGCCCAAGGGATAACAAAAGTACAATTGCTAAAACACTCCTGCTAATATTTCCGAACTTCTTGACGTCTTCCAGCTTCCCGCTAAGTGCCCTATTTTGGCGCCAGCTATAATTACTACGTACTGCTCGCACCTGATAATCTGTCATTTTAAACCTTTTGTTTTTATTTTTTATTTAAACTCAGTCAAGAATAAGCCCTTATAAGGTCTCCTCAAAGACTAAATTTACAGCCAAGCCAAAAATAATTCTAATAGATTTAAAACCTTGATCTCCAAACGTTAGGTTTACAGATCAAATCTTTTTAAAAACAGAGGAGCATTCTAAAACACCTCTTTTTTAAAAACTAATCAATACTAAGTTTCATAGGCCCACCAATTTTGAGTTGGCAGACCTATAATTTTGAATAAAGTTGCTGAGGCCGATTAACGGTCAATCGCTTTTTTCTAGTAACTTTTTGAATCCTAAGAGCCATAGCGGTGCTCTCCTTTCTTTATTTTTAATTTTTGTTTAATTATGTTTGTTTTCGTAAATTACGGATCTAAGAATCGCGCTCCTCGATCTTAAATTACGAACAATATCTATTGTATCAGAAGACTTAAGCACTTTCAAGTCTTTTAACACACCGTCATAACCACCACTGTTATTTTTGAAAAACCTTTTTACCATGCGATCTTCCAAACTATGAAAACTTATTATTGCCAACCGTGCTCCAGGTTCCATTAAGTTTAAGATCGGAGCCAAAGAACCTCGGAGTTGCCCTAGCTCATCATTAACTTCTATACGGATCGCTTGAAAAGTTCTTGTTGCTGGATTTTTCTTGCTGTATCCTGGATAAACCCTTTTACAAATCGCCTCGAGTTCAGAGGTTAAGCTTAACGGCCTCGCCTCAACTATAAATTTAGAGATCCTCCGTGCCCTTGGTTCGTCGCCATATTCTCTTATTACTTTAAATAATTCCTGTTCAGAATATTCATTTAAGATAGTTTTTGCAGTCACCTCTTGTTTACTATCCATTCGCATATCCAGCTCAGAATCATTCTGAAACCCGAATCCCCTATCGGCACTATCCAGCTGTACCGAAGAAACTCCTAAGTCTGCCAAAACCAAATTAAACTTATCCCCTCTTTCTTCCAGAAATTTAACCGCCCCTAGAAAATCAATATGCAAAACTTCCGCTTTTGGAAACTTAAGCTTAAGTATTTTAACTGCAAAAGGATCCCTATCTACCAGAGTCGCTAAAGATTCATCACCAATCAACTTTATAACCTCTTCTGCATGACCTCCATAACCAGCGGTCAAATCTAAATACCTATCTCCTTTTTGCGGATACAGTGCTCTAATCGTTTCCTCCAAGAGCACCGGAATATGCAAAACTTCACTATTGCTTGTTGTCCTATTATCCTTCATCTTAACTTAAGTTTAACAAAAATTCACTCATAGTTCTAAAAACTTGACATTAAATCAATATATATATATATACTCTTTTTATGTAAAGTAAAGTATTAATGAAAGCGTTATGAATAAAAAACCGGAGATCTTAGAATGTGGAGCTAGAATTGTTGAGGTAGATCGTAAACATAGCAATTCTCTAGTAGTCACGCCTCCCGGGCCCGGCTTAAGAGAGGGAACTGAACCCAACTGCACAAAGGGGGCATATTATTTCGACAAACAGGATGACGCAAGACAGGTATTCATTGGCAGAGTCTGTACTGGCCAGCCCGAATGCGTGCTATACTGGGCCCCACAAGACTTACTGCAGGGTTTAAGAGTCCCGAAAAAAGATTAATTTTACCTAAATAGAGCTGAGGCTTAAGTTCTTGCCTTACGGAATAAAACTTAGGTTCTTTAGGACGATATTTTCGAAATCAGCTTCGTAATCTGGAGATTCCGTCCACACGCTAAGCACCTTATCTCTGATTGGAAAAATAACCATCGTCCCATTAACCTCATCACCGATTGAGCCACGGATCTTAACTCCACTAACGTTACTATTCTGGATCGTACTTATAGAAAGTTTCTTTTCTTCAGAGTCTCGCCTATATTGCTCTAGGGCTCGGTTATAGTCTGTTGACTCTAAAGTTAAGCGTAACGCATATTTAGATTCACTTGCCAGACCGGGCACATAATCTGGGTGAGCATACAGGTCAACAGCCTTATCTCCACCTCCACCTCCACCATCATCGCCCAAGCTTAAGTAGTAACTCCAGGTTTTTGGAAACCCGACTTTAATAGAACCATACTGGGTTGGGCTTGTCCAAAATTTGTATGGAGCTTTCTCTCTTTCATCAAACTCTGCTTGTTTTTGGTCTGAAATAAGCTTTTTTTGGGCCTCAACTTCTATGGCAACTTTTTTATCTAGATTTAACTCAAAGTCAGAAACTTTAGTTTTTTGACTAAGTCCGTAAACGAGGGCAATTATAAACATCAAAATTACTGCAACCAAGCCAAGTAAAAGAGGGCTGACTGCTCCTGCATTATCTAATTTTCTATATTTCTTCATTGTTTTATAAAGCTTAACTTTAAACCTAATTCTACCAGATTTCTTCCAAATTTCCATCCAACACAGACTCAACTGCTACTGTTTGCTTCTCAGAGCGAGTATCTTTAACTAACTTATACGGGTGTAGAACATAATTTCTGATCTGGTTTCCCCATGCGATATCCTTACCCGGACCTTTCAAGTCTTCAATTTTAAGCTTATGCTGCTGCACCATTAAACTCGCCAACCTAGACCTTAGAACCACCAATGCAGCCTCCTTGTTCCTCAATTGTGATCTTTCATTCTGATTTGTGACCACAATTCCAGTCGGTAAATGTGTTATTCGCACCGCAGAATCGGTCGTATTTACACTTTGGCCACCATTCCCGCCCGCCCTAAAAACATCAACCCTTAAATCTTTTTCGCTAAGTTTAACTTCTCCCGGCATTTTTATTTCTGGTAGGACTTCTACCAACGCAAAGCTTGTTTCTCTACTGCCTGCGCTATTGAAAGGAGATTTTCTCACCAAGCGATGGATCCCGTCCTCACCTTTCAAAAAACCAAAAGCATTCTGACCAACTATTTCGATTGATCCAGACTTTAAGCCATTTTGCTCTCCCCTGCTCTCATCGATTATTTTAAACTTAAAGGAATTTTTTTCTGCCCACCGAACATACATTCGAATCAACATTGCCGCCCAATCTTCTGCATCCACACCGCCCGCCCCAGACTTTATAAAAATAATTGCACTACGATCATCATATGGGCCATTAAACTTAGCCAGCTTTTCAAGCTCGCCCATCCTAGACTCTAAGTTCTCTAGCTCTGCTTTGTTTTCCTCTTCGCTAGACATCTCAATAAGTTCTACCAGGACCCGCAGGTCCGCTTTAAGCTTAACCACCGGATCTATTTTTTTTGCCAAAGCAGATTCCTGTTCACTGAGTTCCCCTGCCCTTTCAGAGTCATCCCAGACTCCATCTTCAGCCAACTCCAACCGGAGTCTTCCTAGCTCTTTAAACTTAACTCCAAAATCTAGATCTTTCTCTAGCTTCTGGAGTCTTCCTCCAAGTTCAGTTTGATTTAGTTCCATATTAACTTAAGTTTAACATCTCGCCGACAAGCTCTTCAATTTATCTAAAGCTGGCACTAAGACTAAGCTTTGATCAAAAATTTTGATCAATCTAACCTACAACTTCCTAGTCTTCAAAAATCTCCGCTAACTTTGCATTCCACTTTTTAGCCTTCGCTTCATCAACATTACCAAGGAACCCCGCCCCCCACTTTTTAGTCTTAATCAAATCTGTAAATAATTTTTTAATAAGTTCGGGCGTAACCTCATCTATCCATTTTTCTATGTCACTTAAGTATTTCAGCTCCTCCACCTCTCTTGAATTATAGTGGCTTCTATAAAAATCTAAAATCTCTGGAGTAGTCTGATAGGCCATTCTAAGAGAGCCTTTTATTGCGAGTTTAGCCTCATCAACCTCTTCTAGGCTCAGGCCATTTTTTCTAATCTCTCTAAGCTCATCTACGACAAGTTCAAGCACCTTACCGATATTTTCAAGGCCAACTTGAGCGTAAATATCCCAAGAATACGTGCCACCAATATTGAAGGATTTACCACAGCTCAATGAATATACTCCTCCAAATTTTCTAGCCTTACCAAAAATTCTAGAGTGGAAGCCGTGACTCAGGCAGTAATTAAACACGGCTAAAGCGAGTGACTCTGCTTCGTAGTCAGACTTTCCACAGTTCGCATAGCAGTCTAAAGAAAAGTACACATTCTTAATGTCACCTTTTTTTAGCACTACTGGAGAATCTGCAAATCCAACAAATTTAGGGTCTTTAGTGTGCTGCAACTTAGCCCCTCTTTCAAGCTTTCCCAGGCCCTCTAAGGTGTCTTCTATCATCTCTCTTTTTTTAGAAATATCACCCGCAATAAAAAACACTACATTGTTAGAGGTGTGAGTTTTTTTATAATGTTTTTTAACATCGATCAGACTGACGTTCCGCATTAACTCAAGCCTCTCCAAGCACGTTTCGTTATAATCCCAACCAAAACGCTGCATCATGACCTCTGACAGCTCGCCCCACTTATTATTAGACCGAAACTCCATCTCTTCTTGAACATTACCGAACTCCGCCTCAAACTCTTTTTTTAAGAATTTAGGCTTTGTCACCTGTAGAACAAGCTGCTTGAGAAGTCGTTCAAAGTCAAAATCTGGAGCAGCGATCTCATAAGAAAGAAAGACTCTGCTGGTATAGGCATTGCTATAGGCTCCATTTTTTGAAACGTACCGACTAACCTCTGCGGTACTTGGCTGCTTTTCATTAGCTCCAAAAGCTAAATGCTCCATAATATGTGCTGTCTCAAGCTTATCTCTACTTTCGGCGTAGGAATCACCTCCTCTTAGCCAAATCTCCATGCTAACCACCGGCGAACCTGGCACATCAATTAACAAGCCTTTTGCGCCACACTTAAGTTTAACTTCTTCTACGCTGTGCTCCATTCTTAAAACTTAAGGCTTAGTGCCTACCTTTTTTCTTATTCTGTCGCTGTTTCTTTTTAGATTTTTGCTGATTTTTTTTGTTGGAGCTTGGTTTATTAGAAATACTACTCTTAGAGTTATCAATGGTCTTAGTGATGCCACCATCGGTTTCAATCTCTGCATCCTCAATAACTCTCACCGAACCGTTGAAGTCTTCCGCACTAAACTCCTTTTGTCCACTAACAATCTCATCAGCATTATCAATCGCACGCCCAGCAGCTTTAGTTAGTTCAGTTTCTAGCCTACTATTTGCTACTGCCTTAGGACTGACAGAGGTAATTTGGTGTACAACTTCTACTCTTAAATTATTTAGCAGTTCCTCAAAAATCTTCTGACCTTCGAAGCGGTATTCTACTAAGGGGTCTTTTTGACCAACGCTCCTCCAACCAATTCCATCGCGTAGATGCTGCATGTTTTCAAGATGTTGCATCCAAAGTTCATCTAAAGTCTTCAGGTAAACAAACCTTTTATAGATGAAGACAGTCTCTTCATCTAAGCCTCGAGCTAGGCTTTCTGCAGAATCTTCAAAAGACCCTTCGAGAACTTTTGCAACTTTCTTAATAACTAACTTCCTCTTTTTGGCCAACTCAGAATTTTCTTTCCGGGCCCTAAGTTTAACTTTCGCTTTAGAAGGTATGCTTAATGGATTAATTGACTTGGCGCCAATTTTAATTCCATTTTTTACAGAACTTGCACCACGCTTTAAACTTAGCCTTTGCTTCTCTTTTTCAGCCTTCACCTTTTTCTTATCAGACTTTTTGTTAAGGGTCGTCAGGCTTTCCTGCAATCCTAAAATTTCTCTAATTTCACGCTCTTCTCGATCTCTAAATTTAAACTGCTGGTCAAGAAAATCAATAAACTCATTGGCCGCACTAAAGTCTTTTGCTATAACAAGATCCACCAGTTTAGAAGCGCCATCTTGAACTGCTCCATCAACGGATTCCTTAATCAGCTTATCTATTCTAGCCCGATCTTTTGCCTCAAGCATTGCGCGCCGATTACTATAAACTGCACGCCGATGACGATTCATCACATCATCATACTGAACAACTTGTTTACGTGAGTCATAGCCCATACCTTCAACTAGTTTTTGTGAACGCTCAATTGCTTTAGAGATTGACCTTTTTTCGATTGGTTCTTCCGTTTCCGAGCTAAAGCGAGTCATTAAGCTTGAAAGAGTATCACCACCAAAGACTCTCATTAACTCATCCTCTGCAGAGATATAGAACTGAGTTCTTCCTGGGTCACCCTGACGACCTGCGCGACCCCGAAGTTGATTATCAATCCTACGGCTTTCGTGTCTCTCAGAACCAAGTACAAACAGGCCGCCTAATTTTTTCACATCCTCACTCAAAACAATATCAGTACCTCGTCCAGCAATATTTGTCGCCAAAGTCACTGCGCCCTTTTCACCAGCACGTTCTATAACCTCGGCTTCACCTTCATTATTCTTAGCATTCAAAACACTGTGCTTAATTCCCTCTGATGAAAGTGCCTTGCTCAAGATTTCATTTTTTTCAATTGAAACTGACCCTATCAGAACTGGCTGTCCTGCTTCATTAAGCTCCTTGACCTTCGCTGCAATAGCCTTAAACTTAACCCTTTCTGTCGCGTAAATCCGGTCATTCAAGTCTTTTCGAATGAGAGCTCTGTTTGTAGGAACTTCAACCACCTCCATGTCATAGACCTGGTTAAACTCTTCAGCCTCAGTTTTAGCAGTACCAGTCATCCCTGAAAGCTTGTCATATAATCTAAAGTAGTTCTGGAATGAAGTTGTTGCTAGAGTTACGCTCTCTTCTTGCACTCGGACTGACTCTTTAGCTTCAATTGCCTGGTGCAAGCCTTCGCTATATCTTTGACCCGGAAGCAGTCTACCAGTAAAACTGTCTACAATCACTATCTCACCATCTTTTGTGGCCACATAGTCCTTATCTTTTTTATACAAAGTCTGTGCTGTCAAAGCTTGCTCTAAGTGGTAGATGTGGTGAATATTTTTGGGGTCATAAAGTGTTTCAATTCCAAGCAGCCCTTCAACCTTAGCAATCCCTGCATCAGTCAGATTCACGGCATGCCTTTTTTCTTCTAAAAGATAGTCTTCTGGCTCAAAGTGTGTCGCTATTTCAGCGAACATCTTATAGCCAGCAGAACTCTCAGACGCTGCTGCAGAAATTATAAGCGGGGTTCGGGCTTCATCAATCAAAATTGAGTCTACCTCGTCGACTATGGCAAAGTTACGACCTCTTTGAACCAGATTCTGGACATCTTCGACCATGTTATCTCGAAGGTAGTCAAAACCATACTCATTATTAGTCCCATAAGTTATATCCGCTCCGTAAGCCTCTTTCCTACTGACAGGTTTGAGGTGCCAAAACCGCTCATCTTTGTGATCTTTATTGACATATCCAACATCGTATAGAAAAGAATGATCTGGGATAATCACCCCAATGCTCATTCCAAGCATGTCGTATACTTTTGCCATCCAACCAGCATCACGCTGTACGAGATAATCATTCACAGTAACCAGATGTGACCCTTTTCCGCTTAAAGCATTGAGGTACATTGCAAGCGTTGCCATCAAAGTTTTACCTTCACCAGTTTTTAACTCTGCAACATTCCCCTCGTGCAAGACCATACCGCCGATTAGCTGTACATCATAATGTCTTTGGCCCAAAGCCCTCTTTGCCGCCTCTCTAACAACTGCAAAGGCTTCTGGCAATAGGCTGTCTAGGTCTTCTGTTTTAGCGCGCTCCTTAAGTTTAAGTGACTCAGCCTTCAGATCATTTTCGCTTAAGTCTGTATAGTTTTTTTCAAGTTTGTTTATCTTAGAAACAGTCTTACGCATCCTTTTAAGCATTTGCTCCTGAGGATCACCTAAAACTTTCCGGACTCCTTTTTTAATTGGAGCCGCAACCTTGCTTTGCTTATTTACTACGCCCTCTTTCTTCTTTTTTTGAGAAGTTTTTTTAACCACCTTTTTAGAATTCTCAATAGGGCCCCTAAGTTTAGGCTTATTTTCAGCCTCAACCTTTTTAGTCTTTTTATCTTTTGTTGGTTTATCTGCCATCTGTATATTATAAATGCTTCTGCTTTAAAGTCTCTCTCCGTATATCACCATATTCGGAGACCTAAGTTTAACAAAGTTCTACTATTCCTTAACCTTAAGTTTAACAGACTTCAAGGTCTAAGATATAGACCTTAAGTTGAATTTACTCTAAAAAAATAAGGCCCTACTTCATTATACTTATGAGTAGGGCTCAAGCTATTGCTATAGACTTAGCTGACTGCCATCATATAAGGCTCTTTTTATTCTTCCTCGTGACAGGTGCCCTTTACAGGAGTGACTCCAGCATCTTTTGCCCCAGCCAATACATCGCTAGCAAAAGGGCCATGAGTTCTAGCATCCATATCTACCTCTAACTGCCACTGCTCATTGTCTAAGAAGTCTTGAGCAGGCTGGTCAAGAACTGCTGGGTCTTTGCCGGGAACTATATTACAAACAGCATAAGTTTCCGCTTCAGTCCTAACCCTTAGCTGATCATTCTCAACGGAAGAGGTGCTCTCACCAGAAGGACTATCACCACTAAGAACCTCTTGAGTACCTTTAATTACCTCATCAACTTTTTTACCTGGCTCAGTCTTCTTTGCCTCGTTCTCCCAAGTATCACTAATACCATCCCACGCTAAAGCAGCAGCGTCCCAGGTACCATTTCTGGCAGTTTGCCATGCTGCATTTACTAAAGTAGGCATAGGCGATGTTTTCCAGTCAACTTCTCCACTCGCTACACCAACAAGAGCAGCCGCTGCAAACCAGAGCCCTCCAACACTAACTACAACCCTTCTACCCAAGTGTCGACCACCGACGTCCTTCACTCTGGCCCCAAGAGCGGGACCCCTTTCTCTTGTGAATCTTGATGGTGCCGCTTGCCCTATTTCCATAATACTTAATGATCTCCAAAATAAAACTTAACTTTTAAGAAAATATTACCCGCCCGATAGATAAGAACTCCGACTATACAGAGTGTCTGTAACTCATAATAAAATTCTATATATTTCTATATACTTGTATATTTTATAATGATAATGCTTGCTAAGCCAAGCACAACCATAATAGTGTTGTAATAAATGCAACTAAAATTCAACAACATCTACACCAAAGCCTAGCACTGAACCTTTAAGTCTACCCCAAAAAGACCTTGGGTCAGTCACAGGCTCTCTTTTATTTCCTTCTTTCGTCAAGGACTTAATCACCTCCATTGAAGTACTATAGTTACCCTTAACACTGCTCTTCCACATTCTTTGACCAGCTCCAACATACATTGAAAGCAGTTTAGCTTCTGAAGAGTAGCCCATATGAGTAGTCACAGCTTGACCCATTTCAAAAGAGTCAATAAGAGGCTGTCTTAACTCTCTTTCAAAGACTTCGAACTGAGCAGACTGTACTCTATTTCTACCGCAGCTGATTGCCTCTCCTGCCGCTATTCCGGTTTGTGTAGAGATTGGATCAACGAACTGCTTGTCTCCAAGCAACTCAAGTATCATAAGTAAGTTTGCCGCTCTAGATCCAGTAACCAGATATGAGGGCAAAGTGTCGCCGTCACCACATGTAAAACTATTATAAAAAGATTTTGCGTAGGAAGACCCCACCTCCACCTCTTCTACTACTTGAGGTTGAGCAGCTTCTTCTGGCTCTTCTGGTTCTGCACCCATTTCTAAACTCGCTCCGCCTTCACTACTCTCGGCTCCGTCAAGAGCTTGGAGGAGTCTCCTTACTAAGCTACTTTCAACAGGCTCCTGAATTTCTTGTACCTCAATCTCGCCAATTCCTTCCTTGGGAAAGCTAAGCCAGCGGAGTATGCCATCCTCTTCGAATAGAGTCTCTTCACATATAATGCCTACCGCCCTCTGAAAACTCGGGCGACTAAAGTAAGGTGTTGCCTCCGGTCCACCTGGAGGACTCAAGCTGTACCCTAAATAACGTGGCCTTGAAGCAACTAGCCCCAACACAAGCGCAGCGTCAGCAGCCTCATAGTAAGGTAGGCGTAAATTCATTTCTTCTATTTTTTCTCTTGGTTTAAACATATCCTGTCCTTTCTAGACTATCATAAATATCCATTAAAAATTGATAATACTCGTCCGACTCTGCATAACCAGCACTGACGAGTGAGTTAGCATAATCCGACATAGATTTTGCCTCAAACATGCCTGGACTTACCCTCTGCCTCTGTAGAATCCACTCATCAAAAAAGCCTCCTTCACCATTAAACCTATCCCAAACTACAAAATCTTGAGTCTTTCCGGTCTGCCTTTCATAGCCTTTCATAGTAGGATTATCATCATTTTCTATACCCCCCTTTTTCTGGCCGCCAATATTCTTACCCTCTATTACGAGTGGGTTAAGTCCACCACGGCCATCTGAGCTCTCCCCGAAGAGCTGAGCAGACACAAACCCAACAACCTCTGCATCCGTAATACCTTTTTCAGCTAAGGCTTCGGCTATTGATGGGGCAAAAACCTCATAAAAAGTCTTCACATCGCGGATTCCAGCAAGCTCGACGTCGGTAGGTTCATGGGGAGTTCCTCCAGGGATCACGACACTACCTTGAGAAATCTCATGGTTAGGAGCAACCGCCCTCCACGCAGCTGAAGCACCATCGCCACCAAGTTCATCAGCTCCACCCCCGACCCTGCTACCCAGGGTGGCTAACACATCTTCTGGGCTGATCATTACCTCGGCTGTAACTACCCCTACGTTGCCAACAACAGGGATCCCCGAGCTATTAGACACCACTCTACTTGAAGATTTACTAAGTTCAGTCTGAGAATCACCGATTCGCATTCCCGTAGTGACCGCAGTCTTGCCTGGCGCGGTCGGCCTAGAGTCTGGACGATAGGTTGAGTTACCACCCACGTTAGTACCGGCAGCAGCCATAGCCTCCGCACTTGGAGCGTCTTCTGCATCGGGAGGGGTGCCCCCACCACTTGCATACTGCTTAAGTGGGCCGCCAACTACAGCCGGGGAAGTTCCAAAGTGTGCGTGTGAGGCATGATTAACCGCAAAGCTCGAGACCCCTAGTTCTACTAATTGAGGGTCATTATTAAGAACTCTCTCTATAAGGGGTAAAGTCCCATCTTCAATCACAATCGGTGCTAAGGCACGGAGCAACTCTTCTGTTAACTCGCGGCTGTAGATCGAGTTAGTGGGTGGTAAATTACGATTTCCATCTAAACCACTGTCATTGCCCGCTAGGTATACAAAAACAGCACCATCCGCAGGTTCGACTCTACTACTGCAGTCCTTCTGACCAGTTGCATCAAATTCATTGCCGTCGTGAGTTTGATGTCCATCCAAAGCCGAAAAATCTCCAAACCTTATACAGCTACCTGCAAGTTCAGGGTAGCCAGGTTTAGCCATAATAATATTTTGATACGTATCAGCTAAAAGTAGTGCCAGTGCAATTGTCTGGGGAGTGGCTAACCTTTCTTTTATGGGCGCATCTTTATCAAAATTATATATTGTTATACCTCCGAGTTCGTGGCTTGAAGGCATTCTTCTTATCGGATTACCCGGTCCACCAACTTCCGGCACCCCTTCTGTTACTGGGAAGAACGCCGAGCTCATTTTAATAAAATCAACCAAGGGTTGAGCACTTCCTGTTTTATAGGCGTAAGTCATTCTCTCTCTAAGTTGAGTCACCAGCTCTTCTTCTGGACTTTTTGGAGCCTCTTTAGACTGAGCAGTAGTCTCGCCTTCGCTAGCATCAAGACCGTCGTTAGGCTCAACCCTAGTGCCACTAAAGGCCACACCATTAGGACCAGCCTCTTCTACCGCTGGGCCTTCGAACATAGTCTGTTTATTGATAGGCATAGTGGCTGGCGTAACGGTTTGTACAGGCATCGTTGGCTTAGCAGGCTCTTCCGGAATAACGGGGGCAACCTCTTGGTTGTCTTCACCAACAGTTTCCCCGTCAATAACCCTGTAAACCTTGGCAGGCTCACTCTCTCCATCTTTAACATCAGCTCCATCAAAAGGCTTAAACCCAACCTCAACTTCTTTTTTAGTAGTAGGAGGGGCTGTGGGAGGGGCGGCTGTGACTACTGGGGCAACGACGGCTACAGTAGGAGCTAATGGCACAGGTGATTCAGGCTCAGCCACCACAGTCTGCCTCTCTTCTGTATTAGATCCGGGAATGTCACTCGTGTCGCAGACATACCAAAACTTCCCTCCCCCAGCGTTTTCAACGCGGTGACCATTTATTACCGCATTACCGGGGCCAGTCCCAGGAGGATAATCAGCAGACCCATACACCCACCCGCCATTGGGACTTTTTACACAGCTATTAAAATCACTCATTTCAGAAGCGCCCACCGGACTACCGATGACAACAGAGACTAGTTCACCGCCAACGCTTCCCACTCTAGCAGCCACAGAAGTCAAAGAATTAACTACCGGCTCCACAATTCCAGGAAAAACTAAGTTTAGACCTGTTGCAGTAGCGCCACTTGTTCCTGGCGATGATGCCAAGACTGCTACCGTTAAGAGTTTTTGAAAATTATTCATACTAGCAAAGTTTAGTTAAGTCACCTCTTTCTCCTGCCCCACCATAGCCGCTTCCAAATACGTCCTCAATCTCAACATCTGTGGCCTCCCCGAGGTGATCAACCACCTCTCCACACGAGGAATCATCAAAATCTTTTGCAAGCTCTGGCCAGTCCGGATCAAACTCTCCAACAGGGAACACTCGAACCTCTCCTGTGGCTGGGTCCAGCTTGGCAATAAAAGTGGTATCTCCCACAGCTAATTCTCCCAAAGGCTTAAGCGAAGCAGTTGTCCCAATCAGATCCTCTCCGGCTACAAGTGACCCTGCGGCTTCAGCTCTTGCCTCACTATAAGATTCATACCTGGAGACCAGGCCAGAGACCAGAATCGCAGCACTCAAGATGAATATCACAGTTCCCACTCCAAACGTTCCCCTTCTCTCTTGCTTAAGCTTCCTCTGCTCATCCCTCAGTGAAACCTCTGCCAGAGTAGAGATCGCTACGGCAATCAGACTATTAGCATCTGACTCATCTCTCGCAATCTCACCAAGAAGCCGACTCTGTGCTTGCTGATTAAAAGCGAGGAGTTCTAGCCAATCAGAGCCACTGGCGTAGTCAGTTCTAAAATCACCACCTACATCAGATTGTGGCACAGTATCGTGCCCTCTACGAACCCTATCCACAGTCTACCTCCCACTCAACCATTGAAGCATCTTTTTCTGGGTCTGATCCGCTATTACGAATTATAACTTCACCAGTAATACGCGCTTCTTCCACTGCGCGCCTTAAAGGGGAATCGCCTTCCATCAGTACTTCGCCAAGACCCTCAGTGCATAAAGCCCCCTGCCCCAAAAGGCTTCTAAGAGCTTCGGGAGCTTCTTCTTGAGAATCAATAAAGGTATATTCACCCTCAACAGTGGCGTCACTACTAAACCCTCTAGGCTCAAGCTCAGTAGCATCAATCTCCACTGTTATAGCACCGCTATTTCCGGACCTGACTTCAAGATTAGCGCAATCTCCAGCACTCAACCCTAGAGATCTTTGAACCGTACCAAAAGTACCGTCTCTAATATCATCGTTCGCTTCACCTCCAAAGCTAAAAGCCTCCATAGCCAACGTAGAATCCACTACCTCAGAACAAAACGCTGCCTTAGCTTGAGTTTCTGCCATGCTTATATAGTGCTCATCCAAGGAGCTTTCTGGCAAATAGGGGGCACACACCCAAGCCCCGCCAGCAGCCACTACGGCAGCACAATACAAGTATATGCGTCTGCAACGCCAACCATTTTTAATATCCTTATATTTACCCATAATCAAATGCGATACAAAAAAGGGCCCTAGCTGTATGTTAAATTACAGTTTAAGACCCTCTCTATAAATTTTATATTAGTTATTGTATCAAATAAATTATAAAAAGTAAACCATTTATACAGAAGAGAATTTTAATAGGTGAGTTAGTATTTTTGTTAGACTTAGCCTAACATGCAAACACACTCTCAGGTCCTAAATAGAATAGTTCGGGCAAATTGCACATTCTGTAAAATAATTGCTGGCTCACTCCCCTCTCATAGAATATATGAAGATTCTTACTCCATCACAATTCTAAGTATCGACCCGCTATCAGATGGACATGCTCTTGTTATTCCCAAAAATCACACTCCAAAATTCTGGCAAATGGAAGATAAAGATGAGTACATAAACTTAATGCTCAATGCCCGTAAAGTTGCCAAGGCTCTAAATAAAACCTTCCACCCAGAACACATTCTAGAGCTCGCTGAAGGGCTAGACATCAACCACGTTCACATTCATATCATTCCCGCACAAAAAAGTTACTCAGAGCTTGCAAATGAACACAAATCAACAGATCTCGACCACGCCAAGCTCGCAGAACTAGCTAAACAGATCACCAAAAACCTCTAGTTGCCCTCACTCAAGTCTTCTAGCTCGTCAGGATTAGGACCGTCAGCCATACCTTTTCTTATTTCATCTAAACTTTTTGGGAGATCACCCGGCTTTTCTTTTCTTCCCATAACTAATTTCTTAAACTTACTTTATTAATTGTATAATTGTACTTACAAATCATTTTACACCATAATGTAACTAAATGTCAATCACACATCCACTTCTCTCCCAACATCAGCTCCTTTCAGAACAGGTTGAAGAAGACGAGCTCTCGACCATTCTCTACGAGTTGGAAGGGGTTCTAAAGCTAGGATTAAACGGCCACGTTTGTGAATTTGGATGCTTCATTGGCACCACCTCACTTTTTTTGCAGCGAATTTTAATTACATTTAACTCAAAAACTAACTCAAAGAAAAAGCTCTACCTTTATGATTCTTTCGACGGACTACCGGAAAAAGTTTATCAAGATCAATCTGCTGCAGGAGTAGACTTCACCCAAGGTGAACTTTATGCCTCCAAGTCTCAGCTAAAACTCAACTTTAAAAAAGCCAATCTTCCAGTGCCCAAAATTAAAAAAGCTTGGTTTTCAAATCTCAAGCCAAAAGACATTCCCAATGAAGTTTGCTTTGTTTTCCTAGACGGAGACTTCTACTCTTCAATCTGGGACTCTTTAAAATTAATAAAAAATTCTGTTGTTGAGAGTGGAATAATAATCATCGACGACTATGAAAATCCGGCTCTGCCTGGAACAAAAACTGCAGTGAGCGAATTTCTTCAAGCAAATAAAAACTTCAAACTCAGAAAAATAACTCACTCCCTCGCTATTCTTAAAAAAGGATTAGCAGACTGAAATTTAATCTTCAGATCTTTCGGCGTCCTCGTTACTCCTAAAAATACTTCTAAGTTTTTTCAGGCTCTTACCATCCATTTTTTTATCAATATGGTGTTGAGTCTTATATTTTCTTATTTGACGAATCATTCGACTTTCTGCTCCATCAACAGCTGCATGCAAGCTTTTTGACCTGAAATTTGCGACTAGAATTTTTTCGGGTAAGCTTAAGTTTATCTCTGCTCGAAAATTTTTACCTAAAGACTTTGCTCTACTTTCGCCTAGAATCACCTCCATCCTGGCACTCTTTTTTGCATGGCCAGGCAAGAATGATTCAATTTTTTTGAGTTTGGTCTCAATAATATTTAGTTCATTTTTATTTAAGGGCTTTCTTTGAGAGTTTTTTTCGCCCTGTTTGGTATTCTTTTTCTCTAAATCTTTAAAAGTTAAACTTAGTTGCATAAAAAAATATATCTCCTTTACTGAAAGCTTATTGCTCTCTAACTAAGATTATATCAATACTTTCAATCTGTTACTCAGGAATTTTAGATTACCTCTCTACCACCCATATAACCCCTCAAAGCCTCTGGGATTATAACATCACCATCCTCGGTTTGGTAATTCTCAATTATCGCGATCAACGGCCTTTGAGAAAAAGCAGTTGCATCATTAGTGGCCGCAAGTTCAACTTTGCCAGAATTAAGCTTAACTTTTGTGTTCAATCTCCTAGTTTGAAAATCTCTCATGTAGTCCGCTGTATGGGTTTCTCGATATTTATCTTGCCCAGGCAACCAAGAATCCAGATCAACGCCCTTAGCATTTGGAGTTCCAATATCCGCCGTACACTTTTCCAAAATCCTAAAAGGAATTCCAAGTTTGCTCATCAGCCATTTCTGGACCTCCACCAAAAAAAGATGTTCCTGTTTACCGTTCTCTAAAGTTGTAAAACTTTCCATCTCTAACTTATCAAACTGATGTAAGCGAAAAATACCCTCTGCATCCTTTCCATATGTCCCAGCCTCTTTTCTAAAACTTGTTGAATATGCCAAGTATCTTTTTGGAAGTTCTTCCTCATTCAAAACTTCATCCATATGCATGTTACAGACGCTATGTTCTGCGCTTGCGCCCAGCCAAGATTCCTCGTCTTCAATCTTATAAGTTTGTTCTTCTTTATTCAGTCTCGCAGCCTTCATAAAAGCTTCGGTTTTAATTACTACCGGTGGCATAACTAGCTCAAAGACATTTTTGGAAACATCAAGTTTAGCCTCATCAATAATTTCTTCTATAACTTTTGGATTAGTCAAAGAATCCATCCCAAACATAATCATCGCCCAGTGCAAACGAGCAAGATCACCCTTCACATAGGCAAAGCGTGCTCCAGAGACTTTCGCCGCACGCTCTTTATCTATCCAGCCTTTAGCTTGGGCAATTTCCCAATGATTCTTAGGCTTAAACTTAAATTCTGGCTTTTGCCCAAAATGCTCTTTCGCGACATTATCTTCTTCACTCTTTCCGACAGGAACTTCCGGTTCCGGAATATTCGGAACTTTATACATCAATTCTTGCCACTCATCTTCTAGCGGCTTAAGTTTAACTTCCAACTCTGTAGTCTCTTCCTTAAGTTCTTTGCCAAGCTTGATTTGATCTTCACTTGGCTTAGCACCCTTCATTCCGTCCGCATTCTGATTGCGCCTCGCTCGAAGCACATCCAACTCTTGCTTAAGTTTAAGCACCTCTCCATCAATATTCATCAATCGATCAATGTTGACTTCCACATTTTTATTTTTAGCAGCCTCTTTTACTAGCTCAGGATTTTCGCGAATAAGTTTAATATCTAACATAAACTCCATTATACCACCAGTTAAATTAGCCGAACTATTGACTTTATAGATAGGTTTATGCTGATGTTAACAACATGAATAGACCAAATCAAACAGCACCTCCTTCAATCCCCTTTGTAACAGAAGATACTCTGAGAGCATACGCCGACAGCACTAATGCAGTTGGTAACGCCACCCTAGGAAAGCCTCCAGAAACTGCCGAAAACTTAGCACTCAGTAATCCACATTTAATGATGTTCTTAGCAAATTTGGCAAGAGACTTGGCTACGATTGCTCATGATAAAAGTCCAGGATTAACCGCAGGAGAAATGGGCGTATACCTTGCCAAAAGAATCTTCCCAGAGGGCTTCGCCATTCTTCAAGCACAGATGGATTGGGATGCAACAGAAACTACAGCCTCTTAGTTGGCCAAGGTATGGCAGAGATAGATACTCCAAAGGTACCAAAAACTGGGACTTACCTAGACGAGCTCGACCCAAGCGAAGTCGATTTAAAGTTCTATCATGCAACTAAACATCTCACCACAGAAGAAGCTCTTCAACTCATCTTTCAGGGTGATTCTAAGTTAAACTTAAAAGATCCAGAGCTATCTCAGAAAGTACACGAAACTATGGAAATGCTAGCGAACCTAACATGCGGAATAGATGTGAACAGACCCAAAAACTAACTGCTCCAGCTCAACTTAAGTCGTTCACCTGCATATTTGCAATATTCACAGCTTGGCCCAAATTTTGGCATTTCCTCACTTTCTAAACACACCTTAAGCTTAACTAGTGTTGGCTCAACCCAACTGTCATCACCTTTATAGCTAATCAATTTAGTATTAAATTTAACAATGTCAAAAAAGCCATCTGCACCGCTATCTCCATTGGCATAAACAAAGTAACCCATGTCACTAACCTTAAAGCCAATTTGCCTAAGCAGCCACTGGTAAGTCTCCATCTGTCTTTTATAGCCAATCTGCCATGGAGCATCCAGCGTCACCTCTCCTTTTTTGGAGGTCGACTTATAATCCACAACCATCAATTCTTCGGCTTCATTAACCCAAACATCATCCACTGCTCCAAAAATGATTAAATTTAATTTTTGATCAAAATATTGAATCCCAGTAAAGTTTTCTCGCCAAGTTTCAATATCTTCATGCTCAAATGGAATCACACCTAACAAATCATTGTCGAGCATTATCGGATGTGGCTTTTGATCTTTTCTGTAGACGTCAAACTCCCTTTTTAAAAGTTCGTCAATCGCCGAGTTTATGTTGAACGGAAAGCCTCTCGGCCTCTTGATATCTTTTCTAGTTTCCAGCCAAAAGCATCGCTCACAATTTAAGAACAAATCAATTTTAGATCGCGAAATTCGAAATGGATCAACCCTCTCAATATCAAAAACACCTCGATACCCAATTTGCTTGTTATTCATACAATCTCCTTCTTTAAAGTTCTATACAACCTTAAGCATCTAGGAGGATCTTCAGTCAGACCATTATCCATGCCCCAGAAATAATAATCAACCGCTCTAATTATCGTCCACTCTATTGCCTTTTTCCTGTCCAAATTACCCGAATTAACTATTCTTACAAGATGCTCTATTATCTCATTGTCCTTAAGCTCATCGATTCTGCTCCACATAAGTTCAGGTACGCTAAACTCTAAATCCCCCAACATCGGCTTAGGATCAATTGCCTTCCATTCACCGCTCTTAGACTTGAGAATATTCAAATATCCGATATCTCCGTGTGACAATAAATTATCCACACCTTTTCTTCTCCTAGAGATTAGCTTATTTATGAACTCCCAATCAAAATCAGACCCATTTAAATCTAAGCTGCACTGAGCAAAACTTGAATCAATATCATTGAGTCTTTCGGCAAGTTTAGGAAAATCATAGCCGGATTTAACTCCTAGCTTTTTTATAAGTCTACCCGCTTCAATCCCCGCCTGCTTAATATTGATATCTTCAAGTGATTCTGAGCTTAACCTCTCCATCAAAGAACTATGAGTTGAAGAGTCATAATCTAAAAGCCTCACAGCCCCATCACCATCCCAAATTTTCAAAGCAGCATTCTCAGACTTAGTAAGATTATCAAACCAACTAATCTTGAGAACTAAGTCTTCACCACCTCTTGATACAAAAAACACCAACCCCATTGCACCATGCAAAGGGTTACTGCTTTTCAGCTCAAGCCCCCAGTCGTCCAACTTCTTAGAAAGAATATTTGGGATGTCCTCCAGCCAGCTCTCTGCCTCTCTCCCAAAACGTTCAATCAGGCTTTTTGAAAAATCATCTGGCATCTCTATAAGTTTTTGCATAATGTAAACTTATTCTACCAAAAACTATTGCTCTGAGTTTTCCAAGATGACCAGACTTTCTATATGTGGAGTCCGCGGAAAAAAGTTATAGCCACGATTAAACTTGATCTTGTACCCGGCCTCTAGGAGCAGACCGACATCTCGAGCTTGCGTCACTGGGTTACAGCTCAAATAAATTAATTTCTTTGGCTTGACCTCTATGATTTTCTGAGTAACTTTTTTATGCAGCCCAGCCCTTGGAGGGTCAACGACCAAAACAGAATTTTGTTCAATTTCTTCTAGCAAATCCTCCGCAGCACCACAAAAAACACTCGCCTTGTTTAAGCCCAGCCTGGCTAAGTTTTGCTGAGCCTTCTCTGCGCTCTCTTTGCTAATCTCGACAATCTTTAATTGGTTATCATTCCCAGCCAAAAGAATTCCGATGCTCCCTACTCCACCATAAAAATCTATAATTTTAGAGTCTTCTGAATCTAAGTTAAGCTTAATGTCTTCAATAACTTTCTCAAAAAGATCAATATTTACTTGGAAGAACGAGTTTACGTCATAACCAATATCAACTCCACAGACCTGATCTTTAAGTTTAAGCTCACCCTTTCTCCAGAGTTCAGAAGTTATAACTGAAGCTGGAGATTTCGGATTAGAATAGTAGCAAACTAGCCCTTCCAGGGCTTCAGGAAGCTCTAACTCCAGGAAGTCTTCAGCTTTCACAAATAAAGCTCCCGCGCAGCCTCCGAATCCATCTGAACGCAGCACCAGGCTCTTCAGCTTGCCCGCGAATATCTGCTTCTCGTTAAGAAGCCCGACCAAAGACTTACCCGCCTTATTGATAGCATCACTTGCCAACGCACTACTTTTAAGCTTAATTTTCTGACCAGAACCTCTTTTATGAAGTGCTAAAGATATTCCATCCTCATCCCCCCAAAAAGCATATTCCATTTTATTTCTGTAGCCATATCCAGCATTTTTATCACTAGAAATAAGTTCTGAATCTTTCAACTCTAGACCTAGCTCATGCTTAAAAGTCTGTTCTAGAAGTTCGGCCTTAACTTGATTTTCATAACCTAAAGATAAAATCTGCCAAGGACTAGTGCTCAAATATTCCTCGGGCTCTATTGGCTCAATCCTATTCTCAGATTTAAGTTTAACCTTCTCAACGAGCGCATCCAGCACTCCCCTTTTAGATTTAAGAACTTGCACATCGACGATCTCTCCAGCAATTCCACCCCACACAAAAATTGGCTTACCTTCTACCGTATATCCTAAAGCTTGTCCACCATTAACAAATTTCTCCAACTTCAAGTCTTCAATTAAGTACGGCTCAAACTTCTTTTTATTTCTACTTTTTCTACTCATTAACTTAAGTTTAACAGATTAAGTAATCTGAAGTGATCCAGAAAGCGCAAAAAACCCTACACTTCTGTAGGGTTTTAAATTTAAGCTAGGTTATCTCAAATATTATTATCGAACAATCAGCATTTTTGTTTTTGTTTTTTTGTTTTAATTCAGACATACCTTAAGTTTAAAGTTACGTTAGAAGATGTTGACCTTAGAGGCTATTTTGAGAGTTTTAAGTAAAACTCATTTGTAAATGCCTCGATCTAACTAGAAGTGTTAAAACACATCAAGTTTTGGTCACCATACCTCTAGCTTTAAACAGCTGCCTGATAGAGAAACTTATGTGAAGTGAGAGATTTTATATGTTTTAGAACTAAACTTGAACTTAACAAGTTGCTTGTACGTGAAGCCTTTGCGAGTTAAAAAGATAACTTTTTGTGACTCCAGGCATTATTCAAGCTCCAAGTTTTGCTATAAGGCTAGCTCTATTTTTGTACAAAGGTTTTTTTAAGTGGTTTCCTTCAAATTTTCCACCGCTGATTGTTCGATAGCAATATTCAAAAGATAAATTTCTGTATCTTCTGTGTCTGTTACCAAAAATCTATTTACCTAGCTGTTAATGTTCTTGGGTGACCCGAGCCGCCAATACTGGCCGACCCGGACCGCTTCCACGTCTTGCTGAATCTCAGCAAAACTAAGCAGATTAGGATCTAACGTGATTCTACCCTGCTTATTGTCTGGTACCACTTCCTTTTTTCCCATCCGAAACCTGACATTCAAATCTGCAATCCGTTCATCCAGGATATCTCCCTTTAGTCTAGATTCCACATCCTTTAACCAAACCTCTTTAGGGTAAGCATGCAGATAGGCACCAAAGCCGCGTGTAACTATAATTCCGGCCGCAAACTCTTCCCTTACCTCTGCAGGTAAAGTTAAACGATTTTTATCGTCAAGTTTACGAGAAAAATAATCCACTTTGGCCATTTTAAATTTTCGTGGGTGTTTTTGTTTTATAAGATAAGCATTTCTTCATCAGTCTTTAAACTTAAACTGTTTAACTTAAGCTAGAAATTAATCTAAAGTGCCAAACCTAAAAGTAAAAATATATTGAATCAGATTGGGTGCTTACCCACATCTACCCACTGACTAACAATATACTACCCACCAGCACCCACATTCAAGTCGAAATCGAATTCACGCTTAAGTTTAAGTTTTGGATAAAAAGCTCTCCAGTGGTCAACAATTCACATGTGCACAACTTCTCCACATCTTGTGCATAACATCTATAAACACCCACCTACTCCAAAACTAAACTTAATTTTTCTAAGCTATTGACTTAAATAAATATTTGGTACATGATGGTGGCTAGTTAATTAAAATAAACTAGCAAGATAAAAATATTATGAACCGTCCAAAACAAAATTAAGCACCAAGTGCACCAGAAGCTCAATCTGTTTCAAAATCGTGGGCAATGCAAACGGCTCATAGTCTTGGGGTAACAGCAGGAAGGGTACTCGGGTTAGTAGACAAAATTCAGCCTACTAAACCAGGGGCAGTCCGTCGAGCCATCTCACACGTGGGTGATAATCTAGCCTCCACCCCTACTCCCACAGGCAGAGAAGACTTGAGTCTCCAGAAGGCATCATTAGCAGCATTTGACAGGTTCGGCTTAGGAGCAGTCAGAGAAAAGCAGAAAAGAGTAAAGAACAGGCAGAGAATGGGTAAGGCCTTGATTAAAGTCGCAGAACATCTCTAGTTTTAGCACTCGACCCCAAAGCTGACCAAGCTTACCGTAACCGCTCAACTTCTTTAATCGTACTCACCGGCTTAGTCCTTGGGCCTGGATTTTGAATCCTCAGCATTATACCCGCCCACCACTTTGCACTTGGACGAATTTTTCTAGCTTGAGTTTTTCTATCCACGGCAATCAAACCAAACTTTGGCCAGAAACCCTCGGCCCATTCAAAGTTATCTAACAGCGACCAATGGCAATATCCGAACAGGTCCACTCCGCTACGCTTAAGTTTAATCATCGCTTTTAAGGTCTCTGCTAACCACCATTTTCTATATTTATCTTTTTCATCCGCTAAACCATTTTCAGTTATCAAAATTGGTAATTTATACTTTTCCCAAACTCGATTTATAACGTTCTCGATTCTAGCTGGCTGCATATCCCAGCCTAAGTCATTCCTGTTTTTATCTGGATTATCTGAATCTGGCCCAAAACCATAATGTCGCTCTGCAAAATAATAATTAACTCCGATAAAATCCAAGTGTCGCTTAGTACGGTTCAAAAAGAAATTGTTATTTAAATAATGCAGAATCTTTAAATTTAATCTGGTGGAGTGGCTTTCGTCTCCTCCATAAAAATCGACCATATTGTGCGCCACGCCAATTTTTAAATCTTGGTTAAACTTAAGCAAGATTTTGGCCGCTCTTTTGTGGGCAGAAGTCAAATTTAAGACGACTCTAGACGCATAAAAATAACTTTCTTTTTGCGGAGGAAACCTACCTTCTTTGTAGCCTAACAACGCGTACAAAACTGGCTCATTCATCGTTAAAACATATTTAAAGTCATGGCCGAAAACTTTTGAAATCATGCCTACATAACGTTCAAAATCTTTTAGATTAGCCCGTTTTTCAAAACCTCCTTTAGCCGCAAACCACTTTGGAAGTGTGAAGTGCCACAATGTCACAACCGGAGTTACCCCCTGCCGCTTAAGCTCATTCAAATAAGTTTTATAGTACTGCAAACCAGCCTTACTAAACTTTCCCTCTTCGGGCTCAATCCTACTCCACTCGATTGAAAATCGAAGCGTGTTTAAGTTTAACTTTTTAAGTAATTCAAAGTCTTTCTTATAGTATTTTTTATGATTAACCGCTGAACCAGAAACATAATTCTTTGGGTCCTCGGCTACTTTTTTTAACTTAGGCCAATCACCTAAATAGCCAAATTTACTATTGGCAGATTTTGCCAACCGTACTGCATTTTGGTGCTCCCAGTCTGTCCAGTCATTATCATTTCCACCCTCCACTTGATGGGCAGCAATCGAAGCTCCCCATAAAAAATCATCCTCAAAAATTACTTTTGGCATATATTAAGTTTAAAGAAGGTTAGCTTAGAAAATTTCTGCTGTGGCCGACCGACTTAAGTTTAGTTAATCTTTATCTTATCAAATAAGCTAAACTTTGACTGTTAAGTTTTCAGCACCACGCTCTGAAAAATCCTAGCTAGGTATTTTTGTAGTTCTAGTAAGGTCTTAGATATTAAATTGCTCCAGTTTAACCAAATGCGTTGAGCCATTTTGCTCTATGTCAATCAGTTCACCGTTCCCAAAATGGAATCCTAACAGCACTTCTTTCCACCCCGTTCCAGTAGCTGCAGCATAGAGCATCTCCCCTAGGTCGCCATGGCAAACTACCAAAATATCACCCTCATCTTTCTTAAACTTAATCTCTTCCATAGCATTCTTCGCTCTTTCTAAAAGCTGCGGGAATGTCTCTGCACCTTCAGGCTCTAAAAAGTAGGTAATCGTATCAGTTTTAATGACATTATCACCACAAACTACAGGAATATCAGAATGCGGCCGGCCTGTCAGAATACCAAAATCACGTTCTATTAAGCTATCCACAATTTCTGGAGCTTCCAAGCCGTTCTTGGATGCCACAATTTCCGCCGTCTCCAACGCCCTGCAAAGCGGAGAAGAATAAACTTTACTAAACCTAAGCCCCAACTTCTCTATTCCCAAAGCTAGCTCCATCGCCTGCCTTCTACCAAGCTCGGTTAACGGCCTATCTCGGTGACCATTCAAAATGCTTTCAGCATTATCTTCATTTTGACCGTGTCTAGCAATAAAAATGGACATCAAAATTAGACTTAAAGATCCGCGATCTTAGCTCTAACCTGCTCCATTGTATCGCGGTCTCGAACCGTCACGGTTCCGTCTTCTAAAGTTTGGAAATCAATCGTAATGCATTTAGGGACTCCAATTTCGTCTGCCCTTCTATACCTTTTACCAATGTTTCCATTATCGTCATACTCAACCATAAAGTCTTCAGCCAACTTTGCATAAACTTCTCGCGCTTTTTCAACCAATTCTGGCTTGTTCCTTAAAAGTGGGGAAATTGTAAACTTAATTGGTGCCAGATCATAATCTAATTTTAGAACCGTCCTCTCGCCATCTTCAAGCTCTTCGACCTTGTAAGCATCACAAACAACAGCCAAAAAAAGCCTCCCCATTCCCACAGAAGTTTCCAACACCCACGGAATGTATTTTTCACCACTTTGCGGATCTGTGTAATTCAAGTCCGTTCCAGAAAACTTCATGTGCTGAGTTAAATCATAGTCAGTTCTATCATGAAGACCTTCAACCTCGTCAAATCCATAAGAAGGATAATCGTACTCAATATCCCAAGCCTCTGAGCAGTAGAAAACTAAATTCTCGTGCTTTTTCCATCTCAGTTTCTCCTCTCTAATTCCTAAGCTTAAATACCACCGCCAGCGGCTTTCTTTAATTTTTTGATAAGCTTCTTTATTCTGATTTGGCTTTACAAAATACTGAGTATCAGCCTGTTCTAACTCGCGCGTTCTAAACAAGAAGTTTCTCGGGCTAATCTCGTTTCTAAAAGCTTTACCAATTTGCGCCACACCAAATGGAATCTTCATCCGCGTTGTATCAACAATGTTCTTAAAGTTAAGATAAATTCCTTGGCAAGCCTCACCAGGAAGATACACTGGACGCTGCCCGTCATCAGCAAGGTCGCCCAAGTTAGATTTAACCAACATATTAAACATCCGAACTACAGAAAACTCTTTTGCTGAACATTTTGGACACTTAATTTTATCTCTGCTAATATCAAACAGATTGTTAAGTTCATCTTCGCTCATTTTTTCATCTGCCGTAACGCCAACCTTTTCAAGTTCTTTATCAACTCGAATTCGTGTATTGCACTTTTTACACTCCGCCAAAGGGTCTGCAAAACCACCGACATGCCCACTCGCCTCCCAGACTTTAGGATTTTTGAACATCGCTGAATCCAACCCGACCATGTCTTCCCGAACTTGCACATTCGCCTTCCACCAGGATTTTTTAATATTGTTCAAAAGCTCAACTCCATAAGGCCCAAAATCGTAAAGCCCAGCTTCACCACCGTAAATTTCACTTCCTGGATACACAAAACCACGCCTCTTACAAAGCGCAACGATATCATCCATCTCGTAATTTTTCACGGTCTTATCTGTATTATCTGCCATAAAACTTAAACTTAATTATAACAGAATCTTTGCTGGTAGAACCCTACCTACAAGCAAGCTTAGCTAAGTGTTCAGAACCCAGTACGTTCGCACCAATCGCACATGCATTCTTGCCAGCAAAACCAGCTTTTTTTGCAAGTCTCCAGACAGTGCCTGCCTCTCTATTCGGGAAATTTCTGAACCTTTCAGATTCAACAAATGGAGAGGCCGCTATTCCTGTCACACCAATCCCCACGCCCTTGGCTCTAGCCCTCCAATCCCCGCAAAATCTTGCTGCGGATCTAACGGGGCGAAAGATATCTTCATAAACATCTCTTCTTATTGGCATCTCTTTAACGGATATATCCACCCTCTCCATTTCCTCTACAGCAGCTAGAGCTTCTGTCCTATCCCCAGCCTTCTGCACCAGAACACGCGTCAACATTCCTAGACTCGCGTAGACTTCCCTGCCAGGTGGTTCCAGACAATCTAAAATCTTTAAAGAGTTCCTCGCAAGCCCCTCGGCGACCCCAAATCCACCAGCTCTAACCGCATCTCTAGCAGAATCCCTAAAGCCTATGGCATTCTGCACCCCAGGAGAGATCGCTCCGTAATAAGCAGGCTCAGCTGCTGGTACAGCTCTTGAAAATTTACCTGAAAATCCACTCATAAAATCTCTCCTTTCAAATTAAACTTAATTATACCAGATTAACATAAGTTTTTGAACCTAGAATTTTAATAGTTTAGTGGAAGAGCCGCACACAAATACTGTGCGGCTCTTCCACATACATATCCTTTTTATTCCCTAACGGCAGCCTCAAGTTCTTTATAAAGTGCGACAGAAAGCTGCTCCACACCCTTAAGTTTAGCTAGCTCAGCAGGTTTTCTACCTTCCGCCATCAGTCTCAGGATCTTAATCGCAGTTGAATTAATCACTCCTCCATCCTTTGGAGTCAGCCTCGCCGTACCCATCATAAAGCTATAATTTTGGCCTTCAAATAACTTCTTAAGTTCTGCATCTTTATGCAGTTCTAAATTCTGACCAGCAAATTCCAGAGTTTTAGTTTGCCACCAAAGTTTAATTAAATTTAAACCAACGTTTTCTCGCTCTAAACTTTCTAGCAAAATTTTTAAACTTAAATAATACTCATCACCACCATCCTCATCTGCCATTTCTGGAACAATCCTTTTTAGTTGCCTCATGCATTCATAACCAAAAAGCATTCGCTCTAAATTCTTCGCAATCCCACCATAATGTTCTAAAAGTTTTGTTTGAACAATTCTTTTAAGTTCGGCATTAGTATCCAGATAAGTTATTTGTGAAACACTGAACAGTTCTATCCCGCCAGCCAGCTTACTTTTTGGCTTTCTAGCACCCTTCACCATGCAAGAAAATTGACCCTTCGGGCCTAGAAAGTTTACAATTCGATCGACCTCATTAAAGTTCGTTCTAGAAAGAATAATTGCTGGGGTGGTAATCTGTTTGTACATATTATTCCAGCCTCTCTTTAAGAGTTTTTAGACCTTCTTCAACAGTCTCAAAATTAAGTTTGCCAGAAGGAATTACTGCCAGAATACCGGAGCTTTGAACAAATTTATTATTCAACTTTTTAGTCTCACTTTCTGAAAGATTAACAATCAAGATTAAACTTAATTTACAAAATCCTGGTTTAGCAATCAAAGAATAAAACACAGCTAAAGAATCTACTTCTCCACTCAATTGATATTCCAAAACTAAGACAGTCGGCTTAAACTTAAGCGCCGTTCCTAGCACATCTTCGCCACTCATCGCCCCATCAACCTCGTAGCCCAAGCTTTCAAAATAATCTAACCACGGGTCTAAACTTAATACATCTTTAAATCCAAATAGAATCTTCATAATATAAAACTGCTTTGTGCGCTCAGCGGGATTAAGATATTAAAATTAACCCCATCCCTCCTTTGCGAAACAGAAAATCGACCATCCATTAGGTCTAGCAACTTCGTACTCGCCACAAGGCTAAAGTTAAAACCAGTGCTCTTTTGAATTTCTCCCGCCAAAATTCTTTTTAGGGTCTTCCTAAAACTAAGCGCCCTTTCTCTACAGCCCTCCAAGCGGATCTTCAACATCGCATTCGAACCGCTCGCTCGCAACTCAATACTCACAATTTCTTCGCTTGCCGAACAGCGCAACGACTGTTCTAGAATATGATAAATAACCAAATCTAAACATTCCTTATTGCTACTAACCAGTAAGTTTTTTTTGATTTTGAAATCTATAATTTGAGCCTGAGTCTTGCAGAGTGGGACTAATTTTTCAATTGCCTCTTCAACTCGAACTCCAAGATGTAGAGGCTCTAAGTTTAAACTTAATTCAGAATTCGCCACGTCTCGGCTCCTTAATAAAATATCTATCGTCCGCACAAGGTTGGCAGAGCTGAATTCAATCGCTTCCAGATACTCTGAGACCCTCTCATTGCCACTTTTTAGGCTAGAGCCGGCTACTCGTGCATTTGCCGCAATCCCCAGCAATGGAGCCTGCAATTCGCTAATTAAATCAGCCTCTAATTCTAAATAGCCCGAAACGCACGAGCCACCACTTATTTCACCGCTCTCTTCAAGCATAGAAGTTCACTACCCTCCACTTCTCTCATTCACTAACTGAACTTAATTCTAAACTAGCGACTAATCTTTAACCACCCCAAAAATAACAACAAGCCCCAACACGCTAGAGCTTGCTTAATTTAGCCAAGTAATCTCGCTAAAAATAAACCGCCAATCTAGGGCCTAAGCGTTATACCCGCCAATATTTTCCACGTCTGTGAAGCCATTCTGTTCTAAGACTTGCTTAGCCATCTCTGCCCTGCCACCACTTCTACAATAGATCTCGACCTTACAGTTTTTTGGGATTTCTGGCAGTCTACCACCAGTCATTAAACTTAATTCAAAATTAATAGCCCCATTATAGTGCCCATCATTAAACTCTTCTGGAGTTCGCACATCAATCAATATCGCCTCTTCTTCCATCATTTACTTAGGGCCTTGCTTCTTCTCCAATTTATTTAAGTTATTAAATTTAACTTCCGGATACATTTTTTTAGTTGCCTCGTCTACATCTTCAGGCCTTAGAGTTGGGAACATGATTACGTCTTTAATCGCCGGCTTATCTGCCAAAAATGAAACCAACCGATCAATTCCCATCCCCCATCCTGCAGTCGGAGGAATTCCCACTTCTAGCGCTGCCACAAAATCCAAATCTACAGTCATCGCCTCTTCACTTGTGCCGTCGTCTAGGGCTTTTTGATCTTCCGTAAGTCTTTCTAGTTGGTCAATCGGGTCATTTAACTCTGAGTAAGCTTTTAACAGTTCAAAGCCACAGCACACCAATTGTAAACTTTCGATATATTTAGGATTATCCGTTTTTCTTTTTGCGAGTGGAATCATCTCCCTTGGATAATCAATCAAATAAATTGGCTGAATAATATCTTTTCTGCAAGTTTCTTTGTAGAACTCATCTAAAAGATCTTTCGTCGGAGCTTTCAAGTCAGCCTCAATATTCCTAGACTTAATTTCTTTAATTAGGTCTTCTCTAGACATTTCATCAATATCCAAACCCATCTTTTCTAAAATTAACTCTCTAAACGTATACTTTTTTATGATAGAAAAGTCCAATTTATGACCCTGATAATCAAAGCTTAGTTTACCAAAGACCTTATTCAAAAGATTGTGCATCATCTCTGTTGTCATCTCCATCAGGTCATTATAGTCTGCGTAAGTTCTATAGAATTCCAGCATCGTAAACTCTGGATTATGAGATCGATCTATCCCCTCATTCCTAAAATTTCTAGAAAACTCGAAAACTCTTTCAAAGCCGCCTGCAACTGCTTTTTTCAAATATAACTCTGGGGAAATTCTTAGAAAAAAGTCAGATTCCAGTTTGTTATGATAAGTTTTAAAAGGCCTGGCGCTCGCTCCACCATAGATAGGCTGCAAGACCGGAGTCTCAATCTCTAAGAAATCCCTTTCCACCAAAAACTCTCTCAGAATTTGAGTCACCTTACTCCTCAAAATTATGTCATTTTTGACATCTTCATTAACATTCATATCAATATAACGCTGCCTATACCTAGACTCGATATCACTAAATTCTTCATGCGCCAAAGGCATCGGGCGTATAGCCTTGGTCAGAATTCGGATTTTATTAAGTTTAACCGAGATTTCACCAGTTTTAGTTTTTATAACTTCACCGTCTCCTTCAACAAAATCTCCAGAATCTAGCAACCTCAAATCTTTAAAAGCTAGTTCACTATTCGCATAATCTGCAGAATCTAGATTATCTTCGGAGGCAAAAAGCTGCAAAGAACCCGACTCATCTTTAATGACAATGAAGCCAATCTTGCCCATTATCCTCAAGTTTTTGATTCGCCCCACGACCTTAACCTTTTGGCCCTCAAATTCTTCAAACTTAAGTTTAACCTCAGAGTTTTTAACAGTTCGGTCAGTTTTTGACGGATACGGGTTTACACCCAAAGCCCTCAGCTTTTCTAGCTTTTTTAAACGCTCATTCCTAAAATCTTGCAATGTTGCCATCTTCTGCTATTCCTCTAAAGTTCTTCTGACTTATCTTAAACTTAATTATACCCCATTTGCTGCCCTGCAGAAAAAAAGAAACCTCCCACTAATTTTGTGGGAGGTTTCTAAAAAGAATTAAGTTTAAGAAATATCTTCAATCTTATACTTTTTTCCACCAACTTCGACTTCATCACCAACTTTTTTGCCCATTAGAGATTGCCCAATCGGTGATTCATCCGAGATCTTACCCTCTGTTGGGTTCGCTTCAACACTATCTACTAACTTAAATTCTAAAGCTTTAGGACCCTTAAGTTTAACATTGTTACCAATATCGATTGTTGAGTTTGTGCCACCCTTATCCGCAATTTCGTAATCTCGTAAGATCTCTTCCGTGTCTTCAATTTTAAGCTCATTCAATCTCTGCTCGTCTCTCGCCGCATGATATTCAGAGTTTTCCTTTAAATCCCCCAATTCACGAGCAACATGAACCTTTTCAACGATATCTTTTCGAGCTTCAACCGCAGCTTCAAGATCTGCCTCAAGTTGGGCTAATTTTTCTTCGGATATCTTGTATTTTGCCATAAACTAAATTTAATTATAAAGCTCAATTCTAACATCCCCCCGAAGCAAATACAAACGAACCTAGGGTCGATTAAACCCTGCTAAATTTAATAAGCCTGGGCAAAAAGCCAAACAGTTTTAGAAGGCTCACCAGTATAAAAGTCTACACCTTCCTCATCTTCAGATATCAAACATCGGCTTATCGCCATAGTCTCCTCTTTTATCTTCTTTTCCACCTCAGGATTATCATTCCAGAAAACTTTAACGAAACCTTTGTGATCTTGGATGATTTGCTTAAACTGATCATAATCAACAGCCTCTCTTGTGCTCTCTTCTTTTATCTTCGTTGACCTAATTAGAAGTTCTTCTTGAATCGATCCTAAAAGTTCAGAGGATTTTACAGCCGCACTCTCCAATTCAAACTTAACTTCCTCACCACTGTCTCTACGCCTGGCAGTCACTTGTTTGGACTCAGCTTCTTTTCCCCCAATCTTAAGAGCAACGGGAACTCCTTTAACTTCCCACTTATTAAGTTTAAACCCAAAGCGTTCATCATCCCTGTCATCTAACTTAACCCGAATACCAGCAGACTTAAGTTTAGACATAATCAAATTACAATACTCAAGTAGCTTATCAGAAGTATCAACTGGAACAATTACAACTTGGATCGGTGCAAGCCTAGGAGGTACTATTAATCCATTGTCATCACCATGCCCCACGATTAATCCACCAATCGATCTAGTTGAAACACCCCAACTAGTCTGCCAAACTAGCTTTTCTTCACCATCTTCATCCTGAAATTTAGTATCAAACGCCCTAGCAAAATTTTGCCCTAAATCATGGGAAGTACAGCTTTGAAGGGCCTTTCCGCTTGGCATCATCATCTCATAAGTAAGGGTCTCATCTGCTCCAGCAAAAGTCTCCATTTTAGATTTTCTACCTACATAGCCATCTAGGGCAAAGAAGTTCCTGTACAACTTTGAGTAGGATTCCATTGCGTATTTCTGCATTTCCTTAGCCTCTTCATGAGTCCTGTGAACTGTATGCCCCTCCTGCCACAAGAATTCAGTCGTCCTTAAAAATGGCAACGTCCTCTTTTCCCAGCGAACGGCGTTAGACCACTGGTTAACTTTAATTGGCAAATCTCTATAGCTCTGCACCCATTTAGTAAAAGACTCATTGATAATGCTCTCACTTGTCGGCCTGATCACTAAAGGCTCCTCCAGCTCTTCACCTCCACCATGCGTAACTACAGCAAGTTCAGGGGCAAATCCTTCTACATGGCTAGCCTCCTTCTTCATATAAGACATCGGGATGAAAAGTGGAAAATAGGCATTCTCAACACCATAATTTTTTATCATCTCATCAAATGCTTTTTGCACATTCTCCCAAATTCCATAACCATAAGGTCTAATAATCATACTCCCCTTAGATGGACCGTAATCAGCAAGTTCAGCCAATCTCACAACTGCCGTATACCATTCTGCTGGATTTTCTGTTTTGTTTGGTAACAATTTTTTTTTCATATAAATCCCTTTCTTTAAACTTAATTATACCTTTTTATCACTAATATATTCCCATCCAGGTTTGATCGCACAAAGTCCTATTCACCACGCCATGATGCACGCTGTAATTTTCACGATGCCATGTATTTGCGCCATGTATCGCAGCCGTAACTATTTTTATAGCACCACCGACACAGCCCCTCTCCTCGAGCCCTTCATCACCACAAGATCTTTGATATCGCAGACCGTGCAAAAGATCTTCTAACTCAGCCTGAGAAAGGCTTGAACCCGTTGATCTATCCACTACCAATCCCGCTAGATCAACGCAAGATTCCATCGTGAACCGTAATTTCTCCGACCTCTCAACTCTGCCCGCTACAGATAACATAACCGCATCTGTATAATCTTCTCTCATTTTACCTTCTATTTTTTCCATATCAATCTCCTATTTTACTAAAAAAGCTCCCTCTTTTTCTGAGTGGAGCTTAGTTTAAATTTAATTTTGTCTATCGTACTATTTATTCGACCAGCAAACTACACCCCAATGGAAATCTTGTGGGGTTTTTCGGCATTAAGTTAAAGTCTATTCTTAAATTCATCTTAAACTTAATATATCAGATTATACCTATTTTAGCAATAGGAATGTCACTGCCAGCAAATTCTTCAGCATATGCAACCCAATTGCCGGGTAGACACTTTCAGTCTGCCAGGTTAAGATTCCTAGGCCAATTCCGAATACTGCCGTATCTAAGCTAACGTTTACCTGCCAGTGGGCTAGCCCAAACAGGCACGCACCAATAAAAACTCCGGCCAAGAACTTAAGTTTATGATTGTACATTGAAAGGAGTAGACCACGGAAAAAAGTTTCTTCTGCAATTGGAGTCAAAACCCCTGCCCCAATCACCATCAACCCAAGTTTAATCCCACTCAAACCAGTAATAATTTCTGCCACATCTTGTTCTTGCCCCACTGCTTGTGGATTAACTACTTGTAGAATGGCGAAGACTATTATCAAAACCGAGATATAGCTAAATAGTACTGCAGGGATCATCCACCAAACTTTTTTATTTGGGGCCTTAAACTTAAGCGTTTCCCGAACACTTTTATCCAATTTTTTACGCATCCACCACGCTGCCAATATACACGACCCAAACAAAATTAGTGGTAATGAAACCCCCACAATAGTCTGCATAAGATCATCATCTGCCCCCGCTAAAATAGCCGGCGATACTAGTAAAGCCGCAGCGATACTAGTTACTAAAAAAAATAATAGCGCAAAAATACTAACCAGGATTGCCCAACCCGTTTTTAGATTCTTAAACTTTCTCCACCACTTTTTTATTTTCACAAAAACAACCTAGATTAAATTTAACTAAAATAATCTCCGCACATCTACAACCGTAATTAAAAGAATGAAGAGTAGCAAAAACCCCATTCCCCAGGCATTTATTTTCTCCTCTTTTTCTTTAGTTAAGACCTTGCCTTTCAGCCTGAATAGCAGAATTAGGAATAGTCGTCCCCCGTCTAGCGCCGGGATCGGCAAAACATTCATAATTCCTAAAGAAAGCGAAATTAGCGCAATTAGTAAAACCAAGTCTGGGAATCCACTCCGACTCACATTTTTGATTGCATCAACTGTTGCCACCGGACCTCCAACAACCTCGCCCGCTTTTTCACTTTCTCCGTGCACTATGCTACTAAACGCGTAGCCAATTCCTCTAAATGTTGCCTCTGTAGATTGGTACATCGTTGTAATCGCATTAATTGGTGCAGACCACGTCGACTTAAACTTAACTGTTTGAGAAACACCTACTCCGAGCACTCCACCACTCGCCCCATCCTCACGCAACTGAACTTCAACTTCTTTATCTTTCCTATTGTTCTCGTCTTCAAACTTAAGTTTAACTTCTTGCCCGGCGTATTTTTTAGTCAATTCATTCAAAGTAAGCTCATCCCCAGGAACCTGACCATTTAAACTCAAAATTACATCCCCAAATTCTAAACCAGCCTTTTCAGCGGGAGAGTTTTTTGAAACCTCTCCAACATAAGTTTTTGAGGCTACAGTTTTTGTGTCACTCTGTATTATAGATTGTTCTTTACCATAAAATGGAAGGCTTTCAAACGGCAATTTTGGCGCCCCGACTATAAAAAGACCAGTTAGTAAAACCCAAGCTGTTAAAAAATTCATTCCAACTCCAGCAAGTAGGATTTTAACTTTCGTTTTTAAGCTTGCCGCACCAAAAGATCCTTCCTCTGTTGCGTCATCGTGTTCACCCTTAAGTTTAACAAAGCCACCTAGCGGTAGCCAATTCAAGCTGTAAAGAGTATCATCACCCTTCTTTTTTCTTAACTTTTTACCCCAGGCTCGTGGCGGAAAGCCAACTCCAAATTCTTCAACAACTACCCCATTGCGTTTCGCAGCCACCATGTGCCCAAACTCATGGAGCACCACCAACATAATAAACGCAAAAATCCCAAAAATAAATAACATATTCTTAATATTTTAACACTTAACCCAGTATTATTTATACCCTCAAATTACATAGTTAGATCTAAACGTAGTCCAAGATAGTTGACTTTTACATAACGACTATGCTAAGATTTAATCTAGAAATCAAAAATTTCAAAAACAAAAACAAAATTAACGAATTAAATTTAACGAAAAAATACTATAAGAAGTCCAAATAAAGCAAGCATACCTAAAAGAGTGGGGTTGGGGGTTCTCGCTCTCGGCACTGTCGTAACAGGAGCATGTGCTCCACAGCAAGCAGAGACTCCAAAAGATGCAGTTCCTGTAGTCCGGCTGACAGGTCCTGAAACCGTACAAGAAGCAAGCAAAGTCCGTGAACTTTCCGATATATTGGGTAGATCAATTGACGCCCTAGAAAAAGGCAAAACACTCCCTGAGGGTATAAAATCTGCCAAACTTGGTAATGGCAGAACTTTAGCTAGTGGAGAACAATTTGGCACAGAGGCAACGACTGATGATGGCATACGAGTACAGGCGGCACCGACACCACTCGAAGTGACAAAGCAGCTCTCGGGAAGCGGTGAAGTTCTATACACAGTTGTCATCAGCAACCCCAGTGACACTGAACCAGTAACTCAAGAAGGTAAAGCTTACAATACGGCGTCTAGATACACCTTGGAAGGTCACGGGGATGTCTACACATCAGGAAAAAACCTGCTAACAGAAGTTCCGGTTGAAGAGTAAACCGCTCAATAATTAGCCAGAGATTAAACCCTCATTATCTCTTCTTCTTTAGACTTCACTCTCTCTTCAACTACTTTGTTCAGTTTTTCTAGTTCTTCCTGAACTTCTTTTTCACTACGCTTAAAGTCATCCTCGCTAATCTCAGAAGCTGACTTTTGTTTTTTAAGGGAAGTCATCGCCTCTTGCCTTAAGTTTCTCAGAACAATTCGGCAGTCTTCAGCATTATTACCAAGCTGCTTAGCAATTTGAGCACGGCGCTCTTGAGTTAAAGATGGAATTCCAGCTCGCACTACCCTACCATCATCGCTGGGGTTTAAGCCTAGGGCCTCATCTTTACGAATTGCCTCTGAAATTGAAGTTAAAATTGTAGGGTCAAATGGTGTAATCTGTAAAAGTTGTGGCTCTGGAGCTGTAATATTCGCCACCTGGTTAAGCGGAGTCATTACCCCGTAAGCCTCGACCTTTATTCCATCCAACATGTCAGGATGCGCTCGCCCAGTTCTAACTTTTTTTAGATCAGATTCAAGACGTTCAATTGCCAGTTTTGCTTTTTCTTTAAATTTACTAATCTCCATAAGCTTAATCTTCTAAGCGTTGACCAAGTTCTATTCTCGCCATTTTACCAACAACGATATTTTCACCAAGCTTTGCAATCACTTCTTTAATAACCATTGAAACCTTTTTATCTTGATCTTTCACAAAAGGCTGATCCATTAAAGATCGTTCTGCGAAATATTTATTGAGCATTCCTTCGACAATCTTATCTGCAATGTCTGCTGGCTTGCCCTCTTCAACAACTTTAGCCTTAAACTCTGCAGCTTTAGCTTCTTTTACTTCATTTGGAATGTGGTCCATAGAAATATACTCTGGATTGCTCGCTACAATATGCATCGCAACATCTTGGCCTAGAGCCTTAAACTCTTCAGTTTTGGCTACAAAGCTCGTTTCACAATTAATTTCAACCACTACACCGATTCTACTATCGTGATTATAGGTTACAACAAGACCATCCTTAGCTTCTCTTTCGCCACGCTTATCTGCCTTAGTTAAGCCCTTTTTACGCATTGCATCTAGAGCTGCATCAAAGTCGCCCTTAGCCTCTTCAAGAGCTCGCTTAGCATCCGTTAGACCCGCTCCAGTTAGATTTTTTAGTCTTTTGATTTCTTCAATTGTTACAGCCATATCTTAAACTTAATTTTAACCTTAGTCTTTTTTCTCACCTTCTTGTTCAGCCTTTATGCCACTCTTTCCTTTTTTAACTGCATCCTCAAAATAACTTGCAATCAACTTAATTCCGTTAGTTGCATCGTCATTTGCTGGAATAACAAAATCAATTCCACTTGGGTCTACGTTACTATCACAAACCACAACCACCGGAATATTCATCTTCTTTGCTTCTCTAACAGCTAGGGCATCAGACTGAGCATCAAAAACGATTACTACCCCTGGAATGCCTTGCATATCCTTAATCCCACCAAACTGCTTTTCTAAACTATCAAGTTCTTCCTGCAAACGCTGGACTTCTAACTTAGAATAGCGAGAAGCGAATTCTCCACTTTCCATTTTAGCTTCAAGAGTTTTTAACCTCTTAATTCTGGCCATCATAGTTTCTCTATTTGTTAGCAAACCACCAAACCATCGTTCAACAACATAAGGAGATTCAACCTCCATTGCGATGCTCTTAATCGGCTCTTTAAGCTGAGTCTTCGTCGCCACAAATAAAACTGGACGACCATTCTTTGCTACTTCACTCACAAACGGTAATGCTTCATTTAACTGATCTACAGTTTTTTCTAAATTGATAATATGCCCACCTTTTCTTTTACTGTGGATGTAAGGCGCCATCTTTGGGTGCCACTTACTTGCTTTATGCCCAAAGTGAGCTCCAGCTTTAAAAAGTTCTTCAATATCTACTTTATTTGCCATAAATCCTTTTTAACCTAACCTTTCATTAAATTTAATTCTGAATCGTTGCAGGAGGCTCTAAAATTTCAAAAACTTTAGAGAGGATTCTACCCGCAACCTCAGGTTTCTTATTTACAGATACAGATTATACCAGAGCCCCGTAAACTTAAGCAAACAAAAAAGCTCGGTAAAAAACCGAGCTTTTAAGTTTGCTTAACTCTCAAACAGATACCTACTCCTGAACATATGGGTTATCTATGCTGTCACCATGAAGAGTGTAGTTGTAACCACCCTGTCCGTCTGGCTTGACGACCTCCCAGCGAGTTGTATTGTGAGGCCCCTGATAAGCCACTTTCACACCCTCACCTTCTGGAGAAAGCCTATAGGCAAGCTCATCGTCAGGCATCTCATCTGTAGCAAGTCTGAATGCACTATCCAACTGCAAGAACTCCACTTCCGTGGGAGTCGCGCCTTCAGGAATAGCCGCAGACCCTAGTTCTTCACGCAATCTTCCGACTGGTCGCATTGGTAACTTTTTACCCTCACTGTCACCTGGTTTTTCTTTTTTTCCGAATGGCATAATATTTTTCAATTAAATTTTATTTTTTGTTATTTTTATTTTGGAATTTATTTATTTCCTACCTAAGATATTAGCACATTAAGTTTAACAAAGTCAAGTATTTGATGACCTAAGTCTAACTAGCTATTCTCATAGCTATAAAAACGAAGTCCGCCAACCTTGTTCTCTACCTTCTTTCCTGGAACCTCAAAAATATAACTAATTAAACTTAAGTTTTTATTGAGCCTCTTAGATTCATCCTCCATCTTTAAATTTAACTTTGGCATATATTTATCTAACAAAAAAACATAAACCACCTCAGTATCTTTGGGAAAATCTTTAACCCAAAAATTACCCAGCTTAACTTCCGCATTCTTAAACTTAAGTAATCTGACTTTAGTAATTAAAAATAGGATTAGATTTAACTCATAACCCGTGCACCTATGCCCTTCTTTAGCCGCTGCGACTAAAAACTTACCATCCCCGCAACCTAAATCTAAAAATCGCCCATCCTTACTTAAGTTCAAATTCTTAACTGCCTGATCAATCGCTTTTTTATGCGCTGGTAAGTACGGAGCGCCCACAAAAACGCTCGATCCAAAAAAAGTAATTAATAGAGCTGCGACAACAAAAAATATCAACATTCAAACCTTTAGTCTTCCTCACCAGTCTTTTTACCAGACTCTTGATCGATAACCCTTTTTGCTCCATCGAGCATTTTCTCTAACTGAGAAGCAAGCTTCTTTCCGTCTCCAAACTTTTGAATCGCCTCATTCAAGCCATCCTTTCCAGCTTCAATTTCTGCAATTAGATTTTGTAGTTCACATAATTTTTCTTCAAAACCAGGTTCAATATTAGGTTCAGCATTCTGTTTTGGGTCTATCTTTTTAGCCATATTGTTCTATTATTCAATTTATTAATTTCCTCAATCTTAAGTTTAAGTTTACCATCTTGTAACCTCGCCTCCAGCACTTCTCCGACCTTTAAACCGCTAACTGAATTAACAGCCGATGTTCCAGAACTCAAGAACGCAAAGCCTCTCGCAAAGATATTTTCAAAATCCAGTGCATCAAGATGATTGACTGCCAACTTAAGTTTAACTTTTAAGGCCTCCAATCTAGATTGCATGACCTGATTCAAATCTAAAGTTGTATACTCTAAATCTTGTTTGATCGCATCAAAATATCGCTCAATCCCAGCACTTAGACTTAAACTTAAACTTAAGATTTCTCGTTTTAGCTCAATTTTATCTGGAAAAATTAACTCAGCAGCATTACTCGGAGTTGACGCTCTTCTATCTGCAACCAGATCTAAAACGCTAACATCATCTTCATGCCCAATTCCACTGACAACCGGTAAGCTTAAATCAAAAACCATACGAGCGATTTGCTCGCTATTAAAAACCTCTAAATCCGATTTAGAGCCTCCCCCACGTACAATTGCTAAAACATCAAACTCATCTATTCTAGCAGCAACTTTTTGGATTGCTAGGCAAACTTCACTTTCTGCCAGATTTCCTTGAACTGTACTGGCAAAAATTTCAATTTCTGCAGCTCCAAACCTTTCTGCAGAAATACGCTTAAAGTCTTCGGCGGCAGAAGACCTTGGTGATGTTATGACCGCAACTTTCTTTGGGAACCTTGGAAGTGACAGCTTACTAGTATCGCTAAATAAACCCTCTAACCTTAACTTAAGTTTAAGTTCTTCCAATTCTTTGGCTTTGTTTCCCAAAGAATTAAGATCTTCAAACTCACGGATTTTAAACTTTAGATCAGTTTTCTTACCAAGCTGGACCTCCCCACGAGCTCTAATTTTCTGGCCCTCTTTTGGGACTTCTCCACCCGTGTCAGCTAGGCTACAGGTTGTGCCAATTACACTACTTTCACCAACTAGTTCAAAAAAAACTAGAAAATTTTTAAAAACTCTGACTCTCTGGACCTCACCCTCCACCAGTAAGTTTTCAGGGACCAGCCCTACAATCTCGTTAATCACCATCACTAGCTGATTAACCGTTAGAACTTCTGAATTCATACTTATTCTTAATTTGTAGCCAAAATGCAGATTAAGCTATTTGTTTCTTGCTACATCCTCTTTTTTCAAAACACTTTTCATACGCTTGGTCTCTCCAATTGCCTTCGAGTAAAAGTAATATCCTGGTGGAACGTATAGAACTGTTGTCGCTAAGCGGTAGGTAAGCACAGCTGTTAAACTCAAGCTCGCTGGTACCCCACCAGAAACCAAAACACCGGTCATCAAGGCTTCGTAGACGCCATGACCGCCAGGTAAAACGGCCACAAAGCTTCCGATATTCGCAACTCCATAGGCGATGATAATAGCCCCCCAGACCGGACTAGCACCAAGTACCATAAAACAAACTCCTATCGTTGCAACCTCTGTAATATTTGCAAAAATACCCCAACGACAAGTGTAGATTACTCCCCGCCAGCTCTTCCGAATTGTCTTATAGTCATGCTCCACTCTTTTAAAGTTAGCTTCAATCCATTCTTTACGTTTTTCTGTAATTAACTTAACTTTCTTTTTCTTAAAAAAGTTAATGGCATTTTCAGCTCTTTCACCAAAAAATAAAGTAGAGTTTTGTAGACCATCCTTTTTTTCTAATAAAAAAACTAGACATAAAATTAACAGGATAACGCCAAAAGATAGTCCACTCGCCGCTAAGATTACAATATTACTAACCTGGTTTCCAAGCGATAGCAAAAAAACTCCCAGTCCTAGGACTGGAATAAAGCTACCTAAAACTATTACCCAGCGCATCGTTTGTGCTAACGTACTCCTAGTTGCACGGACACCGAACGATCGCATTCTCAAACCGAAATACCCAAAACCACTTATCCCAGCCGATGGAAAAACATAATTCACGAAACTCATTTCCACCGAAACTTTTGTCATGTCCCAATACTGGACCTTCTCGCCTAAGTGCCCGAAGATCTCTTGGTACATCCTGGCATATGCATGATAGTTCAAAAGCTGTAAGGGTATTAACAACAACAGTAGCAGCAAATTTGCATCATAAAGTTCACTAATCACGTTACTCAAATCATGCCTTGATGAGTAAACAACCAAAGCTAATATCGCCAAGGTCCCCAGGTTTAATATTAATTTTAGTTTTTTATTCTTCACCTGTTATCAATTAAGCTTAAGGGTCTCCGGTCAACATTGAATTCTAGAGCTAATCGTTTTTGAAAGACCTGCTAGACTCTCTCATGATCAGACTTTCTATGTCTATTTATAGGTAATAATTATAGCAGAATTAAAATTTTAATAGAGCCCAAAACAAAACTAAGCTACTGAACCATGCCCAATCACGGCCTCGACCTTATCCAGCATCTCACTTATACTAACATTCGCCTTCACCAAATAGCCCTTAGCACCGAGTTTTGCTGCCTTTTCCTTGTACTCTTCCCTATCCAGCCCGCTAACCATTAGAACTGGGGTCTTGAAACCCTCTACTCTGTTTTTAAGATATTCCAGTATGCTCAATCCTCCAAATTTTGGTAGCATACAGTCTAGAATAATTAGGTCTGCAACATCTTCCGCCAAAAATCTCAACGCACTTTCTCCGTCATACTTGGCAATAACCTCAAAACCATCAATTTCTAGACGTGCCTTATAGACCTCTACTAGTGAATCATCGTCATCAACTATTAGAATACGTTTTCTTTTCGTAATCTTTGCTTTTTTAGATCTAGACATTACTAATTTAGAAAATCCTCATTTATTAACTGGACTTCAAAACCTCTAGTGCCTTCTGCTTCTGATTATCAACATCGTTAGAATTAAGTTTAACATCAATATCTGGTTTTATACCCTCTTTATCAATGCTCTTTCCCTTTGGAGTAAACCAATGCGCTATCGTCACCTTAAGACTGCCTCCATTTTTCAGTTGAGTAACATCCTGTACGCTACCTTTTCCAAAAGTTTGCTCGCCAACAAGTTTAACCCCGCCCTCTTCTTGGAGTGCCGCCGCCAAAATTTCACTAGCAGAGGCAGAGCCACTGTTGACTAAAACGACTAGCTTATTACTCTCATCACTCAAGTTTAGAGTAGGGCTACCAGTAGTCCTTCGGTTTTCTATCTCTTTACCTCTAGCTCTTTCGGATAAAACAGTCTTTGAGTCTAGCCACAAACCGGCAACATTAACTGCACTATCTACATATCCCCCACCATTATTTCTAAGATCTAAAATAACTCTAGTTATTCCTTTTACTTTAAAATCGCTAACTGCTTTAGAGGCTAGACTATACGTATCTGTAGAAAACTGACTTATCTTGATATAGCCAATATTACCCTCTAGGACTTCAGACTTAACACTATCTACTTTTACGTTTTCTCTAGTTATGTCGATTTCACGTATACCTTGGCCTATTTTAGCTAGCTTAAGTTTAACTTTTGTACCAGCTTCACCCCTTATTTTACCCACGGCCGTATCTACACTCATACCCTCTGTAGACTCACCGTTAATCTCTAAGATCGCTTCTCCAGATGAAAGTCCTGCTTTCTGAGCAGGAAAGCCATCCAATGGAGCTATAACCACCAGTTGATCTCCGTCCAAGCCAAGCTGAGCCCCAATACCGCTAAACTCACCATTTAAGGACTTTTGGAAATCTGCATACTCATCCTTAGTAAAATAAGTTGTATAAGGGTCACCAGTAGCAGAAACTAAGCCCTTTCGAATCCCATTCTCAATTTCATCGGGCCTTAAGTCTCCATCAAATTTTTCCCGCAAAGTGTCATAGATATCTTCCACGTTAACGCTAACATCGGCACCCGCTTTAACAGTAGAACCGTTGCCAAATCTGAGCCAACTAAATGATTTAGACCCTCCATTAGATTGATAACCCAGCGCAAAGAACAGCAAAGAAACTGCTAAAAAAGCAGCTCCAAGCCTTAGTTGCTTAGGTTTTAGCCTATCCCGTTTTTGCATCAAATACTTATAGTCTTATTTATTATTTAAAAGTGTATAAAATATAGGCCGGAGGAGGAGGTGGTCATTTCACTGTACTCACCTCTAATTCCGTAATTATACTGACTAACCATAATAGTACCATCACCATTGACTCTTTCAACATACATCGAATGTCCATAGTAGCCAACCATACTAATTGCAACGTCACCAACTTTTGGGTTACCATCCACTACAATTCCTGCGTTCCTAGCATTTGATGGCCAACGGTTAGCATTTCCTCTTCCTCCCCAGTACGGCATATTTCTTCCGCTCTGCCAGACCTTAAAGGCAGTGTAACTCACACATTCACGGTTATACATTCCCCAGCTATCCACTAATGAGTCTTGAGAAGCACGCGCCCAATAAGTTGGATAACCACCATTAGCTTGCCCACTACTCGGCACATAAGAAATCCCCCCACTCCTCGGAGCTATTTGCGCTGCATTAGCCTCTTGCTGCTCCTTCTTCAACCTTGTCACCTCAACACTGTCAGCCTGGACCTGGTTCTGATAAGCACTCTCCTGTCCTTTAGTTTCCGTGATAAGCTTATCTAATTCACCCTGCTTAGACGTGAGGTCTACCCTCATCCCGACCTGATCTCTCAGCAAATTGCCGACCTCTTTTTGCTGAGCCTCCATTTCATCTTTAATTTTCTGGACACCCTCAGTTAAGTCAGAAATTTTATTTTTAACCCTATCCCTGTACTCTTGACGGTCAACATAATCGCTCAGACTCTTAGAGCTAGCTAAAATTTCCAACGAACTAATATCACCTTCTATGTACAGCTTCCTTATACTTTTCGCCAATACTTCTTTGTTCTTATCTAGCTTTACTTCTGCTTCTTTAATCTGAGCCGCTAAGCTGGCGTTTTTAGCCTCATTGCTATCTATCTTGGCTTGCAGGTTAGCAGTTTCTAGACGAATCTCTTCTAGCTTATTTGCCAATGTATCACCCTGCTCGCTAAGTTCAGAAATCTTCTTCTGATTTTCTTCTATTCCAGCATTAAGCTTGTCTATCTTTTCTTGATAAGGATCTGCAAAAACCGCATTTTGCGAATACTGAAAAGAGGGTGCCACCGCAAAGGTCAAAACTGCCAGTGTCCCAAAAGATATTTTTAATACTTTACTTCTAATTTTACTTTTCATAATTGTTTGTTTTAATAGATGCTTACTTAGCGCATCCCTACCCTAAATAAATCTAGGATTCTGCTATCATAATCGTAACAAAACCTTCACTTTAAATGCAATGCCCTTAAGCTTAGCAGTTCTACTTAATTGTGCATACTGTTCAAAAAGTTTTATCAGGCTTATCCATAGCCGAACAGAAGCTTTAGTTAGATTTAAGTTTAACGTACTTTCTTATTGCAAACTGTGCAGCCAGCACCCCAATCATTACGCCTACAAAAGAGACAAAAACTCCAATCATCACACTGTTAGATGTAAAGAAGCTAATATCCTTAGCAATGTCTCCTGCCCAGCTCTTCTGAGTAACACTGAAAACCGTAACTCTCATTATAAGATAGGTTAGAACCCCAGCCACCAGGCCATAAGTTGCAGCCTCTACCAGAAAGGGGCCCTTGATATAAGATTTATTAGCACCTATTAAGCGCATTATTTCTATCTCATCCTTTCTATTAAAAATTGCCAGTCTTATTGTATTTACAATAATCATAATTGAGACTGAACCCAGTATTAAGCTTGCCACCATACCTACTTTACGAATTGTTGCTAAGCCGTTTGCGATATTCTTAGTCGCCCTTAACTTATCCTCAGAAACCTCACTTTCTTCTGTAAGCTTGTTGTATTCTGAACTCTTTATCTTAGACTGTATGCTATCAATTGCGTCAAAATTATCCACCTTAACTGAAAAGCTTGCAGGCAGATCCAAGTTGTCTCCAGCGACCTCGAGAGATTGTATGCTCTCAGGGTTCTCTTCATTCAACTGCTTGTAGTCCTCCAGTGCTTGATCTTTATTCTTATAATCTACGCCCTTTACGCCATCCACACTCTTCAAGAATGCTTCAAAGGCGCTCTTATCCCCTTCTTTTACATCTGATTTAAGGTAGAGCTTAATCTCAACTTTTTCAGCAAGTCTTCCAACCTGTTTACCGTAAACCACAAAAGATATTACCGTCAAAAGTGCTACAGAAAGTGTGGCTGTCATTACCAATATTGCCGCAGACGACAGCCATGAGTTTCTGAAAAATCCTCTTAGGCCTGAGGTAACTATTCTTTTAGCATTGATTGGTCTAATCTTAATCTTTTCCAACGAAAAACTCATATTGAACTAACCTTTCTTTTCTCTTTTGGAGCTCCATAAAACTTTTTTTTCGCTTTCTTATCCAGCTCCATTTTTTCATCATCATTAAGGTGATAGTCATTTTCCTCATCGGCACCAGAGCCAACCTTATCGCTGACAATTCTTCCATGGTCTAGCCTTATTACTCTACGCTGGAGTTTCTTTAAAATTTCCTGATTGTGAGTTGTCATAATTACAGTCGTACCATGCTTATTGATCTTCTCAAGAAGCTTCACGATATCCCAACTGTGCTTGGGGTCTAAGTTTCCGGTTGGCTCATCTGCAATCAGTATCTTGGGCTGTCTAACAACAGCTCTCGCAATAGCTACACGCTGCTGTTCTCCACCAGAAAGTTGGTCTGGGTAGTTTTTTTCTTTTCCAGAAAGCCCAACTAAATCAATGACTTTCGGAACTGTATTCTTAATTTCTTTATTGCTCATCCCCACAATTTCCATTGCAAAGGCAATGTTCTCGAAAACAGTTCTTTTTGGTAAAAGTTTAAAATCTTGAAAAACAGTTCCAATTTTCCTTCTTAAAAGCGGAATATCTTTTTGTCTTAAGTCAGCGTAGTCTACCCCTCCAACAACTATCTTGCCACTCGTTTGCCTCTCTTGCCTAGTCAAAATCTTTAGGATTGTCGATTTACCAGCTCCACTTGAGCCAACCAGCACCACAAACTCTTTTGGTTGAATAAAAAATGATGCTTTATCAAGAGCTACACCCTTTTTCCCATACTTCTTAGAGACCTGATCGAATAAAATCATAAACTTAAGTTTAACAAACAGCTTAAGCTTAACCAACTATTTCATCTAAGACAAATTGGAATTCATTTACTCCGGCTTCTGAATTTAAATGTCCTCCAGTTTCTAAAACAATTCTCTTCGCTCCAGTTTTTTCAATAAACTCTTCCGACATCTCAGAGCTCACATAAGGGTCATCTTTTGCGTAAATAGCCGTAATTTCTTTTGCTCTTTCAATCATATCTTCACCAGTGACCACCCTGCTAGCTGCTATCAAAAAAGTTTCATTAACTTTCTGAATCTTTTGATCATACTCTGGTCCTTTTCTACCATCACTAATAAATGGCGCAACTGCTATAAACTTCTTAAAATTAAGCTGCGGATTATGATCTAACCACCCTAAAACAAATGCTGGAGCAATCGAGTGCGCCACAACAACTAATTCCTGGCCGTCAGCCACGCTTAAGTTTAAGCTTTCAGCCTTTTCTAGCCAATTACTAAAAGTTTGCTGACCTCCAGATTTATTAACATCAAAAGTCGCATAATCATCAACCGGCATTTGAGGGCTTAAAACCTGATGCCCAAGCTCTTCTAGCTTAAGTTTAAGCCACGGAAACCAATTCTCACTAGGAGAACCAAAGCTACCATGCAAAATTAATACTTTCATTAACTTAAGTTTAACAAACTAAACTTATCTGTACTCGGGATTTTTGAAGTCAGTTTTGCTTCCTTTATTCCACTCTGTTTTCTGGTTGCCATGAGCTGGTATTCCACCAGATTTTTTGAAAGACTTTGCTTGATGCATCAAATTCCAAGTCATAAAAGTTGTATTACGATTGGTAAAATCATTATCGAAACCGAGTCTTTTTCCGTCGACTTCATCGCCATAACTGGCGCCCGGCCCGACCTCTCCGACCCAACCCGCATCTGCCTGCGGTGGTATCGTATAACCGAGGTGCTGCAAGCTATAAAGCAGCTTCATTGCGCAGTGTTTAACTCCGTCTTCATTCCCGGTCAGAAGGCATCCGCCCACCTTTCCATACATATTAAATTGACCTTTTTTATTAAGCTCGGCAGAGTTTCCATAAAGTCTCTCCACAACCTTATTCATCTCAGATGAATTATCCCCAAGCCAGATTGGCCCAGCTAGAACTAAGATGTCGGCCTCGCAAACTCGTTTATAAATTTCGGGCCATTCATCTTTATCCCAACCATGCTCAGTCATGTCTTCATAAATACCCTGTGCTATATCTAGGTCAATGGAACGTATCACTTCTACCTCTACCCCATTCTTTTCCATTATCTGCCGGGAAACGTCAATCAGCGTATCGGTGTGGCTATGTTCTGGGGATTTCGTTAACGTGCAATTAAAGTAAATTGCTTTCAGCCCTTTGAAGTCTAAATCTAAATCATTCATAAGCTTAAGCATAGCACACGAGTTTCTCGGGCGTGCCGTAACCCGCATATAGGGCCCGAAATAAGCCTAGAAGATTTAAGTTCAAGTGCTTAGATTTAATGATCTAACTACTCCAGCCTTCTCTTTTCTAGAATTTCTATCTTCTTTGACAGAGCTTCATCCATGTCAATTCCCAACTCTTCCGCCAAAATAAGCAGAACCATCAAAACATCACAAATCTCTACCGCTATTCCCTCATTATTCCCCTCAAGACCAAGCTTCTTAGCTCTCTGCAAACCATCTTTAGCTAAAACTGCCTCACTCAGCTCGCCAACTTCTTCGGATAATTTTACCAGCTGATAGATATACCTTTCACCACTTTTTCCTGATGCATCGAACATCTCTGACACCCAAAGCTTCTGTTCCTCCACTAACTTATTCAAATCTCTAGTTAGCCACTTATTTGCAGTTTTCATCTTACTTCAAATTTAAGCTTACTCAGCTTTCTTAATTGCTTCTCGAACACCTTTTTCAACCTCTTTAGCGACCTTTGGATTTTCCTTTAGGTAAACTTTCGCAGCCTCTTTTCCTTGAGCTATATTTTCACCTCCGTAACCAACCCAAGCTCCAGCACGAGTCATTATTCCATATTTCAAACCAAGCATTAGCAAGTCACCAGTGTAGCTAATTCCTTCGTTATACATTATGTCGAACTCTGCCACCCTAAACGGTGGGGCAATCTTATTTTTAACCACCTTAACTCTGGTTTCATTTCCGATAATATCATCCCCATTTTTAATTTGAGAAGACCGTCGGATGTCTAACCTAACTGAGGCATAGAACTTAAGTGCGTTACCACCAGTTGTCGTTTCTGGATTCCCAAACATTACTCCGATCTTCATCCTAATTTGGTTAATAAAGATTACGGTGGTGTTAGATTTAGAGATTATTGCGGTCAACTTCCTTAGCGCTTGAGACATCAATCTTGCCTGCAAGCCCATGTGGCTGTCTCCCATTTCACCATCAATTTCTGCTTTTGGGACCAGTGCAGCCACACTATCCACAACTACCAAATCTACGGCACTACTCCTAACTAGAGTTTCGGCAATTTCTAAAGCTTGCTCACCCGTATCCGGCTGAGAAACAAATAAGTTTTCGGTATCGACTCCAAGCTTTTTTGCATAAGCTGGGTCTAAGGCGTGCTCTGCATCTATAAATGCCGCTGTTCCACCTTTTTTCTGGACCTCTGCAATCGCGTGAAGAGTTAGCGTAGTTTTACCAGAAGATTCTGGACCGTAAATTTCTACAATTCTACCTTTTGGATATCCCCCGCCAAGTGCTAGATCTAAACTTAAGCTGCCGCTAGAAAAGGTCTCTACCGCTGCCCTATGCTTATCTCCAAGCCGCATAATACTCCCAGTTCCAAATTGCTTTTGGATCTGATCCATTGCCATGCTCAGAGCCTGCCCTTTTGCTTCAGCAGTCTTCTTGTCGTCCGCACTTGAATTCGCTGCTCTTTCCACTGGTACTTTACTATCTTTTTTTGCCATATAAATAATCTCCTTTTTAAACCTATCACCTCGGGATAACAAAAGTCAGGTGATAAAAAAAACTTAAGTAGACTCTCTCTGTTTCTTCCCGTATTGCCCTTAAGTTTAACACCAAACCCAAAAAAGATAACAGCACCAAAATCACATCAAAAAACCCAGCATCTCTGCTGGGCTAGGCTCTTAAGTTAGGGGTGTAGTTATTAGCCTACTCAACCTGGTCTGTAGGAGTAATTAGGCCACCTACCAAACGTTCATAATGTGGATCACCGCTAGTAACAGCTACTCCCTGGGTGTCTCTCGTTAATCTTTGGCCAGCAGCCGCTTCAGCTTCTTCTGAAGTAGGGAAGGTATACTGAGCTTCCCTATCAACGATATCTAAAATAACTGCAGCTTTAGGAATTCCACCATCACCAGTTGTCCAAACCCTAAAGGTATCCTCATGCTCGGTACCATCCTCACCCCGATACGGAACATCGACATAAACTGCCCCGTCATCATTGCCCAACCGAGCAGCAAGATTACCGATCCTAACTACAGGAGAGTTATTCCGAGGATCAACTTCTATACCCTCTAGTATAATCGCTCTTTCAGAATCCATTAAGCTAGAGCGTAGTACGCCGCCCCGCACCGTATCATCCTGGATTGCACTCAACTGAGCAGCTTGCTCTGCTAATTGCTGCTCAACTACTTGCATAGCAGCTAAAAATTGTTCCTCCCTATCTAGTGTTTCTGCCATATCCTTTTACCTTATTTTTGTTATTTTTATTTTATTGCTTGATTTTATGTCATATCTTTATACTAGCATAAGTACTATACAGAAGTCAAGCACTATAGCCTACTAATTAACTTCTGTAGCTGTTATACTCAAGCTTAAGATTATAAGATATGCCAAAGAACGTAACAAGTTATACATTTTTTTTAGGGCACCAGCCCCATCTCTCAGTTGCGGAGCTAGAGGCAGTTTTTGGCACAGGGTCTATACTTGAGTTTAATCAAATCTACGCGATTTTAGAGCTTCAAGAAGAGCTCCCTGAAAACCAAATTGATTCGCTTGGAGGCACAAAATCAATTGCAAAGCTGATTAAAAAAGAGCAAAGGAATGGCATTCTCCAAAAACAGCTCTTGAACTTAATTTTAGAGAATTTATCTGAACAAAAAAAAGCTAAAATTAAACTTGGAGTCTCAATTTACAGTGATAAAACTTTTGAACAGCCAAACGCACAGTTTATTCAGGAGTTGCTAGAGGAGGTTCGCCATCATGCCAAGAAACAACTTCCAGACTTAAATTTAAGAACGGTCGAACCAAAATCTGGTTCACTCAGCTCTGCTCAAATTATTCATTCCGGATTACTCAAAAATAGCGGCTTAAGCCTAAGCTTCATAATCCAAGAAAACCAGATCGTTCTTGCTCAAACTATCCAAGCCCCAAACCTCAAAAAATACACTTTGCGAGATTACGGCAAACCAAAACCAAGTGGTAAAAACGGAATGCTTCCGCCCAAGCTTGCTCAAATTTTATTAAACTTAAGTGCAGTAAAAACAGGCCAGACCGTCTTAGATCCTTTCTGTGGGAGCGGGACACTCTTACAAGAAGCTCTCCTCCGAGGTATCAACTGCATCGGAAGCGACTTAAATCCTCAAATGGTTAACGATGCCAGACTAAACTTAGAATGGCTAAAATATCGATTCAGACTTAAAGATTCAAGTTTCGAAATTTTTCCCGCAGATGCAACCTGCGACCATTGGGACCAACATTTTGATGTTATCGTCACCGAAAGCTACCTCGGAAGACCACTCTCCAAAGAGCCCTCCAAGCAAAAGTTAAATCTAATTATTCAAGAGTGCAACGAGATTGCTGAAAATTTTCTACTAAATATACATCCACAGATCAAAAATAAACAGACCCTAATCATCGCCCTTCCTTGCTGGTTTGTTGAAGCTGGGGTTATAAAGCTTCCAGTTGTTGAAAAACTATCAGCTCTAGGTTATAATCTTAAAGAGTCTAAAAAAGTAAAGGCAGATCTTATATACCACAGATCAAATGGTCAAAAAGACCAGATTGTGGGAAGAGACATTTACGCCTTATCTTTAAAAATTTAATTAAATACTAAAGTATGTCCAAAACAGCAGGCGGTGGTTCCGTAAGTCGTCAAACTGACAGCCCAGGTCAACGCCTTGGGGTAAAGCGCTATGCTGGTCAAAAAGTCTCTGAGGGTGAAATTCTAGTTCGTCAAATTGGTGCCACTAAAATTTCTGGATCCGGAACATTTGTCTCCAAAAATTTTACAATCCATGCTGCAAAAGACGGAATCGTAAGATTTAGAAAAAGAAAAGTCAGAAAATTCACCGGCAGAACAGTCAGCAGAATGGAAGTAATCGTCGAGTAAGTAGAATAAAGGTTAATTTAAGTTTATGAAAAAAAATCTCCACCCAGAAGAATATCAACCAGTCGTCTATAAGGACTCTAACTCTGGAGACACTTGGCTTATTCGCTCTACTGCGACCAGTAAAGAAACTATTAAGCATACTGACGGCAACACTTACCCGCTCATCTTAGTTCACGTTAGTGCTAAATCTCACCCTTTCTTCACTGGAGACGAAAAAGTTCTCGACATTGAAGGTCGTGTCGATAAGTTCAAAAAGCGCCAAGAAGCCGCAGCAAAAGTTCAAGCTGCCAAAAAGGCAAAGGCACCTAAAGAAAAGAAGCCTAAAGAGACTACCAAGCTTTAGGCTTACTAATCCAAAAAACTGTCAAATCAGTCATCCTGAGCTTGTTCCAGGTTGATCTTCTTTAAATTAGTCAATTACCATATTGAAACTGGAGAATACCCGACCCCTGAGCAAGGCGCATAAACCTTAAATTTTGGTCAAAACTTCACAACCTTTATGGGTTACCACCACTGAGTGCTCAAATTGTGCCGCCCAGCCTCCATCTACGGTAGTAATATTCCAGCCATCTGGCATAAACTTAATCGCAGATGAACCAGCTGTTCCAATTGGTTCTATCGCAATCGTCATCCCAGCTTTTAACCGAAACCCGCCACCATCAGCTCCAAAGTTTGGGATATCTGGGTCTTGATGCAGCTCATCCCCAACGCCATGCCCACAAAGCTCTCTAACAATTCCCAAGCCATGAGACTTTAAAACCTTTTCAATAGCTTTTGAGACTTCCCTGACTTTGACCCCATGCCTGACAGTCCTTAGAGCTGCCTCGAGTGCCAACTCGACACCATCCAAAAGATTTTGTGCTTCAGCACTAATTTTACCAACCGGAAAAGTGGTCGCTGCATCTGTAATTAGGCCCTTCCACAAAACTCCAAGATCACAGTTCACCGTATCACCGTCATTTATTATCCTATCCCCAGGAATAGTGTGCTGGACCTCTTCATTGACTGCAATACACATAACATCCGGAAAGCCACGGTAACCTTCAAAGGCCGGCTCTCCACCCAGTTCTTTGAGCTTGGCCCTTGCCATGCCTGCGACCTCTCTAGTTGTCATTCCCACTTTTGTATTAAATCTTACAAACTCTAAAACTTCAGCCAACATTTTGCCCCCCTCGCGCATTGCTTGAATTTCTTCTTCAGTTTTTACCCTTGTAGTATTCTTACTCATTTCTAAACCTCACCCCTTTCTGTGGGATCTGTGGGATCTATAGAACCTGTAAGCTCTATAAAATCTTTTAGCTCTTCCAGAACTCTAGAGCTGATAATATCCACCTCAGGCTCTGCGTCGACCTCAATTAAACTTAGTTTTTGGGATTTCATCACCTCTACCACACTCGCTCTTTCTGTATTAAAAACCTCTAGGCGGACTTTTATGGATTCTTCATTTTCACCTTTTCTAGCTCTTTTTATTAATCTTTCTATGGAGACCTGCCTCGAAAGTCTTAAATCAATTACTGCTCCGATTTGAAAATGTAGCTCTCTTTGCATTTCAGCAAGCTTATTGACTTCATTTTGGTTTCTAAAAAAACCATCCAAAACTAGGGAGTCATCTTCACCCAAAGTTTTCACTTTTTGTTTTATGATTGCTAGCACAAAGCTATCTGGAACAAGCTCTCCTCTTTTCATAATTTCCTCTAATTCTTTATTAGAACTAGACCGAAGTTCTTGCCCAATATTCAAGACTTCACAACCTAAAGTCTCTGCCAGCAATAAAGCCTGTGTGCTTTTCCCGCTCCCTGGAGGACCAATAAAACCAAAGATTACCTTACTCATTAAACTTAATTATAGCTTTAAACTAAAGAATCCTGAAGCTCTATACCTCCAGGATTCTTTAGCACCTTAATCTAAATAATAAGCATTTAGCTTTTATTGTAATTAGCCGCTCTTCTTGCCCGATATTGATTGGCAACGATCGCGTTCTTCCTTCTTTGAGCACGATTAGGTGGTTTTTGATGATACCTTTGGGCCTTGGCCTCTTTTATCATCCCAGACTGAATAACACGACGACTAAATCTTCGGATTAAACTTTCAGCACCTTCATTATCTCCTCTTTGGGTTGTAATCATAATAAAACATTATAGACTAAACCATGCCTCATACTCAAGTGCCTTGAGGGGGTTAGTCAGCTTTTAACTCTTTTTCCTTTTTGTCATGCAAGTTTTGGACCTTCTCGACCATTCCCTGCAGCTCGGGAAGAAGTAGAAAATCTGGATTTACAAAATATAGTGTTGTGTTCTTTTCTTTTGCTCTCTGCAAAAAACCGGCCCTGTGCAACCTTTTAAGCTCTCTCTGGACATTCCCCGGGTCTTCTTTAATCAACTTTGCCAACGCTCGCACATGAGCCTTAAGCTGAGGGTACCTTGTAAAGACCACCACGATCTTCCTGCGCACTCTAGAAGTAATAAAAATGTCTAACATATTTTAATCTCTCACAACATTTTTAGCATAAGCCTTAATGTTGTTGTTTCTACATATAACTATAACTAAGCCACCTACAAAAAACAATACCCTGCGATAAAACAGGGTATTGTTTTTTACTTAAGTTTAAAAAATTAGGCGATTTTACCTACTTTTATTTTTGTGTAGCGTTGCCGATGGCCTCTTTTGACATCGACTCTCTTTTTCGCCTTGAACCTAATAGAAACAACCTTCGTTCCTTGATAGTCTGCGTCAACAACCTCAACTTCAGTCTGCTGTTTTAAAAGCGGAGTTCCGAATTCTGACTTATCGCCGTCTACTATTGCTAGGGTCTCAAGCTTAACCTTGTCTCCAACCTTTGAACCTAGAAGTTCAACATCTAAAACCTGGCCTTCTTTAACCATATACTGTTTGCCACCTGTTCGAATCACTGCTTTTTTACTCATATTTCAATATTATACTAAACTTAACCACCCCAGTTCAAGACACCTATAAAATACCCCAATTTCGGCAAGGGACTAGGCTTTTTCTAAACTTAAGCTTAACTCTTCGCCCTCAATCTTCACAGTTTCAGAATAACTCAACGCTTCATCAGACCAAACAGTGGATAGAACCTCTTCAGCGATTACATCTTTAAACTCAGCCACAACATCGTTTAAAATATCTGAATCTGAACTTAAGTTTAACTTAATCCGATCATCCACATTTAATTCAGCCTTCTTTCTAGCGGATTGAATTACTCGCACAACTTCTCTCATCAGGCCTTCTTTTTTAAGCTCTGGAGTAAGCTCTAAATCTAAACTTAATTCACCTCCAAGACAAACTTCTTTAACATTGAGTTCTTCTTTAACAACCTCGACCATTTCTCTGCTCGGGAGATTTTCCAGATAGACTTTTGCCAACGGCTGACGCACCTTAATTCCGGCTCTTGCTCTTTGAGCCAAACCTTCACGAACCGATTCCCTCACTTCTTTCATTTCAGCTTCCAACTTTTCATTCACTAAACTCGGCCGATGAAGCGGAAAATCTTTCAGATGGACGGACTCCTCACCAGTAAGTTTTCTATAGATATCCTCAGAAATAAACGGTGAGAATGGACCCAGAATTTTCGCGAATTCTACCAAAACATAATACAAAGTATGGTAAGCGGCAGACTTATCTCCATCATTTTCAGACTTCCAAAAACGTCTTCTAGATCTACGCACATACCAATTACTTAAATCATCCAGGAACGGAATTATCCCACGAGTTGCCTCATTAAGCTTATACTCTTCCATTCCATCAGTTACTTCTTTAATTAAGCTTTGCAGTCTCGAGACAATCCACTTGTCCAAGATATTCTCAGAACTCGGAGCCTGCAGCTCACCATTTTTATAAGCCTCATCAGAATCCCAACCATCAACACTCGCATACATCGTAAAGAAGTCATAAGTGTTCGAGAACATGTTAAGCTTACGCTCTACATTCTCAACATCTTTATCCGTAAGCCTACCGTCCTCAGAGTTCATTAGAGGTGAATTAAGGAAGTATAGTCGTTCTGCGTCAGCACTAAACTTATCCATTAGCTCCGTTGGTTCAGTGTAATTCTTAAGTTTTTTACTAAGCTTAAGCCCATCCGCAGCAAGCAGCCAGCCCTGACAAATTACATTTTTAAACGGCGCTTTACCAAATAGGCCAACATTCACTGCCATTAGAGAATAGAACCAGCCACGAGTCTGGTCTACAGCTTCAGTAATAAAATCAGCGGGGAATGTTGATTCAAACTTTTCTTTGTTTTCGAAAGGATAGTGATACTGAGCGAATGGTACCGAACCGCTTTCGAACCAGCAGTCCAAAACTTTACCAATGTGCTTCATGGTCACACCTTCTAGCTCAAATTCAACATTCATAACCATTGGCAAGTGATAATCATCTAAGCTTAAGCCGGTAAATTCAGTAAATTCTTCGTAGCTTCCAAAGACCTTAACCACTTCTACTCCATCAGACTTCTGACCCTTCCAAACCGGAATTGGCGTCGCCCAGAATCTATCTCGACTCAAGTTCCAATCAGGAGCAGAAAGTAGAATATTCTTGAACCTTTTTTCCTTCAAATGCCCCGGGACCCAGTTAATAGTATCGTTAGCCGCCAACATATCGTCTTTTTGTGCTTGTATATCCATGAACCAACTTGAGTGTGCCCGGTACATAAGTTTAGTACCACAGCGGTGACAGTGCGGATATTCGTGCTTTATATATTCAACCTTCAAAGCCCTTCCCTCTTCGACCAAAGTCTTTGCAATCTCTTTGTTAACTTCCCAGATATTCTTACCCTGCCATCTTCCAGAAGCATAATTTCCGACTTCATCAACCATATGAACGACTGGTAAATTCCCTGCTTTAGAAAGTTCAAAGTCGTCTTCGCCGTAAGCTGGAGCAATATGTACCACACCAGAACCATCCTCGGCCGTAACAAAATCTCCTTGAACTACCTTCTGGGCATTCGGACCATGATTTTCTAAAAGTGACTCGTATCTTTCACCAACCAAAACTTTAACGTCAAAATCACCAATAAACTTAAACCTAAGTGGTTGGTGCTTTTCATCTGTAAGGACCTTCTCATACAAGTCTTTCGCCAAGATTAAGTTCTTACCCTCGTATTCAACTTCCACATATTTAAGCTTAGTGTTCACAGCCAAGGCCACATTAGCAGGAAGAGTCCAGGGAGTCGTAGTCCACGCAAGTAAATACTTGTTCTCAAACCTAGCTTGATCTGCAAGTTTAAAATACACAAAAACAGAAGGATCAGTCACTTCTTTATAGCTGTTCTCCATTGCAACTTCTGACTTAGAGATTGGAGTTGCATCACGAGTACAATAAACTAAAACCTTTTCACCTTCGTAAAGCCTTCCTCTTTCATATAGCTCTTTAAAAGCCCACCACACAGATTCCATAAACTCCTTATCCATAGTTTGGTATGGCTTAGTCATGTCTACCCATCTTCCGACTCTATCGATAGTATTATTCCAAGCAAGTCCACCCTGAACCATTGCTTCCCTACACTCTTTTACGTATTCTTCCAGGCTTATTCTTGTGCCAATTTCACTCCTATCCTTAATGCCGAGTTTTTCCTCTGTCTTTACCTCGGCGGGAAGACCGTGACAGTCCCAACCCCAAGAACGCTCTACTCTTTTACCTTGCATCGTCCAATATCTAGCAACCGAATCTTTAACTGTAGAGATCTGCATATGCCCAGGGTGTGGCAAGCCAGTAATAAACGGAGGCCCGTCATCAAACCTAAAGTTATTATCTTTAGATCTATTTTCAACAGACTTCTCAAAAGTTCCGTTTTCCTTCCAGTACTTGATGATCTCTTTTTCAAGATCACTATGTTTCTTTTTCTCACTAACTGTAAATTTCATCTTGTCTATCCCTTATGTATTATTAAGTTTAATGGCACTACTAACTATATTTTCAATTCTATTCAAAATATCATCATCAATAGTTCTATTCTCAAAGTTAATCTGTCGCTGATTAATGACAGTGAACCTTGGATACACAAAACCACCCATAGTCCTAGCCACATCTTGCAGATGTAAGGCTGGAAGGATTGCTGTTGAATCAGACCCAACACTCACAAGCACTACAGTTTTGCCAAAAAATGCTGCACCATCCATACAATCTAAGGCATTCTTAATATGAGCAGTATAAGAGCCGTTATAAATAGGACTAACCAGGATAATTATCCCACTAGTTTCAATTTCTCTAGCAAGCTCAATCACGAACTTATCACCGGACAAAGAAGGGTTTTTATGCCACGCATGCTCAGCCAACGGAAGTGGCTTTTCGGCAATCTTCCAGACAGCAGCCTCTTCCAAGAAAAGCTTTTTAACCTCATCAACTACTATATTAGAGCGTGATTCTTCCCTTCTTGAGCTTCCACCTATAACTAATATTTTCATAAAAATAGCCTCTTACTTTCTTTTTGTCAGAATCTCTTAAATTTAAGAGACGGTACCATCTGACTTCCAGAAAATAAGAGGCTTTGTTGCTCAAACTTCTAACACTTAATGACTGCTATTTCGGGCTTACCCGGCAAGTTCTACTTGTTAAATTTAACGAATTAAGTTTAACTTTCTTCTCGCGTACATTCGTGGTTGATAGCCACTCACTTTAAATTTAAAAGCTTAAAGATATACTTTCTAAACTTGATTATAGCATTGTACTGAAAATCTTCAAACTTATCTTGAACCATCCTCACTTTTATACAGAAGCAGGCTTCCACAAAAGTCACCGACCCTTAGAACTGTTGGGTCATCATATCTGATTTTTAGCAGACCACCCACACGGACAAGGCTGTCACCAGGTTCTAAAAGATCTGCAGGAGGGAGGCCATTCTCATCATCTAAAGGTAGTTCTAGAGAATATACAACTCTACCCATTCCGGATGTGTCACCCCAATGACTCTCGGATGGGCCAACTAGAGCTAGCGAACCTTGGCCAAGCTTAGCCATAGCTTGCCTTGACTTATTTTCTTCATCACATAAGACTTGCTTGCCTCCCAAACCTTTTCTACTTAGGCCTACGATTCCTTGTAGAAAATCTTCCGTGAGCACATTTCTTGCAAAATCCGCATGGGCGACAGCCATTGCCCCTTGATCTGGAGCAAGATCAATCTCTCGACATTGATCACCTCTTGTTACTCCCACCAATGTAAAATTTTTCATAATAGTTACCTTATTTTCTCAAATTATTATTTTATTAAACTTAACTACACCCACTCGTACTTCCACAGGCTGTACAAACATAACAACTTCCAGAACGTTGAGTAATATTTCCACAATTAAAGCACAGCGGAGCGGCTTCTGCATGACTTTCAGCCAGAGCCGTCTGGGATTCTTCTACGACCTCTTCATTTTTCGGAGATTCTTTCTGAACCTCATAAGAATCGTCAATACCCTGCATCTCAGAAATATCTTCAAATCTAGATTCATTAGATTCTTTTTCAGAGTCGTCTAAGAAACTAGATTGGTTCGTACTCTTTTCTAAATCTTCCATGCTCACTAATCCAAGTTCTAGCTGATCGTCTAAACTTAAGTAGATTTTAGCAATCTTCCTAAAAATATAATCCATCAAACTTGACGCTGTTCTTATATCTGGGTCGTCAGTTACGCCGGCCGGGGCGAAGCTCATTCCAATGAAGTCAGTTACGTAACTTTTTAATGGAACTCCATTCCGAAGACCTCTAGAAATTGAAATTGCAAAGCTATCCATTATTCCAGCTAGAGTTGAGCCCTGCTTACTAACTTGCAAGAACATTTCTGCCGGAGAGCCATCTTCGAATTCTCCAACAGTTACATAACCCTTGCAGTCCGCAACTTTAAACTCGAAGGTCCTAGCGTTCCTAGTCTTTGGCAAAGCTCTCGAAACCGCCTTAAGTTTAGCTTCACTCTGAACGCTTGCAGCAACAGGCTTGGCGACTTCAGGATTCTTCTTTTCTGCTCCAAACTTAAGATCCTTTTCATTCTTCTTAGTTGTTGAAAGTGGCTGGCCAACCTTGCAGTTATCTCTATAAATTGCGACCGCTTTGAGCCCCTCTTTCCAGCTCATCATATGAATCTCTTCAATGTCTTCCACTGTGGCTTCTTCCGGCATGTTTACAGTCTTAGAGATCGCCCCAGAAAGGAACGGCTGAGATGCGCCCATCATTTTCACATGCCCAGAATAGTGAATTACATTATCACCCATACTACAGGCAAATATTGGATATTCTTCTTTCTTCAAGTGCGGTGCTCCAAGTATCGTTTTTTCCTCATCAATAAACTTAACAATCTCCTCAACTTGAGTTTGACCGTACCCAAGATTCTTCAGTGCCAGCGGGATTGTTTGGTTAACGATGCTCATCGTTCCTCCACCAACCAACTTTTTAGTTTTCATTAAAGCGAGGTCTGGCTCGATCCCAGTTGTGTCACAGTCCATCATGAAGGCAATCGTTCCAGTTGGAGCCAAGACTGTCGCCTGGGAGTTTCGAACTCCGTTTTGTGCCCCAAGCTTAACCGCTCTTTCCCAAGCCTGCTCCGCAACCAAATTAAGTTTAAGTTCAACCTTAAGTTTATCTATTTTAGAAAGCGCTTCTTGGTGCTGCTTTAGGATCCTATTCATCGCCTCCTTATCTTTTTCATAACCATCAAACACGCCCACTACCGCCGCAATTTCAGCAGACTTAGCATAACCCTCACCAGTCATAATTGCAGTCAAAGTAGCTGCGACTGCTCGCCCCTCATCGCTGTCGTAAGGCAAACCCATTCCCATCAAAAGCGCACCTAAGTTGGCGAAACCAAGACCGAGCTCTCGGTATGCTTTTGCATTTTTAGTAATCTTCTCAGTTGGATAAACACTGTACCCCACTAAAATTTCCTGGGCCAAGAATACGACCCGTATTGTCTGCCGATAAGCCTCGGCATCAAAACTTCCATCTTCATTTAAGAATTTAAGCAGGTTAATTGACGCTAAGTTACAGGCAGAATCATCTAAGTGCATGTATTCAGAACAAGGGTTAGAGGCATTAATCCTCCCTGCATTTGGAGATGTATGCCAGTGGTTAATTGTCGTATCAAACTGTAAGCCCGGGTCCGCACATTCCCAGGCAGATTCTGCAATTTGCCTCCATAAGTTTCTGGCAGACAAAGTCTTTTTAATCTCACCATCATTTACACCAAGCAAGTTCCAATCGGAATCATTTTCAACCGCCGTCATAAAGTCATCGCTAACTCTTACGGAGTTGTTGGCATTTTGATACTGAACACTAAACGAATCTTTTCCGTCTAGATCCATGTCAAAGCCAGCTTCTTTTAGAACTCGAGATTTTCTTTCTTCAATTGCTTTGCACCAAATAAAATCTTCAACGTCTGGGTGATCAACATTTAATATAACCATCTTTGCGGCACGACGGGTCTTACCTCCAGACTTGATTGTTCCGGCAACAGAGTCTGCTCCACGCATAAAGCTAACAGGTCCAGAAGATACTCCTCCAGAATTTCCCAGACGCTCTCTTGAGGATCTCAGTTTAGAGATATTAGCTCCTGATCCACTTCCACCTTTGAAGATCATTCCTTCCTGGCGATACCATTCTAGAATTGATTCCATTGTGTCATCAACCGAGAGGATAAAGCACGCGCTAGCCTGCTGCGAACGTTCTGGAGCTCCTATATTAAACCAAACCGGTGAGTTAAATGCTGCCCTTTGAGATACGAGAATAAACTTAAGCTCGTCATTAAAAACCTGCGCTTCGTCTTCACTTTTAAAATAGCCGCTTTCTCTACCATGCCTTGTTATCGTATCAGCAACTCTATTTACTAGCTGCTTTAAGCTGTATTCTCTTGTCGGCGTTCCTGGTGTTCCGCAGAAGTATTTCTGAGAAACAATATTAACAGCATTCATACTCCACTCATCCGGGAACTCAACTCCTGACTGTTCAAAAGCTACTTCGCCTGTAAAATAATTCTCAATTTTTGCATCATAGTTAGACCAATTAAAAAGCCCATAAACATCTCCACTTAAGTCGTGTGTAAAAAATCTCTCAACCAATTCTGACATACCTATAAATCCCCTATTAATTATTAATCTTTTTAAGTTTAAATATTATCTTTTTTGCATTTTTACGAGCTCATCTTGAAACTCTTGAAGACTCTTGAAGTTTTTGTACACGCTAGCAAAACGCACGTAGGCCACTTCATTTTTATCTGCTAGCCTATTCAAGACCATCTCCCCGATATCTGCCGAGCTAATAGCGTTCTGTTCAGAATCTCGTCGTGCCTCCTCTTCCACCTCAGAAACCAGCTCTTCTAGGTAGCTCGGTCTATCAAAAAATTTACCGATAGCTCGCACTAATGACTCACCCAACTTCTTTCTATCAAAAAGCTCCTGGCTGCCATCACGCTTCACAACTAGCAAAGTAGGGCGCTCTATCCTTTCATAGGTCGTAAATCGCTCTTCGCAACATCCGCAAACTCGTCGCCGCCGCACTGTCTCTGAGCCGGGCGACTCTCTAGACTCCAACACCCGGTCACTCTCCACATCTCCACATTTTGGGCACTTCATAAAAATATCTTCAAAAATATTATATAGCACGCTTAATTGCATACCTAAAAGCTCCCTAAACTTCAAAGATACCTAGAATAACTTCTACATTTAGCGCTTATGCCTATAATCCTAAACTATATGTAGCGCCTTTTGCAATAAATAGATGCTGTTAAGTTTACTTCTTTTTAAATCTTCTTTTTAAGAAGGATGGAGTTTCATCTTCGTCGCTCTCATCATCATCATCATCGTCGTCGTCACCATCGTCATCCCAAACGCTGACATCTCTGTCGTCATCATCTTCGGAGGTCATTGAGTTCTCATTGCCATGCTCTTCGTCACTATCTAAGTCAGCACCTATATCACCAACCTCCTCCTTGACCCTCTTCACTGCATCATCATTCCAGGAAGATCCATTTTTTCTTTCATTTTCCAGGTGCTTCAAGCCCTCTCCTTCAATTTCAGCCAATCCAGCATTGTTTGGTCGAGAGTGGAAGTAGGACGGATCAAAGCCAGTCGCAACAACAGTGACAACCACTTCGTCATCTGCGAGGTCATCACGGACAGAAGTACCAAAAATTATATTTGCGTCCTGGGCAACAGCTGAAGTTATGACCTCAGCGGCTTCATTAATTTCGTGCATGCTTAAATCTGCACCACCAGAAATACTAAATAAAACCCCCCTTGCGCCATCAATTGAAACTTCCAACAACGGAGACTCAATCGCTTGCTGAGCTGCATTTACGGCTCTATTTTCTCCAGTTGCCCTGCCTATACCCATTAAAGCAGAACCAGCCTTGCTGACAATTGTTTTTATATCTGCAAAATCTAGATTTATAAGACCAGCCTCTGTAATAAGGTCGGTTATGCCCTGGACTCCCTGTCTCAAAACATCGTCTGCAAACTTAAATGCCTCTACCAGCGGAGTATCTCTTTCTATGGTCTGCAAAAGCTTATCATTTGGAATAGTTATTAATGTGTCTACAAAAGGCTCAAGCTTTAGAACTCCCCAGTCTGCGTTCTTTCGCCTTCTTTCTCCTTCAAAGCTAAACGGCTTTGTGACAACACCAAGAACTAGAATGTCCATCTCTTGAGCTATACTTGCCACTACTCCAGAAGCTCCGGAGCCCGTCCCACCGCCCTGTCCAGCAGCTATAAAGATCATATCCGCACCTTCTAGGGACTTTCGTATATCCTCTTTAGACTCCTCAGCAGCTAAGCGACCAACTGTAGGGTCAGCCCCAGCACCAAGACCACGGGTAGTATCTCTTCCAATATGGATTTTTTCATCTGCTTCAGAGTGGGCTAAAGCTTGGGCATCAGTATTAACGGCAACATAGGAAACTCCCGCTAAGCCAGAACTCTTCATCCTATTAATTGCGGCCCCACCCGCTCCGCCTATCCCAAAGACCTTTATTACAGCTAAGCTTTGCGGATCTTCAATTTTAAATTCTGGCATTATATCCTCCGAACAATTTATTTAATCTATATTTAAAATAAATACCAGTCTGAGTATAAATGGACTCAACTTAAGTATCTATAAATAGTAGTATAGCAGAATATTTACTCAATACTAGTTATTACTTTTTTGATCTGAACAAAAAAGTTCTAAACTGTTCAAAAACATTTGATGGACCGCGCTTAGGTGTCTTTTTTAGGTCACTAAATGACCTATCATCAAACAAAACAAGTCCTATTGCGCTAGACCAGCCCAAATCAAGGACCTCACCAGTTGAGGTCTTGTAACCCTCCAGTTTAGCCAGCTTTGATGGGAGCTTAAGTATGGACCTAGAAATCTTATCTAGCTCATCAATCAAAGCCCCCTCACCAGATAGGATTACCCCTCCTGGTAGTCTCGGACTCTGACCGGACTTCTTAAGCTTCTTTAAAAGTCTTCGAAAAATATCTTCTAATCGAGCTTCTACAATTAAGTTTATGTCCGAGACCTTAAACTCAAGAGATTCGTCCTCCCACTCAAACTTAATCGTCTTTTCCAAACTAGACATTAGCTCACTATAGGCTTTTTTTATTTTTTCAGCCAAACCTATCTCAATTTTTAAGCCTATTGCCAGATCGTTAGTGACGCTACTGGAGCCCACGGCAACCTCAACTATTTTCCTCAATTTGCACTCCTCAAAAACTGCTAAGCTTGTCGTCTGACCACCAAGGTCAATATATAGAACGCCTATTTCTCGCTCTTCTCTACTTAGTATTGCCTCGGCCCCCATCCTGACTGAAGGCTGCAACCCGCCAATGGCAACGTTTGCAATATCCGCCACCTTCTCGATGGCCCTCAAGCTACTTTCTGGCGCAGATATAGCCACTACATTGGCTTCAACCCTGGAGCCCACCATTCCTGTAGGGTCTTGAATTTCATCTTGGCCGTCTACACTGTAAGAAACAGGCAAGACCTCCAATAAGCGACTGTTGTTAGGTAGTTGAACTAACGAGGCGGCACTGAGGGCTTTTTCGACATCGTCTTCAGAAATAGGACCCTCATGATTTATAGCCGCCACTCCACTAGACTTATAGGTCTCTATGCCGAGACCATTCACAGAAAATGTTGCACTTTCTATACTGACTCCAGCAACTTTTTCTGCCTCTGCTAGAGCTTCATCCACAGACTGAGCAACGGAAGCAGGGTCTATGACCACCCCCCTCCTCACTCCGAAACTTTTTGCTTTTCCAACCCCAAGGATATGAGGCAACTCTCCAGGTTTTTCTGGGGGACGGGCAATGATACAACGCACATTCTCTGAGCCAACATCAATTCCACAGTAGCTTTTATATTCTTCCGACATATTAAACTTAGATCCTTAATATCAATATACATAACCATTATTGAACAAACGCCTGCTCAACTGCAAGCAACCTTCACAACTAGGTACGCCATTCTGTTAAAATAACAGTTAAAGATTATGATTCTACACTCAATAGCAATACCTGGTAAAAACTCCTTCACCTCAACCAGCACGTTTCTCTACTCTTCATGGCTAGAACTTAAACCAGGCGACCTTGTGGCCTGCCCCTTCGGCAACAGAAAGGTCTACGGAATCGTCTTAGCTACAGAATCCAAACAGCCTAAATTTAAGATAAAACCTATTACAGAGCTTATCGAAAAGTCATTTCTATCTGAGTTACAGATCAAGCTATTTCAATGGGTTAGAGAGTACTACAGAGCAGACCCTGGGCCAACTATAAATTTATTTTGTACAAATAACTTGATCAAGAGAATTATAGAATCCTCGGACCAAAAATGGATCAGTAATCAAATTAAAATTATACAGGGTAATAAAAATATATCAGACGAGAAACCTCTCAACATTCTCAATGTCGAGCAAGAAAGTGCACTAGACGTAATTACCACAGCTTCACAAAGATCATTTGTTTTGCATGGAGCCACTGGCTCTGGAAAAACTGAAGTCTACCTTCACGCTGCAAAAAAAGTACTCCAAGCTAAAAGATCAGTTCTGGTTTTAGTTCCAGAAATTGGCTTAACAACTCAGAATGTCCTCCGTTTTGAAAGCCTAGGCTTTCCATTAATATTACTCCACTCTAAACAAACACCCGTCCAAAGAACTAAGAATTGGCAACTTATTCAAAACTTAAGTAGAAAGAATATAAACTTCATAGTCCTTGGACCACGCTCCGCAATGTTTTCTCCAATTCTAAATTTAGGATTAATAGTTATGGATGAGTTTCATGACTCGTCATATAAACAGGACTCGTCTCCAAAGTATAATTCTTCACTTATTGCCGCCAAATTGGTGGAGCTCCATAATGCAAAGCTGATACTAGGTAGCGCAACTCCAAACATTGCCGAATTAAATATTCTCATCAAAAAGAAAGTCCCCGTCTTAAACCTAAGCAAGCGTAGCGTTCAGCAAAAAGAAGTTAAACTTATTGATTCAAGAATAAAAGAAAACTTCTCTAGTAGTAAAATACTATCAACTAAACTCACCAAGGCTATTCAGGACTCTCTTTCAAGCTTGAACCAGGTTTTAATTTTTCATAACCGACGCGGAACCTCTAGAATGCAGCTCTGTTCAAACTGCGAATGGATTAATAGCTGTCCACACTGCCTAATTCCAGCTGTCTTTCATTCAGATAGCTATTCCTTGCTCTGTCACACCTGTGGATTTAAATCTAAGCCTAAACTTATCTGCCCCGAATGTAGTTCACCAACATTAAGCCTAAGGGGCTTTGGCACCAAAAAGATTGTTTCTGAACTCGAAAAAGAGTTCCCAGAAGCTCGTATCGCCAGGTTCGATGCCGACAACACCAAAAAGGATTCGACACTACAAGAAAATTTTGAAAGGCTCCAAAAAGGAGAGGTGGATATTATAGTCGGCACTCAAATGCTCGCAAAAGGACTCGACCTTCCAAAGCTAAATTTAGTCGCCCTTGTTCAAGCCGACTCTGGCCTAGCTATGCCTGATTTTAGGTCATCAGAGCGAACCTTCCAGCTTATTACTCAGGTTATTGGCCGAGTTGGCCGAGGTCACACCAAAGGCAAAGTTATCATTCAAAGCTTCACACCAAACCACATCGCAGTAAAACTTGCCTCTAGGGAGGATTACTCAGCTTTTTATGATTCCGAATTAGAAGAAAGAAGGGCCAACTTTACCCCTCCATTTAGCTATCAATTAAAAATGGTTGGCAGGTACGCTTCGGTAGAAAGTGCGTTAAAAGCCTCCTCTGCTCTAGTTAAGCAAGTAAAGACCAAGCTTAAAGTACCGCTACCTCAAATAATAGGACCAAGCCCCTCCTTCAGGGAAAAAGCCGCTGGAAAATATCAATACCAAATCATAATAAAATCAACCAACCGGGAAAGGTTGTTAAAAATAGTGGACGACCACCTCCCCGCCAACTGGACCTTCGATATCGACCCGCTAGATATTCTCTAACTTCTTAGATTTTAACCTAGGCCCAACCTTAAATTGTATTGATACAAATAGCGTAGTAGCAAGTATCAAATAGTAAACAGCAAATGCAGACGATTCTAGGTTGAAAGATTCTATTGTTAGTATAGTAATGCCCGCTCCTACAATATTAAACAAAAAGGGTGGACCACTCTCAGTTTTAGGGTTTGTATAAGATTTAATTACTGTAGGTATCGCAGCTAAAAAATCAGAGGCAATACCAAATATGATAGCCAAGCTCCCCTCTTTCATGATCAGCCAGAGTAAAAGCCCGAAAATAGATAAAACCCCGCACCCATAATCAATAGCACCCAGTTTCCAAAATGACTTCTTATTTTTGAAAGACGCTAAGAGTATCAAAGCAGGAGGAAATCCCGCAGTAAATGTTAACAAAGCCTGAGTCCCGACTCTTGCATCTGCCTGCGCTGCCAAAATTACAAAAGGAGCAATCGCCCAAATTAACCAAGTTGCTCGGTTCGGAGAATTCTTACCCCTCCAAGTACCCCAAAGATATGCAAGCCCCCCCCCATCAAGTTTATTCCAGCACCTAAAATCGCCCAGCTCTCCGATATCATACAAAACTTTCTCTCTGTTATAATTAGACTTAATCTAAGATTATGACACAGACTAAAGCTAAAACTGTAATTCTTGACCCCCACCCTTCTTTACACAAAGATTCTATGCCCGCCGACCCAAAATCTAAAGAAATCAAAGATCTAATTGCAACAATGCGTAAAACCCTAAAAGAGTGGGAGGAAGGTGAAAAGCGCTATGTCAGCGTTGGCCTAGCTGCCGTTCAAATCAACGAACTTTATCGTGTAGTCTTAGTACGTTCGGATTTTGACGACTACCAAAAGGCAGATTTCTACCCGCTCATAAACCCCGAGATTATCAAGTACGAAGGCGCTCCTATGCTAGAAGATGAGAGCTGCATGAGTGTCCATGGAATCCATGCTAAAGTTCCGCGCTATCCAAAAATAAGAGTCCGCGCTCAAGATAAAGATGGCAACGAGATTAAATTTACTGCCAGAGGCTATGAAGCCAAAGTTATTCAACACGAAGTTGATCACACTAACGGCCTGCTATTCTTAGATAGAGCCCTAACCGAATCTCAAGGTGGCTACTTTAAAGAATATGACCCAAAGACAGATTCCGTCATAGACTTAACACAAGCTGAAGTAGAAAAAAGAGGGATTTTTAATCGCTAAAGATGCAGAAGTAATGCAAAAATCAGTTATATTTTTTGGAAATGAACGCCTTGCAAGCGGCTGCACAACTAGCCTGCCAGTACTGACTTTACTCAAAGAAACTGGCATTAATATAGACTTAATCATCGTCAACCAGAAAGGCTCCAGGAGCAGAAACAGCAAAGAGCTAGAAATTGAAAAATTTGCCATAGAGAATAACATTGAACTCTTTGTCCCAAAATCTATTCAAGATCTAAAAGAAAAAATAAGCCAGCACCAAACAGAGCTCGCCATCCTAGCAGCTTACGGAAAGATTATCCCCCAAGAAATTATCGATCTTTTTCCAAAGGGAATTCTAAATTTGCACCCCTCTCTCCTTCCAAAATATCGTGGACCAACCCCAATAGAATCCGCCATCTTAAACGGCGATGAAGAGACCGGAGTATCTATTATGGCCCTCTCCGCAGGTATGGATTCCGGACCAATCTTTAAGCAGGTTAAACTTAAATTAAACGGCCAAGAGTCGAAACAAGAACTCGCCGACCAACTAGGTTCTATGGGCGCAATAGAAATTACAGATCTACTGTGTTCAGCTGCACTTCCTTCTCCAAATCAGCAAACTGGAGACATGATCTTCTGCAAGCTCATCGAAAAGTCAGATTCAAACTTAAATTTAACTAAACCAGCATCTGTGCTAACTAAAGAAATCCGCGCCTATCTTAATTGGCCGAGCTCTAAATTAAGCTTAGAGCTAAAAGATCAATCCAATTTGATTTTGACCATTACAAAAGCCACTTTTTCAAGCCAGAAGAATCATCAGTATGGACCACTTTCAATCAAAACATCAGATGGCTACCTAAATATAGATAAATTAAAATTACCAGGCAGGAAAGAGATAACTCAGCAAGAGTTTCTTAATGGTTACAGAACCAAGCTTCAAGCCTAGAACCTAGGAGGTCTTATGTTAAATTTAATTCAAGATTTAAAATCTACTGAATATTCATAGTTGGAGGCTGTCCTGACTGAGCAACAGGATTTTGGTACTGTTGCTGAACAACCGGCTGCTGAATCTGCGGATTTTGTTGCATGTTCGGCACGTTATTTTGAGTATTAGTCCCCTGGGGGCCCATCACTGCTTCTACAATCTGCGGAACATTGTTCCTGACTTCTGTCATCAGCTTTGTCATCTCTGCAGAGACAACACCTCTATAACCTGGGAAATTTTTCTGCAACCAGTTCATTGCTGCAAAGTTCTGAATTTGAGTTGGGTTTTGCAACATTCCCTGTAATTCAGGGTTGGTCCTCCAAGTCGGAACATTAGAGTCTAACCATTTCTGGGCATTCGCATTAGCATCTTCTGGAGAGTTAACAACCTGACCATTGTCATCGTTTAGGGGCATAAAGCCTTCAAACTCTGCAAGTTGATACTCTTGAAGATTCTTATAGATTTCCATTCCGACATTAGACTCTAACGTCTTCCTCATTTGCTGAAGCATCTCAGAACGCTCTATGTCAGGGAGAACTCCTAAGCCAATGGATTGCAGAAAAGCATCGTCAAGCTGAGGAATAGTGACTCCACCGGCCTGCTGTTGGACTTGCCCAGCCCCGCTGACTTGCTGTTGCACCGGTTGAGGCTGTGAGACTCCAGCAACAGGAGATAGTGGCTGTTGTGCCACAGGCTGAGGCTGAATCGGAGGCTGATATGCAGGGTTGACCGAAGGCTGTGGCTGAGGATTATTATCTTGCGGTAGACCACCTGTAACTGGATTCATAATTAATTCGTTATATTTTTTAAGTTTAAAATCTCTAAATACGCTCTAATATCAAAAGCCCATATGCTTATAATATACAGGCATCAGGCTCAAAATACAAAACCGTCTACTATAAGGTTTTTTCTATAATTTCTCTTTTATAGACCTCCAGCCGGTCTTCCTCTAGAAGCTTAAATTTACCTTCTGGCTTTAACTTTAAACCACACATTGTACCCGCGTTAACCTCCCTGACCTCTTGGCTTCGTTCTTGAACTGAAGATATTTCAGCATCACCAATCTGTTTATCACCACGCATAACTTGAGCCCTAGAACCTTTAGAGATTGAGCCTTTCGTTACTTCTCCACCACAAACGAGCTCATTCTCAGTTGTTCTGAAGACACCCTTGACTATCAAACGCCCCGTTACAGTATCTTTTACCTCTGGCACGAGGAGTTTACTTAAATCAGTCTTAACCTCATCTATTAACTCATAGATAATCTTATAGGTTCGGACTTTTACACCACCGTTCTTTGCCAATCTTTCCATGGACCTAGATACTCCAACGTTAAAGCAAAAAATAGTTGCTTTAGTCGAGGAGGCCAAAGCAATATCACTCTCAGTAACATCTCCAACCCCTGAACCAATCACTTTAGCTTCAACTTCACCAGTAGCAATGAGCTGTATACTGTCTACAACAGAGCGCAGCGAACCAGCCACGTCAGCCTTAACCATTATCGGCATTACCGAAAGTTCATTACGTCTACTCATAACCCTTAGAAGCTCCTCGCTATTCATATGCGCAGAACCACTCTGAGAGCTAGCAGACTCTGCAGCCTTCCTTGCATCCCTATCGCTGCTCGCAAAATTAAGCTCATCGCCAAACCCAGGCAGCGACTTCAAGCCACTTATCTGTACTGGTGTAGAGGGCCCAGCAGAATCTATATCTTCTCCACTCCAACTCTTGAGAATTCTAACTTTTCCATAGCTAGAGCCAACCACAATATTATCCCCTTTTTTGATTTCACCCCTAGTTATCAAAACTTTCACTAATGAGCCCACCCCTTTTCTTGTGTGAGATTCAATTACAATACCTCTTGCCTGAGAGTCATAGTCTGCCTTTAACTCCTCAACTTCGGCAACTAGGTTTATAATTTCTAATAACTTATCCATACCCTCACCAGTCTTAGAAGATACCTCAGCAATAACCGTATCCCCGCCCCACTCTTCTGGAGTTTGCCCCGCGTTCACTAAGTCCTGCTTCACCTTAGACAAATCAGCATCTGGTTTGTCTATCTTAGTAATAGCAACTATGATTTTTACACTCTGCTCACTTGCAAATCTAAGCGCTTCTAATGTCTGAGGTTTTACGCCGTCATCTGCAGCGACTACAATTACAGCCATATCCGTAAGTGCTGCCCCATGCTGACGCAGTGCACTAAATGCCTCATGGCCTGGAGTATCCAAAAAAGTAACACTCTTACCTTCATAAGTAGATTGGTAGGCAGCTATATGTTGAGTTATGCCACCAGCCTCACCACTAGCAACGCTAAGCTTTAGAATCTTATCGAGCAGGCTCGTCTTACCGTGATCGACGTGCCCCATTATTGCCACAACTGGAGATCTATCTCTCCACCCCTTGCCAGCCCTTTGACCAATTGGCCTATCCTTAAGCCTTTCAGTGGCTACAGAATCAGAGACGGAGACGATTTCAACACTTAGTTTAAGTTCGTCAATTATAATCTGCGCCGTGTCTGCATCAATCTTTTGATTAATGGTCGCCACAATCCCATTCTTAAAAAGTTCACCAATTAAACTAACCGGAGGAAGTTCTAATAGCTCGGCCAACTCTCCAACAGTGACGCTGCTAGTGATCTCAACTTTTCTTCTCTCATTGGTCTCTTCACTCACGGCTTGTCTTACCTACATTGTCGCAGGTTCCTTTTTTAATCTAATTTTACGTTGTCTCTTTACTATCTCTCTTTTTAAGCCGTTCTTCTCTAGCCTTCACTGCGCCAGGCAGACCCAGGAACATCCTTCTGGTTTCTTTGTTGACATCAATTACTTCAAACTCTTGCTCTAGATCAAGCTTGAAAACCTGCTCTGGCTCGCCACCTTCTCCGTCACCTACCTCAGAGATATGCACCAGTGCTTCAACTGAAGGCGTCACCTGAACAAATGCCCCAAAGGGCGTAATCCTTGTCACCTTAGCTTTAACTTTGTCTCCAGCCTTAAAGCCAGAAACTTCCTCCTCCCAAGGGTCCGGGCTCATCTGCTTTAGGCTTAAGCCTAGACGATTGTTATCAAGAGAGATTACCTTCAGCTCGAGCTCGTCGCCAACAGATACTACATCTTCAGGTGAACCAACCCGCTTCCAAGAAAGTTCAGAGATATGAATCATACCCTCTGCCCCTTCTGTTGAAACAAATGCACCATACTCGACTATACCCGTGACCTTAGCGGCGACAGTTTGACCAATCTCAAAGTCGCTAAGCTCAACTTCGTCAGTTTTGCCACGACCATCTTTTTCAGAAAATATAAGCTTATTATCTGAACGATCTAATGCTATAACCTTAACCTCCATTGGCTTCCCGATTAGAGACTTGATGCTATCTGCAATTGCAGACTTATCTTGGTTACCAGAAAGCTTAGGATAGTTCTTGCTTGAAAGCTGGCTAACAGGTAAGAACCCTTTTGCACCTTCCAATTCAATCAATAACCCACCCTTGTTACAGTCGACTGGAATAACTTCAATTTTTGTTCCATCTTTGAACGCATCCTCTACCGTCTTCCAGCCCCTATCTCTATGCGCCTTCCTGACACTCATTAGAACTTGGCCACTTTCCGCATCCGCATCGACCACCATTGCCTCAACTTCTTGACCTACTTCAAATGATTTTCCGAGCCCTAGTTCCCTCTTAGGCACTAGGCCTAGTCCATAAGGACCAAGGTCTAAGCTCAACTTCTTGCCTTTTATCTCGATTACTTTTGCAGATATAATCTGCTCATTCTCTAACGGCTCCACGGTCTTTGAGCCCGAAAGCAGCTCATCCATAGTTTTTGGCATAATTTTATTACTCCTATTATTCTTGCAAAATTCTTCATAACCCCAACCTGTTGGTCAGTTAACAACGCTCTACCTTAAGGGTATCCTCTTAAAAGTACCCCTAGGCTTCTTACGAACTTGTTAAGATTAACTTAAGTTATGAAATTCGCCTTACTAAGCTCTTATTTTATCACATTCAACTACTCCTCAAATAGGTATTTTTAAATACCGACCAGGATGGCCATATCAGTGTTATAATTTATTGAAAGATCACATACTAAAATACTAATAACTCGAAAAAGTGAATCAAGCCCAGCAAGAGAAGTTTAAGAAAGTTAAACAAACCCGAGCTCAGTTGCAGATTGAGCTTTCCTCTCCAGAGGCTTTTAATGATCCCCATATTGCTGAAAAAAGTCGACGATTGGGGGAGCTAGAGGTTGTCTCGCTTGCATTTCAGGCAGTTTGCAACCTAGAGGACCAGCTCTCCCAGGCAGAAGAGATGATCAACTCAAAAGACCCCGAACTCTCTTCTCTTGCTAGGGATGAGAAAGATGAAGTAGAAAGTAACCTAAAAAAAGCTAACTCTGACCTTCGTAGGCTACTCGCTCCAAAAGACCCAAATGATTCAAAAAATGCAATTATAGAAGTTCGAGCAGGCGCGGGGGGTGACGAGGCCAGCCTTTTTGCAAGTGAACTAGCTAGAATGTATCTACGCTGGTGCGAAAATAATAAAGTTAAATCTGAAATAATTTCCTCAAACTCCTCAGATAGCGGAGGCCTCAAAGAAATATCGATTGAAGCCAAAGGTCTAGATGCGTACGGTAAACTTAAGTTTGAAGCTGGAGTCCACAGAGTTCAACGTATTCCAGTTACGGAATCGGCTGGTCGCATCCACACCTCAACCGCTACTGTTGCTATAATGCCGGAGGCTAAAGAGACTGACATTGAAGTAAGCCCTGCAGACCTTAGAATAGACACTTTTAGAAGTAGTGGCAATGGCGGTCAGAGTGTCAATACCACAGACTCCGCCATCAGAATAACCTATCTTCCAACTGGCCTAATTGTAACTTGTCAAGATGAAAAGTCACAGCTCAAAAATAAGGATAAGGCAATGAAAGTACTTAGGTCTAGATTGCTTCAAATCGAATTAGATAAACAGCAAAAAGAACTTAGCTCAAAAAGAAAATCTCTCATTGGTTCTGGAGATCGAAGTGAAAAAATAAGAACCTATAATTTTCCACAAGATAGAATAACTGACCATCGAATTAGCTTTAATAGGGGAAATATTAGTGGTTTCATGGATGGAGATGTCGACGACCTGTTCGCAAAACTTAAAGAAGCCGAAATAGAAATCTTAGAAAATGAGTAGACTCTTGCAGCCAATAACTTTAGAAGACTGGATAAAAAAAGCCAGAAAGTCTACTCTGTCTAAAAACCCTACTGCGCCCGAAGAAATTATTTTCAAAGTCTTAGGCCTCAAACCCGAAGAGCTCCTTCAAGTTGCACCCAAAATAAAACTTTCTTCAAAAAAACAACTTAAACTCAATAACCATCTTGGAATGCTCCTGGTCGGTCGGCCTCTTGCGGCAGTCGTGCGTTCAACCGAATTTTATAACACCAAGCTCAAGGTGAACTCAAAGGTTTTAGCTCCAAGGGCGGAGTCCGAGGTGTTAGCAGAGTTTAGCATTTCTAATATTCCAAAAAATTCCAAAGTAATTGAAGTTGGAATTGGCTCTGGAGCAATAGCTCTGTCAATAGCAAAAGCTCGCCCAGACCTAAGTCTAACCGTTAGTGATGTGAGCTCTACAGCATTACGGCTAGCTAAGCAAAACCGCAACCTTAACAAAGTTCCCAGAAAACAAATCAGTTTTGTAAAAGGTAGCCTTCTAAGGCCCTTCAGCAGCAAAGATCTTGAATGCTCCTACATCGTCGCTAATCTACCTTATCTGAACCCAAGATGGGAAGGACTAAAGAAGAAAAACCTCTCGTTTGAACCGTACTCTGCTCTTTACTCCGAAAATGATGGCCTGCAAACCATCATCAACCTACTACAACAAGTTAGGATTAAACAAGTTCTCAATGCTAAAAACTGGGTTCTCCTTGAACACGATCCAAGGCAAACAAAGCAGCTCAATCAGAAGTCCCAAGAACTAGGCTTTAAGACCACCTTCATAAGCCCTTATTGTACTCAAATCAAACTTAAATAAACCTTAAAAGTCTTACAGAAATGACCTATGCGGAACTATTACATAAACTTGAGGCCGACTGTCCACAACTTAAGTTTAAGCAGGAAAATAACTTCTGGTGGAATAGCGCTAAAACTACAATTTATTATGGAGAGTGCCCGGCAAAGATTACTCTAAAAAATGAGCTCAAGTTTAAAAATAAACTGCTACACGAGGTTGCGCACGCAAGACTTAACCATCAAGATTACCGATCTGATGCCGAACTCCTCAAAATAGAGGCTGAAGCTTGGTACCTATCTAAAGAGCTTTGCGCTAAATACCAAGTTAAATTCTCAGAGCATGAACAAAATGATTCTCTACAAACATACATAAACTGGGCAAGCTCAAGAGTTATCTGCCCCAAGTGCAGTAAAACTGGCCTCCAGAATAGATCGACCAGCTTTTACTGTTTAAACTGTTCCACCGCTTGGAATGTCAGTAGATCCAGGTTCAAAAGAACCTATCGTAAGACCTAAGCGTGAACTAAAAACCTGGAGCGTTCTTGTTTGACTCTAAATAAGTATGGTACCTGTGAACAGCATCGGGCACTCCCTGATTTGCTATAGTTTCAGCAGTATTAACAAGTTTTGAAATAGGGCAAGCTCCTGAATCCTTATTTTTACAAGATTCTCCGTCAGCTCCCTGGGTAGCCTCTTCGGTAGCTTTTCTGGGACCTGAGCAGCTCATTTCGTTAATCGCCAAAATTCGGAATCTCAGACCTGACTCCACTCCTGCCACCACAAAACCAACATGATTTTCCTACTCTATCCCAACATCCAGCATTTCTCGAGCACTTGCAACCCCTCCCATCATTCCCAAAACACCAGGGCAACGCTGACACTTTTCAGGCAGTTGGCCATAAAGACCAACAAGCACCTCATCCTCTACTCCAAAAGGAACCCTGATTTCCTCAGCCTCCGCTATACCTATTACTTAAACTTAATTTTTCCTAGCTTTTTACAGCAATTTCTTTAGCCTTGGCTTTAACTCCACGTCTAGATCTTGCGCCACCTTTTTTACCCGCTTCACTAGCTCTTTTTGGGTTTGCTGCAAAACCTTTTTTAGTACCAGTTACTTTGCCACCAGCACCACCTATTCGTGCAAAAAAGTCTTGTCCATGACGTTCTTCAATTGTTTTCTTAGCCTTTGCTGCTCCTTCTTTTGTTCCTGCCATAATAAAATCTCCGTACTTTAATTTAGTTAAACTTAATCTCTCAGTTCTCTAGAGTAAAAACCAAAAAAGGGCAGCCCTAGAAATAAATTTCCAAGAACTACCCTCAAAGAGTTTTTAAACTCTAGATATCAAAAGCGCTTACTAAGTATTTTATCTGCAAAAACTAGATTAATCAAAAGATTAAGCTTGTGAATCATTAGATTAAATTCTTACTTCTAACTAAATAGATGTAAACTTTTTGAATCTACATACTATCTTATCAAACATAAGCACCAATGTCAACCTTTTTATGCAGTCTTCTGCCAGAAACAAATTTTATAACCGTCAGGATCCTTAATAACGAATTCCCTATTACCCCAACCCCAATCTCTGGGAACGCTAGAAGTCTCTAGTGCAGCTCCTGTAAGTTTATTGTAGAGTTCATCAACGTCACCCACTTTTACATAAAGATACGAGCCTTTACCCTTTCCACTAGTCATTGCATCCTCAGCAAACTCAGTCTCATCCCTAATGCTAACTAAAGTAAGCTCAAAATCATCTAAGGTTAGAATTGTGTGTCTTTCGTTAGACTCTACAATTTTAAATCCAATCTTTTTATAGAATTTTTCAGATACTTGATTATCTAGGACCCAATACACCAAACCTGTAACTTTCATAGGAATTATTATCAATAATTTAAACTATTATTTTCAAAGTATTTTTTTCAACAAAAGAAAAAAGAAGCCCCTTAGGACTTCTTTCTTATAATTCGGCACCGTGCTACTTTCCCCCGAAGGAGTATCATCGCCGCTGCTGGGCTTAGCTTCTGAGTTCGGAATGGTATCAGGCGTTTCCCCAGCGCCATGGGCACCGATCACAGACCTTCAAAATAATAAGGGCTGTGATCAACTGACCATGGTCTTTCAAACTGTTAAGTTTAACTTTGGTTAAAAAATTCTTATTGAACAAGACCAACAATATTATTTTAACAAATAATATCACTGTACTGCCTGTTTAGATTATAGAAGTAAACTTTAATCTCCAGCAGATCAAATCACACTAAATAAATTTAATATGACCTGGTCAGCATGGTTCATAAAAGCTCAATGGATCTATTAGTATATGTAGGCTCAACATGTTGCCATGCTTTCACCGCATACCTATCAACCTGATGGTCTTTCAGGGATCTCCTAGGGAACTGTAATCTTGAGTGCGGCTTCGTGCTTAATATGCTTTCAGCACTTATCCGGTCCGAACTTAGCTACTCAGCAATGCTGTTGGTACAACAACTGACACACCAGAGGTTCGTCCACCCCGGTCCTCTCGTACTAGGGGCAGCTACTCTCACAATTCCTACTCGTCCACACCGGATATAAACCGAACTGTCTTACGACGTTCTTAACCCAGCTCGCGTACCACTTTAATCGGCGAACAGCCGAACCCTTGGAAGAGGCTCCTCCTCCAGGATGTGATGAGCCGACATCGAGGTGCCAAACAGCGCCGTCAATGTGAACTATTGGGCGCTATAAGCCTGTTATCCCCGGGGTAACTTTTATCCGTAAGCTCTGCCGCTACCACGCGCTAATGTAATAAATTACAAAACAGAGGACAACTAACTCCGACTTTCGTCCCTGTTTGACTTGTAAGTCTCACAGTCAAGCTGGCTTATGCGTTTACACTATCACTACGATTTCCATCCGTAGTTAGCCAACCTTTGAACGCCTCCGCTACTCTTTGGGAGGCAACCGCCCCAGTTAAACTACCCAGCATACACGGTCCCCTTACCGGATAACGGTAAGGGTAAGAACAAGATCACAACAAGGGTGGTATTTCACTGATGCCTCCACAAATGCTGGCGCATCTGCTTCGAAGGCTCCCACCTATTCTACACATGTTGTAACCCGATTCAATGTAAACTTGTAGTAAAGCTCCACGGGGTCTTTTCGTCCTGGTGCGGACAGACGGCATCTTTACCGCCAATGCACTTTCACCGAGATCTTGGTTGAGACAGTGTCCAGATCGTTACGCCATTCGTGCGGGTCGGAACTTACCCGACAAGGAATTTCGCTACCTTAGGACCCTAATAGTTAAGGCCGCCGTTCACCGGGGCTTCAGTTCAAAGCGTTAACTTATCCCCTTAACCTTCCGGCACTGGGCAGGCGTCAGCCCCTATACATCCACTTTCGTGTTAGCAGAGACCTGTGTTTTAAATAAACAGTCGCCTGGACTCTTTTGTTGCAACCTAGTTTTTACGCTAGGCAGACCTTATCCCGAAGTTACGGTCGCTATATTGCCGAGTTCCTTAACCAAGATTCTCTCGTACGCCTTGGTCTACTCGACCTGAGTACCTTTAATGGTTTACGGTACGGGCGGCATAAAACATAATCTAATAAACTTTTCTGGGCAGAATGGACTTGTTGACTCGTCGCGGGCTCGAAAGCCTACAACTCGTACTCCTAGCTCGATCGAAATCTAACTAGTTAAACGGATATAACCATGAATCCGCTCAAACTACCACTCCGCAATTTATCAAAAATTTTATACCGGTACGGGAATATTAACCCGTTGTCCATCGCCTACGCTAAACTGCCTCGGCTTAGGCCCGACTAACCCTGGGATGATTACCATTGCCCAGGAAACCTTACTCTTTCGGCGGAAAGGATTCTCACCTTTCTTGAAGTTACTTATTCCAACATTCTCACTTGATAGCTCTCCAGCAAACCTCACAGTTCACCTTCAGCGCACTATCAACGCTCCTCTACCACTGCAGTAAAAACTGCAATCCATGTCTTCGGTACAATACTTTAGCCCCGTTACATCTTCCGCCCAAGGCTTCTCGACGAGTGAGCTGTTACGCACTCTTTAAATGAATGGCTGCTTCTAAGCCAACATCCTCGCTGTTTAAGAAGCCTCAGTTCGTTTCCCACTTAGTATTGATTTAGGGACCTTAGACGATGGTCTGGGCTGTTTCCCTTTCGAGCACGGAGCTTAGCCCCCGTGTTCTAACTGCCGCGATTCCACAATTGGTATTCGTAGTTTGGTAAGAGTGAGTACCGTTGCCAGCCTCAGTTCTTTTCAGAGCTCTACCCCCAATTGCTACCGCGCGACGCTAGCCCTAAAGCTATTTCGAGGAGAACCAGCTATCTCCCGGTTCGAATGGCATTTCACCGCTAACCACAACTCATCCAAGCAGTCACTACATTGGTTCGGCCCTCCGCATCGTTTTACCGATACTTCAGCCTGGTCATGGTTAGGTCACCGGGTTTCGGGTCTATTCCATAGTACATGCGCCCTATTCAGACTCGCTTTCGCTGTGCCTCCGGTATACACCTTAAGCTGCACTATAGAATAACTCGTTGGATCGTTCTACAAAAAGCACGCCGTCACGGAACAAGTCCGCTCCGACTCCTTGTAGGCACACAGTTTCAGGTTCTATTTCACTCCCCTCCCGGGGTTCTTTTCACCTTTCCCTCACGGTACTCGTTCACTATCGATCATGTAGTATATTTAGCCTTAGGAGGTGGTCCTCCTAGATTCAGTCAGGGTTTCACGTGTCCCGACCTACTTAAGAAAATACAGATGATTTCTAAACTTAATTTTCAAATACGAGGCTTTCACTCTCTTCGGCCAAGCTTTCCAGCTTGTTCTTTTAACTAAGTCTATTTATCACAGTTCAATTGGCAGTAAACTTCACAAACAAGAACTCTCTGAACCTTACAGAACAAAGAACTCTTGCTTGATCTTGTATAATCTTGCAACCCCTTATAGATATTCGTCTACCAACTTATTTTGATCATCAAAATTGATGAACAAAAAATCTAAAAGGTTTGGGCTATTCCATTTTCGCTCGCCACTACTCACGGAATCGTTGATTACTTTCTCTTCCTCGCGCTAATAAGATGTTTCAGTTCACGCGGTTCCCTCTATCTACCCTATATATTCAGGCAGAAGTACTCTGGCATGACCCAGAGTGGGTTGCCCCATTCGGAAATCTTGGGATCAAAACTCATTGTCAGCTCCCCCAAGCTTATCGCAGACTATCACGTCCTTCTTCGGTACTACATATCAAGGCATCCTCTGTGTGCCCTTAAAAAAGCTTTTATGCTAAATCAAAGTAACTTCTAATTTTAAAACAGGCAGTGCATTGATATCATTAATAAATTAAGGATAATCTGTTTGCCTGTTCAATAAGAATTTTTAACCAAATTGTTAACCTACATTCAAGCTCAGAACTACTTGTGTTAGTTGCTCAGACTTCTAGTTCAGGTTAAGCATTTTGCTCAAAAAAACCGAGTCACAAACAAAAACCTAATTACAAATTATGAGCTCAAATCAAAGAAACAATTACCTAAGTTAATTAATAGTTTCTCTGAATAAAGCTCTTATTTAATCTAATTCTAAGTTTAGCACCTACCCTCTACGACTGTAAACAGGGCTTCTAATAGTTGTAACAATTACAACTTATTCTTAACTTAGAATATTCCTCCTGGTGGGGTTACCAGGACTTGAACCTGGGACCTCGTCATTATCAGTGACGCACTCTAACCAGCTGAGCTATAACCCCATAATCCTTCTGGCAACATTTCTAAATGGTGGAGCAACAGGGACTCGAACCCTGGACCCCCGCCTTGCAAAGGCGGTGCTCTAGCCAACTGAGCTATTGCCCCATTATTTTAATATTATTTTCAGAAAAACTGAATCAATTTAACGACCGAATATCCTACCCAGTATCCTTGATATATTTTAGCATATTCAAGTTTAATCATGATATAGCAGCTCCTCTCAGCACTGTAGACCCATGCCACCCTATAGTGTTAAACTTAACAACAGCAATACAAGAAAAACTTATGTCTATCCAAAACTTCTTTATAGGATTAATGATTACCGCTTACGGCATTATCAGCCTTCAGTACAATTATCGCTACACCAACCTGTTCAGCAGGAGTATGTTTATCGAGAAATGGTTTGGCAGCATGTTTACTTTCCTCAAACTTACCAGCATACTCGCCTCCATTATAGGCCTAGCCGTCATGTTCAGCCTTGGGGACGACCTCGCTAACTTCATACTCCTACCCTTCCAGAAGCTATTTGGAATATAAGCCCAACCCAAATCGAATGTCTTCAGACACACAGCTAAGCTCACAATTCGTATCTAGAGCCGGACTTAAGCTTAGTCATTCTTTAAAGATTTTTTCTAAAAATCACAGACTCAGTGTTAAAAATTTAGTCTGTGCAGACTTCGGCTGCAACCTTGGAGGCTTCACTGACTGCCTACTTCAGCATGGCGCATTAAAGATATACTCAGTCGATACTGCCAAGAATTGTCTTGAGTGGAACCTTCGTAACAACTCAAAAATCAAAGTTATTGAAAAAACCAACGCTATGCATGTTCAACTTCCAGAAAAAGTTGATCTCATAGTTTCTGATGTCGCCTGGACCAAGCAGGAAAAAATACTGCCCAGCATTAAACTTAATCTTAAGAACTCTGGGTACGCCATTACACTCATCAAGCCCCACTATGAAGCTCAGCGAGAGGAGCTGGTTAAAGGTAAGGTCCCAGTAAGCTGCTTACAGGATATTTTAAATAGAATGAACTTGATCTTCCACGAAAATGGCTTCCAAATCATAGGTACTGTAAAGTCACCAATAACAGGAAAGTCTGGAAAAAATACAGAATACCTGGCCCTACTTAAACTTAATTTAACTTCGTAAGCTCCCAGGTCCTGTATTTACCAGACATATGCCTACTTGCAAAAGGAGTCAGCCTTGTATCAAATTCAACCTCTCTCGGTCTGGAAATACCTGACGGAAGGTTCGTAGTGTGTGTCTCAAAAAACTCCTCTGCAACTTCTGGGGTATATGACTCTGCTACTATTATTTTACCAGCCGGAACCAAAGTCCTCGCGGCTTCACCCAAAATTCTCAGCTTAAGGTTAAGGGCCGATTCAAAATCTCTATTGGAAAAAATATCTGTATATACAGAGCTTTGCCCAAGGGCAGGCTCACCAATAACATTTCTAGCAAGAATAATGTCAAAAACATCGTCCGGAAAAGGTAGGTGCCCGGCATTAGCCTGAAGAAGCGGTGGGGTCTCTCGCAAAACACTCCAATAAAGGTCATCTCTATCTAAATCTAAAGCGACTGCATCAAGCCCCCCTCAGGGTTTTCACTCATTTTTCTGGATCCGATTTCCAGCATTTTCTTATTTATGTATTACATAATATCACTATAGGATAAATAAGTCAATACTAAACCTACTCTAGTTTTTAATAGCAAAATAACCCTATCTTCATAGGGTTATTTTTAGACTAAGTGTTTAGTTTAACTAAATTGTTTAAAAATTTGGTAGTGCAGCGTCGGTTCTCCTAAAATTTGATCCAATTTTTATAACTCATCTTATCTATTTAGGTAATTGATCAGAACCTATTTAGATCAAGAGTTTCCGACCTAGCAAGCCTTAAATTTAGAATTAAACTAAAAAGTTTAATTCTAGGTAATATAAGGCTGCATAGTTCTCCCTAGAAAGGAGGTAATCCATCCGCACCTTCCGGTACGGAAACCTTGTTACGACTTAACCCCAGTTATCCCCCCTACCTTAGGCCCACATAAAGTGAGACTTCGGGTATTGGTGACTTCCATGGCTTGACGGGCAGTGTGTACAAGACCCGGGAACGTATTCACCGTAGTGTGCTGACCTACGGTTACTAGTGATTCCGACTTCAAGCAGGCGAGTTTCAGCCTGCTATCCGAACTGAGATCGGCTTTGTTGGGATTTGCTCCATCTCGCGATTTGGCTGATGCCCATTGTACCGACCATTGTAGCGCGTTTCTAGCCCAGGGTATAAGGGCCATAATGACCAGACGTCGTCCCCTCCTTCCTCCCCGTTACCGAGGCAGTCTATCTAGAAAAATACAACTAAATATAGGGGTTGCGCTCGTTGCGGGACTTAACCCAACATCTCACGACACGAGCTGACGACGGCCATGCAGCACCTGTGTTCAGATTCTCTTTCGAGCACTCCCATATCTCTACGGGATTCCTGACATGTCAAGGGTAGGTAAGGTTTTTCGCGTTGCATCGAATTAATCCACATCATCCACCGCTTGTGCGGGTCCCCGTCAATTCCTTTGAGTTTTAACCTTGCGGCCGTACTCCCCAGGCGGTCAACTTCACGCGTTAGCTACGGTACTAAATGGTTTTACCCACCCAACACCTAGTTGACATCGTTTAGGGCGTGGACTACCAGGGTATCTAATCCTGTTTGCTCCCCACGCTTTCGTGCCTCAGCGTCAATAATCGTCCAGTGAGCCGCCTTCGCCACTGGTGTTCTTCCGAATATCTACGAATTTCACCTCTACACTCGGAATTCCACTCACCTCTCCCGGATTCTAGCAATCCAGTCTCAAAGGCAATTCCGGGGTTGAGCCCCGGGCTTTCACCTCTGACTTAAATCGCCGCCTACGTGCGCTTTACGCCCAGTAATTCCGAACAACGCTAGCTCCCTCCGTATTACCGCGGCTGCTGGCACGGAGTTAGCCGGAGCTTATTCTCCAGGTACTGTCATTATCATCCCTGGTAAAAGAGCTTTACAACCCTAAGGCCTTCATCACTCACGCGGCATTGCTGGATCAGGGTTTCCCCCATTGTCCAATATTCCCTACTGCTGCCTCCCGTAGGAGTCTGGGCCGTGTCTCAGTCCCAGTGTGGCTGATCATCCTCTCAAACCAGCTACCGATCATCGCCTTGGTAGGCCTTTACCCTACCAACTAGCTAATCAGACGCAGACTATTCCCATGGCGATAAATCTTTTATCCTTAGATAATATGCGGTATTAGACACCGTTTCCGATGCTTATCCCTCACCTTGGGGTATATTTCTACGTGTTACTCACCCGTCCGCCGCTGTCCGCTATCCGAAGATAGCTTCTCGCACGACTTGCATGTATTAGGCATGCCGCCAGCGTTCATCCTGAGCCAGGATCAAACTCTCCAAAAAAGAATCTAATTCTGATTCAATATTTATTTTATTCAAACTTAAAAACATCAAAAAAAATTTTGACGTTGACGCTGCACTACCAAATTTTTAAACTTCTTACCAACTTCTTAGCCACCTGAAGAACTGTCATTTGTAGTGCTAGACTAGATTCTTCGACTTTATTTGAAGGTACCTCTAAGAGCTCGCATCTTGAGAATGTAAAGACATTAACAAAAAACTTCTAAACTCAACTTAGTTAATCACAAGTATAACCCACTGCCAACGCTATAAACAACAGACTTATCTTAAGATACTGTTGTAATTTAGTCTATAAAGACCCTAGGAGTCTAGCGACTCTTGAACCAATTCAAAGCCAACAACCTTATCACCTTCAGACAATCTCATAATTCGCACCCCCTGGGTCGTCCGACTCAAGGAGGGTACATCCTTAAGGCCAACTCTAATAACTTGAGCGGCCTCAGAGATTATCATTAATTCACCATCCTCTCCGTCTACAGACTTAACGGTTACAATTTTTCCAGTCTTACCATTGACTATGGCTGTCTTTATCCCAACGCCACCCCTCTTGTGAGACGTAAACTGCTTAACCTTCGTTTTCTTACCATAACCATTCTCAGAAACTACAACTATTGTAGACTTCTCTACAACAATGTCCATACCCACCACCTCATCACCAACTCTCAGCCTCACACCCCTTACACCTCTGGCAGACCTACCCATAGCCCTAACCTCATTTTCACTAAACCTTATTGCTTGACCGTCTGCAGTCGAGAGTATTACCTCTCTTTCTCCATCAGTCTGAGCAACCCAGTGTAGCTCGTCACCTTCATCTAATTTTATGGTAATTATTCCGTTAGATCTTATATTCTTATAGTCTTCTAGCCTGATTCTCTTAATTACTCCATTCTTAGTTGCCATGAATAGGAATTTTGCATTAGCATCAGCACTTAAGTTCAACACAGAAGTAACCGACTCTTCAGGTTGTAGGTTTAACAAGTTTACTAATGGAGTACCTTTCGCATTGGGACCCACGCTAGGGACCTCGTATGCTTTTGCTTGCAGCACCCTACCCTTGTTGGTGAAGAACAACAGGTTGTCATGAGTTCCACCAACCACCAGCTGCTTTATTACATCCGAATCTTTTACACCCATACCCCTCTTTCCCTTACCGCCACGATTCTGCTTCCTGTAATCCGCCAGAAGAGCCCGCTTTATATAATTTTGCCTCGTGACTGTTATCGCCACTTCTTCGTTAGGAATCAAATCTTCTTCGCTGAACCCGTCTAGCTCCTGAGGTATAACCTTAGTCCTTCTCTCATCTCCATGCTTTTCCTTAATCTCCAAGAGCTCCTTTTTTATGATTTTTAATATCTCCTTCTCATCAGCAAGGATCGCTTCAAGTTTTGATATTAGCTTCTTTAAAGAACTCAGCTCTTCTTCTATTTTTCCGCGCTCTAAACCTGTCAATCTTCTAAGTTGCATCTCTAAGATAGCTGAGGCCTGTATCTCGCTAAACTTAAACTTTTCCATAAGGCTTATCTTGGCCTCGTCACTAGTTTTACTAGAACGTATAATTCTTATCACCTCATCTATATTATCTAGCGCTATTTTATAACCCTCTAAAATATGGGCCCTTGCTAATGCTTTTTTGAGCTCAAACTCAGTTCTTTTTCTAACCACCACTTGCCTATGTTTTGTATGCTCTTTTAGAATCTCGGCTAAGCTTAGAACCTTTGGCTGCAAGCCATCAATGAGTGCCAGCATATTATAGTGAAAGGTTGTCTGCATAGGCGTGAGCTTAAACAGTTGGTTCAAAATCTTTTTGGGATAAGCATCCTTTTTTAGATCAATCACAATTTTTACTCGTCCTCCAGAGGTCTGGTCCCTAACATCAGCAATACCGACAATTTTTTTATCATTGGCAGCATCGGCTATCTTTTGCAGTAAAGTTGCCTTATTCACAGCGTATGGGATTTCAGAAATTATAATCTGAGAACGACCTTTAGAATTTTCGGTGATTTCTGCAATGCCTCTACAAACTACACCCCCCCTGCCTGTAGAAAAAGCCTGTGAAATAGACTTCCTACCGAACACCACTCCACCTGTTGGAAAATCTGGACCAGTTATCACACCAGCCAGGTCTTCAGCTCCAGCGTCAGGGTTGTCTATTAAAAGTATTGTAGCATCCACAACTTCTGAAATATTATGTGGTGGAATATTAGTAGCCATACCAACCGCTATACCCATTTGTCCATTTATCAAAAGATTAGGAAGCTTTCCGGGCAGCACTTCTGGCTCTTGTTCTGTCCCATCATAGTTGTCTACAAAATTAACTGTCTCTTTTTCCAGGTCTTCAAGCAAAACTTCTGCGTGCTTATGCATCTTTGCCTCTGTATAACGCTGAGCCGCCGGTTCATCACCGTCCATAGACCCAAAGTTACCCTGAGGAATTATTAAGGGGTATCTTAGCGACCAATATTGGGCTAGTCGTACCATAGCAAGGTATATAGACGAGTCACCATGTGGATGATAGTTACCCATAACCTCACCTACGATCTTGGCACTCTTCATTGTCTTACCAGAAGATCCCACATTCTTTTTATGCATTGTAAACAAAATCCGCCTCTGCACCGGCTTAAGCCCATCACGTACATCCGGTAGAGCACGCGCCACGATAACACTCATTGAATACTGCAAGAACCTGCGCTCCATCTCTTTCTCGATGCTCGCAGAAACCACATTACCGGCAGCCAATTCCTGATTCACGGTATTATTCGGAATGTCGTTATCCATTGCTTCATCGATCTGCGTTAAATTATCATCCATGTTGTAATATCCTTTAAATTTAAATATCCAGGTCTTTAACAAACTTAGCCTGAGACTCTATAAACTTCTTCCTTATGGCTACCTCATCGCCCATTAACTTACTAAACACTGCGTCAGCCTTCTCTGCATCGCTAACCGTAACCTGTAGTAGAACCCTGCTTTCTGGAGCCATCGTAGTTTCAGCGAGTTGGTCAGCATCCATTTCACCCAACCCCTTATATCTGTTAACTTCAACTCCAGCCTGCTTAATCTTATCTTGCTCTGGATCAACTTGCAGCCCCTTATCTAGCTTTTCGGCTATAATCTTTCCGATCATAACGTCTTTTTCCTCATCGCTAAAGATATAATGCAATTTCTTACCTTTTTTTATCCCAAAAAGAGGGGGCTGGGCAATATATATATGGCCCGCACTTATTAGCTCAGGGAAGTGCCTAAAGAATAATGTCAAAAGTAGCGTGCTAATGTGGTCGCCATCAACATCGGCATCCGCCATAATAATAATCTTGTCATACCGTAAGCTCTCCATGCTGAATTGTTCACCTATCCCAGTACCTATCGCCTTAATAAGGTCAACAACTTCTCTATTCGCGAGCATCCGGTCCATTCTCGCTCTCTCAACGTTAAGAACCTTACCCCTTAAAGCTAAGATGGCTTGGAATTCACTGTCCCTGCCGTCTTTAGCGGAACCACCAGCGGAGTTACCTTCCACAACGAATAGCTCTGCCTTCGTTCTGTCTTTTGTTGCACAGTCTGCAAGCTTACCTGGCATTGCAGCACCGTCTAGAACACCTTTACGTATAATATTATCTCTAGCGGCCCTGGCGGCCTTTCTAGCTCTCGCCGCCAACAAAGACTTACCTATTATGCTCTTCGCTGAAGATGGGTTCTCATCCAAAAAGTAAGCAAAGTGTTCTGAAAAAACTTGCTCTACATACCCACGAATCTCAGGGTTACCCAGCTTATTCTTGGTCTGTCCCTCAAATTGAGGATCGGGTATCTTAACCAAGATTACAGCGGTGAGGCCCTCTCTCACATCTTCTCCGCTCAAGTTGTCATCTTTTTCCTTGAGTATGGAGTTCTTCCTTGCATAATCATTAATTACCCTAGTTAACCCAGTCCTAAATCCAGTCATGTGCGTACCCCCGTCTGGGTTAAAAACATTGTTAGCAAAAGCTTTAACTTGTTCTGTATAGGAGTCCGTGTATTGCACGGCAATTTCGACCTCTACATCTTTAACTGACTTCTCAACATAAAAAATCTCCCCATGAGTTAACTCTTTACCAAAATTCAAATGCCGAACATAGGAAGATATCCCACCCTCAAAATAGTATGCCTCACCATTTCCATCTCTTTCATCATTCACTTCTGCATAAAGACCTTTAGTGAGGTAGGCCTGGTTCCGTATATAGCTAGAGATGTAAGAATAATCCCACTCCATTTTTTCAAAAATACTAAAATCTGGCCAAAAAGTTATACACGTACCAGTACTGGTGGATTTACCGACAACTTCAACTTCGCCCTGAGGTACTCCTATTTTAAATTCCTGCCTATAGACCTTTCCGTTTCTTTTCACTTCAGCAATCAGCTTTGTAGATAGCGCGTTCACCACACTAGAGCCTACTCCATGCAGACCCGAGGAGACCTTATAGCCTCCATCACCAAACTTACCCCCCGCATGCAAGACGGTTAGAACCGTCTCAAGGGCGCTCTTGCCGGTCTTCTCGTGCTTGTCTACAGGTATGCCAGCTCCATCGTCCTCCACTCTAATTCCACCATCTTCAAGGATTGTAACTATAACTTTACTACCCCTACCTGCAATAGCTTCATCTATACAGTTATCTGCGATCTCCTTAATAAGGTGATGCAGCCCATCGTAGCCAGTACTACCGATATACATTCCAGGCCTTTTTCTAACGGGCTCTAGCCCCTCTAGAACCTGGATTTGGCCTGCGTCATAGTCTGTCTTATTTGCCATACATATCAAATTAAAAAAATTAATTGACCTAAGCCTACTTTGAACTCGTGTTCGTACCGGCTATCTTCCGTGGTCTGCTCTGTCTATTTTAGTTAAATTATAGCATACAGACTCAATTTTTTCACTTCGAAAATTAACAAAAACTAATAAGAAAGGTGCTATCTTACTAGAAATTCACCACTTTCAGTATTGTTCGTACCCATAGAGTGAGGGCCAACAAAGTTAGTAGTGCTAGGCTGGGCATTATTAGGATTGGCAACGCTTGCATCAGCATACTGTGATGAACCAAAACCTTGATTGGGCGGATTATTATGCATTGCCGGTTGAGTCACAGGACTAAAGACTTGGGGCCGACCATTAACTGAACCTTGCGTTGACAGCGGAATGGTGGTGGTACCGTATCCATCGCCAACACTTTTAGCACTTTTTTTAGCTAAAAACCCATCCATAAACGATTTTGGCTTCATGGCATCAAGCTGTTGCTGCGCAGAGTTAGCCGTATCGGATCCACTTTTATCTCTCATCCTCTCAAAAATTTCAGCTTCAACCTCCACCTTTGGCCTAGAGTACTTGGACGCAGACAATCTTTTTAAGAGTCTGACTATCTCTGGGTTGGACTTTTTCTCGGGGAAAGGTATAAACATAGTAAATGGACTTGTTGGGACCCCACCGATCAACATTTTTACTGCTGCATTTAGATTCGGCATTTTAATTAGGTCGTCAGCCGTGAATACTGGGTCAAACTGCTTAACTAAAGTAGCGGCATCTTCAGGACCCGTCCTCAGGGAGACCAACGATCCAACATTTCCAAAAACGGCATCTCTAATCTCATCAGTCAGCTGTCCAACATACTGATTTGCCATCACTACACTCAATCTGTACTTCCTGGCCTCAGAAAGGATTGTCTTAACAGAATCAGTTAAAAAGTTTTGAAACTCATCTATATATAATGTGAACGGTCTCCTCTCCGCCTCTGGAGTGTCAACCCTACTCATCGCTGCTGCAGTAAACTTTGTCAGGAATATCATCCCCAAGAGTCGGGCATTTATATCTCCGGTTTTACCCTTATTTAGAGCGATAAATACTATTTTACCCTCATCCATAGCTTTCCTGATTTTTATACCGCTATGGATCTGGCCAACTATATTTCTCATCATTTCATTCGTCCTAAAGGCGCCGATCTTACTCGCAAACCAAGAAATAAGTTCACCGTGATCACTAGATTTACTAGATGCAGGCATTTCCTTTCTCCAAAACTCTATAATATCTGGCGCCGTAACATATTTAAGCTTACTCTCAAGATACTCCTTATCCACAAACAGTTTAGGAAGGTCTATTATTGTCCCACCGACAGGGTCAGCCATAGCAGTTAACGCGGCATTCCTAAAGAGTTGCTCAAACCGTGCACCCATCATCCCCTGCCTTTGTGGGTCATACAGTTCATAGAGCATGCTAATTGTCTCCTGAATTAAAAAATCTTTCTGCTCTGGTTGATCTGGCGGATATTCAAACATGTTCAAACCAACCGGGTTATCCAAGTCGGAGGGCGAAAAATATACAACATCATCAACCCTATTTTTAGGAACCATACCCATCAGCTCATCTAAATCTTGTCCATGCGGGTCTAGGTATGCAAAGCCCTTTCCGTCCAGCATATCTTGAATCATGAGGTTTTTCAAAAGAGTTGATTTACCCGTACCAGTCTGTCCAACAATATACATATGCCTTAACCTGTCCTCTGCACTAATTCGGATTTCTTTCTTTAAGCCTCTATACAAGTTGTATCCCATTAGTTGCCCCTCAACAGGAGTATTAGCTGGGCCATCAACCTGCCTAGAGGCCTGCCTCTTTAACTGTGCGGTTGGGGTACTTTTCTGGTCTGGCAAGTGGAATAGCGTGGCTAGCTCCACGCTATTCAACACGTCTCTATCCATCTCTTGGGGAAAGAACCTAAAGATAAAAGCTGTAATAAACTTCTCTATATCTTTAGCTGCACTAAACTTAAGACCATTCCTTCCCTCATACTTATAAAGCGCGAGAGTAGCTATCAAGTTATTCAGGATAGCTTGTGATTTAGTAGAAGTATTTGATGAAACAACCATTCGAATCAAAACTTCAAAACCAGGGTGTTGAGTCTTGTCTTCTATGGCGTCCACCAAGGACTTATCTGAACCAGAAAGTTCTTTTTGCTTAGCCCCATCCTTTTTTACACCCCAGTCCGGGACTTTAAACGGTGCCTGTACCACCTCTTTAATAGGCAGGGAGTTTAGACTCAGACCTTTCTTGCTTTTCTTGCCAGACTTCTTGTCGCTAGCCACCAATGCAGCTTTTTTTGACCAATTTTCATGGGCAGGTCTCAGTAGAATCTGAAAACCCACCCCATCCTGCTTATCGAGAGAAATCAGCGAGTTTAAGAGGGATTGCATAGTGTCTCTTCTAGTCTCCTTAAATGTTGCAATTGGATATGCAAAATCTTTGGTTAAATGGATTTCCCCTCCACTAACACCCCCCACCTTTCCAACTTCATTGAACAAGTTATGCTCCTCAACCTCTTCTATGCGGGCAGCAGGATATGCGCTAGTAACAGCTTGCTCAACCACGTCTATAAGTGCCAAGGGGGCAGCCACATAAAAGTTTATGCTGTTATTGACCGCTATTACTTCCAACCCAATATGTCTTTGGCCATAAAAGTCCGCCTTAAAACCTTTTGTTGCAGTACTAGAGAGGATGTTATACATAAACTCAGCTGGTGATATTGTTTCTTCCACAACATCTCGTTCATCTCTACCACCCTTTTCAACATCTTCACTACCTGGAGGAAGGTGTATCAAAAGAGAAACCATCTTTAGGCCCCTTTCATAATTCTTTAGCTCTCTGCTATTTCTTCTATAGCTTATAAATACCGCCAAGGCTATCAGGCCCACAATTATAATAAGAACTAATACTAATGTGAATGCTAAGTACATAATTTGCTATTTATCTTCATTCGGCAGATTAATCTTTTTATTAAATCTCTTTTTCATATAATCTGCCTGCAACCTGGAAATAGCCCGTTCCTGTAGAAACGGGTCACCTTTAGTTTGCTCAACTATCTTCTTAGCCTTGCTTACCCACTCTCGCTCAATTTCATCTCCATCCCCAGCGGCTTCAGGAGTCTGAGATATGGCTGTTGCTCCGACTACTCTCTTTGGGTCAACGGTTTGGCTAGCATTACCTATGGGTCCGTCACCTTCGTCGCTATCGTCGTCGTCATCCCCAGAGCCATCACTACCGGTAGGTCTTGCCTCAAAATCTCTCAACCCGGCTTCTATCCCTAAAGAGCCTACTCTGTTGAGCTCTTGAGAATCAATTTTTGGCTTCACTGGAAATTCTGAAGTTACCTCACCACCATACTGGCCCTCCAAGCTTTTTAAAATCTCTTCTTTATCTGTATTAACTTTTGGTAATTCAGGATTCATCTTTAGTATGGTTAGGATTTTTAATATCTATATTAAGCCTTATCGTTAATTAGACCATGCACTTAACAAACTAAAAGTGTTCAAGCTAGTTATTAGGACAAGTTCAATTAATAGGAATAGCTAGTAACACAAAGTATAGCTTAAATAGCTCTTAAAATGCATGCGCCCTTATAACTAACAGTAGCGCTATGTTCAAAGTGACATCATTGATATTTTACTTCAAAAAATAACGCGACTTTGAACACACTTCATATTCCAGCATTCAATATAGCATATAGTATAATGTGCAAAAATAAGGAAGTATTCTGAGCCGCAAATGCACTCTGTTTATAAATAATCAGTGCTTGCAATAGCCCAGAAGACTTTAACCGATCACCCTCCATAGCTTTTTTGCTACTTCGGGTGTGTATTTTAGAGTTTTTTTATTTTTTCTGAATTCCTCTACTCGTAATCATATCATGATACCTTAACAATTTCAAGCATTTAAAGCCTGCTCGGCACAACGACCCCAACCTACCATCCCAGATGAAACGGCCGGCAACAGCGAATTAAGTTTTAGGAATTTATAACCTGTGGATAAATTATTTATACAGCACCTAACTTGGGTGTTGACTTAAGCTAAATCAGCCTCTATTATTAGTAGTTAGCACCTGAACAAAAATAGTGCTCAAAAATAAAAACCAAAAAGACTACTCCTTCTCTAAGAGCAATGACAACTCGCAAAGTCATTGCTTTTTCTTTGCCCTAAAAATATAATAGACCGGTAGGTTAAATATATTTCTTTTGCTAACAAGACATCGTCTAAAGTCATGATTTCTCTAGTACGCTCATCAGCCAACATCGGCTACAACGGACAGATAATAACTATCGAATGTGGGCTGTCTAATAGCCTTCCAGGAATAACGATAGTAGGCTTAGGGGCCAAGGCGATAGACGAGGCCAAGGAGAGGGTCAGAAGCGCCATAGTCAACTCAGGGCTTTTGCTTCCTAAAAAGAAGATCACCCTCAACCTTGCGCCTGCAGACATTCCAAAGGACGGCACAACCTACGACCTGCCGCTTGCACTCGCAATTTTAGCCGCTAGCGACCAAATAGAAGACATCGAATACATGTCCTCTAGTCTTTTTGTGGGAGAGTTGTCACTCAACGGCTCGATCAGACCAGTCAAGGGTATAATTCCCCACCTGGAAGCAGCCAAAGAGGCTGCACTAAAAAGAGCATTCGTTCCCTACGGAAATATGCAGCAAGCTCAGCTCCTAGGCGAAATAGAGGCGGTCCCCTGTTTAAACCTAAAGCAGGTCGTAGATATACTAAACAGTAAAGTAAAGCCACAAAAATTCTACGCCACTGAAAATAAAGAGCCCAAGATTATTAAGTATAAAGTGGACTTTTCAGACGTTAGAGGTCAAGCCCAGGCTAAAAGAGCAATGGAGATAGCTGCCGCAGGACATCACAATATCCTGCTAAACGGATCACCGGGGGCAGGTAAGACCATGCTTGCCAAAGCATTACTTTCAATCCTCCCGCCACCAAGTAAAAAGGAAATAGTTGCTATGACGAAGATTCACAGCCTTTCAGATACGGTCACTGAAGCAATCACGGAAAGACCATTCAGGTCACCCCATCATACATCAAGTTCAGTCTCCATTACTGGCGGAGGCAAGATACCTCGACCAGGGGAGATCAGCCTAAGCCACAGAGGAGTTCTGTTTCTGGATGAAATTCCAGAATTTTCAAGGGCTACGCTTGAGGCGCTAAGACAACCACTCGAAGATAGATTAATTAACATATCTCGAGCAAATCAAACATCTAGCTACCCCGCAGACTTCATGCTAGTCGCCACTCAGAACCCCTGCCCTTGCGGATATCTTTTAGATGACAACAAAGAGTGTACATGCAGCCAAAATCAAATATCCAACTACTCTAAAAAGCTTTCCGGGCCACTTCTAGACAGGATTGACCTTAATATAACCGTATCCAATATAAAACACAGCCTAATACTTAATACCAGTCATGGTGCTGAGCCTAGTTCTGAGATAAAAAAACGTGTTCTCCTTGCCAAAAAAATGCAGTCCAAAAGGTTTGGCGACCTGGAGACTAGCAACTCATCAATGGACAACGCCACCATCAAGAAACTTTCGGCTATTTCTAAAGAGGCTAAAACCATTCTAGATATCTCGGCAGAAAAGCTGCATCTCTCCGCAAGATCATACATAAAAATGATACGCGTAGCCAGAACCATCGCAGATTTAGAGCAATGCGAGGAAGTTAAAGCTAAGCACATAACTGAGGCACTACAGTACAGACAGAAAGGGGGCTAAGGCTAACAAGAGAGGGGATTGTACCAAATGGAGGATTCAGAGCATTCAATACTGAATTTTATGTTACAATTTATAGATATAAAAGCAAGTTAAACTTAATCTAAGTAAACAAATTTGAGAAGAAAACGAAGAAAAGTATCACCAAAAGCTAAAATCAATAGAAATCACCAAATTCGGGCTACTGAACTTAGGGTTATAGGTGAAGACGGAGAAATAATAGGCATTTTAACGAAACAAGACGCCCTAAAGCTCGCGGAAGAAAAAGGCAAAGACCTTGTCGAAGTCTCATCTAACTCTACTCCACCGGTTGCTAAGATTATAGAGTTTGGAAAGTTTAAGTACCAACAAGAAAAAAAAGATCGAGCGACCAAGAAGACCAGCAATTCTACAGAAGTTAAGCAAGTTCGAATATCTCTAAAAATCGGAGACCATGACCTAGAAACTAAACTTAATAAAATCAAGAAAGTCCTCCAAAGCGGGGATAAAGTTAGGGTTTCGATGATGCTAAGAGGCAGAGAGAACCATCACAAGGAACTAGCACTGTTGCGAATAGAGGATATCAGTGGTAAAATAAGCGAATGGGCCGAAGTAGACCAGGCAGTAAAGGTGGCTGGAAAAAATATCAGTATCATATATAAATCTAACAATAACTCTTAAACTATGCCTAAGTTAAAAACACACAAATCAACAAAAAAAAGAACACGGGTAACCGGCTCTGGAAAGCTTATAAGACGAAGAGGCTTTACTAATCACTTTATGCAAAAAAAGAGTGGCGGAAGAAAGAGAAGGAACAGTAAACCTGAAGAAGTTAGCGCTACGCGTACCAAGAGCACTAAGCGTTCCCTTGGAATATAGTGCAAATAACATCAATATAAGAATATCATAGCTATGAGAGTAACCAAAAGCATCACCAAGCACCGAAAACATAAAAAAATCCTCAAAAAGGTAAGGGGCATGCAACATGCCCGAACCAGGTCCTACAGATTGGCGAAACAAGCCGTAAACCGGTCTCTAGAGTACTCCTATCGAGACCGAAGAAACCGCAAAAGAGACTTTAGGCAGCTCTGGATAACTAGAGTTTCTAATGCCTGTCGGGAGAATGGTCAAAAGTACTCCTCTTTCATTTTTTTTCTCAAGCAAAATAATATTGAACTAGATAGAAAAATCTTATCGGACATAGCCGTAACCGACCCAGTTGCTTTTTCTACACTTACGGAAAAAATTAAAGCTTAATCAACAAAAACATATAAGGTTATAAAAACCCAAGCAATTCCTGCTTGGGTTTTTTGATAGCTAATGCCAAGTTATAAGCCGGGTTTTGTAACCTTAGCCCATACGGTCAGCATGGGCTTGGGCGCGATCATCTATCTTGTAAGACTTGCTTACATATGCGGACTAAAGCGGGGCTCCCAAAAAACTGAATTAACACCTCTAATGCTGTAAGAACAGCTAATTATCTAGTCTGAGAACCTCAACCTTGCAGCCGGTAGGGTTTGCCATCCTCTTCTGTTTCCAGAAGGATTTTTTTTCACCACGCACTAAAAGTGCATGAGCAATTTCTGTGGTACTTTCCCTATCTAAACCTTTAGTGAAAAAGTATTTAGACGGTTGCTGTTAGCAACTACCGTTTCAGTGTTCAGCTGCCCGGACTTTCCTCCCTATCCTAATAGACTAGGGCGATCGCCACAATGGCATTTAGCTACCAACTGAGAATTATAGCATTAACTGACCGAGATGGTGTTAGAATCTAAGCTCCCAACCTATTCTAACCATAAACGCTAGTAATTTACGGGTACCGCGCCCTTAGGCATTAAAAACACCTCGGATAGGTACATATCTGGCTATACTAGTCGATTAAATTGAAAAGATGGTCGCTTTAGTTTATAATCAAACTCATAAGCAAGGTAAACAATCACCCGATACGATGAAAAGATGCAGCATAACAGGGAAAGGCACTCAGTACGGTAAAAACGTTAGTTTTTCTAAACGCCGTACCCGGAGAACCTGGGAACCAAACCTACAACGAAAAACCCTAACTATCAACGGGGTAAAGACTAAGGTAAAGATAAGCGCCAACGGAATACGTACTTTAAAAAAGAAAGGTCTGCTGGGCTATAATAACCTAGACACTTAATCTTTTAGCGCCAACGACGGTCAGCATAAATAATGGACTCATCTTGGGTGTACTTTAGACCTAAACAGACCTCCATTTGGGAGCCTTTGAGCTAAGAGCTAGCTTTTGGGCTAACCACTACGACCTTAAAGCTTTCGCCAGCAGTAGGAAACTCTTTGCTGCTGACTTTACCTTCAAAAACCTCAGAGGTAGAGTCTTCACCGATTAATTTCAAAAAGTCCCCCAGCTCAGACTGAGGAGATGCATACTTACTAAACCCATCTTTATAGTGAACGGGTATTACATACTCACAATTCAGATTTTTAACTAACTCCATTGCCTCCTCTGGTTCGAGACCCATCCCCATCCCACCGATGGGAATTATCAACAGCCTTGCGTTAGCCAAAAGCTCCATAGCTTCTTCATTTAAATTCTTAGTAGCGTAGCCTATAATACCGACCGAGCCAAAATCCATAGCATCGGCTAAAAATACTGTAGATTTCGTAGTCCCGTATATGTCACCATAAGCTTTCACGGAAACCCCCCTGACGCTAAATGGCCTAACTTCATACTCTCCCTGACGGTTAAACGTCATAACCTCAGTGCTCGTTAAGCTTTCCTTAGACCTGTGTATATCAGTATAGAAAACAGATCTCATTTCTTTCATTGAGTTCGGTTTTTTAGATAGTCCTAAAAATTCTAAGTCAAAACCAACAGACTCGGATCCAGATTTAAGCTTAATACCGCTCTTCCCAAAATAACTTATTTCCATACAAAACCTTTACTTTTAATTCTCTAATTTACTAAATAATATCTCATGCTTGGACTTTAAAAATGCTGTCAAAAATCTATCATTAATTTTAGACCGATATGCGTAATCTTCAGGCTCAATAAGCACAAAAGACAGGCTTTTATTCAATTTCTTTTCAAGTATCTCTATGGCCCTTTTTAACTTACTGAGCTCACCGGGGTCAGCAACAACCAAAATGTCCGGGCCTGAGGCTTTAGTCTTCAGCAGGACTCCAGATGCAGCTATAAATATCGAACTTTTGACATCTTTGCTGATCTCTTCTTTGACCAACTTAAGCTTTGCATCTTCAATTACTATGCCTCTTTTTCTTTCCACCTCATCACCGACATCGGCCTTAGGCTGCTTATTTAAGGGGCTGCTTTTCTGTGAGACTATTTTTTTATCTTCATCAGACTCAGCCGCAAACATGCTATCTAGACCATCGTACAGCTTACTGACCTTGTTCAAGCTATAAAAAACTTTATTATCCTTTGTTGTAGAGCCAACTACGCCAATATCTGCCAAATTAATCAGCTCCCTGCGTATCGAATTTATCTGCTCACCTAAAAGCCTCGTTAGTTCTCTCACAAAAAACTCTTGGTCTTGGTTTGCAAAAAAGAACTTCAGAAGTTTTACCCTAGTTTTTGAACCGAACAGTTGATCTACCATAATTATCTAAATCATATCACATCTTACAGCTTAACACCCAAATAACTTGTTCACTTTGAACAAGTTTAAACCTAAGCCTACATTAGCGGCCACCACATTAACTTTTCAACATCCACCATAAAGTCATCCGTCACAAAAACACCTTCAGCCACAAGTGCATTTTTGTGACCAACTAGCCCGTCAGGAAAGCCACTGGCCAAACCGCCGCTCTTCATAACCACTCTTTGCCAGGGCAGATTCTCAGGTCCAAAATGTGCAATTTGCCCCACAATAAGTGCAGCCCTCGGTGAGCCACACAGAGCAGCAACCTGACCGTAGGTCATCAGTCGGCCCTCGGGTATTCTTCCAACTAGTTCATAGACTCGATCTCTGAACTCAGACATAAATTAATTTAAAAAGGATAAGTTAAGTTTAATCCGATCTCTACCTACTGGCCTAGTAAGAAATCTTTCAATTCTTCAATTTTCATCTTACTTTCCCCGTCCTTAGTACGCACACTAACAACTCTAGACCCAGCATCTTTCGGACCAACTATCAGTTGCACCGGAATTCTGAGTTCCGTAGCCTCTTTAATCTTTTTACCCAGTGACTCATTTCTATTATCAACAGAAAACCTAACTTCGTTATATTTAAGTGGCTTCATCAACAGAGTATCTTCTAAAACTGATGTAATCTCCTCAACATATTCGAGTACAGAATCATTAATAGTCAGGATCCTAACTTGTTCCGGAGCCAACCAAAATGGCAACCAACCGTTAGTTTTTTCTAGGATTATAACCATGAACCTTTCAAGTGACCCCAGAATAGCGCGATGAACCATAACAGGAGTCTCCTCCTCCCCTTTGTCATTTATAAACTTCATGCCAAATCGTTTCGGCGTTGCGTAGTCCAGCTGTATAGTTGCAAGCTGAGTCTCTACTCCACCAACTGTATAGTAAACAAAGTCTAATTTAGGGCCATAAAGTGCTGCCTCTCCTTCCATTTGTTTAGCATCCAGACCGTTAACATCTGCTGCTTCTTTTAGCATTTTTTCTGCCACAACCCAATCTTCCTCTGTACCAATGTAAGCATCTGGAGTGGCAGGGTCTCTTAACGAAAGCGAAACCCAGTGCTCGCCATAAATCCCAACGCCCTTGTGTACTTCTTCAATTATTTTCACAAAACTGGAAACGACTTCCAATATCTGGTTTTTAGCCATAAATATATGACCATCGTCTACAGTTATTGACCTTACTCTTTGTAGTCCCATCAACTGACCAGGCTTTTCATCTCTATATTGCATCGTAACTTCCGAGTAGTGAATCGGCAAGTCTTTATAGCTTCTGAGTTTAGACATATAAATCTGAATGTGATGCGGGCAATTAACCGGCTTCATATTGAGTTTGGAACCATCTCGACCCTCAACCTTAAACAACTCTTCATTGTATTTGCTTGCATGACCTGAAGTTTTATACAATTCGTTCTTCGCAATATGTGGGATTTCAACTTCCTGGGAACCGTTCTTAGCACCAGCCTGGCGCATAAGGTCCGCTAGAAGCCTACGAATAAGCCTACCCCTTGGAGTAAACATTGGTAATCCAGGGCCAACCAAATCAGAAAAAATAAACAAATCCATTTCTCTTCCAAGTTTTCTGTGGTCCCTCTCTTTTGCCAGCTCTTGCTTCACTAGATACTCTTCTAGCTCGTTCTTTGTTGTGAATGCTACACCATAGATTCTGGTTAGCATAATATTCTTCTCGTCCCCACGCCAGTACGCCCCCGCAGTTCTAGTTAACTTAAAACTTTCAGGGTCAATATTGCTAAGACCATCTGAATGTCCGCCCTTACATAAGTCATCAAATCCACCGCAAGTATAAACAGTCAGGCCTTTGCCTTCAGCCGCAAACTCTTGTGCCAATTCTATTTTATATTTATTATCCCTAAATATTTGCTGCGCTTCTTCCAGACTAACCTCTCTTTTCTCAAAATGAGTCCAGTCCTTAAGTTTAGCCCGCATCGCATCTTCAATCTTAGGTAGGTCGTCTTCAGAAATCTTTCCATTCAGCTCAAAGTCAGTGTAAAAGCCATTTTCAATGACAGGCCCTATTGTATTCAAGCTTCCAGGCCATACCTCTTTAACTACTTGAGCCATCAAGTGGGAAAGGCTGTGCCTGACTTCATCAACATCATTAACTTCACTCATAATTTATTTCTCTAATTTAACTTTTGTAGGTTTCATGGATTAGTTTTTAAAGAGCTAATCACACTCTAGCAGCTTAAACCCTAAGGTCGTCAAAACATTATTTATGTTTAGAGTTTGAAATCTAAAATTGGATTCATTCATATTGGACTTAATTATACCACCGCCAATCTGATATACTTAATTTTAGTTTAATAGGGGCGGTTAGCTCATTTGGCTAGAGCGCTGCATTGACGTTGCAGAGGTGACAGGTTCAAATCCTGTACCGCCCACCATTTACCTCAAGTATAGCTATAGATAGTACACTTTTTAGAAAATTATTTGAGCAAGGACTCATCTCTGTCATCCCACCAGAACTCTGGCTCCCAATGGCAACAAAGAATGGGCTATGGAAAAACTACTACACTGGCAGGGATGGCAATCCCCTACATCTCAGAAACGGCTGGATGTTCAATGAACAAAGTGGTGAATTAATGCAAATCAAAGAGCATAGCTAGCCAGGCACACATCTAGAGACCCTATCTCTTTCCGGCACTAGTCCTGTGAATTTTATCTAGACTTTTTTGTCTCTTTTCTAAAAGTTTATAGGCCCCCCTCACTTTTGATTTTCTATCAGCTGGCACGCTCGCCTTAAAGTATTCGAACATAGCAAGCCACTGTTCAAAACTTAAATCCGTCAGCTTTGCATCCTTATTAAACTTTAAGTCGGTTGCTAAACGTAAAAACTGCACATGACTGAATACATTAGAGAAGTTCTTTTTAAGATTAGGCTTCGTACCTGAAAATCCAAAAGTCACAAAGTCTCTAAACAAAATAAAACTCCCCTTTTCCAGTAGAGGCCGCTTAAGTAACTCAGCTCTAAGAAATACAGCATCAACTGAGGGACTAGGCTTGAAGTCATCCTTACTAAAGTTATACAGAATACTAAACTTAAAGAAAGGCTTGTGCAAAATAGAGAATAAACTCTCTCTTTTTAAACCAGAATACTTCTCTGCTGCCTCTTTCTGCAAAACCAAATAACAATCCTTCGGAGGATTATTGGCAGAGAGAAGTCTTTTCACTATATCCGCTGAAATATTAAACGGGATATTAGAAAACACCTTATACCCACCAACGGGAAGCTTAAAGTCTAAAAAGTTTAAATTGAACAACTTAGGCTTATTACCAGATACTGACGAGTAGCTATCCCAGAGAGCCCCATACAATTCTCGGTCTGCCTCAACGGCAATCACATTACCGGACCTCTTCAGTAACACCTCAGTTATAATCCCCTTCCCTGGGCCAATCTCTAGAACCAACTCACCTTCAGCTATGGAGGACATTTCCACCAGCCTATCAACAAGACCACCGTCTTTCAAAAAGTTCTGGCTATGACTTAATTTGGTTTCAATCTTTTTGCTCATATTCATATGATGTTAAGTCTAACCTATTGGCTTATACAGCCTTCTTCTGCCTTTGCCGCTTTTTAAGTTTTGATACTTTCTGAATTCGCAACATATTCCTTCCCAGTTTTCTGCACTAAGCGGGACCCTTCTGCCCTCAACCTCTAAATTAACATCATTTATATATGGGTATTTAGCTGCCAAATTGTCTAAAAATCCACCTAAACCCTGAGTATCGCCTGAGCTTAAATATTCCAGGCTAGGCTTAGCTCCAGGGCCAATATGGAAATCCGTATCTAAATTAACCAAGTTCGGAAACTGATAATGCACATCGATTAGTACCTCAGTCCATAAAAACCTGTGGTTAAACTTGAAAGCAGGAAGAATTAAATTTAAAAGACCATTAACCGAACTTCCCTTCTGGTTTTGGATAATCAAAGCCACTTCTCTGATAGCCAATGGGACATACTTAAATATAAACTCCTCTCTATTTGGCCATGGGCTATTGATTATCGTACTAATTGGGAAAACATAGGCATTACCGAATTTTGGCTTAGGCATAGTCTTTAGAGTCTTCAACGCAAAGACGGCCTCAACGCCGACCTCTATCATGCCCACTCGTTCGAACGTCTCCGAATTGGCCAAAAAGCGAGCAACAAACATATTCAGGAGCCACTTATCAAAGTCATCAATCAAGTACTTAAGTTTAGAGTGAAAATAGATAGTCTGCCTGTCTAGCTCACGGTACACATTACAAAATTTAAACTTAGATATTATCTGATCATCATAAGTTGGGTATATCCCTAGCTGTCTACTCTCCCAGGCCTTCATCCTAAGAGCTGCAAAATCCTGAACCTCTTTCAGCCGCGTCTTATCAATACCTAGAATAGAATAACCTACTGCAACTTTTTTTAAGCCATGGCCCCAATGTTCATAAAGTTCTAAGAGTTCGTTCGATACTTCTCTACTCATTTCTTAGAATTATACTCTTCACACAATCGTTGTAAGTACCTCAAATTGTGCACTCCAGCTAACGTTCCGGCCAAAGGTTCACTTGCTTTAAACTGAGCCCTAAACCAGCTCTTTGTAAAGCCATTGTCACAGGCATAGCAATCGCAACCTTCTTGGATTACCTGTTTGGAAAATTCAAACTGTTTCCGCTTTAAGCTTAATTGCTTGTCTAGGCCCTTCTCATCAACAACCCAGACACTTCCATGCCGGGCATTACGGGTTGGCAAGACACAATCGAACATGTCGATCCCACATTCTATTGCCTTTCGCATATCAATCGGATGTCCAACACCCATTAAATAGTGGGGTCTTGAGGTCTCATCGTATTTATCAACCAAGAACTCTAGCATTGCGTGCATCTCTTCCCTCGTCTCACCCACAGAAAGACCACCAATCGCAACCCCGTCGACCTCCAAAGATTGTACAAAATTTAAAGACTCCAGCCTTAAACTGTGACTCAAGCCACCTTGAACAATTCCAAATAGTTTTGGACCCCCACCTTCAACACAGTTAAGTTTGAGTAACCTCTTATGTTCATCAACACATCTCTTTAGCCAGCGATGTGTCCTCTCCATTGCATCTCGCTGTCTATGCCTCTCATTCTCCAGGTCTACCACATCATCAAAGGCCATAATTATATCTGCACCCAGACTATGCTGAATCTGAATCGACTTTTCAGGAGTAATAAAAATCTGATCACCGTTCACAGGGTTATTAAACTTAACTCCCTCTTCTGTGATTTTCCTAAGTTTACCCAGAGAAAAGACTTGAAAGCCACCAGAGTCAGTTAGCATCGGACCTTGCCAGTTAGTCCATCTAGCTAACCCCCCGGCATCTTTAACGACATCTTCTCCAGGTGATAAATGCAAGTGATAAGTATTACCTAAAACTATTCCGGCTCCAGTCGTACCAACAAGTTCCGGAGACATTGATTTGACCGCACCACGAGTTCCAACCGGCATAAATGTTGGGGTGGCTACATCAACAAAGCCGGTTTTAGACTTAAATTTAAGCACTCCATTTCTGACTCTATCTGAATCAATATTTACCTTAAAGAAATCTTCCATCAATCTACACAATTATAACAGAGGTTGGCTTTAAGTTTTTTTTAATAAACCAGGCTTAAGTTTAAATACACAGAAAAAAAGAGCTTATCCACTGGATTTTTTTCAAGCTATATGACAACATATAGACATATGAACTGCCCAATCTGTACAACCAAGCTCAAAACCATCAACTCCAGGAGTACCGCCTCTAAGACAGCTACTTGGCGCCGGAAACAATGTCCAAAATGTAAAATAGTGCTAACATCCAGAGAAAATCTTGACCTATCTTCTATAGTCTTTGTAGGGAATTGGCCATATTCCAGATCTTCTCTGTATGCCACGCTTTCAAAAATAATCTCTAAAAAATCTGAAGAAGTCCTTGTTAATATTCTCGAAACAATTGAACTAAATTTAGTAAAAGTTACTAAACCCCATAACAACAAGCTTGAGCTAAGCTTACAAATTTATGACAATGTCATCCTGAAAGTCTTAAATAATCTTGATACTGGAGCCCATCTTCGATATCAAGCAATAGTCCAAGAAAGAAGTGCCTAGTTCAATAACCAATTAGGAGATGGCTAGATCTACTTCTTTCTAACCTTAGGAGTCACATCAAACTTTTCAAGGTAGCGACCAAACATCAGCCTAGTTTGAGAATAAAATCCAGTAGTCGACCCATAGATTAACCCAACAATTGGAGTCAAAATCCACTGCAACCAAAGGAATATAGACCTACTTTTTTTATGATGCTCAGGCCTGGGCGGTAAAATCTTATACGCGACATAAACGCTGGAGAGCACTCCAAGCGTTGTAAAGGTCTGAATCCACCTTGCTACATCCGGTAATTGGTGTGCAACAATACTGGCATCTGAATCTCTCGCAAAAATAATTGGCAACCAGGCTCCTATAGCTAAAATCAGTGGAGCTGCCGCCCAAGAAACATCATTCTCTAAATGTCTCAGGAATCTTGCCAAAGTCGGCCAAAATGGAACTCCATCAATCTTCTTTTTACCAGCCAAACCTCTTGTAAATATGTAAGGAATATCACTAACTCCATATGCCCAGCGCCGAAGCTGTATAAATTGAGCCTTGAGAGTATCTCTGTAGTTTAGACCCAGTACAGCGTCTTGATAGTTGGGAACAAACATCGACTCCACCCTATAACGACCCTTGAAGGCCATATAGCTCCTCCAGTATTGATGACCGTCTTCTACAATAGTCTTTTTGCTCCAAAAGTTTGTAACAAGTAGTGAACTAAGACTTTGTGAATGAGATGAGAAATTCCTCTGTAGGTGCGGTCTCGAGGCCTGTAGCAAAGTATAAAAACTATTACCTACCGCCAAGATTCGCATTGGCGCTGGAGCATCCCAAATATTGTTCGTATAGAATGCCAATGGCTCATAGCTCGCATTGTCCCGGTCATGATTAATTAGATATAGATAGCTCAGATGTGCCAAATATTCTTTTTCCATAATAGAATCTGCATCCATCGTCGTGATCATCACTCTTTCAAAATCTATCTTCAACCTCCCAAGCTCTTCACACAGCCTTTCCGCCGCCCAAACCACGTTCCCACCCTTGCCAACGATCTCTCCCTCCATATTCGCAGGATGCTCAGACACCATGAACTTTAAGAATGAGTTACTGAATTCATTCTTAAGCTTAGCAACTGTTTCAAAGTTTGATTCTCTAGCCCTTGCTTCTGGACAAAGTTGAAGTATGACTTTATTTTTGACATCATAGTTCTGATTAACCGCAGCTAAAACCGTATCTCTCACTACCTCAAATGACTCTTTATACATTGGAACCATTACCACATGGATAAGCTCTTCTGGTTCAAGGCTCTTTTCATTTGAGAAGTTGAACTTAAGTAAAGAATTCTTCCTAATTTTGTCTAAACGACTCAGTCTTCTTTTTTTCTCAAGCTCATTGAGCTTTTCTCTAGCAGAGAAATAGTCTTCATTAAGTAGTTTCCACCAATCAACATCTTTTATAGATTTTATAATCGCCAAAGTGTTCAAAGCTTTTGATGCCATTATCACTGTTCTAAAGAACCAAATAAGCATGAACAGTAAAATTAAAAAGCCTGCTACATCAGCCCTCCAAATTCCAACTATGACCGGCAACGCAACTACAAGGTAACTCAAAAAACCTGGAACTATCTCCCAGAAGCGATATAACTTACTGCGCTTTCCAAGGTCTATTTCAAGCTTAGAAAGGTCTTCGTCCGTAAGCCTTAGCTTATTTGAATAGACAGGACTAGGTGTAGAATTTATATTTGAGTCACTCATCAATCAAGATTTTTAAATTAAAGAACTTAAGCCTGCGACTCTGAACAAAACACCAAAAGCTATAATTTGCACACAAACTCCAATCAATAAAACACCATTCCGATAAAGGTTATCCAACCTCTTCAATCTAAAAGAATAGATGAACGTCGCAAACCCAAATCCAAACACAACCAACAGAATCAAGTAGCCGTTCCACCAACTCCCCTGAACATACTCATTCCCCGCTACTAATCTTATCGGAACCCTCAAATCAGATGATTTAGCCCGAATAAAAACGGCAACCAAGCTAAGTAACATAACCAGACCATTCAATAGGGCCAGGCTGTAAAACCACAAATCAGAGTTCGTCTTTCTACCGCTCTTTTTTTCTACTTTCATACTTAAGTTTAAGTATACCAAATTCTCGTCATCTGAAGCTCTAAAGCTTAACCGCTTTAGATATTTTTAGCTTGTCCACAAAATACTTATCGTGGCTTGCCACAATCAAACAACCCTTAAACTTAACTAAAGCTTCTTCGATTGCTTCTTTGGTTGAAACATCCAGATGATTTGTTGGTTCATCCAAAATCAAAACCTCTGGCTGGCTTAACATCAGCTTAACAAAGCCAAGCTTTGCTTTTTGGCCTCTTGAGAGATCTCCGATTTTTTTATCTGCAGACTCTTTGTCTAGCCCAATCTTAATACACAGCGTATAACACCTGGAAAGCTTCTTTTCGCTTAAACTTAATTCTTCAACTGCACTTTTATGATCGTCCAAGCCATAAACATCTTGACTAAAATATCCAATATTGATATCTTCCCCAGCTTGAGAGTCTCCACCACTTAGGGTGTCCCTGCCAGCCAAAATATTTAGCAAGGTAGACTTACCAGCACCATTCTTACCAGCAATCAAAACTCTACTCGGACCTCGCACCTCCAAATCTAAATTTTTGAACACAGACTTAGACCCAAAAGACTTACCACCACTCTCGATTTTAAAGATAAGCTTAGCTTTTGGAATCTGAGCCTCAAACCGAACATCAATTTCCGGATCTTTATTTGGCCGCTTCACCTCTTCCAACTGCTCAAGCTTCGAATGCGTAGCTCCAATCTTTCTCCCTAGACCAGCTTGAGCTCGCCTCTTTTTTCCATTAAAAGCCCCTTTAGGCATACTGTGTTTAATTCTATCGTAGCTTTCACCAGTCACCTTATCAGCATATCTTCTATTTTCATCTATGTTGACCTCCAGGCTTTTTCTAACTTCCATGTAACTTTCGTACCGCTTCAGTTTAAAATTATTTTTAATTTTAAGTTGCTCTCTATAGGATGAATATCCGCCTCCATATTCAGCCAGTCTACCTTCTTCAATCGCAAAAATCTTATCCACTGAATCATCCAAAAAAGATCTATCATGGCTAGCAATTAGAACTGCACCACCTTGAGACCTAAACTTAAGCAAAGATTCTTTAAGCCAAATTAGACCCTCAACATCCAAGTTATTTGTTGGCTCATCTAAAATTAAAACTTCCGGTTGATCATAATCTGCTCTAGCTAAAATCACCCCCAAAGCGAGTCTCGTATTTTGACCACCACTCAAACTAGAAACCTTTAGGCCGGACTTAAAATCGATAAGCTCATTTAAGCCAGCGATATCTAGCGCCAAATCAACCCGCCAAGGCTCATCTTTAAATTTAAGTTCTAAAAAGCATTCCAGATTATTAGCTAAATGATCTACTTCCGCTTCCTGCGGTAAATAACTAAAAGCTCCAACCTTAACTGTTCCACTCTTTAAGCTATTCTTTTTAATTTCACCAATCAGAATATTGATTAGCGTACTTTTTCCAGACCCATTCGGGCCAACAAGCCCAGCGATCTCACCCTTTTTAAGACTCAGATCTAGACTATCAAAAATTAGACCATCCTTCAAGGTGCTAGCGTTGGAACTCTCATAACCAAAGCTCAAATTCTTCACATCAATAACAAACATATTCTTAAAACAGACCCCTACAGCCATTAAACTTAATTATTAGGGTATTTATTTACAGCTACAAATAACTAGGCTAAAGACCTAGCAAAGCTGCAAAACTATTTCTGTTCTAAAATCATGTACGTTATCCAAGCATGTTTACTTAACAATAATTATACCATAGACACTGTCTATATGCCATAGTAAGCTTACAGAAGTGGTCGCTAATCAGACCATGGAAGAGCTAATTCTTTAAATTTAATTCCATTGTCCGAGTCTGTCCATCTAGGAAATTTTTCCATCATCGTTTTCAAAACTTCTTCGAAGATTTTTTCGAACATCCTCAAAAGCTCTGGCGTAAACAGTTCGCCCTCATCTACTGGACCATCACCCTTTGAGTTTTGTATGTGAACTCTATTCCTTGCAATCCTTAATATTTGCAAATCTGAGCAAAGACTCTCGTCAAAACCAAATAAGCTGTGCTTCCTGGCAACGGCAATGTAGTGCTCTAGTTTATCTCTTTTCTTAGTTTTAAAATCTTTAATCTGGTCTTCAGTGAGTATTGGTAAGGGGTCTCTGACGCGGCCACTAACTCTATAAACAAAATCCGAGAGGATACACTCAATAACAGAGACCCCAAGAACTACTATAGGCTTTATTAAAATGTTCTGACGACCACCATCAGAGTCATTTAACTCGTAGATCCTGTCAATAACCTCCAAGTTGTAGACAATGTTATCACCTGTTTTAAAATTCCATATAAAAGTGCCCGTAATCGCACTTGCAAGGAGTTCACGGTCTTCTTCATTCATCTAGGCAATGCTGATAACTAATAAAATCAACTGGCGGACCGTAACGTTGGAGGTATGGAACTATTTTATGAGTGCCACACAGGAACTGAGTCGATTCGGAGTGGCCTATCGTCACCCTTAGACTGCATCTCTTTACCATCTTCTACAGGCACTATACTTACTAAGCTGGAAGCGAGAACCCCAGCACCAACACCATAAGCTATGTCTAAAACATCAGGAGTCGTATTATTGTTAACGGCGGAATAAATATTTAGACCATACTTTGTTTCCACTAATAGGTTGGCGGCAACAACCGCAGTCCCACCTATTGCCATTGCAAATCTCCTAACTGCTTTAGGCGTATTACTGAATTTAGTACCCAATAAGGCAGACAGATATGTCACACCGACACCCACCATCATTGAAGGTGCAAGGTTGCCCGCATGATCCATTAGATCAAAAGGTTCTGGAATAATATTTCTTACCATGTCGCTTGCCCCACTCTGTGATACAAGTGAAGCGGCAGAAGCGGCGCCCCAAGCACCAGCTCTCAAGGTTACATCCCTTATGGAGTCCTCTTTCGTTTTTATGAAGCTAAACCGAGGTTTATATCCTCGTGCTTGCCCGGTCTTTTCTTTTTTTGCCATTTTTGTTTTTAGATAAAAGAATACCTCATATAGTAACACATGAGATACATAAAATCAAGTGGCAGGCTCTACTCTAAGGGAATCGATATACCTACCAAGCCCTAGAGGTAGGCAGCAGGTACTCGTCTGATAGTTCTCCCTCGCCAAGCATCTTAGAACCCTTCTTGCGGTTACAACTGCGGTGAGCTAGCTGAAGGTTCTCGAAGTCGTATGGACTACCTCCTCTAGATACAGGTATGATCTCATCTATCTCAGGTGAGAGTGGTAAACCTTTAACTAGAGTCTTATCGACTGGATGGCCACAGATCCCACAAGACTCATAACAATCAAAGACACGCTTTCGCATTATTGCACGTAGCTGGCCATGTCTCTTACGAGGATCCCTTCGTGTGCTTTTCTTACGTACTGCAGCCATATATGGTTTTAGTATATAAAAAACACTTCTTTTTATCTTAATATGATCTTTTCTAGAATAAAACAAGGGGGGAGGGTATATACCTCTCCCCTGTTAACTGCCAAGCGCGGTGAGTGGGCTTATTTTCGCGTGTCAAAAAAAAGTAAAAATGCTGATTAGTAAAATGAGTGGAAATTAGCCAATCACCTTAGCTTAATATTATTCTCAAACTCAAAAATTAGAATACATACGTACCTAAGAATTACTTCAGCATGATGCTTTTCAATTTTCAACTTTGAATCAACTTGTCCATGCTTTACCGCCCTAAAAGACTTATTAATATAATCAATTACTGATACTATATGTAATTCAGGATCTTCTTGATCCTTAGAATAAGCTGTATATTCCCATTTCTTTTTATTCGTTATAAGCCAATTAAGTAACGACCCTAAATTATTACCGCCCCTTGGACCAATGTAAGTTTTTAGCAACGATTCTAGAGCCTGAAAAGATTCTTGTGCCGAATTCGTATAATTAGGATCAAGACCATAGAGCTCTTTAAATGCGTCTTGAAACTCACTTTCATAAGTCTCTTCACCTTTCAGTTTGTCTGCCATTAGTTCTATCTCCTCTTTAGTAATCCTCTCGACAATAGTGGCCTGTCCATCAATAATTTGCACCTGATACTTATGCCTTGCATCATCTAATATTTCCTTCAACTTGGAACTATACGAACTTGGAACTTTTTGTAACACATAATCAATTACTACAAAAAACAACTTACTATTTTTATCAGCAATCATCATCAAGAAAGTCAGCAACTTCCATTCATTAGTCGGCTCAATATAGTTATTTGGTCTGCGTTGAGGAATTGCAATATCATTAATCCTGAACCGGTTTTGAATGTCACACGCCAATTGATAGGGCTCAAAATACCTTGATTCCACTACTCCATACAACCAGTCTGCTAAAAGTGGGACCATAGACTGGGCAACCCCCTCTATGAGAGGTGCCTCCTCTTGCTCTTTCTTGTATTTTTCCCAAAGTCCCATTCTCCCTATTATATATCTTTAAGCCCTGATGCTATAATTAGCCTTGTCTAAAACCGATGTCTATATCGCATACGCGTGTTTGTGCTTTTGAAAGGGCGACTCGCGTAAAGGTATTAAGCGCAAGCTGGTATCGGTTTTAGACGACCTGCGGGTCGTCCTTTTTTATGGACTTCCTGCGGTAATTAAAAAACCAAAGGAGGTTATATATGAAAGAACTAAAACAAGGCAACTGGTTTAGACGCCACAAGATACTAACAGGAATTTTAGGACTAATAATCTTAATCTCAGTAGTTAGTGCTTCAGGCGCTAGCAAAACAGAACAACCAAAGACTGAAGCTAACCAAGAACAAGTTAGTTCCGAAATCGAAGTTAAACAAGTATCTCAAAATGCTGCTGAGAAATACTGCCAAGATGCAGCCCTTCTGGGTAAGTATATTGATCTAGATAAAACTAGCATCATCAAGGTCACTGCGTATAATGCTCAATATAACAAAAGTGGAACCAAAGCCTCTAACGGAAATGCTATCTACGACTTCCAGTGGGTTGGTGAGAATAAAGAAAGCAACGAGAACATTCTATTCGTCTGTTCAGTAAGTGGCACAGAGAAGGATATCACCCTTCATAACCTAGCCATTAGTGGTCAAGTTGTCTACGGTCCCGTTGATCAGCAATAAGAATATTGACAGTAACGGTTGTGCTTTGTATTATGAAAAGTATTAGAACCCAAAAAGGTGCTAACGCAGGTGAAGTTAAAGATCATAATCTCACAATCTGCGCGGCGCAACGAACCGCTTAACAAATTCGGTAAAATAAACGTGTTAACGTCCGCCGTGGCACCAACACATGCACCTACTTATTATTAATCATCGTAATCTTCTATTCTGTGCGGAACGACGTCCCGCCTAGCAGAATCGGTTGTGGAATATAGGATTGTAAGTAGTAACGAGATACGGACTCGGTTAAAAACGGGCTTACATGCGACTAACTTGGAGTCTTAGACTCTAGAAGGTCATGTATAATGCCCCGTTCAAATAACCCTAGACGGTACAGTTCTGTATCGTCTCTCATAAAGAAAAACAATAAAACAGTAACCAGTTTCTCTACAGAAGCCCAAACATTATTTAGGCTTCTGGAGCTTATTGTAGATATAAAATATCGCAAGAAGTACGGCCACACCCTTGGCTACAGTGACTCAAGATATGGTAACCAAGAACAACAAAAGAAAGTCGTAGCAGACCAAATATCCTTGGTTGATAATATCAGTCCTATACGGCAGAATTCAACGGAGGATATTTGGTAATGGAAAAACAACCAAGGTTAAAATGCTATGTCTACATTCGTCGTTCTCAGGACCGCGAAGACAGACAATACAACTCTATAGAGAAGCAAAACCGCAACACGCGTGAAGTAGTCCGTGAAAACGGCTTAGACCCTATTTACCTGCCAGAAGAGGAGCGGTCTGCCTACAAACCTGGACGGCCTATATTCAACGATATGATCAAAGATATTAAGAACCGTAAGGCACGTTATATCGCGGTCTGGCACCACACTCGTTTAAGTCGTAATGCATTTGATGCGGGACAAATTATTCAGCTTATGGATGATGGTGACTTACTGGCAATATATACGCCAGGACGGGTTTTTAAAAACACCTCCACAGACAAAGCATTCCTAGCAATTGAGCTAACATTCGCCAAGAAAAATAACGATGACCTGAGTGACCAAGTAAGGGACAGTTTCGTAGAAAAACGTAATCATGGAGAATATCCGGGACCGGCACCTTTAGGCTATATCAATTCGATCCTCGGTCCAAAGACACGCAATATAACACCAGACCCCGAAAGAGAAGAACAAGTTATTGAATGTTTTGAATTCGCCGGTACAGGGACTAATAACCTTACTGATGTCTGGAAACATGCTAAAGATATAGGCTTGAGATCCCGTAGAGGTAAAGAGCTAAGCAAGGCCACCCTTTCGGATATGTTGAAACGTCGACTTTACACCGGCGTTTTCAAATACGGTGGTGACGAATGGCATCAAGGGACATACAAGCCACTAATATCTGTTGAGCTCTACGATAAGGTGCAGATTGCCATGGGATGGAGGAAAAGCTCAAATAAACGCCCCAGCACAACCTCGGGGAGGTACTACATCTATAAAGGCTTAATGCTTTGCCAAACATGCAAGTTCAATATCACTGCATATACTAAGCCAAAGAAGTTAGCCAATGGTAGCGAAGCTGAGTACATCTTTTATACATGCACCAAAAAGAACAAAAAAATTAAGTGCGCAGAGCAACAGCTGTCAAACCAACGTGTAGAAGAAGAGGTGCTGTCTCATATGCAAGAGTTTGAGATTAGTGAAGCAGACGGCAAAGAATGTTCACGCTGGCTGGAACAGCACTATAACGAGTTCGTTAAAGAACGCATCCGCTTTAAGCCACTCTGGCTTAAAGACATGAGGCAGGCTCAAGTGGCATTAGACACGTTGGACGATAAGCTGGAAAGCGGGACCATAACTGACGAACGCTATAAGCTTAGGGCCGCGAAACATGAAGAAACCATAGCTAGAACTAGCCAACTCCTTGAAGATTCCGGAACAGATGCCAGCAGGTGGCTAGAACTAGCAAAAGAAACGTTTTCCAGCGTAATTAACCTTGGAGAAGTGTTCCAAGACGCAAGTGACCAAGAAAAGCGACAACTCATGATATTCATAGGATCGAACTGGTATTTGGGCAATAAAAAAGTGACTCTAACACCTAGAAAACCACTTGATTTGTTGCATGTAAGCAACCGAAGTACGGATTGGCGGGCCCGACCAGGTTCGAACTGGCGATCTCCTCCGTGACAGGGAGGCATGTTAACCACTACACCACGAGCCCATTAAACTTAACTTAAAAAAGTACAGTCTACGTAAAAAACAATTATAGCATAAGGACCTAAACTGAACTTGTAAAACCAACCCCAGCACCCCACGGATTACCGATCAGAGCCTCTGACCAAGTCTTTCTCTGCTTCTTTAAACTTAAGGTTGCGCTTTATCATCCCATCAGAATCGAGCTTCTCCAAATAGATATCAATTGGCTTAAAGCTTAGCTTTATAACTTGAACGTCTCGCTCATCCTCAGAGTAAGTTTTTACGTTTTTAAGAATATAAAAAGCATCATTAGTTGTGGTGACAGTAGAGACTTCACCCTCTTTTAGACTTTTTAGAACCTCCAAAATCGTATAGCTAAAATTCGGACCATTCGTCTTCAGGTTCATTCTAGCCACAGCCCCATTTGAAAATATGCCTAGGTCTGAATCCGAAGTTTCAGTAGCCAATACGGCAAAATCTGCACCATCTTTAAGCCTAGTCTCTGCGGCTTGAACTTTACTTTTAGATTCTTGGTCTAAGGCAGAAAGCACTTTTCGTTTTAAGAGAACCTTTTCATAAAATCTCTCATAATCTCCAAAAGTCCAACCATAGTGTGCTTTTAAGATTATGGAAAGCTCTTCTCGGCTAGAGTTCCCTCGGTATTCAAGGAGCTGGTCGATTTCTTTATCCACTTCTTCCTTGCTTATTTTAATATTCATTTCCCTAGCCTGTTTCCTTACAAAAGCATAGCCCTCTGCCTGATTCAAAGCTTCTATTTTCTTTTGCTCGATAATCTTATGACCATCTTCAGTGCTAACATCAATTTTCTCAGCGCCGACTCCATCAAATTCTACCAAGTAATGCACGTTCTGCTTGAGAATGAATAGGTAATCCTCATAAGAAACTTTCTCACCATCCACCACACTTGCATTATAAGGAGTTAGCCTAGATACTCCATAGGCCAAATTGCTGTAACTTTGTCTATTTTGTAAAAGAAAGAATCCATACGCAAAGAAGATAATTACTAAAGTAATCACGAAGGCAAAAGATCCTAGCATTACACTAAAACGCGCTCTTTTTAAGGGTTTCTTGTGCTTTCTACCCCTTTTCAAAGCCTGCTCCCGATGTACCTTCAAAGCTTCCTCGATTTGAGCATCGTCAGCCGGCCTAACAAGCTTTTTAGATTTAACGTTGCCCACCTTTCTAGTCTCTTTTTCTAAGGTATGTAGCCTCGACTTTCTGGCAATTCTTCTGGCGCTCTCATTAATCTTATTCATCTTTTTCAAAACCTCTAAATTTATCGTAGTTCGCCACAATAACATCATGCCTTTTGGCGGGCCTGGACATCTTTTCTAAAACTGCATCCCCAGATTGCGTCTGTATAACAATTGTACCAAATCCTAAAAGAGCCTGCAGCACCCCATTTGTTACATAGTTTGTATTAATTATACTTTCAAATGGAATATCCACCACAGAACGACGGAATAGACCTTTCTGGTTAATTATTTCCAGACCACTATTAGTTAAAACTGTCAGGCTAAACCACCAGGAGACGAGTTGCCCAAAACAAAACAATCCAAAAATAGAGACTAAAAATAGCATTATCTCTGGTCTTAAATTGAACTTTAGTCCTAAAACTAAGATTAGAACAGCCAAGCTACCAAAAAGTCCAGCCCTATCTAATGCCACCCAGTGCTTTCTTGAAACGTCGACAACTTTTTTATAACCCTTTGAGGTGGAGCCCCCGCCTTCGATCTTTAGTGTGTCATTTACCATAAAGTCTATACGTCAAAAAAGCCTAGTCTCTTAATTTTAGCACAAGCACTTTATTTCCAGATACCAATATATTCAGGCTGGCTTCAAGCTTTAAACCTGAACATTCCGCAGCACGTTCCAAAACTTCTTTTTTTGAAGACATGATAGTAATAATTCCATCTTTAGAAATCTTTCCTTTTGCAGCCTCCAAGAAGTCCAGATACAGCTTCTCTAAGGCCTCCAGCCCTCCAGGATAATCTTCAAAATCACCCCAAGGTGGATCCGCCACTACCAAATCAAAAACTTTATCTGTCTTGTTCAAAAACTTAACTACATCACCAGCTATAACTCGGGCAAGCTTCTTGTCTAATTCAACCTTAAGCCTATTAACTAACCTGCTACTTTTTTCAACTAAGATTACGTTTAAGTTGTGGCTTCCCCTATTAGTTCCTGCTCCAAAACTTCTCAGAGCCTCTTTAGATATCCCACCATTGCCCGCAAAAGCATCTAACATGTAGTCAGCATTCTTGATGCCTCCCAGCTCCAACAAAAGATTCGCCACATCCGGATCTAATTCACCTTTTTGTAGGCTGATCTTCTCACGTAACTTAAGCTTAACTCCAAAATAACTAACTCCACCCCTACGCTTTGCTAAAACAAAATCTACATCAGGATTAAAAGACCGATACTCTAAGTTAAACTTTTTGCTAATTTCTGAAGTCAAATGATCTCTTATACTCGAATCCATCTTTGTAGGCTTAGCAGATTCAAAGTTTCTTAAATTAAATGTTGAATAGCCACCAAGCTCAAAATCATTGGGGTCAACATCAAAATTTAAGTTTAATTGCCCATCTTTACCAGACCATTCCAAAAGCTGGACTACATTTTTAGCGAAGTTAAATTTAACGTAATCTCTAGGTTTGAGCTTTTCTTTGAGTTTAACAATACAAAAAGCCTCCTCGCTCAATACAGCTTCCGCGTCTAGGCCCTTTAGGAGTTGACCAACCAGGTCTTCAAAACCGGGAACAAAATTAATAGCATATAAATAATTCATAAATAAAATCTGGTGCCCCGGGTAAGAATCGAACCTACAACCTATTCCTTAGGAGGGAATCGCTCTATCCATTGAGCTACCGGGGCGAAAGTTAAACTCAATTATAGCAAAAAACAAGCCCCTAGAATGTATGAGCCTGGTGAACATTAAGATAATCCAGAATGTCATCCTCGTCAAACCAAATTGCGATCTCCAAATCGGCCTCTTCTCTTGTAGCACTGGCATGTACAATATTTCTGACTGCTCCGGATTCATTTGCATGCTCATAACTAACATGGGAGTAATCTGAGCGTATTGTACCAGGTAGGGCGGTTTTTGGTTCAGTCGAGCCAGTTAGCTTCCTCACCACTTCAACAGCCTCAACTCCTTCAAGCACGACGGCCAAAACCGGACCACTAGCCATATAATCTACTGTATTATCATAGATTTCTTTGCCCTTTCTGCTCATCAGTTTACCTATACCTTCGTAGTGGTTCTCTAGGCGACTCTTATCCGGAAGCAAGAACTTCATCCCCACGAGTTTGAGCCCAGCCCTTTCAAACCTACTTAAAACTTCGCCAACGATCCCACGAGCTATTGTGTCCGGCTTCAGAATTAGAAGCGTCTTTTCTATCTTCATAAGATTTTATTGATTATTTTAAGTTTAACGTCTGCGAATTTCTCTCTCAGATTATAGCAGAATAAACAGCGCTACAGCTATAGCCAGAATAATTCTGTAAATTCCAAAAGGTTTCAAGCCTCGCTTTTTTACAACATCCATCAACAGATAAACCGCTCCAAAACCAACAACAAAGCTCGCTAAGTTTCCAAAAAGAACTGCGCCAAAATTAGATTTTATAAAATCCAGACCCTCACTACTAACCATAAACTTAAGTGTTGCTCCAAGAATTACAGGTAAACCTATCAAAAAACTGAATGTTGCCGCAGTTTCAATCTTAAGCCCGACCCACATTCCGGCAAGTATTGTTACTCCAGATCTGGAGGTTCCCGAAATTAAAGCCAGTGGCTGCACTAAGCCAACTATTGCCGCTTGCTTAAAACTAACTTCCTGAACAAGATTAGTGTTCAGGCTTTCTCTTGCTACCTTTTCTTTACTATAGATACTCCGCTTTTCTTTAATTAGCATCATCGCTACACCGACCACAGCCAACATCAAGGCGACTGTGGCTGGACCGTGTAAATTCTTTTCTATAAAATCCCCAAAGACGATACCCACCAAAATAGCTGGCACAACCCCAATTGTAAGCTTCAAGACTATTTCCTTTTTTTGGATTAAGTTTAGAGTTTTACCAAAAAGGTCCTGAGTTACACTCCAAATTTGCCTTCGAAAAAATATCGCAATGACGGCAATCGTTCCGATATTTAAAAGTGTTTCAGCAGTTAAATTAGTTGGGATATCCAAAACCTTAGCAGCTAGTAGAATATGCCCCGAACTACTGACAGGCAGAAACTCGGTTGCACCCTGAACTATTCCCAATATTACCGCTTGCCAAATTGAAATCATAAGCTTAAGTTTACCACTCAAGTTGAACTTAATTAATACCCTATTTTATATTCAATAAATCCGTTAGACTTAAACTAGATGTCGCAAAATAAAAAACCCAACTCACCCTACCTTAGTGAACTAATCATAGATTTTTTAGAATATTTAGAAATCGAACAGAACCGTGCCCAACACACCATTCGTAATTATCACCTCTACCTCAACCGTCTTGTTGAGTTTTGGGGAGACGAACCAATCAACAAACTAACTGCAGATTCAATCCGTAAGTGGAGGCTCTGGCTAAACCGCATCCAAACTGCTGGCGGAGAGAATCTTTCCGTCGCAACTCGCAACTATCACCTCATTGCTCTGCGCCACCTTCTAAAATACTGTGCCAAATTAGATATTGAAGCGCTCGCTCCAGAAAAAATCGAACTTGCCCATTCCGTCAGGAAGGAAGTTACCTTTCTTAATGCCGAAGAATTACAAAGACTTTTTACTCAACCAGACTTAAGCACCCTTGGGGGTTTACGAGATTTAGCAATCCTACAACTTCTTTATTCCACCGGACTCCGTGTTTCCGAGTTAACAAAACTCAATATCGAACATCTCAATTTAAAGCTTGGGGAATTCACCGTTAGAGGAAAGCGTCAAAAAGATCGCCCTGTTTTTGTAACGGACTCTGCCAAAAATATCTTAGAAGAGTATCTAAAAATAAGAGAAGATAACAGCAGCCCCTTATTTATTAGGATTGGGGGTAGCAAAAAACTAGACACCTCTGGCGACCACCTCCGCCTTACCCCACGTTCGATTCAGCGCATTATTCAAAAGTATGCCTTGCTAGCAGGAATAACCAAAAAAGTTTCACCTCACACGCTCAGGCATAGCTTCGCCACTAACCTACTTATGAATGGGGCGGACTTAAGAAGCGTTCAAAGTTTACTCGGTCACAGCAATATTGCAACCACCCAAGTCTACACCCACATCACCGACCCTCATTTAAAATCAGTTCACAAAAAGTTTCACTCTGACAATACTCCAGGCAAAGATTAGGCCTACAGGCTCTCCGGCTTAAGCTTAGAGACTATCTCCATGCCGTCATCTTCTGACTTCTTAATTTCTCTATACACTCTTCTACCGACAAAATAGACCTCAACACCATTCTCAATCATTGCCTTCAACCCAAACTCAACTATCTCTTTCTTTAGTGGCCTAACCTTTTCAGTACTGATCCATTCATTTTCACCTAAGCCTTCATCGGGCCTATAAATGAAACCATCGCCAGGCAAATGATATATAGCCCCGCCGCTATCCAATCTCATAAATTTATACCGACTCTTCACGATCACATGCCACGGTCCAGCCTCTCCAGATTCACTCCACCTGCCAACTAGAACCCAGCTCTCGTCACTTGGAACTAGAAAGGTAGAGGCAAGAGCTTTATCTGGAGTAGCAAAAACAACCGGACCCTCGCCGACATTTCGAATACTTTCATTCCGTGGCTCAAAGATGTCGATCTCTGAATTCGGTGATGCATGGTATAAAGTCTTTGGCCTATTCATAAAGTCATTATTAAGTTTACTTATTCTGCATGTAGCAAATCCAGAAGTTACGCTTAAAACTTTGTCCATTAACTCTCGGGAACCCCACTTTTTTCTCTAGGCAAATTATTTCAAAGTACTTTCCATAAAAATCTATAAAGTCTTCTCTGCTCCAAACTCTTTCGGTAATCCCAACCGCAGGTAGTGTGTAGCAATCTTTTTCTGTGCCTGCGAACTTCTTCAGTAGATTCTTGGCATTCTTATCGGCATCTTTACAAAGAGCCTTCGTCAAGAAGTACCCACCCCCTTTTAGGATTCTCGAAACTTCACTTACAAAAATATCCCTTTCTTTTTCAGTTAGGGAATTGGATGAAACAATATCCAAAGCTAAATCAAAAGAGTTCTCACTAAACGGAAGCACCTCGCCTATGCTAGATTTAATGTAGTTCAGATCCAATCCAGACTCTTTGGAATTATTTTCAGCAATACTAATTGAATGATCCGAGATCTCCACACCAACCACGTCTGCTCCTAAGCCTGCAAAATAAAAAGAGTTCCTACCATTTCCAGAACCAAGGTCTACGAGCTTACTATCCTTGAACTTAAAGCCTCTCTTCCTCACCCATCTAGTAAACCTCACAACGTCTCTCTGTGGGCTATTCTTAACTGAAAGCAGCTTCGGCTTTTTATACTCATCGTTCCAAGCTTTTTCCTGTGGCATACTTTTATAAAAAATAGGTTTAAAATCTAACGATCCCAAAACTTAACCACAGCGCAATAATCAAAAGTGCTCCAAATGGAATCCTTTTAATTTTAAACCTAACGCCAATTAAAATTCCGACACTTGCCGCCAAAGAAATACCAGCTAAAAGTTGTACTAAGTTTAAAAATAACCCGGCTACGGTAGCTAGCCGAACATCACCTCCCCCGATTTCACCTTCAAAAGCCTGAAATAAGCCCCAGCCAATCAAAAAGATCACTAGGGCCTGCCAAGGGTATAGGCCCACTCCTGAGTTTAAATATTTTAAAACTCCGCCGCCGGCTATTAATAGCATTAAGTTTAAATTGCTAATTTTATAATCTTCCAGATCCTCTTGTAGGATTCTCCAAGAAGCAAAAGCTACTAAGCCAACAACTGGAACAACTCTAAAGTTAAGGACATCCAGATTACCATTAGCGAGAATGACCCCACAACTCACTAAAGCCCCGAGAAACCCAACATAAACAGCATTAAGTCTTATAATCCTGGTCTTGTTATTTTCTAAAAACTTTCTTTTCATATTCTCTAATCTTGAAATCTGCAATTAAATTTAAGCTTTTATCTCTGTTATAATTATACTCTAAAGTTCAATATTATGTCATCTCTCAAAATCGGAATCGTCGGCCTCCCGAATGTAGGGAAATCCACGCTATTTAATGCTCTGACTAAAGCTGGGGCTCTTGCTGCCAACTACCCCTTTGCAACAATAGAACCGAACACCGGAATCGTCGAAGTCCCCGATGATAGACTCCAAAAGCTACTCAAAATCTATGGATCCAAAAAAGTTATTCCAGCCACAGTCAACTTTGTAGATATCGCCGGGCTGGTAGCGGGAGCCTCCAAAGGTGAGGGTCTCGGCAACAAGTTCCTCTCTCACATACGTGAATGCGACGCCATCATTCAGGTTGTACGAGACTTTAAAAATGATGACATTGTTCATGTTGCCGATAGGATTCACCCTAAAGAAGATATCGAAATTATTAAAACTGAGCTTATTCTCGCCGATCTTTCTACGTTAGAAAAAAGAATCCGGAGCTTTAAAAAAGAGTCTAAATCAAACCCTAAACTTAAACCTCTAGCAGACTTATATCAGCTCCTCTTTGATTCACTCTCAGAAGGAGTTATCCCAGAACTAAGTAATGAGCAGCTCCTAGCGCTAAAAGACTTAAACTTAATCTCTCTCAAACCAACCATGTACCTTTTCAATATTGCTGAAGAAGATCTAAACAACGAAGAATTGAAGTCTAGTCTGTCAAAATTGGCAGAAAGGAGCCCAACAGTTTTCGTTAATGCCAAACTAGAAGAAGAGCTTAGCGAACTTGATGACGAAAGCGCCAAGGAACTCCTTGCTGAATATGGTCAATCTGAAAGTGGGTTGCAGAAAGTAATTTCTGGAGCCTACCGACTCCTCGGTCTGCAAAGCTATCTCACTGCTGGCCCAAAAGAAATTAGAGCCTGGACAATTAAAGTTGGAGCAACCGCACCTCAAGCAGCCGGAGTTATCCACGGAGATTTTGAGCGCGGCTTCATCGCCGCCCAAATCATTAACTACAATGACCTAGTCGAACTCGGCTCAGAATCCGCTGCCAAACTTGCAGGCAAGGTTCGAACTGAAGGAAAAACTTACATCATGCAACCTGGGGACGTCGTTGAATTTAAGTTTAATGTTTAGGCCACCATCAGGCTCTCCAGAATGGCGAAGTAAAGAATTAAAAAACCACTGATCTAAAATCCCAAAGCTTCAAATATGCCTCTATTACTCTGAAATAAAGTTCTAGCTTTTAGTAGACACTCTGAATTCTCAAGTTCCAACTGATTTACAAACTTCAGCTTTATCAAATCCATATTTCCCTCAATTAACTCACCATGGCTGGAGCCATATTCTGCCTCAAGTTTTTTATCACTCAAAATTTTAAAAGCGGTCTTCGGCCCAACTCCCTTTATGCCGCTTATATTATCCGCCTTATTACCTGTTAGTGCCTTAAACTTAACATACTCGGTAGCTCCAATACCCAAATTATCCAACAACCACTGCTCACTTAATATCTCAATATTCTTTGAACCCCTCATTTTTAAGATCTTCAGATTATCAGATAAGCATTGATAAAAGTCAGTATCCGAGCTGGCAATATAAGCTGCACCACCTTCTTCCACAAAATTACTTGCTATAGTAAAAATAATGTCATCGCCCTCGGCCAAATCAGACTCAATATACCTTACTCCCACATATTTTAAAACTAACTTTAAGTTATCTAGGTGGTGAAATGGTGAATCAAGTTCATCTGAAAAATCTTGGACCCTATCAGACTTATACTCTGAGCTCTTCAACCTATAGTTATCCGCTTCAGGATGGTCGAAAACTACGGCCACATGACTGGCGTCAACCTTACTGATAGCACTTCTGAGAAAGCTCAAGAACACAGTCAAAACATCTAGTCTTATTCCTTTTTCTGAAGAAAATTCAAAAGGTGCAGCATAAGCTTTTCATAAGAAGTTATGTCCATCAACAACAACTAGAGCATTCATTTCCCTAATCTTAATAAATAGAACCGTTCTACGTTTCCTTTTAGGCCAGAAAGTTCCGAATCCATCTTTTCTTCAGTCAGAAATTTATTAAGTTTAAGCCAGCTTTCAAAATCTTTAATAATTTTCCTGCGGATTTTACTATTTTTGATAATTCCCTTGTTCAATTCTGATTCTTTAGCCTCAAATTGAGGTTTGAACAACAAAATTATACAAGAATTTAAATCTAAGATCTGCTTCTTAAGATGTACCAAAACCTCCCTACAGCTCAAAAAAGAAACATCCACCACTGCAACATCCACACTTTGAATAACTTTCTTATTCAATTTTGCCAAATCATTCTTTGTTATCACATTAAAAATATCTATCTTTTCATAAAGCTTAACACGCTTATCCTGAACTAAGGAGTAATCCATTTGATCAGTGCCAATCTCTACAGCAATAACTTTTTTTGCTCCCTTTTCTAAAGCAAACTTAGTGAAGCCTCCGGTACTACTTCCAACATCCAAGACCACCTTTCCGCTAAGTTTAGACCCCAACCCAACCCTCTGATCAAAATAGTAGATCTTTTTATATGCTCTGGAAAACCCAAAGTCTTCAAGCTCTTGATCTATCATCTGTTCCTTAAAATTTTAGCCTGTTCACCATCTTTACCCAATCTCCAAACATCAACGATTTCCTTAACAGAGTTAACTTTCCTGACTAGCATCAACGAGTTAACCACGACCCTTAGTCTTGGATCAATTACTATTCCAGTAGAGACATGCGGGTTATACTTCTTACCGACCCAGTCCAAATTATCAAGTTTACAGCCAGCTGTCGACAAATCTTCCAAGGCTCGAACATGGAGAGAGGTCAGATATATTCGATTTGGTCCCACGACTTCTTGGGCAGGCTTTGCTCCAAAATTACCCTGCTGTTCGCCAAAGTTCACATAAAATGGCTTCTGGCCCTCAGCCAAAATCAAGCACATCGAAGCTAGGCCAGCTTCATTAAGCTGTTCCGGCAGCCAAAAATCTGGAACAAAAGTAACGTGCAAAGGCCAACCCTTAGCATTACCCGTCCATTTAGCATCAACTTCTTGCAAAGGGACACTTAGACTATATCTGGGAGCTCCAGCTACCTGTTTACTCATTATTTATTATATTTAATCTTAACTCAGGTTTTCAGCTTATCCATACCGGCAAAAAAATACAGGCTCCAAAAAGGGTTGTAATTTCTATTTTTTGCGTTCACGGTATTCACCAGTTGAGGTGTCAATGCTAATTTCATCTCCAGGTTTAATAAATCCAGGAGCCCTAAGCCTGTAGCCAGTTTCGACCACAATTTCTTTAGTCACCGCACCAGAAGTATCCCCTTTTACCACGTTAGGAGCCTCAACAACTTTCAAAAATAAGTTGTTCGGCATTTCTAAGTTTACTGGACGATTTTCAAAAAGTTGAACTCCGACCTTCTGACCTTCTAACAAGAACTGGAGTTCATCTTTAATAGACTCACTATTTAGCTCAAACTGTTCAAAATTTTCATCATCCATAAAAAAAGCTTGACCGTCAGAACTGTACAAATACTGTGCACTCCTAACTTCAATATCTGCCGGTGCTACTTTTTCCGCGCCCTTAAAGTTCTTAGAGATCACCCGGCCATCTAAGGCATTCTTAAGTTTAGTGTTGACAGTACTTCCACCGCGACCCATCTGCTTCTGAGAGTACTCAACAACCTTCCATGGCTGCCCATCCAGCTTGATCAATGTACCCTTTCTTAAGTCTGTAATTCCTAACATAGATTATGCTCAACTAAACGTTCAAATTATCTCAACCTAGGTTTAAGTCCTTGGTCTGTGTCCACCACCACGAGGGCGTTGCGCTCGTCCTTCATCAACATATTCTGTAACAAATGGAATAAGCGCTAAATGCCTTGCTCGCTTAATTGCCTTAGAAAGCGCAGCTTGCTGTTTTTGGCTTAATCCAGTTCTACTTCTTGCCTTGATTTTTCCAAAATAATTTAAATATCTTTTTAGCAATTCTGCATCCAGATAATCAAAATATGCTGGAATTACGGTTGGTCTTTTATCACTCATTTTATATAACTTAAATTTACTTTTTCTTAATTTAGAACGGAATTGAATCTAGATCAATCTCTCCGCTCTCAACTTCTTCGACCACGACATCTTCAGACTTAGAACTTTTCTTTCTATCCGAGCTACCATCGCCTCCGCCAAAGCTAGAGTCACCACCATCACCTGCAGATTCAATAAAAGTCATATCATTAGCGACTACCTCAACCTTACTTCGCTTCTGTCCGTCCTGTTCCCAACTTCTCTGTGAAAGCCGTCCAGAAACTAAAACCCTCTGCCCACGCTTCAAGTACTTTTCCATTGTTTCAGCTAAAGATCCCCACGCTACACAATCAATAAAGTCGGTATCTTCAACCCATTCACCGTCTCCACCTTTATAGCTCCTATTTAAAGCCAGAGAAAAACTAGCAACGCTCTTTCCATTTGGAGTCTGCCTCAACTCCGGATCTCTAGTTAATCTACCTAATAATGTTACTTGGTTTACACTTCTACTCATAATTATATCCCTCTAATTTAGAATTAAGTTTAGCTTTTCTCAGATTTATCTTTAGAATCTGAGTTTCTATCCAGTTTCTCATTCTTTTTTGCCTTGGCTTGGATTTCAGCCCGAACGACCGCCATCTCTGCCCGAACTTTTTCGAGCTTAGGTGTCAAAGCAATCGTTAAATACCTCAAAACTCCATCCTCTAGATTTAAGTTAAATTCTAGCTTCTTAACACCAGAACCTTCACCTTCTAAGATTAGTTTAAAATATTTTGCAGATTCTTGTTTTTCAATAGGATAAGCTAGAGCCTTTACGCCCATATCTTCTTCTTCAGATACAGAAAAGCCAGCCTCTTTAACTAACGCATCCACTTTCTTCTTCAGTTCTTTATCCTCGACGGATAGAACCACCACTAATTCATATTTATTCATATTATCTTCTGGTTACCGTCCTTTTACGGTAGAGGAATTGTTTCAATAGATCAAAACCTCAAGATTAAATTTACGTAACTCCTATTCTACCACAGTTAGGAATTTGCCTCAACAAGATGAGCAGGAAAATCATAGCCCCTGGTTGCAAGTTCAACGGCTCCTCCAGTCAGATCTCTCCCTAAAAGATCCCCCACAGGATCCTCAAAGCGGTGAATCGCTACAAAGGCCAGTGAACCGAACGAGTGATACATGTCAACAATCCCATTCCCTCCACTAGACATGCTAACCGGTATGTACAAGTTCCTACGATCACCCAGGTGTTCGCATCCTAAAACTAAACTTAAGTGCCCCCAGTAGTCTACAACTGTAGCTCCAGCACAACCCTTAGCCAAAACTCCATCCGGCAATTCAAGCCTGGTTTCACTTATAGAGCATACTGGTTGAATAGAACCAGAAAATCCTCTATCCAGTCTATATAAATAACCAGTTCTCTTTCCTCAGGATTGACCTTGCCCGCTCAAACTTTCAGACGGTTTTCTAATTATTGCGTCCTCCATATTACTATTAATTATAGTTCCAATAGAGCCCCACATCAACTCATGTAGCAAAAACTACTCCCTACTGAACATCAAACCAAACCTTATCCTTACATTTAGGGTCACGATTATAATTAATCAAAAGTTCTTGCCCATTATTTATAGCTTGCAGAGACTTAAATTCAATTTTATTTAAGTTAAGTTTAACCTTATACTCACAATTTGGATTATAAGAGTGGTTGTACATAGAGCCTAGCCCCAGCGCTAAAACAGCCCGGCCTTCACTCCAGGCATAATAGTGATCGTAAAGTTCAGTCTTGTCTATCCACTTGATGTCTTTTTTGGAGATAATTAAGACATCACACAGCTCCACCACCTCCCCAGCTTTAAAGTCTCTAACCGCGAATACACCACGACCACTAATTTCACTTTCTCCCAATATAATTTGTTCAACCCCAGAGCAAGTCATTCTATAAGATTAAGCTCTACTCCAAATCTGACCTCGTGCATCATCCCGAGCCTCAATTCCTTGAGTCTTAAGTTCATCACGAATCCTGTCGCTCTCTTCAAAATTCTTTTCATCTCGAGACTTTTGCCTTAAGCTTAATAATTCTTTTTGCTCAATAGAAATATCATCACCAAAAAGATCTATCCCAATCAAATCTTTAATATAGGTTAGCAACTTATCCATGTCATCCTTTCCGAACTCAGGAAAGCCAGATTCAAACATCCCTAAAGACTCTTCAATTACGCCAAGTGCCAAAGGAGTATTCAAATCGTCGACAAGCTTAGCCAGAATTGCCTCTTTCGCCATTTCCACCTCTTTGATTTGTGTCTCTTTGCTTGCAACAACTTGCCATCTTAAATCTGCAGTAGCTTGCCAATTCTTCAACCTATTCTGAGCAGCTTCTAAAATCTCCCACGTAAAATTGATTTCACTTCGAGGATGACCAGAAAGAACCAGCATCCTAAACGCAGCCGGTTCAAACCCTCTTTGCTCAACATCTCTTAAGGTGTAGAAATTATTCAAAGATTTACTCATCTTCCGTCCATCGACCAGAATATGGCTCATGTGGTAAAAAACATTTGCAAGAGTTTTTAGTTTAAGTGCTCCACAGCTCTGTGCTATTTCATTTTCATGATGCGGGAACTTAAGATCAATCCCACCAGTATGGACGTCGAATGGTGTCCCGAGCAACTGATTACTCATTGCACTACATTCAATATGCCAACCAGGGCGCCCTGGCATATTAAATTTAAAACCGTGGGAATCTTTAAGTTCGGCATCCCAGAATGGTTCACCCTCAACTTTTGCCTTCCATAGCACAAAATCTGCTGCGGAGTCTTTTTCATACTCATCATTACTGATCCGTTCTCTACCAGAATCTAAATCAACTTTCTGTAAAATTCCATATTCATTTCCAGTTTCTATGTATTTTTGAATAGAAAAATAAATTCCATCTTCAGCTTTATATGCTAGACCATTATCTAGCAAGTTTTGAATTAAACTTAACATCCCCTCTATAGATTCGGTAGCTTTGATAAATTTAACAGAACTAACGTCGTTCCCAATCTTTTCAATATCATCACGAAAAACAGCATCAAACTTAGAAGTTAAGTTTAATAAAGATTGCATCGGATCATCGGGAACGGCAAACTCAGGCAAATTAGAATCTCTAATTATCTTATCTTCTACATCTGTTATATTCATCACATGATTAACCTTATAGCCACTAGCAACCAAAACTCGCTTCAGCAAATCATCTCGAATAAAAGTTGCTAAATTCCCAATGTGCAGATTGTTATAAACTGTTGGCCCGCAGGAATACATCTTAACTACACAATCTTCAATAGTTTTTAGTCTTTCCTTTTTCTTACTTAAAGAATTATAGAGTTGAACCTCCAAAATCTCATTTTTATCTTCACTTTTCATAACAACTTAAACTTAATCCTTATTTACTACTAGATTTCCTACTCATCATCTTTATATATTCTTTATTGCTCATCCAACTTTTAGAATTCGTAATTCTATCCACAAATAACATCCCATTTAAGTGATCCGTTTCATGCTGAAAGACATGAGCCACAAAATCACTAAGAATCTCACCTTCGTGGAACTTCCCATCTTCATCATAGTAATTTACTTTAACTTTACGATACCTCTCGGTTTGAGCAAAAACTGGGTCATCACCGCTACTTAAACAACCATCCCAAAGTTGAGTTGGCTTTCCAATGTATTCGATTATCTTAGGATTAATCACAACTTTATCAAATGGTTCTCGGTCTGGTCTCGCCGGCGTCTTCTTAATCCTAATAACTAAAATTGCTTTAGATTCTCCAATTTGTGGTGCCGCAATACCAACTCCATACTTATTGTTATCACAGGCTTCGTTTAATTCTGCAATAATCCTTTTTGTTTCTTCAGACTTAAACTCACCTACTTTAACATTCCCAGCTTTTTTCCTTAAAATATCATTCCCAAATTCTACAATCTTATCCATAACTTAAACCTAATTCTTAACCCTATCCAGCTCTTCTCTAGTACACTTTACTAACTCATTCTTAAACTCATCATAGCTATACATCCCCGGATCGACTTTACAGCCAGCAGAACCAGGGTGGCCCCCACAATTAAACTTTTCTGCAATCGCTCCAGCCACTTCAAAACCAGGATTCGTTCGAATCTTCGCAGTCATCCTCCCATTTCGGTAAGATTTGACCGCCATTACGACCTCCACCCCTTCAGTTAAACGCATGTCTTCAAAAACCAAAATTGGAGGGTTATAAATTCCTGAATACTGCTGAATATCCTCCCATGGAATATGCACATACGCCAGCCTTCCGTCTAGCAGATATTCAACTCTCCCAAGAAGTTCAGCTTTATATTTTGTAATAAATTGTGGGCGCTTATTAAGCTCCCTTCGATCTTGATCAATCTTCGACATACTCGCCCCAAGGTCAGTTAGCTCAGCCACCATTCGAAAATCATCAGCTTTTACAAAATCTAAACTTAAGCCAAGAGTATCGCTCAAAATACTCGCCAAAGCAAATGTCGCCGTATCTTTGCTAACCTTAAGTTTACTTTCTTTGGCAAGATTAAAGATTACTGCACCAGCAGAAACCGCCGTTTCATCAATAAAATTTACCGTATCAAATGGCATATTAATTTGATCTTGATGATGATCCAAAACTAAAACTGGAACTTTCTTAAATCGTGCTGCTTCTGGATTCCTCAGAGTCTTCTCTAAAAGAACTTGCTCTGCACAATCAACTAAAATTACTAAATCAAAATCTTTTGGTAAAGCCTGAACAACCCTGTCATGACCTTTTAAATATCTTAAGTGCGCCGGAACAGTTAGGTTGCAAAACATCGTAACTTTTTTTTCTGGAAAATTATCGCTAAACAGACTCTCTAAAGCCAAAGAGCTTGCCACAGAATCCCCATCTGGATTTTCGGCCTGAACCACCAAAATATGCTTCGCAGCTGTAATTAAGTTTAAAAAATCTTTCATGTCTAAGCTCAATTATACCCTAAATAAAACTTGTATATACCAAAGGGAACCGCAGTGTTAAACTTAACTTTATGGATACTACATCTTTAGGAAGAAAAGCTGAACAACAAGCAGCCCAGTGGCTTAAGTTTAATCACGGTTATCAACTCCTCTCAAAAAACTGGAGAACTCGCACCTGTGAAATTGACTTAGTTATGAAAGAAGAGCAAACGATTCACTTCATAGAAGTTAAGTACCGTAAAAACTCATCATCAGGATATGGCCTAGAATCAATCTCCAAAACTAAACTTAATCGAATGCAAAACTCCACTCAAGAGTGGCTCCAGCAAAACCCCGAATACACCAAATATGAACTGAGCATTGGAGCAATTGAACTCACTGGAACTAAACTTAAAATCACCAACTTCATCCAATCAATCAACTTCGATACTTAAAGGTTGCCTATAAAAATCAAAAAGAGATGGCCTCTCGACCATCTTTTTAAGATTTAAGCTCAGCTACAGCATAGCCTCCAACTAAGCTAAGCGGCAGCATTACCTACCTGAGATCTGTGATAATTTGCAGCACCCTCAGCAGTAGCCTGCTGAGCCCTATAATCTTCTGCTGTCATTAGAGGGTTGCCGCCAAGACGCTCTTGTGTTGAGACATCCCCTTCTCCAGCTGCAACTGCAAGAATGCCGAACCTCTCTGCTTGAGCCAGTGAGTTAAGTGCTAACTTCTCTGCTTGAGCAACTTGCTCTACTCTTGTTTCCAGTTGCGCAGTTGGCGTTTGTGGTGTATTAAAATTTGCCATAATATTTTCCTTTTCTTTTTAGTTATTTTTATTTTTGTTGATCGTTTTTATTTTGATAATTTATTTGATCTACCTAATATCTTAGCATAACCTTATTCAAATTACAACCCTTTTGTTTAGACTGTAAACCACAAGACTTAACAACACAGCTTCCAGCTCCATTAAATATTTAACAAGAAAAATAAGCGACTCAATCGAGTCGCTTATTTAAGTTTAAATTTTTATTTAAAATTAAGGGTTTAAGCGGATCGCTTACCACCTCTTAGGGCAAATGCATAAACTGAACCACCTATCATTAGCGAAACGGCTGCCATCGCGACTAGAGCGCCACCACCAGTGCTTGGAGTCTCACTTGGTGCGACTACTCCGGGCTTACAATTCGGGTTATCTGCATCAAAGCTTTCTAGGCCAGGAATAGGACATTTTTCTGGCTTCTTACAATTAGGATCATTGTAAGCTAGATCTTCAAATCCTGGGACTGTACAAAACAATGGTTCTGGTGTTTTAACTTTTGCATCATCACAATCGTCTTTTTCTGGGTTCTCACCTTGATCAGTAACTGCTGGAGCATCAACACATGCAGTGTTAGTAATCTCTTCACCAGTTCCACTTACAACTTTAGACTTAATGACGAACTCTTTGACTTCACCGACTTTTAGCAAGGCAATTGTTGCGTCAAACTGAGCTTGAGTAACAACACTTTGTGCACCATCAACATTTTCAGAGCTAATGAACTCCACGCCTTCCGGAGCAGTGTCAAACACCCTGACATCTTTTAAGTCTACATTACCGTTATTAGTTACAACCAACTTCCAGTCAAATTCCTCGTTGATCTCTACCTCATACTTACTGACATCTTTTTCAATATCAACTGCAGGGTTTTCAACTTTTGGAATTTCTTTACACTTAATCACGGCTGGATCTTCCTTTTCTCCTAGGTTCGGCTCAGTACTTTTTGGATCAGATTTAGCCACATTATTATAGTATCCGACCTCTGTAGTACAAGGTTTAGAATTTTCTGCAGCAACTTTTATTTTAGCTTTAAGCGTAAACTCAGCGCTCTTTCCAATAGCAATAGAGCCAATCGTGATTCCCTTTGAGCTATCAAAGAAGTTTGCATCTCCGTTAACCTTTTCACCGTTAAGTTTGAGACTTCCAGAGGTGTAGGTCACCCCTTCAGGTAGAACATCCCAAACCTTAACATCCTTTAGTTCAACTTCGCCAGTATTAGACACTACAATCTTATAATCAAACTCTTCGCCAGACTTTACGCTAACTGCTGAGTTGTTATTCTGGGCATCATTGCCTTTAACATATTTCTTGATTGTGTAGTTTGGAGTCTTTGGTTCCGGCTTAATCTCTACAGATGCCGCACAACTTGGACCGCCGTCACCTATCTTTTTTCCATTTAACTCACCTGCAGTACCTGCTTGGATCTTAAAGTTACCAGTCTTTTTATACTCGTGAGTGTATGAGGCCGTCGTATTGGTAGTTGCACTTCCTCCAGCTCCACCATCTCCAAAGTTAATCAGGTAACCTGTTAGTTTTGCAGCTCCACTCTTTGAACCTTTGACAGTGAACTTAAATTTAGTTCGACTTAGCTTTTCAACAGCTAGTGCATCACACTTTACTGCTCCAGTAGCTGCTTCAACTTGCACTGTTTTAGCACAACTTGGACCACCATCGCCTATTGTCTTACCGTTTAGTGAACCAGCAGCTCCAGCCTGAATCTTATAGCTACCAGTCGTCTTATATTCGTGAGTGTAAGATGCTGAGGTTTTCGTAGTTGCACTTCCTCCAGCTCCACCATCTCCAAAGTTAATCAGGTAACCTGTTAGTTTTGCAGCTCCACTCTTTGAACCTTTGACAGTGAACTTAAATTTAGTTCGGCTTAGCTTTTCAACAGCTAGTGCATCACACTTTACTGCTCCAGTTGGCGCAGGAGGTGGTGGAGGTGGAGGCGTATAAGTTGGAGTTCCAGTTGTCGGGTTACCGCACGACCTAATTACTGCATACAAGAACTTCCCATTACCATCTAGTTTCACCCAAGCCTTTGCGCCACCACCTGGAATTGACCTACTAGGACTTCTTTCGTAAATAACTACGCCTCCGCCAAGGTCTACTCTAGTATTCTGCACTCCAGACAGTTGTTGCCTACCAGTAGTTTTAGCATTAGTAGCAACTTTTTTACCATTCAGCCATATAGCGCCATCCTGGCGAACCTCACCAACCGGTAAAGATGCGATTCTACCAGTGTCTATTCCATAGTGCCCCATGATTTTACCGACATTTGCTGGGCCATGCCTTTTACTAATGTTTTCATTTAAGTAGGTTTGATTGGCCGTACTGCTCCCACCTTCTTTAAAACCTCCGCAGTAAACTATTGCGTTGCTATCACAATCGCCGACTAGAGCACTGGCATTAAAAATTGTAGCTCCACCGACAAGTATCGCTAAAAGAGCTAGAAAGACGAATGGTTTTTCTTTAACAAAACTAATCACCCTGTTTAGGAACTTTCCTTTAGAAGGCTTTCCTTCCTTCGAAGCTTTTTTCTTCAAGCCCTTTAGGCTCTGGTTTTGGCTTTTGACTTCAGTGTCTGACATAGCAACTTTAAAATACTCCCTTAATTAACCTATTAATCTTAATACTAAGATACCAAAAATATACCTTTCAAGTCAAACTTTTGCAGACAACCCAGATCTAGCCTAGCTTTAAATTTCAGAGTCTGGTGCCTTACTTACCAGTACGTCTCGTGGCCTGGAACCATCCGCCGGGCCGATTATTCCCTTTTCTTCCATCTCTTCCATTATTCTAGCGGCTCTAGCATATCCAACCCTTAAGCGCCGTTGCAATAACGAGGCCGAGGCTTTGCCCGCTGCCATAACTGCAACCACTGCATCGTTATACATATCGTCATCACTATCCCCCATCTCACCGTCATCAAAGACGACTCCGCCCTTGTTGTTGATTTGAACAGGCTGGGCTACAACCTCGTCATTATAATCCGGAGGACGCTGCGTTTTGATTTGATTAATCACTTTAACAAGCTCCGGATCATCAACAAATGCAACCTGAACGCGCCTAGGCTTTGGGTGCTGCGCTGTAGTCATTAAACTATCACCCTTCCCAAGCAGCTTCTCGGCACCACCCTGATCTATAATCGTCCTAGAATCGATTTGCGAAGCTACAGTAAAGGCTATCCTAGCCGGAATATTTGCCTTAATTAGGCCAGTAATTACGTTCACACTTGGTCGTTGTGTTGCTAGCACCAAGTGGATTCCCACTGCACGAGCCTTCTGAGCAATTCGCACGATCAAACCTTCGACGTCGCGTGCTGCAACCATCATTAAATCTGCCAACTCATCAATCACGATCACGATGTATGGCATCTTTTCTTCAATCTTTTTATCGTTGTTATAGCTCTTAATTTGACGATGTCCAAATTCCGCTAACAAAGAATAGCGTCTTTCCATCTCATTAACAGCCCACTTCAAGGCAGAGAGGGTTTTTTCTGGCTCCACAATAACCGGAGTCAAAAGGTGCGGCACACCGTTATAGGGGGCGAGTTCAACTTGCTTTGGGTCAACCAAAATAAGTTTTAATTCTGCTGGAGAATTTCTAAACAGCAAAGAAGATATCAAACTGTTAATCATTACAGATTTACCAGAACCAGTTTGCCCTGCAATCAAAACGTGTGGCATGCTGTTTAACTCACCAATAACCGCATTCCCGCCGATATCTTTTCCAATTGCAAAACTTAGTGGGTCTGTTGCCGCTCGCCACTCTTTACTTTCCAAAATACTACGCATTGTGACCATTGCCGATTTTTTATTTGGAACCTCAACTCCAACCGCACCCTTCCCTGGAATTGGAGCCTCCATCCTAATCGAGTTCGCACTTAAGTTAAGTGCAAGGTTCGTATCTAACGAGGTAATCTTATTCAGCTTAACCCCAGCAGCTGGCTTAAGTGTGTACTGAGTAACTCTCGGCCCAACATTAGCCTCCTCCATTTCTACTTTAATCTTAAAGTCCGCCAGCGTATCTTGGATAATCTTTGCGTTCTTGGTAATGTCACCGGCGTCAGCCTTAAAAGTTTTATTTGGCAATAGGTCTGAACTCGGGAACTCCCAGTCCGCATCTACTGCCGCAGTCAGAGCTGCAGACTCACCCTCATTACTAGAGCTCTCTGGCTTTTCGGTCATACTGCCCTTAATAGAATTTAGGCGATCCTTGAAACTTGAATGTTCAGCCTCTTTTTTTATGTCTAGCTCTCCAAGCGTTTCACCAGAACCATCTTCCACCTCTACTCCACGATTAAGTTTAATCTTCGTAGGTTTAGTAAACCCAAAACCAGAACTTTCAGCTTCTTCAGTATCTTCATCATTTTTGCGCGGATTAACTTTAGAGCTCTCTCTTGCCTTAAATAGTGAACCAATAAATTGTACTAAATTCTTTGGCTGAACCTTAAAAATAAACATTAAGCTTACTAAGCTTAAACTTAAAAATATGAAGAATGCCGCCACAGGATGTAAAAAGTTTAAAGATGACTGGCTCAAAACCTTTCCGACTTCTCCACCAGAGTTTTTAACTTTTGTAGAAGCATCCAAAGAGACTGCGATTGTCGCACTAGCTGCTGCCATAAAGCTGAAGAAACCAAAGTGCATACTAACTGGTAAAACATTTCCTTCTGTAAACATCTTTTTTAGCGCCAAATAGACAACTATAAATGGGACCGTAAAGGCAATCAGCCCAACTAAGCTTCTTAAAGCTTTGAAAATTTCATTTGGAGCACCGCCACCAATTCCGGCAATTGCTAAGAATAATATTCCCGCAAAGACCAAAGCCAGAAGTGCTAAAACTTGTTGCCAGAACCCATTCGGAACTATGTGTTTAGCACTAGACGCTTTTGATTTTCCTCCGACTGCTTTTTTAACTGCTTTCTTTTTTGCCATCTTACGATCTTATTTATCTTAAGTTTAGATTATCACTACGCTTAAGTTTACACCATTTCGTCAATTTTATTGCCAAGTAAACCTGCGGAATCTAATCTCTGTTAAAATACGAAGAATGACAACATCCAAAACTCCTAGTAAAGAGAATAAGTTTAAGCTTAACTCTGCCTATCAGCCGACCGGTGACCAGCCCTCCGCCATCAAACAACTTATGGAAGGCTTAAACTCTGGTAAAAAAGAGCAGGTCCTCCTCGGAGTTACCGGCTCAGGTAAAACATTCACCATGGCCAACTTAATTCAAAAAACCGGCAAGCCAACGCTTATTATCTCCCACAACAAAACCCTTGCCGCTCAACTTTACGCTGAGTTCCGCTCTTACTTTCCAGAAAATGCTGTTCACTACTTCGTTAGCTACTTCGACTACTACCAGCCTGAAGCCTATATTGCCTCCTCCGACACCTTTATCGAGAAAGATTCTAAGATTAACGAAGAAATTGATCGTCTTCGTCACGCCGCAACTTCTTCACTGCTATCTCGAAGAGATGTTATTATTATTGCCTCGGTTTCTGCAATTTATGGAATTGGCTCTGTCGAAGATTACGGCTCCATGGCATTAACAATTAAGCTTGGTGAGCAAAGAAAGTATGATAAGTTCCTGCGACATTTAACCGACATCCAGTATGAACGTAATGATTACGCCATGGAACGTGGAACATTCCGCGTTAAAGGTGACGTCATTGATGTCGTTCCTGCGGGTGAAGAGGTTGCCTACCGCATCGAATTTTTTGGTGATGAAGTTGAGAGCCTCAAAGTTATCAATCCTCTAACTGGAGAGGTCATATCCAGCCCTCAACAATTAACAATCTATCCTTCAAGCCACTATGTCACGCCAAGAGATAAACTTAAAGGTGCGCTCGGCTACATCGAACAAGAACTTAAATTACAGGCAGGCAAGTTCAAAAAAAACCAACAATTTATCGAGCACCAGCGCATCAAACAGCGCGTTGAGCATGATTTAGAAATGCTTCGCGAAACTGGCTTTGTTAAAGGAATTGAGAATTATTCTCGCTATCTAACCAACCGTGAACCTGGTGAACAGCCCGCCACCCTCATGGATTACTTCCCAGACGACTACTTACTATTAATTGATGAAAGCCACATGACCCTTCCCCAAATTAGAGGCATGTATAATGGCGATCGCGCAAGAAAAGAGGTTCTAGTCGAGCACGGCTTCCGCCTCCCTAGTGCCCTAGATAACAGGCCTCTTACCTTTGCCGAGTTTGATAGACACATCAACCAGGCGGTCTACATTTCAGCCACACCAGCACCTTACGAGCTAGAAAAAGACCCTCATCCCGCCCAGCAAATTATTCGCCCCACTGGTCTGCTCGACCCTAAAATCGAAATCCGACCTACCGCAAATCAGGTTGATGATCTGATTGATGTCATCCGCCAAACAATTAAGAAGGGCCAGAGAATTCTTGCCACAACTCTCACCAAGCGCATGGCCGAAGACCTCAGTGACCACCTGGAAGATCTGGATATCAAGGCCGCCTACCTGCACAGTGATGTTGATACGGTTGAACGAACCGACATTTTAAGAGACCTGCGTCTTGGGATTTATGATGTTCTAATTGGAATCAACCTCCTCCGAGAAGGTTTAGACCTCCCAGAAGTCAGCCTGGTTGCTATTCTAGACGCCGATAAAGAAGGCTTTTTACGTTCTGAGGCTGCCCTTGTCCAAACCGTTGGCCGTGCTGCCCGCCACCAAGAAGGCAAAGTGATTATGTACGCCGATAAAATTACCAACAGCATGGAACGTGCTATTTCCGAAACTGAACGACGCCGTAAGCTCCAGATTAAATTTAATAAAGAAAATGGAATCACCCCAATCAGCGTCCAAAAAGAGATCTCACAAGGTCTAAGAGAAATCATCAACTCACCTGATAGCAAAAGGATGACCAAAAAAGAACTTCAACAACAAGAAGAACTCAAAGCACTCGACCCGTTAACGTTAGTAAAAAGTTCTAAAGGAAAAATGGATCCCAACGAAAAAAAGATTATGCTTTCCGACTTGCAATCACAAATGGAACTCGCCTCCGCCAACCTGCAATTTGAACTCGCCGCTCAACTCCGCGACGCTATCAAAACCCTCCAAACCTAAAACCCAACACCCCGTCATCCTGAGCCTGGTTGTTGGATCTGAGCTGGAATCCATTGTTCTTGTCATCTCGAGCCTGCCGAGAGATCTCTGAACCGAAGATGAACCTTGTTGGACTCAGCTTTGCTTCATTTACCCATCAGTTTTTGTCATCCTGAACACAGTCGAAGGATCCAGGAGAGTGGTTCCATTGCATCCATTTCCCATCCCTCTCCCTCTGTAGGGGCTAGGATAAGAGTTTACAAGTTTGAATTAAGTTTAAGTTTCAAACTCCGTCATCCTGAGCATAGTCGAAGGATCCAGTCAAAAAAGAGTTCCATTGTCGTTCTATTGACCGAAGATACTGGATCTCTCCACTTCGTTCGAGATGACAAAGTTCCTCCATGCGTCATTCTCAACTTGATTGGGAATCTAGGATTTATACAAAAAATAATGCTGGAGCCTTCGCTTCGATAGCATGTGCTCCGTAGCTTTAACAGAGAAGGAGGCTCAGGATGACGAAGCTCAAAGCCCGGGCTCAATCTTACTGCGACTTCAACTCTTTAAGCTCCGTCTGCAGTTGGCTTAAGTTTAACCTGCTATCCTCAATCAACTTTTGTGGAGCTTTTTCCACGTAACTAGAATTAGCTAACCGGCTTTCTAACCGTTTAATTTCTTCCTGAACCTTATCGATTCGTTCCCCTATTTTTTCTCTATACTTTTCAAGATTATTACCAGAAACAAGCAAACTCCAACCATCCACCATTGGAACTGCGAGTTCCGAAACTATTTCTGAGCCCTCACTGTTTAAGGGTTTTAAGCCTGCCATATTCTCTGTTAATCTCGCTAAACTTTCATCTTTACAGCTAACTTCAATTTCAGAACCAATCACCGCCTTAACACTCCTTGCAAGCTCCGTTGCAGAAATTAGGTTCTTAAACTTAAGTACCTCTTCTTCATCAATCTCTAATCTAACTTTTTTTGGCCAACACTCACTAACCAACAAGCTCCGCTCACTCTCAGATTCTAGGCCCTGCCAAATCGTTTCCGTCACAAAAGGAGCAAACGGATGCGCCAACTTTAAAACTGTATCTAGAGCCCAAGCTAAAACAGTTAAATTTAATTCAGATTTACTAGCTTCTAAATACCAATCAGCAAATTTATTCCAAACCAGATCGTAGACTCTGTTAAAAGCCTCACCGAAATCATCCCCATCTAACAAGTACTCAATCTTCTTCCTGGCAACCTCTATCTCAGAGACTATCCAGTGGTCAGCAGCAAACTTTAAAGTCGGATCGCGAACTTCAGAAACCTTCAGCTTACGTTCATCAAGCAGATTATCTGTAAAACGGGCAATATTCCATAATTTATTCGCAAAGTTTCTTCCAGCAACGAGTTTAGACCGACTAAAAGCTTTATCGCTCCCAGGGCTACTATCTATTGCAATCATCCCCATCCTAGTTGCATCTGAACCATATTCATCAAGCATCTCAGCTGCAGCAATATTATTCCCAAAAGATTTACTCATCTTCCGACCATCTTCGCTACGAATATTCCCATTTACATACAGAGTCTTGAACGGAACTTGATCGTTAACTAGCAGGCTCATCATAATCATCCTTAAGCCCCAGAAACCAAAAATCTCTCGCCCCATATGAATCCAACTCGTTGGGAAGAACTCTTTTAACTCCTCATTTTCAGGATATTCTAAAGCCAAATACGGGAACTGCGAACTACTCATCCAAGTATCAAACGTATCTCTATCTCGGAGGTAAGTTTTTCCATCCACTTCAACCTCGCTGACGTCTTCATCGCTATAAATCCATTTATCAAGCTCCGCGTTATAAAAAGCTGGAATTCGAATTCCCCAAGGGATCTGCCTCGAAATGTTCCAATCACGAATATTATTTAAATAATCTAAACCGATCTGCTTTCTATTTTCCGGCTTAAACTTAACTTCGTCTGCTTCAATTGCTGTAATCGCTTTTTTAGCAAGAGGTTTCATATCCACAAACCACTGCTCCATCATTAATGGCTCAATCGTTGTTCTACACTTATAACAAACCCCAACCCTGTTAACGTAATCTTCATCAACCTTAATTAACAAGCCTTTTTCTTTGAGGGCTTCAACCACTGCTTCACGCGCATCCAGAACCGTCATCCCCTCAAAGCGACCAGCATTACTATTCATCTTCCCGTCTTTACCAATTACCTCAATAACCGGAAGGTCGTGCCTCGTCGCCAAATCATTATCATTAAAATCATGCGCTGGAGTTATCTTCACTACCCCAGTACCAAATTCCTGATTAACTAGTTCATCATCTGCAACAACTTTAACTTTAAATACCCCATCCGGACCCTCAATTTCTAGTTCTTGGCCGACGAACTCTTTATAGCGTTCGTCATCCGGGTGAACCGCAACCGCAGTGTCACCCATAATCGTTTCCGGACGAGTTGTCGCAATCTCAAACGGACCATATTTTATATAGTAAAGACCCGTCTTTTTATCATCATATTCAACCTCGATATCACTGAAGCTTGTTCCATGGTATGTACAAAAATTAACTAGCCTTTTACCTCTATAAACCAAACCCTCATCCCACATCTTTTTGAAGATGAGCTTAACTTTGCTAGTGATTTTTTTATCTAACGTAAACGTGAAGTTATCCCAGCTACAACTCAAGCCCAGTCTGCGGTAAGAATTCTTGGCCATTCCCATATTCTTAACCACAAAATCGTAAGTCATTTTGTAAAGTTCATCATCATTAAAATCTAATTTTGACTTGCCTTCTTTTGCCAACTCTTTTTCAAAAACATACCAAGTTTCAAAACCAGCATGATCAGCACCTGGAAGATATAAAACCCGCTTGCCTTTTAGGCGTTCATAGCGAGATTTAAGATCTTGCTTTACATAAGTTGCCTGACCTAAATGCAGCGCCGCATTGGCATTTGGTGGAGGCATTATCAGCGCAAACGGCTCACCATCACCACTTGGCTCAAAAGCTCCACTCGCCTCCCACAGTTTATAAATATCTGCCTCATACGCTTGAGGCTCATAAGTCTTCGCTAATTTCATATACTAAAAATTATACCATCTTAAACTTAACCCCCAGAAATTGATAATACTGGATCCTACAACTCCGTTCAGGATGACAAATCTAAATCAGACAAATGAAGCTAAATTGAGTCAAAAAATTTCCAACTCAAATCCAGAGATCTCTCAACTACGGTCGAGATGGCAAAAGAAAAATCATCTCCGCTTCGGATGATTTCAGCCATGGCCAAAGGTCCGCGGGCACTAGCGTACATAGGTGGTAAGCCATTCTAAAATCTTGAATCTTTTGGATACTTTTCTGTTCAAGCAGAAAAGTAACACTAGATAAAACCGTCTAGCTCAGATCCTTCGGCAAGCTTAGGATGACGGGTTCATACGAAACAAAAGGTGGTCAAAGTGTTGATTTTAGATACACAGAAAGTAGCGAACACTCTGATCTAGTGGCGACAAACAGAGCTTCTGAACTGGGTGGAAAGGTCTGTGACGTTTGCAATCCAGACCGTAGATTATGCATGCCGCCAACGGAACAAACAGACCTCGAGGAAGGCAAAGAGTAGCAGATTTTGAGTTTCCCCAGATAGGCTATACTTAAACTTAAGATGGAGCCTAAAGAAGAGATCAAACAACGCCTACCCATAGAAGTCGTCGTCGGAGAGTACGTCGAACTAAAACGTGCAGGTAGAAATTATAAGGGCCTCAGCCCCTTCAACAACGAAAAAACTCCCAGCTTTATTGTCTCTCCAGAAAAAGCAATCTGGCATGATTTTTCAAGCGGTAAAGGTGGTGATATCTTCAGCTTCGTAATGGAAGTTGAGGGCATGGATTTCCGCGAAGCCTTAAAGCACCTTGCAGGGAAAGCTGGCGTTGAACTTAAAGAATATAGCCAAGCTCAAAAAAAGGATGTTGAACTCAAAAAACGCATCTTTCAAATTAACGAACTAGCCACAAAATACTTTCAAACCAGCTTGGTCAGGAATCCCGACGCTCTAAGCTATTTAAAAAATCGCGGAATAACCAAACAAGCAATCCTAGATTTCAAGCTAGGTTACGGGCCGAATTCCGCCAAAGGCCTCAGTAACTTATTACTTAAACATAAATTTAAGTTAGATGAAATCCAAAAGGCAGGAGTAATCACCGTCAAAAATGACCAACCTTATGATATATTCAGGGGTAGGATTATGTTCCCGTTTATCAACACCAAGAATGAACACCTCGGTTTTACTGCAAGATTAATTGACGATGCTGGTTTCGGACCAAAATACCTTAATACACCCCAAACCATTGCTTACAACAAATCTGATTTTCTGTACGGCTTAAACTTAGCTAAAGAAAAAATCCGCAAACAAAACCAAGTCGTTCTACTAGAAGGAAATATGGATGTCGTCGCCAGCTCCCAAGCTGGGTTAAAGGAGGTCGTCGCCGCCAGTGGAACTGCCATTACTCCGCTCCAAATTAACCAACTTAAACGCTTCACCGAAAACATAATCCTCTGTTTAGATACCGATTCCGCCGGTGTTAATGCCACAGTTCGCTCACTAGAAATTATTGCCAAAACCGACATTAAAGCCAAAGTAGCTGAAATTCCAGCGCCATACAAAGACCCAGATGAACTTCTAAAAGATACTAAAAATGGAGGCCTCGAACGCTGGAAAATCATCATTCAAGAAGCCGAAGACGCCTACATCTGGATGATTGAAAAGCTCGCTACGGATATTGACCTTAAATCACCTGCCCAAAAAGGATCTTACGCCAGTGATATTCTTCGAACCTTAAACTTAATTCAAAACCCTGTCGCTCAAGAATCATACAAGAAGTATTTAGCTGAAAAGCTAGATGTATCCCTAAGTTCTTTGGAAGAATTAGCAAACTCTGCACCACCAAAACGTTTTAAAAAACCAAATATAAAACCAAAAGTTAGCCAAGATCAACCAGATATTCAGTCTCTCCAAAAATTGTTTACCGCTAGCGACCGTTTTTTGAGCATCCTCTTAAACCTAAACGACCCTCCAGCTCTACAAAAAGTTAAAAAAATTGTTGATCCCGAAGACTTCCTCCGACCACAATCTAAGTCTGTGTATATGCATATCTCAGAGTGCACACTTAATGACAGCAAGGCAACGATAGATTCTGAACTAGAAGATTACCTGGCTCAGCTGAACTTGATCGATGGCCAACTTCTAGAATTTTCAGGTCAAGACACGGTACTCATAGATCTTTTAATCGAACAATTTAACTCCATGCAGCTAAGATTAAAAGAATATCGAATCGGAAAGCTAAAGCATAAGCTAAAGCAGACTCCAAAAGATGAACAAAATGCGGTGCTGCAACAAATCCAGCAAATCAATTCTCAGGCTGCTCCAAAACTTGAGTTCTAAAAGCCTGTGCAGAACTAAACCACCACTGAACGCAAAAATCAGCCTGTGGAAACACATATTGCATAATTATTGCCAAAATAGCGCTTACGTTTCACGTGCACCTCAATATTGGGTCAATTCGAGAAATCTTGGACTCAGTCTAAAAAATGAAACAAAACCAAGTCTGCAGCAGTATTAATATTAAGTAAAGATCCGATATTAAACATAGCTGACTTATTCTAAGCTGTTGCAAGCTGGAGTTAATAAGCTTATACTCATAACTTATGATAAGAAAAAGCACTAAATCACAAACAGAAAAATTACAGAATAAAATACTCAAAGATCTTAAAAAAAACGCAGGCGATAGAGACAAAATCACATCTACAGACTTTGATCAGTCACTTCTTAAATTTGACCCCAAAGACGCCCTAGATAAAGATGCCATTCGACACCTTAAATCTCTATTGCGCCAAGATGGTATCGCAATTGCTAAACCTACCGAGAAGGCATCAACAACAATAGCTAAAAAAGACCTTCCAAAGAAAGCGCCAAAAGGACCTCGAAAAGGTGCTACTAAGATCGTTCAAAAAAGAACACTCACAGACGAACCTGACGCAGAAGACCTTAAAGATGATAGCTTAGAAGTCGAAGAAGATATAAATGTTTACCTTAAAGAAATCGCTGATGATTCCGTCCGTCTTTACTTAAGAGAAATTGGAAACGTACCTCTATTAACAGGACCTGAAGAAATTGAAATTGCCCTCAAAATAAGAGAAGGAGACCAGGCCGCTAAAGAAAAAATGGCCCAAAGTAACATGCGTTTAGTCGTTTCAATTGCTAAGCGCTACACCGGTCGCGGTTTAGATTTCCTAGACCTAATTCAAGAAGGTAATGGTGGTTTAATGCGTGCTGTAGAAAAGTTCGACCCTGATAGAGGGTTTAAGTTTAGTACCTACGCTACCTGGTGGATTCGCCAAGCCATAACAAGAGCTATCGCTGACCAGTCTCGTGTAATCCGCATTCCAGTACACATGTTCGAGAACATCAACAAGCTGATGCGGACTCAGCGTAGAATGACTCAAGAACTTAACCGTGAACCAACTATCGAAGAGCTCGGCAAAGAGCTAGAAATGGATCCTGAAAAAGTCGAGTACATCTTTAAAATTAAACAAGAAGTTGGGAGCTTAGATTCGGCCATCGGTGGTGGAGGTGATGAAGGCGATGAAAGTGTTCTAGCAGATTTTATCGAAGATCAAGATAGCATCAGCCCCGAAGAAGCAGCAACCAAGGCATATATGCGACAACAAATTAACGAAGTCCTTGGTGAACTCAGCGACAGAGAGGCTAAAATCCTACGTCTTAGGTTCGGTCTAATCGACGATAAGCAACACACCCTAGAAGAAGTTGGCCACGAGTTTGATGTTACCAGAGAAAGAATTCGACAAATTGAGGCTAAGGCTCTAACCAAACTCCGCCGTAACCAAAGTGCCAAAAAACTGAAAAGCTACCTTGAAGAATAGGCTTAAGGCTCACACAGAATATTCCAGATTAACCTATGCACATACAGACAAATAGGCTTGTAGGCCTTACAACTAACTGACTGGAGTTACTTGGTATTTTTAGAATAAGCAGAAGACCACCCTCTTAACAAGTAGCTTCAAAAAAAGATTACTCAAGGTTTAACATAAGTAAACTACAGACTATTGACATTAAGCTTAAGTCTTGATATACTGATAGACATAAAATTGCCTTATGAATAGCGAAAAAGGAGAACTCTCAACGTGGCATGCCCCGGGTCATACACCGTCCGATAAGGGCGCAGCTAATCCTACCCCAGGACTCCATGGGCCTCGACTTGAACCAGACTATGCGCAAAACGTTAGGCGTGGAGCAGCTCTTCTTACACAAACAGCTCCCCCAAAGCCTGAACCGAAGCAGGATGAAATACCCAAAGATGAAGTGCCCAAACCAGGAAGTAAGGTTTGGACTCAAATAGGCTCCGATTCCGACTATTTTAGCCCTCAAGATGACACAAGCCAGCCCGTACCCGTGCCGGCCATCATAGAGTCAAACTCATTGCCACCTGATGATGTACCAGATGTCGAGGCAGAGCACACTCCAGATGTGTTTGATTTCAGCTCCACCGACAAGGGCGTATTTACAACCGAAGCCAAAGTAAACGGCGTTAACATGAACCCTGCACCGACTAAAGATGTGCCAGACGCTCAACAATGGTACGTTCCGAAACCAGAACCAGACCAGGAGGCCACACCGAACAGGTACCCAGACTTAGTGCCACTGCAAAAGGAAGCCAAAAGAGACAGTGATACTAATCCGGCATCCACCTCAGTACCAGCCAATACACCAGCTTCAACCCAGTCTCAGCCTACGTCGCGAACAGCACCGAACAACCCACCTCAACGTCCGGGTACGCTTTCAGAGATCATGCTTTCAGGGGCTACCCTAGGTGTTGCTGGAGTAGCCGCAGGTATTAGTGAAAGGGGCTTGGCCTTAGGAGTAGCCTGTGGGACTTCAGCCGCACTGCTAACAGGGTTTGCTCAAGAATCTTGGGATAAGCTAAGTGCTAAAGGCCGTGCCGTAACAGCGGGTCTCGGCTCGTTAACCACAGCTCTATACTTTTCTGACGATCTATCACTTTCTAAGCTTGGCGTAGCTGTGGCTACATCTACAGTCGTCGGTGCTGGGGTTGGTACGGTATCAAAAATTAAAGAAAAATTTACCCCACCACAAATAGAAACAAGCAGCACCGATTACCTAGATAAAGTAGATCAGCAGGTAGATGCTGCTGTTGAGGCACTAAACAAACAAGAGCCAGGCTCAGGAGACAAATGGAAGCAAGACTCTGAAGATAATGGCAGCTTAGTCCGACTAACAAACTACGCCTGTGATTTACATCAAACCAAGGGTTCTATTCCTCAGAACTTAATCAAAAGCTTCAACAATAGTCCTCGAGAACGCGCTTTCCGTGCTGGAAAAAAAATCCAAGAAGTCATGAAATGGGGTAAACAACAATTAACCCAGCCTTCAGCTGCTTTAAAAATAGGAGGCTTAGCCCTCATCACTGGAGAGGCGACAGCGATAGCTTCAGATAAGCTAAATACCCTCCAAGCCACAGCTTTCGCTACAATAGTTGGCGGGGCAATCTACGGAGGATCCAAGGCTAAAGAGAGCTACGACAAATTAGACAAGACTGATAAGCTCCTCGTAAAGATTATCGGAGGCTCAGCTTGTATCTTAGCTGGAATAGTAGGCTTTGCGTTGTGGAGCAAGCTCGGCCAGTCTGCACCCTCAAAGCCTAAAGGGACTAAAGCTACACGAATCATCCACGAAGCCACAACCTCTACATCAGCCCCTAAACCAAAATCCCAAAGCACAACCGTTACTGAGTTCATTCCGAAGGGAAGTGGAAGCGGAAGCAGTGCGGGGGAGCTTATTCACACTCCAACTGGAAGAACTGCTACCACAGCGACCACCAAAGCGACCAAAGTAGCTACAACTGTCGCCACAGAGCTTAAACCTGGAGCTGAAACAACACAACGCACTGCCAAAGCTGCAGAGAAATCTGGTCAAGCTCTTCAAAAAGGTCAGGAGCTCAAATTTAAAGTTGGAATGGCAACTGAAGAGGAAAAATTAAAGCGAAGAATAAAAACCTTGAGCAAGGGCAGAAAGGTGCTCTCCGATTCTGAAATAACTAACAAAGCTAAGAAAATACTCACCAAAAGGTGGAAAATCCTCAACGGACCAGGCGCTGCAGAGAATCTACCAAAATTAACACCATCAGTGGCATCTAGAATTGGGGACAACGAAATCCTAAGAGAACTAACGACTGCAGCCTAAAAGCAAACTGTAAAGGTAGATTTGAGTCTAACGCTATAGCCCCTCAGCAATCCTTCTTAAATCTTCATCATCTTTATATTCAATTATAATTCGCCCACCCTTTGACCTTGGGCGTAGCTCCACACCAGTAGAGAGTTTGGATTTCATCTTTCTGACAGTATCTTCTCTGAACTTAAAAACATCTTCGGTTTTGGCAGCTCGCTTAAGTTTATCTTGCTGCTTAATGACAACACTAAACTGCTCCGTCTGCCGAACACTCCAACCTTCATTCAAAATATGCTCTAAGCCCTCTTTCTGAGCCGCTGGGAACTCGTTTAGACCCGCTAGCACTCTAGCATGCCCTTCACTAATTCGTTTATCGTACAGTGCCTCCTTAGCCTCAGTTGGAAGGTTTAACAAGCGCGTTGCGTTAATTACTGTAGAAATAGCCTTGCCAACTTTCTTCGCGACCTCTTCGTAGCTTAAGTTAAACTGCTGACGCAGTTTTACATAAGCTGTAGCCGTTTCTAAAGGACCAAGATCTTCCCGCTGTAAGTTTTCAACCAAAGCAAGCTCTAATTTTTCCTGATCTGTTGGAGTTCGCACAATCGCCGGGATTGTCTTAAGTTTAAGATAATTGCTAGCTCGCCAACGACGCTCACCGGCAACTAAATTATATCCACCACCTACTTTCGGAGAAACTACCACTGGCTGAATCACACCGTGCACTCGGACAGATTCCACCAAGTCCGCCATCGGGCCTTCTTTAAAATCCATTCTCGGCTGGTGTTCATTCGGTTCGATTTCACTTAAGTTTAAGTCTAAGGTTCCAGCATTATCTTCACCGCTCTGAACCGTAGGGTCAAACTGCTCCTCAATAAAATCTGTTGGGATTAAACTCTCTAAACCTCGTCCCAATACACTTTTGCTCATATTATAACTGCTTAAAAACTTCTTTTGCCAAACCGTCATACGCTCTTGCCCCAGAAGAGTTTGGCGCATAAACGCCAATCGGCTGGCCGTAACTAGGTGCCTCTGCTAAACGAACATTACGCGGAATTGTCGTCTTAAAAAGATGTTTCGCAAAGTGGGCTTTTAATTGTTCCCGAACTTGTTGACTTAGGCTTGTGCGCCCATCATACATCGTCACCAAGATCCCCATTACTCCTAAAGTCTTGTTTAATCCAGTTCTTACAATTTGCATCGTTTCTAAAAGTTGCCCCAAGCCTTCTAATGCGTAGTACTCTGACTGAACCGGAAGGATTACAGAATCCGCTGCTGCTAGAGCATTTACGGTCAGCAGGCCTAGTGACGGTGGAGCATCGATTAGAACCACCTCTGCATCGATATCTGCCAAAGTCTGCTTAAGTTTAAGCACACGGTCTCGCTGAGATGCCGGCAACTCTGTGTCTAAAACTGCCAGTTTTGTACTCGAAGGTACTAAGCTTAAGTTCTTCCATTTCGTTTCAATTAAAACTGATTCAATGGATTCTCTACCAACCATGCAGTCATATAGGCTTCCATTTACCTCTCGAACATTGAAGCCAAGGCCAGAGGTCGCATTTCCTTGCGGGTCTAAATCTACCAGCACCACACGCTTTCCTTTTTTGGCTAAATTATATGCCAGATTAACAGTTGTCGTAGTTTTACCAACCCCACCCTTTTGATTAATAACGGCGAGAATTTTAGCTTTTTTTGAAACCTCTTTCTGTTTTTGATCTTCTTCTTTCAAAATATCTACCTACAAAGTTAAACTTAATATTCTATAAGTTATCCCATTTTCTTAATTCAAAATTATAACACGACCCCAATCTTACCTAGCCTAACCTTTGGGTCTGGCTGGATAACTCTTAGCCCTATTAAACTATTGAAATAATCTTTAATTTATGCTAATCTTTAAGCTATCAAAATAGATAAGATCTTAAATAACTAGACTATGCAACCTCAAGTTCAAAATCCATATCCAGCTCCCCAGACTACTCAGCCAGTTCAGCCACAAATGCAAGCTCCCCTGCAAGGCCCGCAAGCACTTCCAGCACTTCAGGAAATTCTAAACCGCATCACTCAGGTCAACAATATCTTAATAACAGTTAAGGCCAACCCTAGCGTTGATGAACTTGCTGCCGCACTTGGCTTAACAATTGCACTTGATCATTCCGGAAAGCATTCTACGGTCGTCTTTAGTGGAAAGGTACCGGATGTAATGAGCTTTTTAAATCCTGAAAAAATTATCGAAAAAGATGTTCACAGCCTCCGTGATTTTATAATCTCACTCAATAAAGATAAGGCCGATAAGCTTCGTTTTGCCAAAGATGGTGAAATTGTCAAAATCTATATAACACCCTATAAATCAACTATTACCTCTAAAGACCTCGGCTACGGCGAAGGTGACTTTAACGTTGAACTAGTACTTGCAATTGGAATAAACAACAAAGAAGAGTTAGATTCCGTCATCGCTGCCCATGGCAGAATCCTGCATGACGCCACTGTTACTACCATTACCCCTGGTTCAGAAATTAGCCAACTTGGGTCTATTAACTGGTCCGATCTAAATTATAGCTCTGCCAGCGCCATGGCCTTAACATTACTCCAGAATTTAAATTTACCAAGTGGGATCTCACCAGAAGTTGCCACTGCTCTATTAACCGGACTCGTCGCCGACACTGACCGCTTTTCTAATGCTAAAACAACGCCACGAGTCATGGAGCTTGCCGCTCAGCTCATGAGTGCCGGTGCTAACCACCAACTTGTTACTAGCAGCATTGGAAATCTAACCACCCATAATCCAAACCAATCTAACTTTCAGAATAATCAGAATCAACTTGGCACAGAAGTCCAAACAACCCCAGAGGACTTAACTCTAGAGCTGCACCAAAACGGCTCCACTGTTACAGCTACAACAGATCAAGCAATCGATCAGTTGCCCCAAGAGGGCAGAGCGCCTAGAGTTGCCCCACCACCACCAAGAGTAGCCACCAACACCGCACCAATGTCCTTCAGTAACTCAGAAAACCCTAACCCTGGACAAGTTCAGACTTCATCTTCGAACTTAGGTCAAAGCCCAACTCAAGTTGATACCCCCGCACCTCAAAGCCTAGAGTCGCCAGCTCCACAGCCTGAAAAGCAGTCGGATCAGGTTACAGGTTTAGCAACCACGACAACCGCACCCTTTTCAGACACAAACCAGGATGGCTACGGCTTGGCACCCCAACCGCTAGGTTCACTGCCGGTTAGCTCAAGCGAATCACCGAAAGAGGCTGAAGCAGATAGAATTCAAGAGGAAATAGATGCCATCTACAATGCTCAGCCCTTTGATCCCGCCAACAATCCAAGACAAGATTACGGCTCAGACCTCATCCTCCCAAGCGAACCCAACATGAACCCGACGACTAACAGTCAAGCTCAGGTTGATACTTCAGTCCAGCAAGACCAGCATCAAGAGTCTAAATTTAATTCCATAAAACCACCAGAGTTAAAGCCAACTCAATCAACGAGGGAAGAAGTCACCAATTCTGATGAACTTCCCGGTAACAGCCCCATACCTGGCTTAGAGTTACCCCCAGAAATTATGCCGCCGCCGCCTCCGCCGCCGCCACCAGGTGCAGCTACAACGGAAGCCAAGCCAACAAGCTATCCGGTGGACTCTTTTGGAAACCAGATTAATTTTAACCCCACCAAAAACCCAACTTCTTAGTGATGGACCTTAAAAATCCACCAAATACTACACCTCGACCAATAAAATTTAGCGATCAGTTAAACTCCAGGCTAGAGCTTCCAGAAGACTCCATTTATCTTTTTGATAAACCCGCCGGAATCAGCTCTTTTGGAGCTGTTTATCAAGTTCGAGCTAAACTTAAACAGGTTCATCAAAAAAAGATTAAAGTTGGCCACTGTGGAACACTTGACCCAATCGCAACCGGATTGTTAATTCTGGTTTCTGGAAAGTTCACCAAAAAAGCAGGGGAGTTTAGCAAGATGGATAAGGTTTACACAGCAACCGCGAAACTTGGTCAAAGCTCCAATACCTACGACTCTGAAGGCCACCTAGAGCTAGTCTCTACCAAAAGGCCAACTCCAAGTGAACTCAAAACCGCTCTCTTTAAGTTTTCTGGAGAGATTGAACAAACTCCGCCTGCTTTTTCCGCTATTAAGATAGACGGCAAACGAGCTTACAAACTTGCCAGGGAAGGGACTGAAGCGAATGACGAAGAGCTAAGACTTAAACTAAAACCCCGCCAGATCACGATTCACAGCATTAAACTAATTTCATACAGATACCCGACCGTTAAGTTTAAGGTCGATGTAACCAGCGGAACTTACATACGTTCGATCATTAATGACCTCGGTAATGAGCTCCAAACCGGAGCTCACATGACCGCCCTTCGCCGTGAATCCATTGGGCCCTACACTATCTAGTGTTCTAACTAGAATTATCCTCTCTATCTATTATTAAGCTTTTCTGTAGCTACCGTAATACGCTCCTTTACTTTGTTTTCGACACCTCTATCTGCCACTCTCGCCAATATCTCTGCTGCCCTCAATGCTCTACCATTGGTCAACACAGGAACTGTTCTGTTGTTAGTTTCCACTACTTGAGGAGGATATACCGTCGAGTACCCGTCATCCCAAATCGTCTCATATTCACCGCTATCTCTGTTCAGTTCACGCCTAACCTCCATTGAACCGTAATGAGTTCTTATATTATCCACGGGAATCGCAGAAGAGTCTAAAAAGTAGCTACGTCTATTTGCCGCGCTCTCAGGGTCTATAAAATCCACACCAACAGCCATGTTTCGTTTACCGTGATGCGGCTGTAGAGTCCCGCTCTGCCCTCCGGCTCCACTTCGAGATGAACCTGTCGCCAATGAACGAACTTTAATAAGTCTTGACGGGTCATTTTCAACCCCAATTACGGCCGTTCCCTTTGGTACGTTCCTATAGCCTGTTGCTGCAACTCCAAGATCTTCAGCCACTCCTACAGCCGCATCTAATCTTTCAGCAGCATCTCTATAGGTTTCAACTGTACCTTTTATTCCGTGTTCACCGTGTTTAGTTTTTTCCATAATTTTTTGACCTTTTCTATTTATTTTTATTTTATTTGTTTAGTTTTTAGTTTTTGCTTAATCTTTATTAAACTAGTTAAGATACTAGCATAAGCATTAAGTATAAGTCAAGCATTATGATAAATCAAATATAATTAAACCTACTACTTGAGTTTACCTCCCTCATCAATCGGGTAATAGCGCAACGCAGCATTCCCGACCAACTCGTCAATTGGTACAAAGCCTAAAGCATTACGGCTATCTAGACTTTGGCTTGGAGCCCTGTTATCTCCACTCACAAAAATGTGCCCTTCAGGAATAGTCTTTTCTTCAAAAGTTGTTGTATCGTTCTTTGGTAGAGTATCTTCGTAGCTTGCATCAGGGTCAAAGCCGTTTGGATATCTGTCGTTAACCACCTTAAACCTTCCATTAGTCATACTAATTTTTTCACCGGGCAAAGCAATTACTCTTTTTATGAGTGACTTTCCTTCTAGTTTTGAGTCAAACACTACAATTTGCCCACGCGTAGGAGTGTATTCGTCTCCAGCCTTTGTTTTAGCAAGCTTATTGACCACTACCCTGTCGCCATTGGTTAAGGTTGGGCGCATGCTACTGCCGTGAACATTGTAAGTTCGGAAGACGAACGTCAGCATTAAAAATGCAAGCACAAAAGAGCTAACCAGAATACCTACAACCGACCTTAGCTGTTCAAGTTGTTCTGCTCTGTAGCTTTTCGAAGATTCAGCTAAATTTTTTTGTTCTATTTTTTGTGATTCAAATTCCATTTTCTCGGCTTTTTCTCTTAAAATTTAGTTTTGCAATCTGCACTCTCTAATTAGTATACTTTATATCACTATTTGATAGCCAAGAAGTCATTTTTAAAAAATGTATAGGCACAAAAATTAGTACTCTTTTGCTGAATTGTGAAATTCAAAATAATTGTTTACAGATTTGTATTAGGCTTTATAGAGATAGATATTATTAAAAATTGGTGGGCACAACGTACATTTTAGACTTAAATTAACATGAATAGAAAAAAAAGCCTTGATGGTTTTATTCCCAGACGGACTCCCCAAAATCAGGGGGGCTACAATGCGCCACTAACAGGAGCACCAAGCCAACTTGGGGCTCAACATAATACAACTAAAAAACTCAGTCGTAAACAAAAAAAAGTGTTACGACACAGTTCAGATACTAGTTGGCAAAATCCGGCTTTAAAAAACTCAGTCCTATCTAGTGCCAACCCTAGTGAACCCCTCAGTTCATCTCCACTTGATCTTTCAGATAAAAATATTATAGACAAAAAACAGTCTAAAAACCCTCGCCTCAAAAAGGCTTTAAAATTAAGTTTAATCCCACTCTTGCTAATTGGTAGTTTCTACCTCTGGAATCTCTTTAGTCTCTCGGGCAAAATATTCGGAGGCAATCCTCTCGGCTTCTTGAAGAGCACCGCTCTAAAAGGAGAGGACAAGGGTAGAGTTAACATTCTACTTGCAGGGACCTCAGAGGGAGACCCTAACCATCCCGGTGAAGACCTTACCGACTCGATTATGATTATTAGCTATACTGTCGCTACCAAAAAAACTGCCCTGATTAGCATTCCGAGAGATTTATACGTCAAGAATAAGTATGCTTCTACTAAGATTAATGCGCTTTACCATTATGGCGAAGAGGCAAAGTTTGATGAAAGTGGATATTTTAAAGGTGGAATGGGGGCTCTCCAGAAAGAGCTGGAGGGCGTAACCGGATTAGATATCAATTATTACGCCAAGATAAATTACAATGCTTTTAAAGAGGCTGTTGATGCCGTAGGTGGAATTGAAATCGACATTCAAGGAACTGACAAAAGAGGTATCTATGACCCTAACTTTGATGGCGAATTTGGCAAGGACGCCCTTAGGCTAAAGAACGGTAAACAAACACTTAACGGCACACAAGCCTTGCTGCTCTCTAGGGCTCGTAATGCCAACGGTGGTTATGGGCTTGCCGGCAGTGATTATGATCGGGCAGCTAACCAACGCAAAATGCTCGTTGCCCTCAAAGACAAAGCCCTAAATATCAACATTTTCGCCAACCCACTTAAGCTCAACAAGTTGACCGATGCTATTGGAGACAATATCGCCACAGACATGAATACCTCCGAAGCACGTCGAATCTATGAGCTTGCCGGCGATCCAGAATCTAAAGTTGAGTCTGTTGGCTTAACCTCCGAAAATGTTCTTAAAAACTACACCTCACGTGGTACCGGGGCGGCACTAATCCCAAAGGAGGGAATTGGTGAATACGACGAAGTTCAAAAATTTATCTCTGAGCAAGTTGGGCCACTCCAGAAAGACCCTGGATCATCAAGCTCAAACCAGACCGCAGAAGAATATCCCCCTGCGGAGGTTGTCGTTTTAAATGCAGGTGGAGCCACCGGGACTGCTCAAGCAGTTGCAGATAAACTTCCTCAAAACATAAAACCCATACTAGTTTCAGATACTTCCGAAAAAGTTTCCGGAACAAAAGTGGTCGTTATCAGTAAAGACAAAGATGCGGCTAAAAATAAATTGATCAAAAGCTACTCCGCAACTCTTTATGATGGGTCTTCCAAAACATACTTAAAGCTCTACCCTAATGCTGACTTTGTTATACTCGTTGGCAAAAGTTAAATTTTAAAGTAGCGAAACTTAAGCAAACTCAATGAAACTATTCAACAAGAAATCCGAACAGCAGCTATCATCGAATAAAGAGACTGACCTCGCTAAGACTAGTTCTGTAAATCCAGAACTCCAAAAAACTCAAAGCCTCAAACTCCCCAATTTAAAGTACTCACATAAGGAAACCGCAGGCAGATACACTCATCAGCTTTTAAGTTTAACTCTACCAATTTCAGTCTATCTTCTTGTTTCCAAATTCGGACTACCCTGGCTAGCACTAGTCATAATCCTTTTCAGTAAATGGCAAATATTTCTAGTTAAGCCTCGTTTTTGGTGGGCAAATCTAAAATTTAGCGCTGTTGACCTGGTCTTTAAGCTCAGCATCTTGAGTTTAACAATTTTTGCTCAGTTTAAAATAGAAAGCCTAGTTAATAAAAGTTCAATCTCACTTCATATTCTACAGCTAAGCTTAGTGGGACTTTATATATTTTGGAATCTCTACCTTAGAACCAAAACTGCACCATTGAAAATGCTCACTCAATCTTTACTCTCACAATATTTTGGGCTAACCGCACTTGCTTGGGCTTCTGGGTTCATCAGTCCAGTCCTACCTGTCCCAGTTGTCATCTCTATTGCATGGTTAATTTCTTACGCTTCAGCCCAGCATGCTCTTTACGCATACGAGGAATCTGCCATCCCCCAGCTTGCAAGCTTTTGGGCACTAACCTCCACGTTACTATTCTTTATGCAAATTATCTGGGCGCAAAATTTCCTCTTTTTTCAGGGTTTAATCTATCTACCTTTGCTTCCTGGCGTTAGCACGGGCCTAGGGATACTTGCTGCTCGCTCTCATGCCTTGATTGAAGATCAGCAGTCCTCAAAAGACATCTCTAAAGCTCAACTAGAAAGATCTCGAACCGCACTAATTCAACAAGGGACAATAGCTGCCGTAATTAGCCTTATACTTTCAATCTTGATAATCATTAAATAGAAGCTTAAACTTAGGCATTATGAGTATTCTTGAAACCCAACGTCCTCCAACGAAGATTATAAAACCAAAAAAAATGGTTTCTTTACGAAGCTCAATCTTTATTTCAATCTTTTTTGCCATTTTCTTTTCTTTAAGCTCACTTATAGCCAGCTGGTTAATTTTAAATAATCGAACCTCTGTCGATAGCTTCCAGAATCACAAAGAAATCATCTCATCTGAGGGAGAAGTCTTCAATAAGATTGCCGGTGAAGTTGGCAAAAGCGTTGTATCAATCAACTCAATCCAGGAAGACGGTAGGGGGGCAGCAGGAACTGGAGTCTTAATTAATTCTGACGGCCTTATTCTAACCAATAAGCATGTCGTTGAAAAAGTTAGTGAATCTGTAACAATCGTTACTCATGATTCCGAAGAGCAGCAAGCAAAGGTTGTCGGCAAAGATAGCACTAATGATATTGCCTTCCTGCAAGTTGATAATATTCCAAAAAATATTCCACCCGCCAGGCTCGCTGATTCGGCCTCAGTAAAGGTTGGTGATAAGGTTCTGGCAATCGGCAACACTTTAGGTGAATTTCAAAACACTGTTACTTCTGGGATTGTATCTGGGATAGGCAGGCCCATCGAAGTAGGTGATGAGAATGGCATGAGTTACGAATCTTTATTTAACCTAATTCAAACTGATGCTGCCATAAATCCCGGTAATTCAGGTGGGCCTCTTGTCAACATCAACGGAGAGGTTATCGGTATTAATACTGCTATTGTCCAAGAAGCTCAAAGCCTAGGCTTTAGTATTCCAATTAACGATATCAAGCCACTCATTTCTCAAATTGAACAAACCGGAAACCTTGGAGAAAAAGCTTATCTTGGAGTTCGCTACCTAAACCTAAATGCGTCCATTGCCAAAAACTTAAATCTAACTATCAACGCTGGAGCGGTCGTCTACACATCTAGTGGCAACCCCATAGAGCCAGGCTCACCTGCTCAGCAAGCAGGAATCCAGCAACTAGATGTCATTACAGCGATCAACCAAACTCCAGTAGATAGCTCAAGCAGTCTTTCGTCAGTTCTAGCCAAATTTAAGCCTGGCGAACAGGTCACTTTAACGGCTTTCCGGTCTGGAGTAAGTATTAAAATTGACGTTACCCTCGGTTCAACCCCTAATTAAGCTTATTTCACAAAGAAGCTCGGCTTGCTAACACTTTAGCCTATCTGTTATAATTCATTCTAATCACATTAAATTTAACTCTTAAACATAAGACATAAGATGATCGACCAAAAAAAGAAGCAAGATATTATTAGTAAGCACGCCATTAGCAAAAATGATGTCGGTTCCATTCAAACTCAAGTTGCCGTCTTAACCGCTCGCATTCAAGAATTAACTGAGCACCTCGAAACCAACAAGAAAGATCGCCACGCTAGAAGGGGATTGCTCCAAATGGTTGGTCGAAGAAAAAGATTTCTCGCTCACCTCAAAAAGACAGACTTCGAAAGCTACGCCGGCCTAATCAAATCTCTAGAACTCCGTAAGTAATAACAGCTTACAAAAAGAAACAAATTATCTGTTAAGAACTTGAACTCTGTAGCGAGCCAAAGCTCTCGCCCTCTCAATGCTGGCGAACTCTGTAATCTTCCTGTTTCTAATCCCACCAAGGTCCCTATGTGTCATGCTTGTAAATCGCATTGGTCCGAGCCTTGATATCTGAGCACTATCCACAACCGGAGGTGCATTTTTTCCCAATGAGGTTCTTGCCGCGTAAACAGTACCTTCTGGGAACTCAACTCCATTTATAAGTATTGGCTGAAGTCCGACTGCAGACCTTTCACCTCGCCTCCCACGAAATGAACTCTTCTCTAAAAGCAGAGGCTGCGCATCCGGACCCTTGCCGACATCATCTACGTAGATACGCACATCACCCATCTTGCCAGCCCTCCTTACTGGTAACCATGGTAAGCCAGGCTGGTCTACTAGATTACTAAAGTGACCTTCAAGATCGTTACAACAGTTTACCCCAGGTAGTTTCTTGGCCGAAAAAGATCTATCTAGTGGATTAACCCCTGGCAGCTCCACCAAGTCCTCAGGTCGCTTTCTTTTGTCTAAGTTCGCGAGAAGCTTCCCGTAAATATCCGCCTCAGCACCTTCCCTCATTGCACTCAGACGACCTAGGTATTCAGTGGTGGAGGATATCTCAGGGTTCCCTCTAAAGTCATCCAGCAGCTCACCGATCTCTCTCCTGCCACCGTCATCTATATAGTCATTTGAAAATGTTTCAGCCATATATCAAGCTTTTTTAATTTAAGTAGCATGTAAATAATTATATAGCAACATATCAAATATAGAAGAACGTAAATAAACTTTAAGTTCTCGACATTTTCTGTCCAATAATTCTTACACCTTCTCTCGAAACCATTTCATCAATCGCACTGTTTAAGCCACTTGAACCAACCGTTAAACCGAGGTCAAAGTCAGAAACTGCACCTTGGCGCATCCTGCCACTGTTGGGCTCTCCAGAAAGAGCACTGAATAGAGCTTTCATCGCCGCTATCAAATCAAAAGGTTTCTCCCACTCAGACGGATGTGGGACACCATCACTCGCACTCAAGCCCGTTAGCATGTCATTCCTGATTAATGCCGCCTGAAACAAGGTTATTAGCGAATCCGAAACCTCGGTCTTGCCATCACCAGCAGCATTCCAAGCGTGGCGAACATCACCTAACATTTGCCGCTGCAAGCCAAACAATGGAACATCCCTCAATACCGACAAGTCGAGAGCGACAACCGCCATCGGATTCCCAGGTCTTTCAATATAAAAACCCTTCACATTTCCTTGCCGGTCAATGTAGTCATACGGAAACCTGAACTTACCAGAAGAAGTTCCGTCATTAAATCCATCTGCAAACAATACACCCATGGATTGAAGGCTAATTAAAGCAGAATTATCGAAAAACTCAGGTAAAGGAACAGCACCCTGACCACTCAAAAAATTCAAAGCACCAGTTAGCCCATTATTTACAAACCATGTATTATGGATTTCCGAAACCCCGGCACTAAGATCTGGGCGAACTCCAACCCCAGGCTCAACTGTCTCTAAAAAATATCCTCTCTCTGCACTCATATAGATATATTATACAAATTAAGGTCAATAAGGTCAAGCATATCCTCATAAGTGTTATACTTTATGTCAGGCAAAAGAGAACTTAAGTAGATCCGGATCGATAAACCAATTTTATCCGTCTCAATTTACTTAAAATCACTCTACGTCTACTAAAAAATTAAACTTAACTTAAAAAAACATGCCAACATTAAATCCATATCAAAAAGAAATTACTAAAGTCGAAACTCAGTTCTGCGGAAGAACCCTCAGCCTAGAAGTCAACCGCCTCGCTTTCCAATCCAAAGGAGCGGTAACCGTAACCTACGGCGACACTGTCGTTCTAGGAATTGCTAATGTCAAACCCGAAGTCGCCGAAGGCTTCGATTACTTTCCACTTTCTGTAGATTACGAAGAAAGATTTTATGCAGCCGGCCGAATCTCTGGTTCCAGATTTATGAAGCGGGAAGGTCGACCGAGCGACGAAGCAATTTTAACTGGAAGACTAATCGATCGCCCAATCCGTCCATTATTCCCAAAAGGATTCCGAAACGAAACTCAAGTTATCACAACTGTTTTAAGTTTAGACCCTGAACTCGGAGCTGAAATCCCAGCGATGATTGCCGCTTCCGCCGCCTTAAGTTTAACTGGAGCGCCATTTGAAGGCCCAATTGCCGGAGTTCGCATCGGTCTTGACGAAGATACTAATGGAAACACTCTAGTTGAATACCCGACCAACTCTATGAAGGCCGATTCTAAGTTAGATCTTTTTGTTGCCGGAACTAAAGATGCAATCATGATGGTTGAGGCTGGAGCCAACGAAGTTAGTGAAGAAGTTATGGTCAAGGCCTTAATTATGGCTCAACAATCAATTCAGCCAGCTATCGAATTACAGCTCAAACTTAAAGCGGCCTTGAATATCCAGCCAATTGAATTTGAACTCGCTCTTCCACCAGAAAAGGTGATTCAAGCAGTCGATACATTCTTAGCAGATAAACTCGGTTCAAACTTGATTTTCACTGAAAACCGAAACAGAGTTGATGCCAATGCCCAACTTAAACTTAGCTTTAAAGCCTGGCTCAAAAAACTTGAAGCTGAATCAGAAGAAAAGATTAATAAGTCAGACTACTGGGATGCTTTCGACACTGCCATCAAAAAAGATATCCGCACTAGCATTTTAGAAAATGGAACTCGCCCTGACGGAAGAAAGCCAACAGATATTCGAGCAATCACCTCAGAAGTTGGAATCTTACCAAGAACCCACGGCTCAACCATCTTCACTAGAGGCGAAACTCAGGCCATTAACGTCACAACTCTCGCCCCACTTAGTTATTCACAAGTAGTTGATGGAATGACTGGCGAATTTGAACGTCGCTTCTTCCATCACTACAACATGCCCGGCTACGCCAGTGGAGAAATAAAACGGCTCGGCGGAACTAACAGAAGAGAGACTGGCCACGGCTACCTTGCAGAACGCGCCAACGCCGCCGTCCTGCCAAGTAAAGAAGACTTTCCGTATACAATTCGCAGTGTTACTGAAATAACTTCTGCCAACGGCTCAACCTCCATGGCCGCAACTTGCTCAACTTGCTTAAGTTTAATGGATGCCGGAGTTCCAATAACCGCGCCAGTTAGTGGGATCGCAATGGGCTTAATGATGGATGAGAGTAGTGGAGAATACACAATTCTCAGCGACATCATGGGTCCAGAAGATTTTTCTGGAGACATGGATTTTAAAGTTGCCGGAACTCCAAAAGGAATTACTGCTTTGCAAATGGATATTAAACTTAAGGGTTTAACTACCGAAATCCTCCAAAACGCTCTTCAGCAAGCCAAAGTCGGACGCTTACACATTCTAGAACAAATGCTCAAAACTCTGGCAGAACCTAAAAAAGAACTCAGCCCCTACGCTCCAAGAGTCGTTTCTGTTCAAATTAATCCTGAAAAAATCGGTGCATTAATCGGTAAAGGCGGAGAAAACATCCAGGCCCTAACTGCAGAAACGGGAACTGAAATCGATATTAATGACGACGGAGTCGTAACTATCGCCTCACCAGACCAAGAAAAGATCGAACTTGCCAAACAGCGTATCGCCGAACTAACTGAGGAACCAGAAGTTGGCAAAACTTACACCGGAAGCGTCGTTAAACTTATGGAATTCGGTGCCTTCGTCAACATCCTCCCAGGAATCGACGGCCTAGTCCACATCTCCAATCTTAGCTTAGATGGAAGCAGAGTAGAAAAAGTCGAAGACGTAGTGAAAGAAGACCAAGAAGTGACAGTAAAAATAATTGACCTCGACGAACGCTCCGGCAAAATCTCCCTCAAACTAGTCAGCTAGCCCTGTTCAACGGTTCTTTACAAGCGAAGTATTGGTTATATTAATAGCTCCCTCAAGGTCGGGCTTGGCTAAAACAGGCCTTAAAGACACCATAGACTTCTCTGCCGCCTTAGATGACTTATTAGTTAAAGTTCCTGTGGTTCCACCTGATTTAGCAGATGAAGTAGCACCTGTTATAACAATAGTCGTAATACCCACTAGGGGATCATCTGGAGAAGGCGTATCTAATATTTCACCAAAAGCCCTTAGTGTACTATGGGTAGAACTGTTGAATTCCAATATATCTGCGTTATTCATCTTTTTCATCCACCTTGGGGGAGTCCCAGATCTTAGTGCATTGGCAATATTGGGTTTCAGAGGATCCTCAGTACCAGGAGCCAGGGATTCTGCTAAGTTAGCTATAAAAGTTGTTGTTTGATCATTGGAGGCTTTCGATTTTTCTATCTCGTCTAATGCACTTTTGCTAATAATAACTTTTGAACAGTTCCATGAAATAGCATAGTATCTATTCTGACCTACTTCAAAAACATCAATTTGATTTGGGATTGTTCCTGAATCTAACTTAAGAATGTTTATTGCTATATCCCTTAGGGGGATGGGCAACCTAGTTACGGCCACTGCCATATTTGCCACAGACTGAAATCTATATCCCTCTTCTGCTTTTATTCTGACGGCGGCGTTAGCCCATAGGGCGGCCTTTTCTACGTCGGTGAGCATTGTATCAATTGCCTCTGGGTGATCTTGCTCTATAACTCCTGCCTCTTTACCTATCTCGATTGCCTGGGCACATTCATCTCTATAGTCACATAATCGACATGCCAGTTGGCCGGCAACTATTTTCTCTGCAGATAGTGACTCAGGCCTAACTAGCGCTTCAGGTATCATTGCCCAGTGTTCATCCAGGCCAATACCGAGCTCAAGAAGATCATCTTCAGAGCCACCAGACGGAGGAGCACTAAGATCTGCAGGACAATCATCGGGGACTGTTTTTATTCCTAAACCCATGTTTATTTTAAAACGCTTATACTTTTAATATTAGTATAAACATTATATAATATCAACAATGGCGAAACCTGAAAGAAACGGTACAGGTGAACCCCAGACGGGCGACATAGAATTTGATTGCACTAGTACAGATGATTGCCCCTGCGGTGGAGAACCGTTTGATGGCAAAGATATAATTTGCCCTAATATCGCATCCTTCGCTAAATTATTGGCTGATGAAATATTGCTTAACGATAGCCCCGCTCTTATAGGTGAAGATTAGGCGACCCTTGCCTGGTTCTTTACCCGCTCCTCATATAACTTTGCGGCCAGCTCAACGAATTCCTCTCTAGGTAAACTTCCAGAACCAACTCTTTGCTTAAGGGCTTCAGCAAACTCCAACCTTTCCTCAGAACCTTGAGCCATAGCGATAAGCTCTTCCACACTAAACTCCACCCTACCTTCAGGTATAACAGTGTCCATATCTCGCCTGAAACCACTTAAAACTTCTGTCTCGTCTACAGGAATAATCTCCACATTTGCATCCTCACCATCAAACCTCAGTACGTCCATAATTAACTCGGGGGATACGGTAACCGCAAACTCAGAAGCAACTTTTTGTTGTGAATTCCATTCATGATCAGTATCTTGGTGTCTACCGTCAAGTAAAGGGGAGTCTTGGCTAAAGTTATCCTTCGACATTAGGTATACAACTCCATCTCCGAACAGACTAGCCCATTCTTCACTTCCAGGGCCTGCAACATAAGCGCTCTGAATAGCCTCTGCCATATGCTCAGGAACCGCAAATTTACTTTTACCAGGAGTTTTAACGACCATATTTGAACTAGCACCAAGCTTTCCGTCTAGCATCCTTAAGGCAACGGCTCTCGACCCATGCTTATTAAGTAACGCATTGAATAGGGCAGTTTCCGGATCATCCGTAGCATAAACCGACTGTTTTTTACCTGCCAAATTACTTCTAGCCGGATCAAACTCTTCGATTAGCTCAACTGCACCATTACTTCCTCGCATAACAAGATCTTCACCAGCCATCTCAGCGAGCCTAACCTTAACTTCATCAACAGTCTGGCCTCTCATATCTATAGCTTGCATAGTCTTATCTGCTTCGTTCAATTCTAAATCCACTACCCTAACAATAGCACCACCAACCGCATCAACAGAAGACTCTAAGTCCTCATGTTCTTCTAGCCTTGGAGCAAAGTCAACTTTTGTCATTTTTGTTTTTTGTATTTTATAGAACTCTGACTACTATACTAGCATACATAAGCACAATAATCGAGAGCTGCTAGGTGTTATAATCTAACTCAATGAAAATCCTCGGAATAGAAACATCTTGTGACGAAACTTCTGCTGGCATCGTAGAGGATGGCAATAAACTACTCGCCAATATCGTAAGAACCCAAATTGACATTCACAAAGAATACGGGGGAGTCGTTCCAGAAATTGCCGCACGCAACCACATTGATGTCATCATGCCCGTCGTCAACCAATCACTGGTCAAAGCTAAACTTAACTGGGGTGAAATTGATGCCATCGCCGTCACTAACGGCCCTGGCTTAATGGGCTCTTTACTAATTGGGACTCTAACCGCCCGCATGCTCGCTATAATCCATAAAAAACCACTCTACCCAGTCCACCACATTCTAGGACACATCTACGCCAACTGGATCACCGACAAATCCGAAGATCGACCAGAATTCCCAATCTTAGCCCTAATTGTCAGCGGAAAGCACACTCACTTGTTTTACCTGGAAAGTCATCTTAAAGTTAAACTTATTGGCGAAACTACAGATGACGCTGTCGGTGAAGCCTACGACAAAGTCGCTAAACTTATTGGCTTAGAATACCCCGGAGGACCTTCTATTCAAAAGGCTGCCCAAGGAGGCGACTCAAAGTTTTTTGACCTTCCAACACCAAAAGTTCAGGGGAAATACGACTTTAGTTTTTCAGGACCAAAAACCGCCGTTCTAAGAAGAACCCAAGAGCTTATTGGCGAAGATTTTCGGTTCCCAAGTTGGAAGGTCGCCGAAAGACTAACTAAAAAACAAGTCCAGGATATCGCCGCCAGCTTTCAAGCTAAAGCTGTACAAATTCTAGTTGAAACCACCAAAAGAGCTTACAATGATTTAGGCACTAAACTTAAACCTAAGAGCCTAATCATCGGCGGGGGAGTGGCCTGCAACCAACTACTGCGCACAGAATTGACCAAAGCTTTTCAAAATGAACCCGTTAAACTTAATTATTCACCAATCGAACTTTGCACCGACAACGGGGCAATGATCGCCGCCCTTGGATGTTTTATGTACCAATATTCTACCCCTGAAGATCCTCGAGAAGTTAAGACTAACCCAAATCTAAAAATAGCCTACCAAGATTAATATTGCTTGAACTTAATTGACTTTAAACAATCCTTTTTGCTATAATGGAGCTCAACTCATACGAAATCTCTTTAAAACTTAAGAACCTATAGGCCCCAAAAGCACAAGAATTAACAGTCGCGATCCGTCTTTATTAACTATTAAATTTAATAACGATCAATTACGATTATTAGCTCTTAACAATATAAAACTTTAGAGCATTCTTTACCATAAAAATACATCAAAGCTAAACTTAATAATCGTCATAGCCTTGGAGTAAAGAGTAAAGACAACTGCTCGCTTAACATAACTTAAAATTAAAAAATAAATGTCAGAAAATTCAAACTCTAAACAAGATAGCTCTAGAACCAACAGAAACAACCCTACAAGTGGACCAAAAAAAGCCAAAAATGGACCACTTATTAGCTCCAGGTCTAGAGCCCTACAGGCAATTCGACGCGCACAGGACAACGCCAACAAATCAATCGGCGAACTCGGCGTAGTAGAGGGTCGACTTAAAAATGATTCTGCAGGACCAGTTAAAAAAGACACCCTTCGGGTTGTCTTTTTAGGGGGAATGAATGGAATTGGAACGCACAACCTCACCGTAATCGAATATAATGATAATGCCCTAGTTGTAGACTGTGGAATGGATCTAACTCTAGGCGCACTCCCCGGAGTAAACTTTGCCGTTAGCGACATCGATTACCTTCTAAAAATCAAGCATAAGGTTAAGGGCTATGTCTTTACCCACGCCCATTTAGACCACGTCGGAGCGATATCTCAGGTTCTGCCAAAAGTTCCTGCAAAAATATATGGTTCATCGTTCACTTGCGGATTTATCGAAAAACAAGCTCAAAAAAATCACAGTGACGACCATTTCCACCTTGGTGACGAAGGCTTAACCGTTGAAACTGTTCCTATGAATATGGACAACCACGAGCGCCTAATTGTTGGTTGCTTCACCATAGAACTTATCCGCGCAACTCACTCTACACCAGATAGCTCAATGGTAATTATTGACACACCGGTTGGTAGAATTGTTCATACTGGTGACTTCCGCTTAGACCCAGAGCCCCTAGATAAAAGACCGACCGATATGGAGAGGCTAAAGAGCCTTGCCACTGATGACCAGAAAGTATTGATACTAATGGAAGAAGCAACTTACTCTCAGTCTCCTGGAAGAGTACCGACTGAAAGTACCCTACAAAATAGTTTTGCTGAAATATTTCAAAAAGCCCAGGGCAGAATTTTTGTTTCTAGCTTTTCATCAAACATGAACCGTGTCCAGATGATTGTTCAAGAAGCAACCAAGAGTGGCCGCAAGGTCTGCGTTACTGGGAGAAGCATGCTTAATTATTTAGAAATTGCCGTCAGACTAGGTTTGATTAAAATCCCTCAAGGAGCAGTTATAACTTCTAGAGAGGCTGCTAATATGCCAGATAACGAGCTCTGCATCATCGCCACAGGTGGACAGGGCGAGAATGGCGCTGGCCTAACCAGAATGAGTACAGGTGATCACCGAGAATTCAAACTAACTCATGAAGACACCATAGTCATCAGTTCTACGCCTGTTCCAGGAAATGAGATTAGTATGGAAAGACTAGCCAATAACATCACCAGGATGGGTGCCAAAATTTATTCTGCAAGGACCCACGAAGTTGACGGCTCTGGACCACTCCACGTTTCTGGTCATGCTAGACGTGAAGAGTTGGCGGAAGTTATCAGACTTTTAAAGCCAAAATATTTCATACCTATGTATGCTGGACCAAGGCACCGAAAATATCTTGCCGAGTTGGCAGTCGAAACTGGAATGCCAGCCAGTAATGTCTTCATGATTGAAGATGGTGAGACCTTAGAATTCAACCAAGAGCAGAAGGCAAAAAAAGGTGGTAAAGTTCACGCTGGTTCAGTTTTAATTGATGAAACTGGAATGGAGGTTCCAGGTCTAGTTGTTAAAGATAGGCTGATCATGCAACAAGACGGCATCGTCAGCGTCGTTTTAACAATAGCTAAGCGATCTAAGCGTCTCGTATCCAGCCCTGACATCATAACTAGAGGCTTTGTCTATATCAAACAAAATGAAGACCTCATGAACGGTCTTCGTGACCACCTCAAAAAGATGACTGCCGAACGCTACGGTCGCTCCACACTGGATGAATTCAAGTATGAACTAAAGGATTTTGTTACACACTATCTTTACGAACATACCCAACGTTCACCAATCGTTATCCCAGTCGTTAACGTTATTGGAGGATCCAAGAATGATCCTCAGCGCAGAGATAAACCACAACAAGACTGCCAACATTAAACTTAAGCGATCAACTCCATCATGCGACACGGTCAGGTTCAAGATTTATACGAAAAAGTATTCCAACTGAAACGTATTCAAAGGTCTGGCTGGGTTAATCACGGTATTGTATCTCCGGAGAGTGTTGCCGACCATTCTTATGCGCTCAGCATACTCTCACTTTCTCTAGCGGATGGGCTAAACTTAAACAGGGAAAAAGTCCTCCTAATGTCCCTTTTGCATGATCTTGGAGAAAGTATCATAGGAGACATTATCACTCCACAGAATGAGTCCGAAGTCAAACTTAAATTTGAGGCAGAAGTTAAAGCCATCAAAAAGGTCCTCAAAAATCTTGACTCATCTGATGAATTAATAGAACTGTGGCTAGACTTCGAACATGGCAGAACAAAAGAAGGGCTTTTTGTAAAGGAGTTAGACAAAATAGAAATGTGCCTCCAAGCCCTAGCCTACGAAAAAGAGCAAGACAAAGATCTAACTGAATTCTTTGCCCACACCGAGAAAAAACTGACCATCCCAGAGCTAAAAGATATTTTTAAAGAAATCGAATCCTCCCGTCCACCAGCCAAAGAAGGCTAGGCGCAAACTTTAGGTAATTAGATTTAAAATGCTTCTTCTAGTGCATAGATTTCTGCAGCATCAGGATGATAGACCCAAAGTGCATTTTTAGCAAGCCGTTTGATATCTCTGCTTGTTACGGAGATATGCTCTTCCACTGCAGCGAAGACCTTACCTTCGACCTCTTCGGCAAATTTTTCCGCTGCGCCCAAAGGGGTTAGAACCGCTCGACAAGCTCGCACTACACCGTCTCTCAGCTTTTCGCCATTGTAACTTTCTACCTTTCCACAATTTCTATGTACTTTTGGCATATTATTTTATAGTTAAAGTATTTAATCTAATCATAAGCATAATCTGTATTATTGTCAAACACGAGCAGTCTAAATATTTTTCTGAGATTTTAAATTATCCCCATCATAAATGCTACTACCGACCAGGCAATGATTATTCCAGCACTAGCCCCAGCTAAACTTAATCTTAGGGCAAATCTTTTCCTAAGCCTTTCTAGGCTCGCAACATTCATCCCATAAAGTAGCATCATAAAAACCATCACCATAAAGCTCGAGAGCAAAAGGCAAGCAGTCACAAGTTCTGTAATTCCAAAGCCACTAATAGATTCTAGCAACCAAATCCCACCGATTAAAACTCCAAGTTCACCCCATATAATTCGGCCCCCACTCAACAACCCGAAAAGGAGGTCCGACCTAAAGGTCCCAACAGATCTGCTTAGGCTTACTCTTTTCCTTTTTAAACGATTCTTATTTATACCTTCGCCGATAAACGAGAGGCCATTACGCTGCACCAGGATATTAATTACAGAACTAGCCATTGTTAACCCAGATACAATTAGTGCCGCCACGACATAGCTTCGACCTTGCAGACCAATTAAAGACCTTACTCCAATACCGACTAAGGCGACAACCGGCGCGATTACTATTATCACCCCAATTAAGTATGCCAGAGAACTTAGGCTCATCTTGCGGATATTGCCATGTCTGCCAAGTACACCAACTGAAAAAACAACTCCATCGCTTAGCGTCCTAGAGCTTAGTCCCCCTAACGCAAAACTTAAATATACAAGGCTAAAAATGGCAAAATTAATCATTTCTCTAGCCCTCCACTCATACAAAATGAATCGCGACACAAGCTGTAGCCATCGCTAAGCAGGCTGTAACAACTGTGCTCAGGGGCAGCTCTTTTGACCCCATACTCCATTAAGACACAGTCGCCAGCACTTTCTTTAGACCTCTCCGAGAGACTAAGTCTAACCCGATCTGTAGAAAAGTCACTCAAGCTTCTTGCCTCCCATTCAAAGCTCTTTGTTTTGGCATCAACTCTGGCTACATAAACATTCCAAGAGGAGTTCTTTTGCCCAGTACAACTGGTCTTCTGGTCTTCAACTAGTATACCCGGCTCTCCAGACTCACCAGAGTACTGCACCATATCTTTAAAATTTCTAAGGTCACCGTTTGCGCCAAGTTCGAATTCAAAGCTATCAGATATCGGTAAACTCACAGAATGACTCTTAATCACTGCACCAACAGAAGCTAGGGCCTCTTGTGCTGAGTATGAGTCCTCCGAACCTCGAACAATGACCGCACGATCTCCAAGCACCGACTTACCTTTATTAAGGTATCCTGACAACGGAGAGTCAGCTCTTAAGCCTACGCTTGAGCCACATACCCAGACTTCAAAACCAAACCTGCCGTATCCCAGCTTTGAGCTATTGCTAAACAAAGCTCCGAGCATAAGAGAGTGAAGAAGCAGTAAGCTTAAGCTTAAAAAAAATAGCCAGTTCTTCCTTGGAACTGTAACCAAAGTTGCCCCAATTAAGGTATAGGCCATGAGGCCTAAACCAACTATAATGCTTAATTCTGAATATCCCCACCCCATAAATAAATTTCGCCAAATTACCCACTAAACCCTCTGATGAAAGACTGCTTTACATACCAGAGAAGTAGCCCAGGCAAACCTTATTATGCTTAAGTTTAACATAAAACCGCTCCTCAAATAAGGAGCGGTGGACCAACATTTGTAAAACTTGGATGAACCCTACGCCGCTACCAGTTCCTGTGAACTCAAGTAATTAATTTCATTTATTACATCAAGCAAGGCCTGAGCTTTAAGCTTTTCACTGGTGATTTGTTCTGCAGCTTTATATGTTGGCTCAATCAAACTTGGATCATCGCTAGCTCGTAACATCATTAGGTATTTCTCAAATCGCTCCTCAGGAGTCAAGTCAATGTGCTGCATTAAGGGCCTCAACTGCTTAAGGGCGTTGAGTTTAATTTGTTCAATCGAGTCATTTTCCTCAGAATCAGACTGAGGACTTTCCGGATGATCAATTTTTACTTTTGGTGTCGAGTACTCAGGGCCTTCAACTTTAGTTGGCTGCTTTTCAGCTGGTTGAACATGTGATCCATCATCAACTTGAGGGGCCGGATTCGATGCTGGAATCGGGCTGGGAACAGGAGTTGGCATATCCGGAACACCGCCTAAACCCGGTTCTCCAACGGTCTCAAAGTCTAGATTGTCTTGCGGACCAGCCTGAACGCTCGCTAAAGCTCTTGCGAGGTCGTCATTACTATTAGTTTGATTAACAGCTTGTCTAGCTGTAGAATTATCTTGTACTGTGTTGTCTAAAGGATTCATATGGCCCACCTCATACTTATTTTCTTTTTACGTTAAGTCCTATTATACATAAGCACTTCTATTTTTTACAACCCCAAACTTTAACAATGCCAAAGCCAGTTCCTCAAGCCCAAAGTTCTTCAGTTTTAATTGCTGTTTCTGGTGGTGTAGATTCGATCTGCCTACTGCATATCCTTGCAAGTTTTAATGCTAGCTCTGAGTCTAGTTACAACCCTCTCTCGAGATTCTTAAAAGACCATCCGCTATGCAAGATAGAGGCAGCCTATATCGACCATTCTCAGCGCCTAGACACAGACTTAGACGTTAAGAACGTTCAAGAAATCTGTCAAAAACTAGGTGTAAAATTTAACTCTACAAAGTTAGACTTGCCCAAAAACTGCTCTGAAAGTCTGGCGCGAGAAGAACGCTACAAGGCTTTAAACTTAATCCTAAAAGACAGAGGTTTGGACCACCTGGTTACTGGCCACCATGCAGACGACATCGTCGAAACCGCCTTGATTAATCTTACCCGTGGAACTGGACCCAAAGGTCTTTGCTCGCTTCAACATCAACCAGCTGGAATCTGGCGCCCCTTCATATACGACCTCCAGCAGCAAAGGACAGGCTCTCGCACAGTAACCAAGCAGACACTTTTAAGCTATGCCAAACAACACAATCTAACCTGGAATGAAGACTCTACTAACCAGTCAGGTCAGTATTTACGAAATCGAATTCGCAAAAAGCTCGAATGCTCAACACCTCAGCTCAAGCAAGAACTCTTAAACTTAAGTATTTCAAACCTAGTCTTAACCAAACAGATTGACTTTGAACTACAAAAGATACTTCAAGCCATCCAGTCCTCATGTCATACTTATTCAATAGTTAAATTGACTGAACTTCCGGAGGAGCTCCAAGCCTATCTAGTCCATAGCCTACTAACTCAAAACTGCACAGAAGTCAGCTCTCGAGCCGTTAAAGACACCTTAAATTTTCTAAACACTAAACAAACCGCAAAAATTCTTCAGCTCAAAGGAGCACAGATACTTATCCTTCCCAAAAAGTATTTTAAATTTCTTCCAGGAGTCTCAAAATAAATAGCCAGACCGTCATACGAAATGATATAATTTAGCACTTAGCACCCCAGAGTGCTTAACCTAAATAGATATTATCTTAAATTAAATAAACTTAACCTAAAAAGTACATGAAACCTAAAAAACCACAGCTACCACTAAAGGGTTCCGGTGGACCCTCAAAAAGCAATAAAATTCGTACCGTCATCACTGCCGTTTTAGTAGTAATTGTTATTGCAGCAGTTGGATTTTCAAACTACAACAAAGATGGTCTTACGAAAGATAATGAGGTTTCTTTTAGCTCACTAGTTACTGAAGTCAAAGAGGGAAAAATTTCTAAAATCAAAGAAAACGGTCAAAAGCTTTTGGTAACCACCAAAGAACAGCCAGATCAAGATAAGCCTAGCAAGTATGCAGTTCTACCAGTTGGAGCCAGCGCTACTGAACAAGGTTTAGATATTTCTAAAGTGGAATATACTGCCAAAACTCAAAGTGAAGGTGATTCAACCGCCTTAAGCTTACTGATCAATCTTGGTCTACCAATTTTAATTTTTGTTGGATTTTTCTACTTCATCTCTAAGCAAGCCGGAAACCAAGGAAATCAGGCTGCAATGTTCGGTAAAAGTAAAGCCAAGCTTTACGGTGGCGATAAAAAGAAAGTTAAATTTAGTGACATAGCTGGAAACGACAACGCTAAGCAAGAACTTTCAGAGGTTGTTGAATTCTTAAAGTACCCCGGCAGATTTAAAGCTATTGGGGCAAAAATTCCAAAAGGAGTCCTACTTGTTGGCGACCCAGGAACCGGTAAAACAATGCTTGCTAAAGCAGTTGCTGGAGAAGCCGAAGTCCCATTCTTCTCGATTTCTGGTTCGGAATTTGTCGAAATGTTTGTTGGCGTTGGAGCTAGCCGTGTCCGAGATCTTTTTGCAAAAGCTAAGAAGAATTCGCCTTGCATCATCTTTATAGATGAAATCGATGCCGTTGGCCGAAAACGTGGCACTGGAACTGGCGGAGGCCACGACGAAAGAGAGCAGACTCTTAACCAAATCTTGGTAGAAATGGATGGCTTTGAAGAAGGACAGAATGTCATTGTTCTTGCCGCCACCAATCGCGCCGACGTGCTCGATCCAGCGCTTCTCAGGCCTGGTAGGTTTGACCGTCGCACACACATACCACTACCAGAAAGACCAGACCGTGAAGCAATCCTAAAAGTTCATTTTAAGGGTAAACCGTTAGATTCTGATGTCGATCTCAGCGCCCTCAGCAAAAAAACTGCCGGGATGAGCGGTGCAGACTTAGCCAACCTTGCCAATGAATCTGCCATTTTTGCTGCACGTCGCAAATCTAAAACTATCCAAAACTATGATGTCACCGAGGCTTTTGAGCGCGTTGCTATCGGACCAGAAAGGAAGAGCTCCCCAATGACTACTCACGATAAGGAAATTACTGCCTACCACGAAGGAGGGCACACCGTAGTCGGACATCTTCTCCCTAACGCTGACCCAGTACACAAAGTAACTATTATTCCTCGCGGAGGAGCCGGAGGAATAACCTGGTCGCTCCCAGAAAATGACAAATCTTACCACTCTGTTAAAGATTTAAAGGACGTTCTCGCTAGACTGATGGGCGGACGCGAAGCTGAAAGCATTATTTTTGGCGAAGGCAACGTCACAACCGGAGCCGGCAACGACCTGGTTAAAGCCTCTTCTTTAGCCAGAGACATGGTTGTTGAATATGGAATGAGCCCTAAAATGAAGAACGTTGCCTTGCAGGAAGAGGGAGACCAAACTGGGCACATCGGCTCTAGTAGAGTACCGTATTCTGATAAAGTTGCAGTCGAGATAGATGAAGAAGTCCGCGTATTACTTAATGAAGCCACTCGCCGAGCTCAAAAAATTCTTTCATCAAACTTAAAGTTCTTAGAAAAACTCAAAGATGAGCTCCTCAAAAAAGAGACCTTGGACGAAAAAGATATCAACCGCATCTTAAAAGACGCTAAAGCTCCTAAAGAAGTTCTCCTAACTTAAATTCACTAATTTATCTTGTGCAAGATCCAAAATTAACCGAAGCTATATCCCAGGTTAAAGAACTCGCCAAAAGAGGCGCACTTTCCGAACTCCAAGCTGATGACCTAAAAGATTCAGACATCAAACCTGCAACGCTAGGCTGGACTGGCGGACCGCTACATCTCAATTCTGTCAGAAGAGCACTCCAAAGAGTTAAGAGTGGAGAAGTAGAAATGATGGTTATTCGGGCCCCAAACGGAATTCCCATAGCTAAAGGAGGAATCGATTACGAAGTTAATCCTGGCTCTGGAACTATTTGGCAATTAGTCTCACACCCAGAACTGAAGGGTCTAGGCACAGGAACAATGCTAATTAAAGCAATGGAGAAAAAAATGCTAAAAAGAGGAGTACCCACTGCGATGATGGGCGTTGAAACCTGGAATGAAAGGGCTAAAAAACTCTACGAAAGGCTAGGCTATAAAGTAGTTGGCACTAAACAAGAAACTTGGAAAGAGCTCGATAAAGATGGCAAGGAGTTCGACTACGTCGCCGACGAATATCAAATGTCTAAGGATCTTTAAAGCTAATTGGTACTAATTAACAACTTAAGTTTAACCTAAATTCTAATTTCTCCTTTACATTAAGCTTAAGCTTTGTTATTATCTGCTATAGAAAAGATAAAAGCATAAACAAAAAATAAAAATAAAATGTCACAAAAACCAGGTCAAGCTCCACACATCTTCACCCCAAATACAGATCCAACAGCTGCAGAAAATAACCCTGTGGGGGGGGCAGAAGCAGTTTCCGCCGCTGGCCAAACTGCCGTAGAAGTTAGCACTCCGCCAACACCAATAACCGCACCCAATGAATCGAGCGAAGATGGGTGGGATAGGGGTTTAGAAGAAATCAGAGCACAGCGAGCAGAGGTAAAAGCACGTCAATTAGCAAAAGACCACGAGCTAAGCGATAGGCGAAGAGACCATGGAATTGGAAACTTCACGATAGTCGCAAAGCACGCAAGACCAATTCAAAACCTAGAAGGACTCCTGGCTGTAGAGGGTCAACAACCGGACCAACCACTTAAGTCTGAATATCAAAAACGTACTCTAAGGACTGGTATAACTAAACTCGTCGGGGAAGGTCACGTAGATCCCGTAGAATTACTTAACGACTTTATTGCCGGAGGAGTGCAAAGAACAGTTGTTTTAAATCTAGATACCATCGCCGAAGGGTTTAATATGGCCAGTGTAAGCTTGCAAGCGCTCTCTGAACCAATGGTAAGGCTAGCAGAGGGAGCCATTGAAGATGGAAAACCTGGACCTTTTTTAAAATATCTTCACGACTTTATAGAGGCTGGAATACCCTTAAACTATGCAGAGCTGACTAGTGGCGATATCCAACCTGAATCAACAATGCCCCTGCTTCGAAGCCTTGATGAACTCTCAAAAGTAGGGGTAGACACTGAAGACCTAAAAAGGAGAATAGGCGACTCGCTCAACGAAATCCTACAAGCTGGTCAGGACCTAAACATATTCGCAAGGCCCCATAATCTCAGGGTTATTGAATCTGGGCTTGGAATACGAATTGATCGTCAAGAGCTCGGCCAAAAGATGGTTAATGCACTTGCAAGAGGCGGGGCACTAACAGAAGGCCTCTTCAGTCAGCTCAGAGCTATCGGCGTGAACACAGCTACTTTGAATATTCCTACAACTTCAGCAGGGTAAAAACTCCTGTCACATTTACACAATATTTAGACGGCGAAGGGCTGCCAACGCTAAACGAGGGTAAGCAATCGGAGTGCGAAGTTGGATAAACAATCCCAAAATCTTTGCCCCCCAACTTATTCAACTTATTTAACTTAACATGTTTTCGGATAAACTCTTCGTTGCTACCCAAGCTCCCATAATCCACGTAGATCCTGAAACAAGTTCAGGATGACAAAATGTGACACTTAGAAAACGCATCATCCTGAAACGGAAACCGTCATCCTGAATTTATTTCAGGATCTTTTCTAGGACTTAAATTTAAGTCCGGGATCTTGTCATCTCGAGCTTGTCGAGAGATCTGAGCTAAAATCTAATCCCTAATCCGCGAAACTTGAACTTAATTGAGCTGTAAGCTCTTCATCATCACTTTAAAATCATTCAATAGTAAGATACCATCAGCCGTATTGAAGTCCATATCCCTCACAAACTGATCTTTGTCTTCATAGCCATGAGCTAGAATAAAAACAAACTTTCCATCTTTGCCCCTGAAAGAACAGGCAGATCCAGTTTCGGGATTACAAAAACTTAAGCTTAAGTAACCTCTATTTTCTTCAGTCGTCTTAATAAAAATTAAAAAAACAGGCTGACCAGATTCGAGAACAAAAGAATCAATAACTCGATCCACTTTGTAGTTTGGAATTGTTAGCAAATCTAAATCTTCTGATTGCACCGCAACTGTCGTTTTGCCATGCCTCAACCTGTTTTCACCAACAGACTCCCAACCCTCGGGAATATCGATGTTTAAAACTGTCTCTCCAGGAGTCGCGACCATTGCAATCCTTCTTAAATTGCTCGGCTCTGGGGCCTGAACACCACCTTCATTTTCAGCACCTTCATTCTTTATTTTAAGACCAGAGAGAGTCTTCCCGATGTTTTCTAAGTCTTTCTGTAAGTCGGCAACTTTAAGCTCGGACTCAGCTCCGGCTTTTTTAAGGTCTCTGTTTGTCTTCTTTTGGGCTCCAATTATTAGAGCGGAGATGCTCAGAAAAGACAGTAGTCCAAAAACGGCTACCATCAAAATAAGTTCTCGTCTGCTTGGTCGTTTTTGAGTTTTGATTAATGCCCTCATTACCCTTAAGTTTAACATAGCATTTCTTCTTGTTTAAGCTTAGCCTGGTAGCGTATAATAAACAATATTATGACAACTCGTCAAGAGCAAATTTTAGTTAGTATTATAGAGCAGTTCGCAGAAATTGCAGTGCCGGTTGGGTCTATTACTCTGGCTAAGCTTTTTGGTGTTTCACCCGCCACAATCCGCGCCGAAATGGTTGATCTCGAAGAACTTGGATTTCTAACCCAGCCCCACACTTCATCTGGTAGAATTCCTACCGATAAAGGTTACCGTTTTTATGTAAATTTAATCCAAGGTGAAGAGTCTAGTACTCCAGACCTCAATAAAGAACTCAGCCGTCACACCCAAAGAGCACTCGAAGGTAGAATCCACGAAAAGAGCCTCCCCGAAACTACTATTAAAAATGCCGTTGACACGCTGGTTGAACTTACCCAAAACCTTGGTCTTGCCACCATTGGAGACAATCTTTATTTGAGCGGGCTCTCTAATCTCTTTTCACAGCCAGAATTTAGCAGGGGAGTCGGGGTTAAAGAAGTTGCTAAACTCTTAGACAATTTGGAGCCATGGATGCGCGAAGTTGCACCCGGAAAGCCACTCAGCGTCTACATTGGTTCAGAAAACCCAATAGGAGGCTCCAGCGGCTGCAGTTTAATAATCTCCAAATTCAGCAGCCCTTATTCCAAAAACAGTTACATCGGAGTCCTCGGCCCAACTCGTCAAAGTTATGCTCAAGTTATGCGCCTCGTCAAAAAAACTGGTGAACTTTTAGAAAAGGCCCTATGACCCAAAAAGCGGACCTTATTCAAAAATCTTTAATCGACGTTAGCGCATCAGATCTCGAACAAGTCGAGATAGACGGCCAAAGAGAGCGCAACTGGCACAAGCAGAGTAAAAGGTATCAGACTGATCAAGACATTCAGGATGCATTCAATGAAAAAAGACTCTTAAAAGTCGGCGTCACTACAAACTACCGCCCAATAACTCGGTTACTAAACCCTGCCAACAACTTAAAGTATCCTCCTTACTTAAAAAACGAGGCTTTAAAAATCTTAAACGAGCTCGCTCACAACTGGAGAAAAAAACTAACCGAAAAGTTCTCCAGCAAATACAACGACGTTCTTCTACCCCTAACATTCCTAACCTGTTCAGAGGATTACCGTCAAGAGCTGCTCAAAGATTCAACAAAAATAGTCGGCAAAGAGGGGACCCACACCACCGGATACACCTTTGATATTGATGCCAGCTCTTATTACAAAAAAGATGGAGAAAGCTTTGCTTCAGTCGCAGACCCAAGAAGAGCTCAGAAAATCATAAGCAACAATACCAAAAACTTAACCAAAATTGGCGGAGAATTCATGCACACTCAACAAGCAAGCGAAGCCTACAATCCAGAAGTTACCCAAACTTTAATCGACTGCGCCAAAGAATTACATAAAGCTCAAAAGATCAACTTAATCGTCGAGTATCCGGGGACTCAAAACTGTTGCTTACACATTTCCGTTAAACCAAACTCAGAAGCTGAATCCGAACGTTAGCATTTGCCTTAATTGCTTTATGAGCAAACTCAACCTTATCCACTAAAGGTTTCAACTTTAGGGCACTCGTTGTATTTTTATTAATAAATATTTCTAGAATCACTAAAAGCGCATTCAAAAAACTCAGTGCGTCCTCTCTTTTTGAAAGCCTATTCTTTAAAGCCACCAGCTTCTCATAGTCTTTAGACCCTAAGAACTTCTTTGCATCACTCAAAGATTCCAGTACATATTTTTTTAAATTTTCATCTGCAAGAATATTAGCTAAGTCGCGAGAACTTCCTCCAGCCTGCAGCCACAAAGCTTTAGCCTGACTTTCAGTTAGGTTTAAGTTTTTAGAGATTTCGGAAGCTGCATCATCCTCGTTCGGCTTTTTTAGCTTAATCAAGCTACACCTAGAGCTAATCGTCGGTAAAAAAACGCCCTCTCTGCTAGAAAGCAGTATAAAAAAAACACCCTCCGGAGGCTCTTCAAAAATTTTAAGCAGCGTATTTTGAGCCTTAGACTCTATCCGAACATTTTCCGGAATCAAGACTAGGCGTCTTTCACCGCCCTTTTTAGAGCGGAGGTCCAAGCTCGCTGAAAGCTCTCTCAAATCCTCAACCTTAATATAATTTTTACCCTCCGAATTTTGAGCTTTAATTAAATTATTCTTATACTTGTCACCAAGCAACTTATCTACCAAAAAAAGTTCTTCTTCAACGCTAAAGCCTCCAGGCCTAACAATCAAAGTTGCGTGGGCAGGATCCTTAAAAAACCTACTTAAATTAAGTTTATCTTTCTCACTAAACAAAATCATAAACTTAATTCTACACTAAGCCCTACAATTCTAAACTTAATTTAACTCCTGCCTTAGGAAGCTTTTGCTATCTACCCTATCCTCTCACCTTCTTTAATATTCCTACAAAGGCAGATGTAGTTAGGGCTAGAGCTAGGGAGATTAGGGCTGGGGTGTTAGATCCTGTGGCGGCTAGAGTGTTTGGCTCTACTTCTGGATTTGCTTTCAAACTAGCCTGTTTGTAGTCTGGAGTTCCGTTACCATCTGTGTCCAACAAAGTGTAAACAATTGTAGTCTTTGCATCATCTGGGTTGGCTATAGCTACTGGAATTCCGTAAAGATTTAGCTCTCCATCAATCGTTCCATTGTTATCTTGGTCTAGCTTAGATGAATCAGAGATTCCAGATTCCATCAGATCGAAGATTCCATCGTTATCACTATCTAGGTCTCTGAAGTCTGCAATTCCATCTCCGTCCGTATCTGCAGCTCCTTCTTGTTCATCTAGAATTCCATCATTGTCTGTATCTAGATCTAGGTGGTCTGGGATGCCATCACCATCTGTATCTACTGGGTTAGTGCCAGCATTAGGGTTCCCGTCTCCATCTGGGTCATAGCCCTCTTCTTGGTTGGTGATACCATCACCATCGCAATCTCCGTTTGGGGTTAAAGCTTCGCTGGTGTTGTATGGGGCTGGGCAGTACAGTGGAGTAGGCTCTGGGTCTGGAGGGGTGGTGCAGGCGGAATCATCGTAAGTTACAGCTATCTCTGGTGTATCTAGTGAGTATCTAGATACACCACCTTGATACCAGTCATTTTGACTTCTAAGTTCGTACAGTATGACCTTGGTTAGATCGGCGCCAGTTAGTGAAAGCGGGTTGACGGTTACAGTGTAGGAGTTATTGCTAGATTCTAGAAATGGTGGCACAAACATACCAATGTCCCCAAAATTAAATGGCAGCATTGGTGTTATTATTGGAGAACTGGCACCCGTTAGTATAATGTCGGTTCCATTATACAAAGATACTCCCGAATCAATCGATAGTAGATAGTAGTCATCATCACTCTTGCCTCCAGCATCCGCATTTATATTTGGTAAGGTGTAAGATATAGATTGTATGGTAGCGTTTGAACATATTGAAAAATCGTAATAGTAAGCACCGGTGAATGTATTTGCCCCTAGAATAATAGTATTATCGCCTGATGTTGATGGATCTGGCACAGTTTCCCACTTCGTAACCGATGGTTGCGATGAAGTTGAACTACCAAATTGACCTACTAACGAAGAGGAGATTGGATTGCCTCCATCGTACGGTATATTAGTGTTGGGAGGCATCGGATTAAACATACCTCCGATACTAGCAGCACTAACCCCACCACTTAAACTTAAGATAGTTAGAGTAAGGATTGCTAAAGTTGATGTTGTAGCTTTAAGAGCTTTAGAGAGCTTAGACATAATGTGTTTTTATTTTAGATTGTTTGTTTTAGCTTTTGAGGTTAGTTTAGTTATTTCTATTCCTAACGGAATCTAAATAACTAAACTAACCAGCTATTACCTAATAGCATAACCTTAATGGATATTGGAGTGCAAGGGGGTAGTAAAGCTTAGCTTAAATCCAACCATCTAAATAAAGATAGGAGGGTTAGGGTTAAGTTTAACAAACTTAGAATTTCAGACTTAATTCTTTAATTTTACCCTTAAAATATCCAGGAGCTTCAACCTCAAAATCTCTCCAGACTTTTTCATCACCTTCAGCAACTTGAATTGTTAAACTTAAAGCATGCAACATTAACTGCTGGCCATCTTTAAAGTTTGGATTATAAAAAGGGTCACCTAAAATCGGCCAACCATTCGCCCACATATGGACCCTAAGTTGGTGCGTTCTCCCAGTTTTTGGAGTCAGCAACACCAAGCTCTGCTTACCATTTGTGCTCAAAACTTCGACTTCCGTTTGCGATGGTCTTCCGCTATCTGTCACAAAAAATGTCGTCAATTTTCTCGGGTTTCTACCAATCGGCATATCAATCTTAAACTTAACTTCTTCCGGGCTTCCTTCAATGATCGCTAGGTATTTTTTGTGAACATTTCGATCACTAAATTGCTTCATCAACCAGCTTTTAATCTCTGGATTTTTTGCCAGAATCATCACCCCACTCGTTGCCCTATCTAAACGGTGCACGATTCCACTTCGCTTTTGCTCCTGATTATCTAAATCTGTCGTTTTATCAGCCATCCAGTCTGCCACGGAAACCTCTTCACTTAATTTTCCTTTTGCATGGGAAAGCATCCCCGGCGGTTTATTAATCACCACAATATTCTCATCTTCAAAAACAATTTCTATTTCCGTATCTAACTTCGGTTCCTCATAATCTAATTCAACCTTATCGCCAACTTTTAATTTAGTGGCTTTGGATTCCTCTTTTTTGCCGTTAAGTTTAACTTTACCCATCTTAATCAGCTTCGCCACAGTTGAACGCGTAAACTTACCAACTGTGTGTTCTGCTAGAACAGCATCTAATCTGCCCGTTTCATCAGGATTTTCTTCGCTACCAAAAATAAACTTCATATACTTAAACCTAAGTATACCACTGTTTGGAGCTCAAAATTAATATTTACCCAAAAAATCTACCCCTTGAAGAAAAACTTAAATTTAAGCTATAATAATCTAAGTTACGGGCCAGTAGCTCAGCTGGTTAGAGCACCTGCCTCTTAAGCAGGGTGTCGCGGGTTCAAGTCCCGCCTGGCCCTCCAACTAGCGTATACGTAAGTAAGACCCGAGAGGGTCTTCTTCTGTTATGATGTATACATGCATCAAATTATTGTTCAGGGAGTTAGATACTTAGCTCTCCTGTTTGTTCTACTATCCTTCCAAGGCAGAAAACGAGTACAGATACTGCTGGCAATGCTCACGGGCGTTTTGCTCTTTGTTCTGCATTATAGCTTGTTGCATGCATGGACAGGGGCTCTAATGAATGCGATTGAAGCAAGTGTTGTCTTTGTATCTTTCAAAAAAGAAAAGTCTACTTGGGCGAATAATAAGCTATGGCTATATGTATTTATCTCTCTCTATGTATTGGCGGCTGCCCTAACCGTCAAGAATCCTGTTGATGTGCTTCCTATAATTGCACAAATTGCTGGAGCCATAGCGGTTTGGCAAACCAACCCTCGCTCAATTAGGTTTATAATGCTTATACCCCGACCTTTGTGGTTCGTCTATAACCTAGCCGTAGGCTCTCAGGCTGGAGCGGTAGCTGAGGTATTCATGTTGAGCTCCGTTCTTGCCGGGATCGTCCGCTACGACATACTCAAAAAGAAGTCTAAGTCTGAAGTTTAGTTGAAGTAAGTAGTACAATGGCCCTCCAGCAAAATTAATTTTAAATAGAGCTTCTTTATAGTATTAAAGAACTATGACCCTCAAGGGATCGTCTCAAACTACTATTAACAGCACTGAATACAAGCCAGGCTTGAACGTCCTACCGTTTGCACCTAAATTAGCTGATTTTATCACTAACAGTCTAAAGCTAACGACCTACCGCTTTGGCGATAAATATAGCCATCTTAACATCGGTGACGTTGTTTCGATCCAAAACTCGGTAACTAAAAAATCTACGCTTAAGGCAAGGGTTAAAAGCATATCAAGAAGCAAATTTATCGAACTACCGCTTGATGACGGCGGACACGAAGCATACGAGAATAAGGAGCATCAGCGGAAAGTGTTTTCTGGGTACTATAAGTATATCGGTAGAAAAATAAAAGATGACGATAATTTTCTTATTATTAGCTTTAAGCTAATCCAAGATCGATAGTTATCGGGAACCTTGAAGCCGAAACACGCTACTTGCAGTTTTCTTTTATAGCAATCATATCACGCCTAGCCTCTTCAATGCACTCTGGTAACGTCAAGTATCCAAATTTCTGTTCCATTTTTCGAATCAGTTCTTTTTAACTTCTTCTATTATCATTCCTCGTTTTTGCAAATCTTTCAGGAAGGCTTCGGCACCCGCCAAAGATAGGAACTTAAAACCTTCCGCATTTTTACATAAAGACGAACTCTCGAAAGATATTTTAAACTTAAATTTAAGTTTTCCAGCTATCTTGTTGGTAGATTCTACGAATTCTAAGAATGCCGTAAAAATCCTGATTGATTCCAAATCTTTCAGCAAGATTGAAGACCTCGAAACTTTAAAATCAGAATTACAAAAATCTCTAACCAAGATTAGGTCAAACTAACAAAACTCAACTCACCCCAAAACATATATACTTATACTTACTATGGATATTGGAAGACGTGAAGTATTAAAAGCCGGTGCTGTTACAGCAGCCACCGCGGCAGTACGGGGTGACCAAAGCAGAGCACCAGGTGGGCTAGAAATCCTGCCCAGTAAGCTTTCTAACCCATCCGAAACAGCACGTCGAGCAAGGCTAGCTCTTGGCAACATTGCAACCGATCCCAACAACACAACAGTAACCGTAATGTCCGGCAACCTCGCAGGCGGGCGCAAAGACAGAATCTGGCAGGGGCCACAAGACCAAACTAAGACTATCGAACTAATCAAAAGATGGTCCCCACAGATCTGCTTCTTTCAAGAGGTTCACTTAGAAAGATTGGCGCCACTCTACCAACAGTTTGGCCAGGTTGCCTTGGCTCCAAATGATAGCCACCCTACAAGAGGAGACTTTGGCAACATGTACGTCATTCAAGAGGGTCTGGACATTATAAATCACAGTAAGATACAACTCCCAGACAGCGGATTAGTAACTGGGAGAAATGCAGCAACCATTACCCTAGACGTAAATGGTATAGCCCTAAGGGTTCTTGGAACTCATTTCAGCCCAGAAGCCAGCATCAGATATCAGCAAATACGCTCCGTCCGAAGAACCATAGACCGAGAAGGAATAGACCTCGCCATCGGGGATTTCAACCAAGACCTTAGTTCAGTGCAGGCCTCACTAGTTGCGCGCCGCCAAGCACACCTTTCTGCTCCAGCGACAATGCCTTCCTGGAAGCCGAGAACAGCAGCTGATGGCACCATACCAATATCTCGCAGGGTTACACCCATAGATCGACCAACAACCCATCCCATAGAAAGTGACCACTTGGCTGTTTTAGAACAATTCAAAATCGCCGTTTAAACTTAAGTAGTCACATTTAGGATGAGACGATGTTAACATGTTAAGCTTTAACTGAAAGTTAAAAGTTAAATCTCCGTGAAGCCTGTGGTGCCAGAAGAACAAAAAAAATAGCATCAAAAATTTGTTGATAATTCCAATTCACTTGAAGACGTAAGTTAAAAAATTAAACTTAACATAAAACTAATGAGTACCACTTTAATCACAGGATCTTCCTCTGGAATCGGCTTTGAACTCGCCAAAATTTGCGCCAAAAATGGCCACAACTTAGTTCTCGTTTCTAGGAATAAGGCAGATTTAAGTTCCACCGTCTTTAAAGATGTTAAGGTCTTAAATTTAAGCCTGGACCTATCTAAACCAGGTGCCGCACAGAAACTACACTCCATCACCCAAAAAGAAAAAGTAAAAATTGATATCTTAATCAACAATGCCGGCTTTGGCGACTTTAACCTATTCCTAGATGCAGACTCCACCAAGTTAAACTCCATGATCAACTTAAACGTAGTTGCCTTAACTGAGTTAACTCATACCTATGCTAAAGATATGAAAAAACAAGGTGGGGGAAAAATAATGAATCTCGCCTCCACGGCAGCTTTTTTACCAGGGCCCTACATGGCAACTTATTATGCTACTAAGCACTTCGTCTTAAGTCTAAGCGAAGCTCTTGCTGAAGAGTTCATTCAAAAAAATGTGCCCATCACCGTCACTGCTCTTTGCCCAGGACCAACCGCAAGTAAGTTCCAGGAAAGTTCTAATATGAAGGTTTCTAAGTTGGTTAAAGGTAAAAGTTTACCGACCGCTCAAGATGTTGCTGAGTTCGGTTATAAGGAGATGCTAAAAGGGACAAGGGTTGCCACTCATAAAATGGATAGTAAATTTAAAACCTTTATGCCCCGAGTACTACCTCGGAAAGTTGTCACTAAAATTGTTTTTAAGGCGTCTCAGCCTAAATAAAGTTTTTGGGACTTAAAAAGACACTCCAAATGGAGCATCTTTTTATTTAAGTAACTCCGTGTTTAAACTTAAGTTACTTTTTAGAAATTTTATCTACCCTATCTACTTTATCCAGCTTATCCAACCTCAAACCTCTGACCAGATAGAATATGACAGCCGCCGTTGCTAGCAATACAATAATGGAGTTTAAAACCGCCCCCCAACCTAACACCAGTTCTTCACCTCCGCGCACAAGCCCAGTTCTCCAAACCAGATTACTCAAATCCGCACCTCCTAGAATGAAGCCAATTATTGGGCTAATTAATCCATCTACAATAGATTTAACAGCAGCACCAGCCGCAACACCAACCGCTAAGCCAACCGCCAAACCAATCACCCCTTGCTCTCTAACAAAGTCTACAAATTGCTTCCCCTGCTTATTCATAATATTTCAAAAAATTTAGATTAACTTAAAGCTTAAGTTTAATACTAGGCCGTCAAGGCTGTCAAACCAGAATAGGATCGCCAATTTTAAAAACTTAGTGTATAATTAATCTGTAAAGATATAAAGAAAAACAGTAAACACTCACTTCAGTTTGCAGTTCTCGTAGTTGGAGTTTTAATTGCAATCCTGTTCTTCGCTTTGACCAACTCCAAAACAGATGCCCCACAGACCAACAATCAAGGCGCTGATAACCAAAAAAAATCTTCTTCACAACAATCTGAAGACCCTAACCAGGATCCGGCTGTACAAAATAACTCTAAAGCAGGAACCTATCAAGATTACTCTAAGCCTACTTTTACAACGACACCTGGTATGAGGCTAATATTCTTCTTTAGCTCACAAAGCCTACAATCTATTGAACTCGATAAAAGTATTAAATCCTCTCAAATCCCAGCAGGAGTCACCATCTTTAAGGCAGATTTTGGCACTAAAGACGACCTTCGTAACAAGTATGGAGTAACTCTCCAGGGCACTGTAGTAAAAGTCAAAGAAGACGGCAGCTTAGACAAAAAGTTTACCCTCGATGATAAGTCGGATTATAAAACAGTCGAGACAGAGTTGCTTTAAATCAACCGAACTCCAAAAGTAAGTTCGCACCAAAACTCAAGTGTTTGAACCAAATTTCACAAAAGAAAAAGAGCTTCATTACCGACGAAAGATTAAACTTTATTATCAACCTTTGGCTGCTCTGGCTGGATTAAGCCTAGATCCTGTAAGCACCTCGCGTTGGGCAGAGTTAATATTTCTCGGAAGGGCAATAGACGACTATATAGACATGTCTCAGCTTGCATCGCTCCACAACAGAGAAGCAGAGGTTCTAGCTTGGCTTCCTGCTCCACAAAACTTAGCCAGTGCCTCACTCCCCAACCTTATTCAACTTGGCGAAGAGCATCTAAGTTCTTTATCAAGAGATACCTCAGTGATACTTGAACTCAATAGAAAGTTTAAGTCTGCAAAAACAGTTACAGATTTTATAGCTCCCAGGTCAAAAGAAGGCGCATTGTACGCTCAAATGATTTTAGGCTGTGCAACTCCTGAGGTTTATCAGCAACCCAATTACCAGAAATCTAGCAGAATCCTCGTGACTGGCGGAGTGGCACTTAACCTCGCAAACAGCGCTAGAGGATTACAGGGTGACCACCTTGCTGGCCAAACAGCACTAGAACCCACGATTTATAATTCTATGGCACTAATGGCCGCTGCAATTAAAGTTCTTACTTCAAGCACCTTCACCGACAAGCTTCATTCAACCGTTTAACAGTGTTAAACTTAGGTTAAACAAGTATTAAAATTTAACAATGTCTATTACTCTTCTCAAAGGCTCGGATCTAGTCGAATATATTTCTGAGCGTCAAGCCAAGCAGGTTCGCGCTCTAATTCAGTCTAGAGGAATCACCCCAACACTCGCCATTCTTATAGCCAACCCTAAGAACCTTGCCATCCAAAAATACGTTAAGTTTAAGCAGGCTAGGGCGAAGCAACTTGGAATAAGCATTCAAATTCATGCACCAAAACAAGATCAACTTGAAGGAGCTATTCTCAAACTTAACCAGGATTCCAAAGTTCACGGTATCATCCTTCAATTGCCACTAGAAGAAGCATCTCAAACAGAGTATTTTTTAAACTTAATCACTCCACAAAAAGATGTTGATGCTCTCGGAGAAGAAGCAGTAGTCCAACCCGCAACCGCTGGAGCAATTCTCTGGCTCTTAGCCGGCTATAATATTGAACTTAAAAATAAAAAAATTCTAATTATTGGTCAAGGCAGGCTTGTTGGAACCCCAATCACGAGGCTTCTAACAGAGCAGAATTTAAATTTAGAAACTTTAGATATTTCAGCCTCTGAGCAGAAGTTGAAAGCAGAGATCCAAAAAGCTGATATTATAATCTCGGCAACTGGCTCTCCAGAGTTAATTAAACTTAGCTATTTAAAAGATAAGCAGGTAGTTATTGATGCCGGAACTGCCGAAAGCGGGGGAGTACTCCTCGGCGACCTCGACCCAGAGCTCTACAGTAGCGATTTAAACTTAAAACTAACCCCAAAAGTTGGAGGCCTCGGACCGCTGACAATTAGCTACCTTTTCGAAAATCTTATCCAACTCATTGACAAATCTTAAGTTTAATGATAGTATTGGTGTATATGGAAAAAATAGGACCTCTACAATCAGCAGACGCGACAAGTTGCCAAGAAGCGATCCTCCTCGGTGCCGCTGTACAAAGGCTTGGTGATCCAAAACTTGGCGATCTAGACCTTAGCCTTGAAGACAGTAAGCAAAGAGCACTCAACGAGCTAGCAGAGCAAGGTTGGGAACACGCTAAGGCTAAATCATCGTCGGACTGTTCCATGTGCATAGGCGAATCAGCCTGCGGATTTAAGTCCAACCCAAACGGTGGTAATCCGGTAGTAGTCACATTGAGTAGAGCCCTCACTCGCAGTGGGATTGACGGACGAGCGGAGTTGTTAGAAGAACTTGCATCTCGACTTCCTGAAAGTGAGCTCGTTGAAGAACCTCTGGCTTCTTAAGCCAATTTAAGCCTTCGCCTGTGCGGTTAACTCACCAGGTAGTTCAACCTTTGCAAAGACTGGACCACTTAAAACACCCATCCGCTTCCCACCGAACATTTCCTCAATCATTTCTGCAGTTTTTGGCATAAATGGTGCAATTAAAGTTCCAATCTCTAAAATATCACTTACACAGTTTAAAAGGATCTCTTTAACGTGCGCAGCATTCTTGTCTTCTTTAACCAGCATCCACGGTTTAGTTTGCTCTAAATATCTATTGACTCCATTTACAATTTCAAAAGCCCACTCTAGAGCTTTATCAAACCTATAATTCTTCAGGGCATCATAGTAAGCACGGTTATCGTGATGCGGACCTGGGACATCATCACCAAGCTCACCCTTTAAGTAGCTATCAACCATCTTGGCCGTTCGCTGAATCACATTTCCTAGACCATTAACCAGGTCGTCGTTATAAACATTTAGAGTTTTTAACCATGTAAAGTCGCCGTCTTTATAGCTCGGCAGGTAACGTGCATTAAAGTACCTCGTTGCATCGGAACCATAAATTGCAGCCAAATCCTCTGGATAAGCAACGTTCCCAGTGGTCTTGCTAAGTTCTCTTCCATTCATATTCCAGTATCCGTGCACATATAAGTTGTGAGGTAAAGGAAGTCCTAATGCTAGTAGAACACCTGGCCAAGTCAAAGCATGGAATCTTAGCACACCTTTGCCCAGAACCTGCACATCTGCTGGCCAAAATTTTCTAAAATCTTCATTTTCTGGGTAGCCAAGCAGTGTAATATAGTTCATCACCGCCTCAAACCAAACATAAACAATATAATCTGGGTCATCCGGAACCTCAACACCCCAGTCACCAACCCTACTTTTTGGTCGAGCCACGCTCATGTCTTCCATGCCGTCACCAATTAAGTTTAAAGCCTCTTTCTTTTTAGATTCGGGAACAATTCGAATTTCATCACTTTCTATTGCCGAGCGAACCTGCTCTGTAAGATCACTAAATCTAAAAAAATAGTTCTCTTCTTCAAGCTGATCATATTTTCTATCGTGATCGGGGCAAACCTCATTCGTTTCTTTAACGTGAGTTTCAGTTTTAAACTCTTCACAGCCAACACAGTAAGCACCAACATACTTACCTTTGTATAAGTAAGGCTTAAGCTTGTCCCAAATTATCTGCACTCTTTGCTTATGTGCTTCGTCACTAGTTCGAATAAACCGATCTGGTCGGATGTTATAGGCGTCAAAAACATTGCTGAACTTAGCCGCCATCTCATCTACGTAAACTTTGGGGTCCAGGTTTGCTTCTTGGGCTTTTTCTAAGTTTTTCTCTCCGTGCTGGTCTGCACCCACGCTAAACATTACCTCCTCACCTAAAGATCTGTGGTGCCTTGCTAAGATGTCTGCACAAAGCCAGTCTACTGCATTTCCAATATGAGGTTTAGCATTAACGTAGGGGATTGCTGTAGTTATATAATATTTATTTTTTTCTTCCATTGCTTATCTCCTTTAACCTTAAGTTCGTCATTAAAATTATTAATTAAAAAATATCATATTGAATTTTGGGCTACTTCGTTAAAATAAAATCTGTCCTTAAAAAGTAAGATTCCAGACTAGCAAGCGGCCCCAAGCATCATCATAGGCATCATTTTGGATAAAGATTGCAAAGATTGCTTAGTATTTACTAAGCAAGAAATTAAAGTTAAGAGCTTCTCCGTCATCCCAATAATTATACCACCAAAAGTTAAACTTAAAACAACAGGAGTTTTACTACGAAATCTAGTTTAAAACTGACTCCACATCACTATCCAACTGGGAGCTGTTCAGCGTAGACTCATCTACCCCGAACTGCGCCATTAAATCCTTTATATTTATCGAATCTGTTGGCTTTTCTATTTTTTCTTTGGGGTCAACAACCTTCACATTTAAATTAATGCTCTCTAAGCCTACAGCCTCCTGCTCATCAAGATTCGTCTCGCCGCTCGCCTCAATCATCTTAATCTTACGCTTTCCACGGTCGATCCAAACTGTTAGTTTTCCATTTTCAAAGTCATTAACATTTTCTACCTCTGTTTCAGGCGTGGTGGCACTGGCATCATTGCAGCTCTTTGCTACAGACTTAATTTGTTCTAAGTCTCCTACATTTTTACCAAAAATCTTTGCAGCATTTTGGTCTAAGCCAACTTCAATTTTTAAGAGCTTGACACCGTCAACAACCTCATCAGAACTATTATTAATCTTCATGAAACGGTTATCTTTGTAGGCGGAACCAACTGACTTTGCAAAGGATGTGTCTTCTCTCAATCCATATAGAGATTTCATGCACTTGTCATAAGTTTTCGAATATTCATCACTACCACTAAGTTCAGCAATGTCTTCTTTTTTTATCTCCACCCACTTATCATCTAGCTCAGAAAGTTTAGCCTTCATTTCCTCTGGTATTCCAGCTCCAGAAGCAAAGTCAGAACTTAGAAGTGCCGGCAAATCTTTTACCTTTACATAAATATCTCCATTGTCACGAATCTGCACCGCACCTCTTAGCCTCAAAACTGAAAGATTAACTTCAAAATTAGTCTGAGCATTCATCCCTGAATTTTGGATATCTAGCTTAAGTTCGACTTCTTTAATCCCCATTGTTTCATTGGCAAGTTTAATCTTTGAAGTTGTCTCAAACCTTTGGTCATCTTTAGTTATCAATAAATTCTTCACAGATTCAGCCAGTACATTTTCAGGCTTATTTTTTTCATTTCTATATAAAACCGCTCCAACCAACCCGCCAAACATTAAAACCCCAATAAAGGCCCCGCCTAGAATAAGTAGGAGCTTCTTTTTTGGTTTTTTTGATACTAGCTGCTGGCTCACCACCGGCTGCTTATCTACAAAAGCCTGATTATTAACTTGGTCCTGACTGTTAAGCTGATTGGGATTCATAGTAAAAACTCTTGCTCTCTAAATTTAACCTAATATTAACTTAAATCTTACCACAACCAGTTTCTAGAAGTAAGCTTCACCTGAAGCATCTCTGTTATAATTAAACACTCATGAAGAGTATCTCAATCTATTTTTTAGAAATCCTTAAAAAGGAGTTAAACTCCCAGTTACAAAAAATATTAAGCTTAACACAAAATTTTGAAGTTATTGAAGCCCACTCCAAAACTGGAGCCGACCTCGCCGTTCCACTTTTTAGGGTTGCCAAAGAGTTAAAAATAAATCCCAACGAGCTCGCCTCGACTCTCACCAAAAAATTAAGCTTACCCGAAATCCAAAAAATAGAACCAGCAGGAGGGTTCCTTAACATTTGGCTCAAGCCACAGTCTTTAGCTCAAGCCCTGACAGTAGGTACACAAAATGTTAGAGACTATGGCCAAGCATCGGAAGGAATACGCAAGCTAATTATTGTCGATTATGTGGGGCTAAATATGGCCAAACCTTTCAGCGTTGGACACCTCCGACCAGCCCTTCAAGGCAAGCGCTCATAAATCTTTTCAGAAAACTTGGCTACAAAGTAATTGGAGACACTCATCTTGGTGACAGCGGAACTCCCTTTGGAATTTGGGTTGTTGGTTTTAAGCTACTGAGCTCAGAGCAAAAACTAAAAGAGGGCGGCGCATACGAACTCGGCCGAGTTTATACAGAAACTAAAAAACTACTCAAAGCAGAGGAGTCCGCCAAAGAGACTGAACTTAAGCTAGAGGTTGCGTACTGGCTCAAAAAACTTGAGGCTGAAGATCCAGAAGCTATTTCTTATCAAAAAAAGTTCAATGAAGTCACTCGCACCCATATGCTCGAAATTCTTGGTGAACTGGGCATAAACCCAGATGAAAACCTCGGAGAGTCTTTCTTTTTAAAAAGAGCTAAGCAGCTTACCCAAGAATTAATCACCTCAAAAGTTGCCATAAAACAAGATGATGGCTCCGTCATAGTCAATCTAGAAGAATATGGTATTAACTACTCCAATCCTGCTAGAAAAAAGCGATGACACCGCTCTCTACGCCACTACTGACATCGCAACAATTGAACATCGCTTAAGTGGCTATAAGAAGTTCCAAAAAAAATTATCTACTCCGTCGACCTACAGCAACGCTTTCACTTTCAACAAGTCTTTGCGCTCACCAACAAGTTAAACTGGAATATACGCACAGAATTATTTCATGCCTGGTTCGGGCAAATTCAAGAAACTACCAAAGATGGCAAACGCCAAAAAATGAGCTCTAGAAATGGGGCAATGTACATCCGTGACCTAATTGACCGCGCCATGGAGCACGCTACTAGGGTCGTCGAAGGGCGTGAAATACCTTTTGGAGACATCCATAAAATTGCCCTCGGAGCAATTAAGTTTAACGACTTTGCTCAAGACCGAACGACCAATATTCTCTTCGACTGGGATCGTATGTTCAGTCTGCAAGGTTTTTCGGGTCCATTCGTTCAATATGCCGCAGTACGTATCAAATCCATCCTTCAAAAAGCAGGGGAGACTACTTCTCTTTCTGCAGACAGTTCGTATCACGGAAGTTACGATTTTGAATCTGAAAAAGCGCTCCTCCTTAAACTTAATAAATATCCAGAAGTTGTAAAATCTTCAGCACAAAAGTATGAGCCTCACCATCTAGCAACCTACGCGTTTGAGCTCGCCAAAGAACTCAACCGCTACTACGAAGAGGTCAACATTCTAAATTCTGAAAAGAATGAAAAGGAGGCTCGCCTCTGGCTACTTAAGTTTACTTATCAAGTTTTAGAATCATCTCTTGGAATCCTCGGCATCGAAATCCCCAACAAAATGTAAGTTAAACTGTAACCTAGCTAACCGAAATTATTGCTCCTTGGGCGCCTTCAAAACCTAAGATATACTCCAGTCTTTCACAGTCTAACTTAGTTATTTTAGATTTATCTAAAAGCTCTTTAGCCAAATCTAGATATTCACGCTTATCCCGAGTTGCAAACCCTTGTTGTTTTGACACACCAAACTTAAATTTACCGAGCAATTCCGGGTGCCTAGCAATCCTTCTCGAAGCTAAGACCACCAAGCATGCTAAGGCCTCTAAAGAGTTAACCTCACTCTTACAGACTGGGAAAAACAAAGTGTCGGCGTAAAGCTTTCTCCTTTTTGCGACCGTTAAAGGTGTTGAAGTTGAACCTAGCACAAATCCATCTTTCATCTTTGCGTAAAGCAGATTGCTAACTCCTGAACTTTTTCCTTGAAAATCAGGTCTTAAGACAGCCCCAATATTGTAGTAGAACCTCTTACTCAGAACAAAGCCTCTTAGGCTTTGGTGATATTCATCCAAAACCTTTGAACTTACAAGATTCAATTTCTCCAAATATCTCCAATGTTTTGAGTTGCAATTGTCTATCATTTCAAATAGTACTTTTGAGAACTCTTCTTCTGCAAGATTAGAAAAATTAGATTGTTGATACTCTAAGAGCCCGACCGGCTCGCCATCAGATAGGGCGATAAAAACCTCAGCATTAGTGCCGCACTCAACCGTAGCATTAATATCGGCCCTCCATTTTTCAGGATTCTCTAAAAAAACTTCTTTTATTAAGCTTTCTGTACTCCAGCCTCTATTCTTTTCGATTATCGGAATTACATACTTCTCTAATTGCTCTAAATTCTTGTCAGAAAAAACAGCGATACCCTTATCGTCGCGCTCCAATTCCAATTCTATAATTTCAATATTCATATTTATTTAAATTTAATCCAGACTTAGCAAAACTCCATTTTTACAAACCTCCGGCTCGGTGCACATGCTCGAATTAAAACAGCACGGGCGACGCATTCCAGAATTAAGTTTAGAAATTGAGACTTCAATTCGCCGTTTTCTAGTTTCAGGATTTGCAGTAGAACGAATCCAGCGGATGAATTCCCACCGAGCCTTAACTGTAATGTCTAACCACAACTCATTCACTTTTGGATTTCCATCTAAAGAATCTTGCAAATCTTTTGGAACTTCCGGCTCCAGCCAGTCTGCGACCTGCTTAAACTTAACTTTAATTAAATCCCCATCCGAAGCCTTCAACTCTTTTTGCATTTCAGAGCTAAACTTAAACCAATGCCCACCACTTCCATCTGGCTCAAGAGGTAACTTAAGTTTAACTTTACCCCTGGACGATTCAATGGAGGGTTCAATGGAAGACCCAAGCTCCGCCTCAACCATGACCATCCCTCTAGATGAAAGCTTTTTGCTCGCTTCATCTGGCAACCTCAAAATTAACCAAGAATTAATCTTACAAAGCCTAGACTGAAAATTTACCTCTTGCATCTAATAATTTCTGGTGGGCGAGGAGGGACTTGAACCCTCACGAGATTGCTCTCAACGGATTTTAAGTCCGTCGCGTATACCAATTCCGCCACTCGCCCTTAAACTTAAATGGATTTACCCAATTTAATTCGACTTGAACAAGTCTGCCCCTTATTATAATCTATTCCACCCCCAATCTTAAACCCACGACTAAAATTTTCTACCAACACTACCAAGAGTTAAACTTAATTAAAAATTGTCTCCACTTCGGATGATTTCAGTAGTGGCCAAAGGTCCACGGGCTATAGCGCACAGAGGTGGTAAGCCACTGTCCAAATCTTGAATCTTTTGGTTACTTTTTTTAGTTCAAGCAGAAACAGTAACGGAGGGTTAGACTTAAGCAGCCATAGGCTCATCAGGTATAGCACAGAAAATAAGTTCCGTAACCATTCTACCCATCTCTTCAGTATACATAGAATATAAAGCTAACCTCTCTCCACAGGGCTCAGTAGCCAAACTATCCAACTCAAGCCTGAGTTCTGACCATGCAATAAGCTCTTCAGCAACATACGGATTACTTTTCATAACTTCGTCAGCTTTTCCACGAACAGCTGTTTCGTAATCTAACATATTTTTTTATAAAACTCCTTATGATTAAAGATGTCTGGTGCAATTTTACACTTTTGCGCGAACCCAGTTTCAGCGGAGCTGTGAGTAAGCCGCGCCGCCTGTCCGCCGTGGGCGGACGCGCCCCACCAGCCGCCCCCTTTGCCGTTTTCTGAGATTTCCCCCCGCCGAATTTCTTTTTTTAGCTGAAAAGGGGTTGGCTGGTGGTTCGCCTACCACAAGTGGTAGAGGTGGCGTGGCTTTAGTCGGCATAGCCGACGCGCTTGCGCGCTCTCGTCCTGTAAGTTATATGCAAAGAACAAGTCAAGTAATAACCGAAAGTATAAAAACAAGTAAAAATGGTAAAATAAACTTATGCTCAAAAAACCAACAAAATCGTCATTAAGACGTCTAGGCGTGTCGATCTTACTGGGACTTGGCTTTTTCGTATTATGGGCGGTACTCATATCGCTTGTGATGTCGAATGATACTCTCGAGAATCCATCCTGGACGCGAGCCGACGAGGCACTACAGCGGCTATGGTGGGAAGTGGTGCCGGCACTTGCACTACTCGTGGCGACAGGCGTGTTTGCCAGTAAAATCGGCGGCAAGATTGGCTGGCCTGTATTGGCTGGTAATAAATGGGTGAAAAATCTCGCAATCGGTACTCTTGTCGGCGTAGGCTGGCTAGCAGTAGTGGTTCTTCCGCTTGTACTAATGGGATTTTTGCAATTTGAGGGCACTACTACCGTTGCATCACTGACTATTTGGTTTGCCGCCATGGTTATCAATGTTGTGATGCAAGAGTATTTGGTGCGCGGCTATCTGTTCACGATGATTGAAAAGCGGCACTCCGTCGCTGCTGCGGCAATCGTAACGACAATACTGTTTACTCTGATGCACGGGCTGCAAGGCGGCGTGCTGGGGGTTGCGAACGTTGTCGCTGCAAGCTTGGTGTTTACATTTTTGCTTATACGCACAGGCTCATTGCTCGCACCGATTGTCGCGCATATTATCTGGAATGGTATTGGCGGAGTCATACTAGGTGTTGTTAGTCTAGGCGGCGTATATCCGTCGCTACTAAAAGTATCGCAGCATGGCAGTGACATAATGACTGGCGGCGCGGCAGTGATTGAAGGCTCGATAGTAACATTATTTGTTAGCGCGATGATTGTGTTAGGGCTTTGGCTTGTCGGGCGAAAACCCAGGCAGGCAACAAGGAAAGCAGTAGCCAGCTAGTCGTCAAAGCGACAGCGCACCTAACCAGCCAACCCCTTTTCAGCTAAAAAAAGAAATTCGGCGGGGGGAAATCTCAGAAAACGGCAAAGGGGGCGGCTGGTGGGGCGCGTCCGCCCACGGCGGACAGGCGGCGCGGCTTACTCACAGCTCCGCTGAAACTGGGTTCGCGCAAAAGTGTAAAATTGCACCATTTTGGGAAAAGAACGGAAATTGCCGCCCTCTGGGGCGGTTTTTTCTCTGGCGGCGCGCAGCGCCAGCCAGCTGTTTTTCTGGGGGGAATGAGATTTGGAGCACCAGCAAGCTGGTGCACTTTTTTGTTTTTCTGTCGGCATAGCCGACACGCTCCGCGCCGTGGTAAAATGGAAGTGGACACAATCAATCAGTAAAACGGCGATATTTTTGGCTTATATAGCCGTCCCGTACAATGCAGTTTTACTGGATTGTGTCCAGCGGGGCGGCTATTTAAGTTGAGAGGGCAACTATGAGGGATTTACTAGTAAATATAGAGCTGGTGTATTTCATCTATGTGCGCAAAAGCACCGATGTAGAGGACAAGCAAATATTATCTGTCGCGGCACAGATAATCGAGCTAAAAGAATTTGCCAAGCGTATGGGCTTGCGTATCGCAGGTATCATCGTAGAAAAGCAGACAGCGAAAAAGCCAGGACGTCCGAAGTTTAACAAAATGCTGGAGCGCATAGAAAACGGCGAGGCTAACGGCGTTTTGGCGTGGTTGCCCGACAGGTTGTCGCGCAACTCGATAGATAGCGGGCGCGTCATTTATATGCTCGATGAAAACATCATCGCCGATCTAAAGTTCCCCCACTTTTGGTTCGAGAATACGCCGCAAGGTAAATATATGCTGGCAAATGAGTTTAATTCGTCTAAACAGTATGTCGATAATCTATCGGTAAACACCAAGCGAGGACTGCGCCAGAAAGTGCGCGAGGGTCATTGTCCGCGCCTTGCGCCTGTCGGCTATATCAACGATGTATGGACAAAAACAATCTGGGTAGACAAAAAGTTGGCGGAAATCGTGCGCCAAGCCTTTGAGCTATACGCCACAGGCACAAAAACGCTGGACGACATCGCCGCTTTTCTGTACGTCAATGGCGTAAAGACGCGCGGACGGCGCAGGAAAAAGGGCGAGCCAAAGTCGGCGGGTGGTAAACAGTGGCACGCGTCGCGCGTCAAGCGTATGCTGACAGATGTATTTTATTATGGGCATTTTCGATACAACGGTGTTGTGTATGAGGGCAAGCATACGGCTATTATCGACAAAGCGTTATTTGACAGAGTGCAGCGCGTACTTACTGGGCGCGGACGCGCCCAAAAGCAAGCCACCGCGCCGCAACCGCTTAATCTATTGGTTAGGTGCGAGAATTGCGATTGTTTCGTAACTGGAGCGCACAAAATCAAGCGGCAGAAAAACGGCAATGTGCATGAGTACACCTATTATCGGTGTACTCATAAAAGCAAAAAGGTGATGTGCCGAGAAAAAGAGGTGCGCGAATATGTATTGGCTGGCGAATTAGTGCCGATTTTGCAATCTTTTGCCTTGCCAAAAGATTGGCGCGACTATATGACGTCAAGGCTGGAGCAAGACCGACAAACGCTAGAGGACGAGAGCAAAGCGACCATCGAGGTGTTGCGCGAGAAGCTGGACGCCATAGACGCGAAACTCAAACGACTTTTTGACGTGTATTTAGAGGGCGATATTGAACGCGATGACTACAAAGACCGACAAGGCGAATTGATGAGCGAGAAAAAGTCGCTTGAGGGCAAAATCGAGCGTGTTTTGACAAACGCGGGCTATTGGATTGAACCTATGCAAAAATGGCTAGAAACTGCCGTTTCTATCTGTTCGATAGACGAGAAAACCGAGCATAGCGAGATTGCGAGGGCACTACGCAAAATCGAAGGATTGAACCTAAAAATGAAAAACAAAAAAGTCATCGCGTCCCGCGATGCCAAATCTCATTCCCCCCAGAAAAACAGCTGGCTGGCGCTGCGCGCCGCCAGAGAAAAAACCGCCCCAGAGGGCGGCAATTTCCGTTCTTTTCCCAAAATGGTGCGCGGGAGAGGACTTGAACCTCCACGGCCTAAAGCGGCCACAGGCCCCTCAAGCCTGCGTGTCTACCAATTCCACCACCCGCGCATAAACCTATTAAATTTAAGTACTAATTAAGCTGAAGCGGTGTGCACGCATCAAACTTAATTTACATTCTAATTATACCATCAAAGTAGTAATCAACAGAGCTTAATAGCCTTCTGATAAGTACTTCTGCATCGTCTGAGTGTTCAAAATAAACTTATCCATCAGCCCCATCAATTTTTTATCTTCAGGGTATTCTTTTTTTATCTTCTGAATAGAGTTTATAATTTCTGAAAGTTGCTCTTGCAAAACTCTCGAAAGTTCTGGATTTAAATTATTCTGAATTTTAGCCGTTTCTAGACGTTCTTTTAACTCTTCATCGGGCTCCTGGCTAACAGAAGAGGCTACACCTTTTTCGGTCTGAACGTTTTCTTCATAATAAGTGTTTAACTCACTCCTGTCTGCCGCCAATATTATCAGAATTTGAGACAGGTTAGCCTTCAACTTTCCACTTTTTACATTACTTGCAGGCTCTTCAACTAGAAGCTCAGTAGCTTGATGTTGGTTGGCAAGATCTTTCAAGCTCACCGCTAAAGAGTCAGCACTACTTTTACCACCACCACCAAAAAAGAGCATAAAAATCAACAACAAAATTACTAGCACACCGACAATTTTAGTTATCGGCTTTTTAATAATTTCCTCAATTTTTACTTTATTAGAACTATCCATACATAAAAGCATAACAAATCCAAGCACTTTAAATCACCTCTACCTTAACTCGGCAACTAAAGTTCGTTGTCCTTATCCACAAAAAGCTCGGTTTTTACACATTCTTAACAGGGTGAGCTTAATAACTGTTCACAACTATCTACTAGAACCACTCTTTCAGTTTTCTGGTAGACTTAGCTTATGTCATTCAAAAAGATCTTGCTGAAACCTGTAGTCTTACTCCGAAGAATCCTTCCAGGCTGGGTTTTTCAACTGCAACACTACCTGGAGGCCCGACTCGCTCAACTTATGTATATAAACCCCAGCAACAAGATGATTATCATCGGCATCGTTGGCTCAAAAGGCAAGACCACGACTGCAAATATTCTTTGGGGAATCCTAAACTCTAAAACTCATCCAACCGGCCTAATTGGCACAGCTGATATTCAAATTGGAAACCATAAAGTAAAGAATCATTGGCACAAAACTATGCCTGGTCGCTGGCATACCCAGAAACTTCTCTCGAGAATGCTCCAAGCAGACTGTAAATACGCTATTATGGAAGTGCCTAGCGAAGCCCAGCAAAACTGGAGGCATATCGGTATCAACTTTGACCTAATCATCTTTACTAACGTTACCAACGAGATCCTGGCTGTTCATAAAAATAGCTTGGAATTATTACACAAGCACAACAAGCGTCTACTTTCTAAATTTTACAAACTTAACAGAAAGACTATAGACAGAATTACAGTTCCTAAAATAATTCTTGCCAATCAAGACTCCAACTACTTTAATGATTATTTTAAGTTTAAAGCAGATCAAAAGTATGCATATTCTGTAAACAATAGTACCTCAGATTTCTTTGCTACGGACATAAGATCTGGAATCAAGGGTAGTCAATTCAAAATTCAAAAACAAAACTTTGAACTTAACATTCCCGGCGAGATTAACATCTCAAACGCAACAGCTGCTATTGCTACCGCTAAAATACTGGGCTTAAGTTTAAAACAGGTCTCTAAAAAACTTTCGACGTACAAAGAAGTCCCTGGAAGAATGAACTTAATTGAGAAAGGGCAGCCATTCACGGTTGTGATAGATTATGCCCATGAAGAATCTGGCCTAAATTACATTTTAAAATGGGCCAATCAAGTCAAGTTAAAGCACTCTAAGGTAATCACCTTAATTTGTGGGCAAGGAGGTGGCAGAGACGTAAAAAAACGGCCCTTAATGGGTGAGATGGCAGCTCAGCAATCCGATTTTATAGTAGTCAGCAATGACGATGTTTATGATGACGACCCTCAGCAAATTATCCAAGACATTATCAAAGGAGCTAAAAAAGTACGCCCGAACCTAGAGCGAGTTTTTAATATTGAAGATAGGCGAGAGGGTATAGCCAAAGCCCTAAGCTTGGCTACAAAAGATGACATTATCTTGATCACTGGTAAAGGTGTCGATACCAGCATGATTATTGCTGGCAGTAAAATTCCATGGAACGAGCATCAGGTCGTAAGAGAGGAGTTAGCGAAGCTTAACATAAAAAAATAAAGCTCTACCCACATCTAAGTAAACTCTATAATCTGGCGGAGAGAACAGGATTCGAACCTGCGATACACTTACGTGCATACACGCTTTCCAAGCGTGCGCCTTCAGCCACTCGGCCACCTCTCCAGAAAAAGATTCTGCCTACAAGTATACTATAAACCCCTGGAGCCATTGCAGCGCTTGTGTTAAACTTAACTCAAGACAAATCTAAAAGTAATCTTAAAGGTAAGTCTAAATAAATAAACGAAAGGTAAAAAATGACTCTATTAGAAAAAGTGAAGAAGTGTTTCAACAAGGGCGAAAAGGCTGCTGGTAAAGTCGCCAATAAAGCCAAGAGTGCTGCTGATACCAACAAAGACGGCAAAGTAAACTTGGCAGACGCTAAAGCTGCTAAGAATAAAGCGGTAAAGGCCGTTCACAAAAAGACAGCACCAAAGAAAAACTCTAAAAAGTAACTCAGCCAATTCTTTAAAAAAAATACCGACTTAATCAAGTCGGTATTTTTTTAAAGACTAGTTAAAAGTTTACTTAACTGTATCTAAAGCCCTACTGAAGACGAACTTAACTATTGTCTGTGCAAGCAGAACAATAACCAAACCAACTAAGGCATATAGAATAGTATTCTTAGCATCTTTAGTTTTATCATCACTACCACCGCTAGTCATGTACTTAAATCCACCAAAGATAATCATCACCACTGAGACTGCACCAACTGCAAGTGAGAATAGGTTGATAAGCGTACTAACAGTTTTTGCAATTTTACTATCATTTGAGTTGCCTGCTGTAGTGCAGTCACTACCAGAACCTACAGTACCGGTACCATCTAAAACAGTATTTATTCCACTACAAACCTTATCGTTAATGCCCGCTGCATTTGAAGTTGCAGGAACCGCAAGACCGAGGCCAAGTACGAACACGAATGCCGAACCGAAACTTAATATCTTTTTAGTTAAACTCATTATTATACCTTTCGTTTCTTTTTATATTGTCTTTCCTTTAAGGCTTAAGCCTTTATAATGTCTATTCTATACAAGAATTTATCCGCTGTCAATAAGCAATTTAGTAGTATTAACTTATATTCTAGAAGCCCGGCCAAACACAAACTTTACCAAGAACTGTGCCATAACCACCACAGCTAGGCCTACTAGTGCATATATAATCGTTTTTGATGCCGCCTTAGTTCCTTCTGCATTACCACCGGAAGTTATAAACTTAAATCCACCAAAGATAATCATAATTACAGAAGCACCACCCACCACAAAACTTAAGAGGTTAGTAACCGTACTTACCGGACCGCCAACCAGCTCGCCAGTAGTTTTGCTTGTGTCGCAGTCTACATCAAATCCTTTTAAGGTATCACAAGCTTTTTGGGCCCCAGGTTCAGCAGCACTCACCTTAGAGCTAGGCAAGCCCCCAATAAGTAACGCTGATCCGAACAACAGGATACTAACTGCTATAAAGTTCAATTTTCTTTTAGATTTATAAATCATATTATTTTTATGTTATCCGTTAGCAATACTTATTGCAAATCTCAATATAACGTTGCTTGCAACCGTGACTCCAACGCCAATCAATGCAAAAAGTATCATTTTTTTAGCCTTCTTAGTCTTCTCAGCATCACCTCCACTAAAAGTAAACTGCAGCCCACCAACAACTATAAATATAACGGCTAAAAAACCAGTTAAAAAAGAGATGAACTTAATAATTCTACTCACAAACCCGTTTTTATCTAAAAAACCCACCCCTGCTGCATCATTAAACTTATCTGTAACATTTGAATCACAAACAGTGTTGTCTTCGCCGTCATACCTTGAGCTAGTATTAACTTCGGTGCAAAAATCATCAATTGGATTTACTGCCGCATAGGTCTGTGTCTGAGCTTCTAAACTAAAAAATCCAGCCACAAGTATTAGCAGGCTAAAGATGTATAAAGTATTTCTAAATTTGATCATACTCCCGTAGTTCCAATCTTAAAGACCCAGGTTATAAGGGTATAACTAAGTATTACAAGTATAAGGCCTATGCTTGCATAAAGAATCGTCTGACCAGCCTTCTTTGTTTTTTCAGCGTTCCCGCCTGATGTCACATACTGATAACCGGCTGTAACTAAAAAGTACAGAGCTAAAATTGCGGCAATCACAAAACTTAAGTTCTTAAGATTTTTCATAACATCTCCAGAGCCGGTAGTAGGAAGGCCTGCATCACTATAAATTGAACTTAAAATGTCAAATATCATAATTATTATTCTAGCAGTTTAGAGTCTGTTTTTCGCATTCCTTGGGTTTTAAGCAGAGAGCTGTTTTGCAAGATAGTTAACGATAGTAGTCGCAGAGACTGCTATAGCAAGGCCAATTATTGCATTTAGAAGTGTAGATCCTGCATTTTTTACCTGCTCAGCGTTCCCGTTTGAGGTCAAGTACATAAAGCCGCCGTAAACTATGAAAGCTAGTGCAGCAAGCCCTGCCACTGCAATTAGCATTTGCAAAACAGACGCTACAATTAAAAGGATTGCTTTTTTGGGGATTGCTTTTTCGGAAGAATCTTTTTTTATAACCGGCTGGCAAACTTCTACCTCTTTAATCCCTCCACTTCCATCAGGGGCCATCTGTAAGACCTTTTCGCCCGGCAAATATTTATACCAAGGTGGAATACCAAAGAACGAAGTTCTTCGTAAAGTGCTACTGCAATCGCCTCCAGCTGCAGCATTAGTACTTTCCGATAATCCAAAAACAACGAAGCTTAAACTCAGCACTAAAACCAAGATCGAAGATTTTATAAACTTAAACTTTTTGAATGATATTTTTTTTGAAATCTTCATATTGAATAATGATTTAAGTTTAACCTGGAAGTATAAAATTAAGAACCGCAGCAGACATTATATACAAGATTAAAACTACCACATTGCTTGCCAAGCGCGTTTTGGCCTTTTTAGTCTTCCCGCTATCACCGCTAGCGCTAGTGTACTGGATTCCAGCGAAAATAGTACTGCCAACCAGGGCAACCCCCACAATCAGAGTCAAAAAACCCACCGCTTCACTCAAGTACGTGAATAGAACTTCTCTCGCATCAGCTAAAATTAGCAGTGGCAGCATATTTTTTATTAAAAAGCTTAAAGTTAATGGCTTTGATTATACAACTTTAACCTCTTTAAGTAAAAACTATCTACGGATTTAAGCATTAATGTCGTGGCATAGGTCTTAATATTTAGATTAGAGGTGGTCTTAAATCATGTTTATTGTTAAAATAAGTTTAAGCTTAATACTATAAAATTCCTAAACAGTCTAAGTTCATAATAAGTTATGAAATTTTTAAAAAAACAAAAACCAGCCTCCATCTACGGAGAAACTCCACAATATAACACTCGTCAAAAAGCACTGGGTGCCTCCGCTGCAATTATCATCTTACTCTTTATTATTTTCTCTTTTTTTTCAGGGAAAGAATCTTCACCAAGCATTGACCCCGCCAAAAACAACTCTCAAAATACGGAACAACTTAAGCTTAAAGAGTCTAGACATACCTTAGGTATCTCTAACTTCGCAATTTCAACTCCCGAAGGCTTTAACCAAAATAAAGACACAGATTTCCTAAAAAATAATCGTGGAGAAGTTTTATTTAGAAAATCTGCCTCTGGCTTAAAATATGATTTTATCTCTGTAGCTAAGCAATCTTCAGATCCAAAGGATGACTCTCTCCAGGTCATTGAAAACCAGCTAAAAACTTTTGCTACTGACGATCTTAAAACCAACATCACTAAACTTAATGATGGCCGAAATATATTAATTGCAGAACATTCTTCATATTTCGACCGCCGCCAAATACAAAGCTCTGATTCAAACTCAGACGACTCAATAAACTATTCTGTAGAATATTACATAGTAGAAGTGAACAGTATTTGGCAAATCAGTTTCAGTTCGATAACTAAAGATAGTCTTTATTTAAAAAGCTCCCTCCAGGTTGTTGAGAGCTTTAAGCTTATATAAACTATGAAAAAAAATAAACTTAAAAGATTTAACAAAAGCCTTTCGGGCATCTTTTTGCTAGCAACATTAGTTGCCCCTTTGATCTCTTCAACATTTCCACCCAGTGTTTCGGCAGATGTTCCTCCTTTATTGGCGGCGGGGGGATTCAATCCTGACGCTGAAGTAAAGCCTACTCAAGTAGAGGACGTGCTGTTACTTGAAGCACTCGTAAAGTGCAATGTTGGCCCTGGGAGTACACCTGCTCAGCTTTCACAATCTCAAGTTGACTCATTAAATATTTTTTCCGACCCTACAGCAATAGTTTCTGTGGGTCCAGCCTTAGACAACGGCCCTGATGGTGATGAGCAGTTTAGTTGCAGAGAAGTCGCCGCCAAGGCAGCACCTGCTATTAAGAATCTATTTGGCTCCAACAAGGCTTATGTGGAAAATTTCTACATTTACGAAGAGACCAGTCCAGGTGCCGGCCAACCAGGCCGAACATACTACGCCAGAACAGACCCTCCACAGACCATGTTCCAACTATACAGAGACAAGCCAGTATTTAGCTCCTATTTGCTAGAGAACATTGACTTGGCTTTTTATTTTGCAAAATGTTATGACGAGGATGGCACCACCGGAGATTACAAGCTACTTGATAGCGCCACCCCTGACACATTAGTAATGAACGGTGGGTCAGCCGCAACACAGCTGACATGTCAGCAGGTTTTTGATAGCTTTAATTTTAGCAACTTCGGCGATGAATACGGTGGATTTACTACTGGACGGTTAAGGAACAGTCCGAGCACCCTTTTTGATGCCATAAAAAATAAAGCTCTTAATGAAGAGGCCAGAGCCGATGCCGCCCAAAAGCTCTTAAACATTTTTACCATAACTCCCGGACCACTAGGAGAATGCTGGGCAAACGCTGGCTTAACATTCAGGATGGACCAGGGCCAAGATGCAGCCGACCTTCTCGCTGGGGTCATTTCTGACATAGACGGAAACCCGGACCAAACAACTGTTGAAGACAGCCTAACAGACTGCATAAAAGAAAAATACGGTGCCTTTGTGACCAATATCTTGGATGATTTAGATGACACCATTGAAGGTAATGAGCCTATAGATAACGCCTCCTCAGACAGTCCTACGGCAAAAGACGATACAGACAAGTGCCTGGAGGGTGATTCTATTCTTGGCTGGGTTGTTTGCCCGATCATAGAAAAAATACAAAGTACTTTAGGTGTATTAGAAGGGTACATAGGCTCTATGCTCAAATTCGACTTAGCTAATGTACAGGGCGAAGGTGGCACCGGAGGTGATAAGTCGCAAAAAGAAATTCGAGAATCTTGGAACATATTTAGATCTTTAGCTAGTATACTAATAATTATCGGATTCTTAACTGCCTTAACAGTCAAGGCAGTAAGAGGTGAGTAAACCTGTAGAATAAAAATATATTATGTTCAGCGCTTACGATCTAAAAAAAATAATCCCCCGGGCAGTCTTTGCACTAGTTGCCGCCAACCTTTCCTGGTCTCTAATGAGTATTGCTATTGGTGTCGTCAATATTCTAGGAGAAGGCGCCAAAGATCTTATTGTCGCACCCTTTGCTTCCACTGCAGCAATCAGCCCTACTTCAACTGGAGACATTCTACTACTCACAATAGCGGCTGGAGCGGTCGCCAGTGCTGGGCTTGGATTAATACCTGTTGCAGGGGTTGCGGTTGCTGCACTAGGAGGTATACTTTTTGCTTTTATCATAATTCTAGCAAGAAGAATTGCCCTTCTTGGCTTAGTGGTAATTGCTCCTTTTGCAATTGCCCTCATGGTTTTTCCTCAAACTGAAAAATGGGCAAAACAGTGGTGGGAGTGGTTTCTAAAACTCTTAATAATGTACCCCTTCATTATGGGCTTTTTTGGCTTAGCTCAAGTTGCAGCTGGCATAACATCTAGGGCTGGTAACCCTTTTTATGAGCTTGCTGCCTTCGCTATTATAGTAATGCCATATTTTTTAATCGGTAAGGCTTTAAGCTTTGCCGGTGGAACAATTGCAAAGTTTGCTGGCGCCATCAATGACCCAAGTAAAGGGATGGTTGATAAAACCAAAGAATGGGAAGGGAAAAAAGTTGCCGAACGCAGGCTCAAGACTGGAACTGGTGACAGATTCGACCAAGACTCCTGGCGGGGTAGAGCTCTCAACAGACCTCTACGAGGCATCATGAACGCACCAAGTACTCTTATGCACCCCAGCTCTGCTAAACGCAATGCTGCAGCTGTTCTGAAACAAGAGAGGGCACAGGCAGTAATGTTAAAATCTCATCCCGAGCTTGAAAAGCTTAGTGATGACGAGGCAGAACTAGCAGCCATGGGCAGTGAGCAGATGGCAAACGAAAGGATAGACGTCAGAGTTGCCGAAGCTGAAGCCCAAACTCCAGGCAGTGGAGCAGCGCGCAGAAGAGAGCTTGAGATGGCTCGAGAGACCCTTAAGGCTAAAGGTGGTGGCTTCGGAACACTTGTTGGCAAAATTGCCTTACCTCAAGCAGTTAAATCTGGTAGGGTTGGTGCTCACGAAATAGAAGATCTCACCACTCGAATGGCTCGAGGTTCTTCTCACGGCACAGACACAGTCAGAGTACTTCAAGACCAAGCAAGAACTACAGCAGGGCAAGGTTATAAAGATACTGGCCGAGTCTTGCAATCTCAACTGTATTCCGCCAAGCATGATACTGGTGATAGAGAGGGTCTCTCTATCAGCACTGAGGGTATAAATAGTGTCCTTACGGCCCCAGATGATGCTTCTCGAACTGCCGCCACTGCAGCTCTCCCTCAAAATGAGCGTGTACGACTTAACAATGTTGTCAATGACACATTCACTGGTGGGCATGGTAGGGCCGCAGTCAGCCAAGAGCAACTTGGTAAAATGGAACGCGGTGAAAGGTCTGTGGTAATAGACTCTAAACAAGCTCAAGTTGCTAGCACGCTAGAGAATGTTAGGATGGGTACTGTCTCCGGAGCTGATGCTGCGGTCGAGATAGCTAGACATCGCGCAGATGCCTTAAGCCTAGCCCAGGCCTCTGCTAAAAAAGAAAACCAAGATGGTGTTACGGCTGCAAACACTTTAATTGCTCAGATTGACCAACAAATTACAAACCACAACACAGCCACACCACCAGGAACAACGGCTGTAGTAGACAACACTGTCGTCGAAGCAGAGTCAACAAGAGCCCTTCAGCAAAGATTTGGCCTTCCGGGCGAGCGTCCAACCGATACCTACACTTAGGTTTGAGTAACTAAATATTAACCAAGAACTGATTTCAAATGGAACATCTTAACCCTAGCAGATCCACCTATACCAGCGTCGCCCCGCCCCCAACAGGAATCCTAAATAACCTATCTGAAAATGGAATAGACCCTGGCAAACCACCAGATGAAATAACCACCTTAGCAAACGAACTTGGGCAAGCCTGCGTAACTGCAGCTTTTCTAACACCAGTAGGTTTAAACTTAGGAACAACCACTTACAGCAACCTCCGAACAGAAAAAATTGAAGGTCAAGTAGCTAGAGAGGTTCGAGTAGGCAACACCTCAGCCGTCAACGCGGAAGTCAACAACCTCGCCGCCACCAGCTTAGACCCAGCGATAAGAGATATTGCCTCTGAAGCAGGTAAATTAATTCCAAAGCAGCCACAACTCACTCCAGCAGTCTTAAAACTTCAGTCTGAGATTGAGGCCATTAAAGCATCTAGCAGGGCCGGCAATGCCGGCCCTGCCGTAAAGCAACAGCTAAGAGAGAAGCAAAAAGCACTTGACAGGCTCCGGCGAGAGCACAAAAGAATGTCTTTCAGCACTCGCACCAGAGCCGAAAAAACCACCAGAAGAGCAAGAAAAAGTATGCAAGAAGGTGTTAACAACCCAACTCGAATTGCCCACCTAACGGGCACCGATCAAAGATCTAAAGTTAGAGACTGGCAAAGAGGGCAAAAAGAGGCTAACGACTCCGCCAATCAAGTTTCCACCAAAGGGGCAATCCTCATAATTAACGGACGCAAACATGTCGTCGTGGACACTAAACCTCAGCCAGTCCAAGCCTTCCGCCCAGATAGAACAGACCGAAGATCGTCATCGCTCTCAGACCCAATACTAGATAGATCCGCAGTGCCCAGCCCGGATGGAGGCTTTCTGCATGATGTTTACATAAACACCGCACCTCCAGGGCAGCCACTAAGACTCATATCAATGCCCCGGGGAGCCATCCAGCCTGGTGGCACGGCTTACCAAAGCTTAACAGGAACACCATCTTCAGATGGCAATCTATACTATAGAGATGGAGCACAAGTAGTCCCTAGTGAATCAGTAGAATTCGACATCCCGTATCCAGCAACAGGAATACTCCCACTAGGGGCAGACCAAGGTAAAGAATACACAAATCCTGCAACCGGAGAGAAACGCCTCAAATACTCAGCTCCCGTCCAAAGTGAGCAATCATTCGTAAAAGAGGAAGACGAAGTGGTTTTACAGCCCCTACTCTCGGGCGCAGAAGCAATCCAAGCTCTCGTTGGCAATATAGCTGGCCAGCCAGAATTTGATGAAACCTTATTAAAGCAGGTCAATATGCGTCTTTCCGAACTTGAACATGACCTAAGCGCCGGAGACATCCAGCCCATTAAAAATAGGAAGCGAAAAAAAGCCTTAAAAGAAAGTCTGATTTTTAAACCATCTGATACCGCCACCCCACCAGAGCTACGCCCTCCACACGATACTATAAAGCAAACTGGCCACTTCTCCCGCTATACTCACCAAGGTGGCAACCCGGAAACAACCCGGGCCAAACGCTGGGACGAATACATCAAGATAGTTACTGAAATACGACACCGGACAATGCAACAAAGTGGCGCCGACAAAGCCAAAAATAAGGTCCGCAGAACCCGCATTACCTAGTTTCTATCTTTAAGTTGTCTCGCTCTCTAAGCAAAGGAGTGCATCATGTTAAACTTAGACTTATATGGCAAATCATAAAGTACCTACAGATGTTGAAACAGCAGATAAGTTAATCGGCTTTTTAAGCTTGAAGCAGTTTATTTTTACGCTTGCTGGTTTTGGAACAATCTTCATAGCATACACTTTTGCTAAAGCTACACCATTCCTCGCCATCCCGTTTTTACCAGTTATATTTGTCTTTTTTATTCTCGGACTCTATCAAAAAAAAGACCAGCCAGTAGAAGTTTTTCTGGCTGCTTGGCTTAAGTTCAAGCTCAGCCCAAAAACTAAGATCTGGAACCAAGAAGGTTACGAGCAGCATGTTATAGTCACTGCCCCTAAAAATGAGACCATCGACTACTCCAAAGGAATGACCAGGCAAGATGTTCGCGATAAACTCAAAGGCCTAGGTACTATTGCCGATACAAAGGGTTGGTCAGCTAAGGGCGTCTCTAGCCAGGATGCACTTAGCCTTGGAGATCAAAAAAGTGAACGTCTACTTTCCTTAGAAGAAGTTGATGCACTACAAAAAGCACGAGAGGGTACACCCGAACCATGGGAACTTGTCGATGTCCAAGATGCCAATAATTCTACTACTGCCAGCCGTTTTGAAACTGGATTGGATGAACTTAGCATTCAGTCTGATTATCAAGCCCAGCAGATCATGAAGCCTCAAACGGAGTTTAGCACTGCGACTCCATTCCAGCAGCCTAGCACGCTAAACCCAGATGCGGCTCAGCTAAACCCTCAACAGCAAGAACAGATTCAGCAACTCTCTACCGCCGATGCGCCTATTTCTACTGTCGCTCATCAGGCCCAAGAACTAGTGCACCCAAATGGAGAAATAGATTTAGATAGCGGCGCAGTTTTTAATCTTCATTAAAAAGTCTGGTGTTAGTTTTAATATTAGCCTTGCACTCAAATAAACTGAAGCTAGCAACAACACCAGCATAATCACGACTGCAAATAATACTCAAGGATTCAACACCACACACAGAAAGACTCACAGTAATTTAGAGTTTTCCAAAACTTTCCCGCTTCTTCTTGGACCAACTCTCTGATTGTCTAACAAGTTCCTTGATGTCCGTTTTATCTTTTAAGATGAATGGGATTACCTCTTCACTGTAAATACCATTCTGAGATCCTTTTACCAAAACAGCCATTCCCGCAACTACCTCACCTTCTAGGTAGTTCCCAGCTCGGTAAGGATTAGCAAACCACCTATATTTAACTCCTGCAGTTTTTAGAATCGGTATATAGTACTTCTTAGCAAGGGAGCCAATCAAAACTACCTCCTGGAGTTTTTTCTTCTTAAGGTAGAATGCAACTTCACTATGCGCTTCTCTTTCTAGGCCTTCACTCATTTCATTAATTCCCCCCAAAACCGCAATCTTACGCTTCGCGTTGAATTCGTATAAAAGATCTAAAGCAGCAATACTAACGTTCGCTCCCACATTATTATAGCTGTCATCAATAATTACAGACCCCCTTAGACCAGCTAGGAGCTTTCCTCGACCATTTGTGGCAGAAAGGCCGCCCAGACTCTCAGCAGCTTGATTTAAATCCAAATTTAGCTCTTCCGCTACCATCAGCGCCGCACCAATTACAAAACCTGAATGCCCATGAAGTAAGCCGCTCCTAACCTTGAACTCCTGACCATCGAGCTTAATTTCAAACTCTCGTTTTGTATTTAAACCGATACCCTGCAGTTCATTAGAGCGGACCCTAACAGAATTCGTGTCTGATGTTCCAAAGTAACGCACATCTGAGCCTGCCTTTTCTAACTCTCTGCGATATTCTTTTTCCACTAGATCACTATTTGCAAAAATTTTTTTAGAGTACCTTACTACAGATAACTCTTCGTTCGCCAACTCTCTCATGTCTTTAAAATTTTGCATATGTTCCGGAGTTATTGCCGTCAACACGCAGATATCTAACTCTAAGAATTTACCAAACTGTTTCATTTCACCAGGTGAGTCAGTTCCCATTTCTAAAATTCCAATATCAAAGTCAGCGACTTCTTTAGATTTTTTCTTAAGTTCAAGGTACGCTTTCATTAAAGCGGGAACGCTATCAATATTTGGATATTCAACGCCCATCAAAACGAATAAAGAGGCAAGCGGATCATTATAAGAGCCTTCGTGAACTAAAACCCGATTCTGACCATTATCTAGCGCTGCCTTTAGGGCAAACTTTGTAGAAGTTTTGCCCACGCTCCCAGAAACACCCACGAGCTTCATGTTCATGTTATTGGCTCTAAACTTACGCACACTCTTTGAATAAAGCGTTATCCAAAATCTTTTAGCCCACTTCCTGAACCATCTTTTTAACTTCATTCCTGAGGAGCTTTCTTATTATAAATCTTACTTAACGTTGATCGGAAAAAACCTTAAGATAAGTTTAACTTAGCAGACAAGAATTCTCCAGGGTAACCAATAGATTAAAGTCTAGATCCAGAAAATTAGTGAATAAATAAGTATTTTCCGAGTTCGCTAGATGGAACAGTCCTACGAGTAACCCTACCCCATGCAGGGTAGTTCATGTCGCTAACTGAAAGACTCCCGTCACCGTTAACAGCCTCGACATAAGCAACATGACCAGCTCCACCGATATTCCTGTGGTAGAGCACATCACCGCTGCGCGGATTACCGTCTACAGAATATCCGGCTGAAGCGGCCGCCCTAGCCCAACTTATTGCATTGCCCATTCTATTTGGAATCGGTCTCCCGATCTGCGCTCTTCTGTTTGCAGCATGCCAAGTGCAATATCCTCTCGTGTAGGTATTGCCTCCCGTAAAAACTGGGTTGGGAGTTGGACCGTAACCTCTGCTTGTACCGGGAAGGCTTGTTAACTGGGGCACTTTTCTAGGTGTTCCATTAGGAACAATGATTTGTGTTTTTTCGGTAATCTCTGCATCTGCTGAAATATCGTTAAAAGCAGCGACTTCTTCTGCAGAACTTCCAGTTTGTTCAGCAATACTTTTTGCGTTATCACCCCTTTTAGCATCCACCACAACTCCCGTAACTGGTAGGATCTTCAACTTCGTTCCTACGTTCAAGCTGTCACCACTAATTTCATTCGCCCAGCGAATCGTGTCCGCACTAACTGCAAAGTTATCTGCCACACTCTGTATCGTATCTCCTTCTACGCTAATATATTCTTTGATTTCTCTAGAAGACCCTCCGACAACTGTATTTTGAGGCTTATCCACTATATCAGCTTGGATCGGTGCAACAGTCTCTTGAATTAAAAGAGTATCCCTACTCTCTGTGATATTGCTCGCTACTAGAATTTCAGACTCAAGACTAACATAAGATGCCAAGCTTGCAGAATCTAGATTCTCGGGAACTCGATTCAAGCTCTCCTCATTCGGGTCACTCAATAGACTGGGTACGGATGCAAGGTTTTGCTTCTCTAAGCTCTTTGCTGCAATAAATGTCTCTGAAGCTGGCGCAGAACTAAGCTGCTGAGGCCTAGCACTAAGTATAAATAAACCCAGGATACTAACCGATAAAAATATCCAAAAAGCCCTGTATAATTTCTTGTTACGTTTAAAAAGGGTTCTGGCCCTTAGAGGTTCAATTAGCCTTATCCTTTTAGGCTTTTCTCTATTTAAAGAAATCGACCTTCTTCTAACTTTGATAATTCCCCCTGTCTATCTCTATTCGAGATCTACTTATAAATTGTAAACTAGTTTTTTATTATTTCGATTTTAAGCTGACTTAGATTCATGAAGTATCAACATATTTATCCAAAGATAAAAAGATAACTTTTATTTAGACTTACTGCTAATTCTTTAGAACTTCAGCCTAAGAGAATATTACATTATATTCTCATATTTTGCAAATATACACAGTTTGTACACCCCTATTAACGGCGGAGAATACATTAGCTGTGGAGAACTCACTACTAAGACCCTCATTACTTTCTGGGTAGGTGCTAGTAACAACACATGTGGAAAACTCGATACACTTCACCTATACTTAGGGCTATCAAACTAGTAAATAGATGAACCACTGCCACATCAAAGAGAAATAATAATGTTAAAAAATGCAGTAAATGGATAAGGCAAAGTTAGATTTAATATGGGATACAAGCCTGCAGGAAGTTCAAAAAGAGCTCTCAGAAGCTAACTTTAAAACTTGGTTCCTGTCTACCACCCTAGAAGAGGTTGACCCAGTCACTAAAACTGCTTTAATAAACACACCTAACAATTTTGTCAGCAAGAATTTACAAGCAAAGTACAGCCAAAAAATCTTGAAGTTGCTCAAAAAGCATGCCTCAGTAGAAATACTTGAGTTAGACTTCAAAGTTGCTGGATCTAAAAAAGGTAGCGCCAGAAAGAACACCGCAAATACAGAGCTTAAAGAATCTCAAAGTTCACACAACACTCACTCTAAGCCCTCCTATATAAAAAAGAGTTTGGGGCACACCATGTTACCGATTAACCCTAAGTATAGCTTTAATAACTTTGTAGTTGGGGGGAGCAATGAACTTGCCTATACCGTTGCTCAGGCGATTTCTAAAGCTCCTGGAGAACGCTTTAACCCCTTGTTTATCTATGGCGAGGCGGGGCTGGGAAAAACTCACCTGATCCAGGCTGTTGCAAATGAAATATTAAATAGTTTTCCGGATAAAAAAGTTGTTTATACCTCAACGCAAGCTTATATTAATGATTTCTTAGATAATATTCGTAATAAATCATCTTCAAACTTTTCAGAGACGTACAATCAGGCAGACGTACTTGTTATAGATGATATTCAATTTATAGCAGGTAAAGATAAGACTATGGAGGAATTCTTTCACACCTTCAATCTTCTCCACCAGAACAACAAACAAATCATACTCTCAGCAGATCAACCACCCAGGTCAATTCCAACCTTGCCAGATAGGCTCCGCTCTAGATTTGAATGGGGAATGACAGTGGATATTCAGTCTCCGGACTTTGAAACGCGCTGCGCCATCATTCAATCAAAGGCAAAGTCTCAAGACATTGAACTAAGCTATGACGTCGTGGAATTTATTGCCACTAATATTAAAAATAATATCCGTGAATTAGAGGGCGCCATTAACCAAATAATTGTTCTCTGTCAGGTCCAAAATCTAGAGCCAGACCTCGACCTTGTTAAGAATATACTTAAGTCATCTACCAAGGCCCCGGGAAGATTTACTTATCGACAAGTTATATCTGTCTGTTCAGAATATTTTGGTATAGAAGAGAGTGACATTCTCAGCCCTAGAAGAGATAAGGAGATAACCCAAGCCAGACAAGTTTCAGCCTATCTCATGAGAACCGAACTGAAGATGTCACTACCTAAAATATCTGCAGCAGTTGGCAGAAAAGACCACACCACAGCAATGCATTCAATCAATAAAATCACTAAAAACTTAGAGAATGACTTTAATCTAAAAAGACACATTGGTGCCATCAAAGAAAAATTGTATGCAAAGTAGCTATAATAAAGTGAACAAGATTTCTTCAAAAAATAGCTCTAGTCCGTGCACAAAAGAGTACATAACTTGTTCATATATTGTGCAGATCCTCACACTTGTAAACAACTTAGCTATACTTACTGTTGCTAAAAAAGTAACACTATTCATTTCCCTCCACTTTTCCTACACAAACAATACACACTTTATACCTAACAGCTTGCTCAGGGTAGACAGCCTAACTGTTAAGCAGTCTTTATCCACCAATCACACAGGCCCTACTACTACTACTTATTTAATTACTAAAGGTAGGGAACAAAAAACATACACTTCCCAGAACATAAAAATGTATACAATTGGAGCTAGTTAAAATAAACTCATTAAAAATATGTTAAAAATTCAGATCAATCGACAACTTTTTATCAGCTACCTTTCCATTGCTTCAAAAAGTTCTGGAAGCAACCTAGATTTACCTGTTTTAAACTCAATTCTAATTTCAGCAGATTCTCAAAAATCATCTTTAAGGTTGACATCAACCAACCTTAGTCAAGCTGTCATATCTACTATTTCTGCAAAAGTTATCTCACCAGGAAACATTGCCATACCGTCTAAGGTAGTTTTTGAATTCCTCTCTAGCTTAACCGACGAAACTGTTATCATCGAGGAACTCAAGAATCTAAAACTTAAAATAAGTGCCAAGAATCATAATTCAACCATCTATTTAACAGATGTTTCAGACTATCCTGAGCTACCTTCAATTTCCTCAGAACATACCTTAGAGGTTCAATCCGATAACTTAAGGAAAGCATTTCTGGAGACATCTTTCGCAGCAAGTAAAGATGACACTCGTCCGGTTCTAAGTGGAGTTTTATTCTACTCAAATCAAGAAAATAGTCTTACTATAGTCTCTACAGATAGCTACAGATTAGCCGAGAAAACTATTCAGGTTGAATCCAAATTAGAATTTAACGCTAAAGCAATTATTCCTACTCAAACTATTCAAGATGTCCTTAAAATCATTGGTCTACAGGGCTCTACAAATACCATGATCCATGTTGAAGATGATCAAATAAGCTTCGTTATCGGCAATGTTACTATGGTCAGTCGTCTTATTTCCGGAGACTATCCAGAGTATAGAAATTTAATTCCAAGCAGTAGTGACCTCAATTTTTTTGTTGACAGAGAAGAGTTATTGCAAACCGTTAAAATTGCTGCAATTTTTGCTAAGGAATCAGCAGGAACAATTTCACTAGAAGTGGATAAAGAAGACCAACTCCTTAAAGTAAATTCAGTTGCTAATCAAATGGGTGAAAACCATTCTCAGATAGCTATTTCTACCGACTCAGACGGTTCTATCAATATTAACTCTCGCTACCTAGTCGATGCACTTAACTCATTCGATGAAGATATTTTGGATATTCGTTTCTCAAAGGGCTTGGCACCGTTTATAGTTTCTCCCCATAAAAGCGGTGAAGAAGGTCATCTCCACCTTATAATGCCCATCAACTCTTAACTTTGGAGCTAACTACTCTAAGAACTTCAACAAATTAAGTTTAAGTTTAAAGCTTTTGTTGTATAATCTATCCTACAAGTTAAAGTGATGAATACTTTTATTAATGCCAAAAAAAGTTAACCCTAATTCCAAACTACCTAAGAGCAGGGCCGTTAAGTCCAATCTAAATAAACCTATTTCTAGAGTTAAGAAAAGAATGTCTACTGAAGGCCGTGTTAAAAGTAGAAAGATAAAAAGTTCTGCTCGTCACTCTAAGAACCAGCCGAATAGTAATTCACTGCACTATAAGAATATCTCTGATTCTTCCAGCACAGTAGGCAACTCCATAAAAGGCTCCTCATCACTTAAGCCTCGAAGACGAGTTACTAAGAAGAACTCCAGCCGAAGCAATCGTACTGCTCCACGCATTCTCGCTGGCCAGCCACCCGAAGGCCGGATCAAAAAGGCACTATGGTATGCCCACCCTAAAAGGTTCTTTAAATTTCTATTTAGCAAAGAGGGCCTCTTCTTTAGCCTCAAGGCTGCCGGTATTGGGATTTTACTACTTGGTCTCTTCATCTTCGGGCTTTTTGCCTACTACAGAAAAGACCTTAATAAACTCAAACCAGAAGAAATTGCTGCCAGAATCAAGAATAGCGGAGTCAAATATTATGACCGAACAGGCGAGGTGCTGCTCTGGGAACAAAAAGGCCAAAAAGATCGTACAGTCGTAGAAAGTAATCAGATTTCTGATAACATTAAAAAGGCTACCATCGCCCTTGAAGATCGTAATTTTAAAAATCATCGTGGCTTTGACCCTAAGGGTTTGCTAAGAGCTGTTGTTAAGAATAGTTCTAATTCTGGAACTAAACAGGGTGGTTCAACCATCACTCAACAGCTAGTCAAGAACGAGCTACTCACTAATGAAAGAAGCTTTTCTCGTAAACTTAAAGAACTAATTCTTGCAATAGAGGTTGAGAGAACCTACTCTAAAGATCAAATTCTAACCCTATACTTGAATTCGAATAACTATGGAGGAACTGCTACAGGGGTAGAGCGTGCTGCTCAGCGTTATTTCGGGGACACCAAGCACGCCTCAGACCTAACCGTTGAAGAGTCACTTTTTCTTGCCTCTATTCCTCAGAGCCCAGCTAGATATGACCCATATCGAGATTCTTTCGATGCTGACCTTCTCAAGGGACGCATGCAAGCAGGCCTAAAGGCAATGGTAGAGACAGGAGTCATAACTCAGTCAGAAGCAGACAAAGCAAACACTACTGCGGTATTAGACAAGATCCAACCAAAAGACCTTGCCCTCAAAGGCCAATATGAAGACATAAAAGCTCCACATTTCGTCCTAGAGGTCGAGAAACAGCTTGAGGCAGAGTTCAGCGATAAGCCGCTCCAAACTAGCGGATATAAAGTCATTACAACTCTAGACTGGGATATGCAACAAATTGCTGATAAGTCTGTTCAAGACAATATAAAGTACGTTGATTCTGGAGGCGGGAACAATGCCGCTCTAGTTTCCGTAGATGTTCAAAGCGGTCAAGTGTTAGCCTATGTTGGTAGCAGAGATTTTAAATACGAAGGATTTGGGCAGTATAACGAAGCCACAGAGCCTAGGCAACCAGGGAGTAGCATAAAACCATTTGCCTACTCAGAACTATTTAAAAGTCCTGATTGGGGCCCTGGAAGTACCATTTTAGATACTCCAAACACCTGGAAAGGGCTTGGGGGCGACGGTAACGATTACACGCCTAATAACTTCGATAATAAGTTCAAAGGCCCAATGTCCATCAGAAAAGCTCTGCCAGAATCTAGAAACTTACCAGCTTTAAGGGCTATTGATGCAGCAGGAGTTGAAAACACAGTTCAGCTCGCAAAAAGTATGGGCGATAAAGATCTCTGCGAACTTACTAAAGCTGCTGGCAAAAGTTATAACATTGCCGTTGTACTTGGTGGTTGTGAAGTTAAGCTAGAAGAGCATGTTCAAGCTTACTCAACTTTTGGTAGAGCCGGTGTTGCAAAGCCTCAGGCCAAAGTTTTGCGTGTTGAATCTTCGACTGGCGAGGTCGTCAAAGAGTGGAAAGATGATCAAGCTGAGCAAGTTCTTAACCCAGAAATTGCCTGGTTAATGAGCGACATATTAAGTGATGACGATGCCCGATCGGGAACTTTTGGACGTAACAGCAGACAGATAGTCATACCAGGCATAAAAGCAGCTGCAAAAACAGGAACCACTAACCGAAACGCTGAAGGATGGATGATGGGCTATACTCCAAAAATTGCTGCCGGAGTTTTAGTAGACCGAAGTGATCACGGCGGCATGAATGGTATAACAAGTAGGATGACCGGTCCAATCTACACCGATTTTATGAGAGAAGTCTACAAGCTCAAAGGCTGGAAGTCGGAAGACTTTTTTGAAAGGCCTGCCGGAATTCAAAAACTTACTGTCGATGGCCGAACAGATTGGTTCCAGAGCTACTTTAAGAAGCCAAAAGAGCTTCCATCTAAAGAATTTACAGTTGATAAGATTACTAAAAAGCTTGCGACAGACTGTACTCCTCCGGCAGCAAGAGAGGTTATCCGAGCAATAACCTTTAAATCTGGAAGTGGTGAAAATGACTTAGATTACAAGGCTGAGGGATACGATCTTAAAAATAATGACGACCTCCACAACTGTTCAGACGTCAAGGCAAATGCCTCCATCAAGGCTGTCAGCTCGGGTGCTCCAGGTCAATACTCAATCACTGTGAACATATCCCAGGGTACGCACTCTTTGCAAGGAGCAGAGCTTTATGTAGACGGAAACCTAGTACAAAATCTTGGTGCTGGCACTTCGTCAGTTACCCAAACTCTCGCAGCAGGGCAGCATTCAATTAAAGTCGCAATGTCGGATAGTGCTCTCTACAGTTCAGAAAACTCAATTACAGTTAACGTTGTTGCCAACTAAGTTTTTCTGAATTAACCTCAGATTTATACCCCACAACCACCAATCACCGTCCCAGGTCTGTCGAGGTAGTAGAACTTTGTTTGCTAGGGTAAGAGTACCTATGCTAAACTTAAGCCTAATAACATTGAGAAGATCTACTCTAAAAATAGATAATTTTAAACTAAACTAATACCTGCCCCAAAAAAAATAACCACACCACTCTCCCTCCTCAAAAAACACTCCAAGCTTCTTACTCTTCTTATCCTAAGCTTAACCCTAGGAGCTTACTCACTAACTAACAACAGAACTAACGCCGCCTCCACCATCACAGTAAACTCTATAGCCGACACAGAAGCTAACGATGGTCTCTGTACTCTAAGAGAAGCCATCACTGCTTCTAACAATGACACAGCCAGTGGAGCTACTGCAGGAGAATGTATTGCCGGAAGTGGCAACGACACCATCAACTTCAATATCACAGGAACAGCCGACTTCACTAACAGCGGACAGAATGGCTACACCATTAAACCTCAGTCTGGACTCCCAGGAATCACAGACACCGTAATCATAGATGGTTATAGTCAACCTGGCTCACAAGCAAATACTGCGATAGCCCCAAATCCGTTAAATGGTGTGCTGCTTATTGAGTTGGACGGGGCAAACGCGGGTAACAACAGCGGCCTGGTTGTGCAGTCGCCAAATACAAAAGTAAACGGGCTAGTAATTAATGGATTTAATTTTGACGCAATCGGTGTTGGGGGTGACGACCTCACAGTCCAGGGATGCTATCTTGGTACCGACCCCACTGGCCTAATAGACGTCGGTAATTTGAACTTAGGTATAGCAAACTCAGGAAGTGGTGAAAATCTGCTGGTTGGTGGGCTAGATGCTGAGGATCGAAATTTAATATCTGGTAACGAAGCTGGCGCCTCATCACCAAATACAGGCAGCCACAACTGGACGTATCAGGGCAACTACATAGGTGTAGATGCTACGGGACTGGTAGCAATGCCGAATGCTCAGATCGGTGGCAGCGGTGCCCTCTCTCTTGATAATAGTGACGGTCACGTTGTCGGTGGCTTAGAAGTCGGAGCAATTAATGTAATTGGTGAAAATCTTGGTCATGGAATAGCACCACACAACGTAGATAATATAATAATCGAAGGCAACTATATTGGACTCGGCTATGATGGAACTACAGTTCTTGGGAACACCAATAGTGCTGGTTATGGTGCTGGCATAACTTTGAACGATACAACCAACTCTTCGATTAAAAATAATCGTATTGCTGGCTGGTCGATGGGAGGGGTTTCTGTAAACCAAGGGGATAGCAACATACTTATTGAATCAAATACTGTCTATGACAATGCCAAGAATGGTATAGAGTTGAAAAGTACAAATATAACAGTTAAAAACAATACTGTTTACGACAATGGCTTTTCCAACATTAACAGTACTGCTTTTTCAGCCTTCGGAGCTCCTGCACAAGACATTAAGATTGTGAGCAATAAGGTTGGGCTTAAGGAAAACGGTGAGGCTGCTAGTAATAATGCTGCCGGAATTGTTGTAATGGGCGATCCGGTTAACGTAATAATTGGCGGAATAGACTTGGCAGATGCAAATACTATATCTACAAATAACGCTGCTGGGATTATTGTTAGTTCAATTGCCGTCGACGTAGCAGGAGCAACAATTACACCAGAGGGTGTCTCAATTCTTGGCAATTCTATGTCAAAAAATAATCCAAGTACTGCTGGGTTATTTAAGGGTGATGGATTAGGGATAGATCTCATTAAGGCTACGGATACTGATTCTCGACCTGATGGCTTACCTAACAACTTCACTGATCTAGGACCTACCCTCAACGATGCTGGTGATCCGGACACCGGCCCCAACAACTTCATCAACTTCCCCGTTCTTACTTCTGCCACTCAAACTGGCACTAATGCCGAGATTAATTTTAACCTTGATGCAGCCGATGGAGAGAATGATCAATATCGTGTAGAGTTCTTTAGTAACGACACTCCTGACCCATCCGGCTACGGAGAAGGTCAAACTTTCTTAGGCTCAACTACCGTCACCAACGGCAACAGCCAAATAGCTAATTTAACTCTCCCATCCGGCACCAACTTGGCGGACAAATCTATCTCCGCCACAACTACCGCCATTGACAGCAATGCCACTTCTGGCTTTGGCTCCACCAGTGAGTTCAGCCAAATAGTCACTGCCACTCAAGTTCTAACTCCAGCTACAGAACCAACCACTCCAACTTCATCCCCAACGTCTTCCACTAGTAACCCAACCCCAATCACCAACCTAGCCTCCACAGGAGACAACCTTAAGCTTCTCTTCCTAATTGCTAGCCTGCTGCTACTCGGAGGCTTAGGAATGCTGGCTAAGAAGCATTTGCCGCGAACTGCTAAGAAGAAGTAGAGTAAACTCTATTTGTAATCCACTCACACATCCTGTCATCTCGAGCCTGCCATGGGAGATCTCTAAGCTGAACCTCGATTTATCGTCATCCTGAGCTTGTCGAAGGATCTGAGCTAAAATCCCTCGAATCTTCCGAGCTCATTATCACTTTCAATCCACTGCATAAATTACATAAACTTAATTTCATGCAAAAGCAGTACTACGTCTACATTCTATCCAACAAGGGTAGGTCAACCATCTACATTGGGATAACCTCGGGCTTAGTAAAAAGAATAACCGAACATAGAGAAGGCATTTATTCAACTAACTCATCCAGCTTCACCTCAAAGTACAACTGCAAAGACCTTATTTATGTAGAGCAGCTTTCTAATCCAGAAGAGGCTATTGCCAGAGAAAAGCAGCTCAAAGGTTGGGGCAGAACCAAAAAGTGGCAGCTTATTCTAAGCCTAAACCCAGACATGAAGGACCTCTCCGATCTTATTTAGCTCAGATCCTTCGACAAGCTCAGGATGACGGGATACGGAGAGAGTCCGACAAAGCCTTAATTGACAATCTCAGGATGACACAGCTATGCGATTTCCCAAGGGTTAAACTTAATACAAAAAACCAACCCCAAATGGAAGGACCTGGATTTCTCGGCAGGCTCGAGATGACAAAAGCCTGATATTAAGGTTAAGGGTTTAGGCCACTGCTATCATCGTCACTAGCGATTTGAGCATAGTACTTTTCAATCTGTTTCAAGTGCTTTTCTCTAAATCTCTTAAACTCAGTTTTGCTCAAGGCATTTTTCTGCAGGAAGGACCCCATTTTTTCAGAACCTATCAAGTGTGGCATTATTACGTAAGATGCTCCTTTTGAATATAGCTCCATTGCTCCTTCAGCACTATCTGCAGAACATATGAAAACAGCCTTTTCATTATGAGTACTTAACCAGTTAACCAGAGTTAAATTTATGTGATGATCAGATATTGTTGAAACAACTAGTTTAGAATCTTTTAAATTAATCTCATCTAGAATGTCTGCATCCGTAACATCCCCATACATTAAGTCTAAGTTTTGTCGGTCCAACATTTCTATGACTTCAGGATCATAATCCACCACAATAAATTTACGCTTCATCTTCTTAAAGGTCTTCACAAACTCTGCTCCACCTTTTCTATAGCCCAGCATTACAACTGGATAGTGCACCGCAGGGTGTCGCTGTTCTTGCGTCGTAACCTTCCTTTCAAATATTTTTAACCTATTTTCAACGAGTTTAAATAACTCATCATCATACTTCATCATGTAAGTTGAACTTGTGAAAGTTATTAATGCAACTAAAGTTATTACAACTCTAGCTTTCTCAGAAACTAAATTATTATCAAATGCTGAAAATATAAAGACTAAAGAAAACTCACTAATTTGTGAAAGTGCAATTGCTGTTTTAAAACTTGCTCGTTTTGTGTAGCCACTCATTCCCATGCTTCCCATGACGATAATTGGCTTAATTACAACTACAATCAAACTTAAAAATATTGCCGGGACTATCACTGCAAACATCTGCCCTGGAATCATGCTGTGGCCTAGAGACACAAAGAAGATCACAATAAAGAAGTCTCTCAGTGGCTTCAACCTTGAACTAACTTCACCGCTAAACGGTAGAGTCGCCATACTTGCACCTGCAAAAAGAGCCCCTAGCTCTATTGAAAAACCAGCATGCTCAAAGAGTGTCGCGAAACCTAAGCCCCAAGCTAAAGAGACCAGCAACATTAGTTCTCTAGAATGCTCCATTTGTGTTGTAAGCTTAGGCAGTAGCTTCTTTCCAGCCCAGTAAAGACCACCACTTACAACTAAGCCTCTAATTAGTAAGAATAAGATACTACCAAAAGAGGCTCCTTCGCCACTTTGTGCAGAAATAAAGATTCTACCTGCAGTTGCTACGATATCTTGAATAATCAAAACCCCGATTGCAACTTGCGCATAAAGCCTGCTAGTTTCTTTTTTATCATTTAAGATCTTCACAATTATTATTGTTGAACTTAGCGCTAAACTTAAACCGACGATTAAACTTTCCATCACCCCAAACCCCATTAGTACTCTTGAACCGAGTGCACCGATAATTGTTATTAAACCAACTTCAATCGCCGTCGTCGAAAAGACAACCTTACCTAGCTTAGAAAAAACTTTAACATTCAACTCTAAGCCGATTATAAAAAGAAGTAGCGCAACTCCAATATTTCCAAAGACTCCGAAAGCAGTGTCATCGTGGATAACATTCAAAACGGTTGGCCCAGCAATTAGGCCAGTCAAGATGTGCCCGATGATAAGTGGCTGTTTAAAGCGGTGCATTATAGCCGCAATTCCAGCTCCAAGAGCAACCACTAAGCTTAATTCTGTAAAAAGACTAGATCCATTCATTAATGCTTAAGTTTAACACTTTCGCTAAGCTTAAATCACGACTAAGTACTTAGCTATACTTAAGTTTAAGAAAGTTATATATTTAGACTAATGGCAGATGAAAAAAAAGCAGAAAAAAAGTTTGAAAAACCTCCGAATATATTTACACTTAGATATATTAAAAAAAAGCGTCGTAAAAAGGAAAAAGAACAGCCTGAAGTCTTGAACAAGGTTGGTGAGGCGCGTTGGCGACGGCTCGGTGCAGTTGCTAGTTGGGTTGCTTACACCGTCAGGCTTGAAGGAGAAAGTGAAGTTGTACCAGTTAAAAAAACTGCCAGCCGTTTAGAGCTTTCTAGAATTACTAAAAGATTGAAGAGCTATCTACGAAAAAAACATAAACTAGAGCAAAGAGATGAAAAGAAATCTACAAAGTGAGCAAATCAAGATCTGAAGCCGAGCAAAGAACAATCTACTTCATTGGTGGAGCCCCGAGGACTGGAAAGTCTACCGTTGCCTTAAAATTCATCTCCAAAAACCCAATCGTAGCTGCATCAACAGATTCTATTCGGGCTGTTGCTAAAAATCTCTTAAATTCAGAAGTAAATCCAGAACTGCACAGAGTCGGCAGGGGCAGTCTAAGTTTTGAAGAAGAATTCAAAAAAATATTAGCTAACCCACAGAAAAATCTAGAATCCCAGATTAAAGAATCTCAGCAAGTGTGGAAGTCAGTCCTTAAGTTTATATTTAGCCAATTTGAATATGGCCAAGATATGCTCATCGAAGGTGTTGCAATACTCCCCGAAGAAATCGCCAAGCTTAAACTTAATTCTAAGTTGAATATAAAAGCCATATTCCTAATTGGTGATGAGAACAATACAGAGGAAATAATTAAGCACGCCACTCAAAATCCACACGACTGGCTTCATAAGTACAATAAAAATCAGCTCACAGCTTTCTGTGAGCTTAATCAATATTCCCACAATTACTATAAATCTGAAGCTCAGAAATACGGCTTCAAAGTCATAAAAATCGACTCTAAGAAGTTTAAAGAATCCGCTGAAGATGCGTCTAAAGAGCTTCTAAAATAATCTTCAAAATTTGATTAGATGAAGATATATCTTTAAGTGTATAATTCACATTTATAAATAAGTAAAATATGTCTGAGATATACCAACAAATAGCACTAAGGAACTGGAAAGAGTTGGACTTTGAAGACTCCGTTAAACTTAACTGCGAAGCAGAAAAAGGTCTGGGTATTCCACCAGAAACTGGCGACTGGAGGACAGATATGCTTGGAGTTAAAAGAACCTTTATAGACAGTGGTGGAGAATTCTTAGTTGGTCACCTGAACGAAGAACTTGTTATCATGGGTGGTTTTAAACCACTTGACAATAAGGTTGCAGAGGTTAAAAGAATGCGCGTTAGCCCCTCACTTCACAGAAAAGGTCTTGGAAAATGGATGTTAAAGACTATTGAACAAAGAATGAAGATTAAAGGCTATTCAGAATCTAGAGTAAGCACACTTGATGCTCAGGAAGCAGCTTTAGGGCTATATGAATCCAGCGGTTATGAAGAGATAAGTCGAGTCCCTGCTTCAGGCATGGAAAGTGGATTCAAGGTCGTAACTTTTATTAAAAAACTTTAAAAAAGTTAAACTTTAAAATAATTTCTTGGTACTCCGGATAGGACTCGAACCTATGACCTGTCGGGTAGAAGCCGACCGCTCTAATCCAACTGAGCTACCGGAGCGTAAAAATAGAAGTAACTAAAGTTTCTCTATATAAATAATAGTTAAACTTAAGTCTCTATCTGAGGTTATTATAACATGCCACCGCTTAAACTTAAATCTAAGAATCCAGCCGAATCCAATTCCCACCCTAGAATATCAGATAGCGCCTATGTTAAAATTACTGTTACAAATCGTTATTTCAGAAACTTGTTAAACTTAACATTCCAGCCCGCATAGCTAATTATTGAAATGAACTTACGTCAAAGAATGAAGATTAAAGAGAGTATCACCAAAAAACTTGGCTCTATAAAGGCTTCAACAGCCAAACTTCAGGACCTAAAAAGGTCTATTAGCACCAAGGCCCTCTCTAGAAATAGTCTGGAGGAAGACACATCTCAAGATGACACTCCTTCAAAACCTCATTCTCCAAAAAATGTTTTTGCGAGTCTTGACATCGGAACAGAGTACGTCAAAGCACTAATCTCAGAATCTGATGGTGAAGAAATTAAAGTTATTGGAGTCAGCAAAAAACACCAGGGCTTAACAGACATGTACGCTGGAGCAATTGCCGACATCTCTGCCGTAGTCGACAATTGCGACGAAGCTCTCGCTGAGGCAGAAAATATGGCTGGAGTCGGCGTCAATAAGGCCGTCTTAGGAATTGCCGGAGAGCTCGTTCGCGGTATAACCTTTACCGTCAGCTACAAACGATCAAATTCTGAAAAACAGATTACTGCCGAAGAAATGCAACTCGTTATTGAAAAAGCCCAGGCTCAATCTAAGCTTAAGGCCTCAAAGCAACTTTCTGCTGAAACTGGTGAAAAAGATATTGATGTCAAGTTAATTAACTCTGCTATTGTTGCCATGTTTGTCGATGGCTATAAAATTTCTAACCCAATTGGTTTTCAGGGTTCAAAGCTTTCAATCCGCCTTTATTCTGCCTTTGCTCCAATGGTTCATATTGGCGCTCTGCAGCAGGTAGCCAGCCAGCTAGATCTTGAATTAATGGCAATTGCCGCTGAACCCTTTGCTGTTTCTAGAACTGTGGTAGGAACTGACCCTGCAAGCTCAGTTTCCGCCATCTTGATCGATGTTGGAGGCGGAACTACCGACATCGCATTCGTGGAAGAAGGTGGAGTCCAAGGCACACGTTCTTTTGGAATCGGCGGACGGAGTTTTACGAAAGCCATCTCTGAGGATCTCGGGATAAGCTTTAAAAAAGCCGAGCAACTTAAACTTAATTTAAGCTCTGATGAGTATTCCGTGCATGAACGTGGTGCTGCCACTAAAGCTCTACAAAAAACAGTTGAGGTTTGGCTTTCTGGGGTAGAACTTTCGATTGCAGAGTTTGTTGAAGAGCAGGGTCCAGAATATGGCGCTCTTCCTGCAGTCATCATGCTCTGCGGAGGAGGCTCATCTCTTTCAATGCTTCCTAAAGCTCTACACTCTTCTGAGGGCGAATGGTATAAAGATCTACCCTTTACGCTGAAGCCTCGTATCGGGCTGATTAAGGCAGATGCTGCTAAAGGAATCACAGACACGACAGATAAAGTCACTGATCATACCTTTATCACTGCTCTTGGCTTACTCCGTGTTGGGCAGGATACAACTGGTCCAGAGGCTCAGGAGTCTGAATCTAAACTTAAAAATTCTGTCGAATCCTTCAAACGCGTTCTACGAACTTAAGTTTAAGAATCTTCGAGAATCAGCGCCCAGGGTTCGGAGTTATCGGATCTAATGTTTTTAAGCCCGCTATGAATTTATCTGCCTCTGGCTTGTACACTAAACTAAATCCAGCTTCTCTTTCCGACTTTGCAGCTCTACCCATGCTGGAACATGCTAACAGGTATCTACCCTGTTCCATTTCTTCTGGAAAATAGAAGCGTTGGTGGCCAATAATCAAAGGATTCCCTTCAACAGGTTTTGGTTGCTGCACCCAATATCTTTCTAAGAAATCTCTTTCCCTAGAACTAGCTGCACCAAGCACATAAATTCCGGGGTCTTCCGGAGGCGTAAATCTCTTTCCTGTATAAAGTTCTAACAGTAGTCCACCGGCTTGCCCTGCCCTTTTTGGTGCATCCAGTTCGCCCAGACCATCTAATGTCGGGATGACTTCCGTCCCGCTTAGGATTCTTTTTAACTCACCCAGAAACTCATTTGCCTGTTCAGGAGTAGATACCGCTAGACCCGAACCGCTACTTGGAGAATTAAAATCACTCATATTCATACATCTTAACATTATTCAGGTTAAGAGTCAAGCATATTTGTACAAACTCCAAGCGTCATCGTAGCATTTTCAGGGTATTCTTAAGAGTTTAAATCCAGCTTATCCAGAGCCTCAAGCACAAAAAGGTGGAAGTAGTCTACTTTTTGAGGAATAGGCAACTTCTTAAAATCTCCAACCGCCATCCACTCATAGGAAGAGTGTTCACAGCTGAGCTTTATTTCTGGTTCTTCATCCTGGATCCATAGACCATATACCGAGCTGTCTCTGGTTTCATCAACTCCCAGAGCCTTCCTATTTTCTCTTAGAATCTCTTTTAAGCTTAAAGAAGCATTACTAAGTTCGAAGCCCAAACTTAGCTCTTCTTGGATTTCTCTGAGCAAAGCACTCTTAATATTTTCTCCTGGCTCCACTTCTCCACCTGGGAAATCTACATGTTCCGGATAGTGAGGGTGTGTCTTACTTCTTCTTAAGATTAGTAATTTACCTTCAGGATTAAAAATAAGAACTTTTACTACCGGAGGCTTAATCATTGAACTGATTTAATAAATTCTAATCTGGCGGAGGAGGGGGGATTCGAACCCCCGCGAGGACTTAACATCCCCCTACAACTTTAGCAAAGTCGCCCCTTCAGCCGCTTGGGTACCCCTCCAGAAAAATACTTCTCTAAGCCTTTAAGCCAGAAGTTAATCTCAATTATAACACCGATAACAACCTCCTCCAACTCGTGAATTGTAATTAATCTGCTATCCACCGTATACTAAAAACTAGTTAACTAAGCACAGAAAGGCAGATTTAAAATATGTCACAAATAAACCCAGTCGGATGGTTTGAAATCTACACAGAAAATACAATACGTTGTGACTCCACTCAATGAAGTTAACGTAATCCAACAAGGAAGGAGCGGGCTTATCAGAAAAAACCGGGATTAAAAATCCCGGTTTTTTAAAAAGACTTAAGACTAAGTTTAAAACTTACTTCTTTTTCTTTTTTGGAACCTTAAGTTTAAGATTTGGTTTTTTAGCCAATCCTTTAACTGATTGAGGTTCTTCCATTAGTGTGTAAAGCCAGACTCCAGCAGTAGCACCAACTAACGGTCCAAAGACAGGCCCAAGACTCAACCCTCCGAGGCTCTCTCTAACTGTTGCCATAAATATCGCAGGGTTTAGGAATCCTGCTCCACTTACAAAACCAGCAAACAATAAACCTAAGAAGAGCGATGCTCCGATCATAAATCCAGATTCTAGAGAACTTCGTTCTTGCGCAATCGCCGCCCTTATTCCGAATACAAAGATGAACATTCCGAGAGCTTCAGCTGCAAAGATCTTCCATGCGTCTGCGTTGATAAATGTTAGCGCAGTCGCCTCTGGAACAAATAGTTGCATAACTCCAAAAGCTGCAAAAGCACCGAGTAGCTGCACTAGAATATAGGCAACGGCTGCAGCAGTTCTAATCTTCTTAGCTGTCCACATCCCAAAAGTTACTCCTGGGTTAAAGTGACCACCACTAAACTTTCCTAGTGTCATGATAGAAATGCCTAACGCGAAAGAAACCATTAAGGGTACAGATACTAGATAAACTGCCGGGAATGCTTTTTGAACATCACCTGCAGCACTAGCTTGCTGGAATATTGCCAGTCCGCCAGCAGCGTACTTGCTTGCAGCAAGAACCACAAAAACCAGCGTGAAGGTTCCGAGCATTTCTGCCACCAGAGCCACCGGGTTTAAGGTCTTTAATATTTTTTTAACGTAGTCCATATATTTTATGAATACCCTCCTGAGGCATAAATTTAACTAATTCTGAGTGTACACCACTAGTTTACCTCCAGTAAACAAAATTGTTAAACCGACACCGCTTAAGCTTGCCATTAAACTTAATATTTACTACAATATGTCAAATATAGAAACACTACCAAAAGGAATTATTGATACCGAAGCAGCTTAAACTTAAATAACAAGATCAATGCCAAAATCAGGATTTAACGCAGCAGAGTATAAAAGTGCCCCAAAAAGAGTTTTTACACTCTCTGGCCCGCTACGCGCTCAGATGAAGGAGGTTGTTGAGCAGGCAACTTCACCCGACTTGGAGGACCCAGGCATTGTTCGACCGCCGTCCTACACGAACAGGGATTTGCTTGAAGGGGAAGAGGGAGCGCTCATCTCCTTAAGCCTGGAGGAGTTTGAAGAGGTTGAAAGAGCTGGAAGTTTTTCGGGGGTTGCTAGTAGGCCGGCTACTGGTACTCGATACGCTCTACCTACTCCAAAGTTTGCATTTGAACAGAATCCGGGTGCCAGAACGCTACTCTACCTAGTAGGCTTTAGGAGAGCTAGAGAGTTTAAATCCGGCTACCCTACTCAAAGAGCAGCTCTTGTGCCTGATACCGTCGGATACTTACAAAGTATTTTAGTGGCGGAGGGTCAGCACTCAAAATCAGGAATGGAAGAGGCCGTAAAAATTTGGGCAGAACAAAACAAGGCTATAAACGGTCTAGATGGCGGCATTCAGGCTGATCTAGTAGTCAGAGTCGGCGCTGGTAATTATGAGCATTCTTCTGCGGCACTACTAACTGCAATGAACACAGGAAGAACCCTAGGTACAGCATAGAGATGAAGCTCCGTCAGGACCGTTCTGCTAAACTTAATTCCATATGGCAAAAAAGAAGCAGCAACAGTTTGTTTGTACAGAGTGCGGAGAGCAACATTCCAAGTGGTCTGGTAAGTGTGACAGCTGCGGAGCTTGGTCCACACTGGTTGAATTCTTCGAATCTTCAATGCCTAAAAACCCCAAAAGCGGGCAGGGTAGTGAACTTAAATTTAAGTCAGTTCAAGAGTTAGCAAGCTCTAAATCTAAAAATAAAGACCGTATCAAAACTGGAATTTCTGATGTCGACGAAGTTCTTGGCGGTGGAATCGTTGCCGCAAGCGTAAACTTAATTTCTGGAGAGCCCGGAATAGGAAAATCCACCTTAATCATGCAGATTGCCTCTGCCGTTGCTAGTCCCAATAGTCAAGTTCTGTATGTCTCTGGAGAGGAATCTGCCGAACAGGTTGCCTCTAGGGCCTCACGGCTCAATCTTTTAGATAAATCTTCTACTAAAGACTCCGATTCACTCGGAATAGTTTCCTCAACTTCTACAGATGATATCGCCGCAACGATCCTTAAACTTAAGCCGACCTTAGCGATTATTGATTCCATCCAGACCATGGCCTGTTCAGAGGTTAACTCTGCCACTGGTTCTATCTCTCAGGTTACAAATTCAACTCATATTTTAACTCAGGCTGCCAAATCTGCCGGAACAGCTCTGTTTATTGTCGGACACGTTACTAAAGAGGGCAGTCTGGCTGGCCCAAAAATGCTTGAGCATTTGGTGGATGTCGTCTTAAACTTGGAAGGAGATCGTTACGGTGGCTTCAAGATTCTCCGTGCTATTAAAAACAGATATGGCTCAACCTCTGAGGCTGGAATCTTCAACATGACCGATAAAGGCTTGGAGCAAGTCCAAAATCCGTCGGAATCTCTCCTCGCCGAAAGACAAGTTACCGATGGTTCAATCGTTTTTGCTGCCATGGAAGGAACGCGACCGCTGCTGGTTGAAGTTCAAGCGCTAGTTAATAGAACCAATTTTGGCTACCCAAAAAGAGCTTCTTCTGGTTTTGATTTAAACCGACTCAATCTTCTAGTTGCCGTTTTAACTCGGCGTACCAAGTTAAACTTAAATGATTTTGACATTTATATAAATGTTGTGGGAGGAATTAAGTTGACCGAACCTGCCGCAGATCTCGCCGTTGCTATGGCAATTGCCTCCGCCGCCAAAGGCTTAAGTTTAACCCAGGATCTCGCCGTCGCAGGAGAACTTGGTCTCAGTGGTGAAATCCGCCGTATTCCAAATCTTCCAAAAAGGGAAGCCGAAGCTAAAAAGCTTGGTTTTACAGGTTTACTCGCTCCAAAGCCAGATTCTAAATCTAACTTTATTCAGGAGGCTAAATCCCTTCGCGAAGTCCTCAACACTTGGTTCACAGCCAAATAGTCACAATTAAGTTTAAGTACTTGACTTTTTCAATCTAGTTAAGTTATAATATAAAGTACATTAATCAAAATTATTTATGAGCAGTACAGTAAACAGTAGAAATAACATACGAATGCGAACACGAACACCAGAAGATGTTAGAAATATGGCAAGAAACGGGGCTAACGCGGCCCTCTATCTTGGAGCTTCTGTCATGGGTATAGTTAGCATAGCGAATAGCGCAGGGGCTTCTCCAGCTTTCAGTGCCGTACTTTTTGCGGGAACGACTATAAGTGGAGCCGTCTGCGGAGCAAGCATACATTCCGGAATACAAACTGCAACCAGTACCTACATTGATCCTGATGCGCCAACTAATACGACGGCCGAAACTACAGCTTCTCCAGAGCAAAGTTAGGCTTAATTAGTTATTTCTACATCTACGATATAATCTAGATAGACATGCAAGAAGAACAAAGAGATTTTGGACCTCACTTAAATATCTTCGGCCGGGTAGGTAACAGCATTAACTGTCGACTTTCGAAATTGCCAAAGTTACCCAGGCTAGACGTCGCCAAGTCTATAGGTGCGCTATCTTTGGCTGCTTCACCGGTAATACTAAATTCTGGAGCTCAAAGAATATTTAGTGGCATCTCGTCCAGCAGTGTTGGTGAGACCGCCTTTGGTGCATTTGAAATGGGTATCTCAATACTCGCTTTCCAGCATGGAAGTTCTGCCACAAGTCTGGGTTATTAAGCTCATTTAAACCAAGGCCCAACCTTAATAGTAATCCAATGAAGCCAAACTCAAATAAGAATCAAAACATGGGGCCAGCAATTGCTGAGGCTGCTATTGGAGCTCCGCTAGCTTTTTACGGAACGCCGATGATTGCTCTTTTAGGAGTTCTTGCTTTAGGTGGCTCAATTAGACTCACATTGCAGAATATAACTGCTAGTTAATCTAAATTCTTTAAAGCTCTAATCCAAATCTTTCAAAACACTTAAAGTAACTAAATTTAAAAAGTGCTAAAATAAAGACTAGGAATTTATCTTATTTATCTTATTTATCTTATTTAACTCCTAAGCATCTTTACTAAACTACAAAAACTAAACTTAATACTAAATTTATGGAAACCCTAATTCTAATCACTTGTCTTTTAAACTTACTGTTGATTGCTTCAGTTATTAACAACAAAAGCTCATCTTCTAACAAAATAAAATCAACTACTCGTAGAAAAATTGTTCTAGACACTTCCGCCGTAATTGATGGAAGAATTCTCTCTTTGGCAGAAGCAGGTTTTTTGAACCGAGCAGAATTAATCTCAACCAATATTATTTTAGATGAACTTCAATATCTGGCAGATGAAGGGGATAATCTAAAGAGGGCACGTGCTCGCTATGGCCTCGAAGTTCTCAACAAGCTTTCTGATCTTAAGTCTCTAAGCCTAATTACAAAAAATTTAGAAAAGTCAGAACTAGAGGTTGACCAGCAGCTTCTAAATTTAGCTAAAACACTTAAAGCTCAGCTTTTTACAGTAGATTTTAACCTTGCCCAGCGCGCTAAAATTGAAGGTGTCAAGATTCTTTCACCAGCTGAACTTGCCGAAGCCTTAAAGCCTCAAATTCTTCCAGGTGAAGTTTTTAAACTTAAGTTGATTCAAAAAGGAGACAGCAAGAATCAGGCAGTTGGTTACCTCCAAGATGGCACCATGGTAGTTGCAGAAAATTGCCTAGCTAAACTTAACGAGACTGTTGAGCTCCAAGCTAGTAAAATAATTCAAACAGATGGAGGTCGAATCGTCTTTGCAAAACTTAATAACGGGCGAGATAACGGCCGCTCTCGAGGAGGCTCAAGTTCCAGGTCGTCATCCAAGAAAGCAACTCCAGCCTCACCAACTCCGACTAAAGAAGCCTCAGCTAAAGAAGTCCAAAAGCCAGTTCAAAAAAGTGCGCCGCCTCAAAAGCCAACTTCAACAGCCAGGCAAAATCAAAATTACCAACGCCCTAAAAGAGTTAACAACCAAGAAGAATCGCTAATTGCTGCAATTAACAATTCTAGCAAGTAGAAAGTTAAACTTAAGTTCAAAATCTAGTTCAATCTGTTAAAATATAGATTGTTAGCGCCCGTAGCTCAGCTGGATAGAGCACTGGTCTTCGGAACCAGGTGTCGGGAGTTCGAATCTCTCCGGGCGCACCAACAAAGTATCCGAACCTTCAAGTTCGGATTTTTTGCTGGTTTTTCTCCGAAGGAGAACCGAACTCCTGCGGTGAGTTCGGGCAAAGCATGAGTTCACGAATTATCTCTCCGGGCGCACCAGATCCTGTGATTTGTCCTCTAGAGGGCATTTGACTTAAATTATATAGATATGTTATACTAAAGCAAATGATAAGAACAGAAATTTTAGAAGTATCCAATAGGCAGAATGGTGACTGGCTGCCGGGAGTAGAGTGGTGTTTAAATAGAGCCGTTCCATGCGGTAATGCTCTATGTATTGATGAAGCCATGAGAAGTGGGCAGATTTATGAAAGCAATAAGACATCTTCAGAGCACGCTCTTAGTCATGCAGGAAGCATTGCCAGAAAGTGTTTTAGGTCCGAAGGTTGTCCGCTCCGACTAGCTTCTGGAGATCAGACCCCAGAAGCGCCATTGCTAGAGATAAAAACTTTCCATCAAAGACGGCAAGAGCAGCTACTTGCAGAGTTTAGAAGCAGGTAGAACTTAACACATTATAACACTTATGCTTGCTATCACTAACAGGGTTGCTGTTTAATAGAACTTAGAAGTTAAACTTAATTAAACTATTTGCAAAAATGATAAAATTTCCCGTTTCTAGCCAAGGTATCAAGACTCCAAAAAAACTAAATAGAATAGATGTAGGTGATCCTCGTGATTTTTTTGACCTTCTTTCTGCAGTTGAAGCCGATCCTAACACATCACCCAGAATACAAGAACTTGTATTGGAAATGAGCCTTCGCGGTAATGACTCAGTTGGGAAAGCTGTAAGAAAAGGCTTGTGGCTACCAGACACATTAACTATTGGTGAGTCAGAGCATGCTTTAACACCAAAATCTGTCAGTGTCGTCACATCCCTAGGTGAAGGAGCTGTAGAAATTGAAGGAGCTAATTTACCAAAAGGGTATGCTGCCCTACATGTCGGAGACTCTGGACTTTCTGCAGACCCAGAAGGGCTAGTTATGATTTCTGGTCGAACCATAAGAATATAGCAGTAAGCAAAATAGCTCTGCTATTTTCCGGTTTATAACCAAAGTGGGTGTTCGCATAGAATCCACACGAGGGCTTCATCAGAATATTGAACTCCCGAATACTAAAAGCATTCAGAAAAAGCAGAGCTACTTACTATTCTAGCACTTTTACCATATTTTGCAATTTAAGTTTAGTTTTTGGAGCCTTGAAGTCTCCAAGGGCAATAATTTGATTTTTAAAATCGAAAGGATTATAAATAAAAATAAGATGTTTCCTTTTTGTAAAACCAGACTTAAACTTAACTCTATAATTCTGACACCAATAATCCTGATTGCAATTCTTTCTTTTCTTCTTTTAGCCCCAAACACAACCTTTGCAGAAACTCTAGATTCCAACCAGACCACTCTAATTACATCTGGAGAGGTTGGAGCTTTCGATGGTGAAGGTTCCACAAAGTGGGAACAACAGGCGGGGGCCATTGAAATGGCGGACGAGCTAGATGATTCATGGCAACAGGACATTCAAGATTCTGCAGACCCAGATTCGACAATCTCGATTCAAACTGCTCAGGTAGATCCAGATTCTTCAAACCCACTAGAATTTAAGTTTAACGATCCAACTTCAGGCACTGGTTCTCAGGTTACGGTTATGGCCGAACTACGCGATATGACCAATCTGGAAGATCAAAGTGATCTTGGCCGGCTCGCCACAACTCAACCAGAACCAGATATTGGAACATCAGGAACTGGGGCAAATACTTATGATAAGAATACTTTGCAAGATCTTGCACCAATTCCCGCCAGATTCAAAGACCAGCACTTCATAAATGAACAAAAAGCAGGAGGTCGAACTTCTCGCAATGCAATTCTATTCAATTTTTCTGAACCTCTACAGGCATTCGGAGTTTTTCTCGGCGACGTTGAAACTCGCACCGATGGTTTCGGAACCCCAGCTGTAATTCGTCTTTTTGATGCCGCGGGCGCATTCTTAAGCGAAGAGCAGCTCCAGCCAAACCATCCCAAGACTGCATCGACTCAACCAACAAAGGGCGATCAGCCTCCCTGCTAAACAGTAGGGGTTACGGGCATCTTTTACTCACGGCACCACCACCAGTTCCGGGTCAACAATCTAGCTCACCTGCAGAAAATAAGCCCGAACAATCTACTGAATAGTTGTACCGTAGATCCCGGTTAGTTCCAGCGCTCCAAATTCATATAGAATATAATTCTTACGAAGAGTTTAACTTAAATGATAGATATATGAAATATATAGCATTGCTTCGAGGAATAAACGTTGGTGGAAACAACAGAGTTCCAATGGCAGAATTGCGGCATTGCTTTGAATCGCTCGGATATACAAACGTAAAAAGCTACATAAATTCTGGCAACATTATTTTTGATACGAACGAACAAGACATCGCGAAATTGATTAAAAAATGTGAACAGGCGATAGAAGATGTTTTTGGCTTTCATGTCATCTGCTGCGTTATAACCGCCAGCGAACTTCATGATGCGCTTAAGCACGCACCCGATTGGTGGGGACTCGATGATGGTAAAAAACACAATGCAATCTTTGTCATTCCACCAGCAACTGCAGCCTCGATTATGAAGGTGGTAGGCGAGACAAAGCCAGAATATGAAAAGGTCACCTCTCATGGGTCAACTATCTTCTGGAGCGCTCCACTCAGAACCTTTAGCCACACACGCTACAGCAAAATTGTCGGAACAAGCGCCTATAAATCCATCACCATCAGGAATAGTAACACCACTAAAAAACTAGTTGAACTAAGCGTCTAAGAATCTATTAAGTTTAACAAGACCCCTCTTTTAGAGGGCAGTTCTTCAGGAACTCTTTAAAAGAATTTAGAAACCTCAGCTCTTCTCTGCTTGACATAAGCACTAAGCCTGCTATACAATCCCCAGTAGTTACTCAAGGTCTATAAAAACAAACAATAAACAAACACTCATATGAACGGAACAGATTGTGCTAAACACCAAACCCAACTTAAGTTTAAGAAAATCTTCTTTACCACAGCGCTAAGCTTGGTTACAGTATTTGGCATGGTTGGTAGTGCCAGTGCAGCTCCGCAACAATACGATTATGTAAGTTCCGGAGGTTTGGTATATTCAACTAGCGACAACCCCCGCGTGAACTCAAACCCATCCACTACAACCACATACGGCGCAGTTTTAACCAGGGGAAGTGAGCTTGCACCAGGGGAAACTACAGTCGATTCGGGTACTAATTTATTCTACACTTGGAAGCTTGATGATTTGACATCCAGAACTTGCAGCCAGGCGAGTATTGAGTCAATTCATGCAGTAGCTAACGTTACCGCTACAACCGAGGGTACCTCTGATTTAGCTGCAGTAGGTCTTTATGTGCTCGACGGTACTGGTGGCTACATGCTAGATAACTATGCAATCACCACAGGCGTCGACTTCAGAACATCAAGCGCCGGATTTACACCACCTAATAACGAAGGTATATTTGCCGTTGGGCGGGGTACTTTCGGGGATCTTGGGGGTGTTATCTCGGGACAGCTTGATGCGACTTGGGATGTCAGCGGGTTACCTCTCTCTAGTGAAATTGGGGTGATTGTTCAAAATGACGCCGAAAATAGCACGGTTGATCTTCAGACCACATTTCAGTCTATCGTTGTTAACTACGATGATTCTGGTTGCTCTACCAACCAACCCCCAACCATCAATCCAACAACTCCTAAAACCTCAACCTCCACTAAAACCCCAACCGGCACCGTCGTTTCACCTGGCGCGTCACTCAATGCCGCTGATCTCGATGGCGATACTTTGACCTACGCTATCACCGATGGCAACGGCGCAGGATACTTTGCAATTAACTCGGCTAATGGCGATATATCAACTGCCACAGCCAACATCCCAGCTGGAACTTACGTCCTGACAATCCAAGTCAGCGACGGTAACGGCGGCACCGTCACCACCCAGCTGACCATTGTCGTCAGTGCCGACGGCACAGCCACTCTAGCAAAAACAGGTCAACCAACAAGCCTAGTAGTCTTGCTCGCAGCTATCTTGTTTAGTTCTGGAGTATTCGTTATGGTTCGCAGCAAACAATTTCAAAGCTAAACGTTAACTGCTGCATCCTGAGGTAGCTATACTGCTCACTATAAATTTTTACGTAGCAAACAATTATAAATGAGCAGTTTTTAAGGGTGCATGCTTTTCACAAATTCTTCACATACTTGCATTCACTTTTTGAGAATTACACTATTTTACAGCGGTGAGGGTTAGACCCTGGTAGCCTAGTCTCACATATCAGGTCAAGCCTAAGTAAGCAGAGCCTAGCCACTAGTTAGTTGCTTATGTTAAACTTAAGTTCAAATTAGTAAACAAAAGAAGTCTTGTTATGAGTTTTTCCAGAAAGGTTGTACTACTGAGCTTTAGCATTCTAGTCTTTATCTCCACAAGCTTACTAGGTTCGGAATCCACAAACGCAGCCTTCCCCGGGTCTAATGGTAGGGTCGTGTATACAGATTACATACCGGAACAGGGTTCTTTAAACTCATATCTGATTTAATCGGTAACAACCCCCTAACTGGCTTTAGCATAGAATTTACAGATATTGACCCTCCTCCCGACACCTCCGCCCCCACCAACATCTCCCTCTCCAACTCCTCCATCGATGAAAACATTACTCCGCCAGGTGATGTCGGAACGCTAACTACAGAAGACCCAGACTCTGGGGACACCTTCTCCTATACTCTAGACTGTGACTCATCTGCTCCAGACGACTCCTCCTTCTTCATCGATACAGATCAACTTAAACTTAACCTTTCTGCAGACTACGAAACTAAAAATAGTTACGACATCTGCATTCGCTCCACAGACCAAACAGGCAAATCCTACCAAAAGAGCTTTATAATCGATATTAATGACCTTGATGAAAGTCAGACCATCCCTCAAACAGACTTTAGCCTCTCCATCACTCTTCTTCAAACAGGAGAGATCAAAGCCGGGGACCCCGTCACCTATAAATACACCGTTAAGAATGAGGGGCCGAATGATGCTGAACTAATTGGAGGTCTTTACATCATAACCCCACCAGAGTTTACCGTGGGCACTATAGATAAACCGGTCCAAAGTCCAGACCCCATTGGCCCAATGCCGGTCAGCTCCGTGGGTTTATCGGTCATCTCAAGCAGCTATCCAGGGTATAATTTTGTCATTTTCGAAAGCGAGAGTGATCCCAGCCACACAGTATTCACTTCAGGGGTAAGTGAGACCTTTACTATTACCGGAAATGCCAATACCGATTTCACCAACAACCAAACAACAACCAGAGCAATCTATGGAAATGCAGACTACGAAGACACTGAGGCTATAGCTCTAAATACTGCCATCCAAAGCAACCAAGACTTCTTCCTTCTTCCTGGCAATAACGTCGCCCATCACACTTATACCCACGGCTTATCAAACCCACCAACCAACCCCACCAATCCCTTCGTAAACTTCACACCTAAGCCAGCCTCTACCGGCCACCCACTAGCCTCAACAGGAGGAATAGTCGCCTCACTCTCATTTATTTCAGGAACACTGCTCATGATTGGAGCCCTCTTCATCTATGCTAAGCGGGGGATTGAATAGGGCTTAAGGTTACAGTCTGTTAGCTAGGATTAAACTTAAATATTGAATATGGTAAACTTAAGCGTATACAAAAGTTACTAAAGTGGAATCTATAAACAAGTGAACAATATCTTCCGCAAAATCTCGGTTAAGATTTCTAATGCCACAGGTAAAGCCTCAACGTTTGTTTCGGCCTTCTTGATTGTTCTCCTTTGGGCTGCTGTAGGTCCAGTTTTTGGGTTTTCAGATACCTGGCAACTTGTAATCAATACCGGTACAACCATCATCACTTTTTTAATGGTATTCCTAATACAAAATACTCAGAACCGAGACTCCAAGTCTATCCATCTTAAGTTAGACGAACTAATTCGTACCCAGAAATCCGCCAACGTTTCATTCCTAGACCTAGATTCTAAATCTGATCAAGAGCTTGAAGATTTAGCAGAACGCTTTACAAATATGTCCCAAAAGGTTGTTGGCAAAGAAATCGAACGCAAGCAAAAAAAGGTCAGTAGATATCGGCTCTTAGGAAGGGGTCGTTCTGAATACAAAAAGTTAAAAGCCAGTCAAGCTAAGAATAAGTAGCCCGGTAAGAATGAATAAAAGGCAGGGTGGCAAAAACTTAAAATCTACTAAAACTAAAGCAGCTAAGTCGCCTAAAAAAGAGGTTTACAAAAACTCATCGCTTAAAGAAAAGCTCAACCCTAAGACAGTCAGAGTTTACGATCAATCTGAGCTCGCCTGGCACCACTCTAAGCCCTATCGCAAGCGCTATCTGGGCTCATTGATCATTGCACTCCTCGTGTTTTTTAGTCTTTTCTACTTCTTTGGCGCCACTAGTGCCAAAAACTCTAGCCTTGCAAAGAGCGCTAAAGGCCTTGTTACCGACGTCTTCGGAAAGGAACCTGCAGACGATCCTAAACTTAATGTTGACTCAACTTATGGATTTTCATTTGAATACAGCTCAACTGAACTTTATGCCAGCGGAATAGATTCCACAACTGGGCAACTTTATGTTGGCCCAGAGCTTAAAACTAGTCGAGCTTACAACTCCATCAGAATTGCTCCAAATATTACCAAAGATATTCAGTCGAACGGCTCCTTCGGTTCGTTAGACTTTAAGTACTACTCCAACCTTCCCGTTTCTCAGCCGGCTGATTTAAGTGGGCTTCAGGCTCTCACAGTTTCAGCAGAAAATCCAACTTTCGAATCTCAAGTTAGTCGAACTATAAAGCTTGATAATCAAGACTTCCTAAAAACAGAGTGGCGAAGTAAGCCACAAGATGGAGTTGCCGGTTCACTCAGCTTTGGTTTTACCTCTTATCTAACCAGTCTGAATGGTAGGCCTTTCGTTGCCATTCAAAGGGATGGCATAGTCCAAGATGAAGTCCAGCAAAAGGTCCTCGGCAACATCTTAAACTCCCTTAAGTTTAATCAGAGTACTAGCAGCAAGAGGCAGCAGTCAAACTTAAACCCAGGCCCTACAGACTTTAAAGACTTAAGTCTAATTGACCGCTTAACTTTAACATCTAAAACCTCAGCCGCAATTCCTATCCAGCCTGGAAGCTCAGAAAAAATTAGCACTCTCTACAGCCCGGCGGTGGTTAAGGTTTATAACTTTTACTGCATGGATATTCTTATTAACGGCCAGCCATATCTAAGAGATGTCTGCAAAGCTCAAAGTGGAAGTGGATTCTTAGTTGGAGGCAGTGGGGTGGTGGGAACGAATGGTCACGTTGCCGTTAACAGGCCAATTGATGTTGTTATTGAAGACGCCATTAATCGCTCTAAAGACCAAGGAGACGACACCTACATAAATCGTCTTATAAGCCTGGCGGGTATAACTGAGGCTGATGTTGTCTCGAGCAGTCAAAACGAGACTATCGGTAAAATTATTGACAAGTTTTATTCTAAAATTCCTGAAGCCACTTTTGCCGCCACTAACAATGTCGATAACATTTTAGTTAGTCTGGGTCAGGAACAACCAGACGTGGAAGAGCTCATAAGTTTAACCAAAAACCGTCAGCTCTACCCTAATCAGAAATCAATCAAGCATGCTGAGTTAAAAGGCTACGACTATCGAGCGTTTGACGGGCTAGACGGCTTTAAAGCCTCAGACATCGCCGTATTAAAAGTAGAGGGTCAAAACTACCCCTCAGTTTCAATTGGCGACGCTAACCAACTTAACCAAGGTAGTGAACTGAGCATTATCGGTTACCCAGGGGCTGCTAACAATAATGGTCTAGTCGATTCAACCCATAGCTTGGCAACTTTGACTTCTGGAAAGGTTTCTTCGCTTAAAAAAGCCGCCGGGAGTGACAATAATCTAATTGAAACCGATGCTACTATCGGGCACGGAAATAGCGGCGGACCTGCTTTTAATGAAGCGGGCAAGGTTGTAGGGATCGCAACTTACACCATTGATGGCTCTGGAGAAGGAAATGGTACATTTAATTACGTTAGAGACATTGCAGACTTTTCTAAGCTAGCAGGCGAATCCTCCGTCTCCATAAATACTGAGAGTGAAACTCAAAAACAGTGGGAGGAGGGAATTGAGCTCTTTTATCAGGCTCGGTATTCTAAATCGCTCAACAATTTTGCCGCCGTAGAGCGTCTTTATCCAGAACACCCCAAAGCTTCGCAGTTTATTTCTCTTGCTCAAAAAAGAATTGCTTCTGGTGAAGAAGTTAAAGACTTCCCAACAGCTCTAGTTATCACTGGAATCATCACCTCTTTAGTCACTATCGGGAGCATCATTTTCATCATTGTCCGTCACAAAAAGAAGAATAAAGTTTACCAAAAAGTTAATCCACCTCAAGTTCTGAATCCGACAATCCCACAAAATCCACCGAGTCCCCCAACTCAACCTACATCACAAGCCCCGAGTAATTTAAATCCACCAATTCAGACTTCCGATTTACCGCACAGCCAATCCCCACAGCCCGCTCCAACAGAAGTAAACTCTGTAAATATCCAGCCAGAAAGCTCCCAGCCAGCCGCTGTTCTTCACGAAAAAGAACTTAATCCTATTACCGAAATTACTGAAACTACTATTCCGCCTGAACCTCCTACTATTCCGCAGCCTCAGACAAATCTAGTGTCTAAAGAGCCAGAAATTGTTGATACACAAACTCCATCCACGCAGCCTTCTTCTTCAAAAGCAGAGAGTTTAGCTCCAACGCCCGACTTCTCATCTCTACAAAATAATCAACACATTCCAGATAAGTCTCGCTTTAGGCCGTCAACCAAGTTCAGTCTACCGGTTCAATCTAATCGTCCAGCAGCCTCAACACAGCCAAGACCGGCAGAAGAGTCAGCTGCATTAGAAAGTTCTCCAACTCTAAATTCGACCTCCCCTACAGAGGTTCAATCAAGACAATTTTAAATTTAGTTTTTTAAATCTTTGGCAATCTTCCAGTAAGATTCAAACATTTGGCGCATTGTTTTAGCGTAAGCTCTATTTTGGATCTCCATTCCTACCTTCTGACCATCTCTAAAATGGAAAACTCCAACCGTATCATTATAAACTGTAATCTGTTGGTCTAAATCCAAAATCCCCTCATCAATCAAGCCTCCATAGAAGATGTTTTTAAAAACAGCGACATTATTTTTGTAACAGTTGGAGATCTTGCTGGACCAGACTTTATTAATTCTAGCCATATAGGGCTAATGCCCCGGGATTCTCTAATCGTAAATATTGCCAGACCCTTCATTATTAACAACGAAGATATTTTCAGATATTTAAAAGCAGGCAAGATAAGGATGGTCTCTGACTACGATTTAAAAGGAGAATTTAATAATCTTCCATATACGACATGGTACTGTAACAACGGTACTAATGGCTCAATTACGGTTAGCGAGACTAAAAGAGCCAGTGATATGGCAACAGAATCGATAATCAATCTACTAGAGAAGGGTGAAGATAAAAACCGAGTTGTATAAATTCTTGGTGGAGTATAACGGATTCGAACCGTTGACCTCTTCACTGCCAGCGAAGCGCTCTAACCAACTGAGCTAATACCCCAAAAGTCTAAGGTTAAACTTAATTATACCACCGACCAACTCTCCAGCCATCATTCGGAGCTAAATCCAAGCCTTCCGTCACTCTAAAAGCCACAACTATGTCATCCTGAACACCCCACTATGTCATCCTGAACTTGTTTCAGGATCCAATCTGTATAATTACTTCATGTAATGAAGTCCTATTTTGTCTATATATTAGCCAGAAAAACTAACGGAACACTTTACATTGGTGTCACCAGTAATATACAGAGAAGGCTAGAAGAACACATCAACGGATTGGCGGAAAGTTTTACTAGCAAGTATGGTCTTAAAAGGTTAGTTTACCTCGAAGAATACCAAAACCCAACAGACGCAATTAAACGCGAAAAACAACTAAAAAACTGGAAAAGGCTATGGAAGTTAAATTTAATAAACGCACAAAACCCAGCGTGGAAGGATTTATCAGAAGATATTTAGCTGACTTTTATTGATTGGATCCTGAAGCAAGTTCAGGATGACGATACTCTGAGAGAAATTCAGAAGTTTATGGCTGTCTCTAAGCTTAGTGACAACACGGGGATCTTTCGGCAAGTTCAAGATGACAAATTCCGATTTTTTCGTTAGCGGCGAACTGCAACCATACTGTGCCTTAGCACCTCGTCGCCAATCCTATAGCCGGCCTGCATTTCTTTTGTGATAACTTCTTTTTCACCGTCGCTTTCATCCACAGAAATGGCCTCGTGCAAGTCCTCATCAAACTTTTCACCTTCAGCCTTTATTCTCTCTAAACCAATCTTTTCCATGGCCTGCTTAAGTTTAACTAGTACGGCAACCATTCCTTCACCTTCTTTGCTAAGTTCAACTTCTTCAGCGAGTTCCAGAGCTTTTTCAGCCGCATCTAAAGTTGGCAAAACCTCTTTTATAACTTGAGCTTTATAAAACCCAGCCCATTTAAGCTTATCTTCTTCAGCTCGGCGTTGTACATTTTGAGCATCGGCACGCTCTCTTTGCAGAGCTTCAGTCAGCTCGGAAATTCTAAGTTCTAAAACTGCAGAATCTAGGTTGCAATCAGCAACGATCTCCTCCGGAGTTTCATCTTTTGGAGTTGGCTTTACTTTTTTAGTCTGCTTTTTATCTGCTTTCATTTTTTAAATAAATACTTTTGGTGGGTGATGAGGGACTCGAACCCCCGACCCCCTCGGTGTAAACGAGGTGCTCTAGCCAACTGAGCTAATCACCCAAGATTAAGTTTAGTTAAACTTAATTCTACAATTTTACATCAAAAAGATAGAAAAGATTTGTAGAATTTGGCTACGCCACACGAAGTTTTATACGAAGTGTGGTGATCCCGCGGGGAGTCGAACCCCGGTTGCCAGGATGAAAACCTGGTGTCCTAACCGTTAGACGACGGGACCACTAACCTTTAATATTTTAACACATCTAGCGCTGTTACTCTAAATCTGTTAAAATTAAGTTTCTTAAGCCTAAAAACTTAAGGGCGAGTGGTGGAATTGGTAGACACGCATGCCTTAGGAGCATGTATCGCAAGATGTGGAGGTTCAAGTCCTCTCTCGCCCACCAGATTTTGTAAAAGAGACTTTCGAGTCTCTTTTTTGCTGTACATCTTAACCGCTTCTTTATCTGTTAAAATTAAGCTTAAGTTTAACTAATATTGATTAATAGGGCGGTAAAATCTTTTGGCTAGAACAAAACAAGCAGTAATTATTGGTGGAGGTTTTGCAGGACTCAGTGCAGCCTGTTATATGGCTCGTGCCGGCTACAGAGTTATCTTGCTTGAGAAAAACCAACAAGTTGGAGGCCGTTCTCAGTTTTTTGAAGATGCCGGGTTTAAGTTTAACCTCGGGCCAGACTGGTACATTATGCCTGACATTTATGAGGATTTTTTTAAGGATTTCGGATTCCAGACAGAAGATTTTTATAGCTTAACTAAACTTAAACCCGGCCTAAGATCCTTCTCGCTTGATGGGCACATTCTTGACGTTTCAGAACAGGACAACTTCACTAAGCAGCTTGGGGATATTAAACCCGGCGACTCGCTAGGAGCCAAGCGCTTAATTAACCGTTCTAAGATTCTTTATGCAGACTTTAAACTTAATCTGCTTTATCAAACCTGGGGATCTCCATTTAAGTTTAAATCCATACTTAGCAATGCTAGCTTTTCCAAAGGAACTCATTATTCTCGAGTTGCAAAACTTCTACAATCTTACCCAGCGATTTCCCTAACAAACCAACTTAGCCTGCTACTTGGTACTGAGGCCTCGAAACTTCCTTCTGCTTATTCTTTTTTGCCATACACTATTTTTGAGCAAGGCATCTGGTATCCTGGAGGAGGCTTTAATTCTGTGGTATCTGCCTTCCACTCTTTAGCCCAAAAGCTTGGAGTAGAAATTTATGAAGGCTACGAGGCCGAAAGCATAGAAGTTAAGCTTAATTCTGCCTCTGCCGTAATTGTTAAGGGGTTAGAAGAAAGGCTCCCTGCGGATATTATTATTTCTACAACCGATTATTCATTTGCTGAAGGCTTATTGAGTTCTGAGCACCGAAACTATAAAACTGGCTACTGGAACACACGAGAATATTCACCCTCTGCTATTACCGTATCTTTGGGGCTCGATACTAAGCTTCCAAGTATTTTACATCATAATATTTTTCATCTCGGCTCAGATTCAACTACAACTTCAAATTCTAATCTCGCCAAATTAAACAGTTTTAGTGTCAGCTGCCCGTCTCAAACTGACCCGTCTTTAGCGCCGGTCAATTGTGATGTTCTAACTATTACTATCCCAGTTGACTCTCCGCTTGGCGAAGATCAAGATGCTACAAACCACCTCGTTAAGCAAGCATTAAGTAAAATTAGCCAAGTTGCTAAAATAAAAATTGAAGACCACATTGTGACTCAAAAAATAACAGCTTCTGGCTACATAAAAAATACGTTTAATGTTCCTAGCAGCTCCACAAATGGATTAAGCCTAACTAAGAGGCAGGCTTTTGGAAGGCGTCCGCGCACAAAATCTAAAAAACTGACTAATCTTTACTACGCTGGGCAAGACACAAATCCAGGTCCGGGAACACCTTTTGCCATAGTTTCTGGAAAAATAGCTGCCTATCAGGCGCTTGGAAAAGACCCTTCACCTAACAAATCTTTCTAACAAAAACTGGTCTTAATTCCGTGGAATGCTCTTCCACAAAGCTATAGCCCTCTTCTTTAAAGTCTTTGATTAGTCCTACTTCATCAATTCTATTTTTGATAATCCAGCGCGCCATTTTACCTCTAGCAATCTTGGCATGAATTGCCTCAAATTTGGTGTCGTCGCCACGGGTCTGTAAAAAGTGCGGAGTTATAATCCGACCCTCTTCCACAAAAGGCCGAATCACTTTAATGTACTCTTCTGAACTTAAGTTTAAAATAATATCATCTGTGGGCAGACTTTTTGCCACCTTATTATTCCAGTATTGGTAAAGGTTGTCTTTATTGCCAACTTTAAGCTTGTAGCCAAGCTCCAGCCTGTAAGGTTGAATTATGTCTAATGGTCTTAAGATGCCATATAAGCCAGAAAGTGTTTGAAATTTCTTCTGGGCAAATTCAAAATCTTGGCGGTTAAGCGTTCTTGCTTCCAGACCTTTGTACAGGTCTCCACTGAATAGTAGCCAAGCTGGGGTTCCATCTTTAGGTCTCCATTTTTCAATTTTATCTTGAATCTCTAAACTTAATTTTTTAGATACGTGCATCAGCTTTTGGAGTTCTTCAGAAGTCTTGGTGTTAAGTTTGCTATTTAAGAACTCTGCTTCATCTATAAAACGAGGCACGCTTAGGTTAAGTCTAAAATCAGTCTCCAGTTTTTGAGGGACCATCGTTTTTGAAGAAACTAACAGTGTAATCATACCCTTAAGTTTATTACGTTAAGGATTCTTAAGCTAGGTCGCAGGTTGTTAGGGCAATGTCGGCCGCCAATCTGTTAAACTTAAGCTTAAGATGAGTGAAGACAAGGCAAAAAAAGTTCTGGCTGTAATTGATGGCAAGTCTGTTTTCTACAGAGGTTATTATGCCATGCCGAACCTCAGTACGCGTGACGGGGTCTCCACTGGTGGAGTTTATGGTTTCGCCACTCTCGCTCTAGAAATTATCTCAAAGCTCAAGCCAGACTACGTTGCTGTTGCCTGGGATAAATCTAAAACCAATACTGCTAAACGAAAAGAAATCTATCCTGAATATAAAGCAAACCGTAAGTCTGCTCCACCAGATTTTTATGAGCAGGTTCCAATTCTCAAAGAGCTGCTGGAAGTTCTTGGTTGGCCACTTTATGAACTTGATGGCTATGAAGCAGACGACATTATGGGAGCTTTTGCTCACCAAGCTAAAGGGCTCAATTTAGAAACTAAACTAATCACCTCAGATTTAGATATGCTACAGCTTATTAAAGATGGCAATACTGAAATCTTAACTATCAAAAAAGGGTTTAGTGACATTACAAAGTTTAATCAAAAAGCTTTTGAAGATAAGTATGGAATAGAAGTTGAGCAGTTTATCGACTACAAAGCATTAATGGGAGACAGCAGTGATAACATTCCCGGCGTGGCAGGCATCGGTCCTAAGGCGGCCAAAGAGCTACTCAATGAATATCAAACACTAGATTTAATTTATGAAAATCTTTGGAAGCTCCCACAAAAATATCAAAAAAAACTAGAACCTGGAAAAGGTTCGGCGTTTATGTCTAAAGAGCTGGCCACCATAATTTTAGATTCTCCACTTAAGCTTAAGAATGAACTTAAAAATATGCACGGAGTCCCAAAAGACGCCTCCAAACTTCTTTCCAAGTTAGAAGACCTTGAGTTTCGAACTTTAATTAAAAATTTACCCCGCTTTTTAAATGCTCGCGGAGCTAGTGTTGAGGCTAAAGTTCTTGAAGACTCCAGCTCTACTAGAAAGCTAAACACTAAAGTTGCCTTCGCCACCGAGCTCAAAGATCTAAAGCTGGATTCTAAACTGCCCCTCTTTACTTACTCAACTTCTGGCGGTAGGTTCGGAAAAGATCCGCAGCGCCTTTACCTTTCTCAAGACTTTAAGCAAGTTTATATTTTAGACTTTTCTAACTCTAATAAGTTTAATTTTCAACCAAAAGAACTTCAGTCTGAGCTATTAAAGTATAAATTTGTTACTTATGATTCCAAAAAGCTACTTCACTTTTTTGCGGGTTTAGACTTGACGGAGCTTGCCGTAAGGCCAGTTAAGCACGACATCCAAATTGCCGCATTTTTACTGAACCCACTATCTAGGGCAAAAACTCTAACTGAACTGGCCAATCAGGAGCTTAAGCTTAATTTTACAGAAGACCTCCCACCAGAAGAACTTGACAGTCGATTCCCAGAAATAAATCAAGCACTGTTAGAGCTCCATGATCGCCAAGTTCACCAGCTAAAAAATATTCCTGATCTCCAAAAAGTGTTAGCGCAGATCGACCAACCGCTTGTCCCAATTTTAGTCCAAATGGAAAGAAGCGGAGTTAAAGTTGATCAAAAGAAAGCCAGGATTATTTCTAAAAAATTTGAAGATCGGATCTCAGACCTTACCTCTCAAGTTCATAAATTGGCCGGTAAAGAGTTTAATCTTGCTAGCCCAAAACAACTGGGCGAAGTTTTATTCGTAGACTTGAAACTCTCACCCGTAGGAGTTAAGAAGAAGAAAACTGGTTTTTCAACCGCCGCTGATCAACTCGAAAAGATGGCTAGCCTGCATCCGATTGTCGTCTTGATTCAAGAATATCGTCAAATCGCTAAACTAAAGGGAACTTATCTCGACCCTCTAGAAAACCAAATCTCTAAAAAAGATGGGCGTGTTCATGGTACTTTCAACCTCAACGTCGCGGCGACTGGAAGACTCAGTTCATCTGATCCGAATTTACAAAACATTCCAATACGTACAAAGCTCGGCAGGGAAGTACGCTCAGTTTTTGTAGCCGAAGAAGGTAAGGTCTTAATTTCTGCAGATTACTCTCAGGTTGAGCTGCGCATTGCTGCGGCAATGTCGAATGATTACGAATTGATTGAGCTATTCAATCAGGGTGAAGATATTCACGTCGCAACCGCCGCCCAGCTGGCTGGAATCTCTCCGAGTGAGGTCACTAAAGAACAGCGCAATCAGGCCAAGGCTGTTAACTTCGGAATTCTCTACGGACAAGGAGCACATGGTTTGGCCATTACAACAGGGATGACTGATGGCGAGGCTCGCATCTTCCTCTTGCGCTATAAAGAGATTAGATCTAAATTGTTTGACCTCACAGATAGCTTTATTCGTCAAGCTAAAGAGGAAGGTTTTGTCAATACATTTTATGGACGACGACGGCCAACTCCAGACATTCACTCGGTTAATTTTAATATCCGTAGCGGAGCTGAAAGAGCTGCTCTAAATATGCCAATTCAAGGAACTTCAGCTGATATTACAAAGCTTGCGATGATTAAACTTAATGATCGGTTACCAAAATCTGCTATACAAATTCTACAAGTTCACGACAGTATTGTAGTCGAAGTTGACAAAATAGATTTAGCAAAAACAAAGAAAACTCTCAAAGATGTTATGGAGTCAATCTCTCCAAACCTAGGAGTTAAACTTAAAGTTGACACCAAATCCGCCACCAACCTCGGCGAACTCTAAATTTAAATTTTGCATTATTTATGATCTACACTATAATGATATAAGAAAGTAAAATATCAAAACAGCTTAAGCTAAATAAATCACTAAAATGGAATCACTTTGTTCTCAGTGCACGGAACCTTCTCGAACTCTCTAGGACTACGTCCTCAAAGTTGTAAGCAGTGGCCTTGATTCTCAGGAAATTACTGCAACCTGTTTTGAAGGGCATCAATCTCCTGTGCCCCCTCGGCTAATATCAGACGATAGGGAATTAAGCAGGGCGGTAGAGGCCTTGCAGTACGAGACGACTAGGAGAAGGTCGCGAGTCTAGAAGATCATTAAAATCAACTAATAGTTTATTAAAGCTATGTCAAATTCAAATGAATCTCCAGACACCCTTAACCTTACTTTTGAGTGCTCTAAACATCCGGGCCTGCAGACTGTCGACGCACTTGGTCCTGCTGCAGTGTACCTGGTAGATTCAGATGGGGCCTGCGTTTTTAGAACTCTCTGTACTCGTGGAGAGCCAGATCACCCACTAGATATAAATCTCGAAATAGAGTCTATGGTTTACGGTTTGAGTTTTGTCGCAGCATTTAGGGCTCAGGGTGTCCCTTTTCATGAAGTATAGCTAGCAACTATGCAACTTTTGTTAAACTTAAGTCATGCCAGAACTTCCTGAAGTAGAGACCGTTGTGCGTGGGCTTAATAAACATCTTGTTGGCCACACTATTAAGAGCTTTGATTTTGATTGGCCAAAAACTATCAAAACTCCACCAGAAATATTCCAAAAAGAAATTATTGGCTCTAAGGCTATTTCTGCGGAGAGGCGAGGGAAGCTGATCATCATAAACTTAGTTCCCAAAGATTCCGAATCTCAGGCACCACATTCGCTACTTATTCATTTAAAGATGACTGGACAGCTAGTTTACAAATCATCCAAAACTCAATATGGAGCTGGCCACCCGAATGATTCGTTAATCTCCAAACTGCCAGACAAAACGACCAGAATCCACTTTAAGCTTAACGATAATTCCGAACTTTTCTTTAATGATGTTCGTAAGTTCGGTTGGGTAGAACTCGTCCCAACCGAAGATCGCCACCTACATAAATTTATTGCGTCACTTGGCCCAGAACCGCTAGAGATTAGATTTAAAGATTTCAAGCAAGCACTTTTTAAACATCCTAATGGTCAAGTTAAAGCTAAGCTTTTAGACCAGCATATTATTGCTGGAGTCGGTAATATTTACGCAGATGAATCTTTATGGTCTGCAAAAATTCATCCTCAGACTAAAATCTCTGATATCTCAGAACTTAAACTTAAGTCACTATTTGAAGAACTTCAAAAAGTTTTAATTTTAAGCATTAAGCAGGGCGGATCTTCTTCCGCTAATTACATTAAGGTTGATGGAAAAACTGGCTCTTATTTAACGTTTGCTAAAGTCTATAAAAAAGAAGGTCAACCATGTGAACACTGCACAACGGAAATAATCCGTACAGTAGCCGCTGGGCGTGGAACACGACTCTGCCCAAGCTGTCAAAAGTTGAAACCTTAATTCAGGCTTCCAGTAAAAATAGTCTATACTTAATCCTAACTATGCTTAAAATTTTTTACGGCCCCAATATTTTTGCAAGAAATCTAGAAGTCGCCAAGCTCAAGGCAGAGTTCACCAAAAAAGATGGTCAATATGCCGTGCGCACTCTTTCTGCTGAAGATTTAAGCGTAAAGAAATTTCTAGAAGACGCCTCTAATAACGGCCTTTTTGCCAAGTCAGAACTTATCATAGTCCGCAACGGAGAAGACAATTTAGAGCTAATTTCTGCTGCCCTAGAATTGCCAGATTCAAAGTTCAAAAGCATCGTTCTGCTCGTTAGCAATTTAGATAAACGGACTTCACAGTATAAAAAGATTTCAAAAAGCTCAGGGTTCACAGAATTTAAAAACTTCAGCGAATTAGAACTTAAAAAATGGATCTCTTCCGTTGCCAAAAAATTAAACTTAAATCTATATTCTAAGACCATTCAAGAACTTCTCCAGCGGACGGAATCTAACCAGCAAGAAATTTGGATCTGCCTTAACCAACTTGCATTGCTCGGAAGGCAAGAAATTAAGCTTGCAGATTTGGACATATTCCTCGCCCCGTCTTCCACCCAAAATGCCTTTAATCTTTTAGAGTCTGCCTTAAAAGGGGACTCCAAAAAGTTCCAAAAAACCTTAAAAGAACTACAGCAGTTTAAAGAGGACCCTTACAGAACGATCGGTTTACTTTGTTCGCAGGCACATTCTCTTTTTACCCTAACTCTTGGTATCCAAAACTCTAAAACACCTAGTCAAGTTGCAACTGAAAATGGTCTTCATCCGTACGTTACATCTCAGCAGGCAAAACTAGTCAGTAGCTTAAACTTAACTAAACAAAAACTTTCCAAAGCTGTTGAAACTTTAAGCTGGCTTGATTTATCTTTAAAAACCGTGAATAAGACCGAGCCTTGGCCTATGCTGGATGTTGCCCTACTTAAAATCTCTATGCTATAATTACACTTAAGTTAAACTTAATTAAATAATTATGACCTATAGAGAAATTTGGAAAGCAGTTGTTTTATCAATCGTTACCTTCGGAGTTTATGCCATCGTTTGGCAAGTAAAGGTCAAAGGTGAACTCAACTCCCAGGGTGCAGAAATCCCTAGTGCCTGGTGGTTAATCGTTCCAGTCGGAAATATCTGGTGGTTGTATAAATATGGTGAAGGAGTAGAAAAGGTAACTGGCGGCAAATATTCTGCTGGTCTAACTTTTGTCCTTCTGTTTCTAACAAGCCTTGTTGGGCAAGCTGTTTTACAAATTGAGTTCAACCAAATGGCTAGAGCTTCGGCTAAGGTTAAGGCAGTTTAAACTCTAACTCTAAAAAGTTTGAATCAAAAAGAGGTTTCGGAATTCCGAAACCTCTTTTATCTTCTTCCACTAAATTACATTATAGCAAAAATAAAATTTTAAAACAAGACTATTCAAGTAATGTCAAACAGGCTAAACTTAAGCTCATGCTCAAGTCAAATTCCAAAAAAGGCAAAACAGAAGATTTGAATAAGTCTAAAAATCTGGATGCTGAAAAGTTTATTAAACTTAAGTATCTCCAGAAAATGCGAGATCACAAGATTAGCTATTTTGGGGTGATTTCTTTTTTGATTGGGAGTATCCTTAGCTCCAATCTGATTCCAATTGTCTATTCAGGCTTTGTGCAGAGAATAATTCAAGGTGGGTATGCCAATGTCTCTGGAATGGCTGGAGTTCTGCTCCTCTTGGCATTTTTATACGCAGCAGCTCAGTTTCTCATTGCGATCTCGGATCTAATTGCGTTAAAAGTCTCGAAAGGGATTCAAGTTGAACTTTTTCAAGAGTCCCACAGGATACTTTCTTTGCAGTCCAGCTCATTTTACGCTAACAATTTTTCCGGAGGTCTAGTTTCTAAAATAGAGCGCTACGCTATTGGATTTCAAGGCGTTCAGAGGGCCTATCAGTTTCAAGTTATCCCAACAGTTATCACGGGACTATTCATGCTTGCTTATGTCATGATTAAGAGTCTTCTTCTTTCTATCCCATTCTTTCTAATTATCTTCTTCTATGGCCTATTGGTTTTTACAACCAAGAAAAAGCGAAAAATCCTATCTAAAAAATCTCAGAAACTTGCCACAAAGTTCAGGGGAAAATTCTCTGACTCAATCATTTCTATGAATACTGTTAAGGCTGAGGGCGCTGAACGTAGAGAGCTCTCCAAACTCAAGGCTCCACTAGAGGATATGCGCAAGGCGTTAGTCAAAAGCAATATTTTTGGTAATGTAACTTCAAGAGTTTCTACATTTTTGGCTAATCTGTTCATCTTGATGTCACTAGTTTTTGCTGCAATTTTATATATTAACGGCTCAATTGAGCTTGCCACAGTTCTAATCACTACTAGCTATTCAAGTTCACTCGTAAATAACATTAGTCGTCTTGCTGAAACTAAGCTAAGACTGCAAGACATATATTCCGAAACTTACGAAATGGCCGAGATTATGATGCAGAAGCCAGAAATACAAGACCCTAAAATCCCAACTAATCTCAAAATTAATCAAGGTTTGATTGAATTTAATAATGCTAGTTTTAAGTATTCAGACTCTTCAGAAAGTATTGAGGACGAAGAGGCTGCAAGCTCCGAAAAAAGAAAAAAGGATAAGCCTGAGCAACATCTCTTCAAAAACTTAAACTTAATTATTCAACCTGGTGAAAAGATAGGCTTGGTTGGCCCAAGTGGAGGAGGAAAATCTACCTTGCTAAAATTAATCTTAAGGTTTTACGATGTGGACTCTGGGGAAGTTAAAATAGATGGCATCAATATTAAAGATGTAATTCAATCTAAGCTCCGTCAACAGATTGCTTACGTTCCACAAGATCCAGCACTATTCCACCGCTCCATTCTCGAAAATATTGGTTACTCAAAACCAAAAGCAACCAAAAAACAAATTGAATCCGCCGCCCATCAGGCCTTTGCCGATGAGTTTATTAATGATTTACCAAAAGGCTATGACACCCTTGTTGGCGAGAGAGGCGTGAAGTTGAGCGGAGGTCAACGCCAACGTGTTGCAATCGCTAGGGCAATCCTCAAGGATGCTCCAATTCTATTACTAGATGAGGCTACCAGCGCTTTAGATTCTGAGTCAGAAAAGTATATTCAAAAGTCACTCCAAAAACTTATTAAAGGCCGCACAACAGTTGTTGTTGCGCACCGCCTTTCAACCATTCAAAACATGGATCGCATTCTAGTCATCGAAAAGGGACGAGTTGTAGATTCTGGTTCTCACCGCGAGTTGCTTTCCAGCTCACCACTTTACCAAAAGCTTTGGTCGCACCAAAGTGGGGGGATGCTATAAGATTAAATCTAACTAAAACTCAAAAATACTGTATCAGAATTACTGATCCAGAGCTCTATCAACTGCTTGTTGGGCTACCCATAACAGAAGATAAATTAGTTCTGCGCATCATTCTAGGCAAGATATGTGCCTACTTTAACGGTCTCGCAGTAGACTTTCCAGGAACAGTCGATTAGCACTATCTACAACCTAATTCACCCAGCGCTCCTTGGACTACTGCCATCACTGATGCTGGATAAGATATCTCTGTTGACGGGATTGCGGAATAAATCTCCCATCCACCAAACTGTAATTCGGTTGGTCTTTGTTCGGCCTGCTCACCACCAAAAAAACTTGCCAGAGCTACATCAGACATCATTCTCTGAGCTACGACTTTTGTTCTGTCACCACAGGACACTTCGTTAACATAGGGACTTTTAGTTCTGTCGATTGAAACTTCCTCCATCATCCTGTCTATCACCATCAAAAGTGAAGGGATTACAATAAGCCCGTGTGCATTACCCGCAACAATTCCATGCCACCAGATCTGATCCAAGTTCAGAACTCTGAGTGTTGTACCTCCTAGTTTCATTCTTGCAAAACAGTCTCCCTTTCCCTCTGCTAATGCATTTTTTAAACTATGAATGGCTGCATATCCCGGCAAGAGGCGGTTAACTACGTCTTTGGCCACTTCAACTTTATTCTCTGCAGTGAGGGTTCCAATTCTGATCACTTTAAATTTAATTAAAGCTTGGCCCTAAAACCTAAAATTACTTTTTGGCTGTAGGTTTTTTACTAGGAGCTTTCTTTGGAGCAGCCTTTTTCTTAGCAGGGGTCTTTGCAGTAGTTTTCGCCGTAGGCTTACTGTCTACTTTTGGAGCAGCTTTCTCCTTTGCAGATTTCGACCCTTGTGGGTTAATCTTAAGCTTCTTAAGATCTGCATTCAATCTGCTCTTTTTTCTTGCCGCCGCATTTTTATGGATCAAATTCTTTTTTACTGCAGTATCAATTGTTGATTGAACTTTCTTGAAGAGTTCGGCAGCATTTTTCCCGCCATCTTTAGCGTCTACCATAAGCTCTTTAATAGCAGAACGCATATTCTTTTTTGTAACCTTATTTCTAGCTTCACGAACTTTGGCTTGTCTAGCTCGTTTTTTTGCTGATTGGATGATTGGCATATTATAATTCCTTTTTGATCCGTAGACCTTAATGTTTATTCTTTCAAGTAATTATTATAACAGGGGAGCTTTTAGCAATCAACAGTTGGGCTCAAAAAAGCTTGACTTAAGTTTAAGCGAAGTGTATTATGCAAGGTATGCAGCTTAGTTTTAAAAATATTCTGGTGATTACAGACGTTCAATAACGGCTGAGGCAAGGTATTTCAAAAACTAAACTTAAACCTCCCAGCCGGGAGGTTTTTTGCATAGAAAATAAAATAAATTAAAAAATAATTATGGAAACACTAGCAAAAAGAGTAGACTCAGGGCCTACTGGAGACTCTGTCAGAGCAGTTCTGCATGGTCATATAGGTATGGTCTACGAATCAAATAACTGCAAACCTCCGCTTCCAGAAATGCAGGCCAAGGGAGGCTTGGAGTCTGCGGTACACGTAGCCAGGGAGGTCGCTAAACTTGCAGCAGGCAGTGATGAGGTGCCCGGTCTCACGGCGGGGGGGGCTAGGAGTTTCTTAAGGGAAAGTATAGGAGAGATGACCCCAAGAGGAAGTCATCCTTACGAGGGAGATTAAGCTTAATCGACGTTTTTTTCTTCGACGTTAGCGTCCAGCTTATCCTGCAGGTCCTTGGCACTTAGGGCAACGGTATTGCGCAGTTCTACAATTTGGTTGTATTCAGCAATGATCGTTTTGATTTGCTCAACTTTAATATTGTAGGCTCCAACTTCGTTGTTGTAGCGCTTTACTTCGGAAGCATATTCCTCCCTGCCGTCGCTATTTTGAAGCTCTTCAATCTTGCCTTGTCTAAATTCCAAATCTTCATTTAAAACCTTAAGATCATTTTCTAGCTTATCTTTTTGTGCCTTCAAATCTTCTAACTGCTTATCAAAGCCTACAACTTGAGCTTCCACCGCCTTAAATTCTCCGTTGTATTTTTTATAAAACTCTACAATCTGAGTTCTGTTTTTGAAATATTCAGAGTAGACTTCTTCTAGCTCCGGCCCAACATCAGCAAGTTGTGTTCCAAAAATTGCAAACTTTTCATTATCTAAGTCTCTACCGTCACCAATTTCTGTTTTATAGCTCGCCACTAAACTTAGTGTCTCAGGATCAGTAATCTCTGACTCCAAAGCTCCTAAAAGTGACTTAAGTTTAACTTTTTGATCTTCGTCCATTCTTTCAAACTTAGCATGTAATAACTCGTGTGCTGCCGTAACTTCTTCTACTCCGCTAAGCTTTGGTTCATCAACCTTTAAAACGTAGATTTTACGCTGAGTGTAGCAACCTAAAACACTGGCTTGCTCATATCTTTCTACCGGGCAAAGTGTTTTAAATTTACCTTTTCCGTCAACTTCTGTTTTACTCGCCTTATAGACTAGCTCACCTTTGCTGGTTAAGTTTAAGTTTTTTAAAACTCTACTCGAATCGGTAGTGGCCTCGTAATTCCTGGCAGACCATCTATCATGGATTTCCCATTTATTGTTCCAGCCCCAAAAACCAACTGCTAACAATCCAAAAAATGTGACCCATAAAAATAGCGTTGAAAGAATTCTGAATTTAGATCTCGTATTTTGCGAATTTTGCATTGAGTTTAAGTTTAACCAAAACTATGTTTAATATACAGCCTTAAACTGAAGCTTTATCTAAAAAAGGATAAAATACGCTATAATGTCTAAACAGGTGGTGAGGGGGCGTAGCTCAGGGGTTAGAGCAGTCGGCTCATAACTGATTGGTCGTAGGTTCAAATCCTACCGCCCCCACCACTAGAAATTATTTTTTTAATGTTTAGCATCAAGAAAAACCTCCCACCGAAGTATGGAGAAGGAACGGCAGAGTTACGGGAAGACTTCGAAAGGTTCTTTCAGTGGGGCTTAGACCTTCAAGATCCCCATAAGCAGATTCCCGAAATGGCGCATCAACTAGGCTTCGGAGCTAAGGTGCACCCACTAGGCTTTCACGTTGTATATCTCTCAGAACAAGATCTTGGAGCGCTCAGCCCTCAAACTGGGGTTGTGCGAGCAAACTTTTTTCCACCAGGAGTAAAAATAAGAGAAGATCTCCATTCCCACGGGTTTGATTTTTATTCTGGTGTGGCTCAAGGTGGCTTGACGAACCTTGATTATGGCAGATTCATCGATTTTCCAACGCCCGCACCCTATGGAGAGGGGCTTGTCGGGTATGAGGGTCGAGTTAACGAGACCACCGGAGAAAATGAAACAGTATTAGCATTAAAACCAGTTGTCGTTTTACCAAAACCTAGAAGGCAAGAGCTTTCTCGAGGATCTAGCTACACTATGCCTCCTAAGGATTATTTTCATGGCCTAGGGGAATTTTCAGAAGGTCCGACCGTCACAATATTCTGCAAGTCTCCAAATTATGGTGGGAGTAGGGGAATTTCGATGACACTAAGAGAGCCAGATGATGCTCCAGTTCCCGAAGAATATTAGGCTTAAATTCCTAGACCTTCAACAACCACTACCATGTTCCTGTAACTTTCTTCCTGGTTAGAATAAGCGTAAAACCAGAGAGAACCTAAGGCGATCATCAATTTGTAACACTCTAGTCTGCGTTCAAAGTTCTGTAGTTTTATGCCGAGTCGTTTGGATTGTTTTTTATACTCAGCTGTAAATCCATATTCCGAACCCCACAGTTCTAGCCTGGCAAGGTCCCTGACGGGGTCACCATAAATTGATTCTTCCCAGTCAATAACTCCAGTTATTTTCCTCCCGTCGCTCAAAGTGTTATTGAATCCGAAATCATCATGAATGACAACCCTCTCTTCAGGGCAGTATTTGATCAACTCCTTTATTCTGAACTTAAGTTTATCTCGTAAGTCTTTATCATAAAATAAAACATTTTTTAGCTTATCTTCATCCGTACCTAGACTGGCATTTAAGAACTCATTCCAACTTTTAAACCTCCCATTTCCAGATGAACCCCAATTTCCATAGCCAGTTCCAGGTACTTTAAGTTGATGAACTTCTAAAAGGGCAGCAACAACTTTTGGTACTAAAAGTTTATTCGTAGCTTCATCTAGCTGATCTAAAGTTATGCCTGAACATTTTTTTGTAATGCAAAAGGAAAGACTTTCGTTGACATCTCCAATCTCAATAACTTCTGGAATTGGAATATTCTGAGAGGTAAAGTTTTGGTATGCGAACTTATCCTTAAGATAATTTTCTTTACCATGGGAATTAACCCTAAGTACATAATCAGCATCCTTAAGTTTAAAGAAGAAGGCCTTAGATGTCTCACCTCCTCCAATTTCGGAAACTGAAGTGACATCATCATTAAAGTAGCCACTAAGGAAGTCTTTAGCATCTGAGAGCGTAAGTTCAGTTTTGTGAGTAGACATATGTCTACAGTATAGATTACAAGGCAGCTTAAGTTATAATTAGACCACAAGCCTTAAACATAGATGAAGAAAGAAGAGATCCAGCTGAGCATTATTATCCCTTCGTATAATGAGGAATTAATTATTGCCGAGACGCTCCAAAAAGTTTCCAGTTATCTTAAAAAGAATAAGAAAGATTTTGGGCTGACTGAAGTAATTGTTGTTTCTGCCGGGCAAGATAAAACCTCCAAAATTGCACTTTCTAAAAAAGACCTTTTTGATAAATTTAAGTTAGTGTCCCCAGCTAAAATAGGCGGCAAGGGCAGAGACGTCCGTCTAGGTTTTAAAGCAGCAACCGGTCAAGTCCAAATATTTATGGATGCCGACCTCGCCACACCACTGCACCATATAAAAACCGCTTACTTAAGTTTAACCTCAGGCAGCGATGTTGTAATTGGAGTCCGCAAACTTAGTAAAATTCATCCCGGGTTTTTACGTTCATTATTTTCTATGGCTAGTAATTTAGTCACCAGGATGACGCTTTTTCCAACAATCAGAGATACGCAGTGTGGCTTCAAGGGTTTTACTAAATCTGCGGCTAAAAAAGCCTTCCTACGGCAAAGATTGAACGGCTGGGGTTTTGATATTGAACTCCTCCAGCTGGTTAGAGAATGTAAGCTTAAGCTGACGCAGCAACAAATTCTAGACTGGGAAGAGGGTAGAGAAGAGGGGCTTCGCGGGGATAACCTCTTTACCGCCGGTTTTAAGACTTTTGCCGACATCCTCCTAGTTCGCTTAGAAGCTTGGGGGCGGTTCATGGGCAGGCACTATAGACCTATCTTGGTCATGGCTATGGCTTCAACCTTTGCCTTGGCGCTTTCACTGGGCCTCAAGCAAAGTGTTTGGTTTGATGAGAGTTACTCTATAATGCTCGCTAAAAGTTCAATCCCGGACCTTTTCCGCTTAACAGGAGTTGATGCGCATCCGCCATTTTATTACCTACTCTTAAAGAGCTGGACTTCAATTTTTGGCTACAGTGAACTCGCGCTCCGAAGTTTAAGCGCACTCTTAGCGTCCTTTTCTGTTGGAGCAATATTCATCTTCGTGAAAAGATTTTTTAGACTTTCGGCGGCAACAGTAACCTTACCACTTTTAGTCTTAGCACCCTTCCTGGTTCGTTATAGTTATGAAATTAGGATGTATTCTCTGGTTACCTTGCTGGTTGTTCTGGCAACATATTTCTTAAAGTTGGGCCTGGAACAGAACCGTAAAAAAGATTGGGCCATCTATGCACTTCTAATTACTTTAGGAATGTACACACTCTATATGAGCGCCTTAGTTTGGGCGGCGCACTTTATTTATGCGAGCTACTACCAGATTAAATTTAATCGTAAGACACCCAACCAAAAGCATAAGACATTGAATAATTTTTTATGTCAAAATTCGACCCTTGCCTTTGTAGCAGCCGGATCGCTCTTTCTGCCATATCTGCCAACTTTAATCTCGCAGTTTAAAAATTCTGCCCTGCCCGAGATTACGTTTGCAGTTGGCTTTAGGCAACTGACCTCCATCCTTAGCTTTGGATTAATATACCAACCAGAAACTCAGATAAGCCCTCTCATGGGCATATTCCTGATCACTTTTCTTGTTCTAATAATCAGGCTAATATCTGCAGGGATTTCTTCTAGGGATGCTGTTTTCAAAATAAATTTAAGCATAGTTCTCTCAGTTTTTTTACTACCAATTGCATTGCTTGCAGTAATTTCTCTGATTAGCCCATACTTTATGGAAAGATACGTCGCCCACTACATTATTTTTGGCTATGCACTAATTGGAATAACTTTAGATTCAGCCTGGCGTAAGGGTCGCCATAAAGAGGCTTTTATCCTCGGAGCGTTAACTATCGGCCTTCTATCGACTGGTATGTTTAATCTCTTCAAAACTGGAAACTATAACTACCAAAATGACACAAAGCCCAGCTCTAAGCAGCTTTTAGCCTCAATTCCTTGTGACCAGGACTCTACGATTCTCGCCTACAGCCCCTATGTTTATATTGACTTACTCTATACCCTCCAAAAGGACTCCAGTTGTAATTTTAAGTTCTACAGTCAACAAGAACTCCCAGATTTCGGAGCTTACAACATCCTAAAAAACAGCACTCAAAGGGTTACTTCCTATAAAGAACTTAATACCAAAAATATCTACTACCTGTTCTTAGACCCAGAGCAACCCGTAAACTTAAATGAATATGGCTATTCTAATATTTCTGACTCACTAGCAGAAACCAATTTTGGAGGGTTTAAATTAAACCTATATCAACGTCAGTAGATTCTTATTCCCAACGGAAAACCCTAAAGGCAATCAAATATATTACCGCTGCCCAGGCTGCCAACAGACCAACCTGCGGGGCAATTTCAAATATTGTTTTACCTTCGGTAATTATTAGCCTCGCTCCATCAATTATCGGAGTAAGCGGCAAGAAACTAGAAATAGTTTGAAGTACTTCTGGCATTAAGAATCTCGGGAAGAAAGCCCCACTTAAAAATATCATTGGGAAGACGACGATCTGTGCCACTGGAGCCGCTTGGTTTTCATTTTTAGCCCAGCCTCCAATTGCCAGCCCAACCCCAAACAAGGTAAAAGTTCCCAGTACGATCAAAGTAATCAAACTTAAGTAATCACCCTTCATATTAAGTTTGAAGAATATTTTTGCAGCTGCAAATAAAGTTGCCGTTGAAAGAATTCCAACTAAAGAGTAGGAAAGCGCATTGGCAATAAAAAGCTGTCGAACTTTAAGTGTCGTTGTGCTATATCTTTTTAGTACTCCACGTTTCTTAAGTTGTGGGAAGACGTTTGTTGGCCCAAAAACTGCCAAGCTCAAGATTGAAAACCCTAATAGTCCTGTAAATGTGTAGTCAAATGACCTTTGCCCCTCCACCGCTGTAGACTTTGACTCAACCGAAAACGGAGTCTCAGTTTTTACAAAGCCTGAATTAATTTTATTAAAAACTGAACTTAAGACTGAACTTAAAGTTTGCGCAGCCTGTTCACTGTTTTTGTTATACAAAATCTCCGCTTTTCCAGTGGGATATTTTTTAGCTGAATCAATCATTCCAAAGCTTTCTGGCAAAATTATTGTTGCATCAATCTCATCTCTATCCATCTTTTGACGGGCAGAGTCCAGGGTTCTCGCGCCCTGGTTAACTTCAAATGTATTGTCTGCCTTAACTTTTTCCTCAAACTGCTTTGCAAAATCACTTTTACCTTGATTAACAAGGCCAACCTTGAACTTAACACTAGAATTATCGTTCCCAAATATCCCACCAAACACGAATAAAAATATCAAAGGAAAAACAAAGGTAAAAAATAGTGCGGTCTTATCTCTAAGAGATCGCTTCGTCTCAATTTTTGCAAAAGTTAAAATTGTTAGAGCTTCCTTCTTTAAATTTTTAAACATAATTTTTTAATCTCTTAACTCCTTACCAGTTAAATCAATAAACACATCCTCTAAATTCGCCTGTTCAACGAGCTGCTCCTTTTTAAACCCGCGGTTCAATAAATCCTGAATTAGTTTTTTTGGACTGTCCAGTGCAATAATCTTGCCACCGTCCATCACTGCAATTCGATCGCAGAGCATCTCTGCCTCATCCATATAGTGAGTCGTCATAATTACGGTAACACCTTTTTTCTGAATATCTTGGACCAGCTGCCAAAGGTTCCTTCTTGCTTGTGGGTCGAGACCTGTCGTCGGTTCATCTAAAAAGAAAATCTTTGGTCCGTGGACTAGTGCCGCAGCAATGCTCAGTCTTTGCTGTTGGCCTCCAGACAGGTTTTCTACAAAACTGTTCGCCTTTTCCACCAGATCGACCTCCTTTAGCAACTTCCTGGCATTGATTTTACTACCGTAAGCCGCTGCAAAAAGTTCCAGAATTTCAGTTAACTTAACGTGTTCTGCAAAAGCTGGTGACTGCGGCTGAACTCCAATAATCGCTTTAACGTCATATGGTTTTTTGCTAACATCAATTCCGTCTAGAGTTGCACTTCCACCATCAATCTTTCTGAGGGCTTCGAGCATTTCTAAGGTTGTAGTTTTACCGGCTCCGTTCGGTCCGAGGATTCCAAAAACCTCACCTTTTTCGACCTCGAAACTAACACCTTTAACAACTTTCTTGCCATCGTAGATTTTAACCAAATCTTTAGCTCTCACAATCACTTCTTCTCTTCCTTGCATATCAATCTTTTAAGTTTAAGTAACCTTTAAAGGTAATTTTAGGCTTCTGGTATTCTTAAGTCAATCTCGTGGTAAACTAAAGCCTAAGCATATCCAAAATAAAAAAATGAATAAAAAGAACTCACAGCTTAAAGATTCTAAGTTTAATCAAAAGTTTCAAGACCTTAAAGGTCTCAAAAGCACAGACCTGGTGGAAGGTCTTAAGAGCCAGAAACCAGACTCAAAACAGCTTAAAAGAGGTCTTAAAAAAGCTATCTCCCGAAATAACTGGCTAAATTATTTAGTTTTATTCATCAGCATTTACTTTTTTTGGAATACTGGTGTCGCCATTCGTCATAACCATAAACTAGGCGCTAAATTCGATGCTCTTAAGCTTAAGACGGAGCTCCTGCAAGAGTCAAACAAGAACCTCGAACTTCAAAAAAGATACTATTCTTCTCCAGAATATCAAGAAAAAGCCCTCAAGGAAAACTTTAATCTAGTTGCCGAAGGTGAAAACGTCCTGATTGTTAAAGATTTACCAGAGCCTAAAAACAAGCGCGGCAACGTTTTTTCTGAGCTACAAGAGCTCCGCCAACTAATTAATCGTTAGACTTTTTTACGGATTTTTCGTTTTTTAGTTCTGCTGTAAACAAAATATCCTACACCTGCCAAAATCAAAATAATTACAGCATTCTGAAGAACTCCAGCATAAGTTTCGACCTTGTTAAACTTTTCACCTAGGCCATATCCTGCCAAAATTAACACGCTGTTCCAGATTAAACTACCTGCTGCAGTATAAGGTATAAATTTAGACATTGGCATTTTTTCAATACCTGCTGGAATAGAGATCAAGCTTCTAAAGATTGGCAGCATTCTTCCCCAAAAAACTGCTTTAGACTCGTGTTTTATAAACCACTTTTCAGTCTTATCAATATCCTTAACTTTCATCAGAGGAATCTTCTTTGCCCAGTCTCTAGCCCTTTCCTTTCCAAGCCAAGCTCCAGCCCAGTAAAGCATGATTGCACCGACCACAGAGCCAATTGTCGCCCAGCTAATTGCTAAAACTAAACTTAATTCACCTTTGCTGGCTCCAAAACCTGCCAAGGGCAAAATCGCTTCAGATGGAATCGGTGGAAACAGATTTTCAATCATCACAATCAGTGCCACTCCAGGCTCTCCAATTTGGTTGATTAGTTTAACCGCAAAATCAACAAACTTCTGAGTCAAAGATCCAGCCCCAAGATTGATTAGTAAATTTAAGTTAGTAAACATAAGATTAAGTTTAACACTCTTGCTGTAAACCTCCGCTCCTTAATCAGTCCGTAATCAATATCTAAGGCTAGGCTTAAATTTAAAATCTAAAGTAGGCTATAATCTTAATTTAACTTTGAATTTATAATCTACAGTTAACTAAGCATAATTTCTAAATACTAACTAGCAATCAATCAATTTATGTCTAGCAGTCTTCTTGATGTCATCATCTTCTCATTGGTTGGAGGAGTTGCCTCCCTGGCTGGCGGAGTCTTACTCCTTAAATTTAAGCTTAAGCCAAGTGTCATCTCTGATTATGTCACTCCGTTTGCCGCCGGGGCACTTCTTTCTGCTGCTTTTCTCGACCTTTTGAAAGAGTCTGCCGAATCTAACCTCTACGAGCAAGGCTTATACGGAGCTCTTGGCGGGATCTTACTCTTCTTCTTTTTAGAAAGGTTTTTCAGCTGGTTTCACCACCATCATCCTCACAAAGAAGGCGTTATGAAAGACCCAAAAATCAACATGATTATTATTGGCGACAGTTTGCATAATATTATCGATGGTCTTGCTATTGGAGCAGCTTTCTTAATAAGTCCAAATGTTGGAATTGTTTCGGCGCTAGCAGTTGCTGCGCACGAAATACCTCAAGAAATTGGAGATTTTGGCCTACTACTTTCTAAAGGCATGGAAATGAAGAAGGTCCTATTGTTCAACTTGGTTAGTGCTTCATTATCAACTTTTTCTGCTGTCGCAATATTTCTAATCGGGAGTAGTATCACTATTAACACCGCCCCACTTTTAGGAGTCGTCGCTGGGATGTTTATTTACATCGCTGCCAGTGATATCATCCCAGAAATCCATAAAAGTAATTCTAAAAAGATCGTAAACTTAAGTTCGATGATGCTAATTCTAGGAGTCGTTTCAGTTGGAACACTTTCTAATCTACTCCATTAAACTTCCTCCACTGAAAATGGTTGGAAGTTCCGGCCCTACGCTTTTTGATATTTTGCAAAGTCCAGAATAATCTGTTAAACTTAATTTTACACTCTTAAATTATCGCGGAGTAGAGCAGCGGCAGCTCGTGTGGCTCATAACCACAAGGTCGCAGGTTCGAGTCCTGCCTCCGCAACCAAAATAAAAACCTCAGCTTGTCTGGGGCTTTTATTTTGGTTAAGAATTTAATAAGTTCGGTTCTACGACAAATCTTTTGATGCAGGAAAAAGGTTTCGGTCGCACATTTCGGCCAGAGCATGAGCACAGTTGCCGGAAGCTTTTGAGTATTTTGCAGTCAATGAATACTTTTAGTGTATAATCTTAAGTGTTAGTCAACATTACTTAAACTTAAGGAGTCCCCAATGATCGCACTTATTGTTCTAATTATAATCTTAACTCTAACTATTCCACTCTCCATCTTTACTGTAAACCAACAAACTGCTGCAGTTATTGAAAGATTCGGAAAGTTTAAAAGGATTGCCAATGCCGGCTTAAACTTCAAGATTCCTCTAATTGACCGAGTTGCCGGAAAATTAAGTTTAAGGGTCCAGCAGCTTGACGTAAAAGTAGAGACTAAAACTGAAGATAATGTCTTCCTCTTTGTGGTCGTTAGTGTTCAATATCTTGTTCTTCCAGAAAAGATCGTCGATGCATTTTATAAACTCCAGAATGCTCAGGCTCAAATTACGAGCTATGTTTTTGATACTGTTCGAGCACAGGTTCCAAGCATTAAATTAGATGATGTTTTTGTGGCTAAAGATGACATTGCTCAAGCTGTTAAAAAAGAACTCGACCACGTCATGGATGATTTTGGTTACGGAATCGTCGGCTCACTTGTAACAGACATCGATCCTGACCACAAAGTCAAAGATTCAATGAATGAAATCAATGCTGCCCAGCGCCTCCGTGTTGCTGCTGTAGAGCAGGCCGAAGCAGATAAGATTCGTGTGGTTAAGGCTGCCGAAGCCGAGGCGGAAAGCAAAGCGCTCTCCGGAGCGGGGATTGCCAAGCAGCGTCAAGCAATTGTGGATGGTTTGCGTGAGTCGGTTTCCGGATTCCAAGAAAAAGTTAGTGATGTCAGTTCACAAGAGGTCATGGATCTGGTTATGTTGACTCAATATTATGACACCCTAAAAGATGTCGGTTCTGGAGCGAACTCAAACACGATTCTAATTCCTCACGGCTCACCCGGTCAGGATGAGGTCTTCAACAAAATGCGCGACGCAATCATCATCGGTAATGAAGCCTCTTCAAAAAACCAGAAATAAATACTAGGTCTAAAACAGTAGGGCCTTTAGGGTCTTGAGCGTACTGTCTTAACCGGTGCTGCCGAAAACCAACCGTGGGGCCAAAGCTTCTGCCCCCACTTTAGTAATAGCTGTCGTATGCCCTCCTTCCATTTTCACGGTAGAGTCTACTAAAGCGGCCAATCTCCTTTTTTCGAAATCATTTAGTCCGCCAGAACTTTCAGAGGCTAGCTCTCTTGCTCTCCTTGGGTTAAGTCTGAGTGCTTCAACTAGTGCTGCATCCGGATCTCTCGCACTCGGGTTTTGTAAACTGTAGATTATATCTTCAGGGCCAAATAGCGGGTCGTTTTCATATGCAAAAATTCTTACCCTCCCAGACTCCAGATTACTGAGCACTCTATGCATATGTGGATTACAGCACGCTCCTTTGCATTCCCTAAGAGAGGTTATGGGGTGACCAGCCATATATCCAGCAGCATCAGCTAGTCTGGTGGCTTGAGGTGCGGCTTTAAGTAGCCCCCCAGAATCATTAACAACATCTTCAACACCTATCCCAACGACTTGTGCAAGTCTGGGTCCGGCAAATCCAGAACCGGGTAAAGCCCTGGTATTATTGGTGATTCCCGCAGGGGCTATTAAGTTTACACCAATAGTTCTATGCAGCTCTTCCAGTCTGACCTGATCGGCTTTATTAAAAATGGGCGCAAAATTACCAATGGACAGATCGTAGAGTCCAGCTAAGGCAATTGGGCTGCCCATGGAGTGGCATGCCAGAGTCAAATTATCCGTTTCTTCAGTAAGCTTCAGTAGCTCTAGTAGCATCTCAGCCCCAGCTGCTTGTAGGACGCCATTCCCAATACGTCTTCTGGGGAGCAGTTCTTCACGCATGTCTCTGCTCCTCTTGTAGGAGTGAACTCCGGTTCCGTCCTCGCCCATGACTTCTCCAAGTCGAATAGCGCCCTTCCAGCTGTCGCAAACTCCGTGCACAAAAAGTACCGCTTTATCTGAATCCTCCGCACCCAGCTGGTGCAGTTCTGGGGGATGGTAATCCTTGCCTCTAAACATAACTGTATTATAGCATATCTTGTCAATTAAACTTAACTAAATATTAAACTTAAGCTAGTGTCTTAGTATGAAGGTCCTGGTCGATCTGAACGTTTAGGTTGGTCATGGTTTACGGGAGTATTGTCATAATCTCCCGCATTGACTTCCATTCTAAACTGAAGACTGAACCTTGGCTCTCCCTGGCCAATATTAGTAACGGCATGAGCTCTCCTAATGGCATGATTAAGATCGGTTGGAAGATATAATCTACTAGAACTAAAAAATACGGCATCTCCAGTATTTGTCGTAATCTTTCCAGCATCTGTTGGATGACCTTGGGCGGCAGCCTCCCTTGCTTGCTTTGGGGGTTTGTTGGAAAAAACAATGTCACCCGACCCAGCTAAGGTTGCAGATATAACGGCGAAAAGATCATTTATATGATCTCGGTGCCAACCAAGCCCCAGTTCAGTTCCTGCTGGATAAATCTGGACAGCCACTTCATCAGGCCGAAAGTTTTTCACGGCCGGGAATAGAGCTTCGGATGCAACAATCAAACGTCCAGCTAAACTTAAGCCTAAGGCTTCAGTTTTTGGATACAAATGTTCTCTAGTCAAGTCTATAACTGCTCTTTTAAAAACTTGTGCGACTAAGCTCTTGGAGTCCCTAATTGGCTCGATTCCTCCATTCTCTAAAACCTCAGCGATAACCCCACTTCGAGCCTCTTCGGGAATAATCCCGGCATCATACCAAGCTCCAGAACCTCCTTCGCCCAGACATTCTGGACCGTCGAATCTTGGAGTGGTAAATCCCCCGGTCTTCATATAACTTTAAGTATATCCAATCAAATAAATACTCTGCAACCAAAAAACCAGGAGTACAACTTTCTACATAAGTTAGCGCTCTTGCACACAGACTGCCAATTTGATATATTTAAGTTTATGGTTAGCACTTGATTAGTTAGAGCGCTAACATATACAATAATAATCACATTAAAAATTAAGTAGATTCACTTTTTGGAAACCAAAAACAAAAAGCGGAATCAAAAGTAATTCAATATAAGGAGAAATAATATGGGAAAAATACTTGGAATTGACCTAGGAACAACCAACAGTGCAATGGCCATCGTTCAGTCTGGAAAGGCGACTATCATTGAAAATAACGAAGGAAATCGTACCACACCTTCTGTCGTTGCTGTAAAAAGTAAAGATGGCAAAGAAGAACGTATCGTTGGTGCCGGAGCTCTCCGGCAGCGTGTAACGAATGCCGAAAATACAATTTATGGTGTTAAGCGTTTAATCGGACGTAAATTTAGTGACAAGGAAGTCCAAAAAGACCTTGAATTAATGCCTTATAAAATTGTTAAGGCTGGTAACGGAGTTAAGGTAACAATGTCTGGCAAGGACCACTCTCCAGAAGAAATCTCTGCGATGATTCTTTCTAAACTTAAGGCAGATGCTGAAGCCTACCTTGGTGAAAAAATCACCGAAGCTGTAATTACCGTTCCTGCCTACTTTGATGATTCGCAGCGTCAAGCTACAAAAGATGCGGGTAAAATTGCTGGCTTAGAAGTCAAAAGGATTATCAACGAACCAACAGCTGCTGCTCTTGCTTACGGGCTAGACAACAATAAAGAAGAAAAAGTTGCTGTCTTCGACTTCGGAGGTGGAACATTTGATGTTTCTATTCTAGAACTAGGTGATGGAGTCTTTGAGGTTAAGTCTACTAACGGGGATACTCACCTCGGCGGTGAAGACGCCGACCTCCAGATTGTCAATCACTTTGTTGCAGAGATTAAAAAAGAGCACTCCAAAGACCTCACCAAAAACCCATCTGCAATGCAGAGACTGAAAGAAGAGGCAGAAAAGGCCAAGAAAGAACTCTCCACAGCTCAGAACTATGAAGTCAACCTGCCGTTCTTAGACCAAGGTGATGATGGTCCAATAAACTTTGAATATAACTTCACTCGTGCCAAGCTTGAGGATTTGCTCAAAGACCTCATCCAAAAACTAGTTGCACCATGCGAGAAGGCACTTAAAGATGCCAAGCTGAAGAATTCTGAGATTGACGAAGTCATTCTTGTTGGGGGAATGACCAGAATGCCTGCAGTTCAGGCTAAGGTCAAAGAAATCTTCGGTAAAGATCCAAAACAGGGAGTTAACCCAGATGAGGTTGTTGCTCTTGGAGCCGCTATCCAAGGTGGAGTTCTTCAAGGAGATGTTAAAGATGTCTTACTTCTCGATGTTACGCCATTAAGTTTAGGAATCGAAACGATGGGCGGAGTTTCAACCAGGCTAATTGAAAGGAATACTACTGTTCCAACTTCTAAATCTGAAACATTTTCTACTGCAGCGGACAATCAACCTCAGGTTGAAATCCACGTTTTACAAGGTGAGCGCGAAATGGTCGATGGCAATAAGTCACTTGGAAGATTTGTTCTTGATGGAATACCTCCAGCGCCTCGTGGAATTCCACAAATTGAAGTCACCTTCAATATCGATGCCAATGGAATTCTAAACGTCAGCGCAAAAGATAAAGGTTCCGGTAAAGAACAAAGTATTACTATCCAAAACTCTGGAAATCTTAAAAAAGATGAGATCGAAAAGGCTCAAAAAGATGCTGAAGCTCACGCCGAAGAAGACAAGGCAAAGAAGGAGGCCGTTGAAGCTCGAAATAGCTTAGAAAACGCCATTTATCAAGCAGAAAAAATGCCAGACGAACTCAAGGATAAGATTTCTGAGGAAGACGCTGAAGAAATTAAAAAAGCAGCTGAAGTTGCTAAAGGAAAGCAGTCATCAGACAATAAGGATGAGCTTGAAGCAGCAACAAAAGAATTACTCGAAAAGATCCAGCCAATTGCCACTAAGATGTATCAACAGGCAGCTGAAGAAGAAGCTAAAAAGGAAGGTGGCTCTGACTCTGAAGAAAAGAAGGAAGACGCTCCAGAAGCTGAAGTAGTCGAAGAAGATAAGGAAAAGAAGTAGTCTTAAACTTAAAATAAAGTCCTATGAAAATCGTAGTCATCAGCGGAAGTTACCGAAAAAATTCTCAAAGTCATAAAGTCGCTAACTGGATCTTAGAGAGATCTAAGACTACGATCGCAGAAGTTGAAGTTAAGCCAGTAGATATCAAGTGGCTCGACATAGTCTTAGACCCAGAAGAGTTCTGGGCGGGAAAGAGTGAGGCCGCTAAAGATATGAAAAAAATCTATGACTCCCTCGAAGATGTTGATGGCTTCGTTGTCGTCACTCCAGAGTGGGGCGGCGGAGTACCACCAGCTCTTCGTCAATTCATCTTGATGAGCGGAACTAGCTTTAGTCATAAACCAGTTCTTGCAGTAGGAGTCTCCGCCACACCGGTCGGAGGCATCAGGCCTGTTGATGAGCTTAAGCATGTCTCAAAAAATACACGCCTAGTCATAATCCCAGACTCGGTGGTTATTCCTCAAGTTGAAACTGTCTTTAACAAGCTTGAAGTTGACCCAAGTAACGAACATGAAAAGTACACCGCAGACAGGCTAGACTATTCCTTAAAAGTTTTAGAACAATATGCCGAAGCTCTCAGCGGAGTTAGAACTTCTGGTGTAATTGATTATAAAGAATTCCCTTTTGGAATGTAGGCAGGTAGTCTGTATTATTCGACACTTGCCAGTCTTGCCTGTATAACTACCCTTCCATCACTCGCTCCTTTTAGGGTGCAGGTATAAAGAGTTAGTTTAGCTTGGTCTCCCGGCACTACCGGAGCCTCAATCTCAACTTGGTCCGGCTTAACCTGGTAGGTCTCGTAAATCTGATACTTATACCGCCTTCCCTCGAAGTCAACAAACAAGTCGTCTCCAACTTGTAGGCGGTCCGCATTGTAAAGTGGGCTTTGGGCAATTGTTTCTGCTGGATTCTTTCCAGTTTTCCAGCGGTGTGCGCTTAAAATAAAGTTGCCACCCTTAACCGGGTCTCCTCTTTCTGGAAGTCTATGCCAAATACTGTCTTTCATCACGCTGGCATCACCAGCCTTTATAGGCATATCAATTCCTAATTTTTCAATATAAATCCTATCGTCACCAACTTTAGGGGTGTTTGTATTGATGGCTTTTTCAACTTTACCAGAGTTCAAAAGTGGCGTAAACTTAGGAGCAAACGCCAGCATTAGGGTATAAACTCCCGCCACAAGCAGCAAGATGGGAACGACGGTCATTATCTTTGAGCCAATACTCGAGGATCGGTCATTTCTATTAGAATACTCATACCTTTTTCGTTTATACATGAAGTTCTCGATAGTCTATCTCCTACTAGTTTCCGGTAGTTCTTTTAATCGCTTCACTAGCAGGGCCAATCAAAGGGAGCTCCGTAAAGCTACCGAGTAGCCATAACACAACAGCAACAACTACTGTTCCACCAATAAAGATCCCAAAACCCTGAGCGATTCCCTTTAAAAAGCTAAATTTGAGAGCTTCTTTTTCATTAGTGTAGCCAAGTTCATAAAAACGCTGTAAGCTTTTACCAAGCTCCATTAGCTCATCTTCTTTGACTGTGGTTTTGTCAGCTTTCATCAAACTTAAGTTTAACATAAGCACCTATAAATCGAGAGCATCTTCCCACTAAAGTACGGAGGAGATTTCAAGCTCTAAAGCCTAGAAGCGTATGCATTCTCATCAAGCAAGACTGGTGAGCAGTGTGTAGCTCGTTCTCCGCCATAAGCTACAAATGCAACAAGTGGCTCATGCGTCACTACCAGTAAGGTTTCTGCCTCATTTGGTAAGTTGTCACCATTTTGAAATTCATCTATCAAAAATTTGGTTAAGTTTAATGGTACGTCTGGATTTTTCCATGGTCGAATGACAGAGGCCTCGTATAGCGGTTCACTTCCGACAAGCATATTAACACCTGGCAGGTGGCTTGCCAAGCACTCAGCCGTCAATGTCGCTCTTTTGACATTAGAGTGCAGGATCGGAGTATTTTCCGCTATTATACCCCCAAGCTGCCCCATCGCCGCTGGATTAGTTAGTAAGTCTGCGCCCCACTCGCAGTCCCTTTCTGTTATTCTTGTTTCGTTAAGTTCGCAGTCAAAGTAGTAGTCTGCGTGCCTCATTAATATTACTCTCTCAATACTCATAAAAAATCCTTCCTTTGGTTATAGAAAGGATTGTACTTATCCAAGCTCTAGGGTGTTAAGTAAAACAGTTTACCTAAACTTCAATCTCCAAGTCTTTAAAACTAGTCTTAGCCTCCGTCGAGTTAAGCTTAAGTGCCTCCAAAAGTTCATCGCCAGAGATATCTTCAACGTTCTTCCAACAAATCTTCGGGTTTGAATGCCCAAAATCCGAGTATTCACTGGCATTAAGTTTAAGTTCAATTCTAAAAAGGGGCCCAGTTCTGTGTGCAACAAGTTCTCCGTCGTGTGAATATCTAATATTTAAAGAGCTTAAAGCTTCCGCCTTTTGAGCTTCCAAATTCCTGGTTGAAAGCATCCTGGCAACAGTTTTTAGATAACTTCTCCCAAGACGGATTTTGCCAAACATCATTCCCTCCACCCCGTTAATCGGCGCACCTTTATTTTTATAAACTAGAATTTTTCCGTCCGCTGAAAAAATCAATAAATATACTCCACTAATCGGGCGGATTTTTATTCTAGAATTATCCAATGAATAAAAATCGACTTCTCGCTTACCTTTGGCAGTCAATCGGTATTCTCCCAAATCAGTTTTTTCGACAATCTCACTATTCACTAGGCTCTTTAAGTGATGGTTAAAGGCATTTCCGTCCATGTCGCCTGGTTTAAGTTCCGAATACTTTAGATCTTCAGAGCTCAGCTTAAGTTTAATAATGATCTCACGCTTAATATAATGGGCGGGTTCACCAAATTTGATATATTCTTGCTGTTCTTCTAGCACTTCCATAGCATTCTGACTTCTGGCATACTTAAACTCTAACCCTAAGTTTAACTTAAAATCCCAATTTTGAAAAAAAAGATAAAAAACATCGTTCGTCGAATTTTTAGAAAGCGTTTTGCACGTTTCTTTGTGGTTGGAATCTGGAACACCTTTGTAGATCTTGCGGTGCTAACGATAATGATTAAGATTTTGGATGTTCAGCCAGAACAAACCCTAAAACTTATTTTTGCAAACACCATTTCTGGAACCTGTTCCATTGCTTCTAGCTTCATCTTAAACCGCTGGGTAGTGTTTAGAGACCACAAAAACCCAATCGAAGGTAAAAAGTTGATTAAGTTTATCGCAATTAGCTTAGTTGGAGCTTACTTAATTAACAACACAGTCCTAAACTTAATAGTCTTGCATGCGGATTGGTTGCATAGCTTTACCTATTCAATTATTGAGTTTGTAAAACTAGACGGAATATTCTCGAGAGGTTTCGTTAAGATATTTACCGGAAAAGCCGTCGCTGGTCTCAGTTCTATGCTTTGGAGTTTCTGGGCCTATGGCAAGTTTGTATTTCAAGAGCCTAGACCTGGGATTGACTTCAAAAATAATTAAGCAATTACTAATTTCGGAAACAACGGCAATAGCTATCCAGCCATATATCTTTGTTTTGGGTCACCGCCACCTTCTACCCATTTCGCGCAGCTTTCTGTTGCTTCAGCGTGCCCTCGAATTGCCACTCTCACTTCACTCAGGTCGATATCAACCAATGTTCCGTCAGGATTTTGTATAGCTCCCGTTATGATGTGAGCAGGAGTATTCTCCAATATGAAGGAGCCGACATTCCTACCATACCAGCTTGCCGCTTCAGTAGTTTTTAGTGCTGGCCCAACTTCTGCACTTTCGGGGTCCAGGTAGCGAGTGTCTATACTCGCCTCCGAAACAGTTCTCAGTGGTCCGGTTGCAAAAGAGAGATGCACGGCTTTAAGCCAGGGGCAGGCAAGGTTGCTTAAGCCCTCCAAAAGCGCCTGAACCTCAACACCTCTACGGGTTGATTCATTAACTTCTCTACCCTGCAGATAGTCTTGGACTTCATTTTCGAGGGGAACTCCATGGCTATTTATAAATAGAAGCTGGGTTGCTACCACCGGATCTTTAACCTGTCCTTTCAGCATGCCGACTAGGCCTTCGGGAAAGTCGCAGCACGGTTCATTTTGCCAAAATCTTTCGGGGCCAGACCTAGACTTTTTTCCTTGGGGAGACTTTCTTCGGCTACTCATTTAGGGGATCCTCTCCAGTTCCAGTAAGACCGGGAACTGCACTAGCTAACTCTACGGATAGGTCGCTAAATTCAGGCAATTCTCCATCGCTAAGAAGTAGGGTTTCTCTAGCCAGTCTATCGGCTGCTTCACTGAGGGCGTACCCTTTTGAGCCATCCACGTCATCAACTCCGGCTTGCTCCAAGATAGCCGTAGCATTATCATAGACATAGAATAGACCTCCTCTCGTACTAAGACCTGCCCCAGCGAAAGCATCAGTTGGGTCAATGTGTGTTAGGTGAGCTAAAAAGTTAGAGAACCTTACAGCAGGGGAGTTCCTTGGATCCTGGGACTTGCTCAAGAATGTGACTTTGGGTTTTTCACTCATAAAAATTGTAAATCTTAAAATAAAATCTTATATCAAACTTCTAAATTTAGAGTATATAGTATGGGCAAGTATTTGTCAACTCTACAAACTTGTACCAAAAAAATACGGAGTGTATAATTAAGTTTAATATGACAGCAAGAGAAATACGACGAGCTTATTTAAGATTCTTTGAATCAAAAAAGCACCAGATAGTCCCAAGAGCAAGCCTCGTCCCTCAGGGCGACCCAACAACTCTTTTTACGGGTTCTGGAATGCAGCCAATGGTTCCTTATCTACTCGGTGAGCCATATCCAGAAGGTCTAACTAGAGTTACGGATTCTCAACCCGTTTTTCGTGCTGTCGATATAGATGAAGTGGGGGATAGTGAGCACCTGACTCTTTTTGAAATGCTTGGCAACTGGTCTTTTGGGGATTATTCTAAACAGCAGCAAATTCCATGGATCGCAGAATTTCTGTTCGACATCATTAAACTTAATCCTCAAAATGTCTATGTAACTTGCTATATCGGGAACCCTAAACTCAACATCCCAAAAGATACCGAGGCAATTGAACTTTGGCAGGCAGAGTTTGAAAAGAGGGGAATAGATCCGAAAGTTGTGGAACTCGGCTCCAGCGAAAGCGGGGATAAGTTCGGCATGCAAGACGGGCGAATCTTCCTTTACGATGGTAAAGAGAACTGGTGGTCACGCGGAGGAGATGAAGACGGAACTCCTCTTGGCGACCCTTGCGGTCCATGTTCCGAAATGTTTTATGATTTTGGTGAGCAATATCATGATGAGACAAGGTATGGCAAGATTCATCCAGCTTCAGACTCTCCACAAATTACAGAAATTGGCAATAACGTTTTTATGGGATACCGTAAGAATTCCCCCACAGAGTTTGTTGAACTTGATGCACCAAACATAGATCATGGAGCTGGTCTGGAGCGTTTAGCAATGGCATCAATTGGCATCCCGGATATCTCTAAAATTGATCTGATAAATCCAATAACCAAACAGCTGGAATTAATCACCGGCAAATCTTCTGATGAAAATCATAAAGCTTTTAGAGTAGTTGCTGATCACATTAAATCCGCCTATTGGTTGGCTTGCGATGGAGTCGTTCCTAGTAATACTGGCCAAGGTTACGTTTTGCGCCGTTTAATGCGCCGAGCAATTAAGTTTGCCTTAGATCTTGGAATTACCGAAAATCTCTCTACTCAAATCTCTCCAGTTATTGCTCAGATTTATGGTGAAGACTTCCCAGAAATCGATTCCAATTTTGACCAAATTCTGAGCGCTCTTCAAAAAGAAGAACAGCTTTTCCGTCAGACCTTAATCAAAGGTTTAAAAGAATTTGAAAAAAAAGTTGCAGGATATTCTACTCCGACCGTTTTTCCTTATGTTTCAGGACCTGGGTCCATAAGTGGATCGGATATATTTAACCTCTACGACACTTATGGATTTCCAGCAGAGTTATCTGTAGAAGAAGCTGGCATACGCGGGATTCAACTTAATTCCAGCTGGAAGGAAGAGTTTGACTCTGCCATGAACGAGCAAAAAGAGCGCTCCAGAACTGCCTCCGCCGGTCAATTTAAAGGGGGGCTTGCCGACCATTCTGATATTTCCATAAAGTATCATACTGCCACACATCTAATGTATCGTGCCTTAAGAAATGTGCTTGGAGATCACGTCATCCAGCGGGGGAGTAACATCACCCCAGAACGTCTACGTTTCGATTTTACTCACCCACAAAAAGTAACTCCAGAAGAGATTAAACTTATCGAAGATATGGTTAACGAGCAAATCCAAAAAGACTGGGAGGTTACCTGCCGCGAGGAAAACACCAAGCAAGCTTTGGCAGATGGAGTAATGGGTGCTTTTGGCGATAAATATGGAGAGATTATTAAGGTCTACACAGTCGGAGACCCTGATGGTGAAAACTACTCTCGCGAAATTTGTGGAGGCCCACATGTTGAGCGTACCGGAAAACTTTCCGAAGGAGGCCTTAAGTTTAAGGTCAAAAAAGAAGAGTCTTCTTCTGCCGGAATCCGCCGCATCAAAGCCGTCTTGGTTTAACATTGTTATGCGAGATCTCGATCTTTTAACAATTAAACTTAATCCCACTAAGAATATTGAGCTTAGATTCCCCTCCGACCAAGAACTGCACTCGCTGGCTGAGCTAGTCTTCTTGCCGGAAAACTTCAAGCACGTTTTTAAGTACACTGGCTTTAGCAAGGAGCTTAATGACCCAGACGGCTACTATGAGAAACGCCTCAAAAGTGCGCCTAGTCGTGCAAAAGACCACGAGAGCGCCTATCTGGCTATTTTCTACAAAGGTAAAATTGCCGGAAGGGTAATCGCCTCAATTATTGATCCAGCGTGCGGGAAGATGGAGCTAAGCTATTTCCTGTTCAAAGAATTTCTAGGTACAGGAATTATGCTCTCGTCAATAAAAACCGTAGAAGAATTTCTATTCCGTGAACTAGACGCAAACAGAATTGAACTATGGATAGATCCGGCTAATAAGCACAGCGTTAATTTAGCCTTAAAACTTAAGTACCAACTCGAAGGAACCCTGCGCCAGTCCTATCACAACGAGTTCCTCGATGAAAATAGAGACGACATGGTCTTCGCTAAACTTAAGTCTGATATAATTAATCTTTAAACTTAAGCATTATTTTTTCCGGGCTCTCAGAATGCATTAACTCTAATAAAACTATGCCCTCTCCAGATATATTTTTCCAGCGAACGATTTCTAAACTCCAGATGAAGACTACCTATCGAGATAGCATTAAATCAGGGTTGATTGTTAACAATCAGAAAAGAAATGAAGACAACCTAACTATCGTATTTCCTCCGTGGGGAACTAGTCCTTTACTCCTAAGTTGGATAGTCAAAGCTGTTTCTAGAAATTCTAGTATTCTTGGAATATCACCCAGTAAAATGCTGACTTCCGACCCCGAAGAAAGTCTTCATTTCTGCACAGAATCTCACCAAGAATCCTTAAGTTTAATTAAGGAGGAATTAGACTCAAATGATTACGAATATATTAGAGTAGTCGGGTTGAGTATTGGTACCGGCTTGGCAGTTTTAACTTCTATCGATTTATTGAGGGGGGGGTATTCTGTGGACAGGCTCGACCTTGTTAGCCCCGGTTCGTCCATGGCCTCCGCATTCTGGAGCAGCAAGGGTACCAAAGCTCTAAAAAAAGCTTACCTCCGACAAGGCTATAACTTAAAAAGTTTAGAAGAAGTCTGGAGTCCGGTTAAAATCATAGATCTTATCGACAGACTCAAGGATGTTCCAACAAAAGTTACATACTCTAAAGCAGACATTATCATCAGACCGTCAGAAACTAAGCGGCTAATAGCTAAACTTAAAAGAACGGGCACTCCAAATCTTAAAGTCAAAAAGAATTACTTTTTGGGACATTATCTAACCCTATTTTGGGTCTGGGCAACTTGGCGAATAAGGTACAGATCTTCAGAGAAGATTTAAGTTTAAGATTCAAAACAAAGGAGTTCTCTAACAGGACCCAGGAGCTAAAGACTTTAGAACTGCCCTGTCACCAATAACCCTCCTCTCTGTGTAGGTCGGTCCGCAGTGCAAGCCATGTGGTGGGATTTCGGCAATTTTTCCAGGATCTAAATCTATAATTTCTACACTCCCTTTGCTAAGGGCGTCACGTATTGCCCTTTGACCTTTTCTTCCCAGAGTAAAATATAGAGCTTTTTTGGGGTCCATACCCATTAGTGGGTCCAATCCCGGGATCCTTCCTTCGCTAAGATATTTTGTGCCTCCTCCAAAATTCATTAATCTGAATCCTGGGTAGGGGCTGAACGTTTCAGAATCAGATACATCAAAGTGCCAGTTACTAACTGGATCACCAAACATTAGCTTATTAAGCCCTGTGGTTAACGGTGGCTTCTTCTTGATTTCTATAAGTGCTGGTCCGCCTACAGTGTAGCCATGCCCATCTTCTTCGAGCACTCTTAGGTGGCTCATTAGGGTCGCCTGGTCTTCTGGGCAAAATAAGTCTAGAGCACCGCCAAGCCTTTCCCATATTTCAGTGTAGGCGGTTCTTTTATTGTCAAAGAGTTGATGCACCTCACGAATATCAGGAGGCTCAAGCTCGCCCACAATCTTTATTTCTGGTTGTACAAATTCTCCCATAAATTAAATCTTAAACTTAACTTTTAAGCCCCTACTTTATCTTTCTTTTGACCACGCTTAGCACTGGTTTCAATGTGCTGGATAATCTTGGTGGCAATATCTCTGCCGGTAACACTTTCTGGAGTACGGATGCTGGCGCTGCTGTTGACCTCCAAAATTAAAGGCCCACGACTAGAGCGCATCATGTCAACTCCACAAATTGGGAGTCCCATAATTTTTGCCGCCTTTCTAGCAACCTTTTTTTCCTCGTCGGTAAGTTTAATTTTTGTACCTTCAGCCCCAAGGTGGGTGTTGCTTCTAAAGTCCTCATCCAAGCTCTGCCTTTTAATACTCGCAGCAATTCGACCGCCAATTACTAAGACGCGAATATCTGTTCCGGCACTTTCTTCAATAAACTCTTGCACCATAAAGTTAATATTTTCAACATAAAAAGCCTGCATTACTGCCTTTGCTGCCTTTTTAGTCTCTGCCAGAATAACTCCTTTACCATGTGTTCCACGAGTTGTTTTAATAATGTAGGGGCCTTTTCCAAAAGCATTTAATATTTCATCTGTTTCTAGATCAGAATTAGCAATAATTGTTTTCGGTACTCCAACTTTTGCCTTTGCTAAAAGTTGCATGCTCCTTAGCTTGTTCCTAGATCGATTAATTGCTAAAGAACTTGCTGCAACGTAGGTTCTTTGCATCTCAAACTGTCTTAGGACGGCAGTTCCATACTTGGTGTATCTTTGAGCAATTCTTGGAATTACCGCATCGTAACCTTTTAACTCCTTACCCTTGTAGTAAACTTTTGTATCTCCAGATTCAACTGAAAGGTAGCAATTCTTGTAGCTCTTAATATGACAAACATGACCTCTTGCCTTGGCAGCTTCTCTGAGCCTAACATTAGTGTAGCCTGCACCTCCTAAAATTAATATTTTCATTTTGAATTGCTCCTATTATTTAACTTAAGTTTAATCTTTTCTAAGTCTTTACCAAAATAAAAACTCCGCGAGGGGTCAATGAGATAGTTTCCTTGCTTTAGAATTCTCCTGCCTAGTAAAAACTTATTTCTCAAACCACTTCGGCTACTCAAGCTGATCTCTTCAGTGATTAAGTTATCTCCAATTAAAACTTGCATAGGAGCTACATATCTTTTTTCCCTTTCTCCGCCGGTGGGGGAGACGAGTATCTTCCTAAATTCATCAAAGATTCCAACCGTGCCGTTATCAAAAAGTACTTTAAGTTTAGATTTTTCCAGTTCTACAGACTTAACATGTAGCGAACAGTAATACGCTCCGCTATCTATTTTTGCTCGGATGACTTCTCCGGATTCGATGATTCCGATGTATTCTCTACGTCCAATTTTTTGCGAGGCCTCCAGATCGACTAACCCAGTTTTAGGGGGTCTATAGCTTTTCTTTTCAAGTAGCTCCTTTATCATTCCAGAGTATGCCAAGGTCTTCTGGTTTGCGAACTCCCCAGAAATTAATTGTGGGCTGATATTGACTTCCAAAACTAACCATTTTCCGGAAACCTTATCTTCAATTAAATCCACGCCTGCCACACTGAGTCTTTCTATGCTGGCCGCCAACTTCACGCTAGCTATTACTTCTTTTGGGATTTCAGTTAAGTTTAACTGCTCAACACTAGCCCCAAGCGACGTATTGTTAAGATGGGTTTTACTTTTATCTCCTGAGCGCCTAAAGGCTAAGCGCACTTCTGAGCCCATTACTAAAAATCGATAGTCGCCGTCATTTGGAACGTAGGGCTGAATTACAAAATTTAAATCTTTATTTTCACTTAGAATTTGCCTCAGTTCGCTCTTGTTCTTGACCAAGAAGTTGTGATTACCCTTTCTTCCCAAATCCGCCTTTAAGATTAGCGGAAACTTATCAAAGCCGTGAGCAAACTTTAAAGAATTTAAAAGTCCATTGCCAGAAGTTGCACCTAGAGTTGGAACAACTGGGACTCCCCTCAAACTTCTTTGCATTGCGCAGGCTAGTTTCCCTACCGGTACTGTTCGCCTTAAATAGCGATCTATAAATGGGACATTCTTATGCTCCAAATACCTTGACGCGGCAATTGCGTATTCTCTTTTTGAACCGACATAAATAAAGATTACTAAATTAAAATCAGCAATATCTTTCCTGGTTTTACGAATAAATATTTTAGATTTTTCGCCATCAACATAGTAGCTCAGTTTAGACAGTGCGGAAGTCGTCAGTTCAACTTCTTTAGGGTCGAAGTTCTGGCCAACAGCACTAGAAAAACTCCCCCAGTTCCTTCCAGTAAGATTTTTAGGCTTAACCCCAAATAAAATTAATACTTTTTTCATAAATTTAGAGCTCTTTAAAGAAGTCGCTAACTGCCTTCATCTTTTGGGGAATGAACGTCCCCTCGTCAAGCATTGTTTTTTTATTTACCTCTAGAATATAGTGTCTGCCAGTTTGCTTATCTATTAAAATATCTACTCCACACAACTCACGATCTAAAGCCTTTGCCGCATTAATTGCATCATTTTTGATTTCTTTACTCAGTTCTTCTTTTGGGACAAGCCTAGCTTTTGCTCCAAGTGAGGTATTATTTCTATGGTCACCCTCCACTGCACTTCGATGAATTACTACTCCAACTTTGCCTCCAGTAATTAAGAATCGGAAGTCGCCATCATTTGGAACCATATGCTGATAAACAAAAATACGGTCCTTATTTTCAGATAAATTTAAAACCTGTTTAAGTTCCTTTTTATTTTTAATTAAGTAATTTCTACTTCCAATACTGCCATTGGCATCCTTCATAATTAAAGGAAATGTCAGCCACCACTCTTCATTTTTAAGCATCACTTTAACCTCTGGTTTTGCTGCAATAATCGTATCAGGAATCGGTAAGTTGTTTAAACTTAAGGCAACAAGCTCCGTTAGCTTAGAAAAAGATTGCAGATTAGAATTCTCAGAATTAATTACATTTAGGCCCCAGGCTTTGGCTGCAATAGATACCGCTGTAACTTTTTCTTGAGTTTTAGACTTAAGCCTCCTAATATAAATTGCTTTAAAATCATTTAAATCTTTACTACTCAGCGATTCAGTAATTTTAAGTTTAGAATCCCTAATCTCGAAGATTAAGTTTTTTAAACTACCTTGAACTACCAGCTCTTTACCAGCTTCTGAGTTTATAGCTCTAACAAAGCCTGCAAAGTCTAGGCGCTTATCCTTTTTGAAAGGAAAGAGTACCAAAATCTTTTTTCCCGAGTTAGTGTTTTCTGCATGCATATTATATATATTAGCATAACAGAGGTTACAAAGTCAATCATAATTCTAGTTAAGGATACCTGAGTTTAAGTTTAAGTTTAAACTCCTCTAGCTTCTGGAATTGCTGCCAGCTCTCTCTCTAATTGTTTTCTGTACCTTTTAGCCTTTTCACCTTTGCCTCTAGCCTCAAGTAGTAGAACATTTACAACATTAGTCCTCATCAAACTAGGGATTTGCTTTCCCTGAGTGTCAAAACCTAGGACTTCTCTATTTCCATCAATCATCTCTTGGAGCGCGGTCATCACATCTTCACCAGCAGTAAGTCCTAATTTTTCACCAAACCCTGTGCTATTTATCTCATTCTTTAGGTCTTGTATTTTTTCTGCATCGCATAATGCCGCAACAAAATCTTCTATTGGTGCAAGCTGGTACATGACTAATCTTTCCCAGCTGTAGGCACTGGACTCTTCACCTGCATGCAGCGCTCTGTTTTTAAATCTCTTACGAGCATGATACTTTGCGAGTCCAGAGTTCGGTGCAAGAGAAAGTTCTGGTGGCTCTCCTTGTCTGTTCTCGGGGTCCTCCAGGAACATTCGAGTACCTCTTTCGGCTATATGCTGGACAGTTGCCTCCATTAGTGAGGGAGGCAGGTTAGTTGAATAATCCTGCAACACAGCATGAACCATCTCGTGAACAAACGTTTCAGGTGACTCAATGAGAGAGTCAATTTCCTTTTTTGTACCAATCATTGAATGAGGGCTATTGGAATTTGCGAAGGCCATCAAATCTTGCATGTCAGAGTACAATTTTTCAGAAGGACTAAACTTAGTGATTGGGACATTAAAGATTTCTAAAACTTTCTCGGAGTCTATTTCAACCGGCAAGAGCCCCAACTGATTGAGCCTAGAGAAGATTTCTGTTGTGACCATTCTTAAATCCTCTAGCCTGCTAAGCGCTCCTGGGTTCGTATTTTGGAAATAGACATTATTGTACTCTTTCGCAATAGTTCTAATACTCTCTACCGTTCTTGCTCGCTGATACGGTCCCAGGTCTCCTGCCATGGGATCTCTTATGACCATGCTGGAAAATCTAACTGTGTCATGCTCTGGAACTGTAACTCCTTCCGGAAAGACAGGCAGTTCATCGGCTATTCTTGTGATCGTTTCATCTTGAAGGGGGGGTTCTTGAACGGAACCATTAGTATCACTGGTTGGACGCATTGCCGCAAAGGCAATTTCACCCGCAGTATCAGACCATTGGGCGGGATGGCGGTGCGCAACTTCATCCCTAGTTTCTAGACTTTTTGTTGAAGAGCCCATTTAAAAGTTAAACTTAAGCATATTATACTTAATTATAGCAAAATCGTGCATCTAGCCGGGGTTTGGATCCGTAAAATTTCTTTCAAATAGAGCCTTTGCGGGCCTTAGAAGGGCTTCAGCGTAGCCTCTTGCCAGGGCTTTATCTTCATATTCGGGAATAAAGCCTGGGTTAGAATTAACTTCCAGTAGCCAAATTCTACCTTTTGGGTCTTCTAAGAAGTCGACCGCAATGAAAGATTCCTTTAACCCGCAGTGTTCAGTTAAAGTTTGGCACACCTCCTTGGCAAACAATTTAACTCTCTCTGGAACAAAGCCTTCGAAGTCCCTTTTAGTACCATCCATCAGTTTAGTATTTTGGTCTTTTGGAACTCGAATGTAGGCACTGTTAGATCGAGAGAGGCCATTTACTGAATAGGCAAAACAGCGATACATAGTAGAGCTCTCTACGAAGTTTTGCAGTAAATACTTACCCGTATACTTAGCACTTAAATAGACTTCAACATTTTTAAGAAGCTCATTTCTATCCACCTTTTCAATTCCAATTGCCTGTTGACCAGATTTTGGCTTTAGGATGTAAAATTCGGAAGGATTTTGCTTGATAAAGTTAAAAAGATCATTCGGACTAGAGTCACTCTTCAGCTCTAATTCAGGAATCAATAATTCATTAGTGTTTAAGTTCCCAACTAAAGCCGAGTGCGTCTCTCGTTTGTTTAAACAGACCTCTTTTAAAACTCGAGGGTTCAGTATCTTAAGTCTACCTTCGGCTTCCGGTGGCAAGTTATGAAGATTCTTAATGTATAGAATATCAGGCTTAACTTCACCTGCATCGACTAGTCCATTGTCAGAAATAACTCTAGATTGGCGATAGTTTAATTTTTGATCATTGAAATCGCTCGCCCTTACAAGTCTTAGCTCCATACCCAACTCTTGCGCTACCTGGTTTACGACCTTAAAGTATTTAGCATTTGCTTTAGCACGCTTTGATTTATTAGCTCCAGCGCCACCAACCCTTAAGCTTAAAGTTACAAAAGTAATCTTTTTTGACATAGTATATTTAACACAAGGTAGCTCCCCAGGATCCTACCTAAATATTCCCCGTTTTTTAGCAGCCTTAAAGTCTGTCAAAAGATCTTTTTGCTTCTTACTTAAGTTGGTAGGAGTCTTAACCCTAATTGTAACGATATGGTCTCCGCGGCCAGCTCCCCGAACGTGCGGAACTCCTCTGCCGCTAAGTTTAAAGTCATTTCCGCTTTGCGTTCCTGCTGGAATCTTCATTTTAATTTTACCGTCAACCGTTTTTACGTCTATTTCAATTCCTAGAGCCGCATCCACCATGTCAATTTCTTCGCTAGAGAGAATTAAGCTCCCTTCACGAGTAAACTTTTTATGAGGCTTAACTCTAATCTCAATGTATAAGTCACCTCTGGAGCCGTCATCACCCATTGCTCCTTTTCCGGTCACTCGAACTGCAGCACCATCGTCGACTCCTTTTGGAATTTCAACTTTAACTTCTTCGGTCTGTTTAGTTCTGCCTTTACCGTGACAAACGGTACAATCCATTTCTGGCTTTTCACCAGCTCCAGAACAAGTTGGGCAGATTTCATCTTGGTTAATCTGGCCGAACGGAGTGTTAAAAGTTCGAGTTCTCTGGCCCTTACCACCGCAGTCAGGGCATTTCTTCATTTTATGACCAGGTTCTCCACCAGAACCTTTACAGTGCTCACACTTAAGTTCAGTCGTTATATCTAACTTTTTCTCTACTCCAAAAACGGCCTCTTCAAAGTCTAAAGTAATTAGTGTTTGCAGATCTGCTCCACCACTTCTTCGCCCCCTCTTGCCACCTCCTCCGAACGCACCTCCAAAGAAGTTCCCTAAGATGTCATCTAGGCCTAGATCATTAATGTCGAAGCTAAACCCCCCTCCACCACCTCCAAAGTCGAATCCACCACCTCCAAATCCATTTCCGCCTCCAGCGGCTCCATTTACGCCAGCGTGCCCAAATTGGTCATATCGCTGCTTTTTCTCTGGATTGCTCAGCACCTCGTAAGCCTCAGCGCCAACCTTAAACTTTGCCTCGTCACCACCTTCTTTATCAGGGTGGTTTTTTACTGCAAACTTACGGAAAGCTTTTTTAATCTCATCGGCACTAGCATTCTTGCCGACTCCTAAAGTTTCATAATAGTCTTGTTTTTCTGCCATCGATAATTATTTCAATAGTGGATCTTTTTATCCTTTAAGTTAAATTTAAATTCTAACACACTTAATTATATTTTAGCACTCTCGGGCCTGGAGTGCTAGTCATAATATCTTCCAGCTTAAGTCTAAAGTAGGCTGATCCAGTAGCTCCAAAACCGTTGAAGGATTAAACCCGCAACTAACATGTAGGAGCTAACGGTTAGCTCAAGTGGATACTTTTGAAGAACTTTCTGTAGAGGCTGTTTCAGCTTAATCACACCTTCATCAAGGCTATATTTTAAAGTTAGAAAGAAGATTGGGATGACTGCCATCCAGGTACTAATGCAGTACAGACAGAGTGAAGAAATTGAATATAAAGATTCATATATTAACCAACCAACGAATCCTAAGCCAGCTACACTGGCTCCAAGCATTCCTAGCCACCACCAATCTTTAAACTTAACTTTCGGTCCAACTGCTAAAAGTGCCATTCCTGCAGCCAGTAAACATCCAAAACCGAATAAGCCAAAACTTGGGTTGGGGAGCGTAAAGGCACTTGCTTGCCCGCTATTAATTACGGGCGAACACGCCACAACTGGGCTTACCGAACAGCTTGTTACATAGTTCGGATTCTTTAAAATCTCAATTTTTTCTAGCGTTAGAACACCGCTTGCAGCCAGGCCGATAGACGCTCCAACAATCAGCATAAAAGGGAAGAGTTGCTTAAAGTTAAACTTAAATTGTTTATGCAGAGTTTTTAGAAGTGCAAACTCTATAACTAGTAAGCCAGCGATCATCAAAAAATAGACTCCAACTGAACTTCGGGTTACAAAAACGGCTAAAAAGGTAAGCAAAAGCGGCAAGACCACGGCCACAAATTCCAACTTATTCTGGTTATCTAGCTTTATCATTACACCGGATTATAGCACAGCGCACCTCTTAAGCATCCAAGACTATTGACAAGTATGAATATAAATGATAAGATGTGAGACATTATGAACACAAAGTATAGGTCGCCCACCACAGTTTTAAGAGAACGAAGAACTGAAAAGCCGTATCCGGCCAGAAGAGCCATGGCTATAACTGCAGTAACTTTAAGTTTGGCCGCACTTACTTGCACCACAAATATTGGGGGTGCAAGAGATGGCATCAAAGATGTAGCAGGGTGGGTTGAATCTTCAAACAGGCACGAGGAGGTACTGCATAACGAAGATCCTGAATACTTTGAGTTATCTGGTGGAGATGTCGTAGGTACATCGGGTAGTGAAGGCTATAGTCCATCAAACTAATAATCCAACAAATTAAGTTTAAGTAGATAATTTATGGCAGAAATATTACGGGTAGATTTTCATTCAGGGGAGGTCTTCAACAAACCTGCCAGGGGTGCAGCCAAAAGAGAGCACCCATCCTCTAAAGCGGGTCAGTGTGGATTACCAAAAACTAACGCCGGAAGAACTAGACCATTCGACTTTGAGAAGGACGGCTGTGGTGCTGAGGCAGTAGGTGGAAGGGTCATCTCTCTAGGTTTGGAGGACGATGGCCACACAACTTATGCCCCAGACTACTTAGACGGAGAACCAGAGGGTTGGGTGTCATATACGGATGCAGTTTATAACGACCTGCCTCCACGGCCGGAGGGCGCTTAAACTTAAGTTTAAGCTCTCTTTATCTTTCGTAAATATCACGCTCCATCTTATTTAACATTCTCAAAATTCTACCTAAATCTTCTGCTCTCTCTACTTCAGTTCTTGTGTCACCAGCTCGCCTTCCCCACATGGCAGGACTGTAACCGGCTGCAAAATTATAATTTCGCCCATCCATCATTGGAACGTTCCGAACTACGCCATCATCACCGATTATCGGGTCAGTGACCAGCTCCCCCTCGAACGACTCCTTGCATCCTCTTAAAAAACTTCTTATTCCCATAATTAAATTTAAGTTTACTCCTATTAAACTTAAATAACAAAGTTGACGATTTTACCAGGGACGTAGATTTCTTTTTTAATCTCTTTATCGCCAATAGCGTTACCAACTTTAGAATCTCCTTTGGCAGTTTTTAGAACATCTACTTTTTCGGCATTCGCATCAACTTCAATTTCTGATTTAAGTTTACCGTTGATTTGAACGGCAATCTTAATTGTTTCTGAAACTAAATATTTTTCATCCCATTTTGGCCAGGTGTCGATGTGGATTGTTGAACTGTGCCCAAGATCTTGCCACAACTCTTCCGTAATGTGTGGAGCAAACGGAGCTAAAACTGCTAGCAAGTTCATTAAACTTGACCTCCAGGTTCCATTCTTATCATCAATCATTTTTCCGCCATCATGTTCTTTGATTTTGAAGAAGGAATTGGTTGCCTCCATCATCGCCGCGACTGCAGTGTTAAATTTATCGTTCTCGATATCTTCAGTAACTTTTTTAACTGCTTTGTGAGAAGTGCTTAAAATTTGTTTTTCAATTTCTAGATCGAGCTCTATTTTCTGACCCTCAGGCTGAGCATCTTGATTAACTTCTAAGAATTCCTGCACTAAATTCCAAACTCTATTCAAGAAGCGGTAAGCAGCGGGAACTCCTTGCGGGTTCCACCTAGCATTAACCTCTGGAGGGGCCGCAAACATTAAGAATGTTCGTAGTGCATCAGCACCGTAGCCACTCTTAATTATGTCTAGAGGGTTTGGGCCATTACCCTTTGTTTTAGAAAAGTTAGAACCATCACTCGCGAGCAGCTTTCCGTGGAAGAGCATTTGTTTGAAAGGTTCTGGCTCATCGACTAACCCAATTTTAGTGAAGAATCTAGATACAAAACGTGCGTAAAGCAGATGCGCTGTAGCGTGATCAGCTCCGTCATAAAAATCAACCGGGAACCACTTGTTGGCTAAATCAGTCTCAAAGATCTTATCTTCATTTTTAGAGTCCAAATATCTATATAAATACCAACTGCTGTCAATAAAAGTATCCAGCGTGTCAGTTTCTCTTTCAGCTGCGATTCCACACTTTGGACAATCAACCTTTAACCATTCTGTCGCTCTGGCCAAAGCGCTTCTGCCATCACCACTCGGCTTAAAGTCTTCGAGTTCTGGTAAGACAACAGGTAGCTCTTCATCTGGAACAAGTACCGGTCCGCATTCTCCACAGTTAATTATTGGAGTCGGCGTTCCCCAATATCTCTGTCTGGTCACACTCCAGTCTCGCATTTTATAATTAACAACTCTCTCACCCCAGCCCTTTTCAACAAAGTAATCCATTGTTTTTTGCATTGCCTGATCAAAAACAAGCCCATTAAACTGTTCAGAGTTAACCATTTTACGTTCAATTCCATGATTAAGCTTAACTTGATCAACTTTTTCATTTTCAGGATCAACGAACTTTTTAGTCTCGCCATTCTCACCCTCAACGACGCGAATTATTGGTATTCCAAACTTTTTTGCAAATTCAAAATCTCTTTCATCGTGAGCTGGGCATCCTTGCACAACTCCGGTTCCAAAACTGGCAAGCACGAAGTCTGCCACCCAAATTGGCACTTCTTTGCCCGTAAGTTGGTTTATTGCGTAAGAACCAGTAAAGACCCCGGTTTTTTCTTTGGTATCTTGCATCCGTTCTAATTCCGATTTACGAACGCAAGCTTTGACGTATTTTTCCACCTCTTCTTTATGTTCATCTGCAACAATCTTTTTGAGGATTTCGTGCTCCGGTGCAACTACAATAAAAGTCATTCCGTAGTTTACAGGGGTAGTAGTAAAGCAGGTCACCTGGTGTTCGCTCCCAACAATTTCGTAATCAATATTAATTCCTTCACTCCTACCAATCCAGTTCTTCTGGGCAATTTTGACATGGTCAGTCCAATCCAATCCGTCCACTCCTTCAAGAAGTTCATCCGCGTATTCTGTAACTTTAAAGAACCACTGCTTGACTTCCTTTTTTTCAACGATCTCATCGTCCGGGCTCTCGTGCCTCCAGCATTTTCCATCTGAATTGATCTGTTCGTTAGCAAGTACTGTTTGGCATTTTTCACACCACCACTGCATTCGAACATCCTGATAAGCCATATCATGTTTATACATTTGGCCAAAAAGCCACTGACTCCACTTGTAATAAATTGGCTGTGAAGTGTCGATTTCCTTTGCCCAGTCATTTCCCCAGCCCATTGCTCGGTATTGCTCCCGATAGCCAGGAATGATTTCTGCCATACTCTTTTGTGGCGAAACACCCATTTTAATGGCATAGTTTTCTGCTGGTAGCCCAAAAGAATCCCAGCCAACGGGGTTTAAGCTCTCGAATCCAGATTGCCTTTTGAATCTAGCTTTGATGTCTGGGATGGTGAACGTGAAGCCGTGCCCGATGTGGATTCCTTGTCCACTTGGGTAATTAAACATTCCGCTCGCAATATACGTTGGCTTTTTAGACTTTAAGTTTACGACGTAAGTTTTGTCTTCTTCCCACTTCGCTTGCCATTTTGGCTCTATTTCTTTCGGTTCATATTTCTTCATAGTAATTTTTAGGTTAAGTTTAATAAGAGTTTTTCTGAATAAAGTCAGATTGCAAGAATCTGGCTTAAATTTAAACCGGCAGCAGGTAACGCGTCTTTATAATCCTTTTTATCATCACAAAATATTTTTCCAAGATCTTTAAATCTTTAACTTTAAACTTAATTTTAACATATCCCACCCCAGTAGTTTAATCTACAGGCTAATCCCTATCTTTAATCTTTAGCCTAACTTATCTTCCTTAAGTTTAAAAAAGATATAAAAAACTGCGCATAAAACAGCACTAGCCATCAGCCCGAACCTAAGTTCAATATTACCTAAGTAGTTAACTATCGGTAATAAGATAAGTATCGCTAACTTCTGCGCCATTCCATAAACGGAAAGTGCTGTTGCCTGAATATCTTCGCCAGCTTTTTCTTGGATGTAGGGGCTAACTCTCGCTGAATTAATTCCTCTAGCAAGGCTAGCCAATAAAAAGATTAAGATTGTTGCCATTGAAATACTCCATCCCAAAACTACATAGGATGTCCCAGCAATCAAAAAAGGAGTTAGCATATTAAGCTTAGTTCCTCGCTTTACCCATTCTGAGCCAACCACAGAAAAAACAGAGATTGCTGCAAACAGAACACCATGGAACTTAATACTTATTCCAGCTTGCAAAAACATCGGCGTCAAAAACCAAACCATCAACATGGTCGAAACTCCAAGCCCCGCGCCTAGGAAGATTCTCCAAGCAAGCTCTTTATGGCCATGCAAACAGTATTTAGTGACTATCCAAGCATCTTTCCAGGGCTTGTGTTCAGAGGTCCTATTAACCCCAGCGTTCTTAATAGTCAAAGCAAAGCCACCTGCAATTAAAAAGATGACCGCCTGAATCAAAAAGACGATTCTAATGTTGTGCTCACCAATCAAGCCTCCAACAATTGCGCCGAGGCCACTCATACTAAACCCGATGGTCATTAGAGTTGCAGTCTGCTTTCTGTAGTCTTTTTTAGCAATTTTACAGTGCGCCTTCATAAGCGCAGCGTCTGCTCCACTAGTTAAGCTTAAACCAAGCCCAAGTAAAACTTCTGCAAAAACAATTTGCCAAAAGCCTGCTGCAAAAAAGTAGACAAGAGTCCCACTGGCAATTATGAAGTCTCCACTGGCATTACTAATCTTACGGCTAACACTATCTGCAAAGTAGCCAGTTGGAATTTGCAAAAACACAGATATCCCAGCAAAAATAGCCTGTGTTAAACCAATTTGAAACTGGTTTAAGCCAATCTCTGCAAATAACAAGTATGCAACTGGCATAAAGATAATAAAAGAGGTTAAAGCAGACTCTATTTTTAGAATCTTAATTGCACGCAAACTTTCTCTAACTTTTAAATTTTCCATAACTGTTGTTGTTATTACTTAATCTTAACTTATTGTTCAACATTTTAACTTCTATTTCCCCTGTCTATTTTCTCCGGCCACTTTAAAGCAAAAAACCTCCACTTTCACGGGAGGTTCTCAATTTTTAGATTTCTAGTTTCTAGCTTTAACTTATTCTGTGTTTAAGTTTAATCTTTTAGCTTCAATCTTAATTTCTCCCATTTTTGTAATTCGCACAGGCATGGCTAGCACTGCAGCAACGCATAAGGTTGCCAGCGACATAATCTGATTCGTATAATTTAGAGCAAACATTCCATCTATTAAAACATATTCAATCCTAGATTACAATACCAACTTGCAATTTAAATAAAAAAGGCTTAAGTTTAATATATACATTCTAAATTAGCTTTGTATGGGAAAATTTAAATCTGTAGTTTCAAATATATTTTTAAAACCTCTTCTGCTAATACCTCTAACCTTACTTCTAGTCTTTATCGCGCAGTCCACCTCTTTAAAAGTGGAAGCATCTCCAGAGTCGTTAATCTTGATTACAGAACTTCAAACGGGGCAGGGGAGTTCTGAGTTTCTTGAGGTTGAGAATGTTTCTAATTCCGAACTAGACTTAAGCCAGTGGGCCTTACGCTATCACGGGGCAACTTCAACCAACTGGACTACTAAAACATTAAGTTTTTATAATCCTACGGAAACGACTATTTCTAGCGGAGAGCGAGCGTTAATTACTTCCAGTGGCTACTCTGAGCCAGGTCTTAATCCGATTGCCAGCTTTACTTCTGGTCTAGCAGACACTGGTGGTGTAGTTCAAATATATCCAACCTCGGTCCCTGGAGATTCGGCTGTTGAAGAGCCTCCAGAAGGTGGCGTGACAGTTCCGGCTCCGCCAACCCAAACAGATCTTGAAGCTCTCGGCGATAAGCTTAGCTGGGGAACTACTGATCCACCGGCTTGTTCCATTGCCCCTAAGCACACGGATGGGCAAAGTTTAAAGCGTTTTCCAAGTGGCGATGGAGCAATAGTCGACACCGGCTCTTCCGGCAAAGATTTTTACGTCAGCAGTTCACCGAGCCCAGATTCAATAGACAACCAAGATCCATTTTCAATTGATGAGGTCAAAAATTATTGTGGAATGCCTGAAGAAATTACCGAAGATCCACAGGCTCCCGGGGCACCTGAAAACCCAGGGAGCCCGCCACCACCGATCTACCTAAGGGTGGATATAACAGAACTGTTTGTTGACCCCGTTGCCCCACAAGCTGATACGGAAGATGAGTATATTGAACTCTTCAATCCCAATCCTGAATCCATAAACCTAATTGGCTATAAACTTCAAACTGGAATCAATTCAACTTATTCTTACACCTTTGGAGACCTAGTGCTTCAGTCGGGAGAATACTATGCACTTTCTCGTAAAGATTCGGGGCTAACCCTTTCTAACTCATCTTCAAAGGCCCGACTATTAGATCCTAATGGCGATATTGTGTTTGAAACGGAGCCTTACGACAAGGCTTATCAGGCTCAAAGTTGGCAACTTTACGGTGGAGTTTGGCAGTGGTCTTCAAGCCCAACTCCATCGGCAGCAAATATCCAGCTTGGGTCTGGGGGTGCAGCCACTTCGCTCGCCGCAAAGACGACCAAGTTGCCGTCTAAAACAGCTTCAAAGGCAAAAAAAGCAAAGAAGGCTACAACTAAAAAACCAAAAGCAAAGAAGGCCTCAGTCACCAAGAAGCCAAAGGCAACCAAAAAAGATAAAAAATCAAACGCATTTTCTTACACTGATGATAATGGAACAACAAAAATCCAGCCCTATATTCTTTGGGGCGGAGGAGCACTTGTTCTTCTCTATGCGCTCTGGGAATACCGGCTAGACCTCCTTAACTTTACTAGAAGATTCAGAGGTAGAGGCAGCTAGGCAAAAGCCTAAGTTCTTTGACGCAGGACTTCATATAAGCAGACTATACTGCTAACGGCAATATTCAAAGAGTCGGCTGCGCCTTCCATAGGTAGCTTTACTAGTTCATCACTATTTTTGAGCCAAGTTTCTGAAAGTCCATACTGTTCAGCTCCAGCCACAACTGCAATTGAGCTCTTCACATTGAATTTGACGTCCCAGTAGATATTATTAGTGTGTGGTGTAGTTGCAAAAATTCGAACACCTTTATTCTTCAACCACTTCAGCGCACTTTCAGAGTCTTCAAAAATAACAATTGGAACACTAAAGATCGCACCAGTTGAGGCCCTGACTACATTAGGGTTAAAGGCATCTGTTACCGGGTCGCAAACAACCAAAATATCCACCCCCGCTGCATCGCAACCCCTCAGTAGGGTTCCTAGGTTGCCCGGTTTTTCAATGCTCTCCACTACTAGAAGTGTCGACCTTTCTCCAAGCCTAATTTTAGATGGACAAGTTTCCGGTTGCTCAGCCACAGAAAGGAATCCGTCTGGTCGATCTCGATAACTAATCTTTTTGAACAGATCTTGATTAAGTTTAATTAGCTCCGCTCCATTATTTCTTGCAGCTTCAATCAGCGCCAGATTAGACTCTTTCAAGAACCACTCCTCACAGAAAAAAAGCTGTTTAAGCCTAATCTTCGCCGATAGGGCTCGGAGGTTTTCCCGATACCCTTCAATCACAAACAACCTGGATTCATCTCTAAGTCTCTTCTTTTTTTGGAGTCGAACTACCTCCCTAATTAATGGGTTGCTACTACTCGTAATTTCTTTAACTGCTTTCAAAATAGTTAACCTTAATCTTTTGTGGGGGCCTCTGCCACAGGCTCAGATGAAGACTTTGGAGCTACTCGAATGGTTCTAGAAAGCCAGTTATTAGGGCTGGCTTTTTTTGGTCCAGACAGATTTCCACCTATAATAAACTCATTAAATAAGAGCTGCAAACATCCCGCAATTGGAAGAGCTATAAATGCAGTAAATAGACCACCAAGTGAAGCGCTGAGAAGTACCACAATCAAAACGATTAAGGGGCTCATCTTAATTGCCTTGCCCTGAATCCTGGGTTGAATTGTAGCATTTTCAATCTGCTGGTAAACAAAGAAGTAGATTCCAAGAGCTAGGGCGACTTTCCAGTTCACAAATGCACTCACTGCGACCACAATAGTTGCTCCGAGGGTTGCTCCAATTAGTGGAATTAGCCCACAAATCCACATCGCTGCGGTTAAAACTAGCGGATAGGGTAGTGGGGTACCAAAGATCCATCCTGCCAGAATTATTGCAAATAAACTTAGAATTGAAGCGATGCTGGTTACAACGACTTGACCATTAAAATAGGCCGTGATTACTCGATACATCTTACTTAGAAGTTCTTCATGTCGTCGCCTAACATCTTTGTCTTTGTATCTGCCAAACATTTTACGCATCATTATTGGTCCATCAACTAGCATTAAGAATGTCAACACTAAAACTGTGATTGTATTTATCAGAACAGTTAAAGCGGTCTGGGCACTGCTAAAAGCAAAGTTTCCGATATCTCCAAGCTTACTCTTTACAGTAGTAGCTGCCTTATCCACCTCATCCTCTAAGCTGAATCTCTCTATAAATCTTCCCGCTCGGCTGTCTGTATTATTTTGAATATCATTAATAATGGCTGGTGCCTGGTTGGCAAAGTTGCCGATCTGCTTAGTGACTGGAGGAATAACGGTCAGAATCAGGCTACTCAAAAACCCTACCACTACCAGATATGCAACAGCTACACTTAGGGCCCTACTGCCTTTTGGCATAAACTTTGAAAGCTTACTTACTGATGGGTTGAGCGCTACCGCCAAAAAGAAAGAGGTAGTTATTAACGTCAAGGGGCCGCTCATCTTACCAATTGCGCCAGCTGCAACGAACAGTCCGGCCGCAATCAGCGCAGTCCTTATTACCACCCAAGGTCTAATTTCTACGTCTACCATTTGACCACTATTCGTTCTGAGCATTTCTTTTTTGAAGTTAAATCCAAGCTTATAACAGTCCTAGCGACTATTCCGAAGACATTAATGACTCCGCGCTATCTTCTTTGAGCTTTTCTAGTACAAAATCCCAATTCACAACCTTCCAAAAAGCTTGGATATAATCAGGCCTACCGTTTTGATAATCAAGGTAGTAGGCATGTTCCCAAACATCTAGTGCTAAAAGTGGCTTATCACCGTTCATTAATGGCGTATTGGCATCATGCATTCCGGCTATTTCAATCGAACCATCTTTTTTTCTAAGCAGCCACGCCCAGCCACTTCCAAAATGTTTTTTGGCCATTTCTGTAAACTCCTCTTTAAATTGGTCAACACTCCCAAAGCTATCGATCAAGATTTTAGTGAGTTCATCACTTGGTAGGTTGTCACTGCCGGTGCTGTTGGGCCGCATACAGTGCCAGTAGAATGTGTGGTTGTAGGCTTGGGCTGCATTGTTGAAGAGACCTCCTTCAGAGCCAGCTACAATTTGCTCGACACTCATTCCCTTATAACTTACACTCGCAGACGCTTCTACAAACTTATTTAAGTTATCAACATAAGCCTTATGATGTTTTCCATAATGGTAGCTTAAAGTTTTTTCAGATATGTATGGCTCTAGGCCATCAAGGCCGTAGGGTAGGGTAGGCATTTTAAACATAGTAATTGAACTCCTTTTCCGTTCTTCTTAGTTCGTTCATCTAAAATTATACTAAAGAGTTTTGCCTAGCGCCACTACTAGTAAGTCTCAAACTGTTAAACTTAAGCATAACAGGGGTGTTGTTAAGTTTAAGCTTAACAAACTGTTGACTATCGTTATCTAGCTGGTATAAGCTCAAAAATACAAAGTTAACTTAACGGAGGGATTTTAATTAATCTAAAGAAATTTTATGGCAACAACATACGGATTTGAAAACAGTAAAGGAATAACTTATTACCTATACACAAAAAGTGGAGTTCAGCTAAGAGGAGCAAAAGAAGCTCGAAGTATCTTCTTTTTCTCTAAAGACCCTGCTCGTGAACTCGGCGAGGGTGAAAGCGTTGTACCAGAAGTGCCAGAAGGGTACTTTGTTGAAGAGTCAGCCAGAAACGGATTCGTTTACCTCAAAAAGAAGAAGTAAGCACAGTCTTAGTACCTAACCCTGCAATTCTTATAAATAAGGGTTAATAACGGCAAGAAAACCTCAAGGACTCAAAGTTCTTGAGGTTTCTGCTTATGCTATAATTAACGTAAATTACGGTAACAAAAACTTAACTTACTTTTTTAGGGTGGCAAAAAAGAAGCACATACAGTCAGACAGCAGCTTTGATACGATTGTTATTGGGTCTGGTCCAGCAGGTTCGACCGCAGCTGAACTGCTTGCTCTTGCCGGCCAAAAAGTTGCCATCGTTGAAGCAGAACAAATCGGTGGTGAGTGCTTAAACTATGGCTGCATCCCTACAAAGTCAATGCTCAGCTCTGCTCATCTTTTCTCTACTATAAAATCTCAAAAAACAATTTCCAACCAGGGCTTACTTAAGCTTAAGCTGAGTCGGCTCATTTCTAAAGCAGAAAGTGACATACTCCGGACGGGTGCCCCGAGCTTAGGAGCTGGGCTTTCAGAGGCTGGAGTTAAGATTCTTAACGGTCGGGCGTACTTTCTTGACAGCTCCAGGGTTGATGTTGCTGGTAAAAGTTACGCTGCCAAGAACTTCATAATTGCTAGTGGGGGTGACGTTCGTATTCCTAAAATCCCAGGACTCGAGGGCATAGACCCATTAACTTACAAAAACTTCCTCCAAAGAGTTAAGCTTAAGGTCCCGCGCTCTATTACAATTATTGGTGGCGGAGTTGTTGGCTGTGAGTATGCACAAATTTTAATTAACTGCGGAATTAAGGTCAATATTATTGAGTGCCGGGACCGTTTACTTGATAACCTTGAGCCAGAAGCCTCTAATGTTATTTTAAATCGTTTTAAAGAACTCGGAATCAATATCTATCTTTCCGCAAAAATTCTTGGTGCAAATAATAGTAGCACAGGAAACTTTAAAGAAGTTCAGTTTACTCAAGCATCACTAGATGGTGGCTTATCAAATCCAACTGACTTAAAGACAGAGGAGGTTATGGTAGCCACTGGAAAATCTATGCGCGATGGTGACGGCTTTCAAAATGCCGGAATTAATTGTCAGGATGGGTTTATCCAAACTGATGCTTTCCATCGAACTTCCCAGCCTCACATCTATGCTATTGGTGATGCTACGGGCCCACTCAGGTTGACATCCACTGCAATCTTGCAAGCTAAAAACGCTGCTCATAATATTGCAAACAAAAATAAAAATCCTATTCAGCACTCTGATTACAACTTTGTGCCCGCCTCAGTCTTTACCTCTCCGGAAGTTGCTTACGTTGGAGTGTCGACTCAAAAATTACTAGAAGATAAGCTTGAGTTCAACCAGTCACTTGTTCAGCTAAATACTGTTTTACGCTCCAGCCTAGAGGACGATTTACACGGTTTTGTAAAAATTTGGACTAACCCAAAAACTGGTCTGATACTAGGAGCCTGCCTGGTTGGGCACTCCGCAACTGAACAAATTTCAATTTTATCTTTAGCAATTAAACTGAGGATCCCGGTTTATGAGATTGCAGATTTAACTCAGGTATTTCCAACTTGGTCCGAGGCAATTTCTAGCGCGGCCGCTGAGCTTTAAGGCCTCGGATAGAACCGTTTAAGCCTCAAAACCATACTCAGCTTTAGTATTCTTCTGCGCCTCACTTTTAATTACAGCATCTTTAACCTCAATAAATTTATTTGTAACATTGGTTATGCAACCTCTTTCAATAATCAGAGTTTTGCCGGCTAAACTCAATATCCCAGCTCTTTCAACATACAGTTTGACTATAAAATAACCCTCAGTTTCAAATATGAAGTTCACCACTTTCCCAAGCCTCTTCCCAGATTCTGTCCTAACCCCTAATCCATCTAAAATAAACTTACTGTCTATTACTTTTCTAACTTTTGGCATATTTTCGTCTACTTCGATTATGGCATCCTCAGAGTTGACGACCACTCCTAGCGCACCCCACTCTCTAATGTCAGAGCTGTGCAGAACTGTGAAGAATTTTATTCCCGGAGCTCTAACCGAAAAACCAATAATTTTTAAAGTTGTTGGCTCGATTACTGCAGCACTTAACTTGGCAATTGCCTTGCCGGCGTGGATACTCATTACTTTTCTGTCTTCAATAACTTCGCTAAGTACCAACATTTGAATAGAGTTATCGTTTTTCAGCTAGAGGGATTGCTCTTCCTCCATCGTCAATTACCGACTGCTGATACTCATCCCTGGTGTCAGTAAGCAGTCTTTCATAGTTGAAAGCATTCTTGATAAAGTTTATCTTATAAGTTGCATTTTGCCCCTCTGTACTTAATGTAACCACCCCGTAGTTTAAGAGTTTACCAAGAATATTTTGGCGGACCTTAACGTCTTCAATATTTAAGTGACTGATTACTTTTCTGTCGGTTGCGGTTAGGCCGTACTGGGTGACCCTAACAATGTGCTCATTTGTGATGAACATTCGATTTAAAGAATAAATATGTGCTGCAAGCAGACCCGCTAGCAACGATATAATCGAAATTACCGCAAATAATGGTGCCACAACAACACCTTCTTCCGGTCGGAAATCAACCATAAAGCTAAGCAAGCTCCCCTCTCCGGCACTTAGTAGTTGAATAAAGACTATAAAACTTAGAATTGTACAACTTCCGACTAATCCCCAAATTAGAAAATATGGCGCCTTGCTGCGCTCCATCTCTGTAATTAGTGTCTCATTTTTAGTGAGCTCGAATGGAAGGTCTTTCATCTTTAGTTTTTATGGTTTAACTCAAATTTAGGTTCTCGAATTTAGTTTAATTTTAACACAGCTACATTCACCCTCAACCTGAATACTGGTACACAGCAAAGCTTAAATCGCTATTCATCTTTCCTGAAACTTAAACTTAAGTAAAATGTTTAGTTTTAGTTTTGGGACTAAGCTAAGAGATTTTCTCTGCTTTTTACCCACTCACTTCTTACAACAAATCCAAATAGAATTACTGGTAAAAGCATGAGCACTATACCCGTTTGCGTTCCGGACTTTGGCACCCCTGGAAAGCCGCCCTTTTTCTGGTCATTACCATTTTGATATTGGATCTGCCCTTCTTCACTGTCGATGTTTTGGCTCGTAGATCCGTTACCCACAGACCCGGCATCATCATTGTCAGGAACCTCAGTTCCGTAGGCCACTACCCCAATATAGCAGTGGTCCCCGTTTGGGTATGTGGGAACGCTACTGGTTGTGACAATGCCAGGGCCGGAGCAAATAGGTACATCTGTTGTTAGATATTTAAGTTCCTTTGAAAAGTAGATATGGTCAATTCTTCCGGTTGGAGCAGAATTGGGGTGTGTGGGCGCTATATTATTCCCATGCCACTGAGCATCCATAATAGGTCCAGGTTTACCATAGGCGAACCCGCTAGTTGGATAAAGATTGTAGTCACCAGCTAAAAAAATATGGTCAGCGACTGGTCCACTCTCAAAAGCATAGGAGCGTGCATTCGCTTCATTTTGCACCATTTGATCACGAGTGACTAAGTACTTGTTGGCTCCACTAGTAAATTGCGTGTGCACTGCACATGAGGCCAAGATACGGTCAAGATACCTAGTTTTTATACACGGAATGCCACGCTGTCCGTACCCGGTGAGGCCGGTACCAGTATTTTATATAAGTGCTGAATCAAGTACTTCACCTCTTGATATAATCGCTAGGCCATAGTCGTCGCTTGAGTCATTAGACCCTGCACGGCACCCAGCTATGTCTTTATCATACGCAACTGAGTTACTGCCAGAATATGAGCTGCCTTTATAATCAAGAAACTTATAGTTTGCAGCGGGAATATTATTTTCCACAGCAAATTGCTCGACTGATGATTTACAAATTTCCTGTAAAGAAAGTATTGCAATATCTTCACTTGACCAGGCATTATCAGCTATTGCCATATTAAAGTCTGTACGAACACTATAGCGTCCATTTCCATTATCAATTTTATCTATATTAAGTACATTCCAGCTGTGGACCTTGAAAACCTTAGAGGCGTCACGGGTACAGCGAGGTTTTTTGTGTGAGACGGGATCTCCGCTGTAGTAGCCTCATCGCCATAGTTCCCGAGTATTCCAACAGCAATGATCGCAAACAAAAAAATCACACTCCAAAGCCGGAAAGATTTTACAGATATTTTCAATTTAGAAACCATAGACTTAGACTATATTGCCTAATTTATGCTTAAGCTTAACACGCCTAACTGAGACGGTTACCTCCAAGCTGTTTCTGTACCAAAGCTAGTCCTTTTTTAGAAGCACTGCGAAGGTGTCGTTTGGAATTTCAACTTTACCGAACTTCTTCATTCGCTCCTTTCCTTTAGCCTGTTTCTGAAGAAGCTTTTTCTTCCTAGAGATATCCCCTCCATAAAGGTGTCCTGTAACATTTTTACGCATTGCTGAAAGGTCCGCTCGGGCAATAAACTTTCCACCAATCCCAGCCTGTAAACTAACCTTAAACATTTGTCTTGGAATAATTTCTTTTAATCTTTTCACAATATCTTGGCCTAAATTAACTGCATTTGCCCTATGCGTAATTAAACTTAAGGCATCAACCTTTTCACTCGCCACATAAAAATCAACTCGGACTAAGTCCTCCTGCTGGTAGCCATCGAGGTCGTAATTTAAGCTTCCGTAACCACTCGTCACGCTCTTAAGTTGGTCATAAAAATCGGTTAAAAGAGTTGCTAAAGGAGCCCTAAAGTGAACAATTGTTAAATTCTCGTCTACAAACTCCATATTGTTTTGAATTCCACGAATTTTCAAAACCAACTCAATCACCGCACCCAAATAAGCCTTAGGGGTTAGGACTTCAGCCTTAACCCAAGGCTCTTCAATCGCTTCAATCTTCTGGGCATCAGGCAACTCCGAGGCGCTCTGTACCTCCATCATCTCTCCGTTAGTCAGCAGGACCTTGTAGTCGGTCCCGGGGTTCGTGATAATTACGTCAATATTATATTCTCGTTCCAGCCTCTCTTTTATAATCTCCAAATGCAATAAGCCCAAAAAACCTACCCTAAATCCAAATCCTAGAACTTGGCTATTTTCTGGGGTAAACTGTAAGGCTGCATCACTTAAACTTAACCTTTCCAGTGCTTCTTTTAACTGCGGATAAAGTTCATTGCTCGGGGGAAAGATCCCAGCATAAACGAACGGGCTGACCTCTTTGTAGCCGGCGAGGCTATCCTCTGCAGAATCTCTTTTAGTCGTTACCGTATCGCCAACCTTTGCCTCGCTGGTACTTCTTAGGTTCGTCACTATGTAGCCTATTTCGCCGTTACCTAGAACCTTCTTTTTATTAAATCCAGGGCTCAAAAAACCCACCTCCAAAGCAAGACCTTCACCGCCGGAAGCCATCATTTTAATCTCCGCTCCGCTCTTTAAGGTCCCATCGAAAACTCTGACATACAAAACGACGCCCCTATAGTCATCGTAATAGCTGTCAAATATTAAGGCTCTAAGCGCCTCGTCTTCAGATTCTTTTGGAGCGGGAACTCTTTCTACCACGGCGTCTAAAATCTCTCTAACACCTTCTCCTGTTTTTGCGGAGCTTAACAAGATTTCTTCTTTTTTACAGCCAATTAATTTAATAACTTCAGCACTGACTCTTCCTACATCTGCTGCAGGCAAATCAATTTTATTTAAAACTGGGATTATCTTTAGGTCTGCCTCTAGCGCCAGGTAAAGGTTTGCCAAAGTTTGGGCTTGGATACCCTGTGTTGCATCAACCACCAATAAGACTCCTTCACAAGCGGTCAAGCTTCTACTAACCTCATAGGAAAAATCAACATGTCCTGGGGTATCAATTAAATTTAATTCATACTCATCTCCTTTTGCCGTCCATTTCATTTGCACAGGAGTCAGCTTGATCGTAATTCCTTTTTCACGCTCCAGGTCCATCTTATCCAAAAGTTGAGCCTTCATCTCCCTCTTTTGGACTGTTCCGCTAAGTTCTAGCATTCTGTCGGCCAGAGTGCTTTTTCCGTGATCAATGTGCGCAATAATACAAAAGTTTCTAATCTCCATAAGTTAAACTTAATTATAACAGAGGGAAGCCACTCCAGACCTAACCTCAGCCTTTTTCTACTGGATGATAACTGGCTTCTTGAAAAGCTTAACAGCCTTATTAACAAACGGGCGAATTTCTTGCAACTTAGCAAAGTAACTCAGTATCCCATAGAAGACAGAGCTAACTGTGCAAATTGCCAAAAACTTTGGAATCAATGGAAAAAAACCTTGATCTGACGAATCCACAGGGAGCAGGGCGACCATTGTATAGCTTACAAGTGCTGTGGCACCACCAATTGCCAGCATTTTAAAGATTGGCTGGAACAGACCATCTGTAAACAAACCATTTCCCATTTTTTTGTTGAGTAAGATTGCCAGAGCCACAACTTCTAGGCTCCCTGTAATAGCCGCGGCAATTGCCAGTCCACTTAGACCATACCTCTCTGGACTAGAAAGATAGAATAGTAGAGTGACATTAATAATCATCGTTACAATTGAGACTTTAAGTGGGGTTTTAGTATCTTGCTGCGCATAAAAAGCCCTCGCTAAAATATGGTACAAAACCTTAAATGTTAACAAGAATGATAGAATCCCAACAATACTCGCTACAATTGGTTGACCGGTACTGGCAAGAATTCTCGAAAGGTATCCACGACAAAAAAAAGTTAAGATTGTTGCTGGGACTGCCATCCAAAACATCACTCTGATTGTTTGCTGAAGCTCTTTACGGAACAAATCTGGTCGACCCTGGCCCAGCCTTTCACTCATCTTCGGAAAAGCTGCTGTTGATATTGCCATCCCCACTAGATTTACGGGGACATTAAAGAGCTGCAGGGCCGCGGTATAGGATGCAATCGAGCCAACCGCCAAACCAGAAGCTCGGTTAAGTTCAATTAACTGTGTGACGTAGTCTATTCCCTGATCAGCACTTCTTGTTGGGGCAGTCTTTAAAACTTTTTTAAAGCCTTTATTCTTCCAGAATATTTTTGGGCTGTACCTCAAACCCTGGCCCCTTAGACCAAGAGTAACGACTACAAGCTGAGCAACTGCTCCAATCGCAACACCGTAGGCGACTCCGAATATTCCTAATCGTGGAGATAGTACAACTGTTCCAAAAATTATTCCTAGGCTATATACACTTGGAGCTAGCGCATAAAATAGGAATCTCCCCTTAGCTTGTTGAACAGAAGTCAAAACAGAACTTATTCCAAATAAAATTGGATTAATTGCAAACACCCGCATCATGCTAACTGCTAAGAATTGTGTATCTGGGTCTAGGCCTGGGGCGATCAGGTTCCTGAGAATTGGTCCTGCAAAAAGCATTAAGAATACACCCGAAACCATCGCTAGCAGCCCAATTAAGTTTAGGAGGCTACTGGTAACCTCCCAGGCACTCTTTTTATTGCCACCGTGGTACCTTTGGCTGAATATTGGAATGAAACTGACACTCAAAGTTCCAGCAATTAGCATAAAATACATAAAATCCGGCAGAGCAAAAGCTGCTCTGTAGGCATCGGTTTGGATGCTAAACCCAAAGTTTGCCAAGATCAACCTTTCCTTAAGCAGACCTAAAAGACTACCAAAAAGAGTACTTCCAGCTAGTAACGCTGCCGCCCAGCCAACATTTACTCTCCCACCTATTTTAGCTGCCCCCTTTTTTGCTGTCATTAATAATACTTAAGAATCAAAAAAAATATACTTTAAACTTAAGTTTAAAGTATAGCAAAGAACAGACCTCCAGCTTCTTAAAAATAGATTCTATTCAGCCTTTTCTATGATCTCATCAATTAAGCCATATGTCTTAGCTTCCTCAGAATTCATCCAGTAATCCCTGTCAGCATCTTTTTCAATCTCAGAAATCTTCTTCCCGGAAGTTTGCGCCATCATTTTATAAAGTTTATTTTGTAGCTTTATAATGTGCTCAGCCTTGATGACGATATTGCTAGCTTGACCCTCAACTCCAGATGAAGCTTGGTGAATCATAACTTCCGCATTAGGAAGTGCGAACCGCTTTCCTTTTGCACCCTGAGAAAGTATTACCGCACCCATACTCGCAGCAACTCCCATGCAAATTGTGTGGATATCTGGCTTAACATAGTTCATCGTATCAATTATTGCAAAACCCGCAGTTATGCTCCCACCAGGTGAATTTATATACATTTGGATTGGAGTTTTGCTATCTTCTGACTGTAAAAACAAGAGTTGCGCCACAATCAAGTTTGCAGTATCTGAAGTTATCTCTGGAACGAAAATAATCCGATCTCGAAGTAGCCTTGAATATATATCAAAAGCTCGCTCACCTTGGTGAGTCGGTTCAATAACTGTTGGAACTAAAATTGACATCTCTTTTCTCTTTTATGCTTAAATTCAAAGTGCTATTAAAGACTATTTTAACACTTTTAACTTTAAATTAAAAGTTAGAGTATTTAAACTTAAGAAACTTGAGCTACTAGGTAGTCCAAGACCTTATCTGCTAACAATCTTCCTTCGATTCTGGCCTGCTCTTGTTCGCTCATAATCTGCTTCTGGGCTTCTGGATTTCCGTACTGCTGCATAAGTGTCATTGTGTATTGTTGCAACTCTTCTTTGCTGACTTCAAGTTTTTGAACCTCCGCCAACTTTCTCAAAGCCAAACTTATCTTAACTTGTCTTTCTGCTTGAGGTCGGGCTTCCTTATTGATCAGTTCGGCTTCATCTTTAAAGCCACTCTCTTTAATAAAATCTTCAAAGTTTTTACCATTTTGTTCAGCCTGCTGACGAGCATTCTGCAATCCTGTTTGAATATTATCCTCAACCAACATTTCTGGAGTCTCCATCTTTGCCTCATTTCCCAGTTTTTCAGCCAGGGCATCTTTGAGCTCTTCTTTTGAAGACTGGGACTCACGTTCAATCAAGCCACTTTCGACGTCATCTCTCAGTTCTTGAAGAGTTTTGAACCCGCCAATTTTATTTGCAAATTCATCATTTAGTTCTGGCTTCACAAGCTTGGCGATCTTGTTGATTTTAATTTTAAATTTAACTTTTTTAGCCTGTAAGCTTTTAGAGTGATAATCTTTAGGAAAGGTGACCTCGAATTCTTTCTCATCTCCTACTTTTAGCCCTAGGACCTCTTCTTCAAAACCAGGAATGAAACTCCTCGAACCTAAAACTAGCGGGTAATTTGTACTCTTGGCGCCAGGAATTTGTTCTCCTGCCTCATCTTTTCCATCAAAATCCAACCAAACTCGATCTCCATCTTTCGCGGCCCGCTCAACCTCTTCGGCCTTAGACATATTCTCTTGTAGCTGAGCTAGAGTTTCATCAATCTGCTTTTTTTCAATCTTTACATCAGTCAGTTTAAGTTTGAGATCTTTTACCTTCTTGTCGGTTTTCCATTTAGAAAAATCCGGTAAAGTGATTTCTGGCTTCGTGTCTCCAACAAACTCAATTGTCATTGATTCGCCCTCAACCATTTTTTTAATTTCTAACTTTGGAGCTCCGACTAAATCTAGCTTAAACTCTTTAAGCATTGCCCCGAATGCCGCATCTACGCAGCCATTAGCGACTTCACTCTTTAAGCGGTTTTCGTCAATATTTTCTTCAATTAACTTATCTGGAGCAGTTCCACTTCTAAAGCCTGGGACTTTAACACCTTCACCAAGTTTTTTTAGAGCTTTAGCTTTTTGCTTAGCAAGATCTTTTTCATCAAGCTCTGCAGTAACCTTAAACTTAATTGTGCTGTCTTTGTCATTTTGTATTGTTAATTTCATAGATTCCTAATTCTAACATAGCCCATAAGCTGGCTAAACTCTCTGAAAAAGTTAGTTTTACCACAAAGCACTCATTTTGATTGCACTTAAGTTAAGTTAAGTGCAAAATGTAAAGTACAAAACTTTCATCTTTTCAAAAAGAATAGTTGATTGGTGGGGCAGCTCTTTCTTGATTAGGGAGATTTTAGAAAGATTTTTAAATTAATCAAAAATTAAACTTAAAGAAGAGGGTAAAAAACAATTATGCGATTACGCAAAATAATTCTAACGAGTTTCGCTTTAGGGCTTTCTCTAGTGGCTTTGAATGTTGGCTCACCAGCCTCCGTTTCAGCAGAATCTGAAAATAATGACAGTTACGTTTATGTTGCTAAGGCTGGAGACAGCTACACCGAACTGGCTAGGTCAAGCATCATCAAGTTCGATGAAGCCAACGATTCTGTTGAACTTAATACTGCAGAAGTCACTGCAGCAGAAACTTGGTTAACTCAAGATGCAGGCTCACCAGCAATTCAAGTTGGACAAGAAGTTAAAGTTTCTAAAGCTAACACTGAAAAATTTGCCAAGCAGGCAGATGAACTTAGTGACGAGGCTAAAAATCTTTGGCAAGGTTATGCAGATAAATCTAGCATTTCTAACACTGACCTAAAAGACCAGACTAGAGAAGAGGGAACTGCCCCAGTTGAAGCGCCAGCTGAAACCCCGCAAACTGAACAGTCTACTGAAACTCCAAAAGATACCGAACAATCTAAGGTTGAAGACGACAAAAAGAACTCAGAAAACACCGAGAAGAAATCTTCTAAAAAGTGGTTGATTCTTGCAATTGTTGTTCTACTAATCCTCGCAGCAGTTAGCCTAATCCGCTCATCTTCTAGCGATAAAGAAGACGAATAAAAATAAGAACAAAAACTAAAAAAGTTTTCAAGAGTTTGATACTCCAAAACTTAAACAAAAAACCCACCTTTCATGACAAGGTGGGTTTTTTTGTTAAACTTAAATTAGTGGTTCTAGGTTGAAACTACAGAATCTAGAACCCCAATTAAGTTTAAGCGCAAGTGGCGGAATTGGTAGACGCGCTAGATTCAGGTTCTAGTAAGATTTATCTTGTGGAGGTTCAAGTCCTCTCTTGCGCACCAATTCAGAGAAAAAATCCAAATCTTCGCCCGAATGGGCGATTTTTTGGTTCAGATTTCCCAATTTCTGCCACAGGCAAAAGCCACTTTCCGCCCCCTTTCGGAAAGTGGTTTTTGGGCTTTCGGCGTTTGGGGTTTGGGTGAGGGTTTTGTGGTGTAAAAACAGGTTCGAGCCAAAGATTTCAGACAAAAGAGCTTTTTGTCCGTTTAAGTCGTTGTTCTCTCGCAAATAACAGATAGATTTTGCTGTTTTTAGCCAATTTCGCATAGGTTCTATCCAATAATTTTGGTTGGCTTGTAGACTAGCCAAACTTTCCTCTAAACTCTTCTTTTCGCTCAAAATCTCCGATTTTTTAGCGAGAAAAGTTTGGCGGTCAATGTCTTGGTCTAAATAACTATCAAGCAAAATCTTTTGTTTAGCATTCAGGCGAGCGATTTGCGTTCGCAAATCGTCTAGTAAAGATAAGTTACTGGAACTTTCGGCTTGTTCGTCTTGGGCTATTTTATCGGTCATAAAATCATAGACTTCGGGTGACATCTGGTATTCGTCTAGCAGTCTAGAGAGTTGTGGCAATAAATCTTTTTCTCGCACTGGTGGTTCAACACATTTAACGGCTCGTTTCTTACGAGAACAGCGGTAATAAGTCCAGCTATGGGTGTTGCCGTTTTTCTGCGTTTTGGTCTTGGTTTCAGCCGTTATGCTCATACCGCAACACGCACATTTCAAAAGCCCTAAAAATGGTATCGGCTCTTTGACTTGTGGTTGTCTATGTCCACGAGTTTCAATGACTTGCTGGACTTTATCATATAGGGCTTTTGAAATTATCGGCGTGTGGCGACCCTCGTGTAATTCGCCGTTATACAGAAAATGTCCATAATAAAATGGGTTTTGTAAGATAGATTTTACTTTGTCGTCCTTAAATGTTTTCCCGCCCGATGTTATCGCTCCATTTTCCTGCAAAAAATAAGCGAGTTGTTCCATTGTTTGATCGCCACGAGCGTAGCTAACATACAATTCTTCCACAAGCGGTGAATACCGCTTGTCTAAAACAATAGTTTTGGTGCGAGTATCGTTTAAGTATCCGAACGGTGCTTGGCTGGGAAAATCGCCATTTCGCACTCTGGCTCGCAAACCTCGCTTGGTATTTTCGGACAAATTATCTACATAGTATTTTGACTGACCAAACATAATAGACAGCATAAACTTGCCCTGCGATGTATTCTCAAACTGAAAGACTGGAAATCGCAAGTAATTGAGCGATGTTTGGTCTAGTAAGTAGATAATTTGTCCGCCGTCTACCGAGTTGCGAGCAAGTCTATCGGGATGCCACGCTAAAATGCCGTTGGCTTCGCCAGACTGCAAGCGAGATAACATTTCATTAAAGATTGGTCGCCCTGGACTTTTGGCGGTGCGTTTTTCTATAAGTTCGTCAATAACTGTTAAATTGTTATCTCTGGCATACTTCCGCAACTCTGTGAGTTGAGCGTCAATGCTCAATACTTGCTTATCTTCCGTATCGGTAGATTTACGAGCATACAAAATATATTTTTCCATTTTTGCCCTCCTTTTAACTCAAAAAGCCGCCTTGGTGCAAAACAATTCGGAAAAACCAAATAGTTCCAAGACGGCTTTTCAAGCCAAAAATAAAGGCTTTTCCGATTGAATTGTTTTGCTCTTTCATTATACAACATCACAAAACCCTCACCCAAACCCCAAACGCCGAAAGCCCAAAAACCACTTTCCGAAAGGGGGCGGAAAGTGGCTTTTGCCTGTGGCAGAAATTGGGAAATCTGAACCAAAAAATCGCCCATTCGGGCGAAGATTTGGATTTTTTCTCTGAATTGGTGAGATTTTACGCCCACGCTAGAACCCATTTTAGCACCAAATGCGAGAAATGACTTTTCGGCGGGTCGCCCCCGACCCGACCCGCCGAACTGCTCCGCAGGGGTTTAGTTTTTTCTGGAGAGGTTTTTGGCACTCCTGCCGTTTGTAGTAATCTGTTTTGCTATCTGTTAAAATAGAACTATGGCATATTTAGTTATCGCATACCCAAAATTAGAACAAAGGGATTTTGATTTTATACAAAACTATCGTGAGCAAAACGACCCACGCTATTTTTCAGTAGTTGACCCGCACATTACCCTTGTGTTTGCAATTAACGATATAGACAAAGATAGTTTTGTTAGTGAAGTCAAAGATAAAATCGCTGGTATTCAGCCATTTGATTTTGAAATCAAAGTGGCGACGATAAACCAGAACGATGACGGCAAGTATTATCACGAATTTTTAGTTCCTGATGCTGGCTACTCAAATATCGTAAAACTACACGACAGGCTCTATTCTGGTTTATTTGCTCCGCATTTGCGATTTGATATAGATTTTATTCCGCATATCGGCATTGGTAATAGCGATGACGCAAAAATATCAAGACAACGAATTGACGAATTAAACGCCAAAGGCGTTTCAATCAGTGGACGAGTTGATAGTGTTGATGTTATTGAATATGCGGACGATAAAGTAATGACAGTGGAAAAGATAGCATTATGAGATTATTTTTATCGTCCTATGGTCTGGGCAACGCACCTGATGAATTATCTGCTCTTGTTGGCGACAACAAACGCACGGCAATTATTATGAACTCACAGGACGCAAAAACTCCTGAAAGTCGCACCGAACGCCTACAACGAGAGATTGACAGCCTAGCGGCTCTTGGCTTACAGCCGGAAGAATTAGATTTACGAAAGTATTTTGGCAAATCTAATGAATTGAAAGATTTTGTTAAAAACTTTGGGCTTGTTTGGGTGCGTGGCGGAAATGTGTTTGTCTTGCGGAAAGCATTTAAGCAGAGTGGTTTTGACGAAATCATTACCGACTTACTCAAAAATGACCAAATCGCCTACGGCGGTTATTCTGCTGGTGTTTGCGTGCTTGCTCCGTCATTACACGGCATTGAATTAGTAGACCCAAAAGACGAAACCGCAGAAGGCTATGACACAGAAGTTATCTGGGACGGTCTTGGCATACTTGGCTACGCTGTCGCTCCACATTACAAGTCTGACCACCCAGAAAGTGATGATATAAACAAATGCGTTGAGTATTTTGCTGATAATCATATTCTTTTCAAGACACTTCGGGACGGAGAAATTATCGTCATAAATGGCGATAATGAAAAAATAGTTTCCTAGCATTTAATGTCGCAAAGCGACATTGTGCCAAAAACCTCTCCAGAAAAAACTAAACCCCTGCGGAGCAGTTCGGCGGGTCGGGTCGGGGGCGACCCGCCGAAAAGTCATTTCTCGCATTTGGTGCTAAAATGGGTTCTAGCGTGGGCGTAAAATCTCACCAAGAACGAACTTTTCGGGAAATTTGAGCGCATTTGCGCTCTTTTTTCTTGGGTTTTGCGGAGTAAATCCCAGATGTTTTCAGGGGGGAGAAAAGAATCTGGGGCAGCCGTTGGCTGC